>Ga0209010_1000008_pt1 | contig 216636 bp, 198 predicted proteins | sample BlaSpr_A8_OM1_O3_FD_187985 | JGI IMG/M metagenome (GOLD analysis project Ga0209010, IMG submission 187985) | Forest soil microbial communities from Thunder Bay, Ontario, Canada - Black Spruce, Ontario site 2_A8_OM1_O3 (SPAdes) (version 2) | ecosystem: Environmental > Terrestrial > Soil >...
TTGCGAATACTGTAATGAGTACGACGATTTTTCCAAGCCTGTCGCGACGGAGACGATGTTCGCGCGGGTCGACAAGCTGGCCGAGCTGGGCACAGCCGTGATCACGATCAGCGGCGGCGAACCGCTGCTGCATCCCGAGTTGGACGAAATCATTCGCCGCATTCGCAAACGTGGGATGATCGCGGGCCTGATTACCAACGGCTACCTGCTGGTTGCTGACCGGATTCAGCGTTTGAATCGCGCGGGACTTGAATGGCTGCAGATCTCGATCGATAACGTTACGCCGGACGATGTGTCCAAAAAAAGCCTCAAGGTTTTGGACAAGAAGCTCGAACTCCTGGCCGAGCACGCCGATTTTCACGTGAACATCAACTCCGTGGTAGGCGGCGGGGTGTGCAATCCGCAGGATGCGCTAACCATCGGCCGACGCGCACTGGAACTGGGTTTCAGCTCGACCATCGGCATTATTCACGATGGCAGTGGACAACTGCAAGCGCTGGCGGAAGAAGAGAAGCGTGTGTATCACGAGATGAAAGCGATGGAGAAGAGCAGCTTCACCCGCATCAATGGCTTTCAGGACAACATTGCGCAGGGGCGCCCGAATCAGTGGCGCTGCCGCGCGGGAGCGCGTTACCTATACATCTGCGAGGAGGGGTTGGTTCACTATTGCTCCCAGCAGCGCGGCTATCCTGGAATTCCGCTCGAGAACTATACCGTCCATGATATTCGCCGTGAGTATGTGAGCGAGAAATCCTGCGCGCCACATTGCACGGTTTCGTGCGTGCATCAAGTGTCAATCTTCGACTCCTGGCGCGCTCCGCAGCATCCCGCACAGAATGGACCGAGCGCGGGTGACCTAGTGCAGATACGGTAGGCACGCGAAGACTTTCCGCTGTGGAGGCGTAGCTTGCTACGTCTCACCTCTCCGGCAAACCCGGGCCAGTTGTCGGCATTGGAAGGCAAAGAGAGGTAGCCACGCTACGTCTCTACCGGGCCAGTTCTGCTACTTCTCCGGCTTCGCCGTGGGCGGCAACAATCCGTTCAAGCGAAGATAAATCGCGGCGGCGCTGTAGTGGTCTGCCCAATCGTTGGTGAGACTGATCAGCACGGATGCTACGGTGCCTTGCCTTCCGCCAAAGAGCACAACCGGGTTGCCGAGTTTCGAATCGTCGACTCTGCCCAAGGCAGCCTCGCAGTACAAAAACGATTTCGTCAGCCCCGCCTGCAACCGCTCTTTATCCGTCTCGAGCGCGGGTTTCATCGGCGGAGGGGGCATGCTCCCGGCCTTGCTGCAGAGTTCGATGTTGGACATGGTCGCGTGCATCACGAGATGCCCGAACGTCATTTGTGCGGGCGTGGGGTTGTAGCCGAACTTGTCGGCTGGCATCTCGTCAACCGCCGCAAGCAGATTATTCTTCTGGCGTGCCAGGATTTCTCTCACCGTGTCAGATACCGGGTTCTTGGTCGACGCCGCGCTCGTTGGCGCAGCTTTGGCGGGTTCGGTTTTAGTTCGTTCTGGCTTATCTTGCCCATACGCAAAGGCAATGGACACAAGCAGAGCGAGCAAAGCAATGATTTTTTTCATGACGCCTCCATTGTGCCGTCCAAGCATACTTCCGAGCAAGTTGCCTTCGCCAGATTCGACCTCGGTCTTGTTGTGAGCGCTACGAGATTGCGGCACCCAACCCCGCGCTCACCAGCTTATAGAAAAGGTACAATCCCGCGACGATGGCGATGGCCGTCGAGCGCTTCACTTTGCTGTTGCAGGCGAAACCAATGCCCATCAGCACGATGCTCCAAATGATGAAAACATCCAGGGCCGACGCCATGCCATAGAGGAACTTGTTTCCCGCAGGATCCATGAAGTGCGCCGGGTTCGTGGCCACCGGATTTTGAGCGTTGAAGCCAGCCGGGTCGATTCCGGCGAACATAGAGACAATCCCCAGCGCAGCGCCAATGATGCCCGGGAGGCTGGCATAGATCACGATCGCCAAAGAGGTTTTAAAAGGCACACTGGCTCCAGCGCCGAAATTGAAAGCGGCCATCAGCACAGCCGCGATGACCACGAAAATAATCAGATTGATCACCGGAAGGCTATAGGAGATGTAGCGCGTCAGGGTGATCGACAGTTGCAGCTGTTTGGCCTGCTGCTCGGGCGGAAGTTTTTCGAACTGCTCGGCGCGCGACGACTGCGCGATTGCGTTCTTGCTGATCTGCTCGAACCCAATCTCCTTGCTCATCGCGAAAACGAAGAGCAGCGAGACGACTGAGATCAGAAGCCATGGCGCCCACCAGTTGGCGTTCCGGCCCAAATCGGCGAAGGTCTTGCTAGGTGCGATGAAGGTGTCGACGATGCGCGAGCCTTCAGAAAGGGATGGCTCTTCGGGCTTGGGCGTGGGCATAGGGGTTATAGGTAGAGCTGCCATGCGGGCCTCCTTAAATGCCGGCGGAAGAATGCCGGCGTGAATTGTAATGCGCGAACCAAGGGGCGGACAAGCGTCGTCGGGCGACTTTGAGTTGAGTCATTCGCGCGCTTCGGGATCGGCGGACTCATACTGAAAAACCTCCTCCAAGGGCACTGCGAAGACGCACGCGATGCGGAAAGCCACTTCAAGAGACGGCGAATACTTGTCCCCTTCGATCGCAATGATCGTCTGCCTGGTCACGCCCACCTTTTCCGCCAGTTGCTGCTGGGTCATCTCGGAGCAGTGAAAGCGCAGCTTCCTGATGTTGTTTCGGATCCGGCTTTTTGTCATTTCAGATGCCTCTCCGGTAAAAGAACAACTGAGTGAGATACTTCACAATCTCCGAAATCACCACGGAAAGGAGCATCAGGTTGACGGTGAGCAAAGGAGTCAGGCCGAACACGACGACGGTTCCCATCAACATGAAAAGATCGGCGACCAAGAGAAGGTAGGAGTTGCGATAAGCCTTGGTTTCGATCAGGATGTCGCGTTCATCCTTGGGCTCAACTTTCGACTTCAATGCAATGAGGATGTGATAGGCGATCTCGATCACGACAATCACGAACACCGCGCCGATAAGACGGGCCAGAGCCGTGCGATCGATCTGCGAAGGTTGCGCACCACTGAAAACGGTCGCGAAGTAATATCCGTAGACGATCAGGGTGATGGCCAGCGATCCCCAAATGCTTTGCTCTCTATAGGACAAATTCATGTTCTCTGCTCCTTTAAAGTATGCTAATACATACTTTATGTAATATATAACATTCATAATGTCAACTTTTGTTTACATTAAAAGCCTAATTTTATAGCGGCTACCCGAGGATCAGGCCTGGCCCAGGCAGTTAAGACCCGTATTTTGTTGATTCTTTAGGACTGGTACAGGCCGGTCTTGAGTACTGCCGATGCCAATCGCTCAATGGCGAGCCTGTTGTGCAGGCAAACGCTAAGGTCTTTCGATTCCGTCAATGGGCTCGCTAGCGATCGCGTCAGTCCGCTCAAGATGACAGAGTAGGGCTAAGACGGGAATGAATATCGACCTTGGCGTTTTTCGCGCCTTTGTGATGGCCGCCGAACGGCTGGCCGAAATCCACGCACTACGAAAAGCAGGCCGAATATCCGCTCACGAAAACAGAAAAAGAGGAACAGAAGCTGGTAGGCCAGGAGACCGTGAAGATTGTTCGGTCTTTCCGCTGCTCGGACTCCTCTCATAAACTCCGGAGCGCCGGAGACAGCTCGCCGCGCTCGGGGGGACATGCCCCATAGTCATCTCGTCCCAGGTACCTTTGTGTTTCTACACTTGAAGTCTCGCTCGAAAATTATCCGATCTCTTGCAGTGAAGATCTGCAGTGAAGGTCGTTTGCGAAGACCATTAGCTGAAAAAGCTCAGCCCTTCCAGCGGTAGGCGTTGGACTGGGGCAGGCCGATGTGGGCGAGGACGCGGTTGACGAACTCGCGCGCCATCGCATCCAAGCTGGCCGGGCGGTTGTAGAAGGTTGGGATTAGGGGGAAGACCGTAGCGCCAGCGTCGGCAGCACGGTACATGTTGCGGATGTGGATTTTGTTGAGCGGGGTCTCGCGCACGCAGAGCACCAGCGGACGCTGCTCTTTGAGGCAGACGTCAGCGGCGCGCTCGATGAGATGCGAGGCGATGCCGTTGGCAACGCGGGCGAGCGTGCCCACGCTGCAGGGGATGACCACCATGGCGTCGGCGGGATAGGAGCCGCTGGCGATGTTGGCTGCGATGTCGGCGTTCGACTGCTGATGAATTTTGCGGGAGGCCTTGCCGAGAATTTGGGTGACGAGGTTGCTGCGGCCGCGGAGTCCGAGTTCTTCGGCCATGACGCGCAGGGCGCTGTCGGAGGCGATGAAGTTCACGGTGCGGATTCGCGGATCGCGTTCGATGGTAGCTAGCAGGTGTCTGCAAAATAACGACCCGCTGGCTCCGGTGGTCGCGACGATCAGATTTTCGGGCGGAAGGTTGGGCAATGGCTCCTCGATTAGTTTGGATCTTCCTGTACAGACGTAGCTAGCTATGTCTTTGCAGGCAAGACGCAGCTTGCGTCCTGAGCATAGGGAGCTGGCGACGAGCAAGTCAAGGGAGCAGGCCTTGGGAATTGAGCTTCGGCTGGACGGGCGAGGACGCCCGTCTTCCACAGAAAAGAATATGGCGACGTCAACCAACCTGGGATCCCGCCGCAACGCCGCGCAGATACACGCGCTGGCTTCGGTTGAGCGGGAGGTTCGGGCGAATGATTCCAGCGGCCGGCGCAAGTATCTGCGGGACTTCAGCAATGCCTTTCGCTCTTACGAATCCGTCATCGATGCACAACAGTTGACCACCACGGTAAGAGCGGCCGATGTGATCCTGATCGGCGATTATCACGCGCTGCCCTCGGCGCAGCGTTTTGCCGCGACTCTGCTCGAGCAGCGGGCGCAGCCCGGCGACCGCCCGGTCGTGCTCGGAGTCGAGACGATTTTCTCCCGCCATCAGCACATCCTCGACGAATGGTGGCGTCGTGAGATCGATGAAGACGAGTTGCGCCAGCGGATTCGATTTGATCTCGACTGGGGCTATGAATGGGCGCCCTTTTACGAATTGCTGGTAACCGCTCGCGAGCACGCAGACGCCGTGTATGGTTTGGATTGCCTGCCGCGGGAGGATCTGCGCAAAATCGGGGCGCGCGATCGTCATGCTGCGGACAAGATTGCCGAGATTCGTCAGCGTCATCCCAATGCCGTGATCCTGGTGCTGTTTGGAGAATCCCACCTGGCGCCGCAACATCTTCCTCGGGTGCTGCGTGAGCGATTGCCGGGGCAACACGTGCTCTCCGTTTTGCAAAACGTGGACGCGCTGTATTGGCAAGCAACTGAGGTGCAGCAAGAGCGGGTCGACGGTGTGCGGGTGAGCGACGACGTAGTCTGCGTTTTTAATTCCACGCCGCTGGAAAAATACGAGAGCTATCGCCTCTGCCTGGCGCGATGGAATCAGGAAGACGAGCAGCCGCCAGACATCGCGCCCACGATTTACAACCTGATCGATAGCTTGCTGCGTTTTCTTGACGTGAACCGCTACTCGCCGCACAATGGAACCCAGCCGAAGTTTCTGGTCGATCTGTTGCCTGAGGTGCATTGCGGATCTTCCGATGCACGCTTGCGGCGCCTGCTTTCGCGCGTCACCGGCGAAGCGGAGCGAATCGAAGCCATGCTGCACCGGGTCGAATCGCGAGGCAGCGTTTATCTACCGGCGATCAATGCTTTTTATGTTCGCGAATTTCAGATGACGTGTGCGGCCGAGGAGGCTTCGCGGTTTCTGCATCACGCCTGCCGCGGGTTGCCGTTGCGGCGCAATGGACATGCGGTTGCACCTGGCGAGCCTGATATCCAGCGTAGCGACAGGTTCTATGCTCGGACGCTCGAGCACGCGCTGGCCTACTTTGGGTCACGAGTGCTGTATCCCGTTCGGCCTTCGATCAGCGATCAGGAGGCGTGCGACTTTTCGCGGACGGCTTGCGAAAGACTGATGCACGAGGCGCTGCGCGGCGATCGAAACAAGTTCGACTTCATCGCCCAGAAGTTGGGCTATACCCTGGGCAGCCAGCTTTACGACGGCTATCTGCGGGGATGCGTAAGCCGAAGCGTCCTGCGACATCTGTTCCTGGCGCGCATCGAGGAACCGGGAAAAGCGCGAGCGACCTGCTTTGAAGTCGCACGAAAAGTTCGTGCCAGCCGGAAGAAGCCGTGTGCGTCGGCTCGGTGACGCCAGCACTTAGCAATCAGCAATCTTTGATCAGCATTCAGCTAATAAATCTTGACTAATCCTATCTCCGGCCGGTCGTTCCTCGGGGGATGCTAATCTAATTGACGGCTGACTGCTGAGTGCTTCCTTGAACTCTGAATCCATTCGCAAACTTTTCGAGCAGGTGCGCGGGGGAACGCTTTCTCCCGATGAAGCGGTTCAGCGCTTGCGGCATTTGCCGTTTGAAGACCTGGGATTTGCCAAGGTCGATCATCATCGCGCGCTGCGCACGGGAATGCCCGAGGTGATTTTCGGACAGGGCAAGACGCCCGCACAGTTGGCGCAGATCTTTTCGCGGTTGGCGAAACATGAAGGCAATATTCTGGCGACTCGGGCAAGTAAACGGCAGTTCGCAGCGGTCAAAAAGAAAGTGCGGCGGGCGGAATATCGGGAGCTGGCGCGAGCTATTGTTCTGCAACGCGACGAAACAAAGTATGGCAAGGGAGTCATTACCGTGGTCTCGGCGGGTACCAGCGACATTCCCGTTGCGGAAGAAGCCGTAGTCACAGCCGAAATCATGGGTAACGATGTTGAACATCTTTATGACGTTGGCGTAGCCGGTATTCATCGTTTGCTGGCGAATCGTGAAACATTGACGAGGGCCCGCGTGGTCATTGTTTGCGCTGGGATGGAAGGTGCGTTGCCCAGCGTGGTTGGCGGACTGGTTGGCGTTCCCGTGATTGCGGTTCCCACCAGCGTGGGGTATGGGGCCGCGTTCAAGGGCGTAGCGGCGTTGCTGGGGATGATGAATTCCTGCGCATCAAACGTGAGCGTCGTGAATATTGATAATGGATTTGGCGCGGGGTATGTGGCAGCGCTGATTAACCGGTTGTGAATGGCTGCCGAGCCTTGCTCGGCCCGGACGGGTCAGAGACCCGTCCCCACACAAGCTTCTTAATCGAAGGACGGGCGGGGACGCCCGTCTTCCATTAGAATTTGCGCTACGATTTCCCGGCTACTTCGAGATTGTTTTTCACGGTGAAGGCGCCGAAGACCTCCCTGGCCCGGATGCCCGCGATCTCTTTATCCATCGGACTGTTGACCACGCCGTAGAGGCTTAACGTGCCGCGGTCGACTACGATGCGGATCGGCCGCGCGGGATCGATCGCGTACTGGCCGAGCGCGGGGTCGTGATAGATTGCGCGCAGCGCGCGAATTCTGATTTCATCGTCGAAGCCAGAAACCGGGGCAACTTTCATGTTGTTTACTACATCTTTCACTCCCGCCGTGTCGTTCACCAGAGCCAGCGCGGAGTCGCGGTCAACCTCGGTGCGGGTCTCGCCATTGAGCGTGACCACGCCATTCTCGACCGAAGCAGTGACGAAATTAAACGCGATGTCGTATCCCAGGCGGTCGTAATAGAGCTTGCGGTCGAGTTGCGCCGTGAGTTCGGCGTCGGGAACGCTCTTGCCGTTTACCGCGATCAGGTTTCTCACGCCCTGCACATTTTCTGCTTTGCGGATTTTCTTGGCGGCATCCAATTTCTGTTGATACAAATCGACGTCGCCGCTCAGGGTGACGATGCCATCCTCAACCGTGGCTGTGACGTCGTGAAATTCTTTCTTGCTTGCCAGCTGCTGCGTGACCTTGGCTTGAATGGACACGTCGTAGCGGCTCGCGCTCGTGGTTTGCGCGGCCATGCTCACGCTTAAGACAGCCAATCCGACAAACCAACCGAAACTCCGAAGAAACGCTTTCATAAACTGGATCCTCCGATCCTGTACAAGGAAAAAACCCAGCTTGCGCCGAAAAGTTGCCATGTGTCTGTCCTCCCTGCTCCACTTACTAACTGGTTAGTTAAATGATGAGATGCAGGGGAGACAGGCCAGAATGTAAAGATTTGTAGCAGTTGTAAGCCGATCGTTTACAGCTGTTCGATGCGACGCGTGGACAGATTCCAGAACTTCTTGAAGATGTCTTCCATTGAGTCGGGCTAATGCGCCGCTGAAGATTTTCTTCTTTGGCTCCTGCGTTCGGCAACATCGCTCAGGTGGACAATCGCCGCAGCCGCTGTGTACTTCACGGGATCTTTGTCATCCGATAGGGCAGGCGCGATGCGGTCGATAACCGCGGGGTCGCCTCGTCGCGCCAGCGCATCCAGGCACGCGGTTCGAACCAACGGATTCTTGTCGCCGGTCGCCGCGGTAACCAGCGCATTTTCCGTGTCGGAATCGGGATCGTCGGCCAAAACCCTGGCAGCGGCGGCGCGCACGGGCGAGCTGTCATCTTTCACGATGGTGCGAATGGCGGTGTATCCCATGCTGGCAAAGGGGACAAAACCAATGCCCTCTTGAAAACCGAGAAGCGCCATCTTTTTCGGATCCTTGAGTGTGTCGAGTTGCCCCGCCACTAAGCCCTTGCTGCCCTTCCGCTCGCCGGTGAGAATTTCGTAGTAGACCTCATAAGCAAGTTCGTCTTTCATGGTGACCAGAGAGTGAGCGGCGGCGAGCACGACAGTTGGCTCCTTGTCATCCAGTGCCTCTTGCAGTTTTGGAATCGCCGATCTTGCGTGCAACTCGCCGAGCGCTATGGCCGCCGCCACGCGCACCGGAGGTTTGGCGTCAGACAGCGCTTGCCTGGCCAGCGTCACGGCTCTTCTTTCGCCGGACAAGAGAGAAAGTACGCGCACGGCGGTGGCGCGGTTGGTCGTGTTGTCGTCCTCGGTGCCGTGGAGCAGCAGGGACCATGCCTGATCTTTCACGGGCTTCGCCGACGTAGCCGTTTGCTCGATGGTTGCAGGCGTCGGTTCCGCGGCTGATTTGGAGTTGGCGGGTGCATTGGCCGATGTCGAAGGTGAAGTCTGAGCTACGGCTGCTAATGAGAAGCAGGCGGTGAGGAAGAGCGTGCATGTGATTTTGGACATAGGAGTCGGAAGTCTTTTTAGAATGAAGACAGCGGAACTGCTAGTGTTTTCGCTTTCGACTCGGTTTCGAGTGGGTCCGATCACTGCCGAAAACACGCGCGAAAATCTTGTCGATGTTGCGCAACTGCCGCTTTAGATCGAACGCATATTCGATCTGCTGGCGCGGCACCCGGCGCGTGATCTCTTTGTCTTTCAGCACCAAGTCGTGGAAATTCAAGTCTTCCTTCCAGGCGCGCATGGCGTGCTGTTGCACCATTCGATACGCGTCTTCACGCGAAACTCCGTGCTCGACCAGGTCGAGCAGTAACTGTCCGCTGAACACCAGACCGCCGGTGCTCTCGAGGTTGCGCTTCATACGCTGGGGGTAGACGAACAATGTGTCGATGAGGTTGGAAGTCTTTTGCAGCATGTAATCGACCAACGTCGTAGAGTCGGGAATAATGACGCGCTCGACCGAAGAGTGCGAAATGTCGCGCTCGTGCCAGAGCGCGACGTTCTCGAAACCCGCCTGCGCGTTCGAGCGCACAACCCGCGCCAAGCCGCTGATCTGCTCGAAGGTGACGGGATTGCGTTTGTGCGGCATCGCCGACGAGCCTTTTTGTTTTTGACTGAAAAACTCTTCGGCTTCGCGGACTTCGGTGCGCTGCAGATGGCGGATTTCCGTGGCGATTTTGTCCAGCGTGCTGGCGATTACCGCCAGCGTAGCCAGGTAATAGGCGTGACGATCGCGCTGGATGACCTGGGAGGAAACGGCCGCAGGCTTCAATCCCAGGCGGGCACAAATCTTTTCTTCGAGCTCAGGGCTGAGGTGGGCCAGGGTTCCCACGGCGCCGGAAAACTTTCCCACGCGCATGTCTTCGCCGGCGCGCTGGAAGCGCTCGATGTTGCGTTGCGTCTCCGAATACCAGTTGGCAAGCTTGAAGCCGAACGTAATCGGCTCGGCGTGGATGCCATGGGTGCGGCCGACCATGGGCGTGTCCTTGAACTCCCAGGCGCGGCGTTTTAGGACATCGGAAAGCCGTTCGAGATCGGCAGCGATGATGGAAGACGCCTGGCCGATCAGCAGGGCTTGCGCGGTGTCGACCACGTCGTTGGAAGTGAGGCCGTAGTGAAACCAGCGAGCTTCGGGGCCAACGATCTCGGCCACTGCGGTGGTGAAGGCGATTACATCGTGGCGCACTTCCGCTTCGATCTCGTGGATACGCTCCAGGTCGAAGTTGGCGCGTTTGCGGATAGCCCTGGCAGCATCTTTCGGGACCATGCCTGCCTCGGCCAAAGTCTCGGTGGCGGCGACTTCCACGGTTAGCCAGGTGCGGAAGCGATTTTCGTCACTCCAGATGCGGCCCATGTCTGGGCGGGTGTAGCGCGGGATCACGGAGCATCACCTCCATCGTTCGTTCTTGGCAAAACTTATGGACTAGGGATTCTAAACGGTTGGGAACCTTGGTTGCCAGCGGCGGTGATCGCGCCGGGAAATGTCCCGGGGGACAGTACGAGGTTGTCCATCTTTTGCGACTAGTTTTTATTGTTTTATATATATCGTGTTACGATATAACTGTGGTCGGAGATGGGTCTTGCTACGATATAATTCGCCTCCATGGAAAAGTCGCTGACGTTGGCTGATTATCAATCACTGGCGGAGCTACGCTACCAGATCCGCCGTTTTCTTTACTTCAGCGAGCAAGCTGCCCGGGAAGCCGGGCTGGAGCCTCGGCAGCACCAGTTGATGCTGACCTTGAAAGGTCTACCCGCGGGGACGCGGCCCCGGATCGGCGAACTGGCGGAGCGGCTGCAGATTCAGCATCACAGCACGGTCGAACTGGTGAACCGGCTGGCCGCGGGCGGTTACGTGAGGCGCCATCGCGGCGGCGAAGATCGTCGCGAGGTGCTTCTTTCCCTGACTCCAAAGGGCGAAAAGATTTTGCGCGAGCTCTCGCTCCATCACAAGGCCGAATTGCAAATGCGAGGGCCGGCGTTGGTCGCTGCCCTCAAACGCGCTATGCAAAGCGCCAACGGCGCCGATGCACTGCGGTCCAGGCGTCGTCAAACAGCGGGAGAAAGAAATAAAGATGCCAGAAAGCAGCAGTAGCGCAGATCCACGTCCGGCCACAATTGCGGCAACCGGAGGGCAAGTTGGAGACGTAAGAATCGCGGAACCGGCGCAGTTCCGCATGGTGCTGATATCATTTCTGGCGGCAGGGATCGGGCTACTCGCGGGTCTAATCGCGTTCGTGTTGTACAAACTGATTGGCTTGTTCACCAACATTTTCTTTTACCACCGCTTCGCTGCCGACTTCATCAGCGCGCGCCATAACCAGTTTGGCTTGTGGGTGATCCCGATCCCAGTGATTGGCGGAATCATCGTCGGCTTCATGGCGAAGTATGGGACGTCGAAAATTAAAGGGCACGGCATTCCCGAGGCCATGGAAGCGGTGATGGTGAACCGCAGCCGGATCGAGCCGAGGGTTGCGATTCTGAAGCCTCTTTCCGCTGCCATTGCGATCGGCACCGGCGGCCCGTTTGGCGCTGAAGGGCCGATCATTCAAACCGGGGGCGCGGTCGGTTCACTGGTCGGGCAGGCGTTTCACACCACGGCTTCAGAACGCAAGGTACTGCTGGCGTGCGGCGCGGCTGCAGGCATGTCGGCAACTTTCAACACTCCCATCGCGGGCGTGATTCTCGCCATCGAACTGCTGCTGTTTGAATTCAAAGCGCGATCATTTATTCCTCTCGTCATTGCTAGCACACTTGCCACCGCGGTCCACATGCAGTTGTTGGGAGCGGGGCCGATGTTCAAGGTTACTCCCATGGCTTTCGGCATTCCGCAAGCCCTGCCGTTTTATTTGGTGCTCGGTTTGGTCTGCGGATTGGCAGCCGTCGGGTTCAGCAAGTTGCTTTACTGGACAGAAGACCAGTTTGAAAAACTGCCGGTCGACGAACTCTGGTGGCCGGCGATTGGGGCGCTGGGTCTGGGGATCATCGGCTACTTCGTCCCCCGCGTTCTCGGCGTCGGTTATGACACGATCAGTGACATTCTGAATGCGAATCTGGCCTGGAAGCTGCTGCTGGTGGTCATGGTTGCGAAAGCCGTGGCGCTGGTCATCTCGCTGGGATCGGGCACATCGGGCGGACTGCTCGCGCCCATGTTTATGTCAAGCGCGGCCATGGGCGGGGTGTTCGCCATCGGCGTGGATCGACTCTTCCCCGCGGCAAATCTGTCTGCGGGGGCTTTCGCGCTGGTCGCGATGGGTGCAGTTTTCGGAGCGGCGTCTCGGGCTACGTTCGCATTCATTATCTTCGCCTTCGAAATCACGCGGGACTACAACTCGGTGCTGCCACTGATGCTGGTGAGCGTGATTGCCGATGGGATCGCGATGTGGCTCATGCCGAGGGCTTCGATCATGACGGAGAAGCTGGCGCGTCGCGGGCTGCACATCCATCAAGAGTACGAAGCCGACGTGCTGCAGCAGGTAAGGGTTTCCGAGACTATGGATCAAGATGCACCAACACTGCCCGCAGACATGAAAGTCGGCGAATTGTCAGACTTGATTGCGCGGCGTGATCCTTCGGTCAGTCGGCATCAGGGAATGCTTATCCTAGATTCCGACGGCAACCTGGCCGGCGTGATCACACGAGGCGACGTCATGCGCGCCCTCGATGCGGACCCGAGCGGGGCGTCGACTGTACTCGATGCTGGCACGCGCGATGTCGTGGTCACCTATCCCGACGAGATGCTGCACGACGCTTCCTCCAAGATGCTGCGCAATAACATTGGCCGTCTACCCGTCGTGGATCGCAAGGATCCACGGAAAGTGGTTGGTTATCTGGGTCGGCCCGGGATTATGGCCGCGCGCTTGCGCCGGCTAGACGAAGAGCATGTGCGGGAGCCGGGATGGATTAAGGGGTTCTAGTTGGGGAGGAAGTGTTGCCACTATGCGCGAGATCCTTCACCGGCTGCGCCGGTTCAGGATGACGTCGGGCTGGGAAAGATTATTTGTTTGGGAATCTTCGTGTCAGTGATCGGTCGACACTGTCGCGTCATCCAGCGGTGATTTACTTTCCTGAGAGACTGCTTTTGCTGTGCCAGCCATGGCTGCCTCGATCAGGGGCTTCAAGGCACGGACGGAGATCCCCAGAGTGCCTCCGGAGAATCCGTCGATATAGGCGGCGTTGACGCCGATCACTTCGCCTTGCGAGTTGAAGACGGGGCCGCCGCTGCCGCCGTGAGCGGTGGGCGCGTCGTAGATGAGTTTGTCGCCAACCACATCTCCTAAATGTCCGCAGGTCGATGACGGCCGGATTAACGAGAGTGCCGCCAGTTCGTTCGCGGCTCCTTGATCATCCCGACGGTAGGCCAGGCGCTCGTAGACGGCGGGCGGTGATTTCGCCACCATGCCCAATACGCCCATGGGATATCCAACTACGGCGACCAGCTCGCCGGGATTCGGAATGTCGGCGGCCAGGGGCAGCGGCCGAAGCTGATGCACGGCTTGCGTATCTTCAATATGAAGAGGGGTGATGCGGAGAACAGCCAGATCTCCCTGGGAGGACAGGACCGCAGGAGTGATGTTGACCGGCGTGGGCAGTCCGGGAAAGAAAGCTAAGAGTTTCTCGAGGCGCGGCGTTGCGCCTCTGCGAATCAGCAACGCGGACTGAGAATCTTCGAACCAGGGCTCGGCCACGTGACGATTGGTCGCTAGCAGTCCGTCGGAAACTACAAAGCCGGTGCCGGAAATGCGAGCGCGAAATTCGGGCTGGCGACCGGGGAATCCGACGCGGTAGACACCGAAGATGAAGCAAATAGAATTGCGATAACGGTTCAGGACCAGCGCCGGCATGGCCTGCTCTTGCTCGAGCTGTTGCACCTGGTGTCCGAGTTGCAGCACCTGGCGTTGCAGATCGTCTTTCTGTTGGTCGCTCTTCTGTGGTTCGGCCTTCTGAGAACCGGTTTTCTCTAGATCGCGCGGGTGCGCAGCTGGGGAATAGCTGACCATGAAAATCAGGCCAACCAGCAGACACACTCCCAGAACCGCTTCAAGCATCCGTTGCCAAAGAGCCCAGACCCGCTCTTCGCGAACTTGTGAATCAATTTCGGCCATGAGCCCCTTTTTGCACGGTTGCCGCGGCGAGTTGGAGGGGAGAATCTTGCGCCAGTTTGCCGGATGTGTGAGTTCTATTCTGCGCCTGGCGTTGCACAGTTCCTACGGTACGGAGGACGATGTACAACCGGAGCCGGATCCGGTGGACGCGGTTTGCATGGTTTACCTTGTGGTAATCACGACGGCATGAGAATTTGCTAAGGAAGCGATGAACTAGACGAAAAGATCCACGGTATTCGTCTCGGGATCCAGATACCGAGCCCGATCGTGGCGACTCGCGGCTAGGGCAGCCTCGGCGGATTCCGCGGAAACAATAGTTCCGACGATGGCTCGGCTGTGGTTCAATCCCGCTGGCAAGTTCGAGTTCCACGATAGACGCCGAGGCGAACGCGCGTCGCGTTTGTGACGGATCACTCCGATTCGGGGCCTTTGTAAGTCAGCGATGAGCTCTGCCAGCATTCCGTGTCCGCTAGCGCTCACGCGTACGAACTCCACCGAGATTCCGGAGCGTTCACGAACTGCCTTTACGTGGGCCATGGCGCGAAAGAACAGGGAGTTCACTTTCACCAGGATCTCGGTCCGCGCGCCGAGGTCGAACGGAGAAGTTGTTTCGATGTTTTCGATGCAACACCCGCCCAGGCCTAGATCGCGGATCCTGCCGCTGAGTAAGACTCCATTCAGCGGAAGACTGGCGATTTGGACGCGACCGCTGCAGGAATAACGTGGGACGCGACGACGATCAGCGCCTACGACAAGCGATTCGGGTGGTGTTGTCCGCTGGGACATCGATACATTCGAGGGTACATTGCTTGGTGCAGCTGACCAATGGCCGGAAAGTACCGCATTTCGCGAAACTGAAGTAACCGATTTTCTTCGAGCAGATGCAATCGCTAAGGCTCTTTAATGCCCAACCGCTTGGCCATTTCTTCGTAGAGAAAGCCTTCGCCTTGCCGGTAAGGTTGGACCCATTCGCCGTCGATGACGAATTGCGGGATGGCGCGCTTGCCCGTGCGTTTCACCACTTCCTCGGCGGCTCCAGGCGTGTTTTCGATATCGATGTCCTGAAACGCGATGTTGTGCTCCTTGAGAAAGCGCTTGGCTTCGCGGCAATCCGGGCACCAGAAGGCGGAATAGACAGTTACTTGCATCGTCACATCTAGATGCTGGCATCGAGTGGAAAGTCGCAGGCGTCTCTGCTGCCCTGACGAGGCTTCGCGCTACGGGTTGATCGATCTACTCGATCTTCGCTATCCCCGGCGCGACGTTCGGGAACTTCGCGATGACCGCGGGATCGTGTCCGGGAATGATGAGGCCGGGACTGGTGGCGATTTGTTTCATGCGATCCTGGGCCCGTAGGTTCGAAGCGGCGTCGAAGGTTTCCGCGATGGGCACGTGCTTCTCCAGATTTTCGTAAAGATACATGTTGTCGCTGGCGAGCACGACGGTTCCCGCACGGGTGCTCACGCCGACGTATTGCGAGGCATAGGTGTGGCGGCCGCCGGTGTAGCAGGTGATGCCGGGAAGGATTTCCTGAGCGTCGCCATTGACCAGGCCGACGCGACCCTGCGTGTTCAGTTTCACCAGCGTGAGCACGTCGTCAGCATCGATTCCTCCGTGCGTGTCCTTCGACTGCCATGCCTCTCCGGCGTAGTACTGCAGCTCGTCCTTCTGAATCCAGATGCGGGCGTTAGGGAACAGATCCATGCCGTCGGAGTGATCCCAGTGCATGTGGCTGATGATGACGTCGGTGACGTCCTCAGGCTTGAGGCCGAGCGGCTTCAGCGCGTCGGAGGGTTTGATGAAATCGTTGACATGCCAATCTTTGAAGAAGCGATCGTGATAGAAACCGGAGTCGACCAGGACGTTGCGTCCGTTGCCGCGGATGAGCCAGATCATCATGGCGAGATCGAGTTTGCGACCGGGGTCGGCGTCGGGCACAAGTTCGGAGACATCGAAGCCGGGCAACGTGGCATAACGGATGGCGTAGATCTCATATTGAGGTTTCGATTGGGCGCCCAGGGGAGTGAGCGAGAGCGCGGCGATGACGAGAGACAGGAAAATGCGGTATAGGCTCATGAAGAATTCCTTAGAGTTCGGCAAGAACAGCTATTTTCGCACAATGGAACCGAGGGGGCATTGACGATGCACAGGTAGCCCCGGACGCCCCGGTCCGGTCTTCGAACGTAAACAAGATCTGCCCGGCGGGACTAGGCTTCGCGTCCATGTTGCCCGGCGTCGCAATAGGTTGGGCGTACTTCTAGGGCATTCTTATCAACTGCGGATTTCAGACAGGGCCGCACGAGCGCGGATGCTCGCGCCTACATTGATGGTCAATCAGACGTGCACTAAGGGCCATATCGTACCCGCTTTGGCCGTCATCCTGCTCAGAGAATCATCGAGAATAGAGCTGCACCGCCAAACTAAAGTCTAGGACGTTGGTGCAGATCTATTCTGCAAGTGGAATTCGAGGCACATTGCCACCTTTAGAAAAAGGGAGATTGTTATGTCGGTTTCAGGTATTTCCAGCAGCAGTCTTTTCGATTTGCTTGAATCTGCGAGCGCGCACAACCCGAAGCAGCAGGTGCAGCAAGAGATCCAACAGTTGGGGAAGGATCTGTCGGCGGGAAACCTTTCCGCCGCGCAGTCCGATTTTGCCACCTTGCAGAAGAATGATCCACAGGCGAGCACCGCAACCTCGTCAACCAGCAACAATCCCATTGCTCAGGCCTTTCAGCAGTTGGCCAAGGATCTGCAGTCGGGAAATCTTTCGGCGGCGCAACAAGACTTCTCAACTATTCAGCAGGATACGCAAACCCAGAGTGGCGGGCACCATCATCACAGTCACGCACAGGATTCCAGCGGGGCGCAACAAAATCCCATTGCCCAGTTGTTCAGCGAATTAGGACAGGCGCTGCAATCCGGCAATTTGTCCGCGGCGCAGCAGGCTTATACCACGCTGCAGCAGGATTTCCAATCGGCATCGAGCAACGGAGCTCCAACGAGTTCATCGACCGCTTAGGCGGCGTGCGACTCGGAGCCTGTCAACCCACGCAAGATCCTTCGCGGCCTGGCGGCCACTCAGGATGACGTCAGCCAAATGATCAAACTCTTAGAATAGTGACGTCATCCTGAACCGGTGGCAGCCGGTGAAGGATCCCGCGCGGAGTGACCAACTCCACGCGGGAGTCACAAAGATTCGCTCACACCCGCTGCAGTTCATGCAGCGTGCGCTCGTTCACCACGTTTCCCGTGTTCAGCGTAGAAGCCGGCTCAAAAAGCACGACCCAGCATTCCTGCTCGGCCACGGGACGGTGCTCGACGCCACGCGGCACCACGATAAACTCGCCTTCTTCCAGCCACACGTGACGGTCGCGGAACTCCATCCGAAAGCGGCCTTTGGCCACTAAAAACATTTCGTCTTCATTCTCGTGATGGTGCCAGACGAACTCGCCGGTAAATTTGCCGAGCTTCACCATCTGACCGTTCAGCTCGGCTGCGATGTGGGGTTTCCAGGATTCCTTAATCTGCGCGAACTTCTGGGCAATGTTCACTTTCTCCATGCTGCCTCCCGTGAATTCTTTTCGCTGCTGAAGTGCCGCAATGCTTTATAGATGCGCGGCCTGCTGGTTGGCTTCACGCTGAAACAGTCTTAAATAGCAGACCTCGTGGCCCGAACTTCCCAGAAAATAATTGAGGGCATTCGCCGAGAGATGTCGCTTTAGACAATGTAGCGAGTAACCTCTCCAATGCCTCTTGTCCGACGCTCTCGCCAAAGTTGAGAATCTGCGGGGCGTTTCCTACGACCTGAAGGAAACCGGCAAACACGAAATCGGCGTCATTGCCGAAGAAGTGGGTGCCGTGGTTCCCGAAATCGTGAGCTGGGAAGACAATGGCAAAGATGCTCGCGGCGTGGACTACGCTCGCCTCACCGCCCTACTGATCGAAGCCGTAAAAACGCAGCAGGCCCAGATCGGCAAGCAGAGTTCGGAACTCGCCCGAGCCGTGCGGCAGATCAGGTATCAGCAAGCCCTGATCAGCAAGCAAGCGGCAAGTGTGAGGGCGCTCGAAGCGAAGGTCCGTGCCACGACGGAAAGCCTGCGGAAGGTCAAGGATCAGATAAATGCCAGTCAGCCGACCTTGGTTGCCGTCAAGTAGTCCGGCGGGCTGTCCATCGCCTTCCGTAAGAAACTGGGCCCCACGGCAGTTGCCCGTGGGCCGCTTTTTGCGGGAACTTTCCGGATCGCCGGGTCGTACATAACATTTGTTCAGGCACGGATAACGAACTCTACGGTGCCTCGTCTAACCGGTAACTGGTTCATATTAGCGAAGGGGGGCAGTCATATGGTTTTCGAAAAGGCAGCGTACTGGATGGCGGTGGGTGTATTGGCTTTGTTGGTCAGCAATCATCTCGCAGGCCGGTACGAGGATGGCGCCCGTCGCCTAGCCAGCCAGTCATTGGCGGCAGTCGAACAGGTTTCCGGTCAAGCGACCCGCGTTATGGCCACGGCGGAAATGATGCTTGGGGGTGGTCAAGTCCGCTTTGTACGTGCGCAGAACGCAATGGCTTGCGCTCAGACTCGGCTGGCTTCCGTCGAGACCGTGCTCGCCAGCCACGAGGCTGCCCTGGCCAAGGTTCAAGCCGAGCGCGCGCAACTGATGGACTTGCAACAACTACGAGGCACGATCATGTGCCCACGCCAGAATTTGAGGATGGTGATGCCGCAGCTGCACGGGGGCGGAACGATATAACATACGGTCCCGGACTCGCACTGGAACATTCCGATTTTTCCGCTTTCTTTTTCTGCGCCTGGAAGTCAAAATCAAGCGTCGCAATCTTTGCTGGAGGACCTTATGCAGGAGACCCCGCAGCAGTACATACAGCGCATTCTCGGCTTCATCGATGGCAAAGACCCGTTGCAGGTCCAGCGCGACACGCCGAAGAAGCTTCAAAAACTGATCAGGCCGCTAAGCAAGAAGCAATTGACGCAAAAGCCCGAGCCGGGAAAGTGGTCGATCGCGGAGATTCTCGCTCATCTCGCCGACGCCGAGCTGGTCGGTGGATGGCGCATGCGTCTGATCCTGGGCAACAATGGCGTGTCCCTGCAGCCCTTCGACCAGGACGTCTGGGCCGAAACGTTTGTCTATTCGCGACGCGATCCATCTGCTTCTCTCGAAACCTTTCGCGTGCTGCGGGAGAACAACCTCGCCATGCTGAAGGCGCTGCCCAAAAATCTCTGGGAAAACTACGGCATGCATCAGGAGCGCGGCAAGGAGACGATCACTCACATCGTCCGCATGTTCGCCGGCCACGACTTGAACCATTTGGGGCAGGTGGAGAAGATCACCAAAGAGAGCCGAAGCAAGCGGGCAGCGTGATCCGGCACGACCTGCGCGCGGTCACCTAAGCCGCACCCCGCCGATTACTTTCTGCATGTCGACGCCGTTGCTGCTGTCCATCCAGGCGGCGATGAAAGTGTCGCCGGTCCAGGTGTTGCCAGGGTAGTCGCCCGTCCAGTTGTTTTCGGTGCCGTTGCCACTGGCCTCACTTGGGCGTCCTTGCCTTGGGGATCGTCGTACTTTGTAGCGCGGCGGTTGGGTCACGCCACCACTTCTGGCGTGGCTTCGAGGAGGCTGCGAGTGTAAGGGTGCTTTGGCCTTTGTGTAATTTGCTCGGTCGCACCGACCTCGACGATCTTTCCGCGATACATCACAGCGATTCGAGTCGCCAGGTAGCGCACGACAGGCATGGAGTGCGAGATGAAGAGGTAGGTCAAGCCAAACTCGCGTTGCAGTTGTGCCATCAGATTCACGATCTGTGCGCCGACACTGACGTCGAGAGCGGAGACCGGTTCGTCTGCCACAATGAATTTTGGACGCAACGCCAGAGCACGGGCAATGCCGATTCGCTGGCGCTGACCCCCGCTGAACTCGTGCGGGAACCGACCCATCGCGGACTGGTCCAGACCCACCGCGCGAAGCAACTCGGCCACGCGTGCGCGTCTTGCAGAAACGTTCATGCCCTGGTGGATGGTTAGCGGCTCGCTGATGACGTCATCTACTCGCATACGAGGATCGAGCGACCCAAAGGGATCCTGAAAAATGATTTGCATGTCACGGCGCAGGCGGCGCATCTCGCCGCGACCGGCCGCAAGCAGATCTCGGCCTTCGAACAAAACGCTACCAGAGGTCGGTTCAATCAGCCGCAGCACTAACCGGCCGAGAGTGCTCTTGCCTGATCCCGACTCGCCCACCAAGCCGAGGGTTTCGCCGGATTGAATATCCAGCGATACATTGTCGACAGCACGAACTTCGCCTCTCGCGCCTCCCCCAAAAACAGATTCACCCAGAGGAAAAATCTTGGTCAGCTTGTGGATCTCAACGAGGGGCACGAAGAAGATGGTAACAGCAAGAACTAGCCCGGGATTCCCACTGATTTTGCATGGATCAAGCCGATCAATGAGTGTCAATCCGCGTAAATCCGTGGCCGCGTTGTCCTCAGCGCCACGCGATCATCGGCACCGCTAACAGTGCCGAGACCATGCCCAGTGCCTTCCAACGGGTGAAGTGCTCCTTCAGAATGAAGCGGGCGAGCAGTACGGTGACTGCTGGATAAAGTGAACTGAGCACGACCGCCGCGTCGAGACGGCCGGTCTGACTGGCGCGGATGAACAACACACTCCCGATAACATCGAGGCAGCCTGCCAGAACGCCAAAGGCGATCCCACGGCGGTCAATGTCGCGAGCGCCCCGTCCAATCAGAACGATCAGGCCAGTTAGGGTGAACGACGCCACTTTCGATGTAGCTGCAATCCACAGTGCCGAGCTGTCGCCGGCCTGCTTGACGCAGAGGTAGAACCCAGCGAAGCCGATGCCCGCGAGCGCGGCCATTCCAATTCCTTCGGGAGCGCTGTCGTCTTCGGTGCGCGAGATAAGCCAGATTCCGATTGCAGCCAATACGAAACCGACGACTTGAGGACCTTGTGGCAGCCCTTCGCGGAGCATCCCGAACGCGGTCGGAATCGCGGCGCCCAGCACCGCCGCCACCGGTGCGGTCAGACCCATTCTTCCAGTGGCCAGTGCGCGATAAAAGATGGCCAGCGCGCCGCCTCCCGACAAGCCTCCCGCTAAGGCCCACGCGACTGCGTTTCCTGATGGGAACGGCGAATGGCTCGCCAGCGCTATTCCTGTCATAAGCAACAAGCCGCTGAGATGCGCGATCGCAGTGAGCACGAACGCGTTCGCGCGTCGCGCGCCGTATCCGCCAACAAAGTCGCTCGTGCCCCACGCGAAGACGGCGGTCAGGCTGAAACTGGTGGGCACGGTTAGCGATGGCAGCGTCATTGGTGTTTATATTTTCGGAGTAAATGAGACTAGCACGCGACGAGATACTAGGTGTCCGTTTGGAATCGATGCGTCTAGCTGACTTTTTCCGAAGTAGAAGCCGCCTCAGGAACCTCCGCGGCTAGTTTTTCCAACAAGGTTTCAAGATGGTCCAACATTTCCTCAGCGGCGGTAGGTTTGAGAGTGAATTTCAACATCCCATCAGGAGTGAATTGCGCGCCCCGCTGTGAGGACACAAACCGCGCCAGCTTCCCGGGATCGATCACCGCATTTTGTCGGAACTTGATGGTCACGAGGTCGCGCTTCCGCTCGATCGCATTCACGCCCACTCGCACTGCCAGCAGTTTGAGCGAGGCGTAGTCGAGCAAGTTGCGCACAGCGGCTGGCGGCTCGCCATAGCGGTCTTCGAGTTCGGCGCCGACGTCGCTCAATTGCGATTCGGTTTCGACTCCGGCAACCCGCTTGTACATTCGCAGGCGCTGGTTCTCCTCCGGAATATAGTTCACCGGGATGCGAATATTGAGCCCAAGGTTGAGCTGCGTCTCGGCCTCGTCCGGCCCAGCTTCGCCCTTCATTTCGCGGACAGCACGATCGAGCATTTGCGTATACAGCTCAAAACCAATCGCTTCGATGTGCCCGCTCTGCTCTCCACCCAGCAAATTGCCGGCACCACGCAGTTCTAAATCCAGAGCAGCGATCTTGAAGCCTGCGCCGAGGTCGGAAAACTCTTTCAACGCCGCCAGCCGTCGGCGCGCAATCGGCGTAAGCTCAATCTCCGCCGGAATCAACAAATACGCATACGCCCTCCGATTAGACCGCCCCACTCTTCCGCGCAACTGATAAAGCTCCGACAATCCAAATCGATCGGCGCGATTGATCACGATCGTATTGCAGAGCGGAATATCGAGCCCGTTTTCAATGATGGTCGTGGCTACCAGAATGTCAGCCTCGTGATGCATAAACTTCAGCATCACCTTTTCCAGCTCTCCTTCCGACATCTGCCCGTGTCCCACGATAATGCGCGCCCGCGGAACTAATTCCTGCAGTTTCGCTGCGATCTCCCAGATGCTTTCCACGCGGTTGTGGACGAAATATACTTGGCCGCCGCGATCCAGTTCCTGCTCGAGCGAAGATTGAATGAGCTTCTCGTCCCAACTGGCGACCACAGTCTGGATCGCAATTCGGTCCTTGGGCGGCGTCTCGATCACGCTCATATCACGCATTCCGACCAGCGACATGTGCAGAGTGCGTGGAATGGGAGTGGCGGACATGGTGAGAACGTCAACTTCTTTCCGCATCTGCTTCAGCCGCTCTTTATGACGCACTCCGAAGCGCTGCTCTTCATCAACAACCAGCAGGCCGAGGTCGGTGAATTTGATGTCCTTTGAAAGCAGCCGGTGCGTGCCGATCAGGATGTCCACTTTCCCGGCTTCGACCTTCTGCAGAATTTCTTTCTGCTGCTTCGCAGTGCGAAAGCGGCTGATCATTTCGATCTTGACCGGAAACGCCGCAAAGCGCCGCCTGAAAGTTTCCAGGTGCTGAAAAGCGAGCACAGTAGTTGGTGCCAGTACGGCGACTTGTTTGTTGTCGTTAACCGCCTTGAACGCCGCTCGCATCGCGATTTCCGTCTTGCCGTAGCCCACATCCCCGCAGAGCAGCCGGTCCATGGGTTGCGACGATTCCATGTCGCGCTTCACGTCGGTTATCGCGAGCTCCTGATCTTCAGTCTCGGTGAACTCGAACGCGTCTTCGAACTCGCGCATCCACTGATTATCAGGCGAGAATGCGAACCCTTTGGCCGCTCGGCGCTGAGCGTACAGCTTAAGCAACTCGTCGGCCATGTCTTTCATGGCCTTGCGCACCCGAGCTTTCGTCTTCGCCCAGGCGGCCGTTCCCAGATGGCTCAACGGCGGCTTTGCGCCCTCCGACGATCGATATTTCTGTATCAGGTCAAGCCGCGTTAGCGGCACATACAGCCGCGCACCCTCCGCATACTCCAGCAACATGAACTCAGCGTTGCCGTCGCCCTGATTGATTTCCTTCAGTCCCTGATACTGCCCAATCCCATGCTCGACGTGGACCACGTAATCGCCCACTTGCAGGTCACGGAAATCAGAAAGAAACGCCGAAACTTTCGATTTGGTGCGCTGCGGACGCGAAACCACCGAGTCTGACTCATCGAACAAATCACGGGAGCCAAGAATCGCCAGATGAGCGTCGGGCAATATAACGCCGTCCGGCACATACGCCTTGGCCAGCGTGCTGGTCAGAATCTCGCCCGCGAAATAGGCGGTTTCGTCGGCGTAGCTTTCTCCGCCGCGAGTGCGGCTACCTAGGCGGAACGAAAGCCCGTACTCGCTGAACACGTCGGCCAATCGCTCGACCTCGCCGATATTCGGGACCGCGATCAACACTCGATTCTGTTCCGCAATCTGCTTCTTCACTTCTTCCAGCATGGCCGGAACTGCTCCATGAAAGCGCTGTGCCGGCTGCGAATGAAAGCTGACGCTTTCGCCTTCATCGGGCCGCGCAATTCCAAGATGTTCTATCGAGCCTCCCGGCAGGCTCGCCAGTTTCTGCCACCAGTCGTCGGGAGGAAGATATAAATCGGTAGGCCGCACCAGGTTCCCAACTTCACTGCGTTCGTGTGCCTCTTCGATTCGCGACCAGGTGTGATCAAACTCTTGCTTGAGACTATCCGGTTCGTCGGCGAGAACCACAGCGTTAGGCAGAAGATCGAATATGGTGCGGTCCGCGCCGGCGACCGGAGCGTAGAACTCCCATCCAGGAAATACGCTGACTCCCCCAGCGCGCACGGCTTGCTCGACGACCTCTTCAGCGCCCGTGATGCGCTTTCCCGACAAGCGGACATGAATCGCGCCCAGCAGATCGTCACTGATCGGAGTCTCAGTAAGCGGAAGCAGCAGTGCCTCGTCGACCGGAGTCGAGGACCGTTGCGTAGCCGGATCGAACTTTCGGATGGACTCGACCTCATCGCCGAAGAATTCAATGCGCAGCGGTCGATCAGCCTCAGGCGAATACACGTCGAGAATGCCGCCTCGTATGGCGTACTCGCCAGGCATTTCCACCACGTCAGTCGAGGCATACCCGATGGTATTCAGATGGCGCAGCAGCGGCTCGGTGTCCAGCGTCTCGCCTCGTCGCACCATTCGCGCCAGATCGGCATAGTAATCTGCCGAACGAAGACGAAGTGCAGTCGCCGCAATTGGCGAAACGAGAATCGAGACCGCGCCAGTGGCGACTTTCCAGAGCGCGACCGCGCGTTCTTCCTGAATCTCAGGATGGGGCGAGAGATTCTGGAACGGCAGAACGTCTCGAGTCGGCAGTGCGATCACGGAATCCGGATCGTTCCCGCCGATCAACTCGTGGAACGCCTGCAACACGGGGATCAACTCTTCGGCGGCGCGGTTGTCGGGAACGACCAGAATGAATGGGCGTCCAGCGCTTCTCTGCAATAAAACCAGAAGCAACGCTTTCGCGGTGGGAGTAAGTCCGGAAACACGTACCCGCCCCGTGCCCTCTCGGAGGTGGGAGGCTACACGCAAAAAGCCAGGCAACTTTTCCACGTCCGCGAACAGATCACGGACGAAAGGCAAGACCATCGCCTTTTAATTCTACCAGCAGATTCATGATGGAGGACGGGCGTTCCCCGCCGCCCGTCTGCCAACGAAGCCCGCCAGGTCCTAGCTAATCCTGGCGGATTATTGTCATCCCGTCTATAACAAAGACGGCGGTGTCAAGGGCGCACGAGCGTCGACGCTGTGGGTTTTAAAGAAGCGCCATTTCGCTCTCGTTGAGGTTTTGACTTTTTCACGAAGACCAAGACTCGCGCATGTAACGTTGCATCATGGGTGGCAGCTTGTGCTCCACCAACCATCTATTCGGTCTGAACCTTTTCAATGCTCCAATTCACTGTGAATTTATTCGACCGCTGCATTCCCGGCCACGGATGTCGCCGGACGCAGCGCCCTTCCGAACATAATGCCGGTTTCCACTTCAACCGGCTTCCGGTTTTGCAAGTAGGGCTTGAATTTCCATTGTTTGAAGGCATCCGTTATGGCTTTTGCCTGATCGGGAAAAGCACTTAGAAAGTGAACGTGTTTCACCTTACCTTCTTTATCGATGATGATTCGAACTGGAACCGCATTGAATCGGTGCTCAGTGAAAATCGGATCGACCCGCGCAATCACATTTTCGTCCCGCGCGTAATCCTTAATGCACGCCGGAACATCTCCCCCTCCCGTCCCCGCTGCGGGGTTGGCCTCCGTGGGCAGATCCATCCTGTTGAGGTCGAGCATCAGGCTCGACAGCAGCTTCGTGTCCCGGCTGCTCAGCACCACTTCCACCGTGTGACACCGGATTTCGGTCGCCAAAACGTACCAATGCAGCCCTGCTACCGGAGACCAGTAGGCAAAGAAAGTAAAAGGACGACCGTCGATCGTGGTCGGAGTAGGCGGCAGTTCCAGCTTGTAATCGGCTTGCAAATTGTCCTTCGAGTAATTGACAAGTTCCAGCGCATTGGTCGCGGGGAGAGTGGTAAAGAACATATCGTCAGCCGTAATCAGGATGCTGCCGCGAGCAGATCCTTTAAACGTGTCCCCAGGGCTGATCTGGGCGAGCACGTAGCGCCCGCTTTCCGACGGAGGCGGTCCTTTGTATTTCTCGATCCAATCCTTGGGTAGAGCATAAGTCATACCGAAATACGGGTCGCGGAACACATTGTTGGTCACGGCGCTGCCTTCGGGCACGGGAGTTACCGAGTCGCTGGCGCTCGACCATGCGCCCTTCACCAAGATGACTCCGGTCGGCACCTTCGTCACGGGCTGCGTGTTGCTAGAGAAATCGCCGCCGTTCTTCGAGGCGCTTTGACCCGACGCCAGCAACGATACGGACAAAACCAAGACGAAGAAATACCAAAATCCACAACGCATATCCCCTCCAACTCAATCTAGACGAGGTTCGTTTTCGCCAAGGCGTCTCGCGGAAGAAGTGGCCAGGTGTTCTTACCAGTCCACGCACCATTGTCATTCCGAGGACCGAAGCAACGGGGAATCTCGGTTTCCGCCGGCGGCGCGAAGAACACCGGGACGCCCGGCAAACTCGGGCGAGACACTTCCGTGTCTCGCCTGAATCCGTCAAACAATTACAGCGAGCGCAGGAAGTCCAAAATCTCCTGCTGCTGAGTGGTATTGAGGTTGCTGAAATTCTGCTCCACCGAGGTGGCTTCGCTACCATGGCTCGCATGCGCCGCGATGGCAGCATTCAGGTTCGTAGTACGGCCATCGTGCAGCAGGAAGATCCGCTGCCCCAATCCCCACAAAGGAGCAGTGCGGAACTGATCGCCGCCCGCGCCGCCCTGCGAGACGTTGTCCACCAAGCCCGTGCCCATGTGATGGATCTCGATATCGGAGAACGCATTCACCGGGGCATTGCTCAACGCTGGGACCATGCTCGACACTTGCGTCCTGCCTGGCGTCGCGTTGTGGCAGGTCGCGCAGCCGATCGCGCTGAATAACTGGCTGCCAGCAGAGATCGAACTCGCGGAGACCTGCTGTCCATTCAGCACCACTCCACCGGTTGGAGGCGGAGCCAGGAACCGCATGAAGTTGGAAAACGCCGAGACGTCATCCAGAACCGCCGCGTTTGATGTCTGCGTCGGGTTGGACGTGTCTTCCGGATAACCTGTTCCGGAAAGATTCAGGCAGTTCGTCGGCAGCCCGGTTTGTTGCTGGTCTTCCCCAGGCAGCGGACGGTCTTGGGTAAACAAGAGGTTGGTGATGCCCATCTCGACGTTGTAGGCCTCACCGGAAAAGATGTGCAGCGATTTGTTCTGCGCCTTCCAGCCGAAACGGCTGATGGTGCCATCGTTGCCGTTGTGGTTGAAGGAGCCGGAAATACCAAGGTTGTTGTTGTTGTTCACCGCCTGGTTTTTCAACAAGGTTGAATCGTCCAGGTTTTCGATCAGGCCCGCACCAAAGGTCGGCGTGGGAATGCGGAAGATGATGTCGTTCGCTTCCCCTGCCGCGCTAAAACTCGGCTGCGGCAGACTGCAGCTGCCAGCATCGCTGCGCCCACTCACCGTGAACAGGTCTTCCACTCCGCCGTTCGGAGCACTGGTGTTCACTGAGCCGTTCGCGTTAAAGAAGAATGGGAACCGGGCTTCACGGGTGGGACCGTTGGCCGTAATGAAATATGGGGTTGAGTCTTTAGGGGCGACCGAACTGCCGGCAAACCCGAACTGGGGATTGACGGCAGAACCTGTCCCGCCCACCGCAGGTTGTGCGTGGCATGAGCTGCACTGATTTGAGTTGAACCGTGGTCCCAGACCGACGTTCGCGGAGTTGGAAACCGTTTCCACTGCCTGGAAGCGGATCTGTCCGTCCTGGAAAAACGGCAGGAAGCCGTTCGGGTCGCTCGTAATGATTGTGGCGCCGGTGCCGCGATTGGCAGTCTGAACTCCGGGGTCGGTTTGAGCGAATGCCAGTCCCACCAGGAACAGCAACGCCAAAGTTGAAACACATGCCAGCTTTGTGATGTTTATCACGATGCTTCTTTGTAACGCCTCTCGCGAATTCCTCATTGCTTCTCCTTGATCTGTGTCCCGCAAAATACCCAGGGGGATTTCCGTCGCGCAGACCACCTTAAGGGTGGGCCACCAAAAAAGCGACGGCTGAAGGGTTTTTCGGTGGGCAGCTTCAGGCACACGAATAGCGTATGAAGTTGCATCCAGTCATGGAGCAAGCCCCAGTGAAATCGTCTTGACTTTCAACGCGGAGATTACCCAACGCAATCTTTGCTGAGGCGGCGCGCAGTCGACGAAGAGACGCGGAAGCTGCGACAAAACTCGGCTGCGTGGCAGCAACCGAAGTGCGCCAGAGGTTAGTACGACGAAGAATGAGAGTCAACAAAAAAGTGCGCGCGCATGCACTTTCTATTTGTCGTCCAATCAATCTCTCACAGAATGTTCAATCTAGCGTGTTCCCAAATTGGGACCGGCTCCCCGGCGCACGTCCAAATGCTAGACTATCGGACATTAGGAAGGCTCCTATGGGGGATGTACCGCAGGTAAACGCAACCATCCAGAAGACGCTCGAACTCGCGTCCCGTTGTGCGCAGCTTGAAACCAGCGAGAATTATGGCGCTTTGGGCGATCAGGTCGAAGAACTCGAAGGTCAGGCGCGAGAGGCTTTTCAAGCCAAGATGGACATTGCGTCGTTGTTGTCAAAACTGAAAGCGGGGAAGCCGCTTACGCCGGATGATTTGAAAACCCTGGAACTGCTGATCGTTGGCGACGCCGAGTACTTCTTGAAGTATGAAAATGATTTGGATCAATGGAAGAGCGAGATCAGGAAGTTGCTCGGAGAGATATCGTAATTGCAGTCGTCTGATTTGGATGTGGACGGCTCGATGCATTTGCGCGCCCTCTGCGCCGAAGTCCGCCGCGTGCTACCCGACGTCGTCTATTACCTCGATCAGAAAGAGCGAACCAGCAAGTTTCAGGAAGCGACGCGACAGCCGCTTGATCCCGAAGGCTATCGCGTGCTCGCCGAGATCGTCGAGCAAATGCTCCTGTCGGACAAAATGTAAAGGGATCGCACAACTGAGAACCGAGAACTGACAACGGGTTCTCCTCTACGTTCTAGCTTCAACGAAATCTAATCTTTAATTTTGCTGCGCCATGCCGCTGATCGTGTCCGCGCCCACTCGTGCCCGCGTTAGGGGTGGCCCATGCTTACGCGATGGCGCACGCCTCCATCCCCCGGTGTTAGACTGATCGGTCGTTCTCGCGGAGGACTCTCTTTGTCGATGGATCCTGTTTTGCTTCTCCATGGTGGCGCCTGGGCCATTCCGGATGACATGGTCGAAGCTCATCTCAACGGTGTGCGCAATGCCGTGGCTGCGGGCTGGCAGGTGCTGAACCGCGGCGGCTCATCGCTCGACGCAGTTGAGGAAGCGGTCGTGATTATGGAAGATGACGAGACCTTCGACGCTGGGCGCGGCAGCTTTCTCAATCGCGAAGGCAAAGTGCAACTCGACGCTTTAATCATGGAAGGCGCGACCTTGCGCGCCGGAGGCGTGGGCTGCGTCGAACATTTGCGCAATCCGGTGCGTGCAGCGCGCAAGATCCTGAGTGAGAGCCCGCATGTGTATTTCGTTGCCGAGGGCGCGGAGCGCTTCGCGGCCGAGCACGGCATCGCGTTGTGCAAGAACGAAGACCTAATCATTCCACGCGAGATCGAACGCTTGCGCGAGTTTCAATCACACTCGGCGGAAGAGAAGCCTGATCTGTTTGCCGCGACACTCTCGCACGACACCGTGGGCGCAGTCGCCCTCGACAACAAAGGCGACATCGCCGCCGCAACCTCGACCGGAGGCACACTCAACAAGGCTCCCGGTCGCTTGGGAGATTCATCCTTGATCGGATGCGGTTGTTACGCAGACAACAAAACCGCGGCGGCTTCCACCACGGGGTGGGGCGAGCCCATCATGAAGCTGGTGCTGGCCAAGTGGGCGGCGGATCGAGTGGCCTCGGGCAGTCTGCCGGAATGGGTCGCGGCGGAGGCGATCAACTATCTGCAGGCGCGGGTGAACGGACACGGCGGCATGATTTTGCTCGATGCTCGCGGGCGTTTCGGGATCGCGCACAACACACCGCGCATGGCTTGGGCGCTGAAAACAATGATACAGGAGAGTGTCGGCATTACGCGCAATGGCTAAGAAGAAGTGTTCCACGTGGAACACTGTCAATACCATTCTGTATGTACGTCCCCGGGGGACAGGCACTGTTGAGCAAAAGGCCGAAAAAGTTTGGCCTACGCCGCGTGCCCAACACTCCGCGCACGATCCTTCGCGGCCTGACGACCACTCAGGATGACGTCAAGTGAAGAAACGGCTCGACTCCTCCAAAAGGGTCTCCACACGAGCGAGGACGCTCGCGCCGATTTAACCATCCCGATGCTCTTCGATAATCCAGCTTGCTTTCTGCTTACGGCTTGATGTACAAAGCAGCCGAACGTGCTTTCTCAAGAATGTTTGCCCTGAAGCCTGCCGGCGAATTCGGACTGGCTGTGGCCCTCTGCCCGCAAAAGCCGGGCGTCTCCCTCCTCAGTCATCTCCACGGAGAAACTTTATGACAATGCGGAAGCTGGTCTCGCTATTCGTCCTGACGCTGGCGTCAACTGCAATCGCTTTCGCGCAAAGCGCGGCTACCGGAAACCTGCACGTCACGGTGAAAGATCCGAAGGGCAGCCTGGTGACGAATGCCACGGTTACGGCGCGAGATCAGGCGAAAGGCGTCGAGCGTTCGGCCACGGGCAACAGCCAGGGCGAATACGGAATCCTTTTGTTGCCGCCGGGCACTTACCAGGTCGTGGTCGAAGCTCCGAGTTTCGCGAAAACCACGGTTGATAATGTGGTGGTCACGGTGGGACAGATGGCGGACTTGCCGGTTACGCTCGCGGTCGCGGGTACGCAAGAAGTGGTGAATGTCAGCTCCGCGGCCGACCTGATCGAAACCAGCCGCACTTCGACCACCGACACGATCGAGCAGCGGAGCATCGATAACCTTCCCATCAACGGGCGCAACTACATTAACTTTGCGCTGACGGATTCGCAGGTGCTGCGCGACAATGCTCCGGCTACCGGAGCGGCTCCTACGTCGGGGCTGAACATTAGCGGACAACGCGCGCGCTCGAACCTGGTCAACGTTGACGGCGCGGATGCGATCGACAACTCTACCAACGGTGTGCGGTCGACGGTTTCGCAGGAAGCCGTGCAGGAATTTCAGATCATCACCAACAGCTATGCGGCGGAATACGGACGCGCTGCGGGAGGCGTGATCAACATCATTACGCGTTCGGGATCGAACGATTTTCACGGGGACGTGTACGGCTATCTGCGCAACCGGAACTTTCAGGCGGTCAATCCGTTCAGCACTACGCCCAACCCGGCTTATACGCGAGTACAGGCAGGAACAGCGTTTGGGGGACCGATCAAGAAAGACAAAACATATTTCTACTTCGCGTATGAAATCACGCGACGGCACGAGACGGGATTTTCCAGCATCGGCCAGAATAACTTTGGATTCGTTCCGTTTGACGCGTCTCCGTTCTTTGGCGCTCCGGCGGGGACTTTCGACATCCAAGCAACGCCGCAGCAGGCGGCATTTTTGCAAAGCTTTATACCAGTCGTTCCGGCGGGATTGCTGCCCACATTGCAAACCTACGCGTTTATGGCGGGCGCGTCTTCTGGCATCGCGCTCAATGGGAAATATCCGGCTTCCTTTGCGCTGCTTCCGGCGGCGTTTGTGCCAGCGGGGTTGCAGCAGTTTCCTTCAACTTGTAACCCAGCCTTTGGCATAGCCGGAGGCTTCGCACCCGTTTGTGCCGGGTTGCCAGCTTCGTTTCAGACGCTGGCCTCGCAGGTGGGAAACTTCCCTGTGTTCGAAGGCACCAGCCTCTATTCGTTACGCATCGATCACAACGTGAGCAGCAACAATCGGCTTATGCTGCGGGGAAACGTTAGTCCAAGCACGGTGACAGGCATCGAGGTGAATGGCGAAAACCAGGTATTCGGACAGAATTCGTACTCCCGAACTTCGCAACAAACTTACCGCGACGTCACTGGTGTGGCGCAGGATACGTGGACGATCGGGAACAACAAGGTGAATGAATTCCGCTTCCAATTTGCCCGACGCGGACTGCTATACAACTATTCCAGTGCGCCGGGCGGATCGGACCCGGCCGTAGATATTCCGGGCTACGCTTTTATCGGGCGCGAACCTTACTCCTACATTGACCGGGTGGAGAAACGCTACCAGTTCACCGACAACTTCTCCTGGACACTGGGACGACACGATACGAAATTTGGAGTGGATTTCAATTACATTCCGATCACGGCAACTTTCACGGTGAACTACGGCGGGGTTTACGATTTCGGCAGCCTCAGCCTTTTTCCGTCGCCTTTCCCTAGTTTCTCTCCGGTGCAAGGTTATGGCTTGGGCATTCCGCAAGATTTTATTCAAGGCATTGGCAATCCCAGCGATTCTTTTTCGAACAAGCCTCTGGGCGTGTACTGGCAGGATTCGTGGCGAGCTTCGCCGAACCTGACCTTCAACTATGGCCTGCGTTATGACATCGAGTTCCCGCCCCAGTTCTCGCAGCCCAGTGCGCTTGCGCAAGCGGGTTATAACCAACTCGGCCTGCAGAAAGGCATTCAGACGGATACCCACATGTTCCAGCCGCGAATTGGGCTGGCGTGGGATCCAAAAGGCGACGGTAAGACGGTTATCCGGGCAAACTTTGGAATATTTTATGATCATCCTCTGCTCGGTTTGTATTTCCTGGGCGATGCTTCCGACGGTTCCAAGAGCGGCCAGTTGTTGTTCTTCGGCGGCACGCCGGGATGCAACCCTGCGGCTCCGCCACTCAGTATGACGGCAAACAATATTTTCCAGGGCATTGCGGGAACGTGTTTTCCGGCAGCCGTATCTGCATTTGGATATCAGGCCAGCCAACAGCGCTTCAACTCGTTCGATCCGAATTCGCTATTCATCAATCAGGGATACCTTACGAATGGAGTGCCGCTCGTGTCCCAGCCCTTCGGTTATCCGCAAGCGAAGGGTTTCGTATATCCATATTCGCAACAGGCGAACTTCACGGTGGAACGCGATTTGGGCGGCGGCTTCGCTTTGAGTCTGGCTTATAACTGGAACGGCGGACGACACCTCAATCGTCCGATTAACGCCAACACTGCGCGTGGTGATTTGCTGACGTCGAACTGGCAGGCTGCGGTCGCGAAGGGGGCGGCAGCGGCGACGGACAGCCCGTTGTCGGTGGCGTCTTGCGGCGTGAACCCGATTCCGGGATCGAAGCTGCCCTATTACGTTCCGGCAGCTTTGGTCAGCTTCTTCCGGCCGTCGGGACTGAATCCGTCGCTGGCAGGCGGGCCGTTTGCGCAGTGCATTCCACTGGCGTTGGCGGATTTGGCGGCGAACGGGCTGAACACAGGGTGCAACCCGGGCGCTTCTGGACTGGCAAATTGCGTTCCGTTCAGCGATATGGACGCGAACTATTCAAATGGCAGCTCCAACTACAACGGGTTCACGGCGAATTTGCGCAAGAGATTCTTGCGGCACTATCAATTCCTGGCGTCTTATACCTACTCGCATTCGATTGACGACTCGACCGATTTGCAGTCGCCGCTGGCGCCGCAGGATAGTTACTACCCTGGCTTGGAGCGGTCGAATTCATTGTTTGACCAGCGTCATCGATTTGTTTTTAGCGGAGTGTACGAGAGTGGCAAGCTCGGGGGCGACAGTTTCGTCGATCGATTCTTTAGCAACTGGACGATCGCGCCGATCCTTGAAGTTGGCTCTGGGCGGCCTTTTAACATCCTGACAGGAAGCAGCGACAATCTGCAGTTCGACCCGAGCGGCAGCCGTCCGAATGTGGTTGCGGAGGGAACTCCGACGAACGCTTGCGGTTATCCCACGGTCGCTTCCAAATATTCGCCCAGCGGTTTCTTGCAGGAAGTATGTTTTGCCGACCTCACACCGGCGCAACTGGCTTCCCCAAACGCGTTGCTTTTGCTGGATGGCACGCTAGGCCGCAATGCCGGATTCCAGCCGTGGACTGTGTTCAACGACCTGCGGATTGCGCGCCGGATTTACTTTGGCGAACGCGTAAACCTCGACCTGATCGTGGACATGTTCAATATCGCGAACAAGAATAACGTGGCCGCCGTGAACGAGCTCTATACCAATGCTGGGCAGCCGACGGCGGCTTACGATCCGAGGCAGTTCCAGTTCGCGATGAAGGTGAATTGGTAGAGGAACAGCGCTCAGCCGTCAGCATTCAGCATTGTCTAGCTAGCGTTTCTTGGTTTGACTGAATCCTGACGGCTGAGTGCTAACTGCTGCTCTGCTACACTTTCTCCATCCTTCGCGATTGCCGGGAGCTTTTCCTGAATGCCACAACCCTCTGCTCCAAGTACGCGGACGCGGCTTGTCCGCGAAGCTGATCGCGCGGTTTACGATCGGGCTGCCGCTTATAAGATTCTCGATGAGGGCTTCATCTGCCACGTGGGATTTGTGGTGGATGGGCAACCCTTTGTCATTCCGACCAGCTACGGCCGTGTCGGCGACAGCTTGTACATTCACGGCTCGGCTGCGAGCCGGATGCTGCGTCGCGTCGATGAGGGTATCGCGGTCTGCGTCACGGTTACGCTGCTGGATGGTCTGGTGCTGGCGCGCTCGATTTTCAATCACTCCATGAATTACCGGTCCGTCGTGATTCTGGGAACAGCTCGCGCGGTGAACGATCCTAACGAAAAGCTGGAGGCTTTGCGGCTTTTGTCGGAGCACATCTTGCCGGGGCGGTGGGCGGAATCGCGCCAGCCCAACGAGAAAGAACTGAAAGCGACCCTGGTTATGCGGTTGCCGATTGAAGAGTTCTCCGCAAAAGTGCGGCAAGGGCCGGTTGTGGATGATGAAGAGGATTACGCGTTTCCTACCTGGGCCGGCGTCATTCCATTGACCCTTGTGGCCGGCGAGCCGATCGATGACGCACGGCTCATGCCGGGTGTAAAAGTGCCGGAATACGCGCAAGGATATACGCGCAAGCGCTGAAGCTGTGGACGAGCGGTTACAATCAGAGAGCGACTTTAATGCGCAAGGTCTTCCATTTCGAGTCGCCATCCGGCCCGTATGTGGCCGATGCCGCCGTTCTCTGCTGCTTTGATCACCGGATCAGTAGGGCCGTGCGAAAGTTTCTGAAGAAGCACGGCATCGAGCGTGCCGACATGATTATCGTCGCCGGAGGAGCTAAGACGCTGGCGTCTCCGCGCAACGACTTCGAACAGGAATTCATCCTTGAACAAGTGCGGCTGTCGATCCGCCTGCACCGGACCGAACGCGTCTTGGTGATGAGCCATTCCGATTGCGCCACCTATGGCGGCTTGGCTCATTTCAACGGCGACCGCGACGCCGAGGCCGAACATCACCGCACCGAACTGCTTGGAGCCAAAGACCTGCTCACCAAGAGCTTCGCGAATATTTCCGTCGAGCCTTACTTTGTGAAGTTCGACGGAGTGTGGCGGGTGAACGAAGCGGACCACTTGGAGACGGCGCCGGTTTCGGATGCGGCTCGTAAGTTCGGTTAGCTGTGCTTCGTTTTATAGGGACTTCTGACGTTCTTCACCGGGTCCGGCATCGCGGAAATACCTTGCGCCTTTTTCGTGGCGCCATCGTTAACGGGGTCCTTCGACTCCACAGATTCTCCGCTTCCGCGGAGAATCTGCTGCGCTCAGGATGACACGGTTTTCATGCTATGGAATCAGCAACAACTTCCCCGTCGTTTTGCGCCCCAATAGATCCTTGTGTGCGACGGCCGCATCGGCCAGCGGATAAACGTGCTCGATCCTCAGCTTAAGCTTGCCTTCAGCGATCATCTTGAAAAGAGCGCTTGATCGCGCCTGCAACTCTTCCGTCGTCGCGGTATAGCTCACCAGGGTTGGCCGCGTAAGGTAGAGTGAACCCTTCTGCGAAAGCTGGATCAGATCGAATGGCGGGACGGCTCCGCTTGATCCGCCGAACAATACCATCATTCCCCGCGGCCGCAGTACGTTCAGACCTTTGTCGAATGTCGTTTTGCCCACGCTGTCGTAAACCACGTCTACGCCGTGGCCGCCGGTCAGACGTTTGGTCTCGGCCTCAAAGTCTGTCTGCGTGTAGAGGATCACCTCGTCCGCGCCCGCCTGCCGTGCGAGCTTGGCCTTTTCGTCGGTTGAAACTGTGGCGATGATGCGGGCTCCAAGGTTGTGCGCCATCTGCACCAGCAGTAGTCCAACGCCGCCTGCCGCCGCATGCACCAGCGCGGTTTGCCCGCGCTTGAGGGGAAAAGTGTCGTAAACCAAATAATGCGCGGTCATGCCTTGCAGCATGGTCGCGGCTGCTTGCTGATCGCTCACACCTTGCGGAATTCGTACCAGCCGTTCAGCGGGGACCGCCGCGTACTCAGCGTAAGAGCCCAGGATGCTGCTCCAAGCCACGTGGTCGCCCACTTTCAACGATTTCACCTCCGAGCCAACGGAGTTGACCGTACCCGCGCCCTCCTGCCCGAGCACAAACGGCAGCGGGACTTTGTATCTGCCCTCGCATTGATAAATATCAATAAAGTTCACACCTGAAGCCGCGACTTTCACCACCGCTTCGTTCGGTTTCGGCTGAGGGACCGGCAAATCCACAACCTGCAAGACTTCCGGCCCACCGCATTGCTTGACTTGGATGGCTTTCATGTTTGACTTCGATTCGTATTGTGCCGAGGGAGATTCACAAGACCAACGGAAACCTCCCATAGTCATATTCAGACTTTCTAGGCAGCCTTGGGTTTCCCCGACGAAGCCGTCCCCCCAAAAAAGGCCATCCCGTCACACAATGGTTGCATCCGGCCCGGTCGCTGAAGTAATATTCCCGCCTATTCCTAAAGTAACCCAGTCCAACTCGCTTGCAGATTGACCCATCAAATCATGGGTAGTAGCATTAAGTGGGCTTCCGTTAAGCCAGGGGTTGATCGCGGTAAGTTATAGAGAAACATGAGGATTCGGAAACTCTATCTTCTGATCGCGCCCGTGTTTGCCCTGGTTTTGGGCTGCATCGCGTGTCAGACGGCGCAGCGACCGGCGACGCTGTTGCCTCCCGGGACCGCAACCGCTCCAACTTTGAGCGCGGCTCCTGCGCCTGCTCCTCAGGCCAATCCAGATACTCAGAACGTTCCCCAGGTACAGACTCGGCTTGAGGCAGAACCTGATCCCGTAGCTCAGTTGATTGCGCAGGTCGAGAATGAATACCAAGTCGGGCAGGACAACTACAAAGCCGGTCACCTCGAAGCTGCCAAAGAGAATTTCGATCGCGCCTTCAATCTTTTGTTGGGCAGTTCGCTGGATTTACGTTCGGACGAGCGGTTGGAGCAGGAATTTGACCGTGTCCTGGACGGCATAAACGGTTTCGAGCTGCAGGCTCTGCAAGAGGGTGATGGGTTTACCGAGCAAAAGTCGGAGCCCGCGCCGATCGATGAAGCGAACGAGGTCACGTTCCCGGTTGACCCGAACCTCAAGGCGAAGGCCGAAGCCGAAGTCAAAGCTACGCATTCTGATCTGCCTTTGATGATGACCGACCCGGTAGCCGGCTACATCAGTTACTTTTCGACGCGGGGACGGGGAACTTTGGAGCGCGCTCTCGCCCGCAGCGGGCAGTATGACGATATGATTCGCAGGGTTCTGAAGGAAGAAGGTGTTCCTCAGGACCTGATCTACCTGGCTCAGGCTGAATCTGGGTTCCATCCGCTGGCGCTTTCCCGCGCTGGAGCTCGTGGGATGTGGCAATTCATGGCCAGCCGCGCAACGGGATACGGGTTGGAACGCGACTGGTGGGTGGACGAGCGCCAGGATCCCGAAAAATCCACGCGAGCGGCTGCGCATCATCTGAAAGATCTCTACAACGAATTTGGCGACTGGTATTTAGCCATGGCTGCCTACAACTCCGGTCCCGGCACAGTGCAGAATGCGGTCAAGCGCACCGGATATGCCGATTACTGGCAGCTCTACAAGCGTAATGTGTTGCCCAAGGAAACCCGGAACTACGTACCCATCATTCTCGCCGTAACCATTATGGCCAAGAATCCCGCACAATACGGGCTGGACAAGGTGGTCACGGAGAAGCCGGTGCCATACGATGCGGTCAAGATCGATTATCCCGTGGATCTGCGCTTAGTAGCGGAATGTGTCGACGTGTCGGCCAGCACCCTGCAGGATCTGAACCCAAGCTTGTTGCGTTTGACCACGCCAAAAGACCGGGAGTTTGAACTGCATCTTCCGGCTGGCATGAAAGATCGCTACCTGACGGCGATTACCGCAATCCCTCCGGACATGCGGGTGTGGTGGCGATATCACAAAGTCGCACCTGGTGATACCTTGTCCTCGGTCGCCCGAGCTTTTCATACCAGCCCGCGGGCCATCGTTCAGGCGAATAACTTGGACGGAGATGAGAATCTTCGGGCCGAAAGCGAACTCATCATCCCGGTTGCTCCGGGCAAACATTCCGCCGACGAGATGGCCAGTTATTCGCGTCGTGCCACGGCCTACAAAGTTCGCAAGGGCGACACGGTTGAAACTGTGGCCGACAATTTTGGCGTTCCGCCCGCTATGGTTCGCCGCTGGAATCATCTGAAGAGCGACAGTCTACTCGGACGGCGTGTCTTATATGTTCACTTGCCGATAGCGCCCGACGCCGCGGAAAGCCATCAAGCAGCTGCCTCTAAGTCGCACTCCAAAAAGAAGTTACAGGCGAATGCTTCGAACAGCGTCGTACATCACAAAGTGCAGCCCGGCGAAACTCTCTATTCGATCGCGAAGTCTCACAACGTCACGGTGGACGATCTAAAAGAAAACAACGGGAATCTGGCCAACCTCAGGCCGGGGATGATTCTGGTTATTGGCACTCCCAGCAGATAGTTCCGCCCGCATCCAACCGTTAGGCGCATTCCGATCTCAAATCCTGGTCACGATAAATCTGGTCTCGCTCGGGCGAGGTATTTTTCTTGCACGACGAAAAGACAACTGGAAACAGGAATTCAACTTCGGTGTAATATGCATGGGGCAGTTAGGCAGCATGTAGTTTTCGTCACTGCATCGCGAAAAACTACTGTGCTATAATCGCGGCCCATTCAGTATGGCGACAACTTTCGGTAGTCTTTTTTAAATTCTTCACGCATGCGGTAGCGAGGAAAAATTCAGGAGGAGAAATGAACGTTCACGAAACCCTCTATTTACGAGACGACGAAATGGATGAGTTTGGCGACAGCGGCGCCTATGGCGAATCGCTGGAAGAAGATTACGAAGAAGAAGAGGAAGAAGAGGAAGCAGAACTGCCCGGCGTAGCCGACTCCGAAGTGGGTGCGGAAACGCCGATACCCGCACCGGCGCCTGTTGGCGGTGGTGGTGGCGGGTCTAAACCTGCCGCGAAGAAGGTCGCCCCCAAAAAAGCGGCGAAGAAAAAAGCGCCCAAGAAGGCAGCTAAGAAGAAAGCTGCACGTAAGGCGGCAAAGAAGAAAGCCGCAAAGAAGAAGGCCGCAAAGAAGAAACCGGCGAAGAAGGCGAAGAAGGCGAAGAAAAAGGCTAGCAAGAAGTCCGCGCGACGCCGTCGCTGAAAACGAAGAAGGGAAATGTGACTCAGGATCGAGCCGCAGCTGTGTGCTGCGGCTCTTTTGTCTTAGCAAACGATTGAATGCGAAGCGTCGCTGGAACCCGTCCGGGCGAGCTCGGCGTCGCTCGCCACGAACCTTCCCCGCATTATTTCTTTCGCTGCACCGCCTCCAGACATCTCCCATAAAGCTCGAGCAGATGATTGGCATAGTCTTCCGGCTTTGACGCTGCCCCTGAGCCTTGAAAACCGACGCCGGACGAACTCGTCCGGCCGTAGCCGGTGGTCATGGCGACAAATTTCATCAGGTCGAGGGCGATGTCTTCATTGCGGCGTGAACCGGCGGTGCTGGCGGATACTTCGTCCATGAATTCCTCCGTGGGAACGCGAATGCTGGGTATTTCGTCGTCCATACTGCGCGACATAAGTGCGGCAGAAAAATGATAGCAGAACACGAAGAAGGCCATGAACCACGAAGAACACGAAGGTTCACAAGGCAAGGCATCAAAACCTTTGTGAACCTTCGCGTCCTCTGTGGTTAAAATTTGAGACTTTATCCAGAGCTACGCTGCGCGGGACACTTCACTCATGAGCGCGAGCAGATTCTGTTCCGAGTCGCGAAAAAAGGTCATCCACAAATCGTGGTCAGGCATTTTTGCGATCATGTGTGGCTCGTCCTCGAAGCGCACTCCGCTCGCGAGCAACTGGCGATGCGAAGCCGCGATATCGGGAACGGAGAAATACAGAATTGAACTGGGATGATCGAATTCCGGTTTCTCGGCAACATCGAGCATGAGGCGCACGCCCCCGCAGTCGAAAAAAGCCAACTTCCCCGCGGTAAATAACAGCGGCAAGCCCAGCTTGTCCCGATAAAATGCTGTGGCACGATCGAGGTCGTGCGCGTTAATAGCGATTTGGCCGATGCGCGAGATCCCAATATTCATGGTCGCGTTCAGGTCTCGATTCCCACGTAGCAAACGCGGCCGACCAGATAACTGCTTGCGTTCTTGTCTGCCTCAATGGGCATGATTTCGACGGGGTAGGCCTGGTTGTGCGGACGTAATACCAGATTGTTCCCGGCTACTTCCACGTACTTAACCGTAGACGTGCCATCTTTGCTCACCGCGTACATGTTGGATTCGCCCTTACGATAAGGCTTGAGCGAGTTGTAATGGCGATCGATAAGGACGGTGGCCCCGGGCAGAAGCCGAGGATACATGCTCATGCCATCGCGGCCATCAACCTGAATCACAACGAAGCGTTCCCAGTCGTCGCGGCGTCCCTCGGTCTCAGCCCGAAGGCTCGCAAGGAAACTCTTCTTGAACTTGAGAATTTCCTTCACGTTCATGCTCATGACCAGAGGTTCGGTAGCGGCGATGGCGCCGTCGACGACCAGGACATTCTGAAACTCGTCCTCGCTCGGCGGCAGGATGCTGGCGCGCTTGTTAACTTCATTTGGATCGAGCAAGTCGAGCACGGATAGGTGTTGCACCCTCAAGACCTTGTCCATGCCCTCTAGACTCAAGCCGCGCTTGCGATTGAGGAAGTTCGAGATGTGCGCTTGTTTGAATCCGGTCTGTTCAGCCAGGCGCAGCCCGGTCAATCCTTCCTCTTCGATGCGATGCCAAAGAGTTTTGCGTAGGTTTTCTTGCAAGACTTTGAATTTCATAACGCGCAGTATACCACGGCTTATAGCGGATCGCTATTGATAATGTCATTCTAACATCTCAAAGGAAACGGCATGCCGAAGGGCTGTGCAAAAGGCAAGATCGGTTTCCACAGCCAAAATGGTCAATAGCATCTGGCTATTGTGATGGTCATCACACACATCTGACAGAAAAATAGTTCTTGACTTTATGGCGAACACGAAGTTATATCATAACTAGCTCGTTATAACTACTCTGGTAATGGGAATGAATCGATGACCTGCAACCCACAACCCGAAAATGAGGCAGGGGGCTTTGTCGAGTTTCGCCGCAAGATCCGCTCGGCCGAAGTACTCTCTGGCGCCATGGAACAACTGCTTCGAATGCTGCAGTTTACCGGTAAAGTCAGCGTGGTCGTGCAAAACGGCCGCGTGTTGAAGTCCGGATACGAGGAGGGCTATTTTCGCCAGCCGCTGACCTGATCGGCCGTGTGATTTGCGGTGCATTGGTTAGTCGGAGTGCTCTACTCATAGCTAAATAAATTTAACAGGTTCTCCGTAAGAGAAACGGGCCCTGTGACCGAGAAATCGGCACAGGGCTTTTTTATTTGGGCTGAGGCATCAGCCTGACCCCCAACAACGAATTCATTGCCACGGAGGCAATCATGGAAATCGAAGGTTTGGAGATCATCCGGTTGGAACTGAAGTATTGCGAACGATGTGGCGGGTTGTGGATGCGCACCTGGGGAACGGAAGACGCGTATTGTCCCGCCTGTGCCGTGGAAGTGCTCGATCTTCCCATCGGGGGAAGAAGGCGAAAGCTGCGCCTGCTGGTGAACGACCGGGTCGACCTTAAGAGCCAGGGTGAGGACTGGTCAGCAGTTTGCGGCGAAGGGGGGAACGCATGAGCGCCAACGTGATTGCCTCGCTTTATGCATTTGCAGAGACGTCCGGGATGCCGCCATGCGTTAATTCCGAACATGCTTTTGCGGATGCAAGTGAAGATCCTGTAGGCGAACAAACTGATTTCAGACCGACCGACTTGATCCGTGAAGATGCCGCGAAGGAAAACCTAACAATCCCCGCGGACGACCCGGCGATCTTGCCGGACACTCCGGCTCCCGCCGGCGATCCTGATCTCTGGTTATACCGAAAACGTACGGTTGGGCTACTCCGTCGCTATATGCGGCTTTCGATCGAAGTAGGCCGGCTGCCCTCGCTGCTGGGGCGGGAGTTTTTTCGGACCCGAGTGACCTCGTACCGATCTTCTACATTCGAAGACGCGGTGATCTTTGTGCACGACGTAGAACGAAGCCTGGAAAAACTGTGCGAGTTCGATAAGAAGCTGATCGCAAAGATCGTGCTGCAGGAATACCCGCAGGAGGAGGCTGCGCGTTTGATAGGGTGTGGACATCGTCAAGTGGCTCGGTGCTATGTCGAGGCTTTGGATCGAGTCTCTGAAATATTCCTGAACAGGCGGTTGCTCCTCCGATTGCCCTGCGTGAAGCCGGAGGCGGAAAAATCTTGTCAAGGGGGTAAAGGCGATGAATTTCACGTAAGTGATTCAGAACAAACCGAAAATAAATATTGAAATCATGTCATAGTTTCCTTTTCAACCTGATATTCTAAATATAGATCGCAAGAATTTCGAAGGGCGCCCCAAGCGCCCTTTATTTTTTGGCTATCCTTCGAGTCATAGTCCAAAGGATCAAATGAGCAAAGCTAAGTCAACGAGGGTGCGCAAGCGCCCGAAGAGAGCTCCGTCCGTGCCAAAGAAGGCGCTGAAGCGGGTTGATCTCGGGGTCATCGGGGAAAGAATCACGAATCTGGTAGGGAATCGCGCGATCGAGATGGTTCAGATCACGATAGACGAAGTCAATAAGGGCCACTACCTGGCGATGAAGTACCTGTTCGAGATGATCGGATTGTGTCCGGCAACGGCTCCCGAAGGAGAGATCCAGGAAGATTCGCTGGCCAAGACTTTGTTGCGTCGGTTGAGGTTTCCGGAAGAGACAGATGCCGGCAACGAGGTTACCAAAGAGTGTGTGTCGGAGCCGGTTGAGCAAGAGCAAGAGAGTGATGCCGTAAAATGAAAGTCAGTGACTGGTCAAAGGTTACGCAAAGTTTCTCATTGGCCGCGGGCCGTTGGTCGACGGCGTTGGGGAATCGGGGCGATGCCCGGTCGCGGTCTCCGGCGCAGAAGAAAAACTTGCCACACAGGACTTTCATGATGGACATGAGTTGGGTGACCGGTCGAATAGCGGTCGGAGGGGGCATCTGGACGGCGGAGAACATGGCGCAGGTGGCGCGTGCCGAGGTAACGCATGTCATCGACATGCAGATTGAATTCGACGACACGACGCTGGCCTTGCCGCACGGGATTACGGTGCTATGGAATCCGATTGACGATGACTTCCAACCCAAGTCTCCCGAGGTTTTCCAGCGAGGTGTGGATTTTGCGCTGGAAGCACTTGATGAGCCGGGAACCAAACTCTTCGTTCACTGCGCGGCCGGAGTGCATCGGGCACCGATGATGACTCTGGCGATTTTGTGCTCCCTGAGTTGGAAGTTGGAAGACGCGCTCCGGTTGATCGAAGCCAGACGTCCGGTCGTGGATTTCGCGGACGTGTATGTGAACAGCGTCAAGAAATTTTTGCAGGAGCAGGTAAGAGCCGCGAAGTAGGGATATGAGTTCTCGGTTCCCAGTTCCTGGTTCTCAGTTCGAAAAGCAAATCGACTTCGCACTTTAACCCAAAACAACTCAGCGCATTTAGCCGCCTGCCGCGGGGCGCTGAAGTGTGAATTGTATCTAGCAACGGAGGAGTTATGTTCGAAGCGCGCCGCCCTTCTGGGTGGCTTTTTCTTTTGCTGCTGGCGCTGGCTGCATCAGCACAAACGATCCCCACCACGACGATCAGCGAAGTTCACTATCGAAGCCTTGGCCACGCACTCGCGAGGATCACAGATCCTGCAAGCGTCGCCGCTCAACAGCGTGGAATCGACAACGGTTTGCACGGAGCAGTTCGCCATCCGAAAGAGCCACCCGCACGCACCGCTGCGGATTGCGAGATGGCAGCTTTGGCGCTTTTGGATGACACCACTGGTCAGGCATGGACCGGTGAGTACGACGTCTGGAGCGACTTCTTGCCGGGAGATGCCACCGACATTTTCCCGGGAGACGGGTTGAACATCGCCATTCCATCACGGGGTGCGGCATTTTCCGCTATCGTGAGCGATGTCGAGATTACGGTAAACAATCCGGAAGGCGAGCACTTCAGCTACAAAATCAAGTTTGCCAACGACGCGGCGAAAGCTTTGGCCTTTGAATTCGAAGCCGCTAGCGGCACAACTTCTCTGTTCGTGAACCAATACACCAATGCACAGGTCGGGGTGACGTACCTAGCCGATTTGACCGCGGCACAAATCACGCTGGTCACTTCGACTGCCATTAGCGTCGATGCAGGCTTAGCGCCAGTCAGCGGCGGCGGAATTGAGGTCCGCTGGAGTGATGCTGGATGGGGCCCCGGCAACGACCGCAACCTCGTGGGACGGTTCACGACGCAAGCTCTTACTATTCCGCGACTGTCTGAGGTGCAGGACTGCTATTTGCAACAATACGACAATTCCGTGCCGCCGAAATATTCGAGGTACAGTGCCGCTCTGCATGTGGATTATCCGCTTTAAGCGCAATCAACAAAACTTTCGAATACGTGTGCCCGTGAGAAAACAGGCGCTGGCACTGTAGCTCGCGAACAGCAAATTTCAATGCAGAGGTGCCCATGAATCCGAATGACCAATGCAATTCCGTCTCCCTGAAGGAACACCTGCTCTCCTTGATAGCCATCGAGCGCGAATTGGCCAACCGCGAGAGGACTTTCGTCGGCCTGCGTTTTGAGCTCGCCGAAAGAGCGCTGCAACTAGACCATGTTGAAATGCTTCGGCGTCTCGAGCTCTTGAATCACGCGCACGAAGACGCCCGCCAGAAAGAAGCCAGTTTCGTCGGTCGCGAAGTGTACGAGAGTCAGGTAAAGGAAAACAATAAGTGGCGCGATGAAGTCAACTCTGCCCTGTCCAATCGGCAAGGCAAAGCCTCGGTGACCTCTGGTCTGGCGGGCGCGATCGGAGGGTTGGCTCTAAGCGCCCTGTTTGGACTCTTCATGTATTTCGCCAAGGCGTTATTGATCGGCTTTCCGAAATAGAACTTGCTTCTTCCGTCCGCTTGTCTGAACTGCTCCATTTCCCATTCCCCACAAAATGCAGTCTTGCTTCGAAATTCAGGAGGTATAGCGATGGATTTTCTAGCCACACTTTTGCAGACGATTTCCTTTGTCCCGACGCTGGTGAACGGGATTGAAGGTCTGTTCAGCCATCGGCCAGGAACAGAAAAGAAAGACGCAGCCTTGTCATTCCTGCAGACAGCCTTGTCCATGGGTAACGCGGTCGCCAATCGACAGATCGTCGATCAGGAGAAGTTCAAGGACGGTATGGGGAAGGTAATCGATGGCGTAGTCGAGTGCCTGAATGCCTCGGTTTGGGCAAAGGCGAAGTAGGGACCACAAGCGACGCCTCAACACGCTCATCGCTGAATACCGCCGCTATCCCACCTCTTCGCTCCAGTTCTCCAGCGTCTTCTTCACAAAAGCCATGAACTGATCCGCAACCGCGCCGTCGATGAGGCGGTGGTCGTAGCCCAGCGTCAAGTGAACGACAGAGCGGATAGCGATGGAGTCATTGCCGTCGTTGTCCGTGACCACCAGAGGCGCTTTGGTAATGCCGCCGACACCGAGAATTGCCGAGTTCGGCTGGTTGATGATGGGCAGTCCGAAAACAGCTCCAAACTGTCCGGGGTTTGTGACGGTGAAGGTTGAACCCTCCACTTCGTCGGGCTTCAGTTTCTTCGAGCGCGCCCGCTCGCCTAAGTCGGAAATCCCGCGCTGCAACCCAAGGAAATTCAGCTCATCAGCATTTTTCAGTACAGGAACGATGAGGCCCCAATCGAGTGCGACCGCGATACCGACGTTGACGTGCCGGTGATACCGAATGTTTTCGCCTTCGATGGATGCATTGACAATCGGAAACTGCTGCAGCCCAATGATCACGGCGCGGACGAAGAACGGCATGAAAGTCAGTCGCGCGCCGTGACGCTGCTCAAAAGCAGACTTGGTTTTGCTACGCAGCTGTACGATGCGAGTGATGTCCACTTCGAACATGCAATGCACATGCGCGCTGGTTCGACGGGATTCGATCATTCGCTGAGCGATGATCTTGCGCATCTGCGTCATCGGCACTAAGTCGCCGGGGATGGACGGCGGTGGTGGCGTCGCAGGTCGAGGCGAAGATACCGGCGACGAAGCTGCGGGCGCACTCGCGTGAGCTGAAACCGAAGCAACACGAGTTTCCGTCTTTTCCAGGAAAGCCATGATGTCCTGCTTGGTAATGCGTCCACCCATGCCGGTGCCCTGCACCTGCGACAGATTCACGTTGTGCTCACGAGCAATCTTCCGAACCAGGGGCGAAGAGCGAGCATGTTCATCTTCTTCTGGCTCAGGCTCGGCGATCGCCTGGGGTTCCACCGGGGAGGGGGTTGGAGGAGCAACTGCTTGCGTCTTCTCCGGCGGCGGAGAGGCCTTCGAAGGAGCGGGAGCGGCGGCGGCTTCGCCATCGCCAGCGATGGTTCCGACTACCGTATTCACCTGTACAGTGTTGCCCTCGACCACCTTGATGTCCTGCAGAATACCCGAAGCGGGCGCGGGAATTTCGGCATCCACCTTGTCGGTTGAGATCTCAAACAGCGGTTCGTCGCGCTGCACCTTGTCGCCGGGCTTCTTCAGCCACTTCGTAATAGTCCCTTCAAAAATAGACTCGCCCATCTGGGGCATAACGATATCGGTAGGCATAAATTCCTTCCACGCGGTCCCGGTGACAAATCTCGGACCAAACGTAATCTTTCATTATATCCAAGGCCAGATGTTGGCCATCGATGATTACTTGTCTTCGTCTTTTTCCGAACCGCCCGGCAGCGGACCAACTCCAAACGATTTTTTCCAATAGTCTTGCACACCAGGCGGCAGCTTTTGTATTCGCGACAGAAATGCCGTGACTTTCCAGATATCCTGGTCGCTGAGAGCTTTACTCCAAGCCGGCATTCCCGTGTAGCGAATTCCCGTGCGGACCGCATAGTAAATATGCCACTCCGGATCATCCAGCGGATCAAGGATCAACTGCGGCACAGGCGGATAAAATGACTTCTCCAACGGGCTGGGCTTATTATCGAGCGTCCCGTGGCACGTGGAACAGTTCATGGTGTAAACCTTCATACCGTCGATCAAATTCTCGTCGGTAGGCGGAATCGGATTGCTGACTCGCGGGGCATGGCGTTCCATGGAAGCGTCTAATGCGCTCATGAGAACGCGGTGTTCGAGCCGAGGCGGAATCGCGTCCGCGTTGGTCGGCATCAAGCCCAGAGTGGCTACAGCCAGTGCACCCAAGCCGAGCACCAGCAGCGTGACCACGACTCCGAGAATAAAATTGCGCATTTCCCCTCCTCGCTCTTTCGCGAATCCCAGTCGACTAGCTTATACGCCTGCCGTTGCAACCACGTCGTGCAGAGTAAGTAAGTCCAGGCCGCGTCCAGGCTGCAGAAGACAGCAACTCGAATTCAAACTAATACGCTTTCATCCGGCGCGCCTCCCGCACGACGTCGCTGACCTTCGGCAGAAAATATTCCTCCTGAGGCGGGGAGAATGGCACAGGAGAATCCTGCGCCGTGATGCGGACAATAGGGCCGTCGAGATCGTCAAATGCCTCTTCATTGATGATCGCCGCAATCTCGCCCGCGATGCCGCCGGTACGCACGTCCTCATGGAGCAGGATCACCTTATTTGTTTTGCCCACGGTCTGGGCAATCGCGTCACGATCAAGTGGCGAAAGCGTGCGCAAGTCGACCACTTCCAGCTCCGTTCCCTCTTTCGCCAGAATCTCGGCGGCTTCGAGCGCAACGTGCACCATCGCGGCATAAGTAATGATGCTCAGGTCGCGACCCTCCCGGGCAACTCGCGCCTTGCCCAGCGGCACGATGTAATCTTCGGCGGGAACCTCCTCTTTGATTCGCCGATAAAGATACTTGTGCTCGAAGAAGATCACCGGATTATTGTCGCGAATCGCGGCTTTGATAAGACCCTTCGCGTCGTAAGCGCCGGCTGGACAAACGACTTTCAACCCGGGCGCATGCACAAACCACATCTCTGGATTCTGCGAGTGAAACGGCCCCCCGTGGACGTTTCCGCCACTCGGCCCCCGAATGACCAACGGAGCAGGCGCACCCCAGCGGTAATGTGCTTTGGCAACCATGTTCACAATTTGGTTGAAGGCGCAGCCGATGAAGTCCATGAACTGAAACTCGGCAACGGGGCGCATACCAGTGAGTGACGCGCCGAACGCCGCGCCGACGATGGCGGATTCCGCAATGGGCGTATCGATTACACGTTCGGGACCGAAGCGCTCGATGAAGCCATCAGTCACTTTGAAAGCGCCCCCGTAGATGCCGATATCCTCGCCAATGCAGAAGACTGCAGGATCGCGCTCCATCTCCTCCCAGATTCCCTGGCGAATAGCTTCGAGATAGGTAAGTTGAGGCATAGCTTCGTGCTCGCTTCTTCCCTTTCCGCGCCCCGGAAGTGTGCAACCGGATCGCCGAGGCTTCTCTGACATCGTAAACCGGGAGGATGTCGGCGAGAGCATTGTAGTGCAGCGCTATAAGAAGACGATAGCGGTTGCGTAAAATCGTGACCCGACGTCCACGTCGGATATCACAGAACGCAGACCACTCCTCTCGGTTAAATGGCCAGAGACCAAAAGCTATCCATGCTATTCTGAGGTCAATTTCCCATGAAGGTCATCTATCAAGACCTTCCACCCGTGGAAGTCGCCGGACGGAAACTGGTGGGCCGTGTCCTGTTTGGCCTGCTAGTGCTGGTGGCTGCGCTCGTGGGCGCCACCGCCGGATTGTTACTCGTCTATTCCACCGATCTTCCCCAGGTGGAAGAGTTGGAACATTACCGTCCAAGTTCGATTACCGAGCTTTATGACGGCCGGGGCCGCATCATCGGTTCGTTCGCGCTGCAGAGGCGAGTGGTGGCGTCTTACAGCGATTTTCCACAGGTGTTGCGCAACGCCTTGATTTCGATTGAGGACAAGGATTTCTATCGTCACTGGGGCATCAATGTCTGGCGGATCGCCGGCGCGGCGTACCGGGACATTGAATCCGGAGGCAGAGTCCAAGGCGCATCGACTCTCACTATGCAGCTTGCGCGCAACCTCTTTCTTTCGCCCGATCGATCCTTTCATCGCAAGATCGAGGAAGCCTTGCTGGCGATTCAAATCGAGCGCCGTTTTACCAAGGAACAGATCTTCACTCTTTATGCCAATCAGATTTTTCTCGGCCATGGAGTGTACGGGTTCGAGGCTGCTTCGGAATACTACTTCGGTAAGCCAGCCAAGCAGCTCACGCTTGAAGAAGCCGCACTGCTGGCAGGACTGCCGAAAGCGCCGGGATTTTATTCGCCGATCAATCATCCCGATCGCGCGATCAAGCGTCGCAACCTCGTCATCAATGGGATGTTAGAAGACGGCAAGATCACAGCGCAACAAGCCGTCGAGGCTCGCAACAAACCCATCGCGTTAAGGCTGCAGCACGATCCCAACTCGCTGTCGCCGTATTTTGTCGAAGAAATTCGACGCTATCTGGAGAATAAATATGGCAGCAATCAGGTTCTCGAGGGCGGATTGCGGGTTCACACTTCTCTGGACGTGGATCTGCAGCGGGCAGCAAATCAGGCCGTGCTCGACGGTCTGGCCGCTTATGAACGCCGCCATGGATGGAAGGGTCATCTGGAAAATGTGTTGACGGAGAACGTATCTCTTGCCAACTATCAGCATCCTGACTGGGATGAGGAACCCGAGGTCAACGGCTACGTCCACGCTTTGGTCATGGCTCTCGCGCCCGGATCAGCCACTATCAAGTTCGGCCGCTATACGGCAACCCTCATTCCAGCCGATGCGGCTTGGACTCAACACAAGCTCCCCGACATTCTGAAGCCCGGTGATATTGTTTATCTGAAAATCGTGTCCCTTGGCAGCGAAGGGAAAGCACGAGTGAGCCTGGAACAGGACTCCGGCACGCAGGGCGCCTTGATCGCAATCGACAATGCCTCCGGCGAGATCAAGGCGATGGTCGGTGGGCGGGACTTTGAGTTGTCCAAATTCGACCGCGCTACGCAGGCTCTACGGCAAGTAGGATCGTCTTTCAAACCCTATGTCTATACCGCTGCCATCGATCAGGGAGCCAGACCGGATGACACCATCCTCGACGCACCTGTCACTTTCCAGACCGCGTCCGGCCCCTATACTCCGCACAATTATGATGAGAAGTTTGAAGGCACCATCACGCTGCGGAGGGCGCTCGCGCAATCACGCAACATTCCCGCACTCAAGCTCGCCGACCGTCTCGGGATAAGAACCGTCATCGACTTCGCGCATCGCTTTGGGATTACTTCTAATATTCCAGCTTACCTGCCCGTGGCGCTGGGCGCAGCCGAAGTCACATTGTTCGAGCAGACTTCCGCCTTCAGCGTTTTCCCCAATGATGGCGTCCGCATCATGCCGCGCTACATCACGAAAGTTGAGGACTACGAAGGCCGGGTGCTGGAAGAAGATTTCCCCGACGTAAAAGATGTGATCAGCGCTCGCACAGCGCGCATCATGACCTTCATGCTGCGCGAAGTGGTGCTGCACGGAACCGGGATTGCCGCCTCCAGCATGAAGTATCCGCTGGCGGGCAAAACCGGCACCACCAACGATTTCACCGATGCCTGGTTTGTTGGCTTCTCGCCCGCCATGACCACTGGAGTGTGGATTGGTTATGACGAAAAGAAATCGCTCGGAGCCAAGGAAACCGGAGCCCGCGCCGCGCTCCCCATCTGGATGGACTTCATGAAAGTTGCGCTGGCCGGCAAGGATCCGGGAGCGTTTCAGCCCATGCCCGATCTGCCGCCCAGGCCAATACAAGTAGACACTGCAGACACAGCGCCAGCCGCGGAAGAAGCACACTAGCAGCTTGAATTTGAGATAAATCTGCGCCTAGGGCTTCGTTTTACGCCTCGGCAGCGGTCTCGGTGCTGGGCCGGGCGATGGTTCTGGCAACGGGCCAGGCGGTGGTCCCGGTGTGGGACCGGGCGGCGGCCCTGGCGTCGGACCAGGGCGTGGTCCAGGCGTTGGGCCAGGGCGTGGTCCAGGCGTTGGTCCGGGAGGGCCAGAAAGGCCGAAGTTCCCATTACGAAAGCTGTTTCGGCGTCTCATCACCTATCAGGTGCCGTATCTGGCATGGCCACTCTCTTTCGTGCCCGCCCTCACCTAAGGTTTCTGGGTTGCAACCTTGGGTGCAGTTTCGGACACCTCGTATCCGTTGATCTCGAAACTTAGAATGTTTGAAACAGCAGTTCTAAACTTGACTGGCATCCCTCCTGACTGCAATACGCCAACGCTTCTCTGGATGAATACCACTTTATCGATTGCGCCTCCGTTGCCACTGACGGTTTCGATGGACTCGAAGCTCTGCGATGTCAGATTGGCCAGTTGTTGGTCTGACAAGTCCTGGAAAATCTGTCCCAGTCCTTGGCGAAAGCCGCCTCCGGCGATTCCAACCCCTTGCGCGAAGCCGGGGCCAAAGAAGAGCTGGATGGCGCTACCAATCGTTGTCATCCCTTGAAGGAGGTTGAAAAAGATCGCGCGCCGGCCCCGGGCCTGTCGATAGACGGAAAAGTAGCTAACCGCGCCCGCTAGGGGCACCGGGGCAACCGTAGCCGGTCCTTCCCGGTAATACTTATTCTTCACCGTTCCCGCGAACCACTCAACCTCAGCCTGAACCGATGCGAGCGGGATCTGCAGCTTCACCGGTCCTTTATTTGTGATCGACAGCTGTACAACGTAGAAGTTGTTTGCGATGCCTGCGCCGAACCGCGAGGAGGCTTGATCAAAGCTCATTATCGTAGAACGATAAGTCAAATTTTCGTCGCGTCCCGGCAATGTTTCATAGGACGTTGACGATAGTGTCTGACCCGCGACGGTCAGCAGGACCCTGGCTATACGAAATGGTTCGCTATAGCCTGAAACGCACGGAAACGAGAAATCGACGATGACGATGTCGTCTTTCGCGGCTCGGATCGTTGGAGGCAGTGCTTGCTGCGCGGGAGTGGCGGCGGGACATATGTAATATGCTCCGCCGGATACCGGGGTCGGCGAAACTGGGGCAAAGGCTGGTAACGTAGGATCACGGGGCACGATCGTCACTGCGATCTTGGCCGGGTCATTGCCAAAATTCTTCCCATCAATCTTGATGCTGCCCGTACCTAAAGTTCGGTCCAGTTGCAGCACTTCGACGTCGTCGATGTGAGGCAGGGTGGAGTTCATATTAGTATTAGGATCGACGTCTTTATAGGCGGTCCCGCCGGTGCCCGCCACGCCGACTGTCGAAGGGAAGTAATCTTTCGACGCCGTAAACTTGACGACAATCTGGGAGTCTTTTGCGGACACGACATCCAGCGTTCCAGTTACGCCCTTCTGCGGGGCGACGAACACTGTCGGGCTCGCCGTAGGAAGGGATTCTCCTCTGATCTCAAGGTAAAAGGAAGCATTGCCGTCCGGCGTTGCCGCAGCCTGGAATAAGTTGATGCTGGTGATCTTTGGGGTTGGAGTATTCTGCGGCTGGGCTTGTCCAGTGGCCGGCTGATTCTGCGCATTCGCTTGCTGGGCTTGCGGGGCAGCCGGTTGAGCCTCCGCGCCTTTCGGCTGGGTTTGTTGGGTCGCTGGTGAAGTTTGTGTTTTTCCTGATTGAGCTTGCTTCTTCGGCTTCGAAGCGGGTGCTTTCGTCGGCTGAGTTTGAGCGCTCGATTCAGCAGAGACTAAGGCAACGGTGAAGAAAAGCAGGCAGAGGGGCAACCAGAGGACGAGGCGGGCCATCGGCTCCTCCCGGGCGGTTCATCCCCCTCGATGACCGCGTGCGGAATACTGCCGTATGGACGACGGGAAGTCAACATTTTTTTATCCTCATGTGCAGCGACAAGCCTAATGGATGTGTTGATTCACCGCTGCGAAGCTCTCGTCCAAAATACGCGCCGCTTCATCGACATCCGCCTTCGAGATGTTCAGCGGCGGCGACATGCGGATGACATTGCCATAGAAGCCACCTTTGCCGACCAGCAGACCGCGCTTGCGGCATTCCTCCATCAAGGCATTTGTGCTCGCTGGTGAAGGCTGCTTCGTCGTGCGATCCTCGACCAATTCGAGCGCCTGCATCAGACCCATTCCTCGAACGTCGCCGATCAGCGGATGCTTCTGCTGCAGTTCTTCCAGTTTCTCGCGGAAATAGGTTCCAACTTCGGCGGCATTGGTTCGCAAGTCGTCCTCTTCGATCACGTCGATGACGGCTTTTGCAGTCGCGCAAGTGACGGGATTTCCGCCGAACGTCGAGATCGTCAGACCCTGAAATGAATCGGCAATCTCAGGCTTAGCGACGGTGAGCCCAATCGGCACGCCGTTTCCCATACCTTTGGCCGCGGTAATCATGTCGGGCTCAACTTCCCAGTGTTCGATTCCGAACCACTTGCGGCCAGTTCGTCCCCAACCAGTCTGCACTTCGTCGGCGATGAAGTCGCCCCCATATTGCTTCACGATGTTGAAGGCTATTTTGAAATATTCTTTCGGTGGCGTGACGAAGCCCGCGACACCCTGGATCGGTTCAGCGAGAAACGCGGCGATACGTCCCGAGGTCGAAAACTGAATCGTATTCTCGATGTCCTTGGCGCACGCGACCTCGCAGTCGGGATACTTCAACCCCAGCGGGCAACGGTAGCAGTATGGATTCATGGCATGAACAATGCCAACCTCGATCGTGCCCCGCCGCCAGGTGTTCATGCCGTTCAGCCCGCGCGCCAATGACGAACGTCCGCTGTAACCGTGACGCAGGGCGACCGCTTCGAAGTTTCCGGTGTGCATGCGCGCAATCTGAATTGCGGTCTCGTTAGCCTCGGTGCCGCTATTGGTGAAATAGGACTTCTTCAGGGCTCCCGGCGTGATCTGCGCCAGCTTTTCCGCCAGCGTAACCATCGGCTCATTGGGGAAACAGGTGGAGACGTGCTGCAGACGGTCGATCTGAGCTTTCGTGCGCGAAGTGACGCGCGGATTGCAGTGGCCCACACTGATGGTCACGATGCCGCCAAAGAAGTCAAGATACTTTTTGCCCTCAACGTCCCAGACGTGCTGCATTACGCCGTGGTCCATGGGCAGCGGATCGGAAAAATAAGTCGTGACGGAAGGAAATATGTACTCCTTCTGCTTGCGATTGATTTCTTCGCGGGTGAGTCGCGTTTTCTCAGCGGGGATCGTGGGAGCGCTCATGATGAAGCCTCAGGACCGGATTCCATCATAAACCAGCGGCTAACGCGTAGGGACGGACGCCCTTGTTCGCCCAGCGGAACGGAGCTCCGCAAGTTGTGCTTCCCCAGCTAGGCAAGCTTGCGCCCGTCCGGACGTGCGTCCAGCCTACGTGGTTTTATGCGGATTTTTCTCGCTGACTATGAAGTCTAGCCACCACCAGCCGAATCTCTTCATAGCTGATGTCGGACGCCAGAGCGTCTTTCAGAGGCTTCAACGCTCGCGTCCCTAGCCGGGCGCAGGCTTCTTCGATGCTAGTCAGTTTGGCTTCGTCGACCCACTCCGGCTGGAATTGCAGCTCTCCTTTTTCCACCAGATTGGCGATTAGACCGACGACAGAACCGATGTGGCGACCGCGAAGGTTTGCAATCTCAAGAAACGAGCGCCCTTCACCCAATAAGCGGATGGTTTCTTCGGCGGGCTTTGACTTCAATTCCAGAGGCGCGCTAGCGCGTGCGCCATTGTTGAACTCTGCCAGCGCCTGCAGAATCCGCTGGCCGTAGCGTTCGGTTTTCCGTTCGCCGAATCCTGGAATGCCGCGGATTTCCGCCAGCGATATTGGTCGACGCCGGCAAATCTCATCGAGCGAACTGTCATGCATGACCACGAAAGAAGCCATTTTCTCTTCTTTCGCTACTCCGCGCCGCCACTCGCGAAGATACTCGCGCAACTCGAGATCAACATCTGAAACCGGGACAGAAGTTCCCACTCGCTCCGGACTCGGTGAAGCGACCGGCTGCATAGCACTCGCATTGCTAGAACCCTTGCGCCGCCTGCGTCGCGGAGTGGGAGCAGGCGCGAACAGGAATGCGGGCAGGCCGCTGCAGACATCACATGCGTCGCACGAGGTCCACTTGGGAGTCTCCCCGAAATGCAGGCAGATTTCACGATGACGGCAACTCGCCGAATCAACGAAGCGGCGGATGGTGTGGTAGCGCTGCCAGGCACGTTCCTTCTCAGCAGCGTCGCTGATCTTCTCGATGAAGTACGCCAGCAAACCGGCATCGCGTTTCTGCCACAGCAACAGGCAATCGGCAGGCAGGCCATCGCGACCGGCGCGACCGGCTTCCTGATAATACTGCTCTATCGACTGGGGCAGAGAGAGGTGGATCACGGCACGCACCGTGGCCTTGTTGATGCCGAGGCCGAAGGCGATGGTTCCCACAAGTACGCGCACCTCGTCGGCCATCCATCGTTCCTGGTTGAGCCGCCGCTGATCTTTTTCCATCTGGCCGTGATAAGCGATGGCGGGAATTCCCTGCTCCTCAAGGAAATCAACCGTCTCTTCCAAGCGCGCGATGGTAGGCGCATACACAATGATGGCGCCGTCAGCGTAGCTGCGGAGTGCGTTCACCAGCAGCGCTGGCTGCTCTCCGTATTCACATTGCCGCGCTATATATCGCAGATTGGCGCGATGAAAGCTCGCAATGTACTTAGCCGGGTCCCGCAGTTGAAGCTGGGTAAGGATGTCATGACGGACCCGCCGGGTCGCGCTCGCCGTGAAGGCCGCGATCGGGAGATCGGGGAAATTGACTCGCAGCGAACTGAGCTGGCGATATTCAGGGCGAAACTCATGTCCCCATTCTGAGATGCAATGGGCCTCATCAATGGCAAAGTATGCAATTGGGATGCGCCGCAACAACGAGACCGTGTCCGCGCGGGCCAATCGCTCCGGCGAGAGATACAGCAGACGATATTCGCCCGCGCAAGCCTTTTTCGTAATGTCCGATTGTTCCCCGCTCGTCTGGGTGCTGTTCAGAACGGCCGCCGGAATCCCCATCTGCGCAAGCTGGGCTGCCTGGTCCTGCATCAGTGCGATTAGGGGCGAGATCACAATGGCGGTTTTGCCCGAGGCCAGCGTGGGCAGTTGGTAACACAGCGACTTGCCACCCCCGGTGGGCATGACCACACAGGTGTCGCGGCCGCCGAGCAGGCTGAGCACAATTTTTTCCTGCAAGGGTCTGAACGTGCCGTAGCCCCAGTAGCGTTGCAGCAGCGTAATAAGGTCAGCCTCGGACGGCATTCACACAGTATAGGATGGCCGCGGCCTTGGGTCGCACAGGGGCAGCCATAACTTGGAGCGCATTTCCAAAGATGGATGGCCGACGCGCGACTTCTGGCTATAATTACGAAACGCGATGAAGGCCTTTTTTCGATTCGTCTTGCTTACGCTCGTGCTGCTGGTGGTTGCGCTAGTGTCTGCATTGACGGCGATGCGCTTTGCCATTCACGGACGCGAGGTTTCCGTCCCCAATCTGGTTGGCAAGACGCCAACTGAGGCGCGAAGAATTGCCGACGCGGCGGGCTTCCAAATGGAAGTCGAACGGCAGTACTATAGTCCGTCGATTCCCGAAGGGCGAATTCTTTCGCAACTCCCAGCCCCAGGAACACAGGTGCGCCGGGGCTGGCAGATACGGGTCGCGGACAGTTTGGGACCGCAGCGGGTCGAGATTCCCAACGTTCTTGGGGAGAGTCCGCGTGCAGCGGCGATCAATATACTACGCCGAGGATTGGATGTAGGCTCGGTAGCACAGATCGAAATGCGTGGCCCACCCCCAGACCAGGTGCTGGGACAAACCCCTGCGCCGAACGCCAGCGGCATCGCGGCGCCCAAGATCAGTCTCTTGACGACCGAGTCCGCACCACCACAGGCATTCCTGATGCCCAACTTCACCGGGCAGGCGCTCGGAGGCGTAACCCTGGTTTTGCAGGATTCCGGCTTCCGATTGGGGAGCGTCAACATTGCTCCATCCGCCACATCGCCTCCTGCTCCCGCCGTAGAATCTCCAGTCGCGCCGCCGCCCACACCACCGGTACCTCCGTCCCAACCCACGCCGGCCAGCGTCATCGTCTCGCAGAATCCTGCGCCCGGAGCCAAGATCGTCGCCGGCTCAGCGGTCAACTTCGAAGTACGCTAAATCTGCGGCTAGATTTTCTCTAAGATTGCCGCGAAGAAACCATCGCAAGGGTGCACTCCCGGAATCGTGCGCAAGTACGGTCCACTGGCTAGCGAATCGATATCTTCCCAACGCAATTCTCCCTGGGAGCGGAGTCGCTCCAGTTCAATCCGGCAATCGAGCACGCGGAACGAATGGTCGACGGACATTGACCTCTCTACGACCGCTAAATTCTCCTCTTTTTCCAGCGAGCAGGTCGAATAGACGATCCTCCCACCTGGCGAGACGCGCTGCATGGCGGATTGCAGGATGGACAGCTGCCGAGCCTGGAGGTCTATCAAGTCTTCGGGCTTCAGCCGCCATTTGATCTCAGGATTGCGGGCCAACGTACCGGTGCCCGAGCAAGGCACGTCAGCCAGCACGCGGTCGAACAGTGCAGTGGTCGGGAACTTGAGGGCATCGGCAATGATCACCTGAACGTTCATCGCGGCAACCAGCTTGCGCAACATCCGCGCGCGGTGCGGATGCAACTCCGTCGCGATAATGCGGGCGTTCGGATTGCGCTCCGCGAGGGTTCGTGTCTTCCCGCCGGGTGCCGCGCAACAGTCAAGGATGTTTGCACCATGACCGACGAGGAGCGAAACCAGTTGCGATGCTTCATCCTGGATCATTACTTGGCCGTCACGGAATTGGCGCGTGGCGGTGAGATCGCCAGAGACGACGTGATACGCCGATGCCAGCAGATGGCCCGGAGATAGCTCGATCTTCTGCTTCTTGATTTCCTCCGCTATGGTCGGATCCAGCAGGCGGATAGAGGTCTCGGGGATTCGCTGGTCGTACGTACAGACTTCTTTAGCGGACTCAAACCCGAATTCGTGAATCCAGCGTTCAACCAACCAAAGCGGGTGCGCGGAAGACGAAGCCAACTCCGCGGCCGTTTGGGCTGTGTCGATGGACGCGCCAGCATTGCCACTGGCGACTCCAGCGAACTTTCGCAAAACGGCATTAGCGAAAGGTGCTGCCGAACGTTTCCTGGCACGCTTCACGAGCTCTACGCTCTCGTGGACGGCCGCACGCTGGGGCACACGATCCAGAAACAACAATTGATAGGCGGCGAGGCGCAAAGCGGTAAGCACCTCTGGGTCAAGTCGGGTGAGCTTCTGCGAAGAGCGTTCTGCAATGTGGCTGTCCAGCCAGGATCGCCAGCGGAGAACGCCCATAACTAACTCAGTGGCTAGGCCGTGATCGGCAGAGGTCAGTACTGCGTGGCGTGAAGAATGCAGCAGCTCCGAGGCATAAGAGTCCTCGCGCTCAACTCGAAGCAGAATGTCGAAAGCCGCGACGCGAGCGGGAGAGATAGGCATCCAGTTCTCCTCGTGTTATAAACCCAGCTTCTCGCCGCTTCGAGGACGATAGCCATGAACGAAGTCTCCCGCTGGCATGCGCTTCTTGCCTTCCGGTTGGACCTCGAGCAGCGCCAGGGTCGTGCCTTCGCCACATCCGACAAACAAGCGATTACTCTCGACCAGCGATTCTCCCGGCGAGAGTGAACCCTGAGCCGCCGCCGCATCCCAAACGTGCAGATTCTTCCCACGAAACATCGTGAAGGCGCCGGGCCAAGGCTGGAAGCCGCGTAGACGATTGCAAATTTCTTGTGCCGTTTGGCGAAAATCAATGCGGCCGTCTTCTTTCTTGAGGATGGGCGCTAGCGTTGCTTTCGTGTGATCCTGCGGACGCGGCTTGATTGTGTCCTCCTGCAGCCCGCGCAAAGTGTCGACCATTAGGTGCGCACCGATTGCAGCCAGCATGGGAGCAACGGTCTCGGCAGTATCCGCCGGTTTGATCGGCATTTCTTTTTGCAGCAGGATGTCGCCCGTATCAAGTCCTGCGTCGATTCGCATGGTAGTGACCCCGGTTACGGTTTCCCCGAAAGCAATCGCCCACTGAATGGGCGCAGCCCCGCGATATTTGGGCAGCAAGGACGCATGCAGATTGATGTTGCCAAGACGCGGCAAGTCGATCATCCACTGCGGAATGATTCGGCCATAACCAACCACGATGGTTGCGTCGGGCTTGAGTGCGGTGAGCTGTGCACGGAATTCATCGTTGTTCTTGATGCTATCCGGCTGTGTAACCGGTAATTGAAGTGCGAGAGCAGACTCCTTCACGGCAGATGGAGCCAGCGCAAGGCCGCGTCCGCGAGGCTTGTCCGGCTGCGTAACCACCAAACGAACCGGGAAGCCCGCGTGAACCAGCGCTTCCAGCGTAGGGACGGCGAAGCGAGGAGTGCCGCAAAAGACGAGAGTGAGCGATTGAGTCATTGATCCATTGAGTCATTGAGTCATTGAGTCAAATGATTCAATCACTCAATGATTCAATCCCTACCATTCTCCCGCCTTCATCAGCTTGCGGATCTTTCGCTTTATCAGGTCACGCTTCAGCGCGCTGATGTGGCTGATGTAAAGCTTGCCGTTCAGGTGTTCGGTTTCGTGAAGGAAGGCGCGTGCCAGCAGTTCCTCACCTTCTTTAGTGGTTTTCTCGTACCATTTTCCGTTCACATCCTGGGCGCGAATCGTGACCTTGCGGGGACGGCTCACGGGCTCGCGAAATTCGGGAATGCTAAGACAGCCTTCGGGCTGAGTGTGTTTGCCCTCCGTGTGGAGAATCTCAGGGTTCGCCAACACTAGTTTGGCATCTGGATCTTCCTTGAAAGTCACGTCGATAACAGCGAGCCGTTGCGAGATCCCGATTTGCGGTGCGGCGAGGCCGACTCCATGCGCCTCATACATGGATTCAAACATATCCTCGACCAATTTTTTCAATTGCTCGTCGAAGACCGTAACCGGTTCTGCCGGTTTTTCCAGAACTGGGTTTCCAAACTTTACAATGGGATAGATCATTGAGTGGTTAGTAGTTAGTACTTTCTTAACTGCTCCGAGTAGCCTTGAAAGTTTCGCAACGTTTCTCCCATGGAGTCACCGCCAAACTTTTCCAGCGCGCAACGGGCCAGTGTCAGCGCTACCATGGCTTCTGCGGCCACGCCTGCCGCCGGCACTACGCATACGTCGGAACGTTCGTAGGCAGCTTTGACCGGTTCGCGCGTGGCAAAATCCACCGACTGCAGCGGACGACGCAGCGTCGAAATCGGTTTGAGATAACCCCGCACGCGCACGTCCTCTCCATTCGACACGCCACCCTCGATTCCTCCAGCGTTGTTTCGGCTGCGAGTAAATCCGGCAAACCCACTCGACTCGCTGTACCCTATTTCATCATGCACGGCCGAGCCAAGAGAAGCAGCAGCCGCGATCCCCGAGCCGATCTCGACCGCTTTTACCGCTTGCAGCGACATGACCGCAGCCGCCAGTAGCGCATCCAGACGCTCGTCCCATTGCGCATACGTCCCCAACCCGGGAGGGACATTGTGGGCGACCACTTCAAACACGCCGCCGACGGAATCTCCGGTCTTGAGCGCACGATCAACTTCTTCCTTCATACGCGATTCGGCCGCCGCATCAGCGCAATTGAGCAGAATTTCCTCGCGGTCCCGCAAGGGCGCAATACGCTCCCAGGAAATCTCCGAGTTCTCGATCGACGCATTACCAACCGAGACTACGTGACTAAGGACTTCAATTCCAAGTTCTCGAGCCAGCAGCTTCGCCAGACCGCCAATCGCAACTCGAGCCGCTGATTCACGGGCAGAGGCTCGTTCAAGCACGTAGCGAGCATCCGGAAAATTGTACTTCAGAGCGCCTGCCAAATCCGCATGGCCTGGTCTCGGCGAAGCCACGCGCTTGTGCTTGGCCGGATCGCCTTCTTCTACGGGAAGGGATTCCTGCCAGTTTTTCCAATCCTTATTTTCCAGCAGAACAGCGATGGGTGAGCCGATCGTCAACCCGTGGCGGACTCCAGAAATAATATGAGCGCTATCGCGCTCGATCTTCATACGTCCGCCGCGTCCGTAGCCCTGTTGCCGGCGCCAGAGTTCGCGATCCAGGAAGGCCTGATCGACTTTTAATCCGGCAGGCATACCCGACAGGAAGGCGACCAGAGCCTCCCCATGGGATTCCCCAGATGTGAAATAACGGAGCATTGCTCTGGATTGTATCCGATGAATTGAAGAGTTGTTTTTCCCCCCAGCATTAACGGGCTCGAAACACAAACTTTCTGCAGTGACGAATGCGGTAAAGACTTGTACAATACGCCTAAGCTTAGAAACCCGTCTTGGGCCGTCCGGCGCGCTTTTCGCCGCCCGGAGCCCTCCCGATTTACTTTCGTAAGGGAGTTGTGTTTGTGGAGCATGTCGCGAATTTACGTCGTTCCAGCCTGACGCCGCGAGAGCGTGAGGTCGTCAAAATGATTGCGGAAGGCAACTCCGCAAGAGAGATCGCCACCGTGCTGGGCCTCAGTGTCAAAACCGTGGAAGCTCACAGGTTCAATCTGATGCGGAAGCTCGACATCCACAACAAAGCTCAGCTCGTGACCTACGCGATCCAGAAAAAGATCGTACACGTGCCCGCCGAAGCATAGCTGAGTCTTGAAGCTTCCACTTATTTTGTTCCGTTCGGATAAACCAGGATTTTGCTCGCCTCTCCCGTCTTCAAGCGCTCCATAGCCGTAGAAAAATCCTTCATCGCGATGCGGTCCGTGATCACCGGATGCAGATCGAGTTTGCCGTTCTTGAGCAGCGCCGTCATCTGATACCAAGTCTGGTACATGCGCCGCCCGTTGATACCCTGGATAGTGATGCCCTTAAAAATAATGTCCTCGGAAAAGTTGAGAGAGATTGGCTTGGAGGTAAGACCAAGGAGAGAAATGCGCCCCCCGCGACGTACGATGTCGAACGCTGTTCGAATCGCGTCGGGATGCCCGGCCATTTCGAGCACCGCGTCGACACCCAAGCCGTCGGTTCGCTCCATGATGATCGATCTCACGTCCTCCTTCGACGGGTCGAGCGCCAAATCGGCGTGCATCTTTTCCGCAAGCTGTCGCCGGTGGTCGTTTACTTCGATAGCAAACACTTGCGCCGCGCCCACGGCCCGCGCCACAGCGATGGAGAACAGTCCGATCGGGCCGCATCCCGTAATGGCGATTGTTTTAGCGGCGACCTCGCCTGCCAGCACGGTGTGAACGGCGTTGCCCAACGGATCGAGGATTGAGGCGTATTCCTGCGGGATCGCAGGGTCGAGCTTCCAGATATTTGATTCTGGAATGACCACGTACTCCGCGAATGCGCCATCGGTGTCGACCCCGATAATCTTCACGTTCTGGCAAATGTGCGCTTCGCCGGTGCGGCACTGCAGACACTTTCCGCAAGCCACATGCATTTCCGCAGAAACGAAATCGCCTTCCTTGACGCTGGTGACCTCATCGCCAAAAGCCACGACTTCGCCGCAGAACTCGTGGCCGGGGATAAGCGGCGGGTGAATCCGCTTCTGCGCCCAGCGGTCCCATTCGTAGATGTGCAGGTCGGTGCCGCAAATCGACGCAACCTTGACTTTAACCAAAACGTCGTTCCGTCCGAACCCGGGAATCTTGACTTCGCGAATCTCCGCCCCGGGTGCGGCCTTTTCTTTTACGACCGCCAGCATGGTATCGGACATGAACCTACCTTTACTTATGACTTCAGATTCAAAACCAAAACCCTGAATTCTAGCATCCCGCTGGGCAGGGCAAGCGAAAGCGCTAGCGGCAAGGTCAACGTCCCTCCGGGCTTTCCCGAAGCACGCCTTTGTCATACTTCTGGGCTACAGCATTCAACTCTTTAGATTTGCCACGCGGAATGCTTAGCGTCTTCCATTCGCTCGACCGTAAATGTTTGGCCAGGAAAACGATTTGTCCGGTGTGCTGCGCATAGTGCGCGACTTGCCGATTGGTGGCTTGCAGAACGGTATGTGGTTCGCCGCGAATCGTCACCGTGCGCATGACGTCCTCTGGTTTGAGTGCTTCGACGCTCGCGAACACACGCGCCCAGCCCTCCTCCCACCATCGCATTACGTCGGCGCGAGTTGTGGCCCCGTTTATTTCGAATTCCTGGTCACGATTGCGATCCGGCTTCTCGCCGTCGGTAGTCAGGAAGTCTGTAAACCGCGACCGCATATTGCCAGCCAAATGTTTGACCAGAATTGCGATTGAATTCGACTCGGGATCGAGCGCGACGAAAAACTCTTCGTCCTTCAGCTGAGCCATGGCGCGTTCGGCCAGGCGTTTGTGCCCACTGAACTGGCGGCGTATTTCATCGAGGTAATGCGTCGCGATGTCGGCATTCATTGTGAGGCGTCCTCTTGAGTTGGGTGTGAAGTCGATCGTAATGTTGGATTCGTTTCGAAGCGCTACGGATTCTTCCCGGGCTGCGCCAAATAAAATGGCAGCGAATCACTCGCCCCAAGCGCCGCCGCCGGGCGTCTCGATCCGAATCCGTTCGCCTTTGCGCAGCCGGATATTGAACTTGCCCGGCATGTCTTGCGATGAGCCATCTTCGCGAATCACTATAGCTTTGCCCGGCGCACCATCCTTGCCGCCCGCAAGCCCATACGGTCCGTGCTCGTGCCGGTCGGACAAAAGCGTGACTTCGGCATCGGCGAGAACTTCGATTTCGCGAATGATTCCATCTCCACCCCGATACTTCCCTTCACCGCCACTGCCGGGACGCAGCGAATACTGCTGCACGCGAAGCGGGTACGCATATTCCAATGCCTCGGCGGGTGTGTTGAGCGAATTCGTCATGTGGGTGTGAACGCCCGAAACGCCAGGCTTCGATGGCCGCGCCCCCATGCCGCCCGCGATAGTCTCGTAGTAAGCGAAAGGCTCGTTGGTTCGAGGATCTATTCCGCCAATGGTCAGGTTGTTCATGGTTCCCGATGCTGCCGCGGGAATTCGCTCTGGGATCGCTTGCGCCAGCGCCCGCAGCAGTACATCCACGATGCGCTGCGAGGTCTCCACGTTGCCGCCCGCCACTGCAGCCGGAGGACGGACGTTGACCACGGTTCCTCCCCGCGCCATGACTTCAATCGGGCGCATCAGGCCCGCAGTCGCAGGTACGTCTTCGGACAGCAGACAGCGGAAAACGTAAAAGCAAGCCGAATACGTGATTGCCTCCACGGCATTCACGCTTCCCTCGACTTGTGGGTCGCTGCCAGTAAAATCAACGGTCACCGCTCGTGTGGGGACGCGTCTTCGGCCCGCCCCGAGTCGGTCTGAAGACCGGCCCCGCTCATGAAATTTTAGCGTTACCGCGATCTTCACCGGCTTCGCGGTGATTCCATCATTGTCCAGAAAGTCTTCCGCCTGGTAGGTTCCCCCCGGCACCTGATCGAGGAACGCTCGCATCATCTCCTCCGAGTAATCGAGCAACTCACGCGCCGCCTTTTGTGCGCGCTCCAGGCCATAGCGGCCACAGATTTCTCCCAGGCGCTGCGCCCCGGTATGACAGGCGGCGATCTGCGCACGCAAATCTCCTTCGCGTTCCTGCGGCGTGCGGACATTGCTCAGAAGCAGCGCGAGAACATCGGATTGCATTTTCCCCTCGCGAATGATCTTTACCGGGGGAATACGAAGTCCTTCCTGATAGATCTCGCGACAAAGACCCATCGAACCCGGATTAGCTCCGCCAACGTCTGCATGGTGCGCACGCGACGCCACGTAGAAATCCGGCCGCATATTCTTTGCTTTTGAACGAGGGTTCCCTGGCCGCACGTGCACCGGCGCCACCAGAGTGATGTCCGGCAGATGAGTTCCGCCACGAAATGGGTCGTTCAGCATCGCCACGTCTCCCGGCCCCAGGTCAAACTGATCAATTGCCGCCCGAACTGACATTGGCATCGAACCCAGGTGCACTGGCATGTGGTCGCCCATCGCAATCACTTCGCCGCCCGAATCGAACACGGCGCAGGAGTAATCGCGGCGTTCTTTGATGTTGGGGGAAAATGCAGTCCGGCGCAGGGCCGCGCCCATCTCTTCGGCAATGGAGTGATAAATGTTCTTGAATATTTCTAGCTCGATGGGATCACGTCTGGTCGTGGCGGAACGCATGGCGGAATAGGACGGCGGTTGCAAGTGTACGACACCTCGACGACTGGGTCGCTCACTTGGAACCTCGCCATTGAAGAATTCTGTTGACAATGAAAGTAATAGTCCTCAATATCTTGGGGTAGCATCGTTGCGCCTACCACAATTGGGCAACGATTTTGAATTTGGGCCCCCTTTCAAGGGAAAATTGTTCACGGAGGAAACTTCATGCCAGCAAAGAAAAAGGCTGCCAAGAAAAAGAAGCACTAACCGTCGGCGAGACGATACTTCGCACAAACAGAAAGTTCAGAAAAGCCTCTCGAGAGAAGCACCTCTCCGGGGGTTTTTTTATTTGGTTCGCTAATCCCGAAACACAAGAAAAGAATGGTTTGCCCGAAATGAGGGGTTGTTCCAGACGCCCGGTCGTGCTAGAAACGCGGATAGGGGAGTGAGGCGCAGTCTGCGATGCAAGCCACTTCTAGAACCTCGATGAGCGCTCGGAACAAAGCCGCGGCTAAATCTGTGAAGACCGCCGACGTAGTAATCCCGGACAAACTCTATTTCCGGATCGGAGAGGTTGCGCAGCTTTGCCGTTTGCCGGCATATGTCTTGCGTTTCTGGGAAACCGAGTTTCCGCAGCTCAAACCGGTTAAAGGCAGTACCGGTCAGCGCATGTATCGCCACAAAGACGTTGAAAATGTGCTGCGCATAAAAAAACTTCTGTACGAGGAAGGATTCACCATAGCGGGTGCACGGCAACATTTGCGCGCAGATCACAAAGGGGACAAGAAACAGGCGCCACTGCCTTTCCCCGAACGCGGCGCACCCGATCTGAAGCAAATCCGGCAGGGACTCCGCGAAATTCTCGCCATGCTCTCACCGCGGCAAAAGCGAGCCTAGGTGAGCGGCGGGCTCGCGAGTCGGGGACCTTTTATCTCGCCTCCTACACCCCCCCCTCGAACTCCTTTATCGCGTGAATTCTACGATCGCGACCCCCGCCGAGTTAGTCGCGAATTACTTGGCAAAGTGCTGGTGCGGAAAGAAGGAAAGCAAGTTCGGACCGGCCGCATCGTCGAAGTCGAAGCTTACCTGGGAGAAAACGATCCCGCAGCACACTCGTTTGCCGGGCGCACGCCTCGCAATGCCATAGTGTTTGGGCCTCCGGGTCATGCTTACGTGTATTTCATTTACGGCAATCACTATTGCCTGAATGTGTCCTGCTTGCCTGATGGAGTGGCCGGCGGGATTCTGTTCCGCGCCGTCGAGCCGCTGGCTGGGATTGAGGAAATGGCGCGGCTTCGAGGCCTGTCGATCAATTCACCTCGCGACCTGCGCAAGTTGACCAGCGGTCCCGGCCGGTTGGCTGAGGCCTTTGGCATTACCCGAGAACGAGATAACGGCAAGGACCTGACCAAGGCTTCTTCCGACCTCTTTATTGCGGATGATGGATACCGCGTCCGTCGTGTTCTCACAACCCCGCGAATCGGGATCACCAAGGCTGCCGAGCGCCCGCTGCGCTATGTGATCGCCGGCAACGAGTTCGTGTCCGGCCCAAAGATCCGCGACCTGAAGCCGGCCCCTGTGTCCCGCTCTGAGTAACAAAGGAATTTTCTACACTCTCCTAGGTGACCGCAGTCACGTTTATGTACTTCCGGCATCTAGGGTGCTGCGCTCCACCTAAGGTAGGTTTTCCACCGGGGCGCAGCGATTAACCGGACGGACCTGGTCGCCGTCTGGGAACTGGATCGTCTCCGCTCAAATTCCCACCACTTCGGAGACGACAAGATGAGTATCGCGCATAGAATTTTCTCTGCATTCTGCCTCGCGGCCTTGTTTTCTGCATTATCTGTAGCACAGGCGCCGTCCGGCGATGCCAACATCACCCGGCTTAACGTAGACGACTCCCTGAATGGATGGAAGCCTGTCTGTGTGCTGCCAAGTTGCAATCCGGGAGGAAATGGAATCCCCACCAAGACGTCGCACACAATCGACCACGTCCATCCGTCAAAGGATGGCCACTCGATGGAGGTTTCGATCACCGGGCCGGAGTATAGCAATGCCTTGTGGACCTACGTTGCCGGCGCCGATGACAGCGCAACCTCCCTTAGCACAAGCCTCTGGGTCTACCTAACGGATAAGGCCTCCGTCGCTGGGTCGTTCGAGTTCGACCAGTTCGATTTCTCGAAGTCTGAAGGGATCGAATTTATGTGGGGATCGCAATGCAATCAGGTCAACGGCCTCTGGCAGGTATTTGATCAGCTCCACGGACACTGGATGGATACCGCGGTTAAGTGCGCGCTCAAGCCGAATCAATGGCACCACGTGCGCTGGGACGTTCACCGCGTGTCTGGAGACACCGATCGATGCAGCGGCAAACCCTGCATGTATTACGATACGTTGATGGTGGACGGTGTCGTCCATCCGGTAAACGCCGTCTATCCCGCGGGCTCTCTGCCACACGGATGGTCGAGTGCAGTCGGCTTCCAAGTGCAAATCGATATCGGCTCGACCGGTCAACCGGTGACGGTGGATGAATACATCGATCTCGCCGACTTTTGGGCGATGTGAATTTAGGTGTGCGTCGGAGTTAGGAGTTTGAACAAAGTTCCCGACGCGAAACCGCACATCCGATACTCCCGTTAAGTCCTAGCGCTGGCGGAGGTCGCGGTTGAAACCTGGTGAGTGGCCCGCAAGCGCTGTCCCACCAGAAATACGTAGTGCATTGCAGAAATAATAGTGAAGGCAAAGGTCGCCCGTAAAAACGAGAGTCGGCCAATAGCAACCCATCGCGATCTGTTTATTTCGAACAGCAATACGAAGAAGATAGCCGCAACCTGCGCGAACGTATTCGCCTTGCCGAATATGCTGGGGCGAAAGTCGCGGAGTCCAGCGATTGCGTAGAGCACAGCGCTGGCGAGCAGGATGGTAATGTCACGGCTGAAGACCAGAACCGTAAATTTCCACGGTATCTTGTGTAGGATCGAGAGCACCATGAACATCGTGCTCAGCAGCAGTTTGTCTGCGATCGGATCGAGATATTGTCCCAACACCGTTTGCTGCTTGAGAGTCCGGGCCAGTAGGCCGTCGAGACCGTCGCTGAACCCCGCCAGTACAAACAGAATCAGCGCCAACAAATAGTGCCCTTCGACCAACTTGATCACGATGAAGGGCACGAACATCATCCGAAGCAGCGTGAGTTGATTGGGAGCGGTCAGAAGTTGTGACAGCTTCACTTCTGCTCCTCGAGCGTTGGAGAACTCACGGCAATGTGTCGGATGAGCACCCCCGCAGGATCAAGACCAGTCTTGCTTGCGAAACGCTGTGATAATGACGGGATGTTACCGTCAGGCAGGTCGAGTTCCATACGCTCTACACGGTGCATTGGCACAAAGACGACGCCGGGAGAAAACGGTTCCCCATCCTTGACTAGAGAGACGAGGTCGTCGAACGAAGCCAGTTCAACCCCGCAAAGGCTGAGCCCTTCCGGACTAAGAGAAAGGATAGCTCCCCAAAACTTTTCCCTGGGATTGCCCAAAGTTACGAGCACCATAATGCCGGGGCGGAATGGATTCCCGCCCCCAGGTACAGGCACGTCGCTTTGATTCGCATTCTCCACCACAGCGATTGTCGCCGGGAGAAGGCCGCTTTGCAACTCGAGCTAGAATTCGCGCCGTCCGCAGGGTCAGTTTTGTTTTTCAAGAAATGGTAGGCCCGAATGGACTCGAACCATCGACCTCATCCGTGTCAAGGATGCGCTCTAACCAGACTGAGCTACGGGCCTACATGGATGGCTGCGGTTTCAATTCTAACGGGTGACGCTTGATTAGGGCAACGTTGGCGGCTGTCTCGCCGGACAATTATTCACAACAATTTCACACGCCAGTCAAAGTTTCGTAAAGCCGTTCGAGTGAAATCAGGATGAGAATGCAGACATGGGAAGAACGACTGACTTCTTCTCGTCGTTTGGCAGCTTAAACCACAGACGGTCATCAAAGTGTCGTCTCGGACCAAATCAACAATCCGATCCATGGCTGCGATAACAACAGCTCAGTTGAGCTACTTCAAGAGTGGACCGGGCAGCTTCCGGTCGACGGGGACCGGTATAGATCCCCTTCCCGTGCGCTAAGGACCTACGTGTTCTGGTAGTTGCGGAAGGGCTTTTGTTAGTTTCATCGGTCTTGTACAAGGCGCAGGGCGGTGAAGTATCCTGAAGCAGGGTTGGGAAGGCACGGCCGGCAGATTCGGAGTTTCGATTCTGCACAGACTGGCCTGCACTGAAGTCGGCCACTTAGGAACCAGCAATGATAAAGGAATCTGTCTTTCGACCAAACCATAATGGGCGTCCCATTGGCAGGGGCTTGGCGATATGCAGCGTTTTGGTGGTACTGGCGAGCTGCATATTGCTGACTGCACAGAATGTGGTTTTGACCGGGGCGCTCGGCGGACGAGTTACGGACCAGAGCGGCGCCGTGGTGCCGCGAGCGTCGGTGGTTGTACGGAACCTGCAGACCGGCGTGACCCAATCGGCCGAGTCCAACCACACGGGACTTTATCAGTTTCCAGTGCTTACGCCGGGCTTCTATTCCATCGCGGCGAGTCTCAAAGGATTTCGCGATGCCGAGGGCGTGGTGCAAGTCCGCATAGGAAACACTACGTTGCAGGACGTCAAGCTGCAGGTGGGAGCCAGCGGAGACACAGTCAAGGTAAGCGGGACGGCGCCGCTGCTTCGGCCGGCGGAATCCTCAGCCAGCACGGTGCTTGACCAGTCTTTCATTGATGAACTGCCGCTCAATGGGCGCCGCTACACCGATTTCACGACGCTGACCCCGAATACCAGCTACGACGGCGACACCGGCCTGGTGAGCATCGCCGGGCAGCAGGGGGGAGAAGACTCGGGCTACGCCAACGGAAACGGCTCCAATGCTTTCACCGTCGATGGAAGCAACGCCACCAACAACTACTTCGCTGACATCATCGGCCGTTACCGGATCCCGTACCTGTTTGGTGAGGACGCGATTCAGGAATTTCAAGTCTCGGTGAGTCCGTACTCGGCGGTCTACGGGGGTGGAGCGGGGTTCGTCAATGCGGTGACGCGGTCAGGAAGCAACGCGTTCCACGGCGGAGTGTTTTATTACAACCGGAACTCCGTGACCGGAGCCAACGACGCCCTCGACAAAGCCAGCGGCTTTCCTAAACCGGAAGACGCTTTGCAGCAATTCGGCGCCGGGGTTGGCGGGCCAATCCTACGAAACCGTTTATGGTTCTTCGTGGACTATGAGCAGCAACTGCGGAACAATCCGATTTCTGTCATCAATACGGCATTGGCCACTACGCCTGCGAACTTAGCTTCCTTCCTAAGTGCTAATTTCGGAATTCCGGCTGGGACGACGCTTCCCGCGCCGAACGGGCCTTTGCCGGTGCCGGGCAACGACACCGCACCCGACCCGACCAATCCGGTATATCTCCAGCAAGTGGCAAACACTATCAACGCGCTCAACTCCAATCTCGGTTCCAAAGCAAGAAAGCGCGATGATTGGGTGATTACGCCCCGACTGGACTACCAGCCCACATCCCGCGACAGCCTGTTCCTAAGCCTCAATCTGAACCGGTTCAACTCCCCTGGGGGAGTCATCACCGATCCTACTGTGGGAAACTATGGGGAGCAGACGCTGGCGAACGCCTACGTGCACACCTTCCAGGCCAGCGTGGGATGGACGCACACGTTTTCTTCCCACCTGCTGAATGAATTTCACGTGAGCACCTCGCAGGACAACGAGATCTCGACCCCGACCGGTTTGGCTCCAAACATCCCCACATTAATACTGGACAGCCCAGCCGCTTTCGTTTTGGGCAACGCTCCTTTCTCGGTGGGAAGAGTTTTTGAAAGACAGTACTCGCTGTCCGACCGGGTCGACTATGTAATTGGCAAACACACGTTGCAATTCGGTTTCGATTTCAATCGCGCCTGGGATTCGGACAACAATGACGGAGGCGCGGATCCGAATGAGGCCGTCGAGTTCGGGTCGTTCCTGGGCAGTTATGAATTCTCCAATCTGGAAGCTCTTGCGCTCGGCGAATACAACGTTTTCAGTCAGTCTTCGGGGAATCCGACTTTTCATTTTGCCGTGCCCTACTACGGATTCTACGTGCAGGATTCGTTCCGGGCTTTGCCGAACTTGACGCTGGAAATGGGCCTTCGCGAGGACTTTCAGGTTTACCCGCAGCCAGTAGAAAATCCCGCGTTCCCGCTTACGGGACAGTATCCCAACCAGTTTCGACGCCTCGGGCCTCGCGTCGGATTTTCCTGGCAGCCCATTGCGACAACCGTAGTGCGCGGAGGATTCGGGCAGTTCTACGATAATATGAATGGCCTGAACTACCGCAACGCGGTGGTGTCGAACGGTCTGGCGTCACAGCAGTCCTCGGCAAGTGTCAGCTACATCGGCGGTCCGCCGAACCAGCAGCTGCCAACATTCCCTAATATCCTCCCGGGTAATTCCCCTCTGTTCTCGGCCTCTCCGGATATTTCTTTGGTCTCTCCGCAGTTCAGAGTGCCCTACATACTTCAGGCTAGTCTCCAAATCGAGCGAGAGATCTCCGAAAACACCACAGTGAGTATCGGCACCATGTGGAATCACGGCGTGCACATCCTTTCGGGGAGTGCCTATGACGCGAACCTGAATCCGTTACAAGGTACGACGACCTACATCGTGTGTCCTCCCGGCGCCACCACAGCGCCGTGCAGTGGACAGTCTATTACCATGCCGAACATGGACAACGACCTGCTGACCGAAGGTCGTATCAACCCGAATCTAGGCCAGATCAACGAGCTGATAAGCCCCGCGCAAAACTACTACAACTCTTTCTTCGTGCAATTGCAACGCCGCATGTCAGACCATTTTGCTTTGCAATTTTCCTACACTTTTGCCAAGAGCATCATGCTGGATGGGATGGACTTCAACAATCAGTTCGACTTCAGCAATACCCACGCTCCTTCGTTGCTGGACCAGCGGCATCGGGTGAGTGTTGCCGGCGTCTTCCGTCCCGGGCTGGAACAATGGACCGGTTCGGACACCGGCCGCGCGCTGCTCTCGGGCTGGACGCTGAGCAGTGTCATGGAATTCTCTTCCGGCCGTCCCTACGCGGGGCTGTTGAGTCCCGCGTGTACCAGTTCGACTTTGTCATTCAGCAACTGCAATGGCGCCAATGACAACCTAAATGACACCGCCTTTAACCAGGACACCGCGAACACCGCGGGCGGCATCAATGGCGCCGGCCCCACGCCGGGGATCGGACTGAATTCTTTTTACGGCCCGTGGCTGGAGCGGATCGATGTCGCTTTGGCCCGTAGTTTTTCGATCAGGGAAGGCAAGCAACTGCAATTCCAGGTGCAAGCGTTCAATGTGTTCAACCACGCCAACTACTACGTGCAGAACGGTGACGGGATCAACCCGCTGCAATACAACCCGATCGGGACCAACTGCGGGGACGGAGCGACCCTGAAGCAAACCTGCTATCTGGTGCCCAACTCAGGACCAGGCAACTTTGGAGCGCTGCAAGAAATCAGCCCCAACGGCCTTCCACGAGTGCTGCAATTCTCCGCACGATTCACGTTCTAGCCGACCGTCCACATCTCGCATCAGAACGCGGCCCCCACGTCGCTCACGGCGATTAGTTTCTTGCCGCCGTTCTTCGACATCAAGCATCTGCCCGAGCCCTCGATTAAACTGAAGCATCAGGGGGAGTCATGGACGCACAGGAGTTTCGACAAATGGGCCATCAGGTCGTCGACCTACTCTCGGAATATTTCGAGCACATTGAAGAAAAGCCAGTCTTCCCAGATGTAGAACCGCAAATGCTGACTGCGTTGTTCGATGAGCCGTTGCCGCAGGCTCCCAGTTCGGCGGAGAAAGTTCTCAGCGAAATCGAAGAGAAGCTTCTCCCATATTGCACACACGTTGGCCACCCCGGCTACATGGGTTTGATTACTCCTTCGCCGAACCCGGTCGGTGTCATTGGGGATTTCATCTGCTCAGCGCTTAACCAAAATGTCGGCGCCTATTCGATCGGACCCGCGGGAGTGGCCGTGGAGCGCAGGACGATCCGCTGGCTTACTGATCTCGTCGGTTACGGCGAGGAGGCGGGCGGCAACCTGACGAGCGGCGGCATGACGGCGAATTTTATTGGGCTGAAACTGGCGCGCGACTGGGCTTCCCGCGATCGCGCGCAACAAGATGGAGTGCGGGACCAATGTGCGGTGTACACATCGGAAGAACGTCACGTCTCGGTAGACAAAGCCGTGGACGCCGTCGGCCTGGGCCGGACGGCGCTGTGCGCCTTGCCCACCGACGCTGAATTTCGCGTGCGGTTGGATGCGCTCGAATCTGCAATTGCCGAAGATCGCAGACACGGGATTCGTCCGATGTGCATCGTCGGCATTTTCGGAACCACTAACACCGGCGCCGTCGATGCAATCCGCGAGTTGCGAACGATTGCCAGTCGAGAAGAGATGTGGCTCCATGCTGATGCCGCGTATGGCGGCGGCATGTTGCTGTCTAACCAATCGCCCATGCGTGATCGCGGACTCGAGTTGGCGGACTCCGTCACAATAGATCCCCACAAGTGGTTCTACGCGCCTCTGGATGCAGGTGCGATATTAGTGAAAGATGAGCGGCGACTGACTGCATCGTTTGGAATGAAGCCATCGTATCTCACCGATGAACTGGATCACGCGAAAGAACGGTATCAATATTACGTCCATGGATTTGAGCAGTCGCGGCGCTTCCGCAGCCTCAAAATCTGGATGAGCTTCAAACGGTACGGCGCCCGCCAGATCGGAGAGTGGATTGACAACAACGTGCGCCAGGCAAGGCATCTTTACTCGATGGTCGTGAACCATCCCGAGTTCGAGGCGGCAAGCAATCCGCCGATGTCGGCGATCTGCATTCGGTATCGTGGGGAGGGCTTGAGCGAAGCAGACTCAAAGAAATTGCACGCACAGGTCGTGCGGAGGGTCGAACAAAGCGGAAAATTCTGGATTTCAACGACTGAACTAAAAGGAAAAACGTGGTTCCGGATTAACCCCGTGAACTTCCGTACCCGCACCGAGCACATGGAGCAGTTGCTGAGCCTACTTCAGCGAGAATGCCACTCGGCAGCCCAAATCACCCAGATGGCGCGCGACTGAGGGACTTGGCAGCGGCAGGATTTGACGGGGTTATAGGGGTTGGGGATGAATTCTACCGCACCCGTTGCGCGCTTCTTTGGGCGAGACGCTGGAGTTGCCCTGCGTGCACGCCAGCCAGCCAATCGTACGTGGCCGCTGGGCCGACCCGCGGGTCGCTGGTAACATGGGCGTCACGCAAGGCATGCACGTACGCCCGATCCTGGTCGATCCGTGCGTGTATCTGATCAGCTCCACCGATGGACCCGTGGCCGGGGATGAAGACATCGACGTCGCCCGCCACGCCCTCGAGTAGCCGCAGGCCGGCGAGGTAGTTCTCGATCGGGTCCGCGGTGTCGTTCAAGTCGAGCAACGGAATCAAGACATCAGAAAGCATGTCGCCAGCGACGAGAAACCCGCGTTCCTCAATTAACAGCGCCGCATGGCCCGGGGCATGCGCTTGATGCTCGATAATCCGGACTTGAGGGCCATCCCAGGGAATCTCCGCCACCTCGGCGGGCAGGCCGGTAATCAGGCCGAGCAGGTCCAGCGATACCTGCGGGGCGATGTCCGGCGGTATAAAGACGGCGGCGATGCGGGCCTTCGCATCTGCGTCCGTCAGCCGCCGATCTCGGACAGTGGCCGCGCAGCGAGCCGTGCCGTAACGCGGCGGTGCGCCGAACCGAGCGTCCCAGAGCAGGTGATCCCAATGCGGATGCGTAGAAAACCCTGCCACAACGGGCTGATCCAACTCGCGAAGGTCGTCCGCGAGGGCGGCCATTTCGTAGCCCAGTATCCCGGGGTCGATGAGCAACACGCCAGTGCGGCCTTGCACGACAATAGCGTTAGTCTGGCAGAACTCGCTCTGCTGGGTCAGCACACCCTCCGCGACCTGCCTCAGCATGGATAGCTCCTTCCGCTTGTGGTTTGTAACCGCTGGTCGAGACTGTAGTACTTGGCAATAAAAGAATGCAAGCAGTATGGGCGAAGCCTATGAGACGCGGTTGGGGTGCCTTTGGCCGGAAGCTTACCGCCGTCAGGGAAGAGTCGCTCCTGTTGTTAACAGGCCATTACACTCAAAATCCCACTCTCTCCGCGCCCACCCCTCTCGAATTTTGTCAACCGTTACGGACGCGTGCGCCATGCACGTGCGGAGCCGTATGAACACTGGCGATTTCGCTTACACACACGAATGGGGTGCGGTAGAATTCATTCCCAACCCTCATAACCCCCGGCAGGATTTGACCCTCATTCTTTTGTGCCCCTAGAATGAACGGTTCTGCTTTCGGTCCTGGTCCTCACTATGGCGTTTCGTCTTTACAACACACTTTCTGGCAAGGTGGAAGAGTTTCGTCCGCTCTTGGACAACGAGGTTCGCATGTACGCTTGCGGGCCCACGGTTTACGACTACGGACATATCGGTAATCTTCGTACGTTCATCGCGGTGGATATTCTGCGTCGTTTTCTACGTCAGAGCGGCTACAACGTGCGTCACGTAATGAACATTACCGATGTTGATGACAAGATCATCCGTAATTCAGCGCGTGACGGCGTGAGCGTCAAAGAATACACGGCAAAGTATGAAAAGGCGTTTCTCGAAGATATCTCTGCACTGAACATCGAGCAGCCGATCCTGGTGCGCGCCACGGAGCATATTCCGGAGATGGCGGAATTCATAGCTGAACTGCAGAAAAAAGGGTTCGCGTATCGGATGGAGGACGGATCTTACTATTTCAGGATTGCAAAGTTTCCGGCGTACGGGAAGCTTTCTAAGAAAGATTTTGCCGGAATGGAAGACGGAGCGCGTGTAGATGTAGATGAGTACGAGAAAGACAGCGCACGCGATTTTGCCTTGTGGAAGGCGCCGAAACCGGGCGAGACTTCGTGGGAGACAGAGATCGGCCCCGGGCGTCCGGGCTGGCACATCGAGTGCTCGGTCATGGCGATGGAGGAGTTGGGCGAGACCTTCGATCTGCATGCTGGCGGCGAAGATCTGATCTTTCCTCATCATGAAAACGAAATCGCGCAGTCCGAGGCGCTTACCGGAAAACCGTTTGCCCATTTCTGGTTTCATGTGCGGTTTCTCTTGGTCGAGGGCGAGAAGATGTCCAAGAGCCTGGGCAACTTCTACACGCTGCGCGACCTCGTGCTTAAGGGACATAAGCCGTCGTCGATCCGGTTTCTGCTGGCTTCCGTTCCGTATCGCAACCAACTGAACTTTACGTTTGATGGACTGAAGCAGGCTGCCGTGTCGGTGGAGCGGTTACGGAATTTTCAATCGCGTTTGACTGGCGGACAGTTTCCGGAAGGTGCGACTGAGAGTATGGCCGAGTTGGCGCGGGAAACCGCCGAACGAATGCGCGCGGGCATGGACGACGACCTTAACACGGCACAGGCTCAGGCAGCGATCTTCGACATGGTACGCAAGGCCAATGCCGCGATGGATGGAGGACAATTCAAGAAAGATGACATTCCGGCCCTGCTTACATCGCTTCAGAGGTTTGACGAGCTGTTTGCGGTGCTGAGAGACGACGACGGTCCGAAAATTCGCGGTATTGTGGAATGGGCGAAAGCAGAAGGTCGCGAGAACGAGATCAGCCAGGAATTACTCGGAACTATTGGAGCGCAGCAAATCTCCGACGTCGATATTGAAAATAAAGTCGCAGAAATGGAAGCGGCGCGACGATCGCGTAATTTCAAAGTATCAGACACGATCCGTGCCGAGCTCGGCGCTCTTGGCATCACCGTAGAAATCACGAAAGACGGCGCGCGGTGGAAACGAAAATAAGAAATAGCGCCTCTACCTGTGCATCTTTTGCATTCTCATATATGACACGGCAGGTAGAGGCATGGGCTGCAAATGGCTATCTGACCGTGCAGCCCGCGGCGCCGAAGTCCAGCGCAGAGTTACTGGTCGGTCCGCACACTTGCTGATTCCACTGCTTCTTCAAGTCGCTCGCTTTGGGGATGGTAACCTGCGAGCGAGTCACTTTTGCCGCGACGAGTTGCGTGGACGTTTGTGGTATCAGAGCGGCAAAACTGGCGACCGTGGTCAGGATCAAATTGACTCCCGCTGCGAGCCGAGAAGAAAGAATTGGATCGCTGATGTGCGCTGCCTGCAAAAGGGCTGGAAGGCCCTGGTTTATGTCCGCGATCGCACTCTGGATTTTCTGCAGGACACTCGCGCTCGGGTTCGCTTTGTACTCGTTGTAAAGCGTGGCCAGCAGATTCAAATCCTTGCCGGCTTGTGCCGAGATGTTCTGGATGGCGGCGGCCTCTCCCGGGCTAATCTGCTGGCCGGATTCCAAGGTAGTAATGATGGTGCCGATGTTCAGCGCCATCTGGGTTAGTACGGGCAAATCCGCGAGTGCGACGCTGATCCATTGCGCGCTGCAGCCAGTTGCTATCAGCGAAATTGACAACACCATCGCGAGAACTGTCTTCGACTTCGAAATTGAGTTTGAGCTTAACTTCATGAGGAAACTTCTCCTTGGTTTGGTTGATACTGGTTGCGACTTCTGACTCTTCGCCGGTTCGCGGACTACAATCGAATGCAGCCGGCAACTGGCAATTAACAGCTGAAATGAAATCTCTCGACGAATATCTTCAGGAGGCCGAAGTGGCGCATGGTCATCTCTGCGCCGGGCAGGTCCTCGGGGTTCGCCTGGCCATGCTCGGCCTGGCGAAGCTCGGCATTGACGATCCTCGCGGCAGCGATCGCAAACGCTTGGTCACTTTTGTGGAAATCGATCGTTGCGCGACGGATGCGGTCGCGGTCGTGACCGGCTGCCGTCTCGGTAAACGCGCGCTGAAGTTCCGCGACTGGGGCAAGATGGCTGCGACCTTCGTCGACGTGAACACCGGCAAAGGCGTGCGCATCGCGGCCAAAGAATCATCGAAGGCCTTGGCTCGGCAGATGCATCCTGAACTGGCAAATAAAAATAGCCAGCAGATGCTGGCTTATCGTGAAATGCGCGAGGACGATCTATTCACCACGGAATGGGTGAAAGTCGATCTACCCCCGGAAGAATTTCCCGGATACAAAGGCGAACGAATTGTTTGCGAAGTCTGCGGCGAAGGAATTAATTTTCGCCGCGAAGTGCGCCGTGATGGAAAATTACTCTGCCGCGCCTGCGCCGGTGAACGCTATTACAAACCGCTATAAACAAGCAAGGCGGCAGCGCTAACGAAACTACGCTGCCCGCTCGTAAGCGTGGGCCACTCGCAAGATGGTAGCTTCGTCAAAATGCTTGCCCAGAATCTGTAATCCGACCGGCAGATTCTCTTTGGTTTGTCCGCACGGGACGGAGATTCCGGGAATCCCCGCCAGGTCTGCGGTAACCGTGAAAATGTCAGCGAGATACATCGCCAAGGGATCATTGACCTTCTCGCCTAGTTTGAATGCGGCCGTCGGACTGGTTGGAGTCACAATCGCATCCACCTTCTTGAACGCTTCCTCGAAGTCCCGGACCAGCAGCGTTCGCACTTTTTGCGCTTTCAGGTAGTACGCGTCGTAATATCCAGCGCTCAACGCATACGTGCCTAACATGATTCGGCGCTTCACCTCGGCACCAAAGCCGTGATCGCGGCTGCGTCGGTACATTTCGGAGAGTGTGCGCGCATCGCCAGCCCGGTACCCATAGCGAACGCCATCGAAGCGGGCCAGGTTCGACGACGCTTCTGCCGTTGCCACGATGTAGTAAGTCGGAATCGCGTATTCCGTGTGGGGCAGAGAGATCGGAACTATTTCGCAGCCCAGTTCCGCCAACTTCTGAATCGCACCTTCTACGGATTTTCTGACTTCTGAATCCAATCCTTCGCCAAAATATTCTTTGGCCACGCCAAGCTTGAGCCCGCGCACCGGCTTCTCCAGTTCCGCGACGTAGTCGGGAACCGGCACTTCGGCAGACGTAGCATCCATGGGATCGCGGCCGGCGATAGTGCGGAGCACGATGGCTGCATCTTTCACGGTTTTTGCAAGCGGCCCAATGTGATCGAGCGATGACGCAAACGCGATCAGCCCGTAGCGCGATACCCGTCCATAGGTCGGCATCAGGCCAACCACTCCACAAAACGACGCGGGTTGGCGGATAGATCCCCCGGTATCCGAGCCGAGCGCCGCCACGGCCATGTCCGCGGCAACTGCTGCCGCTGATCCTCCCGAGGAACCCCCGGGAACGCGGCTCAGATCGCGGGGGTTGTGAACCGGATGCCAAGCCGAATTCTCGGTTGACGATCCCATGGCAAATTCGTCGCAGTTCAGCTTGCCCAGGACGACGGCACCCGCGGCTTCCATCCGAGCCACCGCCGTGCAGTCATACGGCGGAATATAGTTGCCCAGAATCTTTGAGCCAGCGGTTGTGCGCACACCCTGCGTTGCCATCACATCCTTGATGCCAACTGGGACACCCCCCAGCGGCGGCAGCTTCTCGCCCTTTACAGCCAGCGAATCGATCCGCGCAGCCTGTTCCAGCGCTCGCTCTTTTGAAAGAGTGAGGTACGCGCCAATCCGCGGATCGTCCTTTTCGATCTTGGAGTAGAACGCCTCGGTCAGCGACGTGGCCGTGGTAGTCTTTTCCTGCACGGCGGAGCGAGCGGCATCGATTGTGAGTGAATTCAAGTCCATAAGAGAAATGTATGTGCTTGGTGATTTGTTGGCGAATGGAAACAAACAACTCGCCCCGAACCCGTTGGCCTATCTCTCGATCACTTTCGGCACTTTGAAAAATGTTCCGTCCGTATCGGGAGCGTTCTGTAACGCGACTTCGTGCGGTAACGATTTTCTCAGGCCTTCGAGAATATCTTCGCGGCTGGCGTACGCGAAGCGTGCGCTGCCGGTTTTCGACTCATCAACGCCGTATCTGTCGGACACTTGCGCCATCGGCGGCACGTCGGTAGTATCCAGCTCGTTCAGCCGATCGACGTAATCGAGAATCGAATTCAGATCGCGCAGCATGCTTGCGCGTTCGTCTTGAGTCAACTCCAGATTTGCCAGATCGGCGACGTAGACGACGTCTTTTTCCGTAACTTTCATTTCGGATGGGTGTGGATTCGTGTGACGCCCTATTTTTAGAATAGCAGTTTGGGCAAGGTAAACCCGCCAAGTTCCCAACATTATATTGCCATTGTTGTCAGCCACTTAAGTGAATTTATGCCTCCAAGGGGGCTTGACAAGATTTTGGCAAAAAGCGTTTTTTGCACCATTTTCGGTGCAATTCGTTTAGGGACGCCAGCCGCTTCTATTTTGCTATTCTGCGCTAGGAAACTCGATCCTCACAAATGCGATCGCTTCCTCTTTACTGCGCAGTCGGCCTTCCAATTGTCGATCCTCCACGGCCAACAGAATTTTCTTAAACTGTGGTCCGGGTTGGTGGCCGAGTGCGATCAAGTCGTCGCCGCTGATTAGCAGTGCTGGCCGAATGGTCGCCGGTGGAATGGCCGCAATCTTGTCGCGCGTGAAATTGTAGGAGGCAAGATTTTCGTGGCTCGACAGACAATCCAGGCGATGCAATTCCAGATGCTCGTCGAACCGTGCCATCCGCACAAATCTCTTAAACGTCGATTCGCTCATCTGCTGTACGTGCGCGAAACGCATGTGGTTGTCGACCAGCGCAAGAATCTGTTCGGTATCGTCATTGGAGAAGCGCAGACGGCGGCAGATGTCTTCGGCAATTTTGACTCCTACATCGACATGTCCATCAAAGCGTATGCGGTCCGGCGCGACTCGAAATGTCGCGGGCTTGCCCACATCGTGCAGCAGCGCGCCCCAAGCCAACGTGACAGGGCATGGGTGCGGCAACTTGTCGAGCAAAAGCAGCGTGTGCACAAACACATCGCCTTCAGGATGAAACTGCGGCGGCTGCTCAACTCCTTTCATCGCTTCGATCTCGGGCAAGACCTCATGCAGCGAGCCGGTCTGATCGAGAAGCAGAAAAGCCTGGCGCGCATGTCCCTCTGTCAGCATCTTGGTGAGCTCATCGCGCACTCGCTCCCGAGAGACCTGATTAATTTGCGATGCCAGCTTTTGAATCGCCTGAAAAGTCAGAGGCTCGATCGTATATCCGAAACGCGCCGCGAAGCGCACAGCGCGCAGCATCCGAAGCTTGTCCTCGGTGAAACGTCGCTCCGGATCGCCAATGGTTCGAATGATGCCAGCTTCGAGATCCTTGCGGCCTTCGACAAAATCCAGAACCTCGTTTGTGGTCGGATCAAGCAACAAGCCATTGATCGTGAAATCGCGGCGCTCCACATCTTCCCGCGGATCCTTGGTGAAGCGAACCTGATCGGGATGACGGCCGTCGCTGTATCCGAGGTCACTGCGAAATGTGGCAACCTCAACCACGTCGGCCTTGGGTGAAACGTAACCAGTTACGTCTCTACCGGTTTCTGTAGAAACGTTGCTTGCAACGTCTCCTGCCGGCAAGGGCACGAGCACGACGCCAAACTGCGCGCCGACCGCATAGGTTTCGGGAAAAATGTGCATGACCTCGTCGGGGGTTGCATCAGTGGTGACATCGTAGTCGGCAGGCTCGCGGCCGAGCAGCAGATCGCGCACGCATCCGCCCACAAGATAGGCCTTGTGCCCCCGCTTCCGCAGGGTTCCGACGATCGAGATGGCGAAGTCTTTGAGCATGGCAGCCGCGATGCGCTCTAGCAGATAATATATGGCTTATGCCCGACGCCTACATTCTCGGGATCGAAAGCTCCTGCGACGAGACTGCGGCGGCCGTGGTGCGATCGGGCGAGGAGATCACCTCCAATGTTGTGTTCTCGCAGATCGCCACGCATCAGCCTTATGGCGGAGTCGTGCCAGAACTGGCGTCGCGTGAGCATCTGCGCGCGATTGTGCCTGTGGTGCGCAAGGCGCTTGCCGATGCCGGACAGACTTACCAATCCGTGGACGCGGTGGCCGTCACGCAGGGACCGGGACTCGCCGGAGCACTGCTTGTCGGCATCAGCTATGCCAAGGCGCTCGCGTTCGCTCTCGATAAGCCGCTCATCGCTGTAAACCATCTCGAAGGCCACATTCATGCCGTGCTGCTCGAGGAGCGCCGCAAGGGAAATCACGATTTGCGTTTCCCAGTGCTGGCGCTGGTCGTCTCTGGTGGTCACACGCATCTTTATTTGGCAACGCGGCAAGACAACAGCTGGTCCTACGAGAACATCGGCCACACCCGCGACGATGCTGCCGGGGAAGCCTTCGACAAAGTCGCGAAGTTGCTCGCGCTGGGATATCCCGGCGGCCCGATCATCGACAAGCTTTCGAGTCACGGTGATCCTCAGGCCGTAAAGTTTCCGCCATCGCAGCTCAAACACCGGGATCGCAACGATCAAAAGTCTGGGCGGACTTACGAGGGCCCCCGCTTCGATTTCTCTTATAGCGGGGTCAAGACCGCGGTCTTGCGCTACGTCGAAACTCACAACATGCAAGGTTCCATCGCTGCGCGCCGCAATGCGCTCGCAACGATCCCGCAACCCAAACTGGAAGGTTATTTATCGAATTGCGACAAACAAACGCTTGACCTTGTGGCTTCCTTCCAGCGAGCGTTGGTCGAAGACCTGGTGGGGAAAACGTTGTCTGCGGCGCGCGCCTATGACGTCGCGACCTTGTTCATCACCGGGGGCGTAGCGGCGAATCAGGAGTTGCGGCGGCAATTCGAGAGCGATGCGGCAAGAGAAGGCCTTTTCGTCTATTTCCCTTCGCGCCCGCTGTCAACGGACAACGCCGCGATGATTGCAGCGGCAGCCTATCCCAAGTTCTTGACTCGTGATTTCGCGCCAATGGATTTCTCAGCGGAAGCCGGAATGGTGTTGAAGTGAAACAGCACTTAGCCCTGAACTACGGCACGTCTCGAACCGCCGGCCCTTGAGGGCCAACTGCTGACTGCTAAGTGCTGTTCTTCGCCACCTGTGCTTTTGCGCCCAGAAGCACCTGCAGCGCCTTGCCCAGTTGGTCCTCGATGTCGATGTCTTTGAATATCGTGTAGTTGGCGCGCTTTTCCGTGTGCTCAAAGCCACTCTGTTTGCCAGCAACGATTACGATCGGAATACTAGCCAGAGCACGGTTGCTTTTCACTGCCGTAATGAACTCGCTGCCGTTCATCTTCGGCATTTGGATATCGGTAATGATAATGTCCGGCCGCACCCGCTTCAGCGCTTCTAGAGCCTCTTGTCCATTGGTCGCCGACTCCACGGTAAAGCCCCGCTCCTCGAGGAAGCGGCACACGGTATGTCGAATGAGCATAGAGTCGTCCACAACCAAAGCCACAACTGGCATGACCTCTCCGTGGGTAATTACGCCCAGGCTGACACTAACAAACTGTGAATGATCCAAACAAGAGAAAGGCCTCCACGAAAGATTACCTTCGTCACTCTTCGCCGCAAACGGAAGGGAAGTGTTTCAGGATTCGTTCTTCAGCCGGGTGTCTTCGATCATCATGTCCTTAAACTCACTCGACTCGAAGATGTCGCCACACTCCAGGCATTCAACGAATTCCGCATCTTGCTCGCGGGCCACGATCTGCACGCGCGGGTGCTTACACTGATTCATGGTGTTGCTCTTCTCGGGGGGTTGCGACGGCGGGATTGAAGTCATAAACCCGGACGGTCACGGTCGGCCTGGCGAGGCTGAGGTGAAGTTTGCCGGAAATTGGCGGTATTTTAGCCTGACTGGTTGGCTTGTCAAGTCTTTTCGGAGAAAAGTCGTTTTCGACTCGATGGCCAACGGTTCGGACGGTACTTTCGGAAATGTCTGTCCAGCGCGTGCCGAATTCAGAGAAACAAAAATACGACCGAAAAGATCGCCACCCCATAAGCCGCTAAGGACAATATAGTTACCGTTAGATGGTGAATTCTGCTGTTCCCTGCTGACAGTTGCAATCCGAAGCGGTGTCCCTTAGAATAATGATATCCGACTGAAAAGGTCGGAATTACCAAACGGACTCGGATGCTGAAGTTAACCAAGAAAGCGGATTACGGCTTGATGGCGATGAAGCATCTGGCCGAGCGCGCTCCCTACGGCGCTTGCAGTGCGAAGGATGTTGCCGACGCCTACGGCATTCCGCAGGAAGCGCTGGCAAAGATTCTGCAGCGACTAGTCAAGGCCGGGCTGCTGCACTCGCAACACGGCATGAACGGCGGCTACAAGCTGGCGCGCGATCCGGGAACGATTAGCGCGTTCGAAGTAATTCGGGCGATTGACGGTCCCTTGTTCATCACCTCATGCATCACCGTGCGAGGTGAATGCGATCAAACCGATCGCTGCACGATTCGCGAGCCGCTGCGCCGGGTCAATGAGAGCATCGAACAAGTGTTGCGGCGCATCAGTATCTCAGAGATGAAGGAAGAGACGCATTCCCAGGAAGATTTGGAAACAAAGAAGCCAGCTGAGCTGGTGACGATTTCATAAAAGGTAGGAGAGCAATCATGAGCACCGACGTAAAGACGATCCCCCAGGCAGAACACGTAGCTCCCGCAGGAGTCAAGCTGCCGGTCTACATGGACAACCACGCCACCACACCCATGGATCCGCGGGTACTGGAAGAAATGCTGCCCTATTTCATGGAGAAGTTCGGCAACGCCGCCAGCCGCAATCACTCGTTCGGCTGGGCGGGAGAGGAAGGCGTAGAGACCGGGCGTGAACGCGTTGCCAAACTCGTCGGCGCCACCACCAAGGAAATCATCTTTACATCGGGTGCTACCGAGAGCGACAACCTGGCCATCAAGGGCGTGGCCGAGATGTACAAGGAAAAGGGCAATCACATCATCACTGCCGTGACTGAGCACAAAGCCGTGCTCGATACCTGCAAGCGTCTGGAAAAGTACGGCTATCGCGTCACGTATTTGCCGGTACAAAAAGACGGGCTCATCGACCTTGAAGATCTGAAGCGTGCTATGGATGACAAAACCATCCTGGTAACGATCATGTGGGCGAACAATGAGATTGGTGTGCTGCAGCCGGTTGCCGAAATCGGCAAGCTGTGTCGCGAACGCGGAATCATTTTCCACACCGACGCGACTCAGGCTGTTGGCAAAATCCCAGTAGACGTAAATAAGAGCAACATCGACGTCATGTCGATTTCGGCGCACAAAATGTATGGGCCCAAGGGCGTCGGCGCTTTGTACGTCCGACGCAAGAATCCGCGCGTGCAGATTTCCGCCATCATCGATGGCGGCGGCCACGAGCGTGGCATGCGTTCGGGAACGCTCAACGTCCCAGGAATTGTGGGTCTGGGCAAAGCTTGTGCGATCGCTTCAGAGGAAATGGCCAAGGAATCCTGCAAACTCGCTGGCCTCCGCAACCGGCTCCGTGACAGGATTATGGGCGGACTCGACGAGGTCTACATCAACGGCTCATGGGAGCATCGTCTGCCCGGCAACTTGAACATTAGCTTCGCCTATGTCGAGGGCGAGTCGTTGCTGATGGGCATCAACGACATCGCGGTATCGAGCGGTTCGGCCTGCACCTCGGCGACGCTGGAGCCATCTTATGTATTGAAGGCTCTCGGCACCGGCGATGATCTGGCACACAGTTCCATCCGCTTCGGCCTCGGACGATTCAACACCGAAGCCGAAGTTGACTACGTAGCCGACAGAGTGGTCGAAACGGTAGCTCGCCTCCGCGAACTCTCGCCGCTCTATGAAATGGCGAAAGAAGGCGTCGATTTGAAGAGCGTGAAGTGGGCAGCGGAGTAGATTCCCTCCGAGACGTAGCAAGCTACGTCTCTACCGTGGGGATGTTGGACCGAAGAAACATTGCTTGCAATGTTTTCTTGGGTAAACAAATTTTAAGGAGAAGCAAAATCATGGCATACAGCGATAAGGTTCTAGATCATTATTCGAATCCGCGCAACGTCGGATCGTTGGATAAAAATAGCACCGAAGTCGGCACCGGACTCGTCGGCGCACCCGAATGTGGCGACGTAATGAAGCTGCAGATCAAAGTCAACCCGCAAACCAACGTCATTGAAGACGCGAAGTTCAAGACCTTCGGCTGCGGCTCGGCCATTGCGTCTTCATCGCTTGCCACCGAGTGGGTGAAGGGCAAGACCGTGGACGAAGCCCTGCAAATCAAGAACACCGAAATCGTGAAGGAACTTTCGCTCCCGCCAGTGAAGATTCACTGCTCGGTGCTCGCGGAAGACGCGATCCGCGCCGCCATCCACGACTGGAAGAAGAAGCAGGACGTGGTGAAGCCGACCGCTGTCGCAGCGCAATAGTCCAGGTTGTGGAGAACGGGCGTCTCGCCCCGTTACGACGTGCGGATGCACGTCGCGGCATTGATGTGGGCAGAGCATGATCGAAACAGAAACCAAAACGGAAGCGCCAAAGGCTCCGGCTAAAGGTGTCCAGGTAACGGACAAAGCTTTGGCCAAAATCCGCACCGCCATTGTGAAAGAAGGCATCTCGCCCGAAGAGGGCGGATTGCGCCTCGGTGTGCAGGGCGGCGGATGCTCCGGGTTGAGCTACAACATTCGCTTCGACACGCAACCACGCGAGCGCGACCGCATCTTCCAATTTGGTGATGTGCGTGTGTTCGTTGATCCGAAGTCGTTCATCTATCTGCACGGCATGACCCTGGATTACCAGGAGACGCTCATGCAGCAGGGCTTCGTGTTCGTGAACCCGAATTCGTCGAAGTCCTGCGGTTGCGGCACGTCGTTCTCGGGCTGATGGTGTCGCGCGGACGCCCTCGTCCGCGAGTCTTTTTCCATAGCGCCGCTATTCTGGCTGGCCAGCCCACGCGAAATATGGAAGCGATTTTGGAAGTGTGTTTATGAGTCTGGAATCCAACACGAGCTCTTCTTTAACAGTGATAGGCGAAGCGACTGCCACCTGCTGGTCGTGCGGCACCATGCGCGCCGTCCATTTCTGCAGCGCCTGCGGCAAAGTGCAGCCCCCGGTGCCGGTGGATTATTTCACGTTTTTCGGTTTGCCCCGCAAGCTCAATCTTGATACTGCGCTTCTGGAGCGGGAATTCTACGAGCTGAGCCGGAAACTTCATCCCGACCTCTGCGCCCGCGCCGATAAACGGGAACAGGAATGGAGCCTGGAGCAGAGTTCCCTGCTGAACGACGCCTACCGCACCCTGAAAGACCCAATCAAGCGAACGGAATATCTGCTGCGGCTCGAAGGCGTGGAACTCGAAGAACAGTCAAAGACCGCGACAGAAAAGGCAAGAGTCTCGGGCGAGATCAAGAAGCAGGTTGTACCTCCAGATCTGTTGGAAGAAGTTTTTGAGCTGAATATGCAACTCGAAGAGCTCCGCGCGCAGAAGAAGCTCGGTGAGGACGATCCTGCTTTGGTTGAAGAAATAGGAAAACAAAAGCTGGAACTGGAAGAAAAGTACGAGTCGCTGTCGGAGGAGCTGAAGAATTATTGGAACGATTGGGACCGTCTCCCGGGCGACAGCGCCGAAGAAAGCCGGCACAGGGTTCGCGACAAAATGGTCGACCTGCTGAATCGCCGCTCGTACATCAGAAATCTGGTTCGGGACGCGAATGAAGTATTAGAAAATTGAGCAATTGTGTAATCGGATAATTGTGTAATTGTTCACGTTACCTGACTCGGGCGCAAGTGCCCAAGGTTTTCAAATTACACAATTACCCGATTACTAAATTACAGAATGGCCACTGATCGCATCGTCGGCATCGATCTCGGAACCACCAACTCGCTGGTGGCTTTCATGCAGGGGGAAAGCCCCGTCGTGATTCCCGGTGAGGACGGGTTGAACCTCGTCCCCTCGGTCGTCGCACTGGATGAGCGCGATCAGATCATCGTCGGCAACGCCGCGCGCAAGTATCTGATCGAGACGCCGGAACGCGCGGTCTATTCGATCAAGCGCCTCATGGGCCGCGGCGTCGAAGACATCCAAGAGGAACTGAAGCTATTTCCGTTTCAGTTGGCGCCAGATCTGCAAGCTGGAGAAGTCCTGCGCATTACGCTGGGAGAGAAAACCTTCACCCCGCCGGAGATTTCGGCATTCATTCTGCGCCAGCTCAAACGCAACGCTGAGCGTTTTTTCAATGCTCCGGTCACGAAGGCAGTCATCACGGTACCGGCCTACTTCAACGACGCCCAGCGCCAAGCCACTAAAGATGCCGGCCGCATTGCCGGCCTCGAAGTGTTACGCCTGGTCAACGAGCCCACGGCTGCGTCCCTCGCCTACGGTCTCGACAAGAAGCAGAACGGCATTATTGCGGTCTATGACCTGGGTGGCGGAACCTTCGACATTTCCATCCTCAAGCTGCACGACGGAATATTCGAAGTCATCGCCACTAATGGAGACACGCACCTCGGCGGCGACGACATCGACAATCTGCTGATCAAGATTGCCATCAACGACATCCTCGGCGACGCGAATCTGGATATCTCTCGCAATAGCGAAGTTGTCGCCACGATTCGCAAGGCTGTCATCGAAGCCAAGATCGCGTTGTCTTCCGAATCAGCCACAGAACTGGATATTGAACTGCCCCATGGCAAGCGCTATCAGCGCGAGATCACGCGTGAGCAGTTCGAGCAACTGATCCAGCCAATCATTGATCGCACAGTCGGACCGTGCAAGCAGGCTCTGAAAGATGCCGCGCTAGAGCCGCAGCAGATTGATGAAGTCGTGCTCGTCGGGGGTTCGACGCGAATCCCGAAAGTGCGGGCGTTGGTCCAAGAATTATTCCAGCGCAAGCCGCATACTGACCTTAATCCCGATGAAGTCGTAGCTCTCGGCGCTGCGGTGCAAGCCAACATTCTCGGCGGTGGTTCCGAAGCCACAGAGAATATGCTGCTGCTCGACGTCACTCCTCTCTCGCTGGGCATCGAAGTCGCCGGCGGTGTGACCGACAAAATCATTCTGCGCAACTCGACCATCCCAGCTTCAGCTACGCAGTACTACACGACGCAGATCGATGGCCAGGCCAACGTCGCCATTCACGTTCTGCAAGGCGAACGCGAACTGGCGAAAGACTGCCGCTCCCTGGCCCGTTTCGATCTAAGAGGAATTCCGCCCATGACTGCGGGAATGCCGCGCATTGAGGTCAAGTTCCTGATCGACGCCAACGGCATTTTGCACGTCTCGGCGCGCGAACAACGCAGCGGCAAGGAATCCGAGATCGAAGTGCAACCCAGCTACGGACTGACCGACGATCAAGTCGAGGGAATGATTCTCGATTCTTTCGACTATGCCGAAGAAGACTTTCGCCAGCGCCAAGTAATCGAAGCGCGCAACGAAGCTGAAACGATTCTGGCTGCACTCGAAAAAGGCAAGCAGAGTCCAGCGTTGGGCCAACTTACCAGCGATGAAAGGAAAAAGATCGCCAAGTTGGAAAAAGCATTGATCCAGGTCAAAGGTGAAGACGACCATCAAGCGATCCGCAAAGCAATTGACCTTTTGAATCAAGGCACGATGCGGCTCGCGGAACTAATGATGGACACCGCCGTGAGCACGGCGCTCAAAGGCAAGACGATGGATGAAGCCGACATGGGTGAAAGATCAGAAACCGGCCACCCCGTGGCCAGAGCAGATTTCGAGTAAACGATGTTGAACGCGTAGACCCAGACGCATCGTCCGGGTGCTTTGCGCGATGATGGCGTCAAGGAGCATTCATGGCAGAAGAGAAAACAAAAGGATCAGGAACCGCAACCGTGGACTCACCCGGCGAGAACACGGTCCAACTAACATTTCTACCTGAGGGCAAGACCGTCGAATTCGAGCACGACAAGCTACCCTACAAGGATCACGGCAAGGAGCAGTCGATCCTCGATGTGGCGCTGAACTACGGCGTCCGCCTAGACCACGCCTGCGGCGGCAACTGCGCCTGCACCACCTGCCATGTGTGGGTCAAGGAAGGCGCCGAGAATCTTTCCGAAATGGACGACGACGAAGCCGACCGTCTGGACATGGCAGCCGATTTACAGTTAAACTCTCGTCTCGGCTGTCAGGCCGTGATCACCAAACCCGGCAAAGTCGTGGTCGAGATCCCGTCCTGGAATCGAAATTACGTGTCGGAAGAACACTAGAAGATCAGCAGTTAGCAATCAGCACTCAGCATTCAGCCAGTCAAGATTTTTGCCAGCTGCAGAATCGCAGAGACTAAGTGCTAAATGCTGAGTGCTGACTTTTCAAGGAGCCACATGCCAAAAGATCTGACTTGGGACGACGCGGAGGACATCGGCATCCTGCTTTCGGAGGTGCATCCGCAACTCGAACCGCTCTCCGTCCGTTTCACCGATCTCCATGGCTACGTAATCGCGCTGCCCGAGTTCAAAGACGATCCCAAGAAATCTTCCGAGGGCAAGCTCGAGGCCATCCAAATGGCCTGGCATGATGAGTTCCTGGACAGAACCCAGGCGTAAATCCGCTCGAAAAGACCCGCTGTTAACAAGCTTATTACTTCCCTATGACAACCGCTGTTCCGTCTGGTCCTATGCTGTTGTCTCCTGAGTCGCTTGGTACGGAGATCGCACGTGGTCTCCTCTCCTCAAGCAAAAGGGCACGGCGCGTACCGTGCCCTTTTTTCGGGTTAACAAGGTCTAACCCACGCTGGCTGCTACCGGCTCTTCCACGCTGGCCTCGCGCAGAAACTTGGCCGCTTCCTCCGGTGGCGTTGGATTAATGTAGAACCCCGTGCCCCACTCGAATCCTGCTGTCTTGGTCAGCTTGGGCATGAACTCGATGTGCCAGTGGTAGTGATCGTTGGTTGGGTCTTGCACCGGTGAAGTGTGAATCACCAGGTTGTATGGCGGATTATCCAACACGCGGTCAGCCTTCATTAGCAGCGTCTTGATCGCCTTCGCCAAATTCTCAAACAACTGCGACGAAGAATTCTCAAATGCCGACTCATGCTGCTTCGGCATGATCCAAGTCTCAAACGGGAACCGCGGCGCGTACGGAGCCAAAGTCAGGAAGTCCTGATTCTCCGCGACCACGCGCGTACTCGTCTCCGTCTCCTGCCGGATCACATCGCAGAACACGCAACGTTCTTTGTAAATGTAATATTGCTTCGCGCCTTCCAACTCCTCGACCACATAGATTGGAAGAATTGGCAAGGCGATCAGTTGCGAATGCGCATGCTCCAGCGACGCGCCAGCAGCCTCTCCATGATTCTTGAAAATCAGAATGTACTTGAACCGCCGGTCCTTTTTCAGATCAAGAATGCGGTCACGGAAAGTCCAAAGCACATCTTCGATTCTTTTGGGAGGCAGAGTCGCGAGGCTAGCTTGGTGATCTGGAGTTTCAATAATGACTTCGTGCGCCCCAATCCCGTTCATCCGGTCGAACATACCCTCAGCTTGGCGGTTCAGGCTACCTTCGATCCCGAGTGCGGGAAACTTGTTGGGAACCACCCGCACTGTCCATCCTGGCGTGTCGCGCTGCGGTGCAGGCCCGCCGTTCGGGTTCGGACGGTACGCTTGAATCTCGGGTGGCGTTTTGCTCTCGTTCCCATAACAAAACGGACAAAAGCCCCCTTTCAATTTCACGCCGTCACGGGCAAAGTCGGTTGGACGCTTGGCGCGGTCGGTCGAAATAATTACCCATCGACCTACAATCGGATCTTTTCTAAGCTCGGGCAAAGATTAAATCCTTTCAATAAGGGCATGTGAAGTTGGTCAAAGCCAAACCGGTATATTACGCCACAGGGAAGGCATTGCGAAACAGTTCGATCAGCGGTCGGCTGGACTGACGTTCATAATACACGCTCACTACATCGAAACGCCACCGGCACGAAGGTGCCACATAACGGAGGTACTCGTCGGCGACCGCAGCCAACCCACGCTGTTTGTGGCGGTCGACGGCCGCTTCGGCGGGCTTTACATCGCGCGTAGTGCGCGTCTTCACTTCGACAAAACACAGCACGTTGTTGTCCCAGCCGATCAGGTCGATCTCGCCGCGGCGGCGGGGTGAGCGAAAATTCCGCGCCACCATTACGTACCCCAGGCGCCGCAAGTAAAAGTAAGCGGCTTCCTCTCCGCGCCGACCTGTCCGTTGATGTGCAGGAATATTCTCAGCCGGAAGCGTCCGCTCCGCGATCCAGTCCAGTGCCCGAACCGTAGCCCGCGTGACGCGCCCTGAAAAGCCCGAAAGCGAAGAGGCGGAAAACATGACAAGCCCCGGTAATTATAGAGCCGGCCGAAAACATTCCGATGTGATGCTCATCACACAGAAAACAAGACCCAAGAAGGTGTTCCACGTGGAACACTTTCTCAAACTGTTCGCTTTGGCGGGTGCTCAGCAAAAAAGAAGGGGCGAATCAACTTGATGATCCGCCCCACCACGCAGCCGGCACAAGGGAGGAGATCCCGCCCGGCTGGCTAAACGTTCTGGCCGATAGTCGAAATGGATTCTTCGAGTACATCCATGGCGACGTCGGCTTCTTCTTTGGTCACGATGAGCGGCGGCGCGATGCGAATCGTGCTCGGTCCACAGCCCAGGAAGAGAATGCCATGTTCGAAAGCCATCTGGATGATGCGGTCGCGTTCGGCCGCGCCATACTCTTTGGTCTTCTTGTCTTTGACAATCTCGACTCCGATCATCAGCCCGCGACCGCGAACGTCCCCAACCAGCTTGTGCTTGCTCGGCCAGTTCGCCATGCGCTTCAGCATGTGATTGCCAACTTCGGTTGCGTTGTGCAGCAAGCCATCGCGTTCGATGACATCCAGCGTGGCCATCGCAGCCGCGTTGCAAACCGGATTGCCTCCAAACGTCGACGCATGCGAGCCCGGAACCCAATCCATGACTTCAGCTTTGCTGATGGTCACGCCCAGCGGCATCCCTGAGGCAATGCCTTTCGCCGAGCAAACAATGTCGGGATGGACGCCGGTGTGCTCAATGGCCCACCATTTCCCGGTGCGGCCGATACCGCTTTGCACTTCGTCCACGATCAGCAGAATTCCGTGACGATCACAAATGCGCCGCAGTTCCTGCATGAAGATCGTGGGAGCGATCACGTATCCGCCTTCACCTTGTACCGGCTCGACGAAGATTGCGGCTACTTCCTCGGGGGCAAGCGTGGTCTTGAAAAGCTTGTCTTCGATGAAGCGGGCGCAGCCCAGCGCGAAGGCCTCGGCATCTTGCGGCCCACCCTCGCATCCGCGATACACATCGGGATAGCGAATGTGGGTTACGCCAGGAACCAATGGGCCGAAACGCCGCTTCTGTTGCGGCTTCGACGCGGTGAGCGACAGAGCGCCCATGGTGCGTCCGTGGAACGCGCCGAAGAACGCGATCACGTTTTGCCGCTTGGTGTGATAGCGGGCGAGCTTCAGAGCACACTCGATCGCTTCTGTGCCCGAGTTGCCGTAATAAATCTTATGCGGTCCCGGCATGGGTGCGATCTTCGAGAGCCGCTCAGCGAGAGTCACCATGTTCTCGTAATAGAAGTCGGTGCCGGACATGTGAATTAGTTCGGCCGCTTGCTTCTGAATCGCTGCTACGACGTGGGGATGGCAGTGACCGGTCGACGTAACTGCGATGCCGGCGGAAAAATCGAAGAATTCATTTCCGTCGACGTCGGTGACGACTATGCCGCGTCCTTGTTTCGCAACCAGCGGATAGGAACGCGTGTAAGAGGGCGAAATGTATTTGCTATCGCCCGCGAGAACGCGCTTGGCATTCGGACCGGGTAGAGCGGTCGTGATCTTAGGACCAATAAGAGTTTGAGCTGGCATAGAATCCTCCAAAAACAGTTGTCAGTTGCCGGTTCTCAGTTGTCAGTCAGGACACCGAGGGCATACAGGAGGATGGAATAGTTAGTCGCTACCGAACAGGCTGGGACGCGCCTGCGAGGGCAACACTGCCAGATAGCGGCGCGGGCACACCAAGAAATGGAGCCAGCACGCGGGCAGGTGCGAATTTGGATTTTGGCGGCGCATCGGGAATCATTCCAAGATTATTATAGCGCGACGGGTGCGGCCGCGTAACCCCCATTCGGTCCGGGGTTGTTACCTTCGTACGCATTCGATACGGTTCGAAATATCCCGCATCTCAGCTTGCCTCTGGGTTGTCTGATACCTAGGCTGGTTTCACCAAGAAAAACTGTAGCATTATCGTTGATCGATGACCTCATGACTCAAGCCCAGCGCCAAAGTCGCTTTGCTGTGATCTTTGCCTTTGGGCTGGTGTATTTCTTTTGGGGATCGACGTATCTGGCGATTGATATCGCAGTGGAGCGCATCCCACCCGCGCTTATGTGCGCTGTACGCTTTCTGATTGCCGGCGTGTTCATGCTGGCATTTTGCGGATTTCGCGGCCGAAACATTCGGTACAGCCCGCGTCAGCTAGCGCGAATGGCGACAGTCGGCGTGCTCTTGCTCATGGGCGGCAATCTCACGCTTTCGTACGCGGAAAAATATGTAGCGTCGGGTTTGGCGGCCTTGATCATCGCGGTGACGCCGCTTTGGTTCCTGGTGCTGGATACGCTGTTGCTCGGCGACCATCACGTTTCGATTCGCGGCAAAGCTGGGCTGGCCCTGGGCATTGTAGGGCTGCTCATATTGTTGTGGCCCGATCTAACCACGACGACTTCATTCGGGCGGTTACAGCTGTGGGCCGCGATCAGCCTGCTGGGCGGGTCGTTCAGTTGGGCGTTGGGTTCGGTGCTGGCCAAGCGCTGGAAGTCCGCGGATGTCGATCCGTTCTCGGCCACAGCTTGGCAGATGATCGCAGCAGGCTTGGCGAATCTGTTATTCGCCATTGCAGCGGGAGATTTTTCGCGAGTACTCTGGACGCCGCGCGGAGTCGGCGCCACATTGTATCTGGTGGTCTGCGGATCGTGGATCGGATACACCGCGTATATCTGGCTGTTGAACCATGTTCCCACGGCGAAGGTTTCTACCTACGCGTACGTAAATCCGGTAGTCGCGGTTTTTCTGGGATGGCTGGTGCTGAACGAGCACGTAGACCGATACATCCTCACGGGCAGTGCAATCGTGGTCGCTTCGGTCATTCTCGTGACTAGCGCGCAGGTCACGAAGAAGCCGGCCGTAGACGAAATTGCGATGGCCGAGACGACCGGAGATTGAATCCCATGGGCCGTCGTTCCCTCTCAAGCAGACAACCGTGCAAAGTATTGCACTGATGGTGAAGGGCTGAATCCGGGTTATAATGCAGGCCCTTCGCAGGAGGGCTTCATGAAACAGTCTCCCCGGGCAATCAAGACGCCCTTCATTCTTTCCCCATCGCTGCAACGTCGGCTAAACACGTATGCGCTTGCGGCGAGTGCGGCGGGAGTTGGCATGCTGGCGTTGGCACAACCGTGAGGCCAAAATCATATACACCAAGACCAACCAAGTCATCGGGACAAATGGCATTTACCCCCTTGACCTGAACCACGACGGGATCGTCGATTTCGCTCTTCAGGAGTGGGGATATCCGTCGCGCCTCGACACGACAACCAATGCCTTTTTTGCGAAAGAGGCTTTGGGCAATGCGGTGGCGGGGAAGAAGTTTCTTGCGGCAGCCTTGAAAAAGAATGCCGAGATCGGTCCCGGCCAACAGTTCACGCGGGGAGGGTATCGCGGAGAAATGATGGCCTCGGTTTTTATGAACGACGGGCACACGGGGACGATTGGTTCCTGGGTGAACGTCAACAGCCGCTATCTGGGGCTGAAGTTCAACATTAATGGAAAGGTCCACTACGGCTGGGCGCGGCTGAGCGTAGAAGTGCAACCGCTTTACATTACCGCGACGCTGACGGGATACGCCTATGAAACCATCCCCGGCAAGGGCATCCTCGCGGGGCAGACGACGGGCACTGATTCCACAGCCGAGCGGTTCTCGCAGGACTCGGATGATTCCACTTCCGGCGTCTCGGTAGCCAACGCGAACGCCCCGCTACCGGTATCGTTGGGCACGCTCGCTCTCGGCGCTGAGGGCGTCGCCATTCGGAGGGAGCCATGATTAGTAAAGTGGGGGGCGAGCAAGTGTTGCACTACTTCTAGCGACTCAGCTGGTAGCACTCCTCGTCGCAGCTCAAACAGCTCGAGCCCAGACCTACACCGTGCTCCACGAATTCACCGGCGGAGACGACGGAAGCAGTCCCACTGGAGGTGTGGTCCGGGACGCGAACGGCAACCTCTATGGCACAACCTCCATGGGTGGCGCATTAGGATTTGGCGTTCTCTTCAAGTTGGACACAGCTGGCAAGGAGACAGTGCTGCACACTTTTGATGGCGCGGACGGAATGTGGCCGGCTGCAAATCTGATCCTGGACTCCGATGGCAATCTCTATGGGACCACTTTCGACGGCGGCACAGCGGAGGGCGGACATTGCCGCCACGGGTGCGGCACCGTGTTCAAAGTGGATAGCAGCGGCAAACATTCCATACTTTACGCGTTTACTGGCGGCACGGATGGGGGAAATCCCGGGCCAGCTCTGGTTCGCGACGCAGCCGGCAATTTCTACGGCACTACCTATAGAGGCGGTGATCTTTCCTGCGACTCCTATCTACCCGGTTGCGGAGTTGTGTTCAAGCTGGACAAGGACGGCAAAGAAACCGTCGTCCACGCCTTTGCGTTTACCGACGGATCGGACCCCTACGGAAGTTTGGTCCGAGACACAGCGGGAAATCTCTATGGCGTTACGGTTGACGGTGGCCCGTCGAACGAGGGATTAGTTTTCAAGCTCGACCCGAGTGGTACGGAGACAATCTTGTATTCCTTCTCAGGAAAGGCCGATGGAGGAATGCCCTCCGGAGGTTTCGTCGGTGATGCTGCGGGTAATTTGTATGGAACAACATCCTATGGCGGAGATCTTTCATGCAACACCTACGGATGCGGAGTCATATTCAAGTTGGACAAGAGCGGTAAGGAGACCGTTTTGTACAGCTTCGGCGGCGGGATTAACGCGTATCCCGGCGAAACTCTGATCCGCGATTCGTCGGGCAACCTGTATGGCACCACGTCACAAAGTAACGGTGAAGTATACGAATTTGATAACGGCGGTAAATTTAAATCGCTGTACGCCTTTGGCGGAGGTATCGGGTCGGAACCCACGGGGCTGATTATGGACAGCCTGGGCGACTTTTACGGGACAACCGCGTACGGTGGGAAGAAGTCCTGCGCGGACGGTTGCGGGGTTGTGTTCAAGCTCATACCGTAGGGATGATTATTTTCGTTGCCGCCGAAAACTGCGGCGCTGAATGGCAGCGTACCCCGTTAAACCAGGTGGCCCGTCAAACACAGCCGTCCTTCCAGTGGGTTCATCGTTCCTTGGACTACGGGCACCATGTGCGGCAAGCGATCGTCAAAAAGCGTGAGCTGATCGTAAACCGGAGGAATTACTTCGAAGTACCCTTGCCACGCCTTGGGCTGCCGAGGCTCTAAGGCATCGAAAACTTCTTCCCTCGCCACGCAAGTTTGGCCGCCGCTAAATGCGCTCGCGTTTCGCGTCAATGAATACACGTATCCGTAAACACCGTTGCAACTGTCGTTGTGTATCTCGTGTCGCATTCCATCGAGATGCAGAGACAGCCAGGGGGAACGAGGCGACACTCCATTCAACTCCGAGTGGCAAAGTTGTTCCAGCCGGGTTAAGAAATCGTCGATCAGCTCGGCGCCCAAGACCTTAATAGCGTCAGTCCGTAGATAGCAATAGACGTCTGGCATATACCAGTAATCCCAACATTGATGTTGGCTGTGAAACGAGTGCGCGCCAGGATCGCCCATGAACTGTTCGTATCGGGCACGTGCCTCATCGGCGCGCGGCCAAAAATTCGTAATCACCCTGGTGCGAAACAGAGGGTTTCGCTGACTGGAAGCCGCCGCGTATTCATGCATAAAAAGATCAGACTCAGGGGCCCGCTTCGCGGAATTGTATAGCATGATCCCACGCCCGGTCTTACCTTCGTCAGCTGCCCAATGAAAGGCAAAAGTTTCGTACGCTCTGTTACTGTGTTGATGAGGTTTGATCAAGGACGAAATCGAGCGCCCTAGCGCCAAATGCTTATGAACGGAAATAAAGCACCCATTACGACCACATTGGTTGGCATGAACGTTGCCGTATTCGTGGTGATGGTGCTGACGGGCGTTTCCGCCGTTAGCCCCAGCCCGGCGCAGCTGCTGAAGTTGGGAGCGAACTACGGGCCGCTCTCGCTCGGCCCCGAACCCTGGCGCATGCTGGCTTCGAACTACATTCATGGCGGCATCATTCACATTTTTTTTAACATGTGGTGTTTGTGGAACCTCGGCTTCCTCGCCGAACGAATCTTCGAGCCTTGGACGTACGTGCTCACCTACACTTTTTCTGGGATCGCTGGCAGTCTTGCCAGTTTGTGGTGGCGCCCGATTTCGGTTGGTGTGGGCGCTTCGGGGGCAATTTTTGGATTGGCCGGAGCACTGATTGCAGCTTTTTATCTCGGCCATTTGCCGATACCCAAGCAGGCGATGCAGAGCACGCTGAAAAGCCTGCTCACGTTTGCCGGCTACAATTTGTTCTTCGGGGCTTTGCTGGCAGGGATCGGCATCGATAATGCGGCGCATATCGGCGGACTGTTAGCCGGGCTGGCGATCGGAGCGCTGCTGGCAAAGCATCTGATGGCACCACCGGAAATACGCAATCGATGGCGCAACGGAGTTTTTGCCGCAGCTGCCCTTGTCCTTTTCCTGGCGTTCCTGTGGGTGAAGCATGTGAATGGAATGGCGGTCCAGTAGCGGGGAATGGCCAGCTTCGTCGTTGCACGAGCGGACGCTCGCGCCCACATCTAGAATCCGACACCGGTTACTGCGTTCCTTCTTCTGGCTCGTCGTCAGAGACCACTTCTACGGTACGGCCACGGACTGCGAAAGTGAACTTCTGGTCTGCCTGGGAGACAAAACTTACTCGCGTAGGCGCGCGTTGCCACGCCGGCGGCGCGCATTCTGCACCGAACGCCTCGTCGTTAGCGGCTTCGCCCAGAGGCTTTTTCAGGATGGGCTTGCGACGCCCGACTTGCATCACCATGGCAGAAAGTTTGCGACCGTCCTCCGAGACTCCGCAGTAGGCAACATAGTCCCGGTACCAGCTGGCTGAGGACGAGTCGGGATCGAACTCCGGAAGGCTGGCTTGCGAAATATGTCCGGTGACGCGATCGACGACGAGCCATCCCCCGCGCTGCCAAGTCCAGCGCGCGGTCGTTTCCTGGGGCAAAGTATCATTCACGCGAATGACACGTCGCACTACGAACACTTCTTCGGTTACTTCATGCGGAATGCCGAAAGTAAATTCTTTCAACCGCGTATCAATATAGAGAGGCCTGACCTTCAAATCCTCGGGATGATTTTGGTCGAGATCGGGGGACGTCTTGACGTTGGTCCATTTTCCGAAAGCGATGACGTGTGGCTTGGAGGCAGCCAGGGCCGTGGCCGTGAGAAAGAAAAAGCAGAGTGCGATGCGAAAAATAAGACTCATCCAAAGAGCTAAGCATCGATTGCCTGCCAGTGCAAGGTCAGATCGCACATTGCCTCTCGGGACTTCCCAGAACGGCTCGTCCAAGAACCAGACGCGTGCTTGCAGAGATAACAAGGCAACGTATCTGGGTCAACGCTAAATCCGCTACAATAAGGAAAGCGCTCGACCACAGTTATGAGCCCTCCCCATAAATTCCGGACATCTCCTGCCAGTCATTCTTCGTCTTATAAAGAGATGGGGGAACTTTCGCCGCGTCGCGCTCCACGTGTGTTGGTGGTCGACGATAATCCGGACACGATGGTACTAATGCGCGAACTGCTGTCCACTCGAGGTTATGAAGTAGTGGCGGTTCCGGACGCGGCTCGCGCGGAAAGCGAGATTCGGCGGGAACTTCCCGACCTCATTCTCTCCGATGTGGTGATGCCGGGTAAGTCGGGTTACGAGCTGTGCCGCGAAGTCAAAGACAACCCAGCCACCCGCCTTATTCCTTTCGTTCTCATTACGGGGTTGAGTGACCGCGAGGACAAGCTGCGGGGAATCGAAGCCGGGGCTGACGATTTCTTGAATAAGCCTATTTTTTCGGAAGAGCTGTTTGCCCGGGTTAAGTCGCTGCTCAAACTCAAGGAGTTCACCGACGAACTGGAGACGGCGGAATCGGTGCTTTGCACCTTGGGCTTGAGCGTAGAAAGTCGCGATCCTTATACCGAAGGTCATTGCGAGCGCCTGGCGGAGAATGCGAGCAATCTGGGGCGCCATCTCGGGCTGAATGAAGAATCGATTATCGCATTGCGGCGCGGCGGATACTTGCACGACCTGGGGAAAATAGCGGTTCCCGACGACATCTTGAAAAAGGGAACGAACCTGACCGAAGAAGAGTGGGCCATTATGCGGCAGCATCCGGTGACTGGGGAAAACATTTGCCGTCCGCTGAGATCGTTGCGGCTGGTGCTGCCTATTATCCGCAATCATCATGAGCACTCGGACGGGAGCGGCTATCCGGACGGATTGCAGAAGGCGGAGATCCCTCTGCTGCCGCGCGTTCTGCAGGTGGTTGACGTGTACGATGCCCTGCGGACTGCGCGACCCTACAAACCGGCACTAAGCCATGAGCATGCCGCTTTTACCATGCGCCAGGAAGCCAGCGGCGGACTGTGGGATGAAGAACTGGTGGCCGAGTTCTTGTCGATGCTGCAGAAGCAACGGCAAGTGGCGTAGGATCTGTCAGCTATCAGCCGTCAGCTTTCATCATTGGGAATTAGATTTAATCCACGCTCCCGTCTTTCGTGGCTTGACTGTGAAGCGGCAATCTCCGAGACTAGCGTCTCATAGACAGCTGACGGCTGACACTTGGAACCTGCCACATATAGCATTATCCTCCCGGCATACAACGAGAGCGCGCGCATCGAAGCCACGCTGGACAAAATTCTCGCTCACGCTGCCGAGCGCGGCTGGAATGTGGAAGTCATTGTGGTAAATGACGGATCGACTGACTGCACGGCAGGGATCGTTCTCGATTACGCGAAGAAGCATGCTGTATTGCGACTGCTGGAGAATCCTGGGAATCGGGGCAAGGGATTTAGTGTTCGCAATGGAATGCTGCACGCGAAGGGGGACGTTTTGCTTTTCAGCGATGCTGACCTGTCCTCGCCAATCGAGGAGGCGGACAAGCTCTTCGCGGCCATGGTAAATGGCGCGGACATCGCCATTGGATCGCGCTGGGTGGATCCGCGGCTGCAGATCCGCAGGCAACCGTTGCATCGCCGGCTCTTCGGGCGAATCTTTAATCTGGCATTGCGCCTCATTCTAGGCTTGCAATTCAAAGATACACAATGCGGGTTTAAGGCTTTCACCCGACGCAGCGCACAGGCAATTTTCCCGCAGCAGAAGATCGAGCGCTGGGGATTTGATCCGGAATTGCTTTACCTGGCGAGAAAGTTCGGCTTCACGGTCAGCGAAGTTCCTGTCGCATGGTCGCATCGTGAAGGAACACGCATCCATCCACTTCGCGACGGCATCCGTATGTTTGTCGAACTGTTGAGGGTGCGCTGGTACGCGCTGAAGGGAAACTACGTTCCTTCGAATGCGGTTTCCCAGCCGCTCTAGGAGCGGACTTTCGCAGACGAATTCGAGAAGAGTTTAGAGACATGAAACGCCGGGATTTTCTCAACAATGCCTGGATCGCCGTTGCAAGCCTTGCTTCGCGTCGCATGTTTGCTGAAACGAACGAGAAGCCCCAATCAAAAGCCAACTTCACCCTGCGCATCTCTCCCGTCTCGTTTGACATCGCTCCGGGCAAAACTATTCACACTTTCGGTTACAACGGCCAAGTTCCGGGTCCACTACTCCGAATGAAGGAAGGTGTTCCGGTCACGGTCGATGTCTTCAACGACACGGATCACGAAGAGATCGTCCATTGGCATGGCCAAATGATTTCCGTGGAGGCTGACGGCGCGACCGAGGAAGGCAGTCCGGCGGTTCCACCGCGCGGGCATCGACGATACAACTTCACTCCTAAGCCCGTGGGTACGCGTTGGTATCACAGCCACGCGTTTGCCGGGAAAGATCTTCATCGCAGTCTCTATACTGGCCAGTTCGGCTTCGTTTATATCGAACCCAAGAACGATCCCGGGCGTTATGACAGTGAAGTTTTTCTGGCGATGCATCAGTGGGAACCCTATTACAGCGCCTCGATGGAGGAATCGGATGAAGGCAGCGCGCCTCCTCCGGCGAATAACGGACTCGAAGTTGGTTATCGCGCGTTCTCTTTTAACGACAAAGCTCTCGGACACGGCGAGCCCATCAAAGTTCGGCAGGGAGATCGCATTTTATTCCATTTTCTAAATGCAAGCGCAACCGAAACGGTGAACGTGGCATTGCCCTCACACGAATTCGAAGTCGTGGCTCTGGATGGCAATCCCGTGCCGAAGCCGCAGAAAGTGAAGGTGCTCCAGGTCGGCGCGGCAGAACGTGTTGATGCCATCGTGAGCACGGACTCACCGGGAGTATGGATTCTCGGGACAACGGATGACGACGATCGCAAAAATGGCTTCGGCGTAGTGGTTGAGTACGCCAATCAAAAGGGTGCTCCACAGTGGGCGAAGCCGGAGAAGTCGCAATGGGACTACACGCTCTTCGGGCGAGAGACAAGCCGTGTTGTCGCGCCCGACGGCCAGTTTGAATTAGTCTTCAAGAAGATTCCCGGCGGTCACGGGGGCTTCAACCGCTGGACGATTAACGGGAAGCCTTATCCCAATACTGATCCAATGATGGTTCACACCGGAAATCGATATCGCATGATCTTTCGCAACGAGAGTGACGACGCTCACCCGGTGCACCTGCATCGGCATAGTTTTGAATTGACCAAGGTGTACGGCAAGGCCACCTCTGGGGTTCTGAAAGATACCGTCGTCGTGAACGCGAATAAAGTCATTGAGGTCGACTTCACAGCGGACAATCCGGGGAATACGTTGTTTCACTGCCATCAGCAGCTACACATGGACTTTGGATTTATGGTTCTGATGAAGTATGCGTGAGGTGTTATGCCAAATGCTTTGCTCAACACGAACGCTCCACGCGCTACGATCCTGATCCGGTTGTTGGTGGGAGGCGTTTTCCTGGCGGAGGGTATTCAAAAGTTCCTCTTCCCCGCAACTTTGGGCGTAGGGCGTTTCATAAAGATCGGCATTCCCGCTCCGCAGTTTTCTGCGCCATTTGTCGGGGTGGTTGAAATCGTTTGCGGAACGCTATTGATTGTTGGGTTGTTCACTCGGCTGGCCACGATTCCGTTGCTCATCGACATCAGCGTCGCCATAGCCACGACCAAGATTCCCATGCTGTCTCGGGCGGGCTTTTGGAGCACGGTGCACGACGCGCGCACAGACTACTGTATGTTTCTCGGTTTGATATTTCTTTTACTGGTCGGCAGCGGGCCCTTCTCGATTGATCAACGGAGAAACTTCTGAAACCCTAAGCGGCTTGCACTGAGGATTTGGGAACTTTCCGCTGGAATGAATGCAAGGCATCGTCCAGCGTCGGATGAACATCGAAGACCGAAAGCAGGTTCGTGAGCTCGAGCGTGTGCTGTACTCGGGGATTGAGCCCAGCCAGTTTTAGCGAGCATCCACTGGCTCGAATCCACATATGGACGACCACCAACTCGCCGAGACCGGCGCTGTCGATTGCTTCCAAATCGCTGAACTCGACTACGACTTGACGTGCGTGCGGTAGAAGCTCCGCTATTTTTTGAGAGAACGCGGTGGCTTCATCGCGATAGGTAAAGCGGCCTCTGCAGAAAAGCACTGTGACGTCATTCATTGCGCGGGTTTCCAGATCTAACTTCAAGCTGCACTCCTTATCCGGCCGGCGGGCACCGGGCGCACACCACCCCTTGGTTTCTTGGTTGTGAAATTGACGATACAGATTGGATGTTTGTGGGTCGGTTGAGCGACTGTGAAAATCTAGTTAATTGTTTGGGACCGGCAGACGGCCGCGTTCGCTACATCCTCTTTTCGGGCAAGCAGCATCCAGGTAGCTTCGTCCGCGAGCCCGGACGTCAACTTTGGGAGGCCTACGCCTTGCAAACGGTCCCCGGTCCCATCTGAGGATTCCTGCGGTCGACTCGCTCGTAATAGCGGCATTCGTTTCTCGTGATGCGCGCATACAGGGTGACTGATTGTTCCTGAAGCATTGACCTCTCCTCGGAGGCTCAATACGCAGGTTTCTGAGAAACTCAGGATTATTCCGGTAGCCGTGAGATTGACTGGCGCGGTAGCCGCATGGCTGCGACACTCCTGTTTACATAGTTGGTGAATTTCTGGCGGAGAGGGAGGGATTTGAACCCTCGATACAGGTGTTAGCCCGTATAACGGTTTAGCAAATGAATCGTTCTCGCCGCCCTCACTCGTATTCAAGGACTTGTAGTCGGACACGTAGCCTCCAAGTAGGTCTCAGGGGCCCTCATTCGGCAGTTATTGTGCTCCACTTTGTGCGCCAAATTTCTGAGCTAGGGCCTTCGAGCGAAATCCAATTGCTCTCATCGATGGTCGGTAATGAGGCCAGCGCTTCGCGCGATCCCTGACAGATACCTTCGACAACAGAGAGACAATTCTGCCCGGCATCGGTGGAGCGACGTCGAATATGAAAGCAATCGCTCACTTGGGACTGCCCGCCGGCATAGTCAGCGGGATGGCGTTCTCATCCGCGAAGTTGTGACCTCATACTTGCGATCCCCCGGCGTGGTCGCGTTCTTTTTCTGGCATTGCGAATGCTAACGTCCTCTATCATGCACAAATCTACGCGGCAGGAAAGGGTAGCTCGCATGTGGTGGATCGGGAGATCGGCAAACCCGGGGAGAACCACGGCCATATAGCCGCCCGCTGGAATTTTCAAGCTGTGGCAGTTTTCGACGATCAAGACAATTGCCCCTACCTTGGGTTCCGACTCTCACAAACATTGCGCGGCGGCTCCTAAGCGTTGGCGGACACTGCCAGCAGCTTCATCATGGCTTGCGCGTCGTCGGGACGCGAGTACCTGTATCCTTGTGCCTTTTCGCAATTGAGCTGCTTGAGTAGTTTGATATGCTCCTGTGTTTCCGCCCCTTCGGCGACGACTTTTAATCCGAGGTTGTGAGCGAGCGTAATGATGACCCGCACAATCTCAAGGTTTTCCGGGTCGGTGTCCATGTGCATGATGAAAGCGCGATCGATTTTCAAGGTGTCCACAGGAATGCGACGCAAGCGGCTCAGTGAGGAATACCCCGTGCCAAAATCATCGATGCTCAAGCAAACGCCGAGTGCTTTCAACCGCGCCAGCACCTGGCTAGATTTCTCTGCATCGTCCATGGCGATCGTCTCGATAATTTCAAGTTGTAAGCAGGCGGGATCAAGGCCGATCTCCTCAAGAGTGTTGCCGATCTCGCTGGCCAAGTCGGGCTGCATAAATTCTTTAGCGGTGACATTGACGCTCATGGTGAGTGGCGGACTCGCAGGAAACTGAGACTGCCACGATTGCAGTTGTTGGCAGGCTTCGCGCCGCAGTTGCCGATTCATGGGGATGATGAGGCCAATCTCTTCAGCCACGGCGATGAACTCAGCCGGTGGAACGATGCCCTCCAGCCGTTGCCATCTCGTCAAGGCCTCGAAGCCAGTGATTTCGCCGGTTTGCAACGATACGATCGGCTGGTAGAAAACGCGGAATTCTCCCTGCTCGTAGGCCTTGCGCAGATCGGTCTCTAGACGCAACCGCTTCACGGCAGTCTCGTGCATGGCCGGGTCGGATACGTCGCAGCGAGCCTTTCCTGCGCGCTTGGCACGGTACATCGCAATGTCCGCATCCCGCATCAAGTCCTCGGCCTGAGTATGCGGATTGGCGCTCGAAACGATTCCGATGCTCGCTGAAATCACTATTTCCTGGTGGTTTACTGCGAATGGGACTGCCAGTTCTACCTGGATTCTCTCCGCCACCCGAACCGCTTCAATGGGGTCGCGGATGTCGTCGAGAAAGATGGTGAATTCATCGCCACCAAGTCTGGCCAGCGTGTCGTCGTTGGCGGGCTTGTCCGGCACATTGTCACTGTATGGGCGCAAGACGGTATCTGCTCGGCGTACCGCATCCTTCAATCTCTGTCCGATTTTGATCAGCAGCTCATCGCCTGCCGTGTGTCCCAAACTGTCGTTGACAATTTTGAATTCGTCGATGTCTAGGAGTAACACCGCGAACTTGTAGTTTGCATGCCTCTTAGAAAAGGTCAGTGCATGCTGCAGTCGGTCCAGGAATAGAGCGCGGTTGGGCAGGTTCGTGAGCCCGTCGTGAAATGCATTGTGCGCAAGCAGTTCCTCGGCCCGCTTTCGCTCGGTGATGTCGCGGTTCACGATTACCAGTTTGTCGGTCTGCCCTTTGCCATTGCGGATCGGGCTGGCGGTCGACTCCAGTGTCCGCCAGGATCCGTCCTTATGGCGTATCCGGTACTCCAGCGTCTTTCCGCGGCCGGTAAGCCGGGCTTGTTCCGCCGCTTTCAACACTCGCGGGCGATCGTCGGGATGAATTTGGTCGAACGACGAAGTGGTCTTCAAGTCTTCGGGAGAATACCCGAGGACTTTTTGATAAGCGGGACTGTTGTACAATCGGCGGCCATCGCTGCCAACCAGCGCGATCATGTCAGCGGCATTTTCACTGATGAGCTGAAAGAGCTGATCCCGCTCCGCCAGTTGGCGTCGAATGCGGTGCAGTTGAAAGTGTTGGTAGATCGTATAAAAGTCGAAGAGTAAAACCAGGGCTGCTAGCCCGCGTACCCACTCCTTGAGGTCGAACCAATAAGATGCGTCCTTGTCCCAGCGAAACCAGGGAAAAGTAAAAGATACGATCCCCAAGGTCAACGCCAGCGTCACCGCTACGGCGAACCCCCACAACCACCATTCGCGCCCTTCGATTTGGCGCATCTGAGTGGGAATCGCCTCGGGGCTATTCTGATTTACTTCCTGAAATGCCTGATGATCCATGCGGTACGGCTCGCTGCTGAAACTTTGCGAATTCTAATCCGCCTAGAAATTTGGGGGGAGTTATGAAAGTTGGGCTAGCGGTTCCGAGTTTAGCCTTCGACGTGCGAGGTTCTGTGGTAAACAAGTTGACCTGAGTTTTATCTAATTCACCACTGTGTAGCTCAAGCACGCCGAATTTGTCGGAGACACATCGCTCGCAATCACGAAGCTGACGCCGGGCGTTTGTTCGACGATCCCATAATGCCGGCCTAGAGTCTTGTCGCAAGTAATCCCCAAGGCGGGACCATACGTAAAATTCTCGTCGATGTGAATTTCGCTGGTCGCGGTAACGGCACTGGTAAGGACTGTCACGCTGGTTGTCCCCGGTGCGATCGAAACCATCCCAGCGGCTGCGGATCCGCACGAGCCAACGCTTGACGAGCAGTTTGAGGCGGTCTGAAATGCAGTAGCGTTGACTGGAACCTTGAATGTTTTAAGCGAAGACGTTAGACGCTCGAGCCAATTTGTTCCATCTCCTGGATTGTCAATATAGAGTGAAATCGAAACCGGAGCGCCGATAGAAATCTGTGTCGCGTTCGTGAACTGATTATTAGGCTGATCATATCCAATATACGAATCCGCTGCATCCCAACTTGGTCGGTGCATCGGCGATGCGAGTGTCTTCGAGGGATTAGAATCGGCGAGCGTAATAATATGGGTCGCCGGCACGGAACTTTGGGGAGGTTCCTCGAAGATGACCCTACCCTTGAGACCACCGGGTTGCCCGCCGAAGGCGCTGTCTTGAAAGAGCGTACCAACGATCGGAGCGTAGTTATTGGATACCGCGTTTCCACTTTGACATTGGGTCCAGATCGCTGACTGCTGAACCATGGGGTCACATTCTTGGGCAAAAACAGACGGCTGATTGGCCCCGTCAGAGTTGACGAATCCCCCCTGGGTGATCGTTTGCGCGTAGTAACGTGTGGGCTCTAAACCGCCGGTATTTTGAACGTCCTTGTTGTTCGTCAATATGACTGAGCCTGGCCAGTTGATGAGTGCGGGAGAGTAAGAAGTGGTCGCTGGAATCGAGTATGGCGAAGGCGCGGCGGCAGCGCTATCGAGAATTGAGCATACTTTGTTTGAACAATTGGCGGTGGTTACTCCAGTTGCGATGGCGAAGTTTCCCGTCCCATAGGGAGCGGCAGTGTTTGCATTGGGAGCACCAGGAATGCGCAAGACGTCATACGTGATTACACCCGCTGTCCCAACCTGGTTCCACTGGACCTTGATCGCTCCCGACCCATTGGTTAACGCATCTCCGGCGAGATACGCTGGGGACGTGCCCATCGTGCTGCTTTGCACAACAATGTAGTAACTGTATTGCGTTTGCCCGGTGCTCGCATACTGAGGAAGAGATCCCGACGGACCGACGCCTCCGGATACCTGTGCGTAACCGCCCTCCGCAATCAATCCCGCGATGCCGGTTCCAAGTGGATTGGTGCAGTCTCCCACTTCCTCATAGACGTTATTCAATTGGACAGAGGGATTGTTGTAGACCTGGTATGAACGTATTCCGAACTGCGCGTAGCCTTGCACGACAGTATTCGAGACTTGCAGCGTGTTCCCGTCTTGGTTGTCGATTCCGTTTGCTGCGCATTGGAAGGAAAGGTTCGAGTTCTGCACCCATATGACGCCGGCGTTCACTGAAAACGGCCCTGGACCATAAATCGCAGTCGAACAGAACGACGCATCGCATCTGCTCCACGACCCTGAACTGGCGTTCAGTTGATCGATGAGTGCCGCTTGGTCGTTATCCACCTGCACGAGGTACCCGAACGAAGCGCCAGACTTGGCAGCATTCACTGTGGCCAGATTACTCAGGGCGGACCCTTGTGCATTGTCTACAATCGCAGGCCAAGTGCCATTGCTCACGCCCGCGCTCAACCGCAGTCCTTGGATCTTGATGCCGCTAAAAAGGGTCGCACTCGTGGGATCCCCGAGCATGATGCAAGTGTCGTTCATCACGCAAGTGATCGTAGCTCCCGACGCGGAAACCGTGATGCTTGAAGCGCGGATCGAAAGCCTCGCATAGAAGACATAGTCTTTGGGATCGATTAACACTGAGCGCGAAGTCTGCCCGCCCGATCCCTGGACGACGGCGGCGTTAATGGCTTCCTGGACCCCTCCAGTTGCGCTTTCTAACTTATAGCCTGCAGGATGAGCGGACGCTGCCGTGAACTGCACGGTTCCGCTGGCCGCTCCCGATGTGCACGTACCGCCTGTTATCAACACGGCTTCAGGAGTTCCAGTGCCGGAGATATATAAATAGTGCCACGCATCCGTTCCATTCACACCGCGCGGGCAGGGACTCATGGTGACTGTGTTCGGCCCAGCTTTTAGCGGATTCGCCGGACTCTGTTGCCACGAGTACGACGCCGTGTTCACGACGGGTGCGGTTGGCGTTTCTCCCGGAGTGCTCGACGGTGTTGTCAGGCCCGCATCGTTGAGCGCGGTCTGGATCGCATTGAGCGGTATTTGTTGCCCCGGCACTATGCCGAGCGTGCCGTCAGAGTTAATGAAGAAACCGGTGTCTTTGGGAGTAGCTCCGTTCGCACCAAAGAGTAAACTCAGGCGTCCGGACGGAGTGGCAGTGGCGCTCTGCACGGGCTCGGCCTGCCAGCGAAAAAGTTCGTTCTGTGCTGAATTTGTCTTGAGATTGAATGCAGAAGCAATAAAATCGAGGCCAGTCGAGGGCATTCCCGCGGTGCTATTCCGAGGCGCCGTGGCGATCGCCGGAAGGATCGCGCCTCCCTGCAAGGCTTGGCCCAGCGAGAATTCGTTGGACGCGTCCAAGCGGGCGAAAGAACTATTTTGCAAGCCAGACCCTGCTGCCGGAACGGAATTGGACGGAAGGATTAACGCCGATTCGCGAACAGCTGGTTGAGAAAGAGCATTGTTCAGGATCTGCGTGAGTTGCTCCATCTGAACAAAGTCCGAGACTGGCTTTCCCGCAAAGGTGTCGGCATCAGAAGCCTTCACAGCGTACGGAACGCTCACCAGGGGAACACGCGCAGTTAGTACAAACCCCTGCGCGCTTGTCTCGACCCAGCGGGCCTCGCGGCTGGCAAATATGTCAACAGGTAAACCGAGAGCGCTCAGAGATCCTAAGAGGGCCGTGTAATGCCCTTGACGATCGAGCGGAAGATTCTGAGTCTCAGTCCATATTGGCGTGCCACCTTCGGGTTCGTTGAAAATGCTGAAAGTAACCTGTACGGGCGAGCCGTTGGCGGCCTCGCTCCCATCAGGCTTGAGCTTGCCGTTGAGCTTTACTACGAAGGGGACCTGGGCAGAAACGATCGAAGGGGAAGATGACGTAGCGCCCGGAATCGAGTCCCCATTTCCGGTAGTCGCGGGACCTACTTGCGCGGCAGATAAGACCGACATGAATAACAATGCGAGAATGAACAAACGCCGCCATCGATTGTTAAGCGGCCATGGTCTTCTGCATAACATTGAAAAAGCTCCTAAGCGAATTGTTAGAAACTAACCGCGCTTTCATCCGGCACGCCGCTCTGTTCTGGGGCTGTTTATCCCTGAGGGAAACGATCGTTGGCTTGCCGGAATCTCTCGGCAACCGCTTCCGGCAAGCTTTCCTCCAATTTTTGAGCCAACCACTCTTGCAGATCACATCGTTGTTCAAGAGGCAGAAGACGAAAGCGAAGACCTACGTGGCCTCGCTTGTCCCGCCAAACGATTTCACATGCACTGGTCAACTTGCCCATACGCCCGGGCAATGTGAATTCCGCGTGTACTCGCATTCCAAGTACGAGCTTTGCAGGCGCGGCAGTGATCTCCATCCCTCCTTCGCTAATGTTCACAGTGTGGGATTGTGCCTGGCGCATATCGACTCTGCGTAGCATCACGCGTGTCTTGACTTTGCATCGGAAATAGCGACGGCGTTCGCGCACGATCAACCCGTAGCCGACGGATAGAGTGCGGTCCAGCGATTGGGCTGACAGCGGTCTCTCCAGCACGAAGTTGCTGCCAGCACAGTAGGCCAGCGCAAGCTCGGACTTACTCCGGATAATTGCCATGGTGGGAGCAGTCCGGTTCGATCGAGATTGGCGCATCTCTCCCAGCACTCCTGGGGCGTTGTCGCCTAAGTCAAAATCCACCATGACGGCGTCGAATTTTCTGGTGTTTAGTACTTGCAGCGCGCTGGCAACATCGACACAAACGTCAGTGGTGACCGCCAGTCTCTCCATGGCATCAGTGATTTGCTCGATGGTGGTTGGATCGCTGGACACCAGCAGCGAACGGGCAATCGAGGGCGACGATGGTAAGGTCATCACTTTCACTCCTAAACTTCTCCGTAATAAGGGCGTCGATACCATGTGGTTCCTCCGTGTGTTTTGAGTCGCAGCACTTTCAAAGCTGTTGTTCGGTTGTTGCGGCGCGTTTCTTTAGTGCCAGCCTATTTCCTTCAGTTGATTTGTTTTCGACAAGATCACTTGCACTGCCTTGACCACGCTCTGTGAATTGTTCTCCAGAAGTTCGTCCGTCTTCTCGACAAACTCAACTGCTCCCTGATTCAGCAGTTTTGCCGCATTCGCCCGGGAAAGACCGCTCAAGACGACCACCGGAATTTGCTTCGTTCGTGGGTCCCGCTTAAGGGTTCGCAGCACGTCCTGACCGGCAATTTTTGGCAGCATGATGTCCAGCAGGACTAGATCGGGGCTGTCCTCACGAGCAATACGCAAGCCCTCCTCTCCGTCGCTAGCGCTAATGACCTCGTAGCCGGCCCTGATGAGCGCTCTTTCGTGAATGAGTCGAAGCACCCTGCTGTCATCGATCAAAAGTATCTTCATCTCGACCCTTTCCTCGCGTTGCGAAGCCAGACATTTTTCTGTTTCACATAATCGACAAGAGACGGCGCGGCCGGGCTTTACTCATCTGTGCCGTCAGACTTGTTTCTCAAACCGGCCCAAATCGTTGTGTCGCCTAAGTGCTCTGGAGGAGGCTTCCACAACAAGTCATCTTGAAGTAAGCAATATCGCTAATCGCTAGAGCGTTTTCGCGGGGGAGTTGTACGACAGGTGGATGGCTCAAAGTATTCGCGATGCTCAATAGAGCCACGGAGCCACACGCAGTGCATCTCGTGTGGGCAGGAGTAATCATTTCGCAGTCGAGGCAGAGACTTGCGAGCTGCAGAGGTATCAGGCTCTGCTCTGGTGAATTCGTGGCCGTTCCTCCTCGCCTTCGCGGCGCAGATTGGCGCCAGGAGCCGGCGGGTTCCTCGCTTGCGAGATTGCAGACGCCCTGTGGACCGATGAGTCCAGCCAATCTGGAACTGAAGCGTCTCAGTAAGTCTTCCGCGGTCGGTGATTTGCAAAACTGAGTGATGCGCTTGGGAAAGGAATCAACTGCTTGAGGCTGGGAACTCTGTTTATTCTGTTTGCAACACCTCGAGTTCAACATGCCAGCTTATAAAGCAATTCCGCTGCCAGGCTCAGAAGATGCCCTCAGCCCTCGTCCACAATGACTTAGAGGTCACACCGTCGCCCCATGTCTAAATCAGGATGTTTGAGTTTTGGAAATCGGACATTCGGGTCGCGGTTTTTCAGCCGGGCAGGCTCGGGAAGCGGGGAAGCTTGCGAAACACCAAAGCGGCACTCGCGATTACTCTCGGAGAGTCTCCAGTTACGGGCGGGTAAAAGCAGCGGCATCGATCACGATCTTGTCGAATTGATCAAGCGGGACACTCGGATTCGCTACGCGCTCGCACTCGCAGCATTGCCGCGGCCTAGCATCTCTGTTATGCGTTTGCCCAGAGTTGACAGTCGAAAGGGTTTCTGCAACAACACATGTTTTGGGTCCAGGACCTGCTCGTTCGAGAGCAGGTTATCGGAGTATCCCGACATGAACAGTACTTTGGTTTCCGGATGAATGCTGCTGATGCGTTCGGAGAGTTCGCGGCCGCTCATCTGCGGCATTATCAGATCCGTGAGCATCAGATGGATCGGCCGTGGATGTTGCTCTGCAATCTCTAGGGCCGCGGGTCCATGTTTAGCCCTGAGCACGTTGTACCCATTCTCCGCGAGATATTCGGATGCAGACTCTCGTACAGCGTCTTCGTCTTCGACCAGGAGAATGGTTTCATTGCCCCTGAACGAGACGTCGCTGTTCTCGCTATCGTCTGTCTGGGCCGCAGCTTCCACCCGAGGCAAGTAGATCTTGAAGGTCGAGCCGCGGCCGGGCTCGCTATGCAGAAAAATGTATCCATTGCTCTGTTTAACAATGCCAAATACTATAGCGAGGCCAAGGCCGGTGCCCTTTCCTTGTTCTTTTGTGGTGAAGAAGGGTTCAAAGATCTGAGCCTGGGTTTCTGCGCTCATACCACAACCGTTGTCGCTTACCGCAATCATGGTGTAGCTTCCAGACTGGGCTGGAGTTTGCAGACCACAGTCGGTTGGACTGAGCTCCGCGTTACTGGTTTCGATGAGAATCGTCCCGCCGCTGGGCGTGGCATCCCTCGCATTGATGACGAGATTCATCACGATTTGTTCCACCTGGCCGGGGTCTACTTTTACTCGCCCGAGAGCATCGCCCGGCACGAAGCGCAGTTCGATATTTTCCGGGATGAGGCGTTTGAGCATCTCTGACTGCTGTGCGATCAGCGCATTCAAATCGAGCACTCTCGGGGAGATCACCTGCTTCCGGCTGAAAGCCAGCAATCCCTGAGTCAATGAGGCTGCACGATCGGTAGCTTTTGAGATTTCCTCAATGTATCTCCGCCTAGTATCGTTCTCGGGAGTTTTCCCATACATCAACTCCGCATAGCTGCTGATAGCCATGAGAATGTTGTTGAAGTCGTGGGCGACTCCGCCTGCCAATCGGCCGACCGCTTCGATCTTCTGCATCTGTCGCAACTGCTGTTCCAGTTCGCGGCTTTGAGTGATGTCCTGCACGGTTCCCTCAAAATGAAGGATCCGGCCTTCAGAATCCCTGACGGCGTGAGCATTCGCCGAGACCCAGATTGCCTTCCCATCCCGACGATAAGCTTGATATTCAAAACCTCGGACGACTCCACGATTCTCCAGTTCCCGAACAAAATCGGCGCGTGACTGCGGCGTAACATACTCCTGGTTGGTTATGTCGTTACGTGTGTCTATGAGTTCCTGCGGCGAGTCAAAGCCGAACATACGCGCGAGAGCTGGATTGGCCGAAAAATACTTGCCATCTGGGGTGCATTGATAGACACCCTCCAAGGCATTTTCGAAAATACCGCGATATTTCTCCTCCGCCGCCCGGAGAGCTTCTTCGGCACGCTTACGCTCCGTAATGTCAGTCAAGAATCCAATGATGCCGCGTACTCTGTTGCTCGCATCCCAGAGTGGAGTTGCGGACAGACTGATGGCGACCAACGATCCATCTCGCTTTTGACGGTGCACCTCCACCCCGGTAAGAGTATCGCCCGAGATCAAGCGCTGGTGTAAGGCAGCGGCAGCGGCTGCTTCGGGTTGGGAAATGATCGGGTTGGGCCGGCCAATGACTTCTTCCTCGCGCCAGCCGAACAGCTTTTCTGCCGCCGGATTCCAGATGGTCACGTGGCTTTGGGCATCGGCAGCGATGATCGGAATTGGCGACGCATACACGCTGGTTTCGTTGGCCTTGCGAAGAGCTTCCTCGCCGGCCTTACGTGCGGTTATATCGCGGGCGATGCTGGAGCCGCCGATTATGCTTCCATCCGGATCCAGAACCGGCGATACCGTCAAAGAAACATCGACCAGGTTTCCGTTCTTTGCAATCCTAACGGTTTCGAAATTCTCAATTCGACGACCAGCCTTCAACTCAGCCAAAATCCTGGGACCTTCGTCCGGGCTGCCGGGAGGAATAAGCAGCGTAATGTTCTTGCCGATCATATCGTCGGCGGCATAACCGTACATGGATTGAGCGCCTTTGTTCCAACTCGTAATCCTGCCATCGAGATTCTTGCCGATAATTGCGTCCTGCGAAGACTCGACAATCGCCGCTAGCCAGACGACTGCCTCTTCGGCCCGTTTGCGCGCAGTGATGTCGCGGACATAAACGGTAAACGTGGGTTTTCTATGGATAACAATGCTGGTAACCGTGAGCTCGGCGGGAAATTCGGTGCCGTCGGAGCGCAATGCTTTCGTCTCGAGTCGATTGCCTATGACGGCGATACCATCGGATGCGCCGCAAACGAATAATTCACGGCGATGACGATCCCGTAATTCGGCGGGCAAGATCGTTTCGGATAGGTCCCTGCCCAAGACTGCAAACCGAGGGATGCGAAACGTTCTCTCTGCCGCGGCGTTGAAGTCAATAATTCTGGTCTGCTCATCGGTGCATATGATGCAGTCCAGCGCTGAATCCAGCAGAGCCTGCCGGCGAGCCTCGCTTTCCTCGAGCGCTTGGCGGGCTTGCTGAATGTCACGCGACTCTGCAACCGATGCCATGATCCTCGCCTCGAGTTCAAACCTCTGCGGTCCTACCCCACACGGCAGATTCAGCCATTAGCAACGCACTTATTGTCCAAGTACTTCGCGGATCTTGTCTTTGAGTTTGTTGAGACGGAACGGCTTCTGCAGGATGAAATCCCGTGACCCCTCGGCTCCGCTCGCACGTGCAACCTGATGGGCGTCGCCGGACATGTAGAGAACCTTAAGGCTGGGGCACATCTCGAACAGTTGCTCGGCCACGTCCTGACCGCCCATCCCCGGCATGACGATGTCTGTTACCAACAGGTCCAGCGGAGAACGGTTCTGTTGGGCGACACGAATGGCTTCTGCGCCAGTCCTCGCCTGCAAAACCTTAAATCCTTCCATCATGAGGAATTCAGCGGCCGGCAGGCGCACTGCATCATCGTCTTCAACCACCAGAATTGTTTTCGCTGTGGGCGCATCTTTCGACGAGGTGAGGTCTGATGAGTCCGCGATCTGGTTGCCGAGAGCGGGGAAATATATCTTGAAACTGGCGCCTTTGGCCGGGTCGCTGGAGATTCTCACCAGGCCATGAGCTTCCTCCACGATCTTATGAACCGTTGCCAATGCCAGATTAATTCGCATGTCCTGATTGGTGCCGGCGGTTTCCTCCGCGTTGCGGCCATGCGCGACCTCGCAGAAAGAGAGCATCGTGTACTTGCCTGGAAATGCATTGTCGTTCGTTCCGATAAATCCGTCGTTCAGGTCCGCCGACTCCGTGGACACTGTAAGTCTTCCTCCGGCACTCATCGCGTCGCGGGCGCCCAAGGCGAGACTCAATATCAATTGTTCAAGTTCGGCGCGATCGCTCTTGATTCCTTGGACTTGTGGATCGAGGCTGAGCACAACCTCGATGCGTTCACCGACTATCTGCCGAATTAAGTCGCTGACTTCTGTAACTACGCTGTTCAGTTCAAGGGGCTGCGGAGACGATACCTGTTTGCGGCTGATGGCCAGCAACTTCTGGATCAAGAAGGTTGCCCGAGCGGCGTTGCTCAAAACCTGTTCCAGACTGCGCCGTCCTTTGGGAGGCGCTTTCTTCAACTCCAGTTCGGCATAACTGGTGATGGCCATCATGATGTTGTTGAACTGGTTGGCTGCCGCCTCAGCGAGTTCGCCGATTAACTCGGTCTTCTGTGCGAGCAATGCGGTCCGAAGGTCAGACGACTGGGAGCCGCTCGCCGATTTGGTAGTCAGGACGTCCGCCATCAGAGTATCTCTCCCATTTCGGTTTTTACTCGCAGCAATCCCATTACGATACTGGTCTGCCGCAAGGTCTCTCAACTTACTGTGGTAACGAGCGAAGGGGGCCGGGCTGGGATCCCAATCAAGAGCGATTCCCTTGCAGACTGCGCTGTCCAGTTTCCAAAAAGCGGTGGTTGGTTCCCAAACAATGCGGCCCTTTATCAGACACGAATCCCCGTCTTATCAGAGGCTTGGAGGTAGCCAATGTTTGGCGCTATGCGTGCGAATATCAATGCATGCGGGACAGAATTCTTATCATCGATGACGACGACCAACTCGTGGATGCCTACACAGAATATCTGTCGCAACGCGGGTTTCAGGTCGATTGCGCCCAAGAACTCGAAGAGGCACAGACCCTGCTGGCGTACTTTCCATATTCGGTTGTCGTCACGGATCTACGACTTAGTAAGCTAGGTTTTGGCGGCTTGGATCTCGTTAAGCACATTCGTGAACAGTCGCTGCCGATTCGCATTATCGTAATCACCGCCTATGGCTGGCCCGAACTCAAATCTGAGCTTTCGGTTCAAGGAGCGGACGCTTTCCTCCGAAAGCCCGTGCGGCTCGCCGAACTGGGGGAAGCCGTTTGCGATCTCGCAGGAGCAAGAGCATGAAGAGGCCACTATTAGACACGTTTCGCGATCCGCGCAAATTGTCGGTACGGTTTCAGCCAATTTTTCATATTAAAGAGGGAGGAAGCCGCGTCGACAGCCTCGAAGCCTTGATTCGAGGACCGCTAGGCACAAATTTCGAAAGGGCTGACCTTTTGTTCGACTATGTGCGCCGCAAGAAAGCCGAAACTGCCGTCGATCAAAGTTGCGTCGTCGCGATTTTCGATGCGATTTCCAATCTGCCGTCTCACTTTCGCGTCAATATTAACGTGCACGCCTCGACACTCGGAAAGGATCCGAGCTTCGCCGATTTTTTCCGCACTGAAGCACAAAAGCGTTCGCTTGCACTTGATCGCTTTACGGCAGAGATCGTGGAGCACTCTCCGACCTACAACGTCCCCGCGCTCCTTTACACCATTCGGAGATTGCGCGATTCCGGTATTCGAATTGCTCTTGACGACGTGGGCCTGGGCCATTCTAACTACCGCATGATGCTGGATTGCCGTCCCGACTATTTCAAACTCGATGCATATTTCGTGCGTGGTCTAAGCACAGATCCGGACCGTCGCGCTGTGGTTCGTTCGATCGTCAGCTTCGCGAAATCGATGGGCGGCTGTGTTGTGGCGGAAGGCGCAGAATCACAAGAATGCTTGGTCACACTTGCGAAAATGGGGGTCGAGCTGTTTCAGGCAAACCTCCTGTGTGGGGCGCTCTCGATCGAGGGTCTAAGGGCGAACAGTCTTCTTGGGGCTTCCGCATCCGTACCCCTGACGACGACAACCACGGAGAAGCGGAACGTAGGAAGGTTCGAGTACCAAGACCAAAAGCTACTCGTGTAAGTCGGAGCGAACCGATTTGAGACCGGCGAAGCCGCTATTTATGGTAACTGCGAGGATTGATTCCGAATGTCCTCATCTTATTGTAGAGAGTACTCCTGGTCATCTCCAGACGCGCTGCAGCCCGCCCGACGTTACCCCGTTCGGCGCTGAGCGCTTTCTGGATATGGAGCTGTTGAATCTCCCTGAAGCTGAGCGAGGATTCTTCGCCGTTGACCGGAGCTTTTCCGTGAAACTCTAAGTGCAGATCCCCCGGACGAATCGCGTCTCCAGTAGCCAAGAGGACCGCTCTCTCCATGACGTTCTTCAACTCCCGAATATTTCCCGGCCACGAATATGCCTTTAGCGTTTCCAGAGTTTGACTCGACAGGGTAAGATGCAACCGTCCGAGGTCTACGGCAACCCGCTGGAAGAAGTGCTCGGCAAGCAGCGGAATATCCTCTAATCTTTCGCGTAGCGGTGGCACACGGATGATCATCGTGTTGACGCGAAAGTAGAGATCGCTGCGGAACTTTTTTTGCTGGACCAACTGAGCCAAATCCTCATGGCTGGCTGCAATTAGCCGGACATCCAAATGCCGCTCTTGCGTATCGCCTAGCCTGCGGAATCGCTTCTCTTCCAGAATCTTGAGAAGCTTAGGCTGTACCTGCAGATCCATATCCCCAATTTCATCGAGGAACACGGTTCCGCGCTGCGCAACCTCTAAGAGCCCCATCTTACGTTGCACCGCCCCCGTAAAAGCCCCCACTTCGTGTCCGAAGAGCTCGGTCTCCAGGAGCTCTCGTCCAAAGCCGGCGCAGTTTAGATCGACAAAGGGCTCGTCCGATCGAGGACTGTGATCGTGCAACCATCTCGCCAAGACGCCTTTGCCCGAACCGGTTTCTCCAGCGATGAGCACCGGGCAGTGGCTGCCACACACGCGCTCGGTTTGTTCTGCTAACTGGAGGATGGCAGCGCTGGTGCCCAGAAAAGGGTCCACTGTTTCTCGTTTTTCCCTGGCCTTCCCAGCAAGCTGTTTCTGATTGTTGCGTTGATTCTTCAGGGCCCGTTCTAACACGATGGCGATCGCAGCCAATTCCACCGGCTTGGTCAGGAACTGTTCCGCTCCTTCTTTAATCGCTTTGACTGCGAGTTGGATGGTTCCATTTCCTGTAAGCAGGATCAACGGTACCGAGGGGTACGATTGTTTGAGGTAAGGCAGAAGATCTAGTGCGGTCCCATCGGGCAGAGAGTAATCGAGGATCGCCGCGTCGGGACATGATTTCTTGAAGGCCTCTCTGATGCTTTCACAGCTGTTGGCCTCGACAACTTCGTATTCGAGCGATTGGAGGAATTCGGTGAGGGCAGAACGAATTGCTCTGTCATCCTCGCCGACGACTATCTGTTTCTTCGACATACAAGAACTCGCCGCCGTCCTCGCGGCGCGTAGAGCTTGACTAGCGGCAGGACCCCCAACAACTTGCAGGGGTGTCGCGATTCCTAATGAGAATCTAATCTGCTTAGGGAGCCTGGCGACAGATTACCTTCGTAACTGGAAACTAGCGAGAACCAAGTCGCGGCGAGCGAAAGCGAAGAGCAGTATGCCTGGAGGCGAGAAGAACTATTCTACGGGGCCCGACTTTACTTCGAACCCTGTATCGGGAACTGGCACGACAATTGTCTTAGATTTACCGATCCCGAAGATGAGCTGGCTATGGTGAAGGGTCTCGAACCCGAAATCAAACTCCCCAAAGTTATTGGTTTTCTTGCACGCCACTGTGTCCCCTTCGCAAACGAGACTCACGGCGACGTCGCCCATTCCATGAGTTGGACTGGCGGAGTCAAGAAGTTGCCCGATGAGGACCACCGAGTCTGTGCCTGGTTTGGGCTGCAAACGCATATCGATGCAGACGCTGCCCGACCTGTAGAGGAGCTGTCTGGCGGAAGGCAATGTGCCCCGTATTCCACTGGTCACGGGCGACTGCGAACTGTCGAATACCAGTGAAGCTATTTCTGGTGTTTCCGCAGAAAACAAAGGCAACTCTTGGATCGCGAAGCTGGCTCTGACGACGTCGACCGACAACGCCAGTTCTCCAGAGCGACTTTGATGATTCGATAAATTCACGTGACTGCCTCCAGGTCGCCGATCCTCAAGTAGCCGGCAACACCCCTATTAGCGATAACAAGCTCTCGATCTAATGAATAAGGGTCTGTAGGAGGCCAGGAAATATAGGCATGGCCGCAAATATCGGTCTTCTCTGGTGAAGGCCAAGAACATCCGGAAACCCTAACGGAGCAGGAGAACTGTTCGCAAGGTCTGGCTGGATGTGTTCAATTTCCAAAATGCGATTCGTAACCTTCAGACATGGGCGGCTGGTAGGATTCTCAAGTCCTTGTGAGCAAACGTGCACAGGGATGGCGGGGCGATTGCTTGAGTCAAGGCATGCACAGCCGACAGCTGGTTTCCGCAGATGATAAATCTCGTTCCGGTTTCGAGCGCAAACTCAGACCCCAAGCCCGGCAATATGTTGGCGCCTTGACATCGCCAACAGAGGCGCAAGACCTATTGCGCCGCTTTAATCCCAGGTTGGTCGGATTCGGGATCGCAGGCCCGTCGTCGAGCCATTTCTTTGACTCGAGCGAACTCACCGACACTGGAGGCCGGAACGAGATCCGTAATAAGAGTCAGGAGGCAAAGTAATGAATACTTCAAACCTCAGTCTGGTACCCCTGCAGCAGGCAAGCCTTTGTCTGGACTGCGAGACGATCACGGCGGCGCAAACGAACTGCCACGCCTGTGGTTCTCGTGCTTTGTTGAATATCGCCAGAGCCTTGGATCAGCCCGGCTACCGCACTTCTCTTCGCCCCGACAACCCGGTCATCCACGCAGCTCTCTCCAAACAGGCTCCCCGCCTGGGAGATTTTCTTCATAGCACGTAGTTGCCCTTCAAACCGCGCGAAGCCTCCGTTCCCAGGTGACCGGCGCAGACAACATCCGGACCTCCCCCGTCCGGCTGATTAGGCATTGTTACTTCCGTAATTTAGAAAAGCTCACGCTTTCCCCCACAATCTCCTTAAATAGGATGTGGGAGTTTGTCTGTTGATGTCGATGTTGTCTGCCATCGCGCCGTTTCGTCCCCCGCCATTGCTTCGGATACGCGGGCTCACCGTCAAGTATCCCTGTGATCGCTATTCCGCTCCGGCGTTGCAGGGCATTGATCTCGACATAGCGCCCGGAGAAATAGTCGGAATCCTGGGCGAATCAGGGTCCGGAAAGAGCACACTTGCGCTTTCGATTCTCGGGCTGCTGCCCCCAAACGCTAGCGTTGAAGGTTCGATTGTCTTTCAAAATAATGAAGACCTGCTCCAGATCGATGAGCCACGATGGAAAACCATTCGCGGCGCCAAGATCGCGTTGATCGGCCAAGAGCCAGGACTTTGTCTGAGCCCAGTCATGAGCGTCGGCGACCAAATCGCGGAAGTGCTGCGGGCACATCGACCCGGCGGACGAAAGCTGCGCGAGGTCGAGTGCGAGGCCATCCTGACGGACCTGAGGTTTTCTGATGTGGATCGCATTTCCAAGGCGTATCCGCATCAGCTTAGCGGTGGGGAACTTCATCGAGTCGCGATCGCGCAAGCGCTGGTCTGCCAGCCCGACTTGGTGATCGCCGACGAAGCGACTCGATCCCTGGATGTTGCGGTGCAAGCGGAAATCCTGAACGTCCTGGGGCAGATGAAACGCAGGTTTCGGTCGGCTCTCATTTTTATTACGCATGACCCAACAGTCCTTGCAGGATTCGCCGACCGCGTCATCACCATGTATGCGGGCCATATCGTCGAGGATGGCCCGGTATCTTCTGTCTTTCGGCAGCCCTTGCACCCCTATACCGAAGGGTTGTTGCAGTTAGTCAGGGCACATCGGCAGCCCGAGAGTCCCGATCCCCAACGACTCCTGCCGGTGATCCGGGGGAGTTCCACCGATGTCGATCGTTCCACTGCGGGATGCGTTTTCGAACCCCGGTGTTGCGCAAGAACGGCCATTTGCCGGGAAGAATCTCCAAAGGAAGTCATGCCCGAGCCGGGGCATCGAGTGAGATGTTTCAACCATGGGAACTGAACAAGGAGCGAAGCGCGCAATCAAGCCGGCACTCGTGAGAACGCGAGCGCTGTGCAAGCAGTATGGGCAACATCGATTGTTTTCGCGAGGAAAGTTTACGGTCAATGCGCTCGTCGACGTGGATCTGGAGATCCCCTTCGGGGGCGTGACCGCTCTTGTTGGTGAGTCGGGCTCGGGGAAGTCCACTCTGGCGCTTTGCTTGGGGATGTTGGAAAAACCGGACCGTGGCGAGATTTGGTTTGAGGGAAGCGAGATATCCCGTTGGGGCGCTCGGAAGCTGGCGCCACTACGCTCCAAGATTCAAATGGTGTTTCAGGATTCGGCCGGCGCCCTGAACCCAAGCTTCACTGCGGCAGAAATTATCGAAGAGCCGCTGGAAATCCAACGTCGAGAGACTGGGCGAAGATTGCGCGCGCGTGCATGCGAATTGATGGAAGAAGTCGGATTGTCGCCAGAATGGGCAAAGCGCTCGCCGCTCGCTCTTAGCGGAGGCCAACGGCAACGGCTGGCAATTGCGAGGGCGATTGCCTTGAGGCCAACTTTCTTAATACTCGACGAGTCTGTGTCCGGCTTGGATTTGTCGACGCAGGCTCAGATACTGAATCTTCTCTTGAATCTGCGGGCCACTCACTCGTTGACGTACCTTTTGATTTCTCACGATCTGAGTCTCGTAGGGCAGATCGCGGACTTTGTCGCCGTGATGCATCAAGGGAGAATTGTCGAGCAGGGACCACGGCAACAGGTGTTCGCCAGCCCGCAGCACGCTCACACCAGAGAGTTGCTGGGTTCCGTCCGCATCCTGGAGTCAGCTTTTCGGGCCGCGCAGGCGGGAGGGCGATCGTGAGGTACCTGATGCGCCGCGCCGTCCACGCCGTATTGCTTTTGCTTGGAGCCTCGATACTCTGTTTCCTTCTTAGCGATCTCGCCCCAGGAAGTTTCTTCGATGAAATGAAACTCAATCCTCAGATCTCGCCCTACACAATTGCTGCGCTGCGTTCGGCCTACGCGCTTGACCAACCTCTGGCAATAAGATACGGCCGCTGGGTGAAGTCCGTTCTCAGGGGAGAATGGGGGTACTCTTTCGCATATAACGCTCCTGTAAGAAGTCTGCTTGTGGTGCGCGCGCGCAATACTCTCCTCTTAACTGGGTTTGCGAGTGTACTTGCTTGGCCGATTGCCTTACTCCTCGGAATTTGGGCCGCCAACCGCGCAGACACATGGGGCGACCGGCTTACGATGGGAGGCACGGCGCTGCTGCTCTCTGTACCAGAACTCGTTCTGTCGCTGTGCCTACTCTATTTGGCGATTCGCACGCATGCGTTGCCTGTCGGTGGCATGGTCTCGGTGAGCTTCGACCGACTCGACCCATGGGCACGGACGCGCGATTTGGCGATGCACTTGATCGTTCCCGTGACTGCGCTGGTTCTTTCCAGTTTGCCGATCCTCGTGCGACATGTGCGCTCAAGCATGATCGAAGTCTTGAAGGCTCCATTTATTCAAGCCGCGCGGGGACACGGAATCGGCCGGACGAGGGCGCTCCTACGGTACGCTTTGCCGGCTGCCGCAAACCCGCTGATTTCTTTATTCGGTCTATCGGTTGCGGGGCTTCTGAGCGGTTCGCTTATGGTTGAAATCGTCACCGGCTGGCCTGGATTGGGACCGCTCTTGCTGGAGGCTTCTTTCGCGCGAGATCTCTACGTTGTGGTTGGCGTCGTGTTGGCCTCAACTGTGTTCATGATCTCGGGAAGTCTTCTGGCGGATGTAATGTTAGTGATCGCGGACCCGAGGGTCCGGGTGGAATAGCATATGCTCGGCAAGCGAATAATTGCCGCAATTGTTTTATTGCTAGGACTGCACCTAGCCATACTGTTTGCGGGATTTTTCGCGCCTTGCGATCCGGCGACCCAGAATCGCGATTTTCCTTACGCCCCCCCGACCCGCCTTTATTTTATGGATGCCGGCGGACACTTACACGTGCGCCCCTTCATTTACCCATGGGTGGCCCGCCCTGACAGCTTCTACGATTATCAAGAATCTCGTGAGCACGAGTATCCGCTGCACTTCTTCGTTAGGGGGCCTCAATACAAGGTTGCGGGTCTCCTGCCCTCACGCATTCACTTGTTCGGCGTCGAGCCTGGCGCGCATATCTTTCTAGCTGGCACCGACGGTTACGGTCGCGACCAGTTCTCGAGAGTCCTGTATGGAGGACAAATCTCGCTCGCTGCCGGAATTCTTGCGACAGGGATTTCGCTGTGCCTGGGGCTGGTAATTGGCTGCCTCTCAGGTTTCTATGGAAGATGGATTGACGACTCTACCATGCGTCTGTCCGACCTCTTTCTTGTCCTGCCTTGGCTTTATTTGTTACTCGCCGTACGGTCGTTCTTGCCGCTCCACATCAGTCCAACCGAGGCCTTTTTCCTCCTGGTTGCAGTGATCGGTACGATCGGTTGGGCTCGTCCAGCGCGATTGATTCGAGGTATCGTCCTCGGTGCCAAGACTCGAAAATACGTGATTGCGAGCCGCGGTTTTGGGGCGTCTGACGCCTATATTCTGCGACGTCACGTGCTGCCCCATGTCTCGGGGATTCTGTCGACCCAGGCCGCGATGCTCGTCCCTCAATATGTGATTGCAGAGGTCACGCTGTCTTTTTTGGGGCTGGGACTGGGCGAGCCAACGCCCAGCTGGGGAAACCTGCTGGCGAACCTACAGCAATACAATGTCCTGGTTTCTTATTGGTGGATGTTTTCCCCGGCATTCGCCCTTGTAGTTGTCTCTCTTGGTTACCTTAATGTGGCCAACATCTTTCAGGACCGGTTACAATCCGGTATCTAGAAGTTAAATTGGCGAACGCATATGTATTGCTTGGGTTATAACGCCGGCGTTACCCTCGCGTGCGTTCCCCCTTGTGTCGTTTCCCCTTGTTCTCAGCCTGCACAGCGGAGCGAAGGCACGCGTAGGCGTCTTTGGGGATGCGCCGACGCTTTCGACGCCGGTCCGATTTCTGATTCTCTAATCCCTTATTCCCTGCGGCATCGTTTCGACCTAGGCATGCTACAGCTATGTTCGGATTTCGTAACAGCTGTGGACCCGCAGGCGGACTGGCCTGACGCGCATGACACAATCTTATGATTCTCAAAAGCATGCACTGGCACGACGAAGCGATTCTCGGTGAGCATGCCCTACAAGCGGCGTGGCGCGTTTTCGATACAGAGGACTGTACACGCGGCGAAAAGCGTACCAGCCCGGTAATCGCAGCGGTGATATTCGACAATGAGATCAAGCTCAGGGATCCGATGGAAGTGATTACCACTACTGAACCAAACAAAAAGGCAAAAGTATAGGGACCAGGTGGGCGCGTTCGGGCATTCGATAGGTTGAAACGACCACAAGCCGGCTCGATGTAAAAGTTCGGGAGGAGAGCCTATATGCGTCGTGGGGAGCTACTCACAGCTCTGCTTGCCTGTGCTCTTAGTTGTTTTGCGTCTTCCCTTCCTCAGGCTGCGCAACGCGGCGAAGAACTGCAAATTACCGACAACGAGGTTGGGCATTACGGGGGGACTCTCGTCGTCGCCCAAAGAAGCGAGCCTAAGACCCTGAATCCGGTCACCGCCGCAGATGTTCCGTCTCGCGAAGTTATAGGCCGGCTGATGGCGGACCTTATTCACATCAACCGGGCCTCTCAGCAAATCGAACCGTCGTTGGCCAAATCGTGGACCGTATCAAAGGATGGCCGACTGTTTACGCTCAAGTTGCGCCATGGTCTGCGTTTTTCCGACGGTCAGCCCTTCGACGCCGACGACGTAGTGTTCTCTTTTCAGGTTTATCTGGACGACAAGATTCACTCTCCTCAGCGCGATCTGCTGGTTGTCGGCGGGAAACCGATCGAGGTCCAGAAGCTGGATCAGTACACAGTTCGCTTTACCTTGGAGCAACCCTACGCCGCCGCCGAGAGGATCTTCGATAGCCTGGCGATGATGCCACGGCATCTTCTGGAAAAGTCTTACCAACAAGGCTCATTTACGCAAGCGTGGACGCTAACTACCCCGCCGGCGGAAATCGCGGGCTTGGGACCGTTCCGGGTAAAAGAGTATGTGCCGGGCCAGAAGTTCGTGCTGGAGCGCAATCCGTATTATTGGAAAGCCGATCGCGACCACAACCGCCTTCCCTACCTCGACGAAATCGTTTTTCTATTTGTGGGAAATGAAGATGCCCAAGTGATCCGCTTTCAAGCTGGCGACACCGATCTCATCAGCCGGCTGAGCGCGGAGAACTATTCGTTGCTGTCCAGAGACGCAACGGCTCGCGGCATCGAACTCTTCGATTTGGGGCCAAGCCTCGAATACAACTTTCTGTTATTCAATCTGAACGATGTCAGCTCTCGAAAACTGGACAAGATCGCGGCAGAGCAAGTTTGGTTTGCCGATCTTAAGTTTCGCCAGGCGGTTTCATCCGCTATTGATCGAGACAGCATCATAAAGCTGGTCTTTGGGGGGCGTGGCTCGGCGCTCTGGGGAAATGTCAGTCCATCCAACAAATTTTGGGTAGATCAAGCCTTGCCGCATCCGCCGCGCTCAATTGATAAAGCGAGGGAACTACTGAAAGCGGAGGGATTCTCCTGGCGCGCAGACGGTCAGCTTCTCGATCATCAGGGACAGCCGGTCGAGTTTTCCATCATTACCAGCTCATCCAGCACGCAGCGCACGAAGATGGCAACCCTCATTCAGGACGATTTGAGCAAGCTGGGCATGAATGTTCACGTCGTTCCCCTCGAATTCCGAGCACTGATCGATCGGGTGTTTCAATCCTACTACTACGAGGTCAGCATTATGGGTTTGGGAGGCGGCGACGCCGATCCAACGACCGAGATGAATGTCTGGCTTTCGAACGGAAGCACCCACCTCTGGCATCTTGGCGAATCCAAACCGGCCACGGATTGGGAGGCGCAGATCGACCGGCTCATGCAACAGCAGATGGTCCAACTCAAATATAAAGAGCGTAAACATCTTTACGACGAGGCGCAGGAGATCATCAGCGCCAACGATCCGTTCGTTTTTCTCGGCACGCCTGACACCCTCGTGGGAGCCAAAAAGAATCTCGGTAATTTCAAGCCCGCGATTCTGGAACCAACCACTTTGTGGAATGTGGAGCAGCTCTACTTCTTGTCTGGCAACGGCGAACTCGCGGGCGCGAGAAAGTCTGGTGCACAACGGTGAAGCCGCAGCCAGCCGCAAGAGAATCGTCTTGGCCGGACGAGCGACTGGTGCAGGAATGCAACAAGGGCAACCAAGCGGCGTGGTCTGCGCTGATCGAGAAATACAAGAACCTCATTTTTTCAATTCCGATCAAGTTTGGCTTGCCTCGAGAGGATGCAGCCGATGTCTTTCAAGCCGTGTGCGTCGATTTGCTCGTAGGCTTGCCACGATTGCGTGAACCGAAGGCTCTCCCCAAATGGCTGATGCAGACCAGCTTTCACCAGTGCCTACGGCATAAGAAGGATCGGCTGTCAGTTTCGGATGAAAGATTCGAGGTGACGGAGGAACCCGAGAGCGGGAGCTCCGAATTGCCGGAAGAAATCCTGTCGCAGGTGCAACGCGAACAGAGCCTTCGTGAGGCAATTGCTGCTCTCCCTCCACGATGCAAGCGAATGGTGGGAATGCTGTTCTTCGAGGATCCACCTCGGCCCTACGAAGAGGTTGCCAAAGAACTAAAGCTCGCTACCGGCTCCATTGGTTTCATTCGGGGCAGGTGCTTGAAGAAATTGCGAGCGCTGCTCGAAGACAAGGGCTTCAAGTGACCGCGCCCCGTCGTGCCAAAAATACGGAGCAACTGCTGAAAGAACTAGCCAGCCTTACCGACCATGCCAGCCAGCAGAAGTTTCTTCGCGGACACCAATCCCTGCTCCGGCCCGAAATAGTCTCTGAAGTCGCCGATAAGGTGAGAGAGCAAGTGCGAATCGATGCCCAGCAAGCGCTCCGGTTCGCAGAAGCCGCTTTGGCTATCGCGGGCAGACTGAGAAATAAAGAATCCATTGCGACGGCCCTGCGCGCGAAGGCCAACGCCTTGTACGTAAAAGGAGAGCCTTCGTCGGCGGTTGAGCTGCACAAACAAGCAGTTGTGCTATTCGAGGCTATCGGGAAGACGCACGAGTTAGCTCGTACGCTAAGCGGATCGATTCAGCCGTTGCTGCAGACGGGTGATTATGAGCAGGCCTTCGCCGCCGGTGACCGAGCCCGTACGATTTTTGCCAGCGAGGGTGATATTTGGAGGCTCGCTCGTCTCGAAATCAACGTCGGCAATATCTACTACCGCCAAGACCGATTCGCTGAGGCCATGGCTTGTTATGAACGTGCCCGCCAGGGTTTATTAGCGAACCAGGACCCCGAGGGCGTCGCCGCAGTTCTCAGCAACATGATCACTTGCTACATCAGTCTGAACGCCTTCCCCCAGGCCCTCGAAGCCTATAAGCAGGCTCGTCAATTCTGTGAAGAACACGGCATGCCGTTGCTGGTCACACAGGCTGATTACAACGTCGCCTACCTCCACTACCTCAGAGGAGAATACAGCAAAGCGATTGCGATGCTTCGGACCGCACGCCTCCATGCACAGAAGATCGGCGACGGATATCACGCCGCGCTGTGTGACCTTGATTTGGCGGAACTTTACCTGGAGCTGAACCTAAGCTCCGAGGCGGCCGAGCTTGCGCAACAGGGTTATGAAGGATTTTGCAAGCTGGGCATCGGTTACGAAGGCGCGAAGTGCCTGGTGTTTTCAGCGATCGCGGCGACGCAGAAAGGCCAATCTTTCGAAGGGCTCGATCTTTTCTCTCGGGCGCGAGAAATTTTTGTTCGGGAAAAGAATCAGATCTGGCCATCTATGATTGATCTGTACCGAGCCCTCGTGTTCTTCAATGAAGGCCGGTTGGATGAAGCGTGGAACCTTTGCAGGCAGGCATTGGATTCGTTCCCGGCTCTGAACTTATGGAACAAGGCGGTCCTGGCTCAGCTCTTGATGGCGCGGATTGCTCTGCAGACGAAGGACACTGACGAAGCCCTGCGCTACACGCAGGCTGCGCTCGGGCAACTTACCGGGCTTGAGGCTCCAGTTCTCGCCTATCAAGCATATCTCCTCTTAGGGAATGTCCACTCTGCCAGGGGTGAGCGAGACTCTGCCTATGCCTCGTATCAGACCGCGCGCCAAGCGCTGGAGACACTTCGCGGCAGCTTGCGCGGCGAAGAACTGAAAATCGCCTTCATCAAAAATCGTTTGGCGGTGTACGAAAATCTGGTTGAACTCTGCTTGGACCGCGATTCCGACCCGGCTGTAACCGAAGAAGCATTCACTTATATCGAGCAGGCCAAATCTCGCACCCTGATGGATTTGTTTGCCCGGCCCGCACCCGGACTCTCAGAAAATTCAGGAGGCGAGAACGAGATAGTGCGAAAGATCCGCGAATCACGAGAAGAGCTCAATTGGTATTACAACCAGGTTGAACGAGAGCAGCTCCGACCTGGGCAGCAGCCCTTGGACCGAATCGCCAATCTGCAAAAGCAGGCGCAGGATCGCGAAAAGGAATTGATGCGCATGTTGCACGAGGCCACGGCCGAGGAAGTGCTGCAGGCTGGTTTGCAAACGCCCAGTCACGTTCCGATTGCAACCATTCGCGCTGCCATGCCTCCCGATACGCTAATCGTCGAGTATTTTCAAGTGCGCCACCGCTTCGTCGCTTGTTTACTTGGGCCCGAGACACTTGAAATTGTTCCTGTCTCGCTGGAACCCAACGTCACAAGCAGCCTGCGCCTACTCCAATTTCAGCTCGCCAAGTTCCGTCTTGACCCGCAGTACTTCGAGGCTTTTCGCGATTCGCTACAGCGAGTGACACAGGCGCATTTGCGAGAACTCTATGACGCGTTGATCGCACCGATAGCCTCGCAACTAAAGGCCAGTCATCTGGTTTTCGTGCCCCACGGATTGCTCCACTATGTTCCCTTTCATGCTCTTTTTGACGGCGCAGAGCACCTGATCGACCGGCACACGGTTTCGTATTCCCCGAGCGCCAGCATTTACGCACTTTGCCAGACCAGAACTACGAATTCTTCTGGATCTTCACTCGTATTCGGAATCCCCGACGCGCAAGCGCCAGCAATCCTGGAAGAGGTTGAAGTGCTCGCACGCGTTCTCGATCAGGCTGAATTATTCGTCGGTGAGAAAGCAAGTGAACACATCCTCCGAGCCAAAGGCTCTGCCAGTCGGATCATCCATATCGCGACTCACGGCCATTTCCGCCAGGACAATCCAATGTTTTCGACCATCCGTCTGGGAGATTCCTTTCTGACTTTGTTTGACCTGTATCAACTGAAGCTGCCAGTGGAATTGATAACCTTAAGCGGATGTTCGACCGGCGTTAATGTAGTAGCGGGCGGAGACGAGTTAATCGGGCTTGCCCGGGGTTTACTGCATGCCGGCGCGCAGTCTTTGATTCTCAGCCTCTGGGACGTACACGACCGGAGCACTGCCGAATTCATGAACGTCTTCTATACCCTGGTGCAGCAGGGAAAAACCAAGGCGGCGGCCCTCCGAACCGCCATGTTGGATTTGCGATCGAGATATCCCCATTGTTATCAATGGGCTCCGTTCATCTTGGTGGGCAAGGCATAAATCCCCTCTATTTATTCTCGCCCCCTATATTTTTTCGCAGGTTGCGTCCCCTTATTCCATGAAGGCGAAAAAGGGCTGGAGTGAGATTCGGGCAAGCCCGAAGACAACTCCCCCGCGGGAGGCACTGGTGAAGCACTTCAGTGAGGCGTCCTGGACTGATTTTGCAAGGAACCTCGTTTCAAAGGCTGAAAGAATGGCGATGCAAAAACATCTTGATGACGGTTGTGAGAAGTGTTCGGCTACGCTGCGGACTTGGGAAAGCGTCCTCTCGGCTGCTGAGCAAGAGAGCGTTCTGACCCCTCCCGATGACCTAGTTCGGGTCGTCAAGAGCTTTGCGGCTGCTGCACAGGCAAGTCCCGGGGTCCGCCTGGTATTCGACTCGAACCTCCAGCCGGCCCTTCAGGGCATACGCGGTTCGGTTGCGGCGAGGCAGCTTCTGTATCAGACGGATCAGTATTACGTTGACCTTCGTCTCGAACCGCGCCGTGAGTCTGATCGCGGGTGCCTGGTTGGACAAGTGATGAACCGGTCGGGCGCGGACTGGGTCGCCGATGGGATTGCCGTCCGGCTCAAAACGGGAAATCTTTCACTAGCAGAAACGACGGCCAATCAATTTGGCGAGTTCCAGTTTGATTTTGATGCAGCTTCGGATCTCAGTATTTCGATCATGCCAAAGCACGACGACGAAGTCGTTCTCCCCTTGTCTGCCGCTCAGGTCAAGCCATTTAATCCAAAAGGTTTAGATTGAGGATAGGATCGTGGCCCAGTAACCATCCGCGGATTACGTTTGTTAGTTGATGAAGAATTCAGCGGTTTTATAGACTCGATACAACAACCGAGCATTAGGGGGAGTTAATGTCAGTTCAGACTTTAACCAGCGGCTCAATAGACCGGAAGTTGCGCAATTGGAGCATGTTTTTCGCGCTCCTATTGTCGTCATGTTTCGGCGCGCAGAGTTTATCGGCGCAGACCGCCCAACCGACTCGCCTCGTGGTAAGAGACAGCCTCGGCCTGAACGGCATTCTAAACCTTTGCAGTTTGCTCGGCTGTTCGACGATCAAAGGATTGGGCGATCCCCAAGGCCAGCTCTTCATGGTTCAGACTCCGGCTCCGCTCAATTCGGCCGTCACTCAATTGCTGTCTTTGCTTCCTCTGGGGATCGTCGACATTGAGACCGATCAGCTCGTACGGACCCAGGGAGCTACTGCGGGTCCCGCTCCCTCGTACCTCACCGACACCGCGCCTTATACCTACTACGGCACAACCGTGTGGCACGGCTACGTGTATCAGCCCGCCAACCAGCTCGTCGGCACCGATCAGACTCATGCAACATTCAACGTCGCGGGTTCTGGCGTCACCGTCGCAGTGATCGATACCGGCGTGGATCCCAATAACACGGTTCTGCAGAATTCCCTGGTCGCCGGCTACGACTTTACCCGAAATCAGAGCGGCGGCTCCGAGATGAATGACCTCGGCCAAAACGACATTGCGCCACCGGACGCCAATGCCCAAGCCGCTGGAGTGAGCCAATCGGCGGTTGCGGTATTGGACCAGTCTGCGGTCGCTGTATTGGATGGCAACCCTCAGTATGCCGCGTTTGGTCACGGAACCATGACCTCTGGCATCGTTCACCTGGTTGCTCCCCAAGCCAACATTATGCCGTTGAAGGCCTTCCAGTCCGACGGAACCGGATATGACTCGAACATCCTGCGCGCCATCTACTACGCAGTCGGTCACGGCGCGAAAGTGATCAACATGAGTTTCAATTTCACCAACTACTCGCAAGAGTTGGCGACGGCTGTCACATACGCAACCAACCACGGAGTCGTCTGCGTGGCGGCGGCGGGAAACAGCGGAGAGCAAGCTACGGTCTATCCCGCGGCGCTGAAGAATGTGATTGATGTGGCGTCGACGGGCGATGAGGATACGCCCTCGAGCTTCTCCAACTACGGCGCGCCGCCGGTTTGGCTGGCAGCTCCAGGGGAAGGTGTAATGACGACGTATCCATTCAACACCTATGCCGCTGGATGGGGAACCTCATTCAGCGCGCCTTTTGTCTCAGGCACGACGGCGTTGCTGGTTTCGATGTACAGCGCTCAGGCAAGTACGAACGTTGGTGCGTCGCTGGGTCCGCCGTCGCTCTCGGTTTCGCTGGCTGTTAACGCGAATGCCCCCAGCAGTCAGCCTCAGGCGGCACATGCTCTTTCAAATGCGCAGTCGATTCCGTACCCTCAAATGGGACACGGACGGCTGGACACCTATCAAGCTGTGCAGGCATGGCAGACGAACTTGGGGCTGTACTAAGTTCGATAGCGGGCAGGGCTTGAGATGCGTTCACGGAAGTGCAAGTGCGTATTAGCACCCTTCGGCTGTTTGAAAAGCCACTTTAGAGAGCGCCAAAAAACGTGCGCAGTGCGCTGAATGCTCCCGTCGGAGTCATGATGGTGATCGCTCCGGTTTTATCCGCACCCCAACCTTGGAATGGTGGCCAGCAGCTTGACAGAGGGGTCACTCTTGGCGCGAGGAGACTCAAACTCCTGGCGTCGCCGGGGGCCAAGCCGCGACAGTTATCGCTGATGCCTAATTAGGATTCCCCTACTAAGTGGGGTTATCACGTATTGGTCCGCACGAAGCGGTCGCTATATAGATGGGTCTGAATTGTAGGCTTGTGAAAACCCTCCTCATCGCCGACGACCACTTCAGTATCCGAGAGATACTGCGACGGATGTTCGAGGAAAATCAGGAGTGGAGTGTTGCAGAAGCGATGGATGGCCGCGACGCGGTAAATAAGGTGGCACAACTGAGGCCGGATGTAGTCGTGCTCGACTTTAGCATGCCCGTAATGAACGGACTAGAAGCCGGCGCCGCGATAAAACGCATCAGGCCTCGAACTCCCCTGATTCTTTTCACCGCCTACAAAGATGACTTCCTAGAGAAGCAGGCCTACGACAAAGGGTTTAGTGTGGTTGTCTCCAAGGGCGAAGCTGCAAACCGTCTGATTGAGTCGGTCCGCGTTCTGATCAGGTACGGCACGGGTCTGGCTACGACAGGTCAGCCGCGCCGCGACAGCATCCTGCGAGAGACAAAAACGGTCGAAAGGCGCACCGAGGGCCGGGTCGGTGTCGACATCGAGGCCACCGTTCATTCCGACCGCTTTGGATTTGTTCCGGCGCGGGTATCTGACCTCAGCGAACGGGGATTTGCTGCTGTTCTGCCTGTCGAGTTGTTGCCCGGTGAGGTGGTGAGCGTTGAGCTTCGCTTCCCCCAGAAAGCTAGGACGGTCCGAGCCGTGATCCGCAACCGCAATGTCTTCCGGCATGGGTTCGAACTTCTCCGACGTATTCCGTCGGAAGAAGTCGAGAGGCTCATGGAAGACTCCTAGGCCAATCAGGGTCGATCAGGAGACAAGGAGATGTCAATGTCGGAGTCGGCCGCGGTTGCTGCTATTCCAAGCAAACCGGGCACTGAGATTCTGTCCATGCATTCGCGATGCCTGATGACTCGCCACGCCCTTGTTTCCGTCGCGTTTGTGTTTCTATGCCTTTTGCTAAATCGTCCCGAAATCATTCTTGTTTCTCGCATTGGATTCGCCGCGTGGTATCCCGCCGTCGGTTTGGGAATGGCGCTCATGTTGGGCATCAGCCCTTGGTATGGGTTCCTGGTTTGTTTTTCCGTTCCCCTTGCTAGCAGGATTATTTATGGCCAGCCAATCGTGTCCTTCAGCAGCACTGTCGATGCGGTGGGTATGGTTGTTTGTTATGCCACGGCTGCACATGTGCTACGCGGTGCTCTGCAAATCGATCTTGGGTTGCGTCGACGACGAGATGTGGTGCGCTACGTTTTGGTAAGTTTGACCGCCGCCGCAGGAGCGACTGTCATTGGTGTCGCATGCCTGATTGCGGATCACAGTATCACCCCAAGTGAATACCAGTCTTCCGCCTTGGGATGGTTCTTGGGTGACGCCATTGGCTTGGTTGGGATTGCGCCGTTTCTCTTGGTCCACGTGCTTCCGCATGTCCGCAATTGGCTGTCGCCCAAATCCGAGCTCTACACAACCAAGTTGCTTTCCGACCGTCAAACGCTCAGCCTGAGTGCGATCGCAGAAACCGGTGGCCAAGCGTTCACGATATTGGCCGTCTGCTGGGCAATGTTCGGAACCAACGATGGTCGTTACGGACACTTTTATACCTGTTTCATTCCTGTCATCTGGATCGCGATGCGGCAGGGAATCCGGAGGGTTGTAACTGCCCTGCTAGCCCTCAACTTTGGAATCGTCGTGGCTATGCATTTGTTTCCTCCAACTCCGCCCGTGTTTGCCAAAGTGGCTCCGTTCATGCTCGTACTTTCCGCTGTGGGACTAATGGTTGGGTCCGAGGTCAGCGAGCGACATCGCCTGGCAATTGATCTGAACAGACAAACCACCTACTTGGACTCGTTGATCCAAAATAGCCCGCTAGGGATCGTCGTGCTCGATCGACAAGGCGGCGTCGAACTGGTAAATTCCGCCTTTGAAAAACTCTTTCAGTACGACCGGCACGAGCTTAGCTCGATTGATATCGGTGGTTCGGCAGTAACTGACGACCAGTATCCAAACTCCGGGCGAGTGATCCAGCAGATCTTCGCCGGACATGCCTTGTACAGGACGGTGCGGCAGCGCCGGAAAGACGGACAGATCCTTGACCTGGCAGTGCATGGTGTCCCGCTGCGGCTGAGGGGCGAGGTACGGGGCGCATACTTGATCTACGAGGACGTTTCGGAGCAAATCAGGGCGAACGAAGTACAGCGGAAGCACGCAGAGTCGCTCGACCAGCTAGTGAAGGAGTTGGAATTGCGGACAAGGCAGATGACCTTACTCAATGAAATGGGATCTATGTTGGAATGCAGCGGGGCTATTAAGGAAGCCTGCGCCGTCGTCGCGGATTCGGCGCAAAAGCTCTTCCCCGAGGCTTCTGCCGGCACCCTTTATTTGTTCAAGTCGTCGCGAAACCTCATCGAAGCCGCGGTTCGGTGGGGGAAAACAGACATCGTGGAGCCGACATTCCTTCCTGAAGCATGCTGGTCTCTCCGCCGGGGCCAGCCTCACTGGAGTGAGCATCCGGGAAATGGTATCACCTGCCAACACTTGCCGAAGAGTTCAGCTACCGAGTCGCTATGTGTACCGATGGTCGCGCAGGGGAATGCGGTTGGCGTTTTGAATCTGGAATTCAACAGCGCGGAGCCTCAGCGGAAAGATCCTGGCACGGAGACTTTTCGAAACTCTTGTCAGCGATTGGCCACCAGCGCAGCTTCCCAGATTGCCCTTTCGCTGGCCAGCCTGCAACTCCGCGCCACGCTTCGTGAGCAGTCGATCCGTGATCCGCTGACCCGCCTATTCAATCGTCGGTTCTTGGAGGAATCGCTCGATAGGGAACTGCAACTTGCCAAGCGCAAAAAGCATGGTGTTGCTGTCCTTTTCCTCGACATCGACTACTTCAAAAAATTCAATGATACTTTCGGCCATGATGCGGGAGACAAGGTGCTCCAGGCTCTTGCCGATCTGTTTCGCGCTTTCTTCCGCTCCACCGACATATGCTGCCGTTATGGCGGAGAGGAGTTCGCCGTTGTCCTACCGGAATCATCTCCACAGGATGCAACCGTCCGTGCGGACGCGCTGCGCTCCGAAGTAAAGACGCTTCGGTTGCGGTATAAGAATGAGACTCTAGGGCCGCTTACGCTCTCGGCAGGCGTAGCCGCGTTTCCGGAACACGGCTTAACATCCGACGAGTTGCTCAAGATCGCGGACCAAATGCTCTACGAATCCAAATCGCGCGGCCGCGATATTGTGACCGTGGCACTTCCACAGAGCGAACCGAGTCGGACTAGCGCAAGAGCAGTTCAATATTCAGAAGGCTGAAGCCGTCCCTCGTCGGGTTCAGACTCAGGCGGAGCGGATCGCGGCCACGCCTCCGTCATTAAGATCGCATCGCCCGATGCGATCGCAGCAATGAAGCAGTTCTCTGAAGCACCTGTGCTCCAGATGGCAGCCTTAAGGTCAAGAGTTCTGTGCAGTAGAGGTAGCTAAGTACCCATCTACGAGTGAATTGGCGGAGAGGGGGGGATTCGAACCCCCGATACAGGTGTTAGCCCGTATAACGGTTTAGCAAACCGCCGCCTTCAGCCACTCGGCCACCTCTCCGCATAACAGCTACGAGGTTTTTAGGCGGTTCCTGGATGCGCTGTTCGTCATTGAGATTGTAGAGGGTGAACCGTAGTGAGCGCAACCACGCGAACTCAAGGCTCCAGGTTGACCTGGAACCCGAAGGCTTTCAGCAGGTCTGGAGGCACATACTTGTGATCTTTGTTCTGCAACACCCACTCCCGGAGTTCTGTCGAGCTTTGGTACTGTTCGGGCGAGAGCTTCAGGAAGTCGACCACTCTGTCAAACGAACTCTCCAATAAAGCGCGCGGGTTGATCGCTCCGGGGCTGTTAGAGTTTGCGGTGCCGCGTTGCGGTGCCATCAAGAGCCTCCGTAATTCAGGAATTATATCGCAACGGGACCCATTCAATTCTGACAGCAGACCATACGTTTTGTAACCTCTTCCCGAAACCCCTTGGGCGGGGTCAAAGGCGACCGGACTTTCTACTGCTTGCGATTTGTCGGATTCTCAGGTAACGTCGCTTTGCAGACTCGACGCGCGAAACGGCGCTGCCAATCGCCTTTTCTTTTTCCCCGTCCTCGAAAAGGAGTCGGTCTGACAGGGGCTGGAAATGAAACGGATATTGAACCTGCTGCGACGATCTCCGAGCACCCAACTTGGGCCGCTTGAGCAGCAACTGCTTGGTTCACTGTGGGCCCGTGGAAGCTCAACCGTTCGCGAGATACTGGATGCCGGGGAAATCAAGCTCGCATACACAACGGTGATGACTACGCTGGACCGGCTTTACAAGAAACAATTACTGACCCGGGTAGCCGAGGGTAGAGCGTTTCGTTACTCGCCGCGCTACACGCAAGAAGAACTCGAGAAAGCCGCCGTCGGTGAAACCATCCGGCAACTGCTCGGCTCCCGCGGGGCAGCGGCGCTTCCACTTTCGTACCTGGTGGAAGCAGTCAGCCAACATGATGCTGGTCTGCTGGACGATTTGCAGCGATTGCTGGATGAAAAGCGTCGCGAACTTGGAAGCAGGGAGAAGGCTTGATGTTTACCGCGCGCTGCATCGGAGTTTCTCTGGCCGTGTTTGTGGTGCTGTACGTGTCGCTATCCCTGACAGTTTCTTGGGGATGGAAACTCATACAACGGGTGTTTCGACCACGCTCAGCCCGCGCCTCGGCTGATTTGTTGTTCGTTTTGCGCATGCTTCCTTTCGCGCTGTCGTCGGTTGTCACGCTTGCGTTTACGTTGCCATCTTTTCTGCTGCTGGAACCCCGCTCAACCGATGAAGCGATCGGCACCGCTCCACTGGCACTGGGGTTTTGCTGCCTGATCCTGCTTGCGGCGGGAATTACCCGTGCGGCGATGACTCAAGTGAGGGCCTCGCGGGCGCTGATGAAGTGGCTGCACGGCTCCATATTGATGGAATCTCAAATCCTGGAGTCCGGCGACGCTGTGCCAATTTTTCGCACTGGCAAGAATGCCCCGAGTCTGACCGTGGCCGGAGTATGCGCTCCCAAGGTCTTGGTGTCGGAGGCTGCGCTTGCCGCGCTGAATCCTCCGGAGCTCCGCACCGCCCTGCGGCACGAGATTGCGCACGCGCTTCGCTATGACAATCTGAAGAAACTGGTGTTCCGGTTTTCAGCGTTTCCCGCGATGGCGGATTTGGAGCGCGCGTGGTCGGAGGAAACTGAGATGGCTGCGGATGACGCCGCTGTATCGAGCTTCCAGGATGCGCTCGATCTCGCCGCGGCACTGATCAAAGTATCGAGGCTGGGCCCTCCCGAATACTCCAATGAACTGACCATGGCCCTGCTGCACAGCTCGACCGCCCTAAAAGCGCGTGTACAACGGCTGGTCAGATGGGAAAAGCGGCAGCCACAAACGCGTGGCGGATGGTGGTACGCGGCACCGGTGATCCTAGCCAGCGTGATCGCCGTGGTTATGGTCTACGGTTCGGCGCTCACCCAGATGCACGCTGTAACCGAGTGGCTGGTGCGCTGAGGGCGGGTCGCGCCAGTCGCCCTTGCCTGTTCGTGGAGCGATAATACACAGCACTTTCGTGGCTACTTTCCGGGCAGCAATCCGTACACAGTCAACTGCTCCACTGCAGGAACGTACACCTTCCCATTGGCCACAGTGGGGACACTAAATTTCACCGCTCGGCCTGGACTATCCCGCGAACCGTTCTGACCGGTATTGTAGAGTTCGGTTCCAATGTTCGTGGCATCGTAGGCATGCAGAGTGGCTGGGATGTTCTTTTTCTCATAGGTGTCGGTCTGCACCGCCCAGAGAATCGCATTCGTATCACCATTCGCGGAGATGGAGGGGGTTGGACCTGGGAAGGCGAAATAAGTTGACGATACGGAAACCGCCCCGTTAGAAAGCAAGCCGGTGGTCGTATCGAAAGTGTACTGCCTCAAATTATCGTTGATGCCACCAAAATAGAGATTATTGTTCCACCATGCCGGCGTGCCAAACAAACCGCCGACGGCGTTCTCCATGTCCTGCACGATTTGGTGGTTGCTATGAGAATTGTAGTGTCCCATTTTGTCGCGATCGATCAGGTAGATAGAACCTTGCTTTCCCACTTGCACGAGCAAGTGCTGATGCGGAGCATTCGTACCCTGGTCAGGCAACAGCAGACTCCCGCCCGAACCCACATCACCGTCGTGGTCGCCGAGTTTAAGCTGGTTGTACGGAGTAAACCAGTCCCCCAGTTGGAAGCGGTTGCCGACTGGAGGGGCGAGCTTGACAACCGTGTCGCTGAAATCTTCTCCTCCCTTTATTCCATCATAAGTCCCGTTGCCGAGGGCGAAGAAGAGGTTGAAATCACTGTCGGCAGACAAACCGGTTCCGGATTGCCAGACGCCTCCCTGTCCACCATTAGGAGTGGAATTCCAGACCGCAATCTGCTTTAGAGTGGTTTCGTCGTAGGACATCACCCATCCGTGATACGGCACATTGTCGCAGTGCGAAGCCCAGCCAATGTACACGCTGCCGTTCTGCAGAAGCAGGCCGGGCCGTTGGCCTTCCTGGAGGTGATCGAAGCTGATTACCCCATTCACACTACCCTCTCCGTTTCCCTTCACCTTCGCCTGAATGACTACTGGTGAGCCGGTTCGTTCCTTCCCGGTAGTGATATCCAGTGCGTGCAAGCGCTGTATAAAGTGGCCATTCGCTTTCGTCAGCGCGATGAGGTACATCGTCCCCGTGGTGGTATCGATAACGGGCGTGCTGGTCACACCAATCTCCGGGTAGATGTCGTTGCAATTCACATCGCTGCTCGATGCGGTGGTTATGCCGTTCTTAGGGCTAATGAAACTTCGGTGCCAGAGCGGGGAGCTGTTCAATCCCTTGTTGTCATCAGCATCGAAGGCGTAAACGCTGTCATGCTCGGTTGCCACGTAGACCACATTGTGAACACCCAGGCCGGGAATGGTGACGTTGGGGACGTACAGAGGTTGGGCGTACACCCAACCGTCGACGGTCTGCGCAAAGAGCTTTCCAAAGCTGGCAACGTTTACATTGTCGGGCGTCAGAATAGTCTCGCTCAGATTTTGGCCATCACGGTTGTTGTCGTTGCGAGAGGTTGTCACGCTCACTTGCGCGTGAGCTAAGAACAGAAATGCCGCGAAGCAGGCCAGAGCTTTCCAGACGAGTGGCTTCATACGCCTCCTCAAGAGCCGAGAATCTGATCAATTTGCGGGGGGGGACCCGTGACTAACGGCTATGAGGGAAGCAGTGTCCTCCCAAGACAATGAAATGTCAAGAGGTGGTTGGCTAGGGACTTTCTTCCTCCGAAGTGGTAGGCCCCAAAGCTAAAGCCGTGACCTAAGTTCACGCCAGCGGCAACCGGATCCATTCGCTCGAGACGACCGTCTTAGAAGCTATCTTCTGGTCGCTGGGATTTTCGCCGGTTCCGGAGCCGTACTGGGCATGGTGGCCACGCGCGCAGTCTGCGGGACGCTTGGCGCAGGTGCCGGGACGGCGGTTGGGGCTGCCGGTGGTGTCAATCCCAGCTGCTTGCGGACTTCGGCGTCCAGCTTCATCAGCGTGTCTTTGTTTTCTTTGAGGAAGGCTCGCGCATTTTCGCGTCCCTGGCCGATGCGTTCTCCCTTATAGCTGTACCATGCGCCGGACTTCTCCACGATGTTATGGAGAGCGGCGACGTCGAGCAGGTCGCCTTCGCGCGAGATGCCCTCGCCATACATGATGTCGAATTCGGCTTCGCGGAAGGGCGCGGCCACTTTATTCTTTACGACTTTGATTTTGGTGCGCGAACCAGTCACGACGTCGCCATCTTTGATCGCGGCAATGCGGCGAATGTCAATGCGCACCGAGGAGTAGAACTTCAATGCCCGGCCACCGGTCGTGGTCTCGGGATTGCCGAACATCACGCCGATCTTTTCACGGATCTGGTTAATGAAAATCAAGCAAGTCCGCGACTTCGAAACCGTCCCCGTCAGCTTACGCAAAGCCTGTGACATCAGCCGAGCCTGCAAGCCCATATGACTGTCGCCCATCTCGCCATCGAGTTCAGCCTTCGGCACGAGCGCGGCAACGGAGTCAACGACCAGCACGTCGATCGCGCCCGAGCGCACCAGCGTCTCGGTGATCTCGAGCGCCTGCTCGCCGTAGTCCGGTTGCGAGACCAGCAAGTTGTCGACGTCTACGCCGAGTTTCTTGGCATAGCCGGGGTCAAGAGCGTGTTCAGCATCCACAAACGCAGCCATGCCTCCCATCTTTTGTGCCTCGGCAATGACCTGTAAAGTGATTGTGGTTTTACCTGAGGATTCAGGCCCGAAAACTTCGACGACGCGTCCGCGTGGGAAGCCGCCGACGCCCAAAGCTGCGTCGAACGAAATGGCGCCTGTGGGGATCACGGCAATCGGGACGATCGCTTCCTTCGATCCCAGACGCATGATCGAACCCTTGCCAAACTGCTTTTCGATTTGTGCAAAGGCCAGATCAATTGCTTTTGCTCGTTCGTCGGCCATATGAGGCGGCTCCTTTTGTGATGGCAGGATGATTCAGGCCGAATTATACACGCTGCTCTAAGCGAAGGAAAAGCGAATTCGACAACAATCGGTAGAAAAGTTCCCGAATTGGGGTTCTGCCGCTGGCGGCTGGCGGGAATCGCGGAACGTCGTCCGCTTCGCCTAAGCACTAACCGTGGAGCATTGGCAGAAAACTTGAAACGATTGCGTCGTTGAATTCACTCTATGACTGTACGACCCACGAGAGGCGTGATCTGCATTTCGTTGTGAGGTGCATTGGTGACCGAGCAGAGGGGCTCTTAACACTCAACGCCACCCGCCGATGCTGTGCAATGACTCGCCCACTCTGAATCTGCTCACAAAGGAGAGAACCATGCCCACATCATTCACGTCGGACGAACGACGTCACGCCACTCTGAAACTGACGAATACAGCGTCAGGACAGGTGTTAACCGCTAGAGTGCCCGGCGATTTGACCGACGACGATTTTGCTTCGGTTGGAAACGCGGCGCTCGACCTTGTCCGCAAATTGACTGGGTGCAACTGCATGTCTGGCCGCATTAGTTTTGTGGTTGAGGACAACTTCGCAGATGTAATCCGGGTGGACCTGAGCGAGAACGCCGACGTCCGCAAAGCATCCTGAGCAGCGGCCGGGTAACCGCCCGATCGCTGCAACTGACCGGGGAGGCAAGTTTATTTGCCTCCCTAACTTTGGTGATTCCCATGACACAAACTCGACCTGCCGTAGGCTTGCTATACAACCCTGCTACCCCGGACCTGGTCGCACATGCCCCGCATCTGGTGGAATACATCGCGGCCATGCCCGACCGTCTGTGGTTTGATTTCGGCCCGCGTGCGTCCGGGCGACGATTTCACCGCACCCTTAGCGCCATGGAGGAACTTAAGCATGTGGCGCATGGAAGAAAGCTGTCCGGTCACGGCATTGGGATGTCGTTACCCAGCGCGATTCCTCTCGACGAAGATTTCGTGAATGCGGTGGCCACGATGTCCGTGGACCTGGGAAACTTTCTGTGGTACAGCGAACATCTGAGCGTTTTCCTTACGCCCAAAGGCAGCGTACCAAACGCACAAGCGGGTCTCGGCCTCCCGGTTGTGTATGACGAGGAGACCTTTGGAATCGTCAGCGACAAGCTACAGCGGGTTCGCGCTGCGCTCGGGTGCCCGTTGCTTCTGGAAAACGGCAGCTTCTTCACGCCAGTTCCTGACATGGACATGTCCGAGCCAGAGTTCTTGAATCGGTTGTATGCCGAAGGCCATTGTGGAACGCTGCTCGACTTGCACAACCTCTACGTCTGCTGGAGGAATGGCGGCCCGACGCCGTCGGAGTATATCGAGCAACTCAACGCAGAATCAGTCGTCGAAATACATCTCGGCGGGGGCGACGACTTTGCAGGCTTCTATATGGATTCGCATTCCAGCCTGACTCCACCGGAAGTCTGGCGTTGCGCCTACGACTACGCTCCCCGCTTTAAACGGCTGCGAGCCATTACGTTTGAATTTCAGGAAACGTACTATGAACGGCTGGGAGCGGACGCGCTGGTGGGAGAGTTAAAGCGAATGCACGAGCTGGCAGGGTGTTGCAATTTAGAGCCGGAGGCAGCTTATGCTGGCTGATTTTCAGCAGGCGCTGGCAGACCTGACCGGTTCGCCCGAACTTTGCCTCAGCGTCCGTCGCGATCCTTCGATCCTGCGGCAGAAGTACGAGCTCACCGAGCGGGAGTGGCACCGCCTGGTGGGGATTGTTCAGCACCGCGGAATGGAATGCGCGTGCATTGTGTATCGGGCGAATCGGCTGGCGCCGCTCGCGCTTAATATTCCGCGGACCTGCAAGGCGCTCGGTCAGGGATTGCGGGATCTTGTGTCAGAATTCTGGGCTAAGTATCCCGAGACCAACGTTCACTTCTTCGTAGAGACGGACCGCTTCTGCCGGTTTCTTAAAGCAAAGCTGGCCGAAGGCCGGGTTTTTGAAACCGATATTTCACCGATCCTGGGGCTGGAGAGCGCCGCCGTTGCCGCAGCTCTTCGGGAAAGCTACACCGAGACTGACTAGTTAAGGATTCCCGCTCAGTGCGATAGCTGGGCGGCGACCCAGTTAAGCTAGTGGTTGAGCCGCAAGCTCGATCTGTATGCCTTACCTCCACCGGGGTTCCGGCCGATGGGTTGAGCGTCGCGCCCCCAGATTTTACCTAGATTTGACAAAGACACACCTATTTCCCCACCAGCGAAACCGATTTTGTAGTAACATTTGCGCCATCAACACCTGCCTAGCGGCAGTGTGGGGTAAATGTGACGCCTCCCGCGCCACCACTTTCCGACCTCGGAGGTTTGTGTGGAAAATCGGGCCCTGGGTAATTCCTCGACAGATGTACGCGGTTCTCAATCTTCTGCATCCCATCGCGAAGGCCGCGGTGTTTGGGTTCTTACCGCATACGGCATTTCTGGACTCGCGCTGTTTGGAATACTGCTGTATTACTTTTCCAGTTACGTGACTCATTAGCGGCAGAAGACTCTTAAGAGGTCCGTTCCGCGCCGCTTGTGGGAACACTCCTGCAGTTTGATCCGCGCTCGCGCATACCTTATTGCGCTTTAGCCGTTAGTGTATCCAGATGCGGCGCCTGAGCCGTTCCGTCTTCACCTCGAGCGCGCCCCGCAACGTCAGTCTCGAACATGCTACAATGAGCCGCACTTAAACGATTCTTTCGAGCACTACGCCCAGCTTTATCCCGCAACCTTTTTAAGAGGCGGAGCCAACACCCGTGGCCCAGGAATCCTTGAACAGCACGCCCGTTACATATGCCGACGCCGGTGTCGATATTGATCGCGCCAATCGCACGAAGAAGCGAATCAAGTATCTTGCCCATAAAACCTTTACTCGGGGCGTGCTCAGCGAGATTGGCGGCTTCGGCGGCTTGTTTGCGATCGACAAGACCAAGTATCTCGACCCGGTATTGGTTTCAAGTGTGGACGGGGTCGGCACCAAGCTGAAAGTCGCTTTCGAGATGAAGGTGCATCACACCATTGGCGCGGATCTGGTGAACCACTGTGTGAATGACATCGCGGTGCAGGGCGCAACGCCCCTCTTCTTCATGGATTATCTCGCCACCGGCAAACTCGAACCGGAAGTTGCGGAGAAGGTGATTGAAGGTCTGGCTGAGGCCTGCAAACACAACGGTTGTGCCCTGATCGGCGGCGAAACGGCCGAGATGCCGGGCTTCTATCCCGAGGGCGAATACGATCTCGCTGGATTCATCGTAGGCGTGGTCGAGCGGGAGCGCATCATCACGGGAAAGAAAGTCGAAGTTGGCGATGTGATCTTAGGTTTAGCCTCGAATGGCCTGCACACCAACGGTTATGCGCTCGCTCGCAAGCTGCTGTTTGAAGTTGGCCATTACACGCCCGAATCTTACGTCAACGAGCTTAAAGGAAAAGTCGGCAACGAACTGATGAAGACACACAAGAGCTATTGGCCGGCGGTGAAGCGTCTGCTGGCGGATGGCGAGTGCATATCGGCGATGGCTCACATCACGGGCGGCGGAATCACCGAAAATCTTCCCCGTGTGCTTCCCCGAGGCGTGGCGGCCGTGATTGAGATCAATTCCTGGCCCGTGCCACCCATCTTCGAACATCTGCAGCAACTGGGCAATGTGCCTCGCGAAGAGATGCTTCGCACTTTCAACATGGGATTGGGAATGTTGCTGGTGGTTCCGTCCAAGAAGTTCAAGAAGGCTCAAACTCTGCTGGAGCGCGCGGGAGAAAAGGCGTTCACCGTGGGAAGGATTGTGAAGGGTGACCGGAAAGTGATGTATACGTGAGCGACCTCATTAATTGGTGGATTGCCGGAGCGGAACCAAACGCAAACCTTCAACACTTTCGAAGTGTTTTCGATTGCGGGTTAGCAATGGCAAGTTGTTTACTAAGGCAATGCCCGCGATCAAGCTGTCGGCCATTGCGATGGAAACACCACTCCGCGCCAGCCGTTGGCGAACATCCGCGGCGCGAGTCGCTGCCTCGCGATCTAGGGGTAGGACCGGAATTGCGCCAACCAGACGCCTTACTGCGTCCCCGCGTTTGCCGTTCCGCGCACCGGTCAGAAGCTCAAAGCATGTGATAGCGCTAGTTTGCAGGCTGTCCGACTCGGCATACGCCAAAACCTGATCCGTCGCCGGTTGCGTTCCCGCAAGATAGTCGATCAGGACATCAGTGTCGGCGAGAATCAACGCCAGTTCTCCCGCAGAGACTTAGTCGTACTGCGGAGGATCTTGGCCTCGTCGGACGACAGGGACCCTGCAAGCGACAACACTTCCTTCCGTCGCTGAACCCGCGTTCTTTCCTCGTTAAGATACTCCTCAATCGCTTCCGCGAGAACCGAGGAGAAGCCTTTCTCGCCGCGGCGCGCGGCTAACGCTAACAAAGCACTGCGGTGCTGTGGCTTCATTTCTACGGTGGTTCGCATTATTGGCATTGTAACATGCATGTGCATGCATGGCGAAAAACGACGTTGCAGGGCGATTATCGCTTGAGCAAATCCACGGGCTCACGCACGTCGGTCACTCTCAAATACTTCGCCAACGCCGGATATTTCGTTGCGACTGCTTCATACATCGCATGTGCCACGTTGCGGTAGGAGAAATGTCCTGCGGGCCCTGTCCTCAGCTCGGAGATGTAAACGACCTCGGCGAAATCCATTTTGAATAGGGTCCGCTTGCGGAATGCCAGCGGAATCGCGTACTGGGCATTTTCTTTGGCTTCCGTCCTGGGCCGCTCGGCTAGTTGTTCAACAGCTTCCGCTGTCCGCTTCATTGCCGCGTCGTAACTTCCTCGCGCCCCCGCCGTGTTGACTTCATCCGGAACGTCGTAGCCGTGCTTGGTGGTGAATTCCTGTCCGATTTGAATGCAGCGACGGTGCCGGTGCATATCGCGAAAGCCGCCGACGTCCATCAGAATGTCAAAGCGAAACTGTTGCCCAGCGCAGAACGCACGCAGCATTTCGTCATGTTTGCCACGATGCCGCAATCCCAGATCGATGATCTCGCGGCGAATGTGTTCTCCCGCGGCCTCGATCGCTTGCCGGATCTGTCGATATGGATAGAGGCTGTGTTCGTAGACCAGCGTGGTAGCGAGTTCCACTTCCAGCGGTTCCTCATCGAGCAGATCAACCGTGGGCACAGGTGCGACCTTTATATCTCCCAACAACTCCGCTGCGACCTGCCGCAGTTCCCGGCGGGTTTCGATCTCATAAGAATTCGGATCGGCATACTTGACCAGAGTTGGAGCCACGCGCACTTCCCGCAGCAACTCTTGCGCGGCCCGCTCGCCAAGCTCGGGAGAAACCGTCCTGATCTGCTCCACCAGTTCCTGCAACGCTCCATGGCTGGCGTTGTACGCCGGAGAGACTGCAGCGCGCTTCAATAACTCGCCTAGATATCGAACTTCTTTATGCGTGTGCGAAAGCAGGCGTGAAACCTGGGTTTCAAGCGTCCGCGCGTTGACGATTTCTCCCAGCGAAGTGTTGGTCGAAAGCGGCAACAGATAGCGCGAGATATCAAACGCTCGTGCCTTCAAAGTTCGCTCATACGCTTCCTGCTTCATCTCCCCCGGCTTTGGCGTGATGCCGAGCAAATGGCGGAACGTGCGCTCTGAAAGCGATTCGTATTCCACAAACAGATTTTCGATCGTCTCTCGATAGAGCGCGCGGGCCTGTTGATCATCGCCGAAGTCTGGGGTGAAGTAACCGCTCTTCTTGAAATCCTGGTAGCGGGTCGAACGTTCCTGACCGTCCCAGCGTTGCTCGTCGGCCACGGCAATCGCAGCCAGGATGGAAAGCCGCTCGATAGCCAGTGCCACGTGCGCTAAATCCGCAATCGACCGGTGTCCGTACTGGAAGTAGAACGTGTTAAGAAACTTTTCGGCCTTCTGCTGACTGATCTCCTTAAGCGACTCCTTCATGGAGAGTGACGATCGCGAGTACTTCGCCATGGCGTAGGCCTGAACTTCAGGCTCTACGCCGTAAACCGCGTAAACCTCTACGGAAGGGGCATCCGACGATGCGTGGTTTCCATTGGTCGAGGGTGGGTTGTTAACCTCAGGCATGCCGATCGCTTACCTCGTGTGTTGAAGAGACATAAATCTTAACCGATTTCGGTACGCGCAACGACGTCGACATAGAACAAAATTGAACTCTGCTCAAAACGTAGCGAAAAGGAAGACCCGATTTATTGCGTAATACCAGCAAATGCCGATAGGTACCACTTAGGGCCCACTGAAACGGATGTATCTTTTCTTCCAGTCAGCGAATCATATATAAAGGACGTTACCCGAAATCATTCATGCAGCGAACTTTTCTTAAAGTTTTGGGTTTGTGTTTCTTGTTGACCGGATTTGTGACCGCTCAGGCTCCGCTGCTAGCCAAACCTGGCGGCGATGCTGACTGGCTGTCATCTGTCTCGTCTCTTGCGGCACCGTCGTTCAATGACCGGGCCCCGGCTGCCGCCGCCATCCCCGTGCTCGTGACTACGACGGCCGTTCTTCCGCGCATGGCACCCGAACTTGCGCTTCAGGTTTGCCATGGACGTTCGGTCGTACAGGCGGAACAACTGGCTGCTTACTCGGCGACGACCGTGATCCACGCCGAACTTCCTGACACTTCGCAGTACGGGGAATACGAAGTGCAACAGCACTACTTGGCTCCGCGCACGCTCGCGTTCAAAGCGGTGCGATTCACGGGCGATACTTTCGTAAAGACGAATGTCATCACCCGCCTGCTGCAGTCCGAAGTGGACCACCTCCAAAAGGATGATCCAGCGCTGAACGCGATCAGCCCTGCTAACTACAAATTCTCTTATAAGGGAACGAGCGAGTTGCAAGGCCGCATGGTCCACGTCTACCAGTTGAAGCCGCGCCAGAAACGTGTTGGCTTGTTCAAGGGACGGATTTACGTGGACGTTTACAGCGGCAGCCTGGTGCGTGCCGAGGGCAGGCCGGTTAGATCGCCTTCTCTATTCATCAAGAAGGTTGATTTCGTTCAGGATTACGCGGACATCGGTCCATTCACTTTGCCGGTGCATGTCCACTCCGAAGCCACCGCTCGCATTGTCGGCCGCGCCATCGTGGACGTCTATCAGCGCGACTACGAGCCCGTTGCGAACTCTGTGGCCAATACTGCCGTGACCGCGGAACGGGTTCCGGCTCTGTAATACCCGCTTTCGTCTTTGCACTCCCAGCGTCTTTCCTTCGTTGACTTTCATGTCCTTTATGCTTGATGAAGTTCAAAATGCTAGAACACAGAGGACACCAAGGTCCGCAAAGGTTTCTCCAAACACGATCGATGCTCCACGACCGCACATCTACAGCTATAATTCCCGATTCAATCAATAAGGAGAAATCATGACCCTTTCAGGTCGGGTCGCGCTGATTACCGGTGCGTCCCAGGGCATTGGTCGTGCCTGTGCTCTCAAGCTGGCGGCATCAGGCGCTACCGTAGCGGTGGCGGCGCGCAATCAGGAAAAGCTGGCCGAACTTGTGCAACAGATTGAGAGCACTGGCGGAAAAGCTTTCGCGTTTCCGGTTGATGTAGCCGACGAAGAGCAAGTCAAAGCCGCGTTCAAGGCCGCCTTGGGACAGCTCGGCAAAATCGACATTCTCGTCAACAATGCCGGCATCACGCGCGACCAGCTGGTTATGCGCATGAAGCGCGCCGATTGGGATTCCGTTCTCAACACCAACCTCACATCCGCCTATCTTTGTATTCAGCAAGTGATCGGTTCCATGCTCAAGCAGCGCTGGGGCCGGATCATCAACATCACCTCGGTCTTCGGTCAGACGGGCCAGGCAGGACAGGCCAATTATGCCGCGTCGAAAGCCGGCTTGATCGGATTGACCATGGCCATCGCCCGCGAGGTCGGGTCGCGCAACATAACTTGCAACGCCGTAGCGCCGGGTTTCATCGAAACGGCCATGACGTCGGGTTTCACTGACGAATTCAGGCAGAACGCTTTGAAGATGATTCCGCTCGGACGAATCGGAACGCCCGAAGACGTGGCGAACTCCGTTGCGTTTCTAGCCTCGGATGAAGCTTCCTACATCACGGGACATGTTCTCAGCGTGAACGGCGGCATGCTCATGGGGTAGCGAGCCCAATCTCTGGAGGACTTGTATTTGTGCAGGCGGAATTTCCCGCGCAGATCGACCAGGTGCGGGAACTTTTCCTCGAGTACGAGCAATCCCTCGGTGTGAAGCTCTGCTTTCAGAACTTTGAGCAAGAGCTTGCCGGACTTCCTGGTCATTACGCTCCACCCGACGGCCGCTTGTTGCTAGCGGAGTACGAAGGAGAGCTGGCGGGATGTGTGGCCCTGCGCAAGTGGGAAGCCGGGATCTGCGAGATGAAGCGGCTCTACTTGCGTCCGTCATTTCGCGGAAAAGGGTTGGGCCGCACGATCGCAGAAAAGATCATCGCGGAAGCCCGCAACATCGGCTATCAGTGCATCCGGCTCGATACGATTGAGCCGATTATGAAAGACGCCGTAGAAATGTACCGGAAACTAGGCTTTCGAGAAATCGCGCCGTATCGTTCCAATCCGATTGCAGGGGCGATGTACATGGAACTGCAATTGTAGTGTCGCCGAGAATGTTCGCACTTGAGGAGGATTTGCCATGAAATTCCTTTGCTTCGCTTTCACTTTCCTTTTTGCCCTGAGTGCTTTCGCGGCCACTTCCAAGAATGTTTCCTACAAGAGCGGTGACGACACGGTGCAGGGGCTGATTTTCGCGCCCGAAGGGAAGGGCCCATTTCCGGGCATTCTGGTTATCCACGAATACTGGGGACTTAACGACTGGGTCAAGGAACAGGCTTCGAAGCTGTCCGATCTCGGTTACGTTGCGCTGGCTATCGATCTCTACCGCGGCAAAGTCGCGACCACCCCCGACGAGGCTCACGAAATCATGCGCGGCGTGCCCGAAGACCGCGCCGCGCGTGACTTGCACGCGGCTTTCGAATTCCTGAAATCGCAGCCGAACGTGCAGAAAGATCGAATCGCATCCATCGGCTGGTGCATGGGCGGCGGCTATTCGTTCGATGTAGCGCTGCAGGAGCCGACCCTCACGGCGGACGTGATTAACTACGGCCACCTGGCGAGTGATCCCGCGTCGCTGAAGAAAATCAATGCCTCGATCCTTGGCGTTTTCGGCGGACAAGATCGCGGCATCGCGGTCGACGATGTAAAGAAATTTGAGCAATCGATGAAACAGTTGGGCAAAAAAGTCGAGATTGTCATCTATCCGAATGCGGGCCACGCCTTTGAAAATCCGAACAACAAGGCTGGCTACCGAGCAGACGACGCCGCAGACGCCTGGAAGCGAACCGTTGACTTCCTGGCCCAAACGCTGAAGAAATAACACCGGCACTTCAGCACTTGGCCGCTAAGACGCTAGGGAGAACGGCTAGAAGCCTAAACAATTAGGCAAACGAGAGAAAAGATTGGTCGAGGAGAGAGGATTTGAACCTCCGACCCCTGGTCCCCGAGCCAGATTCGAGACGCTATTGAAATCTCGTGAAAATTGGTCCAACCACTGACAAACTCGAAACTCAGCAAGGCAATGAGACGCGTAGAGTAGAGCCGCCAAGCAAGTAATTTGGCATGTTTAACGTCGAATCGGTGCTGCCGAAGCAACGATTGCCCACCTTGGCTTGTACCGTCGATTTGATCGTTATCATGCGCCTGGCTATGCACCTGGTCCATAGCAAGAATTAATGTCTTGCGGCACGGACGGAATCTTCCTATCTCGTAACAGTAAGACCCAGATCTTCGTTGTGAGCCAGGTGAGTTTGGCTTGCGCGTTCACTGCCACTTCCACGATTGAGAACGGTCTGCACGAGATCGCCGAACTGGTCGGCAGTGAATTGGTTGCCTTCAATATTGGCCGCTAATTTTCCCTTTCGATCGATAATTGCTGTATGCAAAGAGTGGTTCATAAGCCCTTCATCGGGGAAGTAGTCCACTCCAAATAGATTGCTTACGTGCTGAATGTCGGGCACGGAACCAGTCAGAAAGCGCCACGTTGCAGGGTCGGCCTTCCAAGTCTTCGCATAGTGAGCTAGAACATCGGGCTGGTCCCGTTGGGGGTCGAACGTAACGGTGAGCAGCACTAATTCGCGGCCCATTTTTCTTTTGAACCGCCTTTGGAGGACCCCAAAAGTATTGGAGTTACGAAAGCAAAAGTTTGGCAGGGCACAGCTGGTATAGATAAAGTTCACCGCCACCACTTTGCCGGAGAATTGCGAGAGCGTAACGTGATGCCGATCCTGGTCGGTCAAGGTGAAATCCGGAACTGCTTGACCGATGGCAACGGCCTTCACCGGAGCGGAGGACGGATGAGAGAGTTGACTCAGCAGCTTCAATCGCCGCGCCGTCAGCGGATCCTGCTCCACGCTCTCATAGTGCCTGACTTGGACATGTTCTGCGTAGTTCGACTCTTTCTCGACGACTAACGTAAAGTCCACCGTCGCACCTGGCGTCAAACCATCCAGATCTTTGGTTTCGTGAACTTCGAACGGCATGACCATCGCGCCCATGTAGCCGGGGATGTTCTGGCAGGACACGACGAAAATCTTATGACGCTGGTCGACACTCAAGACTATCCCCGTGACCGGATACTGTTGCCCTGCCCAGCAGAAACCCGCGCTGGCCAACAGTAACGCCACGAACATCGCCAAGTGTTTCATAAGCTTCGTTTCTCCATTGCCAAGTCGCATCTCACCTGCTTTTTGCGGGACTCGAATCAGACTGCTGGGCAACCGCCGGAGCATCTCGCTGAGGACCTCCAAGTCGGTATGGATGCCGGTCCAACTTGGCATAGTCCTGAGCGAACTCTTTGATTTGTAGAAATTGGTTCTTTTCCACGTTAGAGAAGTGCTGCCGGGTGTTGCTCGTGGGCCACCAGATTTCCAGATCGACAATCCGAGCGTCCTTGCCGAGGCCGATGTGCTGCTGCAGCGGAGACGCTCCGAACGATCCTCCGCTCGCGACCGTGCGATAAATCGAGCGCGCTCCCTGACCTTCGTTGTCGACCGTCACTTTGATTCGCGCTCCGATAGCGCTGCGGTTCGTCTTCACGCCCACCAGCTTCAGACTGATCCAGTCGTTGCCGTTTCCGGGATTCTCGAATAGACGAAGCGCGTGACTGTCGCCGGGCGTCGCCCCGCCAACTTCGGCAATGATGTCCTCACCGCCGTTGTTGGCGAGATCGGCGAAGGCGATGCCGTGGCCCTTGTGCAACTCACCTGTACCCGAAGAGGCGGTGACATCGGCGAAATACCTTCCATCGTGATTGCGCAGAAGAACGTTGGGCACCAGCGAGGCGTAGGAAGGATTGCCGGTGCCCAGATAGATGTCGAGAAATCCGTCGTTATCGATGTCGCCGAAGTTGGCGCCCATCGGCATGAAGACCTTGTCCAGCCCGACTTCCGCTGTCACGTCGCGGAACGTTCCACCTTTCATGTTCTTGTACAGCTTCAACGTGGTTGCGTTGTGGGGAAGCCCCAGGTAGGTGCGCGCAGTTTCGTCGACCGATACGAAATAGCTGGTCACGAACAGGTCGGGCCAGCCGTCGTTGTCATAGTCAAAGAACCAGGTCGCAAAGCCGTGACCCGAACCCGGCACGCCCGCCTGCTCTGCGACCTCGGTGAAAGTGTTGTCGTGATTGTTGTGGTACAGGAAGTTGTGCCCGTTCAGATTGGAAACGTAGAGGTCCGGGTACCCATCGTTGTCGTAGTCGGAGGCCGCTACTCCTTTGCTGAACATGATTCGGTCGATGCGAGCTGACAGGGAAATGTCTTCGAACGTGCCATCTCCCTTGTTGAGGAAGAGTTGCGCCGGGCCATCTTCGTTGCCGATGAAAAGGTCGAGGAGTCCGTCATTGTTGATGTCAACCCAGACCGCAGCCTGACTGCTCATCGCTGGTTCGGCCAGGCCGCTCGCGGCTGTGACATCGGTAAATGTACCGTCACAGTTGTTTCGCAGCAGAGATCTGCGCTGCGCGAGTTCCCAGCCGCCACGCAGAACTAGAATGTCCATGCAACCGTCGTTGTTGTAGTCGGCTTGCAGGATGTTGAGGCCGCCCAACTGATCCGCCAGTCCGGCCTTAGCGGCCTGTTCGGTAAAGGTCCCGTCGCCGTTGTTGTGAAAGAAGTGCAGCGGCTCGCAACTGTTGAAGCTCGAGGTCACCACATCGAATCGGCCATTGTTCTCAAAGTCATCGACGATCACGCCGCCGGCCATCGAAAAAGAATTCAGCCCGGCCTGGGGAGCGACATCGACGAAGCGTCCGACATCCTCACTCGATGCGAAAACAGATGGTGGAATCAGAAATTCCGGCGGAACCTTTTCCGGGTAAGCGCCCAGCGTCATATAGGCGAGATTGAGCAACCATCTGACTTCGAGTTCGTCAGGTTTTTGTTCGAGATATTTCAGGAAATACTCAACTGCGATTTGAGAGTCGCCCTTGATCGCATAGGCGCTGCCGGGGGGCATCGGCAATAGGCAGCGATCGCCCGGGGCGCGATACACGTCATTTTCCATCTCGGATTTGTGCAAATGAGCGATGCCGAGGGCCTCGTTCATTTGAAGGACGGCGGCAGGGACATCCGATGACGCGATCCGATACGCCTCCTCGTACTGTCGGATGGCATCGTTCATCTCGCCCTCGTAGGAGTGGAGTTCGCCCAGCGAAAAATGAGCATTCAGCAAGTCAATCGGCGCGTATGAGGCGCGGGCCTGCTGGTTCGCAGGCGATAGAAAATCTTCCAGCGACTTCTTTTCCGCGGCCAACGACTGCGTGCGGGCTTGGCAGATTTTGCGCGGGTCCTGTTCCCACCCACGCGGCTTGTCAAACTTGGATAGTCCCAACTCCGCTTCGCCCAAGCCTCCTAGGTTGGAGACGTACTTCACGCTCCCGGTGGCGGCTATGCCGGCAGTCCCGCCGAGAGTTGACGTGCTCCTAGATTCCTTCGTGACTTTCAGAATCGCGTATCCGAGCGGGACCTTTACGACCGGACTGATCTGTCCCGGACCAACGCCTTGCAAAGCAGCCCGCAACTCGGGACGCAACATGGAGAGATTCACTTTTCCCATTGAGCCGCCCTCTTCGGCCGTGGCGTCAATGGATCCTTGTTTCGCGAGCGCCGCGAAATCTTCGCCCTTCTGTAGGCGATCGACGATGTGTTGTGCTCCTTTAGGAGAACTCACCACGATAATGCTCAAGTTGATCTCGTCCGGCTGCGAATTGGGGACAGATTGGCCCGCCGCAAAGGTACAGGCGGCGATCAAACCTACAGTGGCCCACGCTTTGAACAGCTGTCTTTCGCACCGTAGAAAATGCATCGTCCTGGCCTTTACTCCAAAGACCTAAGTTTCAATTCTGATTCACGCGTTTCGGCTGGCCGGTTTTTGCCAGTTGAGATTTACGGTCCATCACGGTTGCAAGCAGATTTCCCAACTGATCGGCGCTGAACTCGTTGCCCTCGAGGTTCGCTACCAACCGCCCTTGGCGATCGGCGACGGTCGTGTGCATGGTATGAGCGAGCATCCCCATCTCCGGCCAGAAATTCATACCGAACATCAAACACACACGCTTTACTTCTGGGGGAGGGCCGGTGAGGAAATACCATCCCTTGGCGCTTGCCTTCCAGGTGTGGGCGTACTTGGCAAGAGCTTCTGGGCTATCACTGGTGGGATCGAAGGTAATGGTTAGGAGCACTAAATCCTTACCCAGACGATCTGCGAATCGCTTTCCTATGAGTCCGAGGTTGTTCGATAAACGAAAGCAATACTCCGGGAAGGAACATCTGGTGTACACGAAAGAGACGACGACAACTTTCCCTGACCAATCCGAGAACTTCACGTGACGCCCGTACTGGTCAACCAAGTTAAATTCGGGGACCTTCTGGTCCACCGCCAACATCTGGTCTGAACCGGAGCTGTCCGCGAACGCGCCCTCGGCCATTTTCAGCATTTCAACTTCAAGCGGCCTCTGATCCCGGCTCTGAAATTTATGGACCGTGATCTTCTCTGCATAAGATGAGTCCGGGTTCACAACCAGCATGAAGTCCACCAGCATCCCTGGTCGAATCGCCTTCAAATCTTCGGAGTCGCGTACGTCGAAGGGCATCACCATCGCGTCCATGAAACCGCGGATCTCTTTGCACGATGCGGTGAAGCGATGCGGGCCTTTGATTTCGAGCACCAGTCCGAACACTGGGTATCGCTGCTCGGCTTTGACCCAAGGAGCACTGAATAACAAGAACGCGAACACAATCAGACATCGATACGAAGCTGTGGTTCTTGTCATGGTTTACCGTCCTTGGCAGACGCGGGACCACTGGCTTTCGCCACTGACAAAGGCACGGGCTGGGCTGGGCCGATGCGATACGTCTGCCGATTGAGCTTGGTATAGTCCCGGGCGAATTCCTTGATCTCGATATATTGATTCATGCCCACGTTCGTGAATTCCTGACGGGTATTACTGGTGGGCCACCAAATCTCGATCTTGGCAATTCCAGCGGCCGGACCTAATCCAACGTGCTGCTCCAACGGAGATGCTCCCCATGAACCTCTGCTGTCCACGGTGCGATAGAACGAATGGCTTTCGCCATCCCGACCTTGAGTTGTAACCGCGACCCGCGCGCCAATCGCCGCCCGGTTGGACTTTACGCCGATGAGTTTGATCGCGATCCAGCCATTGTCATGGCCGGGATTGCGGAACACGCGAAGCGCGTGCGCGTCCGACGGGACCGCGCCTCCCATCTGCACCACGATGTCTTCATTTCCGTTGTTCTCCATATCCGCGAACGCAATCCCGTGGGTCTTATGCAGTTCGCCCGTGCCTGAAGACGGAGTGATGTCGACAAAACTCTTACCTCCTTTGTTTCGCATCAAGACGTTCGGAGCCAAAGTGCCGAAAGAAGGATTTCCGGTCCCGAGGTAGAAGTCCAAGAAACCATCGTTGTCGACATCACCGTAATTCGCACCCATCGGCATGAACACCTTGTCCAGCCCGACTTCTGTGGTCACGTCCTTAAAAGTTCCGTTCCTCATGTTCTTGTAAAGCTTCATAGGCCCGGCGTTGTGGCCGAGCCCGAGGTAAGTGCGCATGGTCTCTTCGACGGACGCGTAGTCGCTGGCCACGAACAGATCGGGCCAGCCATCGTTGTCATAGTCGAAGAACCAGGTACCAAAGCTTTGCCACGATTGCTGCACTCCGGCGCTGGCCGCTACATCCGTGAAGGTCCAGTCGTGGTTGTTGTGGTAAAGGAAGTTATCGCCGCGGATGTTGGAGACGAAGAAGTCCGGATAACCATCGTTGTCGTAGTCGCCAGTGACCACGCCCTTAGTGAACCGCGTTCGGTCAACGCCCGCGCCGAGCGAGATATTCTCGAATGTCCCATCGCCCCGGTTGTGATAGAGCTGGCTCGGCCCTTGCTCGTCCGCAACAAAAAGATCGATCCATCCGTCGTTGTCGATGTCCGCGAACGCCGCCGTCTGTGTCGCGAATAGGTGATCGGCCAAGCCGGATTCGCGGGTCACATCGGTAAATGTGCCATCGCAGTTGTTGCGCAAGAGCGAAAGCGGCATGGGTACTTGCCAGCCTCCGCGCAGTACGAGGATGTCCACGCAGCCGTCGTTGTTGTAATCAGCCTGGATAACGTTGGCACCAGCGGCTATCTTGGCCAATCCGGTAGCTTCGCTACGGTCGGAAAACGTGCCGTCTCCGTTGTTATGGAAATAGAGCAGATGCCCACAGACGTCGTAACTCGAGGTCACTACATCGAAGAGTCCGCGATTCCCGAAGTCTTCAACAATGACACCGCCTGACAAAAGGACAGCATCCAGGCCAGCCTCATGCGCCACGTCGGTGAAACGGCCGATGCTCTCGCCCGGAGCCTCAGTGGCTGGGGCTGTGATCAGGTACTTGGCAGGCACGCCGTCCGGGTATTTTCCCAGTGCCATGTAAGCCAGGTTCAGGATCCATTTAACCTCCAGATCGTCCGGCTTCTCTCCCAGGTACTTCTGAAAATACTGGATCGCGCTGTCGACATCTTCCGTCTGTTTGTATTTCGGATAGGCCCCGTTCGACTGGGGAGGAAAGATGCACCTGTCGCCGGGATCGCGATATATGCCGTTGTCCATCTCGGCTTTGTGTAAGTGAACATCCCCGAGAACTTCCTCGATCAACGGCAGGTGCTCAGGTAAGTTGGTCTGCGCGATTTGATAACAGGCCTCCCAATGCTTGATCGCCTCGTCCATGTGGCCTTGATACGACGCGACCAGTGCCGCGGCATAATGCATTTCGAGCAAGTCGGTTGGACTGGCTGAAGACGCTCGGGAATCCAACAAGGTTTGCAGATAGCCTTGCAGATGCGAGACCGCGCCTTGATGAAGTTGGCAAATCGTACTCACGTCATAATTCCATTTGGCGGGCTTCGGCATTGCGCGAAATGCCGCTTCAACCTCGTTCAGGCCTGAGGTTTCGGGCACTTGACGCACCACCGTGCGCCCCGTGACCGACAAGGTTCCAGCCGAACTCATCGTGGTTTGATTGGCAGAGTTGCTTTCTTTCGCCAAAGTAACGACGGGGGTCTCCTCAGCGAGCACCTGCAAAATGGCATATCCGGTGGGAATCTTGATGACCGGGCTGACTTGTCCTGGCCGCAGAGATTGCGAGGCATCGCGCAGCTCAGCACGCAAGTCTTCTGCTCTCATCGCGCCGAGGTCGCCGCCCATGTCGGCTGACGGATCCGTGGAGTTCCGCTTCGCGAGCGTGGCAAAGTCTTCGCCACGATTCAGTGCATTGAGAATCTCAGCGGCTCTCTTGGGTGAATCTACAACGATGATTCTTATGTGAAGGCCGCCAGCAGCATATCCCGGAGACGTGAACGCTAGAAATACCAGGGTTAGAACATTTGCAACGACTAGCGCTGCACCCAATTTCGAGAGCAATCCAGACCCCCACCACGCGAATCGCTTGCCTGCGTCCAAATGAAAGAGTGGCGGAATCTTATGATTGCTGGCTAACGTGCACCATATGGCAAAGACGTTAACCTAAAAACATTAATATAAAACCATCAACGAAATGTTCTCGTGATTGGTGAGAATCTTCATCTCGCTCGCTCGATTGCGGGTCCCGGCCCAGCCGTTAATGCTTATTGAGTATTGCTCTCCCCGCCGAGTCTCCGTAGTTTTTCCTCTGGAACTGAGCGCATTCGTTCCTGCATACCGGTCCACAGTCGTCGGGGACAATTGCAGAAATTGCAGATTAACGCGGCGCGCCTCCATCTTCATTCTCGGAGGTGGAGTTGATTTGAATTCTCCAGGTGTCAGGTCGTCGGATATTTATGGCGGATAAAAGCCGCGCATCGAAGGCCGACAAGATTACAGTTTTGCTTGTCGATGATCATTCTTTAGTGCGACGCGGCTTTCGCCGCATTCTGGACGATGAAATCAACATTTCGGTTGTTGGGGAAGCGGGTGACGGCGTTCAAGCAATCAAGCTGGCCCGAGAGCTTAGGCCCGCCGTTGTTCTCATGGATTGTTCAATGCCGGGCATGAACGGCTTAACGGCCACGAAAGAGATTCTCGAAACATGTCCTGAGACTTCAGTTTTGATGTTGAGCATGCATTCGGAAACAACTTGGGTCCGCCAGGCGGTCGACGTTGGCGCTCGCGGATTTATTCTCAAGAATGCGGTGGACCTTGATCTGGGCTCGGCGATCGAACGAGTAGCCGCAGGGGAACTTGTGTTTGACCCGCAGCTCAGTAATGAAGCCGGGGATAAGAGCGGTCGACGCGACCTGAGCACCCGTGAACTTGAGATTCTACAGTTGATCGTGGACGGCAAATCAAACAAGGAAATCGCAGCCCAGCTCAACCTCAGCGTTAACACGGTCGGCGTTCACCGCTCGAGGATAATGGGCGTAGTGGGCGTTCGCAAGACAGCCGACCTCGTGGTTCACGCGATCCGCAAGCGGCTGGTAAACATACCGTGACCAAGTCCGAAGGCGACGACTGCGACTCCCTGCCTTTTAGGATAGCGCAGCGGTCACTTCACCACCTGCCAGCCGCTGGTACTCAGAAGGCAGGCGTGGAAGGCGGGTGCGTTCCCATTAATGTTCGAATACAAACTACCCGGGGCACATGACCCATTGGGAACTCCGGTCCCAACCGCCCACGTCGGCACGCGTCGGACTCGTCGTGTACCGGACTCCCGCCGCCAGGATGCGGAATTCATGCGTTGATCGGGGAGTGGAGGGCTGGTCGGCCGTCAGTCGGATTGACTCGCTCGTGGTGAAACTCGAAGTGCCTGCGGCGCGTTAGTGCGAGGAGTCGGCTGCGGGGTCGCCCACGTATTGAACTCTGCGGCTTTGACCGTCTACAAAATCGACCACAGCGATGTAGACGGAAGACCAGAAGTGCTGTTTATCTGCTTGAGAAGATTGGTCGGGGAGAGAGGATTTGAACCTCCGACCCCCTGGTCCCGAACCAGGTGCTCTACCAGGCTGAGCCACTCCCCGACGAAATCAAGAGCCTGCGCGAGAGAAGGCGGGAAACGCAGCGCGCACAGACCTCGAAATACCGCGACCGATTGCAATTATAACATTCAGTGTCCGCGTGCTCGCTCTCTGCAAGCCAAGTTGGCAGAGCCTCAGTGCGCTTCAAACTGAGCCGTTGCCGCTAAGGTCTGTGTCGACCACAAGTTCGGCAGAAAGGAAAAACAGCCGCAGTCCGCGGAAATATCGTATAACTGGATGTGATTTTACCAGGGCTTTGCCCCGTTGGGCGCGTCTTGGCAATTGCACAAATTCCCTTAACAGTAACGTTTTAATCGATGATTGCGTTCACCGCAAATTGTTTGTATACGCCGCTCGAGCGCATGGAGCAGCCGCTGCTGCTGGTGGATGACCACGTGATCATCGAATGCGGCTCGCGCAGCGCGCATCAGATTCCTCAAGGAACCCGCGTTGTGGATTTTGGCGATGGCATCCTGGCGCCCGGGTTCGTTGACATTCATATCCATGGAGGTGCGGGTCAAGATGTCATGGAGGCTGATGCATCCGGTCTGGCTGCGGTGGAGCAACTACTCTTCAAACATGGCGTGACCAGCTATTTCCCGACGACTGTGACTGCACCTCTCGATAAAACCTGGTCAGCCCTCGACCGCTTGGCAAAAGCGATTGAAAGTGCATCGCGAGACGACGATTCTCGTACGGACCGAGCCCAACCACTCGGCATTCATTTGGAGGGACCGTTTCTCAGTCACGTGCGCCGCGGTGTGCATCCGCCGGAAAACTTGCTGTTGCCCACCCTTTCGACTTTCGACCGGTTCTGGCAGGCAGCGCGTGGACACATTCGCGTCATGACCATTGCACCCGAGCTGGAAGGCGCTCGGGAAGTGATCGCCGAGGCGGCTCGACGTGGCGTCTGCGTCAGCCTGGGACATTCCGATGCCGACCTGAATTCGACGCGCGCCGCTGTGGCCGCGGGAGCGCGCCACGCTACGCACACGTTCAATGCGATGCGGCCGCTCGATCACCGGGCGCCGGGAATCGTCGGCGAAGTGCTTACTGACTCGCGATTGTCGGCTGACATCATCGCTGATGGAATTCATCTCGATCCCACCATCGTCGAATTGTTTCTCAAGGCCAAAGGACCTGACGCAGCGGTGCTGATCACCGACGCGATTTCAGCCACTGGCATGCCGGAGGGACGCTATCGTCTCGGGACCTTCGAAGTCGAAGTGAAAGATGGCCGTTGTCTCGTAGGCGGGAAATTGGCGGGGAGTGTGTTGACCATGGATCGCGCGGTGCGCAATGTGATGCAGTTCGCTCACTGGGATCTGCAACAGGCCCTTCGTCTGGCCACGCTCAATCCGGCGCGGGTAGCGGGATTGGCGAATCGAGGCAAGCTTGAAGCTGGGGCCGAGGCCGATTTCGTCGTGTTGAGTCCCAGAGGTGAGGTGAGAAGCACAATCATTCGCGGTGAAATGGCTGAAGCGGTAAACAGAAACTGAGGATATGGATGGCAGATAAGGGCGGGTTTGCCCATCACATGCTGAAAGAGATTTTCGAGCAGCCGCAGGGCCTGCGCGACACTATCGCGCCTCGTGTGTCGATCGACGAGGGTCTGGTCCGGCTGGACGACATGCGCATCATCGCGGAGGAACTGCGTTCCCTAGAGCGGATCAACATCGTGGCTTCGGGAACCAGTCGCCATGCCGGTATGGCTGGCCAGTTCATGATTCAGGATCTCGCGCACGTCCCCGTGGAGGTGGATTACGCCAGCGAGTTTGAATATCGCAATCCATTGATCTGCCGCAACGAACTCACGATCGTAATCACGCAGTCGGGTGAAACAGCAGATACAACCGCGGCCCAGCGTGAAGCCAAGGCCAAGGGTTCGCGCACGATTGCAATCTCCAATGTGATGGATTCCACCATCGCTCGCGAAGCGGATGGCGTGCTCTACACCCATGCCGGGCCCGAGATCAGCATCGCTTCCACCAAGGCTTTCACGGCGCAGATGGCTGTGCTGTTTCTATTCGCAATCTATCTGGGTCAGGTACGCGGCCAACTCACGAAAGAGCAGGTGCGCCGCTATATTCGGGGACTGCTTGAGCTTCCCGCTAAGACTGAAACTGTGCTCGAGTCTGCCTCCGACTGCAAGGGGCTCGCCGACCGCTACTACCAAGTCGAGGATTTTCTGTTCCTCGGCCGCGCCATTCATTATCCCGTGGCCATGGACGGCGCGCTTAAATTAAAGGAGGTTTCCTACGTTCATGCTGAGGGCTATCCCACGGGAGAAACCAAGCACGGCCCGAACGCGATGATCGACGAGAATCTGCCCGTAGTCATTGTTGCCACGTGCGACCGCGACGATGCCGGATCGGTGCTGCGCTACGAGAAGAATATTGCCAACATCAAAGGCTTCAAGCGGCAGTCCGCGCGGGTGGTTGCGATCGCATCCGAGGGCGATGAAGACATGCAAAAGCTCGCCGATCACACGATTTTTGTTCCGCAGGCGCCGGAACTGCTGTCACCGATTCTGGAAATTGTACCTCTGCAGTTGTTCGCTTATTACATGGCGGTTCGGAAAGGTTTGGATGTCGACCGGCCGCGCAACCTGGTGAAGTCAGTCACTCTGGAGTGAGGCTTAGCCGCTACGCGGCGAAGGAGTCCTCGTCCGGGTCTGGAAGCGATGATGGCGGATCGCTCGCCGGGAACGTATCTGCCACGGTCTTATCCATCATTTTGTCTTTCTTCTCGACCAGGTTGCTTTCGTCAATTTTGCGATCTTCGGGGTCTCTCGTGTCTTCGGTCGAATTTCCATTCATTGAACTTCCTCGTTTCTCTTAAGATGCTGCCGACCCTTCCCCGGGAACAGAATGTTTGCGCGATTTCTCTATCAAGCCGGAATTCACGCTTGCCCCGCACGGGCGAGGGCACCCGCGCCTACATTTCTCCTAGTGAGTGAAGGAGAAATTCAGCCCGGTTGTAAGGACAATGTCATTTGTCTTGAGGGCAGGCGTGCCCGCAGGCTGCGCAGGCGGATTGGTCACATAGATATCGCCGAACGCATTTTGCCATGCCAGCCACTTGCTGATCTTAGTCACGGTGCCGAGATTGAAAGCCGCGCGATATTGCCCGGTTTCGCCGGAGCTAAGGTCGGGAAAGAAGTACAACTTTTGCGTGACCACAGTTGATGCTCCTACTTTTTGGGTCAGCTCCTCGCCCAGGGTGAGCGCCACGAACGTGTTCGTAACCGAACTGTATTCTTCTCGGGTATAGTTCGGGCCAACCAGGAAGTCCAGCGTAGTTCTGTCAGTCTTTATCGCGTGGTATCCGAGGCCGCCTCCCAGGACGGTTCGAAGATTCAGATCCTGCAGGGCATTGGTCTGAAAATCGGCGCCCACGAAGGCGAACAGCCCGGGGTTCAGGTTTCGAGAATACCGGGCGCCACCCTGATTCGAGTTTGCCGTCGTACTTGGCGTTGTCCCAGGCGAGTTGTTCGTGGCATAGACCGTATTTTCATAGAGTGCGATCTCGTCGTGCAGCGTCTTGCGATCACCGGTGAAGGCCACGGCTAAACTCTTGGTCTCACTGTTTCCGGCGGTGAGGGCGAAGCCGATGTTCGCTCCTCCCACCCAACCTTCTGTGAGTCCCGGGTGCAGCGACTTTTCATACGCTGTCTGCTCCGCGTCGCTGCGCAACCCGGTCACATCGGCCTTCGCTACATTTACAGTTCCGTTCGCCGAAGTTGTCACTGCGAGACTCCCGTCTGCCGTGGTCACTGGACCAACCACCGTCTTTCCGTTTGACAGCGCTACGTGAAGCGGCTGGGTGGACGTCACTTCCTGAACTGCCGGCCACTGAACGGTCACGTCGCCTGCAAACTCCGTCTTAATCAGCAGGGTTTTGTCGTCGGATTTTGTGATGGTCCCGGTGAGCCGATCCCCATTCTTCAGCACTACCTGATCGGCGAAAAGCGCGGAACTGAAAGCGAATATTGACAACGCCACACAGAGATGCACCTTACGCATATCATTTCTCCATCATGAATTTGTACTTTCGTTTTGCGGGGCCCAGTGGATGACAGCAACAAGGAAGAAATTAACTTACCGCAGATATCGGAATCCCGCCATAGGGGAAACCCCGACCGGCGTATTCCATGAAAGATGAATCAAGCTGGCGCTCTGGCCTTGTCTTAAGAGAAAATACGAATGGCGCTGGGTAAACAGCCTTGCAGTGCTGGCGACTTAGCTCTTGGTCCGGTTGCTCTGCACTTCCGTCTCCGCAGTCTTCGTCGGTTCGGCAGATGAGTCCTTCATGCCTTCTTTCAAAGCGCGGATGCCCTCGCCAATTCCTTTGCCAAGCTCAGGCAATTTCTTGGGGCCAAACACCAACAGAGCAATAAAGAAGATCACAAGAAGATGCATCGGTTGAAAAAGACCTTCAAACATACAATACCTCCGGCAGACACAACTACTCTCTTTAACCTTACTGAAGCCAGATTATTCCGTCAACCTGGGCTTTTCTTCTTGCCTAGCCAGCGCCGCAAGAGCTTGCGCAGGAACGAGACGTCTGAATACAGCGGCCACGTCGCCGCACTGCGTCTCAGTTTGAAAGGAAAGTCAGCGGGTTGTCGCGAAAAAAGACGTTGCTCGAGGTCGTAAGTTATTCATTTTGCGCGGTCTTGTTTGGTCGGCCAACTGCAACAGTGGTTCGGCAGCCATCCAGACATGAACTTCCGTGCCGTCGAAAGGCGGCTCTGACGCTCCTAGAATGGCGGAGTCCCAAGTCTAAGGCGCGGCCCTTAAGCCGCCTGGAGTTTCATTATGACTTCCACCCCCACAGCCCCGGTCGGGATCAAGAAACCCGTTTCTCCGGCAGTCCTCCCATCCAACAGCGACACCCAAACCGCCGAGCGAGCGACGAAAGCAAGTCCATCCCTCGCGCCTCAGATCGTCCCCAAGCAAACCGGTTACGGCATGCCTTGCGCAAATTGCAAGACATACTACGCGGCCGATCTTAAAACGTGTCCCGTGTGTAAAGCGGGAGAGCGCGTTTCAACGACGGCAGTGCCCGTGCGTTCAACTATCGCTCCCACTGAACTATGCCCTGATCCGGTCGCGCTGGAAGAAGAGCGCGAACGTTTCTTGCGCGACTTCAAGGCGCAAGTTTTCGCTTCCCAGTTGCCCATCAATGTGAACGGGAGTCTGCACTGCGCGCACGCGGAGAACCATCCCAGCGGCCCCGAACCAGCGGTCGTCTGCCAAGGCTGTTACGATCACTTGCAGGAACGTGTAGACGTTCTCGAAGCGGCCATGCACATGGACTTGAAGGAAGCTACGCAGATCGTGTACGACGCCGTGTGGGCAGATCCGTCCGATCCCACCAAGACTTACGAGAACGCTGCTCACGCTCTGCTGGCCGAACTGCGGAGACGCTCGGGAGTGACCCAGGTATTCGGACTGTTGCAGCCTTTGTCGGACTAAATTCTAAAGCCTCAATCAGGGCGCAGGAGCAAATCGCAACCTGCCAAACGCGCTGGGCACGTGGAAATTCGGCTGCGGTGTGTTCGTGGGTTGCCACGCCACATAAGCTCGCGGCTCATGCCTGCCTTCGACTCGGTAAAAGTTGGCCCGCCAGATCGCAGACGGATCAAAGTTCGCGGTTAGTGACTTCATCGGGATTGCCAACTCCGCCGTCCATGTGTGCGATTTTTCATTCACCGTCACCGAGCGCTGCAAACCGCTTTTCAAATCCGCACGGCCGCCGGGGAAAATGTCGAGATCGATCCACATGCCATTCGCACTGACTTCAAATTCCCGGTAGAAACCTGCGCGCGAGGGGTCGGGCTGCAGAAATACCTCGGCCACGTCGCGATCCCACAAGTGATCGCGCCGGCCATTGGGATCGGAGTCCTCGAACACAAAAAGCTCGCGGTAGCGGCACTCGAATCTCAGATAAAGATGTTGCCGCGACCACAGGACCAGCACCTTAGTTTCGCGCTCGGGGTCGGCATTCTTGCCCTGCCAGTCAGAGGAAAAAGTAACGGCGCCGGCATTCTGCCATTCCTCCGCGATATGCGAAGCGTCCAGTCTTAGTTCGTGATCGATATACGTAGCAACGATCTCGGAAGCAGGCGCAATCGAGGTACTGACTTCGGGCATCAACATAGCAGAGAACGGTGAACCGGGAACCGAGAACTGACCTAAATCCTGAGACTTGAACGCATCAGCATAGCGCAGAAAAGTCGCTTTGACCGCAAGATCCGGATGGTCCACCGGAAATCGTTGTCCTAAGCTGACAACATTATGACAACCAATGCGATACTCAACCAAACGGAAATGATAGCCATGGCTCCCAGCCACCAGAGCCCCGACCACAAGAACGATAAGACTGGCGAGAGCAGTCAAGACCTGCGCTGGCAGGCCGTTCTGTCCCGTGACGCCAGCCAGGATGGACGCTTCGTTTTTGCCGTGTCCTCGACTGGCGTGTATTGCCGGCCGTCCTGTGCCGCGCGGCGTCCCCGCCGCGAGAACGTTGCCTTTTTCGCCCAGCCCGACCAAGCTGAAAAGGCTGGCTACCGTGCGTGCTTGCGCTGCCGGCCTAGAGCGATTGGCGGCCATGGCGCGACCGAAGTGGTGAAGACGATCTGCCGCTACATTGAGCAACACCTGGATGAACCTCTCACGCTAGCGCGACTCGGATCAGAATTTCATCAGAGCCCGTTCCATTTGCAGAGGACCTTCAAGAGTGTCCTTGGCATCACGCCTCGAGCCTACGCCGACTCGTGCCGCATGAACCAGCTCAAGGATAATCTTCGTGCCGGGCACTCGGTCACCCGTTCCATGTACGACGCGGGCTACGGTTCCAGCAGCCGATTGTACGAGCGAACCGCGTCGCAGCTCGGCATGACGCCAGACAAGTACCGTCGCGGCGCGATTGCCGCGCCCATCCGCTACACCTTCGCCGACTCTCCTCTGGGACGCATGTTAATCGCGGCCACCGACCAGGGAATTTGCGCGATCCAGTTTGCCGATTCCGACAGCGAACTCGAGCAAGGATTGAGACACGAGTTTCCTTTCGCCATCCGTCGGCGCGACGACAAAGCCATGCGGTGTTGGAAAGAAGATTTGCTTCGCCAGATGCGCGGCCAGCGTGTGAACGCCGCTCTGCCCTTGGACATTCAGGCGACCGCATTTCAGCGGCGCGTGTGGTCACATCTCCAATCCATTCCCTTCGGGGCAACGCGTTCCTACGCAGCGGTGGCCAAGGCGATCGGTCAGCCCAAGGCCACGCGAGCGGTCGCCCGAGCCTGTGCGACCAACCCAGTGGCAGTTGCCATTCCCTGCCATCGCGTAGTGCGGAAAGGCGGAGACATGGGCGGCTACCGCTGGGGTGTAGAGCGAAAGAAAGCGCTACTCGAACTGGAGACGCAACACGCATGAGCACTGTTCAATGGAGGACGGGCGTCTCCGCCCGTCCAGAGAAGCGAAGCCCGCAGAATAAACCGCTTGAATCGCGTAGGGACAGCCACCGGCTTTCCGAACGAGCGAAGATCACACAGGTTCATAACTAGGTGTCAGCTTCAGAACAACACTGTCGTGGTCTTGGTTTCGAAATAGGTTTCGTAACAGGTTGGTTGGCGGCATTTTAATCCGCACGTGGCGTCGCGCTGGCCAGTGCGAGAATCGCTCCGGCGAACAGCATCGTGTCAAAGAAGTAGTTGATCCCCTCAATTTTGACGTCAGTGCTCGGGTCGGCCAGCGCGGCGATCAGAATTGGCCCATAGATGAACACGACCACCAACACAATCCAGGTACCGAGATATGTTGCCGCCATCCGCGTCTTCTTGTCCAGCAGAATGCATACCCCGGCGACGAAAAGAATTGCCCCTGTCAGCCAGCCAACGAGCAGGTGGGCCGGAATCCACGCGGGCATCAGTTTTTCGAGCGGGACTCCGGGAACGTTCGCTGTGTGCATAGAATTCTCAATGCCATAAAATATAGCGGCGACCCCGATGATCACCCGGCCCACGGTTATGAGCGTGCTTCCGCCTTGCCCGTGGCCTTGCCTACGCATCGCGTCTCCGGCAAGAATCCAGCCTCCGCCGCCGAACAACATTTCGCGTAGGGTCAATATCCATCCAAACCGGTCTTTGGGGTTAGCGAGGGATCCCGGAATGTCCATCATCGCCACAAAACAAAACATCGCGATCCCGAATAGCAGGCCGGACCAGCGAACTAGAATTTTTGTGGCAATGCTCAAAGATGCGGCCAGCAGCGCAAAGCCGAAGAAATATGCCCAAAACAATTTCCAAGGCATATACGAAGGCACCATGGTCGCGAGGCCTTCAGCGGCCGCGAGATGCAGGGCGCCGAAGACCGCCAAGGGAGCCGCGAAACACAAATTGCTCAAGGCTACGATCTTGTCCAGGCCGCGGGCCCGCTCGATATCGGTCTTCGCAGCCCAGATCGCAACCAGAATAATTACGACGCCTGCGGTGCACATGGAGGACACCGTGCGAGAGATCACAAGAAATGCCGCGAGCATTGTTATGTGCATGTGGATGTCGAGCCTAAGTTCAGGTGCTCGATCTGAGCGCGTTATCCCGAGTCAACGCAGCTTCAATTCTGGCTGGGATGCGTACGTGAGTATATTTGGTTGCTAAGCTGAGTGGAGCTCCGATCTGCATTGGGCTACTTTCCCGTGCAACCATTTATCCTGATATCAATTGGCGCGGTACATTGCTGATCCTCCCAACCCGCTATAATTCTTCCGCAATGAACCTCGAACAGAAACTGGCGGAACTAAAGAAGCGCGACCATCTTGCTGAAGACGGCGGCGGCTCCAAGCGGCGTGAAAAGCAGCACAAAGAAGGCAAAATGTCGGCCCGCGAGCGCATTGAGTTCCTGCTCGACGAAGCCACATTCGAAGAAACCGACAAACTGGTGACGCATCGTTGCAACGACTTCGGAATGACCGAGCAAAAGTTCTACGGCGACGGATTCATCACCGGATACGGTCGCATCGAAGGCCGTCTCGTATTTGTCTTCGCCCAGGATTTCACCGTCTTCGGAGGCTCGCTCTCGGAAGCCAACGCGGCCAAGATCGTGAAGATCATGGATCTAGCCGCCAAGATGGGCGCCCCGATGATCGGCCTCAACGATTCCGGCGGCGCCCGCATTCAGGAAGGCGTGATGTCGCTGGCCGGCTACGCCGATATCTTTCTAAGAAACACGCTGTATAGCGGAGTGGTTCCGCAAATTTCCGCCATTATGGGCCCGTGCGCCGGCGGCGCGGTTTACTCGCCCGCGATTACCGATTTCATCCTCATGGTCGACAAGACTTCGTACATGTTCATCACCGGGCCCGACGTAATTAAAACCGTCACCCACGAGGAAGTCACCAAGGATCAGCTTGGCGGAGCCGAGACCCACAACGAAACCTCAGGGGTGGCCCACTTCAAGGCTCACGACGACGCCGAGTGCCTATCGATGGTGCGAGAGTTGCTCAGCTTTCTCCCCTCCAACAATCTCGACGACCCGCCGCGCAAGCCCTGCACCGACCCCATCGATCGCGCTGACGCCGCGTTGGACAAGATTGTCCCCGACCAATCGAATCAGCCTTATGACATTAAAGACGTGATCCACACCGTGGTGGACGACGGTTATTTTTTCGAAGTGCAGGAGCATTATGCGAAAAACATAGTCGTAGGATTTGCCCGCCTGAACGGGAAGCCGGTGGGAATTGTCGCCAACCAGCCCGCGTTTCTAGCCGGCACTCTGGACATCAACGCATCGATCAAAGGCGCGCGCTTCGTCCGCTTCTGCGATTGCTTCAACATCCCGCTGGTGACTTTCGAAGACGTCCCCGGATTCCTCCCCGGAACCAATCAGGAATACGGCGGCATCATCAAACACGGCGCCAAGCTCCTATTCGCCTTCGCCGAGGCGACGGTGCCAAAGGTGACGGTAATCACGCGCAAAGCCTACGGCGGAGCCTACTGCGTCATGGCCTCGAAGCACATTCGGACGGATGTGAACTACGCCTGGCCCACAGCTGAAATTGCAGTCATGGGCCCGGAGGGCGCGGTGGACATCGTTTACAAGCGCGAACTGGAGAGCGCCGAGAACCGCGAAGCGGTTCGTCAAAAAAAGATCGAAGAGTTCCGCGAGCGGTTCGCTAACCCCTACGTAGCCGCCGACCGCGGCTTCGTCGACGCCGTAATCCAACCCCGCGAGACCCGCAAAAAGCTAATCCAAGCCCTGGAGATGCTAGAAACCAAGCGCGACAAGAACCCTCCGAAGAAGCACGGGAATATTCCACTGTGAGGGAATCTGATAGTCTGAGTGGAAATGAGCCCGGAAGAAGAGCGATCGCCCGTCGAGATTCACCCTAAAGAAATCAAGGGATCTTGGGACGCGGGATACGTTCTCGATTTGCACACGATATCGAGCACGATGATCGGATACAACGAGTTCGGCCATCCCGAATTCGATACGCAAAGGTCGCCTTTCGGAGAGCTCGTTTACCGTCTCAAATACCGCGGCGACAAGAATGCTCTTCCATCAATCGTCGAGGCTGTCGTCGGTTTCATGAAGGGATGGGGGATTCGACCTGATGTCATCGTTCCCGCGCCGCCATCGAAACTGCAGCGCGCTTTCCAGCCGGTGATCGAGATTGCCTCACAGCTAAGCGCAGAACTCCAGATTCCCGTTGACAGCACATCTCTCAAGAAGGTGAGCCCCACTTCCCAGATGAAGGACATCGGCGACTTCGCTGAACGAGTCAAAGCCTTGGAGGCTGCCTTCACTGTTGGCAAGGATCTCGAAGGGAAACAAGTTCTGCTACTTGATGATTTGCTTCAGTCGGGTGCGACCATGAATGTCGCGGCCAGCACCCTCAGAAAGAACGGTGGGGTGAAGGCCGTTTACGCGATTGCGCTGACGCGCACGAGAGGTTGAAAGATGAAAAGCGTCTTTGTTGCCGGCTCCCGCGCTGTGTCGAGGTTGAATTCGCAGGTGAAAGAGCGACTTGACAACATCATGAAACAGAACCTTGCCGTGTTGGTTGGTGACGCAAACGGCGCAGATAAAGCCGTGCAGCGATACCTCGCAAAGTGCCATTACCAGAACGTTGTGGTCTACAGCATGGACGTCTGTCGCAACAATGTGGGCTGCTGGCCGACACGGCGGCATACAGCCCCGCCAGAGGCCAGGCGCGACCGCCACTATTACGGCATCAAGGACTTAGCAATGGCTAAGAATGCGACCTGCGGTTTCATGCTATGGGATGGCGTGAGCAAAGGCACGCTGACGAACGTCATCAACCTGCTGAACTTTGGGAAGAAGACGCTACTCTACCTCAGCCCAAAGAAACTGTTCTTCAAACTCCACACCTATGAAGACTTTCAGCACGCCCTACATGCGAACGGGATCGATAATGTCTCTGGCTTCCTCGCATCGTCAGGAATCCGAGTGTCGGTTTCGGAGGTCTTACCATTGGCAACGCTAGGCTAGTTCTGCGCCAGCCCTTTCCGGCGGGGGGGTACTGGCGTAAGATGGCGCCCCACTCTCGATGTGTTTCCGCCTGCAAATTCGCCTTTTGTTTGCCCGATAGTAAGCGTACAATCTCTCTCTGCGCTTGTCGAGGAGGAGGGAGTGGAACAATCTCCGGTGTTGGTTCCTCTGTTTATAGGTATCGTGATCGGCGTCGCCGCTGCTTCCTGCACGACCTGGCGAATCCTGCGGAGCCGCATCGAGCGGCTGTGAAGAAGACGAATGAAGTTCAGATCGAAGCCGCAACACTGAGGGAGCAGAACACACGGGTACCGGAACTCCAGGAGTCGGTGCAGTCGAGCACACGCGAAATCCAAAGACTGGGAATTGACCTGGCCACGGTGCGCGCCGAATTGGAGGCTGAAAGGAGGCAAACTCCCGAGAAGACTGCTTTCCTTAATGACCTAGCCAACCAAATACTGGAAGACAAGTCCAAGCGATTCACTGCCCAGAATCAGCAGAACCTCGACCAGCTTCTTGGTCCGCTTAAGACGAAGCTTCAGGAATTTCAGCAAAAGGTTGAAGACGTCTACGACAAAGAGGGCACGGCCAGAACCGCACTGACGACTCAGGTCAAGCAGCTTATGGATCTCAATCAGCAGCTTTCTAAGGACGCGCACAACCTTACGCAGGCGCTCAAAGGTTCGGGTAAGACCCAAGGCATTTGGGGTGAGCGAGTTTTGGAGCGCGTACTGGAAATGTCCGGCTTACGGAAGGGGCAGGAGTATGAACTCCGCGAGACCTATAAGCGCGAAGACGGTAGTCGAGCCCAGCCGGATGCAGTCGTCCACTTGCCAGAGGACAAGCACATTGTAGTGGATGCCAAAGTGTCTCTCACGGCTTACATCGATTACACGAACGCGGACAGCGATTCCGGCAAGGCGGCGGCGATTGGGCTACATCTTGATTCCGTGCGCAAGCATATCAAAGAATTGTCTGAGAAGAACTACCAGGCGCTTTACGACCTGAACTCGCTCGACTTCGTCGTCATGTTTATCCCTGTCGAGCCCGCTTTCATGCTGGCCATCTCCGAAGACGCCAACCTGTGCGGGAATGCGTGGGACAAGAACGTACTTCTGGTTAGCCCCACCACGTTTCTATTTGTAGTCCGTACCATCAAGTACTTATGGGGGCAGCAGCAGGCAACCCGCAGCGTGCGGGAAATTGCCGAGAGGGGAGCCTCCTTTTACAACAAGCTGGTTGGTTTTGTCGAGGATCTTACGGACGTAGGTAATCGCCTCAGGCAAGCTAGCGAGTTACGAAAGCGCCCAAAACAAACTGGTTCAAGGCCAGGGCAGTGTCATTCGGCAGGCTGAAATGCTCAGAGACCTTGGCGTGAATCCGAGCAAGTCTCTTCCTAAGAAGTTGGTCGAGTCGGCCCTTACTGAGCAACCATTCGTACTTCCGAGTCTGGCGGCGGTCGGAGAGGTGGGTGATTCCGAAGAGGATCGTCCGGCTAACGGCACCACACCCAATTCGGAAGAGGAGATCCCCTTTTAGGTTCCGTATGAATATCTATGAAACGTTAAGGACGAGTATTATCAGCAAGAAACCCTGCAAAGCCAGCAAACCGGGTGAGCCCGAACGCAAGGTGTGCCCATATCTCATTGGCAAGTCGAGTGAGGGCGAGGTCAACGTTCTGTACTACCAGTTCGAAGGATATAGTAAGCGTGGGTTAAAAGAGGACGGATCCAGCGCGAATTGGCTGCAACCGTGTTTCCGATATAGCCAGTGCAGAAATCGTAGACGAGGCGTGGCACCAGCCAATCCAAAAGCCGAAAACACGAGGTAGCTGCGTTGTATCGGTCGATGCTGAGGTCGACGGTTATTACTAAACTGCTTTAGGCTGCGAGGGCGCTCCTAGCTGTCATTGAGCTCTAAAATCGAGTGGACCGACGCCACCTGGAACCCCGTCCGCGGCTGCACCAAAATCAGTCCTGGATGCAAGCATTGCTATGCTGAGACTTTCGCGGAGCGGTTTCGCGGGGTCAAAGGGCATCCTTATGAACAAGGGTTCGACCTTCGTTTGGTCCCAGAGAAGCTGACGGAGCCGTTTGGGTGGCGCTCGCCCAAGCTCGTCTTCGCCAACTCGATGAGCGACTTGTTTCAGCCAGGAGTGCCCGACGCATACACCGAAGTGGTCTCGCGAGTGATGGCGACGGCTGACTGGCATACGTATCAGGTGCTGACCAAGCGATCGGAAAGACTGCAAGAGCTACTCACCGGAAAATTGCGCTTCGCGGCGGAGAAAGAAAACATCTGGTGGGGTGTGAGTGTCGAAGATCGGACATACGGATTGCCCAGAATCGATCATCTTCGACAGTCCCCTGCGAAGGTGCGTTTCTTGTCCATCGAACCTCTGCTGGAAGACCTCGGCGAAATAGACTTGTCGCGTATCGCGTGGGTGATTGTCGGCGGCGAGAGTGGTCCCGGCGCACGTCCGATGAAGAAGGAGTGGGTCGTCTCCATTCGCCAGCAGTGCAGAGATCAGCGAGTGCCTTTCTTCTTCAAGCAATGGGGCGGGGTGAGAAAAAAGCAGAACGGCAGGTTGCTGGATAATCAGACTTATGACGAATATCCGAACCGCGTTAGCAGACCCATCCCTGAAAGAGCCGAGTGCCTCGCATCCGCTGAGGAGTTCAGAAGAACTTCGGACACTAAGTTAGTCCAGCTGCCCTGATGCGAGTTATTCGTGGAAAACGCAACTGCCGAGCTTTGCTCGGCCTGACAGCCGGGGGCTGCTGTCACCACGTGATTATCGCCCACAAACACTAAGAGTCCCGAGGTGGTGTTGAGCTCATTCGTCTCGGCCAGTAGCTCGCGTTAGACCCTTGCTGACCTGACATAGTTGCTATCCTTGCGGACTGCAATTACCGATCCTCGCTTGGGCTCCGGGCTTACCGCCAACCGGAAAAACCTGCTCAACGCCTCGGGACTCTATCCTGCCTTTGACATGATGTTCTTGTTCACCTCGACCAGCGCTTTGCTATAGACCCTCGCTCGCCCTCTCCACTTTTCATCTTGCGATGCCGCAGAGTGACTTCGCTTGAGTCCCGGACGCCGCACCAACCGGGTAAACTCTAGAACGTGTCAAAGAACGATTATGTTTTTACTCTTCCTATTCTGGGAGTCAACGAAAAACGCGTTGATCTATCTGCTTTGAATGCAGTCGAGTGCAGCCGCTCCACAAGCGTGTGACCGAATTTGGTGCAAGCGGATGACACCAACTCGCGGAGAGCGCGCTCCCAGTGCGTTGTTTAGCCGACGTCGATGCTGCAACTTCGTCTCGCGCTCAGGAATTCGTATGAATTCCTGAATGTGGAAAATCCGGCGCAATCCTTGTTGAGAGCGGAGTCCAGGAATTCTGGAAACTTACGGGCAAGAAAAACCGCCAGCTTTTGGACGCTGGCGGTTTCAAGTTGGATGCCAAGGAATTCACTTCTGCTTGGGAGGTTGAATCAGCCTCGACGGAGGAATCGGCCTCTGGCCTTCGTCGTCGTAGTAGAACTTCATTTCATGATCAGATTTGGCGCCGGGGACGGGCTTCTCGTCTTTGGAACTGAACCGGGGCTCACCAGCCACAGCCAGCAGAGGCTCTTTCGTCGTGTACGCGGCTTCGTTCAGCAGCCCGCCGGACGGAGCCTTGGCTACGATAAAAATGCCGAACGGGCTTCCGTTGTTATAGGTGACTCCAATGTAGTCCGCGACCATATATCCCGCGTCGGAGACTGGCAGCCAGGTCAGCTTCATAGGTCCAGCCAGTTGTTTCCCCGCAGTCCAGGTCTTGCCGCCATCGGACGAAGTCGTGAAGCCCACATCCAACTTGCAGGAATTGTTGCAGGCCGAGACCGGATAATAGTAATAAACAATTGTCAGGTGAGCGGTTTTGCCAGAGGTGGTCGGGTCTGCGCCGATTCCGGGAAGGAAGTGATCGACTGTGCTTTTGACGGCATCAATCGGAACGCGAGTGACTGCGCTCCAGGTTTTGCCGTCGGTGGAGGAGCTCATCACAACATCGTTGGTGCTGCAGCCGCTGCGAAAGCGGCAATCCGACCACACAACATAAACTTTGCCTGAGCCGTCAATGGTCGCACCAGGAAGATCAAAACCGGTACGGATGCCGCCATCGTCCTGATGGTTATCGATGCTCGCAATGCTTACTGTGGTGCTCCAGCTCTTGCCGCCGTTGGTCGAACGAAAAGCGTCGATGCCGCCGCCCTGGAACGGCACAATGACGGTGCCGTTGGGTTGAACCACAGGCTCACCTCCGAGCCCGCCCGCGTGATCGGCCGAGGGTATGCCCGGACTCCAGGTCAGGCCGCCATCGTGGGACGTGCTCATTAAGACGTCGCCGGTGCCATACGCCTGATCCCATTCCGTATAGCAGTTTCCGTAGTAAGGACTCTTCGGAAAGTTGTCGCAGGTGGTCCAGTTCTTATCGTCCAATTCAGTGTTGTCGATGATGACCGGCTTTCCCCAATGGATGCCGTCCGCAGAACGACTCACGGCTACATCTCCGATCGTGCCTGAGTTTTCCTGATTCTTGAGCGGGAGCGTCGAAATCAACCACTCGCCGTGTTTGGCGTCGTAGGCGACTGAGGGGTCGGCTGCCCAGCCGTAGGGTCCGTTCTTGTACTTGTCGGTCAACGCGGGGAGGATGCCGTGCGTCCAAGTCTTACCGGCGTCTGTGGAGGTGGCCCACCCCACGTCCGCGCTGCCCCATCCGATCGATCCCGGTACGCGGGAGACGTGGAACGTGCCTACGATGGTATTTCCCCAGGAGGAGAAGTCGGGCTCAACTTCGGTTTTGTGCACGCTGTCGGAGTTGGTGAACTTATCGGTGCTGATTTTCACCAGGGTGAATTGCGCATGTGCGGGCGCGACCAGGACTACCGAAATCACCAACGCGAGCACTACGGGTAGGAAGGCAAATGCATTTCGATTCATCAGATTTTCCTCATGTGAGATTTCAATATCCGCAAAATTTCGATCTGGCGTTCCCCAACACCGGGTGCGGCAGGCGGCTCGACATCAAGTTCTACTTCTGCTTCAGAGGTCGTCCCTGCTTCGAAGGCGGGATGGGGTACCTTCCATCGTCGTCGTAGTATCTCCAGACGTATTTTCCTTTCGCGTTGGGCACGGGCTTTTCGCCCTTCGAGCTGAATCGCGATTCATCTGCGGCCGCGAGCAGAGGGGCCTTGGTCGTGTACATGGCTTCGTTAAGCAGGCCGCCGGAGGGTGCCTTGGCAACCGCGATTACTCCAAACGGGTTCCCCTCCGCGTATGCCACCGCGAGGTAATCGGCAACCATCAATCCATTTTGCGATTGTGGCAGCCAGCTCAATTGCATGGGTCCCGCCAGCTCTTTTCCCTTGGTCCAGGTCTTGCCCCCGTTTTCAGAAGTCGTATAGCCCACGTACAGCTTGCAGGAGTTATTGCAACTGGCAACGGGATAGTAGTAGTAGGTCACGGCGAGGTGAGCCGTTTTCCCAGAGGTGGCGCGGTCGACGCCTATCCCGGGGATGAAATGGTCTACCGTGCTGGCAATCGGGTCAATCGGAATGCGGGCAACTTTTGTCCACGTTGTGCCGTTGGTAGAGGTGCTGAGGACCAGGTCGTCGGTGCTGCAGTCCGTGCGAAAGCGGCAATCCGGCCACACGATGTAGATTTTCCCACCGCCGTCGATTTGGGCTGAGGGCATACCAAAACCGTCGCGCAGACCGCCGTCTTCCCCGCGGTAGTCTTGGTTAGAGATAAGCGTACTGCTGGTCCAACTCTTGCCTCCGTTGGTCGAACGGAAAGCGATCATGTCGCTTAAGGTCGAGATCGGCACTACGACCGTGCCATTCGGCAGCACTAAGGGTTGCCCTCCGATACCGCTGGCCTGATCCCCCGTATTCATAGCTGGTCCCCAAGTCACTCCGCCGTCAGTAGAGGTGCTCATGAAGATGAGATCGCCCAGGGCAGGCTCGTCCCATTCGCTGTAGCAATTGCCATAGTGCGGACTAGTCGTCGTGTTGTCGCAAGTGATCCAGTTCTTGTCGTCTGACCCGCTGTCATCCACGATAACTGGCTTGCTCCAATGGATTCCATCCGTCGAGCGGCTGGTGGCCACGGCTTCTCCATCATTGTCGATCAGAGGAAGAGTCGAAATCAGCCACTCACCGTGTTTTGCGTCGTAAACCACAGCCGCATCACTTGCGGCTGTGAAGCTCCCACCTTTGTAGTTGTCTGTCAGGCCCGGAAGCAAACCGCTGGTCCAGGTTTTGCCCCCGTTCGTGGAAGTTGCAAACCCCACGTCCGCGCCGCCGCCATCGGCGATGCGAGCCACCTGGAAAGCGCTCACGATGGTCGCGCCCCAGGCGAACGTATCGGGCTCAACCTCGGTGTGATGTTGAGCGTCAGAGTCTTTGAATGTGTCCGTGCTGAGCTTTACCAGATTAGACTGAGCACGTGCAGGAATAACGGTTGCGACAGCAATGGCGAGAGCCAATGCAACGGTGAAGAAGTCAGACCTGTTGTCACTCTTAGACCCAGGGGAAATTCGATTCATCGGGATTATCCTCATACGCTTGAGTTTTCGCCGGCATGTTGTGCCGGGTGTTAGGCCCTTCTACTTCCGCACGCCTTTCGTGGGAGGAGCAGTGGGAGACTGTCTCTCCTCACCCTGAGACCTTGGGAACGGCCGATCCGCGTGAGCATTGGGTATTGGTTTCTCGCCTCTCGAACTGAAGCGAAGCTCGTCAGCCGCAGCCTCGAGCGGCTGCTTTGTCGTGTAGGCGGCTTCATTGAAAAGGCCGCCAGCGGGCGGCTTGGCCACCATGAATACGCCGAATGCCTTTCCGTTTACGTAGGACGATGACAGATAGTCGGCAAGCATCGGTCCATTTTGCGACGCCGGCAACCAACTGATCTGCATCGGGCCAGCGCCCAGATCTTTTCCGGCTGTCCAGGTTTTCCCTCCATCCGTGGAGGCGGTAAAGCCCACGTGTATCCGGCAGGTAGAATCGTCGCAGTCAGCTTTTGGATAGTAGTAGTAAGTCGTCGCGAGGTGGGCCGTGTTTCCGGAAGTCGCACGATCCACGCCCAGCCCGGGAATGAAATGGTCGACGGTGCTGGTGAGCGGGTCAATCGGAATGCGAGCAGGTTTGGTCCACTTTGTGCCATTGGTGGAAGTGATCAGCACCAGATCATTGGTGCTGCAGTTCTTTCGGAAACTGCAGTCCGACCACACCACGTAAATCTTTCCTGCTTTGTCAATGCCAGTCGAAGGAAATGGCAATCCAACGCTCCTCAGACTACTATTTCCCTGGAAGGTATTGACCGAAGAAATAGTAATGCTCCGGCCCCAACTGACGCCTCCGTCAGTCGAACTGAAGGACTGCATGGCGTTTCCGAGGAAGGGTACGACTACTTTGCCGCCCGGCATCACCAGTGGCTCAGCGCCCGATCCGCCGGCATCGTCGGCAGACGTCTTGGCGGCTCCCCAGGTGAGTCCACCGTCGGTGGAAGTGCTCATTTCGACGGCGAAGCTGTCCCACTCGGAGTAGCAATTGCCGTAGAACGGACTCTTCGCGTTGTTATCGCAGGTAATCCAGTTCTTGTCGTCTCCGCCGCTGCTATCCACCAGAATCGGCTTATCCCAGTGCAGGCCGTCTTTGGAGCGGCTGACGGCGACATTGTCTCCTGAGTTGCCGATGGGAAGGCTCGAAATCAGCCACACTCCGTGTTTCGCGTCATACACCACTGACGCATCACTGGCCGCCGAATTGGTTCCCTTCTTGTAGTTCACCGTGAGTCCTGGAAGATAGCCCTGGGTCCAAGTTTTGCCGCCATCCGTGGAAGTGGCGAAGCCGAGGTCCGCACCGCCACCATCCTCAACACGAGCCACTTGAAAAGCGGCAACCATGGTCGAGCCCCAGGAGTACGTGTCGGGTTCGACTTCAGTCTTGTGCTGGCTGTCGGAGTTGTGGAAGCTATCGGCGCTGATCTTGACCAGAGAGAATTGCGCGTGTACCGGTGTCGCGATGAGGACAGAAAACACAAACACCCACACAAATGCGAGGAAGATGGACATCTTCCCACTAGCTGGAGAAGCGGGGCACGCTCTATGCATCAGATTGTCCTTATGGCTGGGAGTGAAATGTTCGCGGCTCGGTTCCGACGCCAAAATGGGGAGGGCATTTCCCGGCAGCAACGAGGCGCAGTAGTAGCTCTAACGTCGGACGACGATACATCGAATATTCGCGGGCTGTCAATGTGCATGATTTTTCACCTTGCCACGCAGATCGTCGAGCAATAAGAGAGTTTTACGGAGACTCTGCTCTCATCCGCACGGCACGCCGAAAGCCCCGCTGGGAGCGACCGGACAACATGCTTTATTCTTGACAGTCAGGCCCCCTTAAGGCACAGTTACGTGTAACTTGGCCCCTCGAGCCCCGACTTCCTTAGTCTGCGAAGGCGTTTTCGCGAGACGGAGCCAACTTCCCAGGGGGTTATATGAAGCTCATCGCTACGGTTCCCATATTGCTGGTTTCGCTTGCGAGCTCCCTTGCATATGCCCAGGCGCCGCGAAATCACGGCGCTTTTGTGAACGTGGTCGTAATCTTTCAGGAGAATCGCTCGCCCGACAATCTGTTTGGGAGCAACCCACATTTCACGCGAGGCGTGGACATCGCCACCAGCGGAGTGAATTCCAAGGGGCAAGTAATTCCTCTGACACCGGTACCGCTGGCGAACAATTACGACCTGAGTCACGCGCATTCGGCGTTCGTGGCGATGTACGACAGCGGCAAAATGGATGGAGCCAATAAGATTCCGGTCTATTGCAACACGGGGGCGCAAAATTGTCCGCCTCCCAATCCCCAGTTCAGTTATGTCGACAATTCGACCGGGATCCTGGACCCGTATTTCCAACTGGCTGAACAGTACACATTTGGCGATCGCATGTTCCAGACCAACCAGGGACCCAGCTTCCCCGCGCACCAATTCATAATTTCTGGGACTTCGGCACCCACCGCAGATAGCGACTTGTTTGTTTCGGAGAATCCGGCCGGAGTTTCGAATGCAGGTAACAACACGGGCTGTACAGCTCCTGCGGCCGAGTACGTTAAGCTGATTGATCCCAGCGGTAGCGAGTCGCAGGAAATGTACCCCTGCTTCGAGCATCAGACCCTCGCGGACTTGCTCGACAACGCCGGAGTCAGCTGGCGGTATTACGCGCCATCCGCAGGTTCCATCTGGACCGGGCCCAATGCGATTGAGCATCTGCGTTTCGGCTCGGATTGGACCAACGATGTTGTTTTAAACTCCGCGCAGGTATTGACTGACATTGCCAACGGTCAATTGGCCAACGTTAGCTGGGTGATTCCAACCGGGCAGGAATCGGACCACGCCGGGACCAACAAAGGGTTGGGGCCATCCTGGGTTGCGTCGGTTGTCAATGCCATCGGCCAAAGTCAGTATTGGGACAATACTGTCATCATCATCACGTGGGACGACTGGGGCGGATGGTATGACCATGTTGCGCCGAGGGTGATTAACTCCTACGAATACGGTTTTCGCGTACCCCTGATCGTGGTGGCTCCCTTCGCCAAGCAGCATTACGTCTCCCACGTTACTCACGACTTCGGCAGCATTCTGAAGTTTATCGAAGAGCTTTACCATTTGCCTTCGCTCGGATATGCGGATGCTATGGCCGACGACCTTTCCGACTGTTTCGACTTTCACCGGCACAATCGGTTTGAAAAGATCGCAGCCCCATACGACGGCAAGTATTTTATCAACGACAAAACCCCGCCGTCTGATCCCGACGATGATTAACGAGAGGCGAGAAGGCTAGACCAATCGTCTCAGACTTGGCTCCGAGGCGCACGAAGGCATATCCGCCCTGCTAGGATATGCCTCGTGCCTTCGCTGCTCGATATCCGGCATCTCACTGTAGAGTTTCCCGCCTCGGGCTCGGCTTCCGTCCCTTCCGTGGTTGCGGTGCGCGACCTCAGTTTGACCATCGCTCCGGGCGAAGTTCTCGGTCTGGTCGGCGAGTCCGGCTCCGGAAAGTCCGTCACCTCGTTGGCCGTGATGCGCCTGCTTCCCCCGCAAGCACGCCTCGCCGGGGACCTCCTGTTCGCGAACGGAAACGGTTCCCCGCACGATTTATTGCGCCTTCCAGACGAAGATATGCGGAACCTGCGCGGATCCCGGATGGCCATGATTTTTCAGGAGCCCATGACCGCGCTGAATCCGGTGATGCGAGTGGGCGAGCAAATCGCAGAAGCGGTCGCTGCGCACGCGCAACTCACCAAGAAAACAGCGTGGGATCGCGCGGTCGCGATAATGGAGGATGTCGCGATTCCGAGCCCAGCCCTTCGCGCCCGCGATTATCCGTACCAACTCTCCGGAGGCATGCGACAGCGCATCATGATTGCCATGGCAGTGGTGAATCGTCCTGCATTGTTGATTGCCGATGAACCCACCACCGCTCTCGACGTGACCGTGCAGGCACAAATCCTGCAACTGCTAGCTGAATTGCGAACCAAGTTTGGCTTGGCCATGCTTTTTATTTCGCACGACCTTGCGGTCGTCTCACAAGTGGCCGACCGCATTGCAGTAATGTATGCCGGAAACCTCGTGGAACTGGGATCAAAACACGAAATTTTCCATGCTCCCGCACATCCGTATACGCGCGGACTTTTGAGCGCCGTGCCCACTTTGAAAACCGATCGTACGCGTCCGCTCGCAACCATCGAAGGCACCGTGCCACCGATAAACGCGGTTCCTCCTGGATGTCCATTCGAACCTCGTTGCGACTTTCGCGTAGCGGAATGCTCGCGCGACCTGCCGCCCTTGCTCGAGGTAACCCCAGGTCATTGGGCGCGATGCCCAGTGGTTAATTCTTGATCGCCGGTATGAGCTGTGCGAACACTTTTGCCCGCCTTTTGAACCATGATTCTTCAACCTTGGAAATCCAAGACCGACACCCAAATCAGACGGCAGACAAGAGCGTCCGCCCTACACGGTCCTTTTGGGTCTATAATCGCCATTTTGCCCGGTGATCAGTGCGCGTACTTCTGTTAAGCGATATTCATAGCAATCTCGAAGCTCTTGACGCGTGCCTCGCGGCCGCGCCCACCTACGATGTGGTCTTTAATCTGGGTGATATCGTCGGCTATGGGGCAAGTCCCAATGAAGTCATCGAACGCTCGCGCCGGCTGGGGAAGTTCTTCGTCCGCGGCAATCATGACAAGGCGGTGTGCGGTCTGGTCGACATTGCTGACTTCAATCCCGTGGCCGCTCTGGCTTCGCAATGGACCCACGATCAGCTCACTTGGGAAAATCTGGAGTGGCTTCGTGCCTTGCCGCAAGGACCAGTGCGGATCGAAGGACTCCCCGATGTCCAATTTGTGCACGGATCGCCGGTCAATGAAGATGAATACGTGGTGACCGTGGGTGATGCGGTGGAACCGCTGATGGCGGCTCCAGCGATAGTCACGTTCTTCGGGCACACTCATCTGCAGGGAAGCTTCATGTTGAATGGCGATCACATTAACTCCCTCCATCCCGCCTACAAGACGGTAGGACAGATCGAAAGCAGTGAATTCCCGCTCAAGAAGAACCTGCCGTACCTGGTCAATCCCGGCTCGGTGGGACAGCCTCGCGACGGCGATTGGAGGGCAGGCTTCGCCCTTTACGACTCGGACACCCGCATCGTCGAGTTCTACCGCGTGCCCTACAATCTGAAAAGCGCGCAGGATCGTATCCTCGCCGCCGACCTGCCACAGCGCTTGGCTACCCGGCTTGCGGCGGGAAGATAACTGCCGCGGAGGTTCGCGATGGAACGACGATCATTCCTCAAAGGTAGCGGAGCGGTCATCGTTGTAGTCGTGGGTGCGGGAGTATGGCGCGCCTATGACGAGGGCGTTTTCAGTGTTGGCGAAGGTCCCGCCTACCAGCCATGGAAAGACTGGCAGAACGAAAAGAGTGGGCCACTGACGCTGGTGCGCGCGGCTATTCTCGCTGCCAGTCCGCACAACACGCAGCCCTGGCTGTTCAAGGTCACCGACAAGCAAATCGAGTTGTATGCGGATACAGGACGATACCCGGGCGCGCTTGATCCTTATTTGAGAGAACAGCACATCGGTTTGGGCTGCGCGCTGGAGAATCTCATGCTGGCGGCAACAGCGAACGGTTACAACGCTACAGCTACGCTGCTCTCGGGAAAACTGATGGCGGCTCCGTCGAACCCGCAGCCGGAATTGGTGGCCCATGTCGACCTTTCGCCGGGCAATCGACAGACCAGCGATCTTTACGATGCGATTCCTCATCGCCATACCAATCGTACTCCGTACGATGTGCTCAAGCCCGTTCCGGTCGAGGTCACGGATGCGCTAAGTAGTTTGGTTAGCGAGGAACCCGAGGTAAAGATTTTTTTGTTCAGCTCGGAATCAGACCGAAACCGGATTGTCGAAGTAGTCGCCAAAGCGAATAAAGAGGTATACGCAGACCCGGATGTGGAAAACGGAAGCCAGCGGTGGATCCGATGGGACTGGAGCGACGTCCAGAAGTATCGCGACGGCCTCACCATAGACGCATTCGGCTTGCCGCCAGTGACTACAGCGATTATCAAGTTTACGCCGAAGCGCTTATTGAGAAAGTTCGCTCCCCGTGGCAACGGGGATCCGTACGCGGATCTGTTGCGCGCCACGCCCGTTTTCGGCCTTATCGCGGTGTGCGATCGTTATGACCAGGAACAGTGCCTTCGCGCGGGGCGCATCTGGCAGCGAACGCATCTGTTGCTGACCAGCCGGGGAGTCGCGGCTCGGCCGATCAATGAAGCCGTGGAACTCATCGATCATGAGCGGCTGCGGAACCAGGAACCACGAGCCTCGGCTCAGTTGGCCGATCTCACGCATGATGCCGCATGGCAGCCGACCTTCATGTTCCGCATCGGCTATCCGATTCGTCCAGCGCTGGCCAGTCCAAGACGCCCGGTTAAGGACGTACTTATTTGACACCCTGCCCGCGAAGTAGTCTTATCATCAATCGCCGTGCGCTTATTGTATTCGAGTTTTGCATGTCATTATCGAGGAAAAGGTTGGAATGAAAACGAACCGTTGGAAGTTGGCACGATTTGTATTTCAGATTGCTGTATTGGTCGCCGCAGTTGTTGCGGCACAAGCGCAAAGCGCGGGCCCCATGGCCCGAAACTTCGATCAGGTCGCGATCTCGCCGGATGGAAGTCGCATTGCCTGGGTGGTGCAATCGCCGCCGAATGAATCCGGCGAATCAACCGGAGGGTCGGCAATTTATGTTCAGGATTTAAGAAATCCTGGCGCGAAGCCGAGACGTATTTCCGCAGGCAGCGATAACCAAGCCGCAAGTGAGGACACCATCGCGTGGTCACCGGATAGCAAACATTTGGCTTTTCTTTCCGACCTTGAAGGGGATGGCCAATCGAATTTTTATCTGGTGAACGTGGATGGCGGAGTCGCGCGCAAACTCACTAACCTCAAGGGCTATCTGGCCGACCCCGCGTGGTCTCCCGACCAAAAGACTCTGGCATTTCTGTTCACCGAAAACGCGCCTCGCGCCGCCGGTCCCCTGATGCCCATGGTCCCCGAGACCGGCGTCATCGACCAGAAGGTTTACGAACAACGACTCACTTTGGTAGATGTTGGGTCGGGCAAAGTCCGCCAGCTTTCGCCGCCCGATATGTACGTTTATCAATACGACTGGTCGCCGGATGGTAAGACATTCGCAACGATCACCGCCCATGGCTCTGGAGACTCCAATTGGTATGTCGCCCAAATCTATACGCTGAGTGCGGAAAGCGGGGAACTCAAGCCGGTTTACAAGCCTTCTCTGCAGATCGCGGTGCCGCGCTGGTCTCCGGACGGCAAGACCATCGCTTTTATTGGTGGACTCATGAGCGACGAGGGATCAATAGGCGGTGATATTTTTACGGTTTCAGCAACAGGAGGCGATGCTCGCAACGTCACGCCTGGAATTGCGGCATCGCCGTCGTGGCTCTATTGGGAATCGCCGGGCAAAATTCTTTTTACAGAAAACGTTGATGGTCAGGCGGGCGTCTCCACGGTTGATGTTTCGAATGGAAAGGTCTCTTCGCTGTGGTCCGGCCCCGATGTCATCTCCACGGAAGTTGAAGGTGGACCTACGGTCTCTCTAACCACGGATCGCCAGTCTTCTGCCGTGATTCGAAATTCATCCACGCGGCCGCCGGAAATCTGGGCCGGTCCAATCGGGGAGTGGAAGCAAGTCACTCGCGTGAATGATGGTGTCCGCCCAGCCTGGGGTCAACTGAAAAGCCTCCATTGGTCGAACGGGGACGCGAAGATTCAAGGGTGGCTCATGTTTCCGACCAATTACGATCCCAATAAACACTACCCTATGGTCGTGGTGGTGCATGGCGGCCCAGCCGGGGTCTCCCGGGTGGGATGGCCCGAGGTTTTCTTCAACACTTACGAGCTCTCCGCTCACGGATATTTCGTGCTCTACCCCAATCCCCGTGGCAGCTTTGGCCAAGGGGAGAAATTCACGCAAGCCAACGTGAAAGATTTTGGCTATGGAGATTTCCAGGACATTTTGAGGGGCGTGGACGAGGTTGTAAAAACGCTGCCCGTGGATAACAATCGCATCGGCATTACCGGTTGGAGTTATGGCGGCTACATGACCATGTGGGCCGTGACTCAAACCAACCGTTTTCGCGCCGCCATGGCCGGAGCCGGACTGGCGAACTGGCAAAGCTATTACGGGCAAAACGATATTGACGAATGGATGCCCCCCTATTTTGGCGCGACGGTGTACGACGATCCCGCGATCTATGCCAGGAGCGCTCCCATCACGTTTATAAAAAATGTGAAGACGCCGACGCTCGTGCTGGTTGGCCAGTACGATGGCGAATGCCCCGCGCCGCAATCCCGCGAATTCTGGTGGGCACTCAAGACGCTAGGTGTGAAAACGCAACTGGTAATCTATCCCGGTGAAGGCCACGAATTCCTCCAACCCGAACACCGGCGCGACGTAATCGATCGCCTGACCGCTTGGTTCGATCACTATTTAAAATAATGTAGGATGGCCTCGTCCGTAGACGCGCGCAGCTCGGCAGAGATAAGTAAGCGCAGTGTAAACTTTCGCAATGCCATCATATTCCTCATCTGGTTCAACCAAAGAACTGTTTAGCGCACGCGAGAACCCGCCCGCGCGCCACTTGGTTGCTTTCAGCGACGGCGGCGCACGCGGCAATCCCGGACCATCCGGGTATGGTGTGGTCATTCAAGATGAAGCCGGACGAAAAGTTGCTTCGCTCAGTGAGTATCTGGGCCATCAAACCAACAACTTTGCTGAGTATCAAGGTCTGATCGCAGCGCTCGAATATGCCGTCGCCAACGGCCACAAAGCACTCAAAGTGATCAGCGATTCGGAGTTGCTGGTACGGCAAATCAAAGGCATCTACAAAGTCAAGAACGCCGCGCTGCAAGAGCTCCACGGACGTGCAAAAGAATTGATTGCACAACTCGACTGGTTTTCCATCTGCCACGTTCTCCGCGGACACAACGAAGAAGCCGATCGTCTGGCTAACGCCGCCATGGACAAAGGCATGGGACGTGTCGCGCGGGCGTCCTCGCCCGCGTCTCAATCGGGAAGTAACCCAGCAGCACATCAGGAATTCAACGGAGTGGTCCGCGAAGGGAAAGTGGAGCTACTAGATGGCAAACTTCCCGAAGGAACCCAAGTCCAGGTGCGACTGAAGAAGTGAGCGCCAAGCTCGATAGAGGACGGACGCCCGTCCTCCAACTTACACAAAGTCTATTCGTTGACTACCGAATTTCTTAGCGTCCCCACACCCTCGACGCTGATCTCAATCGCATCTCCCGCAACCACAGGCCCCACGCCTTTAGGAGTGCCGGTCGCGATCAAGTCGCCGGGAACAAGCGTCATCGCCTGCGTGATGTAGCGGATGATGACGTCGAGCGAAAAAATGAAATCTCGCGTATTGCCCTGCTGCCGCAGCTCTCCGTTCACCCGGGTCTCAACCCCAATTCCAGCCCACGGATCGATCTCATCCGTCACCAGCGGGCCAACCGGGCAAAACGTGTCGAAGCCCTTGGCGCGCGTCCATTGACCGTCTTTATTTTGCAGGTCACGCGCGGTCACGTCGTTGAGACACGTATAGCCAAGAATGTAAGGACGCACATCCTCGTCCGCGCGCACTTTGTAGCACCTCTTACCAATCACGACTGCGAGTTCCCCTTCGAAGTCCACGCGCTGCGAAATCTTCGGGCGGCAGATTTCGCCGCGAGGCGCAAGCAGCGACGACGGGGGCTTGAAGAAAATCAAAGGCTCAACTGGGACTTCATTGCCCAGCTCGGCTGCGTGTTCGCGATAGTTGCGGCCCACACAAACGATCTTCGACGGGCGGACCGGCGCGAGCAACCTCGTCTCGGCAAATGCAAGATGGTCCATGCGCTTGGACGGCAGATCCTCGATGTCGCCGTCTGTTTCCTCTGGCGGCTTCAGCAGTAATCGTGTGATCTGCTCGACTCCCGCCACCGCTTCAATCAAACCGTAGTGGGATTGTCCGTTAAGTTCGAACCCGCAATATTTCATGAGAACCTCCAGCTCTTAGCAGGTGGCATTTAGCACTTAGCGCTCAGGCTTGCTCGCGGTTACCTACGGAAATCCAGCTAAGCGCCAGAATGCTGGTTTTATGGTACCGCTTCGCTCGCCTCTTGCGAGCGCGCACTTTCATTGCCGCGTACGTCAACCGCCGAAACAGAATAAACGTAGGTTTTACCTGACGCCACGTTCATGTCGCGAAACGCAGGTGTCTTCACTAGTTCTGTATTGATTTTCACCGCATCACCGTTTGCTTCGTGACGAAAAACGTTGTAGCCTGCCAGATCAGCGTCGGCGTCGGGAGCCCAAATTAAATCAATGAACGGTTGCTGGCCCACTCCCGAATACACAGCCTGCAGACCGGAAGGAACCGCGGGTGGAAATGTGTCGTGAGCGAACACTTTTTCCGCAGGCGTGTCATCACTTTCGAACTGAGTCTCGGGTTTCCCTTCGGTGTGGATTAGCGTGACCACGGTCACGCGATAAAAATATGTTTTCTCCCACTCGAAGCTATGATCCAAGAGTTGTGTCGCAGACGATTCGTCCAGCGGCACCTCTCCCACAACTGTATCTGTGTTTCCACCTTCCGGGCGACGATACACACGATAAACGTGTTGCAACTCCGGCTTTTCGGGAGCATGTGAAATCCCGATCCAACTCAGTACGACGCCTTCCGCCGTGACTCGAGCCTCGAAGTCGGAGGGTGGTGGCAAAGTCGGAACTGCTGGCACGTGCACGATGTTCGAGATTCCAGCGCTCCGGCCTTTGCCATTCAACACGGAAATTGCGTAGAAAATCTCCGCGCCAGGATTCTCAGCTAGAAGTGTTTGCGGAAGACGATCGATGTACTTCGCTCGCACCGTCGCAGCAGGCTTCGCAGATTTATTTCGCTGAGCGTTTGCTCCCGGAAGCTGTGGTACCGGAACTTCACCCACTGGATTCGCACAATCGCCGATCACGGCATCCGGACTTCTGCAAATATGTGTCGGACCCAGATGCCGCGCAGCGAGACGATCCGTGGTTTCGTTGGGCACGGTCCAATCAAGATAAATGCGATCTCCTTTGCGCACCGCCCGAAGATCGGAGACTGGCTGGGGAAGATCCAACGATGGAGGCTTCGGAATGCCAGGAACGCCGCAGCCCACAAGGGCAGCGGTGACAGACAGCAACAACAGAAGTTTCGGGATCAATTGCCTCATCGGCAGAACAACAAGATTACCAGAAGGGCAGATCGTCGCACGATGTGAACGCTAGAGAATATAGCGCGACAAATCCTGATCCTTCACAATGTCCGCCAGCATGTGGCGCACATAGTCTGCATCGACTTTGAAGTGTTCGCCTTTTTTGTCAGGTGCGTCGAAGCTGATTTCATCCAGTACTCGTTCCATGATGGTATGCAAGCGGCGCGCTCCGATATTTTCCGTGCCTTCGTTCACCCGGAAGGCAAAGCGGGCGACTTCTTCGAGCGCGTCCTTGGTGAATTCCAGCTTCACATTTTCGGTCTCGAGCAGCGCCGTGTATTGCTTAACCAGTGACGATTTGGGCTCAGTCAAAATCCGGATGAAGTCTTCCATGGTAAGCGACTGCAATTCGACGCGAATGGGGAAGCGGCCTTGCAACTCCGGGATCAAGTCGCTCGGTTTGGAAACGTGAAACGCACCCGCCGCGACAAACAGAATGTGGTCAGTGCGAACCATGCCATAGCGAGTGTTCACCGTGGTTCCCTCGACGATGGGCAAAATGTCGCGCTGCACGCCCTCGCGCGAAACGTCCGGTCCGTGGCCGCTTTCGCGGCCGGCAATTTTGTCGATCTCGTCCAGGAAAATGATGCCCGAATCCTCCACGCGATCGATTGCGACGCGGGTTACCTGATCCATATCAATGAGCCGCTGTTCTTCTTCCTGGATCAGGTATTCGAACGCTTCGTTGACTTTCATCTTCCGTTTCTTCGTGCGCTGGCCGAAGATGTTGGGCAGCATGTCCTTGATGTTGACGTCCATCTCCTCGACGCCCTGGTTGGAGATGATTTCGAAAGATGGAAACGCGCGTTCTCGCACATCGATTTCCACAGTGCGTTCGTCCAGCTTGCCCTCGCGCAATTGTTGGCGAAGCTTTTCGCGAGTACGGCTCTGCGATTCGCCTGAAGAAGACGAAGTGGTTCCTTCGAGGATGAACCCGGCCTGCGCTGGCTCCGGAGGTCGAACCGGAGTGGGAGGCGGCAGGAGAATATCCAGCAAACGTTCCTCGGCGTTGAGTTCGGCCTTGTCGGAAACGTCTTCGAGTTTTTCCTCACGCACCATCTCAATCGCGATCTCAACCAGATCGCGGATCATGGACTCAACATCGCGCCCGACGTATCCGACTTCGGTGAACTTCGACGCTTCCACTTTCAAGAAGGGTGAATTGGCGAGTTTGGCCAAGCGGCGGGCGATTTCAGTTTTCCCCACACCCGTCGGGCCGATCATGATGATGTTTTTGGGAATCACTTCTTCGGCAAGCTCCGGCGTCAGCTTCTGCCGGCGCATCCGATTGCGGAGCGCAATCGCCACGGCGCGCTTAGCGTCTTTCTGTCCGATAACGTGCTTGTCCAACTCGGCGACGATCTCACGCGGCGTAAGTTCGTCGAGCGCAATTTGTTCTTCGTCAATCGTTCCGGGTAAGTAAATGGCCATAAGATTCTTTATCGTAAACCAAGACTCAACTTCTCGAGATTCAAACTACACCATGCCCGCCGGAATCACTCCGTGCTTGAACATGTCGTACCAAGTCTCGGCATCGGAGTCGCTATAAAGCTTCAGGTGCCGAATGACCTCGCGGGCAAATTCTAGGCTGCCCAAGCCACTCGCGGTAATGATGTTCTGGTCCGCGATGGCCAACTCGTCCACGTAGAAATCGTCGTCCTGGTAGCCGGGAACCATCGCCTTGAGATAAGCCTCGGCATTGCTGGTGTGGCGGACGCCACGCGTAAGTCCGGCGCGGGCGATTTCCAACGTGGCGGCGCAGATGGCGCCAATCAAAACGTTCCGCTCGCGCAACCGGTGAAGTAGATTTTCGACTACTTCGTGCGATTTTTCATGCCACATATCGCCGCCCGGCAACATGAAAAAGGCGGTGTCTTCCGGATTTACTTCGTCGATGGTCAGGTCGGGAGCGATTTTCAAACCCGCCATCGAGGTTACGGTCTGGCGCGAAAAGCCTGCTGTCACGACTTCGAACTTTCCCGACTTCGTGATCTGACAGAAAGCGTGGGCCGGTTCCCAGTCGGCCAAACCATCGAAAACCAGAAGGCAGGCTTTGGGTTTCATAAGATACTCTTGCTTGCTCGTGTGCGGCTCGCGGCTTCGATGGGACGACCGGTCCTACAACTCCTCAATCGTAACCTTGTCATTCGTATAAATACACATGTTGCCGGCAATCTTCATTGCTTCTTCCGCAATCTGATGAGCCGAGAGTTGCGTGTGCGTCGCCAGCGCTTGCGCTGCCGCTTGCGCATACGGTCCGCCGCTGCCGATGGCCGCAATCCCGCCGTCCGGCTCGATCACGTCGCCCTGGCCGCTGAGCAGGAAAGTCTGTTCTTTGTCGGAAACCAGCAGCAGAGCTTCCAGATGTCGCAGGAATTTGTCCGTCCGCCAATCCTTCGCCAATTCCACAGCTCCGCGGCCGATGTTGCCATGATACTGCTCCAGCTTGGCCTCGAAGCGGCTGAAAAGTGAAAACGCATCCGCGGTCGAGCCCGCGAATCCGGCCAGAATCTTATCCTGATATAAGCGGCGAATCTTTTTGGCGGTATGTTTGATCACGCCTTCGCCGAGCGTGACTTGTCCGTCGCCAGCCATCACCACATGGCCGTCCCGCCGGACACAAAGCACTGTGGTCGAACGTACTAGACGCTTCTTCGTCATGAGCGCAATTTCTTATTATAACAGCGGAAGGCGGTTCAACAGCGGAGCATCACCAGTCGGTTTCGGAAGGAACCCGAATCATATTTCCTCTAGCTCACCACATCCGCTATCCGTGCCGCGTCGACGCAAGCTCGTACGTCGTGCGTGCGAATGATGTGCGCTCCTTTGAGGATGACCGCCGTCTCCGCGGCTATGGTTCCATAGAGTCGCTCGGCGACGGGCACATCGTCGCCGTTCCTCGCCAGCGCCCGTCCAATAAAAGACTTGCGCGAGACGCCCGCTAGCAGCGGATACCGCAACTCATGCAGTTCATCGAAGCGCTTGAGCAACGGATAATTTTCCTGAAAGCTCTTTCCGAATCCAAAACCGGGATCGAGCACGATCCGCTCGCGCTTCACGCCTCCCAGCAAAGCGGTATCGGCCCACGCGCGCAGTTCTCGTTTCACGAGGGTCACTACGTCCGCGACCGGCGGCAAAGTTCGCCATTCCTGTGGACGCCCTCGCATGTGCATCAGCACGACCCCGCATCTTAATTCGGCTAACGTCTTGACCATCTGAGGATCCCAGCGAAATCCGCTGACGTCGTTTACGATCTCGGCTCCAGCTTCAACCGCGGCGCGCGCCACGTTCGCCTTGTAGGTGTCTACCGAGATCACTGCCTGCGGGCGCTTCTGTTTCAGTGCTGCGATCACGGGAATCACGCGCTGCAGTTCCTCCTGCTCGCCGACTGGATGCTTCTGCGGCGGCGGTCCAGCCGGTCCGGTGTTGCCGGAATCGGGTTCCGTCGAAGGCAAGACTGGGGCGCCCGGCCGCGTCGATTCCCCTCCAACGTCGAGGATGTCGGCGCCATCCTCCAGCAACCGCAGCCCGTGCTCTACCGCGCGTTTGTGCTCGAAATTCACTCCTCCATCGGAAAATGAATCTGGAGTGACATTGACGACGCCCATCACGAGCGTGCGCTTTCCCAGTTGCAGGGAGCGTGATCCTATATTCCATTCAAACACCGGACGCATGGGCCCGATTCTAAACCCAGCACTTGGCACTTAGCATTTAGCTGTTGGACCTGAGCAGGCTTCGAGGGTTCTCGCAATGTCCTCACATGGCTAAATGCTAAGTGCTAAAGGCAAGTGCTGAGTGATAACCCGGTGCTACAATCGACCTGTCACATGCGTCGAAAACACGCGCATTTCGCGATTGTTTCCTGCCTGCTTCTGGCAACGCAACTCTATGCCGCCTCGCATGATCCAGTCGCCAAACGCATTGACGGCATCCTCTCCGCACCCGATTTGGCCCGCGGATTTTGGGGCATCGAGGTAGTTTCACTCGACAGCGGAAAAATCATTTATACCCAGAACGCCGACAAACTCTTCACTCCCGCTTCCAACACCAAGCTGTTTACCACCGCAGCCGCACTGGCGCTGATCGGGCCAGACTACACTTCGCGCACTACGGTCGAGACCAGCGGAATTCTCGACAAATACGGCCGACTCACTGGCGATCTGGTCTTGGTCGGGCGCGGCGATCCCAATCTTTCTGGCCGCGAGTTGCCTTACAACTTGCATACCACGCGCAACGATCATCCCATTCAAGTGCTCGAACAACTCGCGGATTCGTTGGTCCAGAAGGGCGTGAGGTATGTCGATGGCAACATCGTTGCCGACGACTCCTACTTCGCCTTCGAGCGGTACGGAGAAGGTTGGAGTCAGGATGATTTGGTTCTGGCGGACGGCGCTCCCGTCTCCGCCCTCACCATCAACGACAACGTCGTGTTCGTGAATATTCTTCCCGCGGACCGCGCTGGGGAGCATGCGTTCGTCAGCATTACGCCCTTCGCGGACTACTATCGAATCGACAACCGCATCATGACCACACCCGCGGGAACGGGCCGGAAGATTTTCATCAACCGGGAACCCGGATCGACCTCGCTCACGTTGTGGGGCAATGTACCGCTCGATGATGCCGGTGCGAACGAAGCTCTCGCTATCGAAGATCCCGCCGAATTCGCCGCGGCTCTCTTTCATCAATTGCTGGAGAAGCGTGGCATCGTGGTCTACGGCAAACAAAGCACTCGGCACACCGAACTGGCGAGTCTTTCAACGTTGACAGTTACGGCTACGGCGCCTGCCCGGGGCGGTGATGAACCTTCGCGCGCATTGCCGAATCAGCCGTTGGTGTTGGCCAGTTATCAATCCAAACCTCTGATTGAAGATGTGCGCGTGATCAACAAGGTCAGTCAGAATCTGCACGCGGAAATCTTGCTACGTTTGTTGGGGCGAGAAAAGGGCGCCGCGGGCACGGTCGAAGGTGGGCTTGAAGTGCTGCACGGTTTCTTGAATCAGGCTGCCGTGCCCAGCGACCAATATGTCTTTTACGATGGCTCTGGCCTTTCCCGTCAGAATCTAGTTACGCCCCATGCGGTTGTGCAACTGCTGCGCTACGCCGCGGGGCAACCGTGGGGAGCGAGTTTTCGGGAGACGCTGCCGGTGGCTGGGATCGATGGCTCGCTTGCAGATCGCTTCCCGAATCTTGATCCGCGGACGCACGTTTATGCCAAGACCGGCTCACTCGGTGGTGTGAAGGCGCTCTCCGGCTATGCGACCACCGCGCGCGGCCAGGAGATCGCATTTTCCATCCTTACCAACAATTTCAACCTGCCGAATAAACGCGTTCTCGATGCCATCGACAGCGTTGTGGAAGCGATTGTGAATGAGAAGTAGATTGGCATTCAGCACTTAGCAGTCAGCATTCAGTAGATCGCTCACAAACCGCTTTCGATGGAACTGCTCAGTGCTGATCGCTCAGTGATTCTTTTCATCTTGGCATTTTTTTCGATTGGCGATCGCGAACTGCACGGACCCCGCCGGGGCCCGTGCCGGTCGGGGGTTTGCGCATTCCTTCCAGCAGATCTTTCAGCACGGTCGCATTGTTGTGGTCTTCGTTTCGGGAGGCGAAAAGTAAAGTCAGCTTCTTTCGCTGATTGGCTAGGCGATAGAGTTCACCGAGCGCCTCGGCAGATTCCGGGCGGGCCAACTCTTTGAGATAACGTTTGCGAAACATCGGCCAGGCATCGGGACGCGCATGGAACCATTTCCGCAACGCGTCGGACGGGGCAAGATCGCGCAGCCACTTGTCCACCGCCGCGCGAGCTTTGCTCAGGCCGCGTGGCCAGAGGCGGTCCACCAGAACGCGTGTCCCGTCGGAGCGGGCGGGTTCTTCGTACACTCGTTTTATGTTTACTCGTTTTGCGGTCACTCGATTCCCGCGCTGGGCATGGCTTTGCTTTATTATTGTAGCGGTTTGTTTTTTGTTTCGACGGACAAATGAAGCAACCTCGGATTCTTATTACTCGACAATCCAAAATTGGAACGTTGAAATTGTTTTCTCTGTGTCTCTGTGTCTCTGTGGTGGGGCTGCTGACTCTGGCAGGCTGTGATGTCCAACGCCGCAAGAGTGACGCCGAACTAGGCCTGAATCCGCAGCAGATCACCGGGCGCCGGATTTACGACAATTATTGCGACCGCTGCCATGCGCCCTACTCTTCACGCGGGCGGCAGGGTCCCAGCATGAAAGGCATCTTCCAGCGGCAATATTTACCAATGAGCGGGATGCCGGCGAATGACGACCGGGTCACGGACATCGTTCGTCTGGGGCGCAACAAGATGCCAGGCTACGCTCAGGTTCTCAATCAGCAACAGATTAATGACCTGCTGGCATATCTACACACTCTGTAGGGCTCACTTGATTTCAACCGCAGCCGGCGAGGGCGCGCGCTCTACACGATCTCGGGCAAGGGCAGGGGACAGCAGTGTCCGCTCTACACTTGGAAAGCCGGGGGCGGCTGTCCCCGCGTTCTCGCAATCGGTTTGACATCATCAGTTCGGTTCCCTACCCTTGTTTGTCCTGAGCTATGAAGATCCTCGTCATCGGAAGTGGCGGACGCGAGCATGCGCTGGTTTGGAAATTGCGCCAGTCTCCGCGTGTTTCGCAGGTCTATTGCGCGCCGGGTAATGCCGGGATTGCCGCCGAAGCCGAATGTCTGCCTGCTGATGTGAAGAGTGTCGAGTCATTGCTGGCGCTGGCGGCGCAAATCGAACCCGACCTCACGGTGGTGGGCCCGGAGTTGCCACTGCAACTAGGCGTGGTGGACGAGTTCACGCGCCGCGGATACCGTATCTTTGGCCCCACGCAGGCGGCGGCGCAACTGGAATCCAGTAAAAGTTTCGCGAAAGAGTTCATGCAGCGCCATCACATCCCGACGGCGCACTACGCGATCTGCGACAGCCCGCAGGAAGTTGGTGAGGCCTTGCCGCATTTCCATATGCCGGTCGTGGTGAAAGCGGACGGACTGGCCGCGGGCAAGGGTGTGGTGATATGCAAAAGCAAGGAAGAGGCTTCGGCAGTGGCGGCGGAGATGCTCAGCGGGAAAATGCTGGGTGAGGCTGGCGCGCGCGTCGTGCTCGAGGAGTGTCTGAAGGGTGAGGAACTTTCTTTCCTGGTGCTGAGCGACGGTGAACGCGTAGCTGCGCTGGCCGCGGCGCAAGATCACAAACGTGTGGGCGAGGGCGACACGGGTGCGAACACTGGTGGCATGGGCGCTTATTCCACGCAAGCCATGGTGGACGCGCAAATGCAGAACTGGTTGTTGCAGCACGTCGCGCGTCCGGTAGTGGCGGGAATGAAGGCAGAAGGCGCGGAATATAAGGGCGTGCTCTACTGCGGCCTGATGATGACGGCTCGGGGACCGATGGTGCTGGAATTCAACTGCCGCTTTGGCGATCCCGAGACTCAGCCGATTCTGATGCGCCTGGAAAGTGATTTGGTGGAAGCGCTCGAAGCTTCGATTGAGGGCCGGGTCAGCGACGGTGACTTCCGCTGGTCGGCGGAAGCTTCGGTTTGCGTGGTCATGGCTTCGGGAGGATATCCGGGTACCTTCGAAGTGGGCAAGAAAATCAGCGGAATTGAGGACGCCGAGAAAGTTGCCGGAGTGAAAGTCTTTCACGCGGGTACAACGAAGCACGACGATGCGTACTTTACCTCCGGTGGGCGAGTGCTGGGGGTTACGGTTCGAGCTGCGAATCTTGAGGCAGCTGTGAAAAACGCTTATGAGGCGGTTGGGAAGATCAGCTTTGGAGGCGCCTACTATCGCAAGGACATTGCGGCGCGAGCGTTGAAAAAATAGTAAGCGTATGGGAGGTCCGGTTCACTCCGGACGAAAAGCAGATCCTTCGCGTTGCTGAGGATGACAACGCGAAATTGGAGGGACATCATGAGCAAGCCACTAGTCTCGATTGTTATGGGAAGCGATTCTGACTTCGATATCATGCGCGAGGCGGCGAAGGCGCTCGATGATTTTGGGATTGCGTATGAGATCGACGTGACCTCGGCGCATCGTTCTCCGGATCGCACAGCAGACTTCGCGCGTAAAGCCGCCGGCCGCGGAGTTCACGTCATCATCGCGGGAGCGGGTGGCGCGGCGCATCTGGCTGGAGTGATTGCAGCGCATACAACTCTGCCGGTGATCGGCGTTCCCATTCCTTCCACCCCGCTGAACGGGATGGATTCTCTGCTCGCGACTGTTCAGATGCCTGCTGGGATCCCAGTCGCCACGGTTGCTATTGGAAAAGCCGGAGCCACCAATGCGGGAATTCTGGCGGCGCAAATTCTGGGGCTCGCGAGTGAATCCCTGGCCAGGAAGCTGGATAGTCTTAAAGAAACGCTGGCCAACAGTGTCGAAGAGAAGTCTCGAAAATTGAAAATCACTCTCGGCACCTAGTGGGTTCTTCGCGGCATGGCTGCGTGAAGGCTGAGGATGGGTGCTGCAAGCAAAATGCAGAGATCCTTCGCTTCGTCTTTGAACTCGCGAGCGCTTGAGCTTGATGACGCTTGAACTCATAAACAGTTCTGAGGTGCGGATGCTGCAGTCGATTCTTCTGCTTGTGATCTTACTGTTTGCCGTGACTATGGACTTTTCTGGTCAAGACCGTTCTTACGGCCGCTCAGTGGTAATGACGGATCGCGGCATCGTTGCCACGAGCCATTACTTGGCATCGCAGGCTGGAACGCAAATCCTCGCGAAGGGTGGGACCGCGATCGACGCCGCCATCGCTGCCAATGCTGTGCTCGGCGTTACCGAGCCCATGAATAACGGGATCGGCGGTGATCTGTTTCTCATCTACTGGGACGCAAAGACCGGCAAACTCTACGGCCTGAACTCGAGCGGTTGGGCGCCACGTGGACTGTCCGTGGAGTTTCTGGCGAAACATGGTATCACGTCGATGCCTGCCGACGGGATCCACACGGTCACAGTTCCCGGGGCTGTCGAAGGATGGAGCCAGGCGCACCAGCGCTTCGGGCGTTTGCCTTGGAAGGATCTTTTTGCGCCAGCCATCTACTACGCCGAACACGGCTACGCTGTGCCGGAAATCATCCACGACTACTGGGTAGAGGAGGAGCCCAAGCTGCAAAAGACCAGTGAAGCGCGGAAGGTTTTTCTGCAGGGCGGTAAGGCTCCTGAGATTGGCGCCAAGTTTTCCAATCCCGACTTAGCCAAGTCGCTGCGCTCGATTGCTGAACAAGGACGCGATGCGTTTTATAAAGGTGAGATCGCACGGGCCATCGTGAGCACTTCGGCGGCGTTTGGCGGGACTATGCAGTTGGACGACCTGGCTGATTTTTCTGCGGAATGGGTTGAACCAATCTCCATCGACTATCGCGGATGGAAGATTTACGAACTTCCTCCGAACGGGCAAGGCATGGCTGCGCTCGAGATGCTGAACATCATCAGCACGTTTCAACCGGACGCCGGCGGACCGCAGGGCACGGTGGAATTGCACAAAAAAATTGAGGCCATGAAACTAGCCTACTCCGATCTCTATCGTTATAACGCCGACCCAAGATTCGCTAAAGTTCCGGTGCAAGGTTTATTGTCGAAGACATACGCCGCGCAGCGCGCGACCCTCATCAATCCGAACAAAGCTAATTGCAATCCCGGACCCGGAAGTCCAGCCACCAGCGACACGGTATATCTTGCGGCCGTCGACAAAGACGGCAATATCGCGTCGCTGATCCAAAGCAATTACGCTGGCTTCGGTTCGGGCGTTGTCGTGAATGGAATGGGCTTCGCATTGCAGAACCGGGGTGCGTTATTCGTGCTCGATCCTAGTCATCCCAACGTGCTGCAGCCGCGTAAGCGGCCGTTTCACACCATCATTCCCGCCTTTATGGAGCAAGGCGACGTGCACATTGGCTTTGGCATCATGGGTGGTCCAAACCAGCCGGTGGCGCACGCGCAGTTTGTGTCTAACTTTGTGGATTACGGGATGAACATCCAGGCCGCGCTCGAAGCGCCGCGATTCACGGTGGCGGGCAACAGGGTAAGTTGTGACATTCCGATCGAGTCACGGGTCAAGCCCGAGGTTTTGCAAGCGCTACGAGACAAAGGCCACAACCTGATCGTGCATGGGGCCTATACAACGGCGATGGGACGCGGACAAGCAGTGATGCACAATTCGAAAAGCGGCATGAACTCAGGGGCGTCCGACCCGAGAGCTGATGGCGTCGCAGAACCGGAACCGCCGGAACATTTTTGAATGGCTCGGGACTCTACAGCTTCAGGCCCTTCAAATATTCTCGCAGCGGGCCGCCTAGATCCTTACGCTTGAGGGCGAACTCGATTGTTGCTTGAAGGAATCCTAATTTGTCGCCCGCGTCGTGGCGCTTGCCTTCGAAGACGTAGCCATACATTTTCTCTCTCTTGAGCAGGGCGCGCATGCCGTCGGTGAGTTGCAGTTCGCCGCCGACGCCGGCCTTGGTTTCTGCCAGAGTTTCAAAAACCGTTGGGGTTAGGATGTAGCGTCCGATCACCGCAAGGTCCGAAGGCGCTTCTTCCAGCTTCGGCTTCTCCACCATGTTGCGAATTTCGTAGAGCCGGCCGTCAAATCGTCCATCTGCCGGTTTTACGTCCAGCACGCCATACGCAGAAATCGCCTTGCCTTCGACGATCTGGATCGCAATGACCGACGATTGAGTCTGGTCGAAAACGTTAATCATCTGCTTCAGGCAAGGAGGGTTGGCATCGATAATGTCATCGGCGAGAAGCACAGCGAAGGGCTCGTTGCCCACGAGTTCGCGCGCCATGAGCACAGCGTGGCCCAGGCCGAGCGCTTCTTTCTGCCGAACGTAAGCAACGTGGATCATGTCCGAGATGCCGCGCACGATCTTGAGCAGATCGGTTTTCTTGCGCTCTTCGAGCATCTTTTCCAGTTCGTAACTGACGTCGAAGTGGTCTTCGATGGCCTGTTTACCGCGGCCAGTGATAATGATGATCTGGTCGCATCCCGAGGCGAGCGCCTCTTCCACTCCGTACTGAATGATCGGCTTGTCGACCAGAGGCAGCATTTCTTTGGGTTGAGCTTTGGTGGCGGGCAGGAAGCGCGTGCCCAGTCCGGCGGCAGGGAATACAGCTTTGCGAACTCTCATGGCCATAACCGATAGTCGTCAGCGACGGTAATCCGCGTCATGATAAACCAAACTAATGATTGTACCGGATTGTGATCGCCCGTCGGCCCGCGATCGTGACCGATGCCGCATAGGGATGTGACAATTTGGGAAACGTCGCGTCAGTCTCGGCTTCGGCAACGACCCGGCCGCAACCGGCAGCCGACCTCTGTTTGTGAGCCGATGCTACTGCCAAAAACGCTACAAAGGTTTGGTAAGCTTTGTTCATGCTTTTGGGAACGCCAAGCCGGACAGCTTTGGCCGCAGCCACACACCGAGCCGCTCATCAGATTCTGGAACAAGGGCGCATCTTCGCCGATCCACTGGCCCTGCGCATTCTCGGAGAAGACGCAGAGACAGTTGCCCGCGAAGCTGCAGAGCACCCTTCTCGGCGAAGAATACGAATCTTCATCGCGGCGAGGTCTCGCTTTGCCGAGGATGCTTTAGCAGCCGCAGTCGAAAAGGGTGTGCGCCAGGCAGTGGTACTCGGGGCAGGACTGGATACCTATGCCTACCGCAGCGCATTACGCGACCGGCTGCGGATCTTCGAAGTGGATCATCCCGCCACCCAGGAGTGGAAGCGGCAACGCCTCGAAGACGCCGTTATCCCCATACCGAATTCGCTGACTTTCGCACCGGTCGATTTCGAAAATCAGACTTTGTCCGACGGGTTGACTGCGGCCGGTTTCGATCCGATGCAGCAGACCTTCTTTACCTGGCTTGGCGTGGTCCCTTATCTGACTGAGGCGGCGGTGTGGTCGACTCTTGCTTTCATCGCGAGTCTGCCCAATGGCGCGCACGTAGTTTTCGACTACAGCGATCCTCCGGCTTCGTTGTCAGTGGAAATGCGTAGCAGCCATGACACACGCGCCGCGCACGTCGCCGAGTTGGGTGAGGCATGGCTGAGTTATTTTGATGCGGACGAACTCCATTCCAAATTGATGGCACTTGGGTTTAAGGAGGTTGAAGACCTTGGGCCTCCACAGATCGCCTCCCGTTACTTTCCAAACCGGGTGATCCATCTTCCCGACAAGGGTGGGCACGTCTTACGCGCGACCACGATCTGACGTCAGCTATTCAACTGACTCGACGAGGCATTGAGGTGAAAGATTGCCATGCCGTTTGAGTTCTTCCATTCCTCGTCCCACGACCTTTCAGTTGTGAAGATTCCCGCACTTGGCCTTGACCTGACCGTGCGGCTGCCGCCAGAGGCCGCGGGAAAAGCTCTCACTGTCATAGAAACGACCAACGCGCCCGGATTCGGCCCACCCCTCCATCGACATGTCGAGACCGAGGTATTTCGGGTTCTCGAAGGCCGGTACCTGTTCGAAGTGAATGGCCGACGTCTAGAAGCTGGCACAGGCGACGTGATCAGCGTTCCGGGCGGAGCTGCGCATGCCTTCGTCAATATCACCGACCAGCCCGCACGCCAACTCGTGATGATCCTGCCCGGGATAGATGCACAAGCTTTTTTCGTTGGACTCGGCGAGGTCTTCGCCAAGGGAAAACCAGATCGGGAAGCATTGAACGTTTTCGGTAAGCCGTGGGGCGTCGAATTCCTTGGGCCTCCCCTTTCATGGGGGTAAGGGAAAGTGACGTACGTTACCAACCCATGCGACATCACCCACGGTTGGCGACGCCCTCATTCTCCGCTCACTGGGTGTGACTTGGGGAGGCAACGCCTGCCAGGGCAGCTGCAAGACCGACATGGCTGTTCCGTCGCCCGCCTTATACGTGGGCCGATTGCCGGCCAATCCGTAACGCTCTGCCAAAATGACGAGAGCGCGTCCAGGGCTGGTCTAGCGTGTTAAAATTCCTGGAAGTACCTGCATGCCTGGAACCCAATCGATCGAGCTAGCCCCGTCGATTCTGTCTGCCGACTTTGCCCATCTGGCGGAGCAAGTCCAGGCTGCGGCCGAGGGCGGAGGCAGCGTTATCCATGTGGATGTGATGGACGGACATTTTGTTCCGAACATCACGATCGGACCCGCGGTTGTGCGGTCGTTGCGCAAGGCCACCGATCTGCCGCTCGATTGCCACTTGATGATCGAGAATCCGGATTTGTACATTCCTGATTTCGCGGATGCGGGAGCCGATTGGATTTCTGTGCATCAGGAGGCTTGCCGGCATTTAAACCGAACCCTGCACCTGATCCGAGATCATGGCGTGCGTGCTGGCGTCGTGATCAACCCAGCCACGCCGGTCGAAACTTTGAGCGAGGTGCTCGACATCGTCGATTATGTTCTGGTCATGTCGGTGAATCCGGGATTCGGGGCTCAGAAGTTCATTCCGGGGGCAGTACACAAGATCCGCAAGCTGGCGGAATTGCGTAGGCAGAGGGGTCTCAGTTACCGGATTGAAGTCGATGGCGGTATTGCGCTCGACACCGTGGGTGAAGTGGTACGGGCGGGGGCTGAAATTCTGGTTGCAGGCAACGCTGTGTTCGGCAAAGGCGATCCAACCAGTAACGCGCAGAAATTGTTGAAGGCGGCAACCGAAGCCACTCTGCAGAAGGTGTAAGCTTGCTGGTGCTCATTTGCCCTGGCGTCACAGTTTTGATGTTCTGAGGGTTCTTATGTCTCGTCGTATTCCGGTGATGCTTCTTTTGGGCGTGCTCGCAGTCACTGTGGCCTGCACCAACAAGAAGGTCAGCAACCCCATCGCGAATGTCGATTCGAAGCAGCCTGACAAGGTTCTCTTCGACCGTGCCATGGACGCGATGAAACACAACCGCTTCGACGTGGCGCGGCTGTCGCTCCAAACCCTCATCAACACCTATCCGGATTCTGAATACATTGCGCGCGCCAAGCTGGCCGTAGCTGATTCCTGGTACGCCGAGGGCGGTTCGGCATCGCTGGCCCAGGCGGAAATTGAGTACAAGGATTTCGAGACCTTCTTCCCCAACATGCCGGAAGCGGCTGAGGCACAGCTGAAGCTGGCGAACATTCACTATCAGCAGATGGAGAAGGCAGACCGGGATCCCACCCACGCGATGCGCGCCGAGGAAGAATACCGGCAGCTCATCATGCAGTATCCCGACAGCAAGCTGGTGCCGGAGGCCAAGCAGCGTCTACGGGAAGTACAGGAAGTGATCGCTGAACGGGAGTTCAGCGTAGGACGTTTCTACTACTTGCGGCAGTCGTATCCAGCTGCGATCGCACGCCTGGAATCTCTGGTCGACAAGTACCCGCTCTTCAGCAAAGCCGACGAAGCTCTCTACCTGCTGGGGCAATCGTATGAAGGCGAGATTGCCCTGGTTCGTTCCCGCCCGGGAAACGAAGCGGCCAAATCCCGCATGATCGCTGATTTCACGAAGGGTGCCGCGCAGGCCTACGGCCGCATCCTGACTCGCTATCCGGTAATGGATCGGGCCGACGACGCCAGGACACGGCTTCTGGCCCTTCACCAACCGGTGCCGAGGGCGACCAAGGCTGCCGTCGCGCAAAACAAAGCGGAGGAAGATAGCCGCCGCGAGCCCAGCACATTTTCGAAGGTCATGAAAACCTTCGAGAAACATCCAGATGTGGCCGACGCCACGAAAGTGGGTGAGCCCACGCTGGTCGATCCGACGCCAATGAGCGCAACTCAGGTGATGCAGGCGGCCACGCGGGCCGCGATTGGAACGGGCACCGACAGCCACTCAGTTTCGATCGAAACCGTTAACGGCGGCGCACCGGGAGCGGATCAGCCGGCTCCGCGTTCAGATACTCCAGCTGCGGCGGATGTAACTGTTGTAAGCCCAGCAGCCGACGCATCGGCGCCCGCAGCCAGTCAGCCTGACCCAAACGAATTGAAGCCCAACGCCAGTCCAGCAGATCCCAACGAACTGAAGCCCAATGTCAGCGACGATAGTGGCCAGGCTTTGCCGCCGCCGCAGCAGGTGAATGAGATCCAGACTGGAACAGCCGGCCAGACAGCCAGCGGTGGAACCAGTGCAGCCACTGCGAGCGATCCGAAGAGCAGTGCTTCCTCGGCGTCTTCCTCGACCGATCAGGCCGACGACAGCGACACGTCCGCTTCCAGCAAGCGTAAGAAAAAGAAGGGCATCCATAAGATATTCCCGTTGTGAACGGACTTTCCGTACCTCCAGCCACTCGGGTTTCGATAGGCTCAACTTTGCGCCAGTGGTTACTGGCCCGTCGTAACCTGTTTAATGTCGTATCCTCATTGACTTAGAGTCCGTAACAAGTTAACTTCGCGCTATCTTCCCTTTTTTCAGATAAAAGGACATCGCTTGGCGCGGAAAATACTGCTCGCCGATGACAGTGTGACAGCCCAGAACATGGGCCGGAGAATCCTCAGCGACGCCGGCTACGACGTCACTACGGTGAATAACGGGTCGGCGGCGCTTAAGAGAATTGCTGAGTCGAAACCTGACCTCATCGTGCTCGATGTGTATATGCCGGGCTACGGTGGGCTGGAGGTGTGCCAGCGCCTGCGCGAAGCGCCGGAGACCGCGCGCATCCCCGTGTTGCTCACGGTCGGCAAGCTGGAGCCTTTTAAGGCGGATGAAGCGCGCCGCGTGCGGGCTGACGCCTTCATCGTCAAACCGTTTGAAGCCAGCGAACTTCTTACTGCGCTGACCAAATTGGAAGACAAGATCGTTCCGCAAGGTCAGCCCTCCAGGCAGAGCCGATTTGCCAAGGCATTGGCCGGGGTCGAAGAACTTAATCCTTCGAAAGAGTTCGGCGACAGCGAGACCGGATGGAAGAACCGGCTGTCAATTCCGCCGCCGCACTCGAAACCTCGTGAAGTTGCGCCCGCAGAACCGTCCGCGGTAGTTGCGAGTTTTCGCGAGGCCGTCAAGACCGAGGAACCCAAGCCCGCGGAAATGAAATCGGGATTGGAAGAAGCCTTGCTCTCCTCCATGCCGCAGGATGTAACGGCCGAGGAAATTGCGGCCATTAAAGCTGCCGCTGCGGCGTTCAGCGCTCCCGGCAATGAATCGACTCCCAGGATGCGCCGGTCGACTGATCGAGCGGAAGCGCTGATTCAAGAGCCGGTTGCCAGGGTCGAAGAGTTGCCGTCGGAATCTGCCGTTAGCGAAGCCCCGCAAGCGGAATCCGTAGAAGCAATAACCGAGAACAGCACCCCCTTTGAACGTCTGGCTACAGCCGATATTCCCGCCGAAGCGATGGTGCCGGTTGAGCCGATTGTTTCCGAATCTGGCTCGTATCAGATTGACGCGGAGACCGGGAAGCTCGGCGCCGAAGAAGTCACGGCGGCACTCGCCTCACTGGCGCCGACTAATGGCCATGGCGATGCTACCGCAGAGCATAGAGAAGCGGACAAGTGGGAGCTGGGGTCGAGGGATTTGGCTGCAAGGGATCTGGTTCCTGTGACGATGGCAGTTGCCGGCGCAACCCAGGAGTTCAGCGGCCCCAGATGGATTGCTGAACCGGTCCCGCTTCGAGATGATGAAGCAACGCTCGTCCTCGAACAGGAGATGGAAAAGGCTTACGCGGCCTTCGCCGCAGCCGACGCAGGGATGAGTTTCGCGAGTTCGCCTGCGGATCAAGCCTTTACGCCGATTGCAGAAGCGCCGACAGTCTCCTCAGAAAAGCCGCCATCAGCAGTCGAGTCGTTGTCGAACTCTAATAGTTCTGAATCAGACCCAACCGAGCCAGCGCCGCAAACGGCGACCAGCAGCGAAGAATCAGTCGCGCCGGAGGCCGAAGTAGCGCCAGTGGTCGCCCCTCCGGCCGTGGACGCAGTCAGCGAAAGCTCCGTTACAGAGATAAGCGAAAGCGCGGCGTACGCCGCTGCGGCCTCGGCCACTTCTGGTGCGGCCGAACCAACGATTGCCGCGGACGCAATCGCAGCTCCGAGTCCAACGCTGGTATCTTCAGAAAACGTTCCGGTTGCCTCCGAGCCCGGCGAACGACAAGGTGAATCGGAACTCGCCGCTGCCTGGGCAAACTGGAAGCAGATTCGGGAATCCGTCATCGGATCGCAAGTCGTCGATTCGCAAGCTATCGACTCACAGATCAGTGATTCGCAGACCGTTGGTTCGCAGAGTGTTGATTCCCAGATCAGTGAATCGCACCTGAGCGAGCAAATTGCGGACGCGGTCGCGGAACCCAAAGCGGACAGCGCTGAAACAAAGTACGACTCTCAATCCGAAGATTCGGCCGCCACAGGCGAAGAAACCAGCGAGATCGCGAACATCGTAGATAGCGTCTTGGCCGATCTCAAACCCAAACTAATGGCTGAGATTGCGAAGAAGATGGGCAAAGAGAAAGAGAAGAGGAAGTAATCGTTCTCAGACTGCCTGAGAATGCTACTCCGCCGTGACGCTAGGGTTCTGAAGTTTACCGCATATCCACAAAGGCAACCCGTTCTTCACAGGTAGCACATCGCGCGTGCTGAGCCAAGCCGCGAACTAGGGGAGCAAAATAATGTCGTTGGTGCTCGCGTCCCAATTTTTTTCTGCACAATGCACCAACTTTCATCTACCTCAATTCCCCAAAAGCAGTTATAGTTATTTGCGCTCAGCGATTCACTGACGACAACTGACCTGTTCTGATGGCGCGAAAAAGCGGTTCCACCATCTCGCAGGAGGAGTTGTATCCACCGGCCCACGAGCCGGCGCGTCCAGCGCCTGATGGCGCGCTCGACGACGCCCGAATGCTCGACTTGGACGTGGAGCAGGAATCGCCCTTCCTGCGCGGACAAAAGCGCGTCTCCGTTCGCCGCGGATCTCTGCCCAAAAAAGCTGCTACTGGCCTGACTTGGGGCGTTCTCGCCCTGCTGATCGTTGTAATTTGCAGCGCGGCGGTTGCGGCCTTGTATCACTACGGCGAACACTCGTGGCGTTTCCGCGTCGACTCCAGCGATGACATTGACATCACCGGACTGCACAACGTCACTCGCTACCAGGTCCTGGAAGTCATGGGCGGCGACATCGGCCGCAACATCTTCTTCGTGCCGCTGATCGAACGAAAGCAGGCTCTGGAAAAGATTCCCTGGGTGGAATCGGCCAGCGTGATGCGCTTCGTTCCCAATCGCCTGAGTATCGAAATTCACGAACGCACACCCGTGGCTTTCGCCCGGGTCGGATCCAAAATCATGCTGATTGATCCGGTGGGCACGCTCATGGATCTGCCCGCTGCGGGCAAGAAAAAGTACTCGTTCCCTGTGATCCTGGGAATGAATTCGGGCGAGCCCTCCTCCACGCGCGCCGCACGAATGAAAATCTACAACGACCTGGTCAGCCAACTGGATGCGGGTGGGGCACACTATTCGCAGGAGCTCAGCGAAGTCGATCTCTCCGACGCCGAGGACGTGAAAGTGCTCCCCACTGATCCTCAAGGCGAAGTGCTGGTGCATTTGGGATCGTCCAACTACCTCGAGCGCTACAAGATCTACGTGAGCCACGTGCGCGAGTGGCGCCAGCAGTTCGACAAACTGGAATCCGTCGACTTGCGCTACGACGGGCAGATTATCGTGAATCCGGACTTGCAAGGGACGATCAAGCAACCGCCGCTTTCGAAGTCATCGGCCAAGATAGCCACGGCCGCCGGAATGAAGCCTGCAGCGCTGATCACGCGCCAGGTTCCCGGCCCACAATCAACACCCGCTCTAAGCCCGGCCGCAAAGCCGCCAACAAAAGTCTTGGCGAAGAAAACCGCAAAAAAACCTCGTCACAAAGTGGCGGCAAAAGCGACGCCAAAGGCCAGTGCTCTGGCGCAGAACCAAAGCGTAGCGAAGACTAATCCTCCGACGCCTCAAGCTCCCTCGGCGCAGAGCGCATCGTTGCCGAGCACATCAGCGCCGAGCACACTATCACCGACCAAAACAACTCCGGCCGCGCCTCCGGCAACGGGAACGGTCGCGGTGAAACCAGGAAGCAAACCGAGTCCAGCGATTGCCAAGGGAGAGGACCGTCCATAAGCATGGCGAACCCGCAGCACAATTTTCTGACCGCGATTGACGTAGGCAGCGCCAAGACCTGCGTGCTGGTGGCCGAAGTTACCGACTCCGGCCTGCGATATCGCGGCCATGGGATTTCCGAATCGCGCGGCTCGCGCAAGGGCGTGATTGTCGATCTCGAAAAGGCGGTCGCGTCCATCCAGAAAGCGGTCGAGCAGGCCGAAGACGTTTGCGGCGCTCCCATCGAGCACGCGCTGCTAGGTGTTGCCGGTTCGCACGTTCGGGGGATGAACAGTCATGGCGGACTCAGTCTGGGCACACGCGCGAGAGAAATTGCGCGCGATGAAATTCGACTCGCGGTCGACAAAGCGCGCGCCATTCCCCTGCCCGCCGATCGCGAAATTCTGCACTTGTTGCCGCAAGAATTCATTCTCGACGAACAAAGCGGCGTGCATGATCCCCTGGGAATGATGGCCATGCGCCTCGAAGTCCGGGTGCACATGGTCACCGCCGGATCCAGCGCGACACAAAACGTTGTGACCGCCGTGAACCGCGCCGGCGTGCACGTCGACGATACCGTCTTTGAGCCGCTGGCCTGCGCCGACGCTGTCCTGCGCGCCGACGAACGCGAGTTAGGCGTATGTCTGATGGACCTGGGCGCAGGCTCGACCAGCCTGATCGTCTTTCAGGAAGGCGCGGTGATTCACACAGCCGTGATTCCGATCGGCGGCGACCACTTCACCAGCGACTTGTCAGTTGGGCTCTGCACTCCGCTGGCCGAAGCGGAAAAAATCAAAAAGCTTTACGGCAATGTGATCGTGACCCTGATTCCCGAGGGAAACGAAGTCGAAGTTCCCTCGGTTGGCGACCGGCCTTCGCGTTTGATTGCGCAACGCATGGTGGGAGAAATTCTCGAGCCGCGCGCCCGCGAATTATTCGAGATGCTGCGCGACAACTTGCGTCACAGCGGCATGCTCGACGTTTGTGTGGGCGGGATTGTGTTGAGCGGAGGCACGTCGCGCCTCGCGGGAATTCTCGACATCGCTGAATCTGTGTTGCGGCGTCCCCTGCGTTTATCGTGGCCGACCGCGCTGGCGAAAATGCCATCGACTTTAGCCGAGCCTGAATACGCCACAGTTCTAGGAATGATCTTTTACGGCCATCGCTCGCGAATCGCCCGCGGCTTGCAGGACACCCGCTGGAGTTCGCGTCTGATGGGACTGTTCGCAAAAAAGGGAGCATGAAATCAAAAGCTTCAACCACGAAGGACACAAAGTTACACGAAGGTTTCGTTATCCGTGTTTTCTTCGTGAACCTTCGTGTCCTTAGTGGTTAACGGTTTTAGCTGTACAAAAAGAAAATCCATCGAGGTGCAGTAACCATGAAAAATGAAAACGACATTCGCATCAGCTTCAACGAAGAAGCCCGCAACGACGCCAAAATTAAAGTCATCGGTGTAGGTGGAGGAGGCGGCAACGCCGTGAACCGCATGATCGACGCCGGCATGGAGGGCATCGAATTCGTGGTCGCGAATGCGGACCTTCAAGCCCTGCGCATGTCGCGCGCGCCCATGAAAATTCAGTTGGGCGTCAAGCTCACCAACGGCCTGGGCGCAGGCGCCAATCCCGAAGTCGGGCGCAAAGCTGCGCTCGAAGACTCCGACAAAATCATCGAAGCCCTCGAAGGCTCCGACATGGTTTTCGTCACCACCGGCCTCGGCGGCGGCACCGGAACCGGAGCCGCTCCAATCATCGCGTCACTAGCCAGCGAGATGGGCGCGCTCACGGTCGCGGTCGTTACCAAGCCATTCGCCTTCGAAGGCAAACGCCGCATGCAGCAAGCGGAGCGCGGCATCGCGGAGCTGATGGAATCCGTCGACACCACCATCGTGATCCCCAACGAAAAACTGCTCGCGGTCGCACAGGACGCCGGCTTCTTCGAATCCTTCCGCATCGCCGACGACATCCTCCGCCAAGGCGTGCAGGGCATCTCCGACATCATCACAATTCCCGGAATCATCAACCGCGACTTCGCCGACGTGAAAGCCATCATGGCTGGCATGGGCTACGCGGTGATGGGCGCGGCCACGGCCAACGGAGCTCGTCGCGCGACCGAAGCCGCGCAAAAAGCCATTGCCTCGCCGCTCCTCGAAGCCGGAGCCATCGACGGCGCTCGCGGAATCCTCATCAACATTACCGGATCCACGTCGCTCAAACTCGCTGAAGTGCAGGAAGCTTGCACCATCATTCAAAGCGCCGCGCACGAAGATGCCAATATCATCTTCGGCGCTGTGCTCGATGAAAAGATGAAAGACTCAGTCAAGATCACGGTCATCGCCACCGGCTTCAAAGACTCGGATCGTCATCACCGTCGGCACGAAGAACGCCCTGGTTTTGTGATCTCGCGCGAAAACTCTTCGTCCCACGACGACTTTTTCGACGAGCCTCGACAAGAACGTGAGTTCGATCCCGAGCCGCCGCCTCCACCCATGGTGATGGAACAATCAGCCCCGCATGCCGCCGCCGTGGCCTCGAACGAATCCATCTCCGTCGATAGCATGCGTAACGCAATGATTGCCAACTTCGAGCAATCCGATCTCGACGTCCCGGCATTCCTGCGCAAACGGGGTGAAACCATGTAGCGAGGGAATAAGAGGGAAAACTCTTTCCACTCTGGGCAGTATCGTTCCAGTAACAGGGAGATGTTACCAAAGGACCGTGCCCGCGCCTGGAATTGACAACAACTCTTTTATTGGCAAGGGGTTAGATTAACTAGTCGCGATTTCGTGAAATTTACGTTTTAGATTGCTTATCTTAATGAAGTTTCATAACATCTAGCGTAGTGGGGACTTAGCCGGTGGCGTCGATCATTGGCCGGTTTCTTGCTACGTATTGCAGTGACCTCCGGGGACAGGTACAAGAAATTGAATTCAGGGAAGCGTTCCACTGGCATCGGCCTTTCTCTCGCAGTCATCTTTATTCTTGTGCTTTGCCAGTCTGGCATTGCCGCCACGGTCAGCACGCATACTCTGACACCGCACAAATCCAAGCAAAAAATTAGTGAGACTCAGCATGCTCGCAGGCGCATGCACCACTTGGCGCACGCTCGCGCCGCATCCCCGACGACCACCGCCGCGCAGGCCACACTGCACACTCGGCATCGCTACTACGAACGCTTCTACACCAGCTCCTTCGCTCAGGATATTACTGAAGGCGACGTCACCACCGGCGAAGATCCCGTTGTGCGCGAAGCGGCCATCGATGCTCTCGGCGGCATGAATGGCACAGTCGTTGCCATTGAACCCACCAGCGGACGCATTCTGGCCATGGTGAATCAGAAGCTCGCGCTTTCGAGCGGCGCGCAACCCTGCTCGACCATCAAACTTTCTGTCGCTCTCGCCGCTCTCAACGAAGGCATTATTACCAAGGAAACCGAGGTTCGTTTGGGTGGCCGCTATCACATGAATCTGACCATGGCGCTGGCACACTCCAACAACCAATATTTCGAAGCGCTCGGCCGCCAACTAGGATTCGAGAAAGTCAGCTACTACGCGCATCAATACGGACTCGGCGAACTGGCCGGTTACAGCATCCCCGGTGAACAGCTGGGAATTTATCCCAACGAAGAAATCTCCTCCAAGCTCGGCGGCGTCGGCAAGATGTGCTCTTTCGGCGAAGGCGTTTCCGTGACCCCGTTGCAGCTTGGCGCCCTTGTATCAGCCATCGCCAACGGCGGCACGCTCTATTACCTGCAGCATCCCACCAAGCCTGAAGAGATCGCAGACTTCCAGCCAGTGGTAAAGCGCCGCTTGGACATCGCTCCGCTCATCCCTGAAATTTCTGACGGAATGGAAGGCGCAGTCGAGTTCGGCACCGCGCGCCGCCTCCGCACCAACTTCAGCGAAGAAGAAGTTCTCGGCAAGACCGGAACCTGCTCCCACGCCGGAACCCGTTTCGGCTGGTTTGCCTCCTACGCGAAAACCAGCGTTGGTCACATTGTCGTGGTCGTTTTCCTCGAAGGCGGCCGTCCAACCTTCGGCCCCAAAGCGGCCGAAATCGCCGGACTGATGTATCGCAACCTTTACGATCACAACTTCTTTATGGCAAAGCCCACTCTGCCATCGAACACCGCAATCGTCAGTCCGCTCGGTGCGCAACAATAAACCGCCTCACCCGGCCGGCCACTTCTTGAGCGTTACCAGCGTAATATTCCGCAATGGATTCGTAGACGACACCGGTCCGCACCTCCGGTGTAAAATCAGGGATAGGATCTTCCCTTTCGGAGACATTATGAAAAGAATTCCTGCTCTCATCCTTCTGGTTGGTTTAAGTGTCGCATCGTCGATCCCCGCCGGCGCTCAAATCTTCATGGGTCCAAACAGCGCCCGCCAGGCCCAGAAGGCGGGCAACAAGCAGCAAAAAGCGCAAAACAAAGCCGCCAGGAAACAGCAGAAAGCCATCGCTAAATCCGAGAAGGCGCAACGCAAGGCCGCCAAACGCGCGCAACGCCACGGATAGATCCCTGCCGATCGTCAAAGTCCCCCACGCCCGAATCCCTCCAATCCAAAACTGAGAACCGCCAACTGCCAACTGGTTTTCTTGTTGTCCCATTATCCTAATCTCATGGTTGCCCTCCCTCAGGCAGCACCAGCAACCGCGACTATGCCTTTCCCAGTCAAAAGGCGGTCAATGAGTGCTATCGCGATTTATCGCCAATTGAGCGATTGTTCTCGTGTTACCGACCGCCCCTCAACTTCCCCGAAGCCCGTTTCTGCCTAATCACCGAACATCATGGTTTCATAACCACAAGCGCGTTTCTGAGGACTAATGTTGAGTTCGGTAAACATTGATCGCTGAGCGCATTGGCCTGAAGTTCGGCTCCAGTCAGTCCTGCGACCGCCACGCGCCCAGCACTCTCATCACTGTATTGCTCGACTGTGCCGATAAACTAGTGCGTGGCGTTGCCCGCGCGCCGAATCGGGCTATCGCCTCAGGAACTCGCCGATTACGACCGCCAACGACGGGCTAGCAATGATGTCGTAGTGAGTCGTGCCGGGAAGGATAGCCAACTGCGCCATCGACCTCATCGATCCGTCTAGTCCGGCGTCCCGTTGTGCGCCACCGAGAGCCTTGTAGAATTCAACGATATGCTCGGCGCGAACGGCATCTGCATCGGCAAAGACCAAAAGTGTCGGTAACTTGAGAGCCTTGACCTGCGCTGACCAGTCAAATGGCGTGCTGGCCAGTTCGCCCATCTTTTTGAACGACGTTTCCCAGTTCGTCTTCGGGTACATCGTCGCAAGTGGTGACTTTTTGACGCTGTCTGCAAGCATCGGTGCGTTCTTGCTCATCTGTGCGAACGTGGCAAGCCCTTCCGGATAGAATCCGGTTTGGGCCATGACAGAGGAAATCACCACCAGGTGATCGACGATTTCGGGATGTCGTATGGCAGTTTGCAATGCGACACCTCCACCGAATGAATAGCCGACCAAGTCAATTTTCCCCAGCTTCAGGTACGTGACCAGAGCGGCTACATCATCGGCCAGTGCTTCAAAGCGGTAAGGACGATCGATGTCGGCGGTGTTTCCATGTCCTTGCAAATGCACCGCAATCACCTGACGGGACTTCGCCAGTGCATCGACATTAGTGCCAAAGCCTTCGAAAGCGGTGATTCCGCCGTGGAGCAGAACCATCGGCTTACCTTGGCCATAAATCTCGTAGTAGAGCTGCATGCCATGAATCGGTGCGTATCCAGTTTTACTTTCTGCGTTCCTAGGAACTCCTGAAGCGCTAACTTCAGTGCCGGCGAGACTCAAGAGCAGTACAGTTATGAGTGTCAGAATGTTATTTCGCATAGTCTTCTCCAGTAGCCAAGTTCTGCATGTTCTGTTGCGCCTGCCTTTACTTCATGTTCAGCTGCTCGCACATGACGATCATCCAAGCTTTAGCTGCTCATTTCGCCTGTGCCAGCCCCCGCAACAACTGCGGCAACTTTATCGAGTTGCTCATTCCAGCCCTCCAATTGACCGCTATTTTTCGCGCTCTCCATGGGTTCACTTCCAATGAAGGTGAGTTTCGTCTGGCCGTTTCCAAAATCCTCAAAAATAACCACGTCGTGCACATCGTCTATGGCCTCATGTTCTATTCCATAGTCCGCAGGCTCAACCTTGTTTCCCTTCGAGTCGGAAAAGTACATGGAGTAAACGATCTTCTCGTGCGGAACAATCTCGTGGTATTCCCCAGCATTCCAGCCCTCCTGCCCATCCGGCGTCCTCATGCAGAAGAGAAATTTTCCTCCCACACGAAAATTCATCTTGCAAACAGGCGAAGTAAAACCCTTCGGCCCCCACCACTGCATCACGTACTTCGGGTCTGTCCACGCCTTCCAAACCAATGCGCGCGGGGCATCAAAAACTCTAGTGATAACCATCCGCTCTGTCTCGTTAACCGTGTTTTTTGTCATCTCTGACCTCCTCTTTTTTCATTTGATTCACAACCACATCCAACTTGTCGAAACTCTCTTCCCAGAATCGGCGATAGCTAATCGCCCAGTCGCTGACTGTCTTTATCGCCTCTGGCCTAAGCGTGCACACGCTCTCTCTTCCACGCTTCGTCTTGATCACAATCCGCGCCCGCACCAGGTAGGCAATATGTTTTGAAATCATCTGCTGCGAGAGTGCAAACGGTTCCGTCAATCCATG
>Ga0209010_1000009_pt1 | contig 215722 bp, 196 predicted proteins | sample BlaSpr_A8_OM1_O3_FD_187985 | JGI IMG/M metagenome (GOLD analysis project Ga0209010, IMG submission 187985) | Forest soil microbial communities from Thunder Bay, Ontario, Canada - Black Spruce, Ontario site 2_A8_OM1_O3 (SPAdes) (version 2) | ecosystem: Environmental > Terrestrial > Soil >...
CCCGAGCCGTAAAGATGCGCCTGGAAAAAGGCGAGCTGAAACTTTCGGCTTCATCGACTGAAACCGGCGAGTCCGAAGACTCGCTCGAGATCGACTACAACGGCGACCTGATCCAGATCGGCTTCAACGCGCAATATCTTCTCGATTTCCTGAAAGCAACAGGCAACGGCGACGTGAAACTCGAATTCAAAGATTCTCAATCCGCCGGCCAAATGCGTCCCGCAGAAGGCGAAGAGTACAAGTATCGCTACATCGTCATGCCCATGAGAATTTGACGATGGAGGACGGCCGTTCTCGCCCGTCCCGATGGCGGAGTGTGGTTGCCTTGTTGTCGGTTTCCAACGCAGTCGTTCAACGATCGTTGACCAGTTTCGCTCGCTAGGCGGGCGTCCCCGCCTGTTCCCCACGCATCGGGAAAACCCTAATTTGGCGGGCCATCAATGTCGAGCCGGATGCTCGGCTTGGGCAGGGACTTTTTCCGAAGCTGGACTTTTGGATGAAGGCTTTCGAGCAGCAGAAGAAATATCGTGGCGAACATAAATACGAACGCAAGGAGCTCGAAACTGCGGCCACGACGGGCGAGTATGAAAAAGGGTGCGATGAGAGGCGCTAACACGGCCGAGCGCGGCGCTTTCATCTCCAGTCTTGCCTTGCAATGGGGGCAGACGAGGAACCTCCAGGCATCCAAGTTTAGGAAAGATGGAGTGGCTACATCCTGATTGCAAGCCGGGCACGTGGCCATAACGACATTCTCTCCAGTCTTGTACTTACTGTGCGGTTGCTATTCCACCGTGTCAATGGAAAGCACGAGATACAGCAGAACTGTCGTAATCACAGCTAGCACCCTACCCCACATCGGATCCGCTTGACGAGAGCGCGTGTCCGCCGTAAAGTGGCCGCCATGCCCCAAGGAGGGCCTCCCATGCTCAGCGGATTCAAGCAATTTATTCTTCGTGGCAATGTAATCGACATGGCAGTTGGCGTCGTGATTGGAGCGGCGTTTGCCTCAGTCGTCTCAGCATTCACTAAGGACCTGCTCACTCCGCTGATTGCGGCGATTGTCGGCAAACCCGATTTTTCTGCCATCAAGTTCACCGTCAACGGCAGCATGTTTGCTATCGGAGACTTCGTCAACGCCGGCGTATCCTTTCTGTTGGTAGCGACGGCCGTATATTTCTTCGTTGTGACCCCGGTCAATCTGTTGGTCGCACGCATGCGCAAAGCGGCGGCGCCCGCTGATCCCACAACCAGAAAGTGTCCCGAATGCCTGAGCGAGATCCCTATCGATGCCAAGCGTTGCGCGCACTGCGCCCAGCCCGTGCCCCTGGGCATAGCGGCGTAAAGCGCCGGCTGTAGAGATGTTGCTGGCAACTTCTCAGATCGGCCCATTCCTGTAACATTGGACAAGATGGACACTCCCGCTCGCGCAGTCTTCAAGTTTTTCGCGGTGACTCTGCTGGCCTGCCCTTTGCAAGCGCAACAAGCGGTGAAACCCGCGCCGACGCAGACTGCGGCGAAGTCAGATTCCGGCGTCCTTACCGACGGCATCTACCGCAACACCACATTCGGATTCACTTACAAGACCGCTTTCGGATGGGTGGATCGAACCAGGGAGATGAGAGACGACTCGAACGAAGATTCGAGCCCCGATTCCAACGCCGCCAAATCAATCCTGCTTTTAGCTATGTTCGAACGTCCGCCCGAGGCATCCGGCGACTCGGTGAATTCCGCAGTCGTAGTGGCAGCGGAAGAAGTCGCTTCTTATCCCGGACTGCGAAGTGCCGAACAATATTTTGGCCCGCTCACCGAGCTGACCAAGTCCAAGGGCTTAGCCGTCGTCAACGAGCCCTACGAATTCCGCGTCGGAGAGACGCAACTTGTGCGTGGCGACTTCGGCAAACCGCTCGGCAATCTGATTATGCATCAGAGCACGCTGGTCATGATCGAGAAGGGCTACGTCGTCTCGTTTACGTTTATCGCAGGCAGCCAAGACGAAGTGGACGAACTTGTGGAAGGCCTGAGTTTTGGCAGAAAAGAGACGCCTGCTGCACGCAAGTGACTCTGCAAGCGGCAGCCGGAGGAGGAACCTGGTCCCGAGATCGCGCAACCCTCCCTAAACGGCACTAGAATCACGGTTTACCGGCTCGATTCCGCGTCCGAGTTTCGGTCGAGCTATGGTATAATTACGTATAAATCCTGACGTCGTAAGTGTTAATAATTTCAGTCATTTGACCTCATTTTAGGGCACAGGAAATGCGCGCCGGCCAGAGCTTAGAATCCGGCCCATCTTCCACGGAGCTGAATGGCAACCAAAGAGATCAGCAGTGCGGCCATCGTCGACACCAAAAATCGGACTGGCGGACCTAACCCGGTCAACGGCAACGGCGATTACACCGCCGATTCCATCAAAGTATTGGGCGGCATGGAAGCCGTCCGCAAACGTCCCGCCATGTACATTGGCTCGACCGGCGAACTGGGACTTCATCATCTCGTCTACGAAGTCGTCGACAATTCTGTCGACGAAGCGCTTGCCGGATACGCCGACAAAATCGAAGTCGCGATTCATCTCGACAACTCCATCACCGTAATCGATAACGGCCGCGGCATTCCGGTCGATTCGATGGACATCGATGGCGAGAAGATTCCCGCCGCGCAAGTTGTGATGACGACGCTGCACGCCGGAGGCAAGTTCGATGCATCCTCTTACAAAGTTTCCGGCGGATTGCACGGCGTAGGCGTTTCCTGCGTGAACGCGCTGAGCGAAGAACTTGACCTCGAAATCTGGCGCGATGGCTTCACCTGGGAGCAGACATATTCCAAGGGTGAACCAACCAGCAAGCTGAAAAAAGCGGGCGAGGTGAAGACGAAGCGTGGGACGAAAGTCCACTTCCTGCCCGACAAGAGCATCTTCACAGTCACCGAGTACAACTTCGACACGCTGGCACAGCGCTTGCGCGAGTTGGCGTTCCTGAACAAGGGCCTGCTGATCACGCTTACCGACGAGCGCACTACCGATCCGAAAACCGGAGAGCCCAAGACCGCGCAATTCAAGTACAACGGCGGCATCGCGGAATTCATCAAGCATCTCAATCGCGGTAAGCAGGTACTGCACGACAAGCCGATCTACATGGAGGCTACCCGCGACGGCGTAGAAATGGAGATTGGCCTACAGTACAACGACGCGTACTCCGAAACCGTTTTCAGTTTCGCCAACAACATCAACACTGTCGATGGCGGCACGCATCTCTCCGGCTTTCGCACCTCTTTGACTCGAACCATCAACTACGCCGGCCAGCAGATGGGCCTGTTCAAAGACGTAAAAGAAAATCTCACCGGCGACGATGTGCGCGAAGGCCTGGTTGCGGTAATCAGCGTCAAGCTGTCACAGCCTCAGTTTGAAGGCCAGACCAAGGGCAAGCTGAACTCCGACATTGCAGGCATCGTGCAGGCATTTGTCAACGAACGTTTGGGCGCATACCTCGAGCAGAACCCGACGGTCGGACGAAAGATTATCAACAAAGCCATCGACGCCGCTCGCGCCCGAGAAGCCGCCAGAAAAGCTCGCGATCTGACCCGCCGCAAAGGCGCTCTCGACGGGGGTGGGCTACCCGGCAAACTCGCAGATTGCTCCGAAAAGCAGCCGGACCGCTGCGAGCTCTTCCTGGTAGAGGGCGAGTCCGCAGGCGGCACTGCCAAGCAAGGACGAGACCGGCGTTTCCAGGCCATCCTGCCGCTCAAAGGCAAAATCCTAAACGTCGAAAAAGCACGCTACGACAAGATGCTGGCGCACGAGGAAATTCGCGCCATGATTACCGCCTTGGGCACCGGGATCTCGAAAGAGGATTTCGATGCTAGCAAATTGCGATACGGCAAGATCATTCTGATGACCGACGCTGACGTCGACGGAAGCCACATCCGCACCCTGCTGCTCACATTCTTTTTCCGGCACATGCAGGAGTTGATCAAGCGCGGCAATGTGTTCATCGCGCAGCCTCCGCTGTACTCGATCAAGAAAGGCAAGTCGCAGCAGTACATCAAAGACGACCGTGAGTACGTAAAAGTCCTGGTCAAGCGCGCGTCGGAAGGCCTGGTCGTGCGTTACGGCGAAGGCGCTGCCAAACTCGAAGGTGCGAATCTGTCGCGCTTCATGAACGTCCTCGACGAGTATCTCAAGCTCTTCGACAAAGTCGACAAGCGTTTGCGCGACGAGCGCGTTACCGACATTCTGCCCAAGCTTGATCTGTCGAAGAGAGTCGATTTCGAAGGCGATAAGAAGACCGCGCCTAAAAAAATCGAGAAGCTCGAGAAAGAATTGAAGAAGCTGCAAAAAGAACGCGGCTTCAAAGAAGTAGAAAGCCGTTTCGACGAAGAGCACAATCTGTGGGAAGTGCGCTACCTGAACTCGCAGGGTGCGGAACACCTGATCAACTGGGAACTGGCTTCCACTGCCGAGTATCGCCAACTGCTCTCGAAGTTCAAGCAGATCGAGCCGTACATGGAGCCACCGTTTGTGGTCGAGACTGTCGCCAAAAGCGCCACCGCAAGCGCCAGCACTGAAGATGAGGCCGACGGCGAAGTCGAAGACGCCGAGAAAGCACAAAAGAAAACTACGCAAGAAGCTCCCGCGAAAGCCGTGGCAAAGAAGAAGCCCGCCGAACCCCAGCTCGTGGAAAAATCCACGGCGCGCGATCTCTTCGACTACGTGCTCGCCGAAGGCCGCAAGGACTACATCATCCAGCGATACAAAGGTCTGGGCGAAATGACCGCGCCGCAATTGTGGGAAACCACTATGGACCCGGAGCGGCGCACGCTATTGTCAGTCAAGCTCGAAGACATCGCCGAATGCGAAACCATCTTCACCACGCTGATGGGCGAAGACGTAGAAGCCCGACGGAAGTTCATCGAAGACAATGCCCTCGACGTAAAGAACCTGGATATCTAGTTTGCCTCGTGCGCTAGTGGAGGAACGTGCGCCGCCGCCGGTCCAGCCGGGCGAAGCTCGACACTTTGCCCATGCTCTGCCCTCCAACCCGTATTATAATGTATATGGATATCTGAGGTACCGTATGAAACTCAAGCTTAGGTCCGTAGGCACATCCACCGGCCTCGTGCTGCCTAAAGAAATGTTGATTCGGCTGCGGGCAAAAAAGGACGACACGCTCTTTGCCATCGAAACTCCGGCCGGATATTTGCTCACGCCCTACGATCCCGAGGTTGAGAAGCAGCTCGATCTTGGCCGTGGATTCATGAGCAAGTATCGCAGCGTTTTCCGCACGCTTGCGAAGTGAAGAAGCCGGTCTGGTTGGACCAGCGTGCCCTCGTTCTGCTCCACGCTGAGAGCCTTGCGGAACACGGCGGACTGTGGGGCTTGCGCGACGAAGCGGCGTTGCAGTCGGCGATGGCACGCCCTAGGAACTTGCACGCCTACGAACCCAGTGCAGACGCCGCGCGTTTGGCTGCCGCCTACGGATTCGGGCTCGTTCGTGGGCATCCGTTTAGCGATGGAAACAAACGAGCTGGATTCCTCGCTATAGGACTCTTTCTCGAATTGAACGGCTTTGATTTCGAAGTTGATGAAGCCAATGCCGTTAAAACGATCCTGGATTTGGCCGCCGGGAACTTCAGCGAAAAAGCACTCGCGGAATGGATCCGTGCACGAATAAAGCGCAGGAAGCGACTCTGACAGGGCCCCGGATCTAGACTTTCCTCCTCTGCGCCCCATGCCAGATCGTGCTGACCATAACCCGCCGGCGCTGTACGCGATACAACACGATGTACGGAGTGCCTCCGATGACCAGCTCTCTGATCCCAGGCTGTGCCCCAGCGCGGCCCAGGTAGGGATGATTTCTCAAAGCTTCGACCACGGCCACAATCCGCATGGCTAGCCGTTCCGCCGCCTCCGGTGTCTCTCGCGCCACGTAAGCGCGAATCTCCCGCAACCGGGTTCTTGCTAACGCAGACCAGACAATTTCTACTGGCACAACGTCTCGTCATCGTGTTCTTTGCCGCAGACGCACTTTGGAACCGGCACCTCCTTCTCAGTTCCCCACGACAATAGCCACGCCTTCATGTCTTCGTTACGGATGTAGTGTCCTGATTTGACTTGGCGATCCGCCTGACGAACCTCGGCCAACATTCTTTCCTGATCAGAGACGTACGCTTCTACCGCGTCCGCGATCAGAAAATTCGAACTACGCCCCGAGGCATTCGCCAGCCTAGCCAACCGTTTTTTTGTCTCCGGCTTCAGTCGTATGCTAAGCGTTGCACTGCGTGTGTTTGCCATGAACACATCTTAACACGGTGGATGGCCCGTCGTTGACCCTGTAGCGTACTTCGCCTCCGGATAGACTCGGTCAAACGCCATCCACGTCAGCGCGATGACCACAAACACCAGCACGCTGCCTTCCGGACCGACCGAGCCACCCGTAATCCAGTTCGAGCCGTGAAACGACGAACGCATCAAGTGTCCGGTAACCATTCCGCCGCTGTCGGGGACGGAGTACAGAAAGCTCTCGCCCCAATCCCACGAAGCGTGAAAGCCCACAGCAAACCACAGGCTCCCGGTTCGGCGAAGAGTCAGACACAAGAAAAGTCCAATGGCCGCAACCGCGAACAAGCCGACCCAAGTTTCTCCTGGATTGCCTAAGTGCAAAGCCGCGAACAAGCTCGAAAGCAAAATAGCAGCCGGCCAGAACCCCATGCCCTGAGTCAGCGTGAATTGAGGATAGCCGCGCAGCAGGAACTCCTCGAACATGCCGACGATCAGAAAGAATCCGCCCCAGAAAGCTGCAAATTTGAAGATTCGCGCGCCATGCAATGCGAGACTCCCCAAGGAGAAATCGCCAACCCCTTCGATGCCGAGCACGAGAACTGAAATGGCCACGATGCCCCAAACCGTTCCCACCCAGAATAATTTTCCGAAGGCATACTTTCGCGGAAGGCCGTAGTCGTCGAAAGAACGTTTCTCGATCGCGGCCATCACCAGTGCAGGCAGAACGGCCGATGCCAGAAACTCCAATTCCGCAATCAACTCCCGCCAAATCCCGTGCGCCTCGTGCGGCCGCACAGATCGCACCAAGGTGGTGATCAGGACAAGGAATACTCTCCACAGTCCAACGTAAACCAGAAATCGCCATCCCGCTCGCAGGCCGTGATCACCGACGAAGATGTTATGCACCGGCGGGCGAGATGGTGGAGGTGGCAGCGTGATCAACGCGGGATCAGGCGGATTGAACTCTGTTCCCGCTGGGCCCGCACTCGCAGTCGCCGAGCCCTCTTTTGCTTCGTCCATGGCGGAAGTTTCCCCAATCAACCCCGGACATGGTAAAACACTCGCCGTCCCTTCATGAGCAAATTTCTTTCACGCGAACGTTTCGGTCGCCCTCAGATATTGGCTGGATTGCTCCTACTGGGATTTCTGGCACAGTGCGGCTGGTTGCTGGTTCGCGGTACCGAACCCACAGAAATAGACTCTTCTCAACTCTTCCGCGTTGTCGAAGGGCTGCAACAATGGAGTGGCGACTCAGTCGCGGGAACGCCGTCGGTCGAGCGTTTGGAGGCAGGAACTCCGACCCCTCCCGAAGTTAAGCAGAATGATGGCTACGATCCCAACCACTCCCCGCTGTGGTATCTCCTGGCGTCCCTCCCGCTGCTCGATTGGACGGGCACAACAGAGTCCGCATCCTTCCATTACTGGGGATGGCTGGCGCGCACTCCTTATCTAATTTTTGGCCTGCTCTTGGGCGCTTCGCTGTGGTACGTGGCACGCAGGCTCTACGGAAACGCGGGCGGCTACATCGCGCTGGCTTTATATTGCGTTTCACCGACCATCCTTCGCAGCAGTACTCTGTACGCTGCGCAGCCGGAAATCGGTGCAGCCTGGGGCGCATTCGGAGCCATCTTCACCGCCATTGCGGTGGCCCACACTTTGTACGCCCCGCGCGAGGTTGTGATGTGGAACTGGCGGCGCATTCTGTTGCTCGGACTCTCGCTCGCACTAGCCATTGGCTCTCAGTTTTCTCTGGTCATCCTGATTCCCATCGCTCTTGGGTTCATGCTGTATCTGGCGCCAACGCGGCGTCGCGCAGCAGTTGCGATTTGGGCGGCAGCCTGCGGAGTCGCGTTTCTGCTCTTATTCGCTTGCTATCTATTCCGCCCAAGCCTCTTTTGGCAGGGCCTTCGCCACGCAAGGTTTATCGGAATCACATGGCCGGCTTTTCTTATGCCAAGCACTTATGTGCGAATTCTGGCGCAAACCGGGCAGAGTGGCCCCGCGCTTTTGCTGGCAATCCCAGCCGCTTTGATTGCATATTTCGCTTGGCGCCGGTCAAGGTATTTCGGCAGCACGGCGCCTCTTATGACCGCGGCGTTGTTTCTTCTCCTCGGCCTGGGCACGCCCCATTATCCTGGATTCGGATTTCAACTCATCGCAACCCCATTCTGGTTCGTGTTCGTCGCGGCCATCGCCGCCGATTTGCTGGAAACACAAAGACGCGATCTGGTGCTAGCCTGCGTGTGGGGACTTCTGCTGGCTAACGCCCTTTGGAACCTGGCGGAACTGGCACGGGTGGGAAGGCCCTTATAGCACCGGTGGGTTAGGGAGCAACTCGCTTCGAACCGCGGGCTTGAGACCCCGACTTTTCATCGACTTAGCTCTGCTCCGAGCCGACCCCTGCCTAGCACGAAAGTAATTCTCTTTAGGTACGCAACTATCCATGCCCTCTCATGTTCTAATATTTAAAGGGGGAGTGCGCCATGCGTCGAAAATTGGAGTATCATGTCCCGGTGAAACGGCTGAATCGAGCTACTGGAACGGGTTTTGCTCTGACGTTGTTCGCTCTTGGTTTTCTGGGATTGCTCTTGATCCCCACAGCGGACGCCCAAGTGAACGGCATGCCTGCCTCAGTCACGTCCCCCGGATTTGGTGGTCGCCAAGTCAACGGAGTGGCGCCGAGCGTCACCTCTCTCGGGCCGCGCGGCTACACGCCCGGTTCTCCCACTTGCTGCTTCAGGGGCGTAACGACAACCACCCCGAATCAGCCGCAGAATTCTCAGCATCCCCATCGGCACAACAACAGCCAATATCTTCCGTGGAGCGGCGCTTACGGCGTGCCATATTACGGGTATTACGATTCCGGAAATGACGTCGCCGATGATCCGCCGAGCGACTACAACGGCGGGCCTACAATTTTTGACCGCCGAGGTCCAGGGACCGCGCCTGCTCCAGCTCCATATCCAAGTCGCGCAAGCAGCAACGGCCCGCAGCCCGAATCAGACTATGACTCGGCAGCGCAGCCCGAAGCACCGGCTTCCGATCAGCCTCAGACCATCCTGGTGTTCAAGGACGGTCATCAGGTCGAAGTTTCAAACTACGCGATTGTCGGCAACACTCTGTTCGACTTGACCGCAGGACATCGCCAGAAGATTTCGCTTGCCGACCTGGACCTTACCGCCACGGCAAAACAAAACGACGACCGTGGCATCGACTTCCAGCTTCCCGCCCCGAACGAAGCGAACTAGAGTATGTCTAACCCGCGAATCAGCGCGCCGATCACGTTTTCGCTAGCGGTGCTGCTCGGGGTAACCATTCTCGCGCCCAGTTCAACCGCGCAAATGCGTGGTCCTGGCGTGAGTATGCCCTCTGGTTTCGGGCGGGGGGTCAATGTGTCCTTTGCTGGACGCCCGTATTCCCGCGCTTTTGGCGCCGGCGCAATTTTCCTCGGCGATCCCTTTTATGCGGACTATCCGGTTGCGCCCGTGGCAGTCCCACCGCAATTTGTTGTTGTGCAGCCTGCGCCTCCTGTTGAGACGCAGCCAGAAATAAAATCTGAGCCGCTGATGATCGAGCTGCAGGGGAATCGGTACGTGCGCTTCGGCGGAAGACAGCGATCGGCGGAACGCGGCACCAATGCGCCCCCCGACTATGCGGAAGCCGATGCGGCCAGCGCTCCGCAAATCACTCGTCAACCAGCTGAGCTGCCGCCAGCGGTGCTGATCTTCAAGGACGGTCATCGCGAGCAGGTGCCCGAGTATGCGATCGTAGGCAGCACGATCTACGCCAGTGGAGATTATTGGCAAAGCGGTCACTGGACGAAAAACATCCAAGTCTCCGCGCTCAACATCCCAGCCACAATCCAAGCCAATCACGAAGCCGGCATCCGCTTCACTCTGCCTTCCGCCCCCAACGAAGTCGTAACCAGGCCGTAGGTCCCCAGTGTCAACGAATTTCGTAGAGATAAGCATCGTCAATGTACATGCCAGCTATCTGGGTGTGGCCGAGTCGCGCTCCTTCCACCGATGCAGTCTTCCCAAACACGGAACGCAAAGCCTGGTAGAAAGGCACCCTTGGACTGATAAGCTCAATTCTCAAGAGCTGCGCAGAATCTGCGGCATCGCGTCGCGTGATGTTCGCAAGTTCTTCGTAGGCTTTTCTCGGGCCCACTTCGTCTACCCTTGGAGTCGCAATCATCAGATGCCACTCGCCTGATTGGGACTGAAAAAGCCAAAGCGCGCCATCAGCCGGGAACTTTCTGTTCCCACGCAGCGCGTTCCAAAGTTCCTTCCCGAACTCTATGTCCGTTCCTGTCAGGGCTTCGGCATACATGTCGTCACCATTTTCCTTTAATCCATTCCATCACGCCAGAGCGAGCTTCGGTGCTCGCATCGTATAAGGCTCTCGCTTCCAATTCTCCGACAATCGAGTAACGTTTTCCATCTTCCCAATCCTTGACCGTACTCCAATTTACGCTGAGCTTCTGGTCAGCATTCATATCCGTCTGTAATGCGACCCACAGTGCGCCGTTCAACTTGAAGAGTCTCTCCAGGTTGTGAACGTACATCGCATTCACAAAGTCTTTGTCCGGAAAGTCATGCTCTTTCACTTCTCCAGCCAGAGACGACTTCAACGCGCACTCAACTGCAAGCCCTGTCATGTAATAGGCGCCAGTCCAGAGTTTGTTTTCCAAGAGCACACGAGCTTCCGCTAGCCTGCTGCTTGCAAGAGTTCGTAGCGCGTCCCGATTCAGTCGCGCAATGGGCACGCTTTATTCTACAGCCAAGTTGCCCCGAACCCGACCGTCGAGATCAGGTCGTTGGCCGGCCTTGCGGTCTTGCGAAAAGCAGCAATGTTGCGCACCTTCGTCGATAGCCCGATCATCATAGCGACCATGAGACCGCCCTGCGATGACGTCGCGATCCGATCCCAGCCCGCCGCTGCCCCTTGCCCACCCCAGGCTGGATCGTGGATTCTGACCGCCGCAATTCTCGGATCCAGCATGGCCTTCATCGACAGCACGGTCGTAAATGTCGCGCTGCCGGCTCTACAATCCAGCCTCGGTGCGACCGTGATTGACGTGCAGTGGGTAATTGAGTCTTATAGTCTGCTTCTCGGCGCGCTCATTCTAGTCGGCGGTTCTCTTGGCGATCTGTTCGGACGCCGCTGCACGTTCCTGATCGGCGTTACAGTCTTTGCAATTGCCTCTGCATGGTGTGGCGTGGCGCCAAACATTCATCAGCTGATAATCGCCCGAGCGATTCAAGGACTGGGCGCTGCGTTTCTGGTGCCAGGAAGCCTGGCCCTTATCAGCGCATCATTCGACGAGAAGGAACGCGGTCGAGCCATCGGCACCTGGTCCGGCTTCACCGCAATCACAACAGCTCTGGGACCGGTTTTGGGCGGTTGGCTCATCCAGCACGCTTCCTGGCGATGGGCTTTCTTCATCAACCTTCCATTCGCCGCTGCGGTGATCGTCATTTCGCTGAAGCACGTTCCCGAGAGCAGAAGCACAGCCGCGAAGCGCGTCGACTGGCTGGGAGCCGCTGTCGTCACCGTGGGTCTGGGTGGCTTGGTTTCCGGCCTCGTCGAATCTGCGCGCCTCGGTTGGAGGGACCCATTTGTCGTTGGACCGTTGATCATTGGCGCCGTGTGTCTGATTAGTTTCTTTTTTGTCGAAGCCCACGTCGCTGAACCCATGGTCCCCTTGCAGTTGTTTCGGTCACGGCCTTTCAGCGGAGCGAACCTTCTGACCCTATTCCTTTACGCCGCCGTAGGAATCTTTTTCTTCCTCTTTCCATTGAACCTCATCCAGGTGCAGGGCTACACCGCAACCGCGGCTGGTGCCGCCGCGCTTCCTTTCATCTTGCTCATGTCTGGATTGTCTCGCTGGGCTGGAGGCCTGGTGGCGCGTTACGGAGCTAGGCTGCCACTTATCGTCGGTCCTCTCATTACAGCCGTCGGCTTCGTTCTGTTCGCGGTACCGTCTGTCGGAGGCAGCTACTGGAGCACATTTTTCCCAGCATTCACCGTGCTCGGTTTTGGCATGACTGTTAGCGTTGCTCCTCTCACCACCCTAGTCATGAGCGCGGTCGACCAGGATCGCGCAGGCACGGCCTCGGGAATTAACAACGCCGTCGCACGTATCGCCGGACTACTCGCAATTGCCGTGCTCGGAATCGTGATGGTTCAGTCATTCAGCACCCACCTTGATCGCAGCCTGGCACGCCTGCCCCTGCCGACCGAGCAGATGAAGGACATTAAATCGAACTACGTCAAACTTGCTGGTCTCGAAATACCGCCTGGGCTTGATCGCATTACGTCGTCCGAAATCAAGGCTTCGGTGAACGAAGCATTCGTGTACGGTTTCCGTTTGGTAATGCTCATCTGCGCGGCGCTTTCCGTAATCGGTGCGGCTCAATCATGGTGGTTGATTCCAGGCGAACCCCATCCGGACCTGCAACGGCAACCCTCGCGAGACCCAAAAAATGCTCCTCGTATGCTATAATCAATGCTATCCAATAGACCAGTAAGCTTCTTTAAATGCAATAAGTTACGACTGCTCAGCGCGGCTGAGAACCGAGAACTAAGAACCGAGAACTGAAGCTAACCCGAGAACCGCAAAATGCCCGACGACCAAAATCCCGAACTGCCGTTGACTCCTCCACCCCCAGGCGAAGGCGGAAATCCCGGCGCGCTGAATATCCAACCCGTCAATATCGAAGAAGAGATGCGCCGCTCGTATCTCGACTATTCGATGTCGGTGATCATCGGCCGCGCCCTCCCCGACGTGCGTGACGGATTGAAGCCCGTGCACCGCCGCATTCTCTACCACATGTTCGACTCCGGCCTGCTGCACAATCGCAGGTACGTGAAGTGCGCGAGGGTAGTCGGCGAGACGATGGGAAAGTACCATCCCCACGGCGACACCGCGCTGTATGACGCGTTAGTTCGCATGGCACAGCCATTTTCGTTGCGCTATCCGCTGATCGATGGTCAAGGAAACTACGGATCGGTCGACGATGATCCGCCCGCGGCCATGCGTTACACCGAATGCCGTCTCATGCGCATGGCGGAAGATCTTAACGCCGATATCGACAAAGACACGGTCGATTTTGAGCCAACCTACGACGACTCCAACATCCAGCCGACCGTTCTACCCACGCGCATCCCGAATCTGCTGGTCAACGGATCGAATGGAATCGCGGTCGGAATGGCGACGAATATCCCGCCCCACAATCTGACGGAGATCGTCGAAGCCACGATCCTGCTGGTAAACAATCCAGCCGCGCAACTCCCCGAGATTCTAAACATCGTCAAGGGCCCTGACTTCCCGACGTACGGAATCATCCACGGCAAAGCCGGAATCTACGAAGCCTACAAGACCGGCCGCGGCCGCTTCATGATGCGCGCCAAGGCCGGCATCGAAACTTTCAACAAAGATCGTCAAGCCATCGTCGTCACCGAAATTCCCTACCAGGTCAGCAAGAAACGCCTAATCGAGCGCATGGCGCAGCTAGTCAACGACAAGATCATCGACGACATAAGTGACATCCGCGATGAGAGCGACCGCGACGGCATGCGCATCGTGGTTGAACTCAAGCGCGGCGGCGAACCGCAAATCGTGCTCAATCAGCTTTTCAAGCACACCTCGATGCAGGAAGGTTTTTCCATGATTTTCTTGGCTGTCGTGAACGGGCAGCCAAAGGAAATGGGCCTGATCCAGGCCATCAAACATTTTATCGATCACAGGGTCGATGTAGTTCGGCGGCGCACTTCTTTTCTGTTGCAGAAGGCCAAAGACCGCGAGCACATCCTCGAAGGCTACCTGATCGCGCTCGATCACCTCGACAATGTGATCGTCATCATTCGTGCCAGCGCCAACCGCGCCGATGCACGCGAAAACCTGGTCGCCTATTTCGGTGGCAAGAAGATTGACATCAACACCACGGGCCGCACGCCCAAGCTTGATCCCGAAAAGCCATTCACCGGCATTCAGGCCGACGCCATCCTCGAACTGCAATTGCATCGCCTGACCAGGCTCTCCATCGACGAAATCAACAAAGAGTTGAATCTTACCCGCGGCAACATCGCCGAGTACGAATCGATCTTAGGTTCGGAGAAAAAACTGCGTGGCGTGATCATCAAAGAACTCGAAGAAGTTAAGAAGCTTTACGGCGACGAACGCCGCACCGTCATCGAAGACGAAGCCGCCGAAATCCATCTCGAAGACCTCATCGCGGACGAACAGATGGCGGTAACGGTAAGCCATTCCGGCTACATGAAGCGCACCGCCATTTCCACCTACCGCAATCAGCGCCGCGGAGGCCAGGGCCGCATGGGCATGAAGACGCGCGATGAGGATTTCGTCGAACATCTCTTCATCGCCTCCACCCACGCCTACATTCTCATCTTCACCAACACCGGGCGCGTCTACTGGCTCAAGGTCTACGAGATCCCCGACGTCGGCGCAGCCGGCAAAGGCAAGCACGTAGGTAGCCTGGTCGCGCTGCAACCCGGCGAGACGGTTCGCACCATGCTAGCCGTGCGCAATCTCGAAGAAGAGGGCAAGTACGTTTTCTTCGCCACCCGCAACGGCACCGTCAAAAAGACCGAGCTGAAAGATTTCTGCCACGTCCGCAGCGGAGGCATCATCGCCATCAACATCGAAAAGGGTGACGAACTGGTAGCCGCGCGCCTCACCGACGGCGTGCAAATCGTCTTCCTCGCCTCGCACGACGGCCAGGCCATCCGCTTCGAAGAGACCGACGTCCGCTCCATGGGCCGCAACGCCACCGGAGTGCGCGGCATGAACCTCGACGAAAAAGATTACATCGTTGGCATGGCCACGACCGTCAAGCCAGATGCCGCGCTGCCGCCCGCTCCCGCGAAAGATCCCGCCGATTCGACCCTCGAAGTCGAAGACGTTGGCAAGAAAGGCTCGCTCATCCTCTCCGTCACCGAAAACGGATACGGCAAGCGCACCGCCGCCGACGAATACCGCCTGACCAACCGCGGCGGCAAGGGCGTGATCAACGTAAAGACCACCGAGCGCAACGGCAAAGTCGTGGGCATCGCGCAGGTAACCGAAGACGCCGAGGTCATGCTGATCAGCCAGTACGGCAAAATCATCCGCATCGAATCCAAATTCATCCGTGAGTCGGGCCGCTCAGCCCAAGGCGTCCGCCTCCTGAACATCGAAGCCGGAGACAGAGTCGCCGCAGCGGTTGTGATTCCGCCAGAAGAAGAGCCGACTAACGGAGGCACCCTGATTCAGTAATCACTCACGCAGGGGCGTCCGCCCTCGTCCGCCCAGTCAAGCAAAGCTCTGTACACTGATGTCCCCCCTCTCTTATTATGGACTGGCGAGACACAGGCCACGTGTGGGCCTAGGCCTCTGATCGCTGGAGGAGCCGCGTGGTAGCAGAAAAAGGCATGGTCCAAGCCCGTAGGCGACATGAACCGGCGAGCAAGGCAGGCCAAGAGCCTTCCCTTCCCAGGCACAAGAGGGAACAATTGTTCAGGGGCTTGCATTGCGAAGAGATTCTGTATCGCATAAAGATCACTCATGACAAGTTCGATTATCCCGCCTTTACGAAAGCTCTTGGTCAATCCCCCAAGCCGGGAGAGTGGGGCGATGTCGTATGTCCTTCTAGGGACGCTGATTACCATGTCCACATCGTGTGGAAGGACGAAGAAACGCTGATTAGATTGCAAATAGGCCACTACACGGACGAAACTGAGGCGTCCTTGATTCCCAAGAACATTGTTTATGCGGAAGAGTGCATGACGTATCTGGGACAGTTTTTCACGAATGAACATACCCAAGCCCATATTCACGCGGACTTTGAGTTCGACGGGAAGCAGAGCAGGTTTCCACTGCCCTTGAGAACCACAATAGGTGCTTGCAAAGCGGAGATTGATGCGATTGGATTAAGGTTGAGCGAAGCTCCTTCCGGAGTCTCACAGCTTTGGATCGTGCAGCGCAAGGACGGTAAGCTTTCTGCTCAGCTATTCGCGGATAGGCGGGTCATTTTCGGGAGCTTCTCTGTTTCTGATGACATCAAGGATTTGTCAACGGTAATAGATAGCCTTACGGAGGAGGTCAGGTCATGAGTCATGCGATTCACAAACCCTCGCGCGGGTTCCCGTGCAGAGGTACGGACGATGCACACTGGAGGAGACATGACAGGTTCCCTTTGAGAGAGAAGGAATCTGGCTTTAAGGATTTCGATGTTCCGATCTCCGATGTGTTTGAGCGTTCTCTACAGGGCCGACCGTCGGTGGCGATTGACTACAACGTTTTGGGGGGTACGCCACATATTGCTGGCACGCGGATACCGGTGTTCATGATTCTGGACGCGGTGGAGTACCACGGCACTTTGGCGGGAGCCTTAGAATCCTATCCAAAGTTGACGATCGAGCAAGTTAAAGATGCTGTAAGTTTCGCCGCTGCGGTGACGGAGCATCCATTTGACTACAAAGTTGAAAGTTCTACTAGATGAGGATATAAGTGGCATTCTAGCGAATGCCGTTTCTGGCTTCTCTGGTTTATTGAGCGTTGCCTATGTTTGTGACATGCCTGGATTCCAAGGAACCAAGGATCCGCCGCTATTAAAGTACGCTGACGAACAGAATTGTGTGTTGATCACCGTCGACACTGACTTCAATCATCGCAACTACCCGCCCTGCACGCACAAAGGAATTATCAGAATAACCACTCGAAACAAGCATGAGGGAATCCAGGGAGGAGTGCTCAGGCGATTTCTCCAATCCGGCCATAGGAAAAAGGTAAAAAACTGTGTGGCCTACGTGAGCGACGGGAAAGCGATCATCCACACTCACGGCGGCATGGAAACTTACACCTTCTGAGGACGGCCTCAAGCCGCGGCAGATCGAAGAGGCAGTCCGCTGGGAGCAGAGGACGGCCGCTGTCGCTGCCTGAAGACTTCCTGCGGCCAGTGCTGCAAACCGAGTGCAGAGATCCTTCGTCGGCAGGATGACAGCGTGAATTTATGGTGTGGGCCGCGTCCGTCGGAGGCTAAGGCGTTTTCAGGATTTCTGTGGTGTCCACAAAAAACAAGTCCCTCCACTGCGCTTCTCATCCTCTTCGGATGAGAAGCTCCGGTCGGGATGACAATTTGTGAGGGGTGACGTGAAAACGAGTGTCCTCTGCGGGATTAGCTGCCGGTTATACAAAACCCGGGAAAATCCTTGTCAATAGGGCAAAATTACACGATCGGGCTTAAGTTGATGACAACAAGCCGAATATAAAGTTGGAAATCATGTCATAGTTTACCCCTAGAAAATGCTAGCATTGAAATAGAGATCAATTCTCAGACGCGGCCCTTCTGGCCGCGTTTTCTATTTCCAGGGACAATTTAATGTTTGGAGAAGGTGGGAGCGACCGCCGGCAGTTCAAGCTGCGCGGCGAGTGGGTAGAACTGCTTTTTATGACGCGAGCCGCCGAACACGGTTTGCGCGTGATGAAACCTTGGGGAGACAGCAGCCGGTATGATTTTGTGGTGGAAGCCGGCGGTCGCTTTCTGCGGGTGCAAGTGAAATCCACCAACTTCCGGAAAAGTAACTCCTACATTTGCAGCATGGTGAGGTTCGGGCAAAAATGCTATACCCCGAACGACATTGACTTCTTCGCGATTTATGTGATTCCACTGGACGTCTGGTACTTTGTTCCCGTGCGAAAGGCCCCCAAACGTACCAAGACGATATCGCTGTCGCCTCACAACTCACTTTCCAAGCACGCGATTTACAAGGAAGCGTGGGATTTGCTGAGATGAGTGTGATGGTCGTCCTACACGCGGGTCTGCGCCGCACTTTTCCCACGTTGACGGCACGCACAAATCCTCCTAAGATGGCTTCGCCCATGTTCCCCCTAAGACGCGGGCTCAGGCCATTATTCAACGATGATCGGGAAGACGATTTCCCACTACCGCATTGTGGAATTGCTGGGCGGCGGTGGCATGGGAGTGGTCTACAAAGCGGAGGACACGGCGCTCGGCCGCTTCGTCGCGTTGAAGTTTCTGCCCGACGAAGCCTCGGACGATCCCCAGGCGCTGGAGCGATTTCGCCGCGAGGCCCGCGCGGCGTCGGCGCTCAACCATCCTAATATTTGTACTGTCCACGAAATTGGTGAGCACGAAGGGCATCTCTTCATGGTCATGGAGTGCCTCAGCGGTGAAACGCTGAAGCACATGATCCAAGGCAGCCCGTTCGAACTGGAGCGGCTGCTGAACATTGGCATCGAAGTGGCCGACGCGCTCGAAGCCGCGCACGCCAAGGGCATCGTGCACCGCGACATCAAGCCGGCGAACATTTTCGTGACCGATCGTGGCCACGCCAAGATTCTCGACTTTGGATTGGCAAAAATCGCTCGCGCGGCCAAGCCGACTAGCGGAGAATCCCAAACCCGTGCTGACGCCAGCGGGCTTGACCTGACTAGTCCCGGAACAGCGGTTGGCACCGTCGCTTATATGTCGCCTGAGCAGTTGCGCGGCAAAGAGCTCGACGGCAGAACCGATCTTTTTTCCTTCGGCGTGGTGCTCTACGAAATCGCGACCGGCGTTCTGCCATTTCGCGGAGAAACTTCTGCGGTCATCACCGAAGCCATTCTCAATCGGACGCCGGTTCCTCCGACGAAGATCAATGCTGAAGTTCCGGTAAAGCTGGAAGAGATCATCAGCAAGGCGACGGAAAAAGATCGCGAGCTGCGCTGCCAGACGGCGGGCGAGATGCGCGCCGATCTGAAACGGTTGAAGCGGTCGCTGGATTCGTCGCGCACGTCGACGGTTGCCGAAACAGGTGGGTCGTCCGGGTCCGCAGTTAGCGCGGTCACGCAAACTGCGACGGCGCAGCCCAAACGACGTCCGGTAGCGCTGTTGCTCGCGGTCTGCACACTCGTTGCGTTGGCCGCTGGCGTGTACACCGGCAAGTTGCTCTTCACGACGCCTCCATTGGCGCCTCCGATTTATCGACAGTTGACTTTCCGGCGGGGCAGCATCCGGTCGGCGCGCTTTGCGCCGGATGGGCAGACGATTCTCTATAGCGCCGCGTGGCAAGGCAGTCCGGTGGATGTGTTTACTGCGCGACCCGAAGCTCCCGAGGCGCGGTCGATGGGCCTGACTCGAACTCAGCTTGCGTCCGTTTCTTCCGCGTCAGAGATGGCCGTGCTGCTCAACAGCAAAGCCATTGGCACGTGGGTGAATATGGGCACGTTGGCGCGAGCGCCGCTGGTTGGAGGAGCTCCGCGAGAAGTGCTGGAGCAAGTGCAGTGGGCGGACTGGTCGGCAGACGGAACCAGCCTGGCCGTCGTGCGTGATATGGGCGGACGCAACCGGCTCGAATTCCCCGTTGGAAAGTCGTTGTACGAAACCGGCGGGTGGATCGGACACCCGCGAGTTTCTCCGAAAGGAGATCAGATCGCATTCATCGACCATCCGGTGCAAGGCGACGACAGCGGTTCGCTGGCGCTGGTCGATCTCAACGGAAACAAGCGCTCGTTGTCGGGAGAGTGGTTCACTATTCAGGGCCTGGCGTGGTCGCCGGATGGAAAAGAAATTTGGTTCACCGCCAGCAAATCGGGCGTAGACCGCACCCTATACGCAGTTTCGATGGACGGGAAGGAGCGAATGGTATTACGGCTCCCCGGCGCCGTAATGATTTTTGACATCTTCAAGGATGGGCGGGTTTTGTTGATGCGGGCCAGTTGGCGGCGGGAGCTGATTGGGATGACTGCCGATGATGCCAAGCAGCACGACCTGTCCTGGCTGGATTACACCTACCCCGCGGACTTGTCGGGTGACGGCAAAACTCTGCTCTTCGACGAAGAAGGCGGCGGCGGCTCGTTGGACTATTCGAAGTCGGGCGGCCTGTCCTACGCGGTCTACATTAGGAAGACGGATGGCGCGCCTGCGGTGCTTTTGGGTGAAGGCGGAGCGGTGGCGTTGTCGCCGGATGGAAAGTCGGTGATTGCGCAGACTCAGGATTCTCCTTCGCAGCTCAAGCTGTTGACCACGGGCGCTGGCGAAGCGCGGGACCTGACCAAGGACAAGATCAACCATTCGTGGGCGCACTGGTTTCCTGACGGGAAGCGGATTCTGTTTTCGGGCAATGAGCCGGGGAAAGGTGTACGGCTATACGTCAGCGACGTGGCTTCGGGAAAAAGTCAGGCCATCACGCAGGAAGGTGTGAACGGGACTGCGTTTATAATCTCGCCGGATTCGCAGTGGGTCGCTGGGATCGGTCCGGACCAGAAGGGATATCTCTATCCGGTAGCCGGTGGAGATCCGCGGCTGATTCCGGGACTCAATGCCGGAGAGCAGCCGATTACTTTCAGTAGCGACAGCGCCTCTTTGTACGTTTATCAGCCTGGTGAGCTGCCCGCCTCGGTTACTCGGCTCGACTTGCAAAGTGGGAAGCGCAGTCTGTGGAAACAGCTGATGCCGTCTGATCCCGCTGGAGTGGAGACGATCGGTCCCATTCTTATGACGCCCGACGCTAAGACCTGCGTCTTCGGATACCATCGCATGCTGGCGGATTTGTATCTGGTCGAGGGGTTGAAGTGAATTCGTAAGAAGAGCGTTTCTTCGCCTACATTGGCCCTGCGCTTATCCGTTCTATCTCCGCTAGGGCTTTGGTCTGCCGATAGCGGCGGATTTCGATCACGCTGGCTGAAATCAAAGTGACGGCGGCGACCACTGCCGCCAGCGGCAACGCGATATGGCGATACGCGATCGCCATATTCGGATGGAAACCGCGCAGCCCCGCCACGATTACCAGACCCAAGATGCCGAGCAGGAGGCTGGTGGCGAAGGAAAGCAGCGTGAGCAGGAAAGTCACCAACAAAACGCGGGCGGGGATCAGGTACCAGTTGGGCTTGCTGGCGAGCGTGGCGCTTGGGGGCATCGTAGTTGATTGTAACCCTGCTGCGGATAACCTCCCCGGGGTGACCTAAGTCTTGTGTTGAGGGGCACGGCTTCCCAGAGGCTGGGGAAAAAGACACGCTTGCTTCCTCCGTGGGCTAGAACCCCTTATTCGTTCGAGGGCGGTTATCGCAGCGCTGAAGCGCTGCGCCACCCAAAATCGGAGTTTTCCGCAGGCTGGAGAGCGGCACGCTTCCCGTTCCCGCGTTTCCTGTACAGCAAATCGAGAACTACTCTAGAATACTTGCTATGTCGCAAGCTGCACCTGCAATTACGCGATCTCCGGACGAGGTCGTACGCCAAAGTCCCGTGTCGCAAGCGCCCAATGGGATTTGTTATGCCATTGTGGGCGAGGTTACCGTGGCAACTTCTGATCTGGAGCGGATGGTCGCTGCCGTCCCGGAGGCTGCTGCCGCTGCTTTGCAACGCAAGGCTTACTACTTTGTGCCGCTCACGGTGAATCAGGGTGAAGACACCGTCATCGCCGATCGCTACGACGTTGGGCTCAGCGACAACGCGGTCTGTCATCGGAATATCGAGCTGGGAGATTCGCAGTGCGTGTTTATTTCTACGCGGTTGATGGACGACAAGTTTTCGGTTGCGTTTGAGTTCTACATCAACGTGGGACATGCGGTGGTCGAGAAAGTGGGAGTGTCGCAGGAGTTTGCCGATCTGGTTTGGAAGCAGGTCGAGGCTGGAGTTCGCGGCGAGACTTCGCTGGATGCATGGGAGTCGCGCAAGGCGGCGACTTCGCATGATCCGGATGCGGAGAAACATAAGAACGAATATCTGGCGGCGACTTTCTCGGATGCGATTTCGATCTACTTGCTGTCTTTGTTTATCGATGTAGATTATTACGATTTGCGGGAGCGGGATTATCCGCTGCTGGCGCCGGCGCAGATGGCGGAGAGATTACGGAAAGTGGCGGAGTTGTTTCCGGCGAATCCGGGGTTTGAGTTCGCGATTTACTACAAGCGGAGAACCTAAGGGCTGGCCACGGATTTGCGCGGATTTACGCGGATTTCCCCCTGTAGTTAAAATCATTCCTTCATGTCCATAAGTGTTCGATCGTTCGCCAAGATTAATCTCGGGTTGGGGATTGGTGCGCTTCGGGGTGATGGGTTTCATGAGCTGCGGACGGTTTATCAGACGATTGCTTTGCACGACGTCATTCGCGTGTCGGTGGGGCGGGGTTCGGGGATTGAGATTCGTTGTGAGGATTCTCGGGTTCCGAAAGATCGGTCGAATACTTGTTATCGGATCGTTGGGCTTGCTATGGTGGCGCTCAAGGCTCGCGGGCGCGTGGTTGTCGAAATTGAGAAGCGGTTGCCGGTGCAGGGTGGGCTTGGTGGGGCTTCGGGGAATGCTGTGGCTGCTTTGTTGGCGCTTGAGCTTGCTCTGAAGAAAAAGCTTCCTGGGCCTGAACGATTGCGGATTGCGGCAGAAACGGGATCGGATGTGCCTCTTTTCTTAGTCGGGGGAACGGTGCTGGGGGTGGGGCATGGCGAGGAAGTTTATCCTGTGCCGGATTTGCCCGCGATTCCGTGCGTGGTGGCGACTCCTGACATTGGAGTTTCGACTCCGAAGGCATTTGCGGATTGGGATTTGTTGATTGGACCTCAGGGGCTAAAGCGCGGATTTTCTCAAACAGCTATCGACACGGCTGAAGCCGTGCCCGCCCGGTCTAAATTGACGCTTCATCCTGCGTCCGATAGAATGGGTGAGTTCGGTCGCGTGCTTGGTGCGTGGCTGGGCGGTCTGTCCCAGAGCAAACATAGGCAAGATAAGCTTAAGACTGGGAGGGCCTTATCCGGTGTCCCTGTGAGCAAAGGCAGGGGCCGGGCCGAGACGCCGCTTCTCGACCTCGTCCGTACCGGGATCGAAAACGACTTTGAACGAGTCGTCTTTCCTAAATATCCCGAATTGCGCGAGGTTAAGCGTGTGCTCGAACGAGCAGGGGCAGTTTATGCCTCGCTGTCGGGCTCCGGTTCCGCGACTTATGGGTTGTTTGCGTCCCGCGCGGCGGCTGAGAAAGCTGCGGCTCGGTTGCGCAAGGACGGCATTCCGGCGACGGCCACGACTACGCTGACGCGCCTGCGCTACTGGAAGAAGATTTTCGATTGACGATTTCCGATTGCCGATTCTGGACGGCGAGTTACACTAGAAGAGCCAGCCAGTCGTCAACAATTGAAATCTGTTTTCAGGGAAACTGGGCCGTCGACTAATGGTAGGTCAAGTGCCTTTGGAGCACTTTGTCTAGGTTCGAATCCTAGCGGCCCAGCCAGAAAAACAGCTATCAGCTGATGGTGCTGATTCAAGCTGATCGCTGAAGGCTGAGAGCTGAACTTATGGCAACTCTTGCGACAGTGACGGAAAAGAAAGTTCAGGCGGGCGCCGACGAAAAGTCGGAGCGCAAGCCTCAACGTGGTCGCGTCGACGATAAGTTCAAGATTTTCTCCGGCACGGCGAATGAAGCGCTGGCCGATGAGGTCTGCGCGTTTCTCGGCATGACCCGTGGGCAGGCCCTGGTGACGCGCTTCAGCGACGGCGAAGCCTATACGCAGATTCAGGAGAACGTGCGTGGGGCTGATGTGTTCGTGATGCAGCCTACGTGCCGTCCGGTGGACGAGCACTTGATGGAGCTGCTCCTGATGATTGACGCGCTGAAGCGGGCGTCGGCGCGGCGCATTACCGCTGTGGTTCCGTATTACGGTTATTCGCGGCAGGATCGCAAAGATAAACCGCGGGCGCCGATTTCTGCGAAGGTAGTGGCGGATTTGCTGACTACCGCGGGGGCTGATCGGGCTTTGATTATTGATCCGCACGCGCCGCAGATCCAGGGATTTTTTAATATTCCGGTTGACCATTTGTTCGCGTCGCCGGTGCTGGTCGATCATTTCAGGAAGCTGAGCTTGCCGAACCTGACTGTGGTTTCGCCGGATGCTGGCGGTGTGGAGCGCGCGCGCTTCTTCGCGAAAAAGATGGACTCTGCTTTGGCGATCATGGATAAACGCCGGGTGGAGATGAACGTGGCCGAAATCATGCACGTGATCGGCGATGTGCATGGCAGGACTTGCCTGGTGATCGACGACTTGATCGATACAGCGGGCACACTGGTGAAAACTGCCAGCGCGCTGATGCAGAACGGAGCCAGCGCTGTCTATGCATGCGCTTCGCACGCGGTGCTTTCTGGGGCGGCGGTGGAAAACATTTCGAAGTCTCACTTCACGGAAGTGGTGGTCACGAACACGATTCCGCTGAGTGAAGCGGCGCGCAACGAGCCGAAGATCCGGGTTTTGTCGATCGCGGGGTTAATCGGACGTGCGATCCAATCGATTCACGAAGAGACATCGGTCAGCAAATTATTTTTGTAGACAGGAATCAAAATCATGGCAACTGCAACTGAAAGCAATGTTCTGGAAGCACAGCCGCGCGTGGCTGGGACGAAGAATGATGCACGCCGGGTCCGGGTTGGTGGAAAAGTTCCCGCGGTATTGTATGGCGCCGGAAAAGAAGCTCTGCCGGTGAGCCTTGATCCGCGGCAGGTGTCGCGCATTTTGCACTCGCAGACTGGATACAACACCATTTTTGACTTGGCCCTCGATGGTGGCGAGCGCACTAAGGCCATGATCGTGGACTGGCAATACGAGCCCATCAAAGGGGCGTTGCTGCACATCGATCTGAAGCGGATTGCGATGGACCAGACGCTGACCGTCAATGTGCCGATCGTGCTGAAGGGCGAAGCGGCGGGCGTGAAGCAGCAAGGCGGCATTCTTGAACAGATTCTGCGTGAAGTGGAAATCGAATGTTTGCCGAGCGACATTCCCGCGTCGATTGAGGCAGATGTCAGCGAGTTGGTTTTCGGCAAGGTGTTCCGCGTGTCCGATCTGCCGCACAGTGAAAAACTCAAATTCCTGACTGATCCGAACCAGCCGGTGGCGACGGTGATCTCGGTGAAGGAAGAAGTGGTGGCCACGCCGGAGGCGGTTGCTGCCGAGGCGGGAGCGGGTCCTGCGGAACCTGAGGTCATCAAGAAGGGCAAACAGGAAGTCGGCGAAGAAGGCGCGGAGCCGGCCGCGGAGAAGGCCGAGAAGCCTGAGAAGAAAGAAAAGAAATAGATTTCACCACAGAGTCACAGAGACACAGAGAAGGCTTGATAAGAAAGGCAAATTCGGAATTTTCTCTGTGACTCTGTGCCTCTGTGGTGAACAACGTGAAACTTATTGTTGGGCTGGGCAATCCGGGAATCGAATACCAGTTCACGCCTCACAATTTGGGTTTTCTCGCGGTTGACCGGATTGCGAATGAGTTCGGGGTTGAGGTTAGAAATCGACAGTGCCGCGCGCTAACGGGACGAGCGGTAATTGGGCCTGAGACGGTTCTGCTGGCCAAGCCCGAGACGTTTATGAATCTGAGCGGCATCTCGGTGCGTGAGTTGGTCAGCAAGCATGAAGTTAGGGTGGAAGAAGAGCTGATCGTGATTCAGGATGAACTCGATTTTCCGCTGGGAACGATTCGGATTCAGAGACGGCGGAGTTCGGCGGGACATAACGGGATCGAGTCCATCATCAGCTCATTGGGCACGAATGATTTTTTGCGGATCCGGATGGGAGTTGCTCCCGACCGCAAGATTGAAGACGGGATGAGTTATTTGCTGTCGGCGTTTCGCAAGGCGCAGCTCAAGGTTGTCGACGAGATGCTGGAGGTCGCAGCCGATGCGGTGAAGGCGATTGTGACTGAGGGCGCGGCTGCGGCGATGAATCGCTTCAACCGCAAGGCGGACACGGAAAACGATTAGCCACGGATTTGCACGGATGCACACGGATTTGAAGATTGGTGTGAGATGGAGAATGGAATGAATCGTACTTATGAATTGATGTTCATCGTCCGGCCGGATATGGCGGAGGAGGACCAGGACAAACTTATTTCCACGCTGGAGACGGCGGTGGCCGCTTCGTCCGGGCTCGTGAAGGGTGTGGAGCGCATGGGCAAGCGGCGGCTAGCTTATACCGTCCGGAAGTTTCACGACGGCATTTACGTGCTGTTGACCGTCGAAGGCGGTGGTGGCTTGATTCATGAACTGGAGCGCCGTTTGCGGGTGACCGAGCCGGTGATTAAGTTCCTGACTGTGCGCATTGATGAGGAGCAGAAGCGCCTGGATAAGATTAAGGCGATTAAGGATGCCAAGCGCAAAGCGGCGGCGCCGGTGACTCCGGCTGAGGCTGCCGGTGAAGCTCCCGCGGCTACGGCGTAGAACAATTTCTAATCGAGGGACGGGCGTTTTGCTCGTCCCCGGCAACAATGTGACGGGCGAAGACGCCCGTCCTGCACGAGCTTAATGAAGGAGCATCATGGCTGACGAAACTAGAACATCTGAATCATCCTCTGGCGGCGACCGGCCGGATCGCGGCGAGCGACGTCCCTCTTCTCGTCCCGGCGGACCTGGCGGCGGTCGCGAAGGCGGCGGCGCGGGTGGCCGCAAGTATTTCCGGCGTAAGAAAGTTTGCAAGTTCTGCGTCGAAAAGATCGAGGCAATCAACTATAAGGACATTCGTCTGCTGGCGCAGTTTGTGGCGGAAAGCGGGAGGATTGTGCCGCGGCGCTTGACTGGGGTTTGCACGCCGCATCAGCGACGGCTGTCTTTGGCAATCAAGCAGGCACGCAATATTGCGTTGCTGCCGTTTGCTGGCCGCGCGGCTTGAAAATCGGCCACGGATAAGTACGGATTCTCACGGATTACTTGTTGATTCGAGCCGGCGAATCTGTTGCCTGCAAACATCTTAGAACGGGAGTCATTTTATGGAAGTCATTCTTAAAGAAGATGTAGCGAAGCTGGGATCGCGTGGTGACGTGGTCAAGGTCGCTGAAGGGTTTGGCCGGAATTATCTGCTGCCGCGGAGGCTCGCCATTGAAGCCTCCGATGGCAACAAGGCGGTGATTGCGCAGATGAAAGCGGCGTCAGTGCGCCGTTCTGCGAAGGAAAAGGCGCAGGCGGAAGAATTGGCCAAGCAGTTTGACGGTCTTTCGGTTTCTTTCCAGCGTCGCTCCGGCGAACACGATCAATTGTTCGGGTCTGTCACGTCCAGTGACATTGGGGAAGCGCTCGATAAAAAGGGCTTCAACGTGGATCGCCGCAAGATCCAGCTCCACGAGGCGCTTCGCACGCTCGGCGAATTCATGATCCCGGTTAAGCTGCACAAGGACGTGACCGCGCACCTGAAGGTGATTATCGAGAAGGAAGCTGCGGAGTAGAGATTTGCGGGGCGGCTTGTCGCGCCGCGCTGTGCAGCCTCGCGAACCCGCAGTACCGAAGTTACCGCAAGAATCACAGCTGCAATAACCTTTGTGCTTCCATCCTGTTACAGGTGTTTTTTGTCAGCAAGAACCCTGCCAGACTCCTATAATTCCTGCTCACGATTGGGCTTTTAGGCCGTCCATAGCTATGCAACCGGGAAGAACGGCAATGGCGTCCCGGGGCATTCGAGGACAGAGAAAAATATGCCGGCCGACGCGTGGGCTGTACCATTTGCAGTTGGCGAGTGTTCCCATCCGGCAATAAGTTGGGACCCAAGGGAAGAAGCTGGTGGAATCCAGGAGCCCCAATTGCGGGGCCTTATGGCTGGACAGGCTTCACGTATCGACGACACTTTATTGGTCCGCGAGGCGCAGCGTGGCAATCGCGCTGCCTTCGAGGAGCTGGTGCGAAGCTACGATCAGGCGGTGCTGCGGCTGGCGCTGCATCTTACCGGCTCGGAACACGAAGCCCAGGATGTTTATCAGGAAGCTTTCCTGAAGGCGTACAAGAGCATCGGTAACTTTCGCTTTGAGTGCTCTTTTTATACGTGGATTTATCGCATCGTGACCAATCTTTGCCTCGATCACTTGCGCAAGCGGCAGGTACGCAAGGAAGACGCCCCGGTTGCGACGGATGCGGCTGGGGAGCAGTACGATGTACTTGATCAGGTTGCCGATGGCCGGTCGGGCGCGAATCCGGAGCGCGATTTGATGCGCCGTGAGTTGGGCAAACGCATCAGTCATGCGCTGGAGAAGTTAACGCCGCGAGAGCGAATGGTTTTCGAATTGAAGCACTACCACGGGCTTAAGCTGCGGACTGTGGGTGAGGTGCTGCACACGACGGAAGAAACGGCGAAGAACACTTTGTTTCGCGCAACCCAGAAATTGAGAGGCGCGCTGGCTGATATGAGATGAGCGTGGGTGCCGAGCAAGCTCGGCGGGCGGGTCAAAGACCCGCTGCCACACAAATAAGACGAAGGAATTTTCCCCTGAGGGGGTGTGATTATGAAATGCGAGTGGGTTAAACAAAACGTTCTGCTGTACGTTTACAACGAGCTGCCCGATGATGCGCGTTATGAACTTGAGCAACATTTGGCGCGGTGCGCGGACTGCACGGCCGAACTCAAAACGACACGCAAGTTCCACGCGATGCTCTCCGAGTTGCCGGTCGAGGAGCCTTCGCCCAATCTGGTTGCGGCTTCTCGCATGCGGCTGCAGGAGGGACTAGAAACCGCAGAGCAGGGCAGGTTTTGGCATCGGCTGATCTTCGATCCCGCAGCATGGCTTCGTCAGATTCGTTTTGCTCCCGCATTGGCCGCGGCGATTTTCATCGTTGGTTTCGCGGGCGGCATTGCGACGACCTATAAGGTTGTGAGCGGCACCGGCGTTTCGATTGCTTCAGGCCCGGTCAGCGCGGCGGCCGAATCTTCGATCACGGGAATTCAATCCATCTCGCAGGACCCTGGATCGAACCACATCAGCATTAAGTACAACACGGTTTCGACGCAGGAAGCGCAAGGCTCGCTGAACGATCAACGCATCCAGCAGTTGTTGCTCTTTGCTGCGCGCAACAATTACAACTCAGGAGTGCGTATGGATTCGGTTGATCTGCTGACTCAGGAGCCGAATAACACGCATGTTCGCGAGGCGCTGATGTATGCGCTGCGCTATGACTCGAATCCGGGTGTGCGGTTGAAGGCTTTGGATAGCCTGGGCGCATTCGTGAAGAGCGATCCGCGGGTGCGCGATGTGGTGCTCGAAGCCCTGATTCAAGATTCCAATCCCGGCGTGCGAACCGACGCTTTGCGCCTGCTCGACCCGGTACGGGCCGACAGCAGCGTGCGCTCGGTTTTGCAGGAGCTCGCACGGAGCGATCAGAACCAATACATTCGCTCGCAGGCTCGGATTATGCTGGCGCAGCTTCCGGAATTTGATTAGAAAGCTTATTGCAAAACGTAGAGACGGGCTCTGACTCGTGTAACCGACAACTGTCGGTAGTGCAAGGATGAGAATGGAAGGTGAATGTTGAAGCAGCTCTCTAAATTCGTTGCGGTGCTGTTGTTGATCTTGCCGCTGGCAAGCGCGCAACAGACCCGCGTTTACGGGGATGGCGGAAACTGGACGCAGGAGATCGCCGGGTCTCTTGCGATGGTCAAGAATCTGAAAGTCAAGGTGGATATCGGTTCGGTGCGCGTAGAAGGCGGATCGCAGTCGAGCATCAACTACGTCATTCGTAATCATTCCTATAGCGGTTCGGAAGACAGGGCGCGCCGTGAATTTGATAACTACAAGATCAGTGCTTACGTTCGCGGAGATACGGCATGGATCGTGGGCGATTGGGAGGGCGGCAGGCCGCACAAGTTTTCCGGCGACTTTGTGGTCAACGTTCCGCGCGAGATGGATGAAATCAAAATTGAAACTGAGGGCGGCAACGTCAGCACCAGCGGGGTTACAGGCCGAGTTGATGCAGAGAGCGGCGGCGGCAACGTTCGCTTCGATGACATTGGAGGAGCCATCAATGCAGAAACCGGCGGCGGCAGCATTGAGGTCGGCAATGTGGCGTCTGACGTCAGCTTGCACACAGGTGGTGGTTCCATTCGGGTGAATTCCGCGAAGGGCAAGATCGAGGCTGAGAGCGGCGGCGGAAGCGTGACCATCGTCTCGGGATTACAGGGCGCGGTGCTGGAGACCGGCGGAGGCAGCATTCAGGTGGAGCGCTGCGCCGGACGCGTGAAGGTTAGTACGGGTGGAGGAAGTATCGATCTCGGCGATATCGGCGGTCCCGTAGAAATGGAGACGGGCGGCGGAAGTATTCGGCTCGCTTCGGCCAAAGGGCCGGTTCGCGCGGAGACGGGCGGGGGCAGCATTGAATTGAATGGAGTGCCATCGGCGCGCGCGGAAACCGGTGGCGGCGGGATCGTCGCGAAGTTTGTCGCGTCGAACGGCGAGCATCACGATTCCGAGCTTGAGACATCGGCTGGCGACATCACGGTTTACCTGGAACCAAACGTCAACATCAGCGTACGGGCGTCGATCGAAGTCGCCAACGGCCATAACATTCGTTCGGATTTTCCGGATATTCGCGTTAGCAGTGAAGGCGGCGACTATGGTCCGAAGACAGTTACTGCGGAGGGAAGTCTGAACGGCGGCGGTCCGGTGCTCAAAGTGCGGACGACGACCGGGGACATATCTTTCCGCCGGTCCAGCCATTAGCGGCGTCATGTTGTGGAGGGACGGGCGTCCACCAGGAGCGTTTTACGAGTTTGGGAGAGCGAACATGCGAAATTCAATTCTAATGACGATTCTTGCGCTGCCACTTCTGGTAGTAGCAACCTATGCCGACGACAATTTTTCATTTGCTCCGGCTAGCGATTCTTATGGTTTCTCCAGCGAGGACTGGGGCAGCGGTTCCTATCTCGGAGTCGATACGCGGGATATCACTCCCGACCGCCTGGCACTGCTTCATCTGAAAGACGAGCGTGGCGTGGAAGTGACCATGGTGGATCAGGATGCACCTGCCGGCAAGGCGGGCCTCAAAGAGCAGGACGTAATTTTGACTTTGAACGGCGCCGACGTGCAAAGCGTCGAGCAGCTGCGAAGAATGATCCGCGAGACTCCGCCCGGACGAGTGGTGACGCTAGGCGTCAGCCGTAACGGGCAAGCCATGACCATCAAAGTGGAGCTGGGGGATCGCAAGAAAAACTACTCTTACAACTATAGTCCGGATGGCAAGGAGTTCAAGTTCACTATGCCGGTCATGCCCACGATGCCGGTTATGCCCGAGTTGCCTGATCTGCCGGTATCCATCGTGGTCGTGCACTCCTCCTCGCGCAGTGGCCTGATGGTGGAGAACCTTACGCCACAGCTTGGAGACTTTTTTGGAGCCAAGAACGGCGAAGGCGTGCTGGTGCGTTCGGTCGAGAAGGGGAGCCGCGCCGACAAAGCTGGTTTTCGCGCGGGGGACGTGATCGTCAAGATCAACGGCGAACCGATTCATGACAGTGGAGATTTCAGCCAGGCTTTGCGCTCGCGCAAGGAGAACACTGCCAGTATCAGCGTCATTCGTGACAAAAAAGAACAGACCATTACGATCACGTTGCCCGAACGCAAGCAATCGGATCTTTTCCACGAGAGCCTGGATATAGAGCTCCCGGAGATCGACGCCAAAACGCGCGAGGAATTAAGCCAGATCCAGTCGCAAATGGCTCATCTCAAACCGGAGATGGAAGAAGCCATTAATCGCGCCGTAAAACCAGAGATTGAACGTCAGACTCGCGAGGCTAAGAAACGTGCCGAAGAGATCCAACGGCAGATGCGCGATGTGCAACGGCAATGGCGGGACCATCAGCGTGAGATCGAGAGAGAACTAAGGCAGGGATTTGGCAGTCCTACCGAATTCTGATCGGGCTATGTGTAGGGCGGACACTCCTGTCCGCTGCTTTTGACTTGCTTTCAACTCTAGAAAACGACAAGAGTGCCCGCCCTACGCGGCCTACTTGCTCGAGCTTTGCGCGAACCCGCGTCGCGGCGCGAGGCAAACGCGATTCCGGCCTGCCTGTTTTGCGGCGTACAAGCCGGCGTCGGCTGCCTTTACTAACTCGTCCCGCGTGGTACCGTGCTCGGAGTAGTTTGCGGTTCCGGCGCTGATAGTGACTCGCCGGGGAACACCCGGGAACTGCCAGCCTTCCACCGACTTTCGCAGTTTTTCCGCAACTCCCAAGGCGTGCACCGCGTTCGTTTGACACAGCAAAATAGCGAACTCTTCGCCTCCGTACCGGCAAAGAACGTCGATCTTCCGCAGTTGTTGATGAAAAATAGAAGACACCTGCCGCAGCACTTCGTCTCCCAACAGGTGCCCGAATTCATCGTTCAGGCGCTTGAATTGGTCGATGTCCACCATAACCACGGCCATGCCGGAGCCGAAGCGCTCTGCCCGCTCCATTTCCTCCACAATCCGCAATTCGAAGAACCGGCGATTGAAGATTCCCGTGAGACCGTCCAGATACGCCAACTGCTTTACGCGCTCGACATAATGAGCATTCTGGATGGCGGTCGCGCAGATGTCGGCTACCGACTCCAACGGCTGCGTGTCGGTAGCATTGAAGGCGCCGGTGCGAGTTGTATCCAGCACCAGAACGCCGAGAGTTTGGCCGAACGAAACCAGCGGAATACACATGCTGGAGCCGGTTTCGACGTATAAGCAAGGGTCGGAGGCCGCTTTCACGTCGTTTTCTATCAAAGTTTTTCCGGCCGTCAGGGCTCGTTGCCAGAGTCCCATTTCCTCGGGCAACCGCGCGCCTTCGGGAGCGCGTCCGGTGAGCTTTCCGTGGCTTGCGCGCAACACCAGGTCTTCCTCATCCTTTAACAGCACCGAAACGTGACACAGTTGAAACGCGTTCTGGACCCGCAGACATACCTGGGAGAGCAATTCTTTCAAATCAAGCACGGCCGTCATCTGCTGCGCGATCGCGTTGATCGCTTCCAGTTGGGAGGCGCGCTGCCTCTCCAACGAATACAGGCGCGCATTCTGCAGAGCCATAGACGCTTGCGTCGAAAACAGCGCCAGCAAGTCAATGGTCTCTGCATCGAAGTGGTTGAGATTTTCGCTTTGACAATCGAGCACGCCCACCACGTCGTCGCGTACCATCAATGGAACCGCAAGCTCGGAACGAGTAATCTTTGCCGACTGAATGTAGCGCGCGTCCTTGGTAACGTCCGCGGCGTAAACGGGCCGTTTCTGCTGAGCGGCTGTCCCGGTTATTCCGGTTCCGATCGGGAAGCGGACCTTGTCGTGACCCTCATCCCAGCCAACCTGGCAGCGCACGTAGAGTTCGTTCTTATCCCGCAGAAGGATCGCGACGTTTTGCAGGTGAAAATAATCGCGCGCGATGGTCAGGATTTGCTGCAGCACTTCATCCAGATCGAACGTGGACAGCACCGCCTGACTCGCGTCGTAGAGGATGGAGATCTTTTGCATGCTCTGGCAAGATTCTAGCTTCCTCGTCGCCAGTTACGGAGGTTCCGAAAGTAACGTATGGCGGATGGAAGTGTCAGAGACTTTTGTCCAAAATCCAGACAGGTGCGCTGTTGCCTAAGAGCGCACGCGAAAAAATCTTCGGTTTCTGAGGGAGACGGCAGGTCCTAACTGCTGGATCGGTTGGACCTTTGTCTCCGGCCCGCTATGGTTTTGATTATTCCGAAAACCACCAGGCAGAACCAGAAGTCCACCACCAGCCCGAGGTCAATCCGGAAGGGCACGTGACGAGCGGCAGGCGGAAGATACTTCACCAGCAGGAAATAGGCCGCGTTTCCTGCTAGAACCGCCACTAGGGCGTGAAAGAAATTGGTTACTCCTTTAGACATGTTTGATTCGAATCCAACCGAAGTGCCCAGCCCGGGTTAGAAACGTCTCGGGGACTATAGCACTCATGGTGCTCCTGCTAACATCCCTTCAGATGCTGCAACTAAGTACGCCCGTCAAATACGTGAAGGGGGTTGGCCCAAAGCTTGCCGAGCTTCTCGCCGGCAAAGGTATTCAGACTCTCGACGATCTGCTGCACTACCTGCCGTTTCGCTATGAAGACCGGCTGAACCCGAGGGGCATTTCTGAACTGCGTGCTGGTGAAATGGCCACGGTGATTGCTGAGGTGCGGACCTCAGGTCTTTTTCGCACGCGTCGCATGCCGATTTTTCAGATGACCGCCGGGCAGGGCCGGGCGCGGCTAAAGTGTATCTGGTTCAATGCGACTTATCTTCGGGACAAGTTCAAGCCCGGCCAGATCGTCGCGCTATACGGCAAGGTCGAGCAGGACTACCGCGGCGGCGAAATGCAACTCACCCAGCCTCAATTCGAGATCATCGGAGAAGCATCCGACGATGGCAGCGCCGATTCCGCGGAGCAGAAGCTGGCGGCTTCGCTCGAAATCGGTCGCATCGTGCCTATTTATGAAGCAACGGGACAAGGCCGGCTAACCTCGCGCTGGTTCCGTCGCGTCATTCACACCGCGCTCGAAAACCTGACTCCGGATTTGACGGATTCGATCCCGCCCGCAGTTTGCCGTCATCTGAGCCTAATCCCTCCCCGAGAGGCTTTGCAGAAAGTTCACTGGCCCGAGTCCGGAGAAAGTATTGAGGACCTGCAATCGTCGCGGACGCCGGCACACGTTCGTCTGATCTTCGAGGAGTTGTTTTTTGTCGAGCTTGGGCTTGAGCTCAAACGTCGCGAACAGAAGGCGCAAACCGGAATTGCGTTCAAGCTGGATGATCGCGCCCGCGCGGCCATCAAGAAGATTCTCCCATTTCATCCAACGGGCGCGCAGAAACGAGTGTTGAAGGAAATCGCTTCCGACATGGAAAAGCCATTTCCCATGCGCCGCCTGTTGCAGGGTGATGTAGGCTCGGGCAAAACCATCGTCGCCTTCGAAGCCGCGATTATTGCGATGGAAGATGGATACCAGGTCGCGCTGATGGCGCCGACGGAAATTCTTGCACAACAGCACTATTTTTCGGCCCGACGCATCCTCGAAAGCGCAGGCTACCGGGTCGTGCTGCTCACCGGTTCGATGGAGGACGATCGCAAGCGCGAAACTCGCCGGCACATTGCCCAAGGCAATGCGCAGCTCGTGATTGGAACCCACGCGCTGATCGAGCAAAAAGTCGAGTTCGCCAAGCTAGGCATGGTGATCGTTGACGAACAACATCGCTTCGGAGTCCTGCAGCGCTTCAAGCTGATGAAAAAATCAAGTGATGGAACAGCCAGTGTGGTGGCAGGCGCCCCGCCCGCCAAGCCGGATCAAAACTCAGCTGCTCCCGAGCCTGATGTTCTAGTCATGACCGCGACTCCGATCCCGCGCACTCTTGCTCTCACGCTTTACGGCGACCTCGACGTGAGCGTGATCGACGAAATGCCACCCGGACGCACTCCCATCGTGACCCGCTGTGTGTCGGATGAACGCTCCGCGGAAGTTTGGGATTTCGTGCGCAAGCAAGCGGCCGCAGGACACCAAACCTACGTCGTGTACCCAGTAATCGAAGAGAACGAGGAGACCGAATTAAAAGCGGCAATGAAAATGTACAAGGAGCTGAGCAAGAGTATCTTTCCCGACTTGAGGGTTGGCGTACTGCACGGCCGCATGGAGCCCGATCTGAAAGAGCATGTCATGCGCCTGTTCCAGAAGGGCGAACTGGACATTTTGGTGTCCACGACTGTGATTGAGGTTGGCGTTGACGTTGCGAATGCGACCATGATGGTTATCGAACACGCGGAACGCTTCGGGTTGGCCCAGCTTCATCAGCTTCGCGGTCGCATCGGCCGTGGCGCAGCCAAGTCTTATTGCGTGCTCATGACCGGCGGCAAGGTTTCGGAAGACGGAGAGCGCCGCCTCGATGCTATGGTCCGCACCAACGACGGATTCCAGATCGCCGAGCTCGACTTGGAGCTTCGTGGCCCTGGTGAATTCTTCGGCACGCGCCAGGCTGGCCTGCCGAACTTCCAGGTGGCTAATCTGATTCGTGATCGCCAGCTGCTCGAAGCCGCCAAGCGCGAGGCCGCGGCGGTCCTGGCAGGTCCAAACGCAGAAATCACGCAAGCAGAGATCGATGCAGCTCTGCGTCACATGCGCACTCGCTGGCATAAAAGCTACGGACTGGTAGAGGTTGGTTAGGTCAATAGAGCGACGGGCGTCCCCGCCCGTCTCGCGTCGAAATTGCATAGACAGAAGTGAAGGCAAGCTCGCCTTGGTCTACCGCGCGGACAGTGGGATAATCAATGCCGGTGAGAATCGACTCTAACGCTGATCTGTACCGCAAACTGCCATCAGTAGACGAACTCTTGCGTCGTCCCGAGTTGGCCGCGTTCGCTTCGAGAGAAGGTCAGGGCGCGGTCACTGACGCTGCCCGCGCAGTCCTGGCAACACTGCGGCAGGAGATTGCCGCCAGGCACCTCGACGCGAACGCCGTTGATCTTGCGCTTTCCGGACTTGAGGATGCAGTCGCACGCCAGGTGAGGCAAGCTCTGCAGTATTCGTTGCGAACCGTAATCAACGCGACGGGAGTCATTCTGCACACTAACCTGGGCCGCGCTCCGCTTCCGGCTTCGGCGCTGGAGTTCATTCGAGAGATCTCCGGCAGCTATTCCAACCTTGAATTCGACTTAGAAACAGGCGAACGCGGCAAGCGTGACGTGCACGTGGACCGCCTATTCCGCAAACTCCTCGATGAACAGGTAGGCGCGGGCGCCCCCGCCCGCGTGCCCGAGCCTGGAATCTCCACCATCGTCGTCAACAACAACGCCGCTGCGATCCTCCTCGCGCTCAACACGCTGGCGGACGGCGGAGAGGTCATCGTTTCCCGAGGCGAACTGATCGAGATCGGCGGATCTTTTCGCATCCCGGATGTGATGTCGAAATCGAATGCCGTCCTGCGGGAAGTGGGCACAACCAACCGGACCCGCATTGGCGATTACGCAAAGGCAATCAACGAAAAAACCCGGCTACTGTTGCGCGTGCATCGCTCCAACTTCCAAATCACTGGATTCACCGAGCAGCCGCAGATCGAAGAACTAGTTGACCTGGCCCGCAAGCGCAACCTCCCGCTTGTGGAGGATCTCGGCAGCGGTGCGCTTTTCGATCTGCGCTCGATTGGCGTGAATGGCGAGCCAAGTGTGCTCGACAGCCTACGCCAAGGCGTGGATGTTATCACCTATAGCGGCGACAAATTGCTGGGCGGTCCGCAAGCTGGGATGCTAAGTGGCCGCGCAGATCTGATCGCTCGCATGCGTTCGAATTCATTGTTCCGCGCGCTTCGCGTCGACAAATTAACCTACGCAGTCCTCGAAGCCACGTTGCTTGCCTATGTAAAAGGAGAGCACGATGCCATCCCTGCTCTGCGCATGATGCGTCTATCGAAGGACGAGATTGGACAGCGCGTGGCAACGGTGGCAGAGAGAATAAAGGCTTCGGGCTTGTCGCTGGAAGTGCTTGACGGCGAATCCGTAATTGGCGGCGGAGCTGCACCCTCTGCAGTGCTGCCCACGCGATTGCTGGCGATCACTTGCGAAGGCTCGAGCGCGGACGAACTCTCATCAAGCCTGCGCGTCGCTGATCCGCCGATCATCGCTCGAGTGGAGGAGGGGCGAGTGCTACTCGATCTACGCACGGTATTTCCGGAGCAGGATGAAGCGATCGTCAAGACTCTTAAATTGATCGTGGAAAATGATCGTCTGTGATTCACCCAGTGCCTCCGTACCTCTTTGGTGAAACCGTAGTGGCGACGCTCTACACCATCGGCCATTCCACCCGCTCACTGGATGAATTCGTTGCAGTCCTGCAAGCCCACTCTATTCAGACTTTGGTCGATATCCGCTCCTTCCCGATGTCACGTCGCTTGCCGCACTTCAATCGTGAAGCCCTGGAGAGAACGTTGTCCGAGGCTGGAATCCGCTACGTTTGGCTCAAGGAGCTTGGCGGACGCCGCAAGAAGATCCGCGATGACTCGCCCAACGTGGCGCTTCGCAACGACAGCTTCCGCAATTATGCTGATTACATGCTCACGGAAGACTTCGAGCGCGGCATTGCCGAATTGATCAAACTGGCCGAGCACTCGCGCACTGCTTACATGTGTGCCGAGCGAGTTTATTTCCGCTGCCATCGGATGCTGGTCTCTGATTGGCTGGTGGCTCACGGGCACGACGTCTTTCATATCGACGGAACCGGACCGGTCAAGAAGCACGAACCCATGGCCGAAGCGCGGCTGATTGATGGTCAGGTCATTTATCGCGGTCTTCTGCCGCTGCTGACGCCGTGACGTATTCTGTGTCCGTGTGGTCAAAGTCCTTCTCAGACGAGGCTCGCGAATCGCCAAGCTGGCATGTAGAATTGAATGACAGATGGCAGGTACTTCCCAATTAGTCCAGATCGAAGTTGGGCCACCCGTACGGCAGCCTAAGCCGGAGTGGCTTCGGGCCAAAGCTCCCGTCGGCGAGAACTTCCATAATCTCAAAAAACTGGCCCGTGGCCTGGGATTGCACACGGTGTGCGAATCGGCGCAATGCCCCAACATTGGAGAGTGCTGGAACCACCGAACAGCCACATTCATGCTTTTGGGCGACATCTGCACCCGGCGATGTGGTTTTTGCGCGGTTCCCAAGGGAAGGCCTGAGGCGATCGATTGGGACGAGCCGCGCCGCGTTGCCGAAGCAGTGGCAACGCTCGGCTTGAAACACGCGGTCGTGACCAGCGTCAATCGCGACGACGACAATCTGGGCGGAGCGCGAGTTTTTGCAGAGACGATTCGCGAGATTCGGGAGTTGTCTCCGGAGTGCCGCATCGAAGTTCTGATCCCAGATTTCCAGGGCATTGATGAGGCACTGCGAATTGTTCTCGACGCCAAGCCTGATGTGTTGAATCACAACACGGAGACCGTGCCGCGGCTTTATCGCGTCGTTCGATCCGGGGCTCGCTATGAGCGCACGCTGCGGCTGCTGGAGAATGCCAAGAAGTTTTCGCCGGGGATGGTCACGAAATCCGGTGTGATGGTTGGTCTGGGAGAAACGATCTCCGAGTTGGTGGAAGTGTTTCGCGACTTGGGTTCCCGCGGCGTCGATATCCTCACGGTCGGCCAATATCTACGGCCGTCGCGCGATCACCTTCCGATTGCTCTCTTCTACACTCCGGATGAATTCCGTTACTTGAAAGACGAGGCGCTCCGCTTTGGCTTCCGCCACGTGGAATCAGGTCCAATGGTGCGTTCGAGCTATCATGCTCACGAACAGGCCGAGGCAACTTCGCCGAGCGGACAAAGTCAGCCAAGCATCGTCTAGATCAGTTTCAATTACTTTATTACAGATTGTCCTCGCCACGTGAGCGCCTGCAACCTTAGAAAATCTTCAGTCGGATGGTCAGATACTGCTTGGGGTTTTGACGGATTGCTTTGATCAGTTGCTGCGTTTCCACCAGCAACTCGCTGGTATGGTTGTAGACCGACGGATCTTGCAGCAGTTTCCCGATCGTCCCCTCGCCTGAATTCAGACGGTCGCTCAGATCCGAGAGTTTGTTCATGGTATTTTTCAGCTTGTCGGCAAACTGCTGATCCCTGGCCAGCACACCCAAGGCGCCCTTGCCAGCGTTGACGTCGTCGGTCAATTTCTTGACGTTGGCAATGGTGTCGTTAGCCGTATTGTAAAGAGTAGGATCCTTCAGGAACTTTCCGGCAGTGCCCTTGCCCGCGTTCAGTTCGTCGATGATAACGTTCAACTTGTCAATCGTGGCATTTGCGTTCTGATAAAGCTGATCGCTTACGAGCAGCTTCCCAATACTGCCTTTGCCCGAAACCACATCGTTCACCAAGCCTTGAAACTGCCCAACGGTGGCGTTCAGCCGGTTGTAGAGGCTGGCATCGTAGATCACCTTGCCGATGGATCCCTGGCCGCTTTCTATAAAGGCCAGGATTCGATCTACCCGTTTCTCCAGCGCGTCCAGGTTCTGCAGCGTGCTCTGGCTGGCGCGCACCACATCCTGAATGTCAGGGGTCTCCCGTGTCGCCAGCACGTCCCCCGCCTGGGCCTCAGGCCCATGGGCTTGCGAGCTGTCGATGTCAATGTAGGTCTCGCCCAACACTCCGGCGGTGGACAGCAGCGTAACGGAATCCTTGTGTAGATTAGCGCGATACTTGGTGTTCACCTTCAAGATCACTTCAACCGGGGTCAGCTTCCGCGCCGAATCGGAAACGACCTGGATGCCGCTAACATTGCCAATGTCCACGCCCTGCAGGCGAACCGGCGCTCCCTCGCGCAAGCCGCCGGCATTGTCGAAATACGATATCAGGAGAATCTTCTTGGTAAGAATGCCGCCCGTGCCACTCATCAGTAAGATGAGAATGCCCAGCGTGATGCTGGCAATCAGCACCGTGAGCCCAACCTTCAGTTCAGACCACTGCAACTGCTTCTGGCTAGGCACTGATTTTCCCCAAGCACGTCATGGCAACATTCTCCGTGGCGACCCGTAAAACCAAAGTGGATGCCAGCATAATAGCAGACGTTTGGTGTGGGCTCCCGTCAGGCGCGGCGCGGATGCAGAGTTTCTGCGAGTAAGATGGCCATCAGATACGCACCGGCTCCACAAGCCAACGTGGCATTGAGTCCGAACTGAATAGCAATGACCATCGCCAGAACGGAGCCCAATACGCTCGAACCTGCATTCATGGCCCATGCCCACTCCACTGAAGTTTCCTGGAATTTGCTTTTTGCGGCTGCGGGAAACTCAGGCACGGGAATGCTAGCCAGTGCCCGCAATCCAGTGGGAAAAGGCATTCCCATAGCAAATCCCAAGGGAACCAACAGGACGGCGCTTACTAATAGCTTCGCCGCGAAGGGAAGCCCGACCAGCGCGTTTAGCAGTCCCGGCAAAATGAAAACATACAGCAGAAGAGCAGCCGTGATAAACGCCAGCGGCAGCCACGCGCGCCGCGTTTGCGGCAGCCACTTACGCGATGCCAGGCTGCCAGCGCCACTCGACAGTAGGAGTAGAAACACGACTACGGTCAGAGCATAGGTTGGGTGTCCGAGAAACAGAACAAAGCGCTGGATGAAGGCAATCTCCACCAGAATGTATCCCAGACCCACGGCGACAAAATACAAGAGACGGACCGGTCGCTCATGCTTGCGTCCACCACGGACGGCCAGGGGGATCACCAGAAACGCGAGCACCGCGACGAAAGAAATCACCAGCACCATGGCCAGCACCGCAACGCCCAGGTTCACTTTCCAGTCGATGCCTTCGCTCAATTCCTCTTCGTGCAGCACTTGGTCTAGCTTCAAGGTAAAAAAGAAAAACGGCGCATTGTCCCGTACCGGCGCCACATTGTATGGATACTCCCTCGCAAAAGCGTAAGGATCGTTGCGCCCGATCACGGCAGAAAACGGATTATCCTTGGGATCAGAGGGCAGATACAGCGCCACCAGCGCGGGATTGCTGGCCAAGTGGGACCGAACCTGCTCTTCTTCTTCGGGCGTGAACGCACTCTTCTTAGCCAGCACGACTACGGGAATTCCGTCTTCGTCGAGATCCCCTTCAGAGACTACGATGAAATTCCTCGCTGGATTTCCGATCCCCTGCTCGTGCAGCGCTTGCATCGCGACCGAAACCACACGCAAGGCTTCGCGCGGCTGACGGAACTCCCAGCGCGTGATCGCGACCATGCCATCGGGTTTCAGGTGCTCAAAATATTCCTGAAACGCCTCCACCGTATAAAGACTGTTTTCGCTCAGGGCGAAAGCACCGGCGGCGGTGGAAGCCCACGTGTCGACCAGGGTCATCTGGACCACGTCAAAATTTTGCTTCGCGTTGCGCACAAATGACCTTCCGTCGGTCACGTGAATATGCACTTCGGGCCGTTCGTACAAGTGTTGGGAATATGCCGCATAGCGATCGCGCATTACGGTGTTGGCGATGATGGGATTGATTTCGATTCCGGTGACGCTGGGACTGCCGTTGGCGACGGCGCGAAGCACATCGACTCCGCCGCCCGGACCAATAATTGCGTACTCCCCGTGCGGGCGCAGAACGTTGGCCAGCGCGGGCGGCGCGGACATCAGGTTGTGCTGCCACACCGAGCCCTGCCACTGCTTCGGGTCGGCGTTCATGATGTAGGTGGACGCATCCGCATCAATCACCACGGCCTTGGCGTCGCCTTGGCGATCTACTTCCACACGAGAGATTGCGTTCCAGCGGGCGAACTCTATCCAGGCTTTGTCACGAAGGACGCCTTTCGCATAGACCACGTCGACCAGCCTTCCCGAATAGTTCGCCGCGATCAGCAGGAGGAGAACCGTAGCCAGACCAAGAGTGAGTTTACGCAAGCCGGGGCTGACAGCCCATACGGCTCCGCTGATCGCAGCCATCACAGCCGCGAAAAGAATTGTGTTTGGACCGCCGATCACATTGAGGAGCGGAACAATTCCCAAACAAGCCAGCGCACCACCCACAAGGTCCGCGCCATAGAGAAGCGAGATGTGTCGCGATTCCCGTGCAAAGAGAATGGAGAACTCGAGTCCGGTGACGAAGAATGGCACTGCGGAAGCCAGGTAGATCGCGGTAAGACGCAGAAAATTATCTCGTGACAAGCTTAGAGAAACTGGAACGTGAAGCACGATCTCCAACACGATTGGCACGACCAGCGCATTAGCGATGCAGAGCCATGAAAGCAGGGCGCGGGTGGAAAAGCGGCCCAGCCAGCTCTTTCCTAAATACGCGAATACTCCGCCGGAACCGAGACCAAGAAGCGCGATTGAGATTGCAAGAAAGGCAAAGTGATAGAACAGTACCACGGAAAACAAGCGGGTAAGCGCTAACTCCAGAAGCAGCGCCGCGAAGCTGCTGATGGCCACGCCCGCCAGCAGGGAACGGTCAGGGCCTGGTTCCGGAGTGCTGATCCTGCTGATCGGAAGGGTTTCACTTATGGCGGACATTCGGTCTTTGCTCTGGAATGCGACAGTCTAACAGAAGCACTCAGCGTTCAGCCGTCAGCCCTCGGCCAAAATCGTGCGGGAACGGTCGCCTCGCCCGTCCAAGCCGAGCGAAGCTCGGCAGCTCCGCGCTCACCCTTCCAGGATGACCTGCGCGATGGCGTACTCTTTGGTGTGGGAAAGCGAAAGGGCAACATGAACCGCACCCAGCTTGGAAGCGAACTCCGCGGCCTTGCCGTGAAACGCGATGGTGGGGCGGCCTCCAGGCTGGCGGCACACTTCGACGTCGCGCCACGTGACCCCGTGATTCCAGCCAGTGCCGATGGCCTTCATCGCGGCTTCTTTGGCGGCGAAGCGCGCGGCGTAGCGCTCGACCCGGTTGGCTTTCGATTCACAGTAGTGAATCTCAGCCTCGGTAAAAATCCTATGCACAAAGCGGTCGCCGAAACGTGCGATTGACGCTTCGATGCGCGGTACCTCCGCGATGTCAATGCCGGTGCCGACAATCATGTGCTCAGGCCTTCCCGCTGTAGCCCCTTCAGACGCGCCAATAGTCTGGTCGCCAATTCTTAATGGCCTTCTTGATATCCGCGGGCGCGAGATTCGTCGACACAGTACGTTCAACCAGCGCCGCCAATTCTTCGTCCGAGGCGAAACGCAGTGCGATGAACTGGCCTTCGCTGAGCTTCGCAATTTGTGCGCGCTGCGAATCGGGCAACAACGAAGCCAGCCGCAGGCGCTCTTCAAGTCTGATGACGCGGTCCTGCACTTTCAGCGCGTATTGCCGGAACCGGATGACCGCAACAATTAGCGCCGTGTTGAAGATGACGATCCAGAAGTGGAGAAAACCGGGATGGCGTACTAGGAAGACTACGCTAAGGATCCACGAGATCGCGAAAACCGGTAAAAGAAAGTAGTGGAATGGAGGATCGAGCCTCACATGATTGGCAAGAGTCTGCGGAAAAGGTTTGCCCATGGTTCACCTCTTTATTTCTTGTCGCAATTGAAAGTCTAAATCAGGATGGCAGAAAGTGCTTCTCGATGAATGGTTCCGCTCAGAGCAGCCGATGCCCCGATAAATAAATCATAGGCAAGATAAAGACTCCCCAGCACATCAAGAATGGTGCCAGCGACGCTGACGGCCGCTAAGGTGGTCCATTGAGTGATTGTAGAGATAACACTCGAGGGATTGTGCTCGAATTACCGTGCAGTCGGAAGGAATTGCGTTAATTTGTGTTTATGAGAGACAGCTAACCTTCCAGACAAGCGTCGATCCACTCTTTGACCCTGAAACGGCGCTCGTCCTGGGCGTCGAAGCGGATGCCGAAGGTTTTGCCGCTCACGTTGCGCCAGGTGACTGCGCAGCGAACCCATATCCGCGGCAAGGTCAGCAAGGCGAACGAGACCTCGCCCGATTGCCCCGCCGCAATATCTTCAGCACTGCGCAGGGACATGCCCCCAGAGCTAATTTCAATACTGGTTGCCGTCACCTTGCGGCCATCGCTCAAGACCAGGGAAATTTCCGTAATCACCGGAATGCGGACATAACGCCGCAACTCGTGCAAGACGAGCATCTGGGTGGCCCGGACCAGTTTCAGCACGGCGGGGCGCTCGAGGGGTTCGTGGAAGATGGCGTTGATTCCGTACTTCGAGTAGCTCATTGCGTCCTGGGCGCTGCCTCCCACGGCGTATAGTACGATGCGGCTGTTCGAAGGCGAAGTGCGTGCCGACTCCATTACCGCCTGAGCTGTCGGACCGAGCTTGATCACGCAAGCCTCGAATTTCTCTTTCTTGAGGCGTTCGGCTGAATTTCCGTTCAACCAGACGCTCTCGATCCCAAACTGCCGAAAACACTCCGCCAGCGTATTCTTGGCCGGTTCCTTGATATCGATTAATGCCACTCGAGCCGAGGCCTTCTTGGTGCTGAGCGTGGGCATTACAGCGGTTCCAAAGGCTTTATCCATAGAAAAAGTGATCTCGCCGCTAAATCTATTCTGTATTCCACTATCGGCATTGGCAAAGGCGAAGAAGGCCAATCCCTAGGTACCAAGGTCTCATTACCAGGAACATAGGGAAGGCGACCTAAAGTTCCTTGCCAAAAGGGGACGAGTTCTCGGACGCTCGCCCGTGGACGCTGTTCTGCGAATGCGGCTCTCCCATCTTTTTCGGGCCTCAGCGTCGCGGCAAAGCTGAAACGGCGATGCGAACATTCTCTCCATTCTCACAAAGCTAATAATGGTACGAAGATATTATCTGCACTTGATGGCGAGGCAGTCCACCACGCCTGTGGTTCAGACGCTCGTGGACTCCGGGTCTGGAAAAAGACCCTCGATCGTCGCGAAAAGATCTTTGACTGAGAGCGGTTTCGAAATATAGGCGTCCATTCCAGCCTGGAGACAGCGATCTTTGTCCCCCACCATCGCGTGAGCTGTCATGGCAACGATTGGGATATGTTTTCCCGTGCTCTGTTCTTGCAGGCGGACGCTGGCCGTGGCTTCCAGGCCGTCCATTTCCGGCATCTGAACGTCCATCAAGACGAGGTCGAAAGATTGTTTCCCGAGAGCTTCCAAAGCAGCCGTGCCCGTTTCCGCCAAGACGACGGTGTGGCCCCCCTTTTCCAACAGGCGCGTTGCCAACAGCTGATTCACACGATTGTCCTCGGCCAGGAGAATTTTCAGATGCTTGCGGCTCTCTCGCAAGGAGTGAGTGGTGACCAGCGCTGGCGGCAGTTTGGCTCGGCCGGGCGAGCCCAGTACGGTTCTAATGGCCGCAAGAAGGTCTGAGCCCTTAATCGGTTTGGGCAAGTACGCCTGGATTCCCAATTCTCGACAGCGCCCGGCATCGCCGCGCAAGCCCGCCGAAGTGAGCATGACCACGGTTGTGCTTGCCAATTGCGGGTCCCGCCTCATTTGTTCCGCTACCTGGAAACCGTCGACTTCCGGCATTTGGGAATCAAGCAGCACCAGAGAAAAGGTGCTCTTGCCTGTGGCCGCTTGTTTTAAGAGATCCAGAGCAGAACGGCCATTACCGGTCTCGACTGGCCGCATATCCCAACCCAGCAGCATTTCTTTCAAAATGCGCCGGTTGGTTGCGCTGTCGTCCACGATCAAGACGGACACGTTGCGAAGCTCCTCTAGACCGACCGTCACGTGCTTGCTGCTGGAAGCCTTCTGGAATTGAAAACGGGCACTGAAGTGAAATGTGCTGCCGCGGCCCGCTTTGCTTTCGAGCCACATCCGGCCGCCCATCATTTCGACCAGGCGGGAGCAAATCGAGAGGCCTAAGCCAGTTCCACCATATTTTCGAGTTGTTGAATTATCCGCTTGCGTAAATGCCTCGAAGATCGACGCCTGTTTATCCGAAGGAATTCCGACTCCGGTGTCAGTTACGGAAAAATGGAGGATCGCTTCATTCTCGGTTTCTAGCTCTGGTTCCACGCGCAGCAGAACTTCACCGTGCGAAGTGAACTTGATGGCATTGCCAAGAAGGTTTATGACGATCTGACGTAAACGGGTGGGATCGCCTAGCAACGCGTCCGGAACCTCAGGTAGGATGTGGCAGGCAAGTTCGAGCCCCTTCTCGTGCGCCCGCAAGCTGACAGCTTTAATAATGTCGTCCAAGCAATCACGCAGGTTGAACTCGATGATTTCCATGTCCAGCTTGCCGGCTTCAATCTTGGAGAAATCCAGAATGTCGTTGAGCAAGATGAGCAACGACTCCGCCGAGCTCTTGACAAGGTTCAAGTAGCCGCGCTGCTCCTGGGTGAGCTGGGTATCTAGCGCCAATTCTGTCATGCCGATGACGCCGTTCATGGGGGTGCGGATCTCATGACTCATATTGGCGAGGAATTCGCCCTTGGCGCGGCTGGCCGCTTCGGCTGCCTCGCCCGCCTCTCGCAAAGCTTGCTCGGCTTGGCGTCGTTCCGTAATGTCCACGAAAGTTACGACTGTTCCGATGACATCTTTGCTGCGGTGCATGGGATGAGACCAGTATTCGACAGGAAAGCTGGTGTGGTCGCCACGCCAGAGAACCTCGTCATCTCTGTGCGTGCCATGCCCTTGGCGAAAGGCTTCGTAAATATGGCACTCCTCCACCGGGTAAAGCGTTCCGTCGGGCCGGGCATAATGGGCCAGGTCGTGCATGTTCTTACCAAGTAAGTCAGCAGCTTTCTCATAACCCAGGAGCCGGACACAGGCGGGATTGCAAAATGTGCAGTTGCCCTTTAGGTCGATACCGTAAACTGCCTCGGGAATGGAATCCAACAACAGCATGCACAGCTCTCTGCTATCGCGCAGTTCACCCTCCGCCCGTTTCTGGTCGGTGATGTCAATGCCGACTCCCGCAAGTCCGGTTATCTGGCCGTGATTACCCCGGATAGCCACTTTTGTGGACAGGACGCAGATAGCATTTCCTCGGTAGTCGACGACGATTTCCTCGCGATTGATCAGCGGTTCTCCCGAGCGAATCACGGCTTGGTCATCTTTATAGAAACCAGCGGCGAGACGTTGCGGGTAAAGGTCAAAATCACTTTTGCCAAGCAGATCCGCAGGAGTTTCCAAACCCAATCGTCGGGCGCAGTACAGGTTGGCCACGACGAACTTAGACTGCCTGTCCTTTACGTACAAGAAATTGGGCACGTTGTCGATCAAGGACCGCAATATGGAGCGCTCGTGTGAGAGCGCCTCTTCCGCGCCACCGCGCAAGGCGATCTCCGCTTCCAAAGCCGTATTCGCTTTACCCAGATCCGAAGTGCGAGCCCGGACTCGTCCCTCCATGTCGTTGTGCGCCCGCTGCAGTTCCTCTTCGATATGTTCACGTTCCACGATCTGCGTCGCCAGCGACTGGTTGACCCATAATAAGTCGGTTGTGCTTCGCGTCTCTGACTTGAAGATGGAAAACATGCTGATGAAGAGCCCTGTCAGCACGAAGATGTGTCCCAGAATCTTCAGCCCGTGTGCGACAAAAAATTGTGTGTCAAAGATCCTGCTATAAAACGACATATAGCCCATATGGCCCACCGCATACAGAATGAGGGAAAGCACCAGCCAGTGTTCAAAATCGTCGGTTTTCCACTCCCCCTTCCACAAATATCCGAGGGTCGCCAAAGCGAAAAAGAGAGCTGGCACGAAGTCGGCGGGGCGATGAATCAGATGGTTGGGATGAAACGGAGGAGGCAGTCGCACCAGCGCGAAGCAGAAGAAGCTGATAATAGTCCAAATTCCGACGATCAAGTAAACCGGGATTTCCTTAATTCTTACCCCTGCCGGCCTTAGCTTCTCTCTTCTCCACGCCAGAAGACTCGCACACATGAGCAGAGACATGAACACGCGGGACATAACCCCGCTCCAAGCGGTGAGGGTGGAAAGCGCAGAAGGGGTATGTCCGGCAAAGAAGGACGAAGTGACCGCCGCATGGTAGCCATCGAGAAGAGCCCCTCCCAGAAAGCCGCTGCCCAACAGCAGGAACATTGCATTTTTCTTTGTGTAGTAGCGCACCAAGGCCATTGCGCCGGTCACGAATCCCAATACCGTGGCAACGGTCTCGAACAAAGTGTGTAATTCGGAAGTGCCCTGCCACGCGGACCGGTGGGCGGGAAGGCCACCGAGAAGCAGGATCAGAGTGAGAAGAACGTAGATGAGACTTCGCCCCTGGGCGCGGTTTGGCCGCAGACCTGCCATTCAAGGCCTATCGGCAAGAAGGGATGTTTTGTTTAGCTATATGAAGATAAAGCTGGCGACAAAAATACGCATGATGATCTCTCAAGAGTTTCGATTAATGGCAACGCCGTCCCGGCTGGCGAGTGTACGCGGCGGTCGATTGCTCGGGACAAAGTATTCAACTGGCTAGTTCTGCCAGGGCCCGCAAGTCGGGGACTTCCAAGTCTGGTTTTCCGGCAGCGGTTTTGGCGGCTCCAGCGCCGGGCCGCGGCGAAGGGCGGTTCACCCAGACCGTCGCAATGCCCAACGACTGCGCGGGAACTACGTCGTGATAGATGCTTTGCCCGACGTGAAGCCATTGGTCACGAGTTACGCTCATCCGCTCCTCAGCGAGTTCGAATATTCTCATGCACGGTTTGTAACAGGCGGCTTGCTGGGCGGTGATTACTCGGTCGAAGGCTACTCCGAGCTTGGGTGCAGTAGCGACGAACAGATCGTCGTCCACGTTGGAGATCACTGCGAGTTGATAGCGGCTCTTGAGCTTGCGCAGGGCTTCGACGGTGTCAGAAAATGGCTGCCAGTTCGCCAGTGACTCGGGTAGTGAACGAACTTCGGTGTCAGTTGGCGAAAACCCGAGCCGCTTACCGAAGCCCCGCACGACAGACTGCAAGACATCTCGATAGCGCCGAAACTCTCCTTGCTCGGCCGCGGCTTCCAGTTCGGAGTACAACTCCAGAAGGGCGGAGTCGGAAATCTTCTTGCCGTGGGCTGCGAGGATTGGGCGTAACGCGGAAAAGATGCCGGTTTCCCAGTCGATCATAGTGCCGTAGCAGTCGAAGGTCAGTACTTTGAAGTGAGTGAAGTCGAGCATGGGAGATGGGAAAGTCAGTTATCGGGTCGCAGTTCGTGGTTCTCAGAGAGAGCCTAGCGCTGCTTGATTTCCAGCGGTTGTGCTTCCGTGATTGGTTGTTCCAGCCCGGGTGCATCTGCCGCAACGGCATTTGGATCTGGAGCCGCGACAACCGGGTGCTTCTTCTCTAGAAATTTTGCCGAGTTCAACAACGGACGGCTTAGCGAAGAGTTGTAACCGGTCCAAGGCCCTTCGGAGGCAGCTTCGCGTTCGAAATGAGCCCGCATGCTTTCCATCTTGGAATCGAGGTTGTCGAGATAATGCAACATCAGAGCCTCGGGAAACATAGGTAACTTGGGTGAGCCGAATTCGTATTCTCCATGATGGCTGATGATCAGGTGCTCGACCAGGATTTTGAGTTCGTCGGGGAAGTCGGGGAACTGAGCAAGTTTGGTCTGCAGCATTTCCAGTTCGATGATCATGTGGCCGAGCAACTGGCCCCGCGTGGTGTAGGAGAACGAGCGGTTATAAGTGAGTTCGTGAATCTTGCCGATGTCATGCAGGAAGGCGCCAGTGAGCAAGAGATCGCGGTTAATCTGGGGATAATTCTGGCACATAAGATCGCAAGAACGGAAGAGCGACACCACATGATCGAGCAATCCGCCGATATAAGCGTGATGCAGAGTTTTGGCAGCCGGAGCATTGCGGTAAGGCTCGGCAATCTCCGGGTCAGACATGAAAGCTTCCACCAGCGACTTGAGATGGGGGTCGCGAAAGGAAGTGACGAAGGCCGCGAGGGTTTGCCACAGCTCGCCAATGTCCTTGGTGGTCTTGGGCAAATAATCGGAGAAGTCGATTTCGGAGTCGCCGAGGCGACGCAGTTTATGGATGGTGATCTGGAAGCGATTTTTATACTTGTTGAGCAGGCCTTTGATTTTGAGGAAGTCGTCCTGCTCGAAGGCGTCGATGGCGTCCTCGACGTTGTCCCACATCTTGGCTTCGAGCTGACCGGTGCGGTCGCCCAGAATCAGTGCTAGGTATGGCTCGCCGCTCTTCTTCGGCTTAACTTGCTTGGAAACGACCACAAAGGTCGAAGTGATCACCTTGTTTTCGTGGTGACTGCAATCGGACAAAAAGAATTCCTTCATGGTATTGCTCCGAAATGCGCGAAAGAGCCTGGTCCGCAGCTAGACCCAGTCCACGCAGTCCACCGGTTCAGGCCAAGCTTAAACTAAAACAGCCCAAATTTTTTCTTCTTTTTGAGATCCTTGGCGCTGGGCTCTTTGTTCGCGGTCTCGATGGGCTTAGTCTGGTTGGGGCTGGCGCCCGAGTCTTCATAGCCAGTCTTGATATCTATGAAGGCGTCCTCGCGGAGTTTTGTAAGGTATTCGCGCAGCGCGGGCTGTAGCTTCTTCATGTAGAGCGCGTCCTGGATTCGCGGCTCGACCTCGCTGAACGGCGGAACGCCCGCACTGTGATGCTCAGTGACCTTCAGGATGATGAATCCTTGCTTGGCTTGGATTACATCCGATACCTCGCCTGGCTTCATGACGAAAGTCTTTTCCTCGATTTGCTGGGCAAGAGTACCGCGTTTAAATTCGCCGAGGTCACCACCCTGGGCAGCAGTTGGCCCATCGGAGTTTTTCTTGGCGACGTCTTCGAACTTGGCGCCTTTGCGAATTTGGTCGAGAAGGCCGTCCGCCTTTGCTTGGGCGGCTTTGAGCCGTTGCGCTTCATCGGTGGGATCATTCGGCCTGGCGTCAGTCGAGACCAGGATTTCACTCAACCGAACCGTCTCCGGCTGCTCCATGTCCTTCTTGTGTTCTTCGTAGAATTTCTGTTCGTCGTCTTTGTTGATGACCAGCCTTGAGCCAACTTCTTTCCCGATGACTTGCTGAGTAATGATCTGATTGCGTAAGTTTTGCTTGAAGTCCTCGAAGGAGACTCCCTGGGACTGGGCAGCTTTTTCAAGTTCCTCCATGCTGTCGAGTTTCATGTCTTTACGCATGTCGTCCAGCTTCTTGATGACTTCGGTATCTGCGGTGATGCCCAGATCCTTGCCCCTTTCCAACAGCAATTCCTGATCAATCAAGTCGCGAAGGACATCCTTATCGCGTTCGGCGACGAGCTTGTCGGCGTTTACAGGATCTTGCTGCGCTGCTTCCTTTTTCAATTCGTCTTTGCTGTGCAGGAACTCGCTGCGGGTGATGATCTGGTTGTTGACGCGCGCGACGATCTCTTCGACCACTTCATCGTCCGCCCTGAGAATGACGGACAAAGCAACGAATGAAAACAGGAGAAAGCCAGGGAGAAGTTTTCGCATAAGAATTTGTTCGCCTGAAACCTCAGCCAGCAGCGTCTATTCGGCTCTGGGCTGACTTTTTTTAAATTGTACCGCCAGATGTCTGGTCACGGCTACCGCTGGTCCTGCTATCATAATCGGTTTTCGCCCCGCACCGGTGGCGACCATGGCCTGGGAGGAGAAATTATGAAACTCACTGCCTACTCTATTCTTGTACTACTTATGGGAGTGACCAGTATTTCAGTAAAAGCACAGAAGAATGGGGCGCTACCAGACCTGGCACAACTCGACCAGATGGCGAGTCGTTTCGCGCCGACGCCGCTGCGGGTCGACACGTCGAGACTTTCCTCGGGCGATCGGGAAGCGCTAGTGAAATTGATTGAGGCTGCGCGCGTCCTGAATGACGTTTTCATGCAACAAATGTGGGACGGCAACCTAGCACTCTATGCCCGGTTGCAGAAGGACACGACGCCGCTGGGCAAAGCCCGCCTGCACTATTTCTGGATCAACAAGGGACCGTGGTCCGATCTGGACGAATACAAAGCGTTCTTGCCGGGCGTGCCTCCACGCAAGCCGTTGGGAGCGAATTTCTATCCCGAGAACATGAGCAAAGAGGCCTTCGAGAGCTGGGTTGCGCAGCTATCACCGAAGGAGCAGGAACAAGCAAAAAGCTTTTTCACGGTGATTCGTTCGGCGGGCAATAGCAAAGGGCCGAATAGTTTCGTAGCCGTTCCCTACAGCCAGGAATATGCCGACGGCCTCACGAAGGCGTCGAACTTGCTTCACGAGGCCGCAGGGTTGACTGACAGTGCCTCGCTGAAGAAGTTTCTTACTCTGCGAGCGGACGCTTTTCTCACCAACGAGTATTACGAGAGCGATATGGCGTGGATGGACCTCGATGCGCCACTGGATATCACGATCGGTCCATACGAAACCTACAACGACGAATTGTTCGGCTACAAAGCATCTTTTGAGGCTTATGTAAACCTGCGCGATGATGAGGAATCCGCCAAGCTATCGGTTTTCACCCGTCACTTGCAGGAGATCGAAAACAATTTGCCCATCGATCCGCAATACCGTAACCCGAAGTTGGGTGCGGCGGCGCCGATTCGAGTGGTCGATGAGATTCTGAGCGCAGGCGACGGCGCCCACGGCGTACAGACCGCCGCATACAATCTGCCCAACGACGACCGTGTAGTGCAGCAGAAGGGTAGCAAGCGAGTAATGCTGAAAAATGTGCAGGAAGCAAAGTTCCGCGGCGTACTGTTGCCCATTGCCCGGCGAACGCTGTCCCAAACGGCGATGGTGGATGTGAGCTTCGAACTGTTCTTTACGCACATCCTGGCGCATGAGTTGATGCACGGGCTGGGGCCACATCAGATAAAAGTTCAGGGGCGCGACACGACGCCTCGCGAAGAGCTGAAAGAGTTGTACAGCGCGATTGAAGAGCCCAAGGCCGATGTCACCGGGCTGTTCGCTCTGCAGTACATGATGGATCACTCGAAGGAAATGGGACTGGGCGCGTCATTGCCATCTGACGAGGCCGCGCAACGGCAGCTTTACACCACTTATCTGGCTTCCACGTTCCGTAGCCTGCGCTTCGGGCTGAACGATGCTCACGGCAAGGGCATGGCAATTCAATTCAATTACCTGACGGACAAAGGTGCGTTTGTGCAACACGCCGACGGTACTTTTTCGGTGGATATGGCAAAGATAAAATCCGCGATCGCGGAACTCGATCACGATCTTCTGACCATCGAGGCCGAAGGCAACTATGCAGACGCGAAAAAGATGCTGGACGAACTGGGTGTCATTCGCCCTGCCGTCCGGAAGGCGCTGGACGGTCTGCAAGCAATCCCGACTGATATTGAACCAATCTTCGTGACTGCCGACGACCTGGCGCCAATCGTAAATCGGCCGCCGAATGCAGGGCCTGCACGAAAAAAGGCACGCGGCAGATAGGCCGTGGGACGACACGCCTTTACACTGCGCGTTGCGGGTGCGAGGCGAATGAACTCGGCTCCTTCCGCTAAATGGGGAAGGAGCCGACGATTTTCCGAGACGTCCAAAAAGGACCTGGCTACTTCTTGTCTTGGGTTTGGTCCTTGCCTTTATCCGAAGCTTGATCCTTGCTCTGGATGGAGATCAGCTCAACTTCAAAAATGAGGGTGGCGTTCGGGGTAATGTCTGGGCCCTGACCTCGTTCGCCGTAAGCCAGGTCAGAGGGAACGAAGAGTTGCCACTTCGATCCCACAGGCATGAGTTGAAGGGCTTCTGTCCATCCCTTGATGACGCCGCTTACGGGAAAGGTCGCGGGCTGGCCACGTTTGTAGGAGCTGTCGAATTCCTTGCCGTCGATGAGCGTACCGCGATAGTTGCAGACCACAGAGTCGCTCGCTGTTGGCTTGGGACCAGTACCGGGCGTTAGGATCTTGTATTGGAGACCGCTGGGCAGCGTGACCACGCCTTCCTTTGCTTTGTTCGCAGCTAGGAATGCATCGCCTTCCTTCTTGTTTGTCTCGCCCGCTGCCTGCATTTTCTCTTGCATCTTCTTGCGCATCTCGGTCTGGAATTCGGTGAGCGTGGCGCGCGCTTCATCTTCTGAAAGCAGCGTCTTGCCGCCAGCAAGGGCGTCTTCCAGGCCTTGCTGCAACAGTTTCGGGTCAACCTCTACCGATTGCCGATGGAGGGTCGTTCCAATATTCATCCCAATGGCATAGCTGACTTTATCTTTTTGAGTTTTGAAGGCGGAAGCAGCTGGGCTTCCCGCCGCAGGAGTCTGTTGAGTCGTTGCCGGGGGAGTCTGCTGCGCCAAGACGTTTCCGAGCAGCATGATCGCGGCGGCCATTACACTTGCCAGCGTAGTTAAAGATTTTTGCATTCAAACATTGTGACACTGACCGCGAGGTTGGGCAAACCGGCGCGTCGTGCAAAGCTCGCTAAGCGCCGAGCAAGGTGGGTTCGCTGTAGTTTCGAGCCAAAGCAACCGCTGTCATATCGTTGCGGATTCGTGCGCTTCCCATAAACTGCTGCACCCGGTCGAGAACGGCTATGCAGAGTTTTTTCGCGCCTGCTCCTTTGGATGACTCGAGGGCTTCCTCCACCCCCTGCAATCCGAACTCTTCGGTTTTACGCTTCGCCTCTGCAACTCCACGCGACGCCAGAAAAAGGGCAGCGCCGGGCTCGACGGCGACCATGGGCGCGTCCGAGGTCATGTGGGAAAAAAGTCCCAGAGGCAGGCCGGTGGCGGGAAGTTGGCTAATTCCTTTGCGATCCCGGATGAGTCCGGGAGTATGCCCTGCGTTGAAGTAACAAACTATGCCCAGGTTTTCATCATAGGAGCCAGCGAAGGCCGGGCATGAGCGAACCCCACCGGCAGTCTTCAATATGACTTGATTCAATTGCAGGCATAATTCCATCATTGCGTCAGCTTCGTTTAGATCGGGCCGGGCAAATAGTTCGGTCCCGGAGGCTCGGAAAGTGTGCTGGGCGGCGGAGACGATAGAGCGCGTCTCCTCTAGACCACCAGCGACATCGAGGAGGCCGAACAGGACACGAGTAGGGCCAACGCGGATGAAATCGCAGAAATCGCCCGCCATTCGGGGGCCATAGTAAACCGAGGCCAGCTCGGCCCCTTGAACTTCGAGGATATCGGAATGGACCGGCTCAGGGACGGCAAGAGACCGAGACTCGGCGGAACGGAAGAGAGCGCGCATGATAAATCGAGCCGAGACGTTAGCACAGAATTCGGCAAAAAACCAACAAAAACCGTGGTTGGAGCGTGGTCCGCTTAACAGATAGGCAGAAATGGAACGGCTTCCAACCGAAATGGTAGGGCTGCGCCCTGAAGGCTCTTTTCACGGCGTTCGCCACTAATGTCCATATTTACCAATGAGGTATTTGCCGACCTCTGCTTCCAATTGGCCATAATCGGAGTGGATGGTGGCACGTAGCGCGGCTTCGGTCGAGCTTCCCTGCCCCAGTCTTTCAAGGATCCGTTGCAAATCGCTCATGCCGTAGGTGTCGCGGATATATTGCACGGCAGCAAGGGATTCTTCATAGGCCACGGTTGCCTGAGTGCTCGAGAACTGCATAAAGCTGCCTTCGAGGGCATTGAGTGAGATCTCCCGTTGGGTCCGAAAGAGATCGGCAAGAAGTTGACCATGAGCGATCTGCTTGGGTTCGACCGCCTGGGCAATACCCTCGTTGAGCCACTGCGGACAACGCCCGCCAGAAAGCTGGCTGATAAAGGAGTGAGCGAGTTCATGTTTCAGCACCCGTGCCAGTTCGGGTGTGACCGAGGTCAAACCATTGATAGGGATGCGTAGCTTCCCGTCAAAAACTGCCCCGCTCCACGACGGTGCCTGGGTCACATCGAAAAACGATTGTTCGGTGTAGAGCACGACTGGAATGTTATTACGGGGAGCGATGCCGAGTTCCCGCACCAGATCGTCGTATTCCGACTCCAGGCTTGCAAGCAGCTGGCCGCGCAGTGCCTCCGATGTCTGCTTGCCTTCGTATCTCAGGGTGAAGTGACTGCTCTCGTGCTCCGCGTAGTCAGCCTCAGTGGTGGCATCGCGCTGCGCCTTCTCCAGGTATTTTTGCACGGTCGCATCTGGACGAAGTTCGAGAGAGTGTTTCCAGGAACGTATGGCCTCCTGGGTTCGGTCGGCGGCGAACTGGACGTATCCCAGGACGGCGAGCGCGTCGGGTGAATCTGGCGCAGCGCGAACGGCCCGCTCGGCGTAAGGCAACGCCTCGGGGGCATTCCCGGTTCTAACCAACAGGGCAGCGTAGTAATTCAGAATCGTGGGATTCTGCGAATCGAAACGCAAGCCAGACTCAAAATAGGTTCGCGCTTTGCTGAAATTTCCGTGATCGAATTCGTGCTTGCCAGCAATAAAGTACCCGGCGGCAGCAGCAGAGGCGTTGTCTGCCTGTTCCAAAGCAGACAGCGCGTCAGGGTCGACTCGGCCGTCCTGAATGATCTTGCCGATGAGCGTAGGATCATTCTTCAAGTTGTCGGCGGGAGCGAACTCCGGCAGATCGTGCGCTGGCTTGGCGGTTAAGTCGGCAGGGGCGGACTCAGGTGGGCTTCCCCCGGCGTCGACGCGATCCACCAGAGACTTGGGTATCGCGTAGGTGTTATCGCCGAGGTCGTACTCGATGTGTGTTCCGGTGTCTCGAACGTGGTCGGCCCAAATGGTGCGACCGTTCTTCAGATGAATGACTTCAGCGGAAGCGTAGGCCACGGCGGCGGCCAGCAGGAAAGCCGTGAACAACGGGCGGATGACAGGAGTACGCACTAAGGCGCATTCTAGAAGCTATTAAGCAGTAGGCGTAGTGACCAGGGTAATCTCAAAAATGCGGACTGGAGCGTTGCCACTAGCCTGGTTGTTCTTGGTTTCTGCCGCGGTTGCGGTACCTTGGAACCAAAGCGCTCCCAAAGCTGACGGCGAGCCTGCGCCGACGCATCTCAATTCCGCCGAGAACCTCTACTTACAATTAGGCAACACGCCCCTGGACAAAACGAGAGTCTATCGCCTGCGCGATGTCTCCATCGATCGGGCAGCGATCCAGATCACTCTAAACGACGGCACGATCGCATTTACCGAGGATGTCGCCGGCCATGTCACGGGAGCCTTTTTCGAAGGGGATGGGGAAGTGTTGTTGTCTCCGCCAAACCGGTACGAGCGCGCCTCGATGGCCCTATTTACAAATGAGGCCATTCTGGAAGAACGGTTTGCAACGGCGTATTTCCGTTTTAATGACGATACCTTCGCCGAGTTGCGACCGTCCCTGACGACGGTTGATTACGCGCAGGCGTTCCTATCGCAGTGGAATGAAACCGCCCGTAATCTGGCCGAAGTGGATGCGCTCCGCATGTTTATAACATTCAGCAAGTTTCTGCCTGTTGCCGGCGGAGCGGCCGAGGACATTGTGACGACCGTAAACGACCATGACCGCTTTCTGCACGCTCATTTGCAAGGGCAAAGACTGGGAGCCTTTGATCTTTACTTCGACGAGGATACACCTGAGCCAGTCTGGGCCGGCCAGTTGAAAACTACGGACGGCGTCAGCTTCTACGATGTCTGGACGTCGTTCTCTTCCGTGGAAGTGAACCAGAGTCCGGAAGCAGTCAACGGGACGGTTGGGGAAGGCGGCAAGCCTGATTCCATCGCGATATCTCGCTACAAGATTCGCGCGGACATAAAGCCACCCACTAAAATCGACTCCGAAGCGCTTCTGCAAATGGAAGTGCGGCAAGGTGGCCAGCGCACGGTTTTATTCGAATTATCTCGAGCCCTTCAGATCAAACACGTGGAGGCCGACGGTCATCCCATCGAGTTCATTCACAATCCCGCGATTGAGGGAACTCAACTGGCTCGACAGGGCAACGACCTCGTGGCGGTGGTCTTCCCACGGGTCCTGCGGACCGGCCAACGATTGGAGCTTCGATTTGTCTATAGCGGCGAGGTGCTCGCAGAAGCTGGAGCTGGGCTGCTCTACGTTGGGGCGCGAGGGATGTGGTACCCCAATCGTGGACTGGCCATGTCCAACTTCGATTTGGAATTCCACTATCCGGCAGGCTGGACCTTGGTGGCTACCGGAAAACGGACAGATGCGAAGTCTTCTTCGAACCCCGGTGATGAGGGCCCAGCAGGAACTCCATCTGCAAGTGGACAAGCGAGCCGCTGGATATCTGAACGGCCCATCCCTATCGCTGGATTCGATCTCGGGAAGTACGAACGGGCGGTGGCTCATGCTGGCAATGTGACTGTGGAGACCTACGCGACGGCAGTGATGGAACGCGGGTTTCCCACGCCGTCGATTAAGAGCGTGATGCCGAACCCGCTTGAACCACTGGGTCACCATCCCCCACCGATTCTGGTGCCGGTGCTGCCTTCTCCCGCCCGGAATGCACAAAAGGTCGCAGACGCTTCGGCACAAGCAATCGACTTCTACGCCCGACGCTACGGCCCGTTCCCTTACAGTGATTTGAAGCTGGTACAAATGCCGGGAGCGCTAAGTCAAGGATGGCCCGGACTGATCTTTCTTTCCAGCGCTTCTTTCCTTACCGGCGCGGAAGAATCGCAACTGCACTTAACTCCGGTTGAGAGGACGCTGGTCAGCCAAGTGATCGCGCATGAAACCGCTCACCAGTGGTGGGGCGATCTGGTGATGTACAGCGGGTACCGCGACCAATGGATCGTGGAAGCCCTGGCAAACTACAGTTCGATGATGGTTCTCGAATCGGAGAATCCCGCGAAGTTTCGTGCGGCGATGGAGAAATACAGGGACGACCTCTTGCAGAAAAACAAAGCTGGGCAGGATTTGATGCAGGACGGCCCCGTGACTTTAGGCACGCGGCTATCCTGTTCCCAATTCCCCAACGGCTACGAGGCAATCAGCTACGGGCGCGGCACATGGTTGTTCCACATGCTGCGTTTCATGATGCGCGACGCCGAGCGGACCAGCACTGGAAACGCCCGGGCTGACGGCAAGGCTGGACCGCCGGAGGAGCCTTTCGTGCGAGTGCTCCGGGGGATCAGGGAACGCTATGAAGGAAAACCTATTACCACTCGCGAGTTATTACAGGCCTTCGAGAACGAGTTACCACGTTCCTTGTGGTACGAGAACCACAAATCACTGGATTGGTTCTACGAAGGATGGGTAAACGGGATTGCAATTCCACGTTTTGAATTGCATGGGGTGAAGTATTCGGACAATAGCAACTCCACCACAATCAGTGGCGTTATCGTGCAAAAGGATGCGTCCGATGATTTGGTAACGTCGATTCCTCTTTACGCATCGGTGGGAGGGAGAATGGCGCTGCTCGGGCGGGTGTTTGTCGACGGACCCGAGACCCCGTTCCATTTGACCGCAGCGCAGGGCGCACGGAAGGTCGTGCTTGACCCCGAGCGGACGGTGCTGGCGCGATCTCGATAGCTGCTAGCCGCGCTGGCGGTGCGACCGTTTCAGGACAGATTTCCCGATAATTTCGCGGATTCTTCCCGAGACGATCCTTCGTGTCGTGTCCAACCCTTCCCCAATATCGTATTGACTCCTCGCACGACGATAACTCGCAGTCCTGTATAGGACCTTCTGGTTGCGCGTATGAACCACGCTCGATGGAACCGTGGGTGCATATACATTTTCGCGCTGGGAGGACAAGAACTTGAATCACACACAATCATCCGCGGAAGTAACTGCTGATCCTGTCTCGATCGTACCGGGTATCGATACCCCTCGGGGCCGTAGCACTATCTTGCTGGTGGAAGATGAAGCCTTGCTGCGCGAAGTGACTTGCGAGATTCTGGAGTCCGCCGGTTATCGCGTGTTAAAAACGCGAAATGCGGCAGAAGCGGCAGTCGCCTTCGGAGAATGCAAAGCCATCGTGCAATTATTGCTGACCGATGTCGTCCTGCCGGGACAGAATGGCCGCGACCTCGCGAACGACCTGCGGGCTCTGTGTCCGAAGCTGAGGATACTTTTCATCTCCGGCTATCCGGAAAACGTGGTCACCCGAAACGGAATCCAGGAAGACGGAATGTTCTACTTGCCGAAACCATTTTCGCTGCAATCTCTCACCCGAAAGGTGGGCCAAGTTCTGGACAAGAAACAGACAGCCAGCGCAAGTGTGTGAGCCGTTTGTTAGTCGTGGGTAGTGTCTTAGTTTGGTCTCTGGTGGGCTGCTCTGCGCCTCTGCGGCGGTTTTCCGCGCGGTCTCAGCGTTCTAAGGTTTTGATGAGGGCCTCGGCAAACGCAAAGTCTTAAATCGCGGAGGTCGCGAAGAACGGCCACAGAGTGCGCAGAGAAACCCGAACAGAGACGCTACCTAGTCAAGGGCACTCAGGGGAAGGGTGAGGGTCATCTGAGGTTCGGGCACCGCGTGCGGACGCGCTCCATGGACGCTCTAAGGCCCGTGGTCTGGAGCGGGATCAGGCTGATGCTTCCCCACGACCACGACATCGACGCGGCGATTGAGCGCACGACCGGCCTCCGTGCCGTTGCTGGCGATGGGATGATATTCTCCGTAACCGCCTGCCGATAGGCGCTGCGGAGCAAAACCGTATTTCATGATCAGCGTACGAATCATTTCTGTTGCACGCGCGGTTGAGAGTTCCCAGTTTGAGGTAAATTGCGTATTGTGGATGCGCACATTGTCGGTATGGCCTTCGATGCGCAGGTTGTATTGGCGCTCTCCGAGCACGGTTGCCATGCGGCTGAAGGCCTGCTGAGATCCTACTTTGACGCCGGCTGAACCGCTGTCAAAGAAGCCCGCTTCTCGCAAGCTTATAACCAGTCCCTCATGTCCGCTTCGCACTTCCACTTCGCCTCGAGCGATCTCCGGCGCTAAAACTTGCTCCAACTCCTCTCGGAGTGCAGCCAAGTCGCGGTTTTCGTCGGTAGTGGGCGGTGGCGCAACCGGGGCAGCCTTGGGGGTAGCAACTGCTTGTTCGACTGGGACCATGGCTGACATGTCCGCGGTTGGGTTCGCTCCCAGTTGTTGGAATGCCACCTGAATCGCGGCCGCAAGCCGGTTCACTTTCTTTTTGTCCACTTGCGCAGTCGAATAATTCACATACACATCCACCACATTGGTACAGGTATCAAACGATAAATTCCATACGTGCTCAATGATCATGGCGCGGGTAATCCGCCGCCCCGCGTTGCGCATCAAGTATTCCAGCAGTGCAAATTCCTTGCCGGTCAGATCGATCCTGCGTCCGGCGCGCTCCACTCTTCGCTCCACCCGGTCGAGCTTCAAGTCCTCCACGGTCAGCACCGATTCCGCCGGCATATGGCAACGCCGCAGCAACGCCCGAATCCGCGCCGACAGCTCCGAGAACGAGAACGGTTTGCCCAGATAATCGTCCGCCCCGAGATCCAGACACTGCACCCGATCCTCCACGCGCGTGCGCCCGGTCAGCACCAGGATCGGCATCGTCGGTTTTCGCGTTCGCAGATAGCGCAGAATCGCAACTCCGTCCAGCCGCGGCAGGCTGAGGTCGAGCACCACCAAGTCGTAATCGAACTCGCCCGCCATCGCCCGAGCCTGCTCTCCATCATTCGAAACGTCTACGGCGTAGTGTTCGGCGTCAAGGCCCTTTTTTACATAGCTGGCGAGGGCGGAATCATCTTCAGCGATCAGAATGCGCATAAGGTTTCTCTAACCTGCACTTCGATTCTAGGCAAGAACCAGCCGAAGATCGGAGATTCCTCTGCGCACGAAGGTCTCTGCCTTCCGCAAACGGGAATGCTTTTCTTCAGGAACCTGCTCTGCCACTCGCTCCCGCTTTGCCCTGCCGACGATAATTCGTTGACACAGCTTTCTTTTCTAAAGGATCAAGCCAGCTTGGATCTGGGGAGCAAAGGAACGCTGAAATCCCTGTTCGTGCCTGGAGGCATACTGCTGCTGGCCGCAGCGGTACTGTTGTCAGGCGGATTTCTGTCTGTCTCCGCGGCCGCAGTCGACTTCTACTATTACGCAGTATTCGCCGCCGGAATTCTGCTGGCTTGGCGCTTCAACTCCAGCCGCGTCCTGTTCGCTCTGATTATGTTGCTTCTGGCACACCGTGCCCTTGAGTTCTTTTCCGGCGGACGAGCTGTCGCGATTGGGCCCGGTCGCATTGCGTTCGAAGCCATCGCGTTGCTCTTGCCCGCCAACTTCCTCGTGCTCGCGCTCATGCGCGAGCGCGGCCTGTCAATTCCCGCCATCACTCCCCGGCTCGTCTTGCTGTTCCTTGAGTCCGTATTCGTCGCGGTTATCTGCCGCCCCGGACAGACCACCGGTCCTGCATTTCTTCGTGTCGCGTTGGTGAGCCAATCTTTATTTCAATTTCATTGGACGAAAATCCCTGAGCTTGCCTTGCTGGCTTTCGTCGGCGCTTTTGCCGTTCTGCTCGTCCGCATCTTTCTCTATCGCAAGCCGGTGGAAATTGGTCTGCTCTGGTCGCTGGCTGCGACTTTTCTAGGCCTGCAGGCCAATGCCGTGGGACGAATCGGCGTTGCCTATTGGGCGACCGCGGGCCTGCTTCTGGTCGCATCGATCATCGAGAACACTTACGTCCTGGCCTATCACGACGAACTCACTTCGCTGCCGGCGCGCCGCGCCTTCAACGAAGCGCTACTGCGCCTGGAAGCGCCTTATGCCATCGCCGTCGTCGACATCGATCACTTCAAGAATTTCAACGACACTTATGGGCACGACACCGGAGACCAGGTTCTCAGCATGGTTGCCTCGAGACTCGCTCGGGTGAGTGGAGGTGGGCAGGCATTTCGTGTTGGCGGAGAAGAGTTCTCGATTCTGTTTGCGGGAAAGTCCGTGAGGGAAGTTGTGCCCCATCTTGATGCGCTCAGAATTCTCATCGAGGAGTCCACATTCCGGGTCCGCAGCACGCCCGAGCGCCGCAGCGCGCCTCGCGGCGCAGGTCGCAGGAGTGAAGATAAGAGAAGCACGCGTCGAAAACTGGGCCGGCCTCGCAACCCTCCGCAGGAAACTTCTCTCAGCGGACTCTCGGTCACGGTGAGCATCGGCGTCGCGGAATCAGATGGGAAGACGCGCGAAGTGGAAGAGGTGATTCAATCCGCCGACAAAGCCCTGTATCGAGCCAAGAAAGCCGGACGCAATCGAGTCGAGACCGCAAGCGAAGCCCGCAGTCGCGCCGCGCGCCCTAAGCGAAACATTGCCTGAGGCTGGGACGTACTCGAGAAGTGTTCCACGTGGAACATATTGTTGGGGCGAGGATGTATGTGTACGTCACGGGAACGCTTGTTGTTTCTATAAGTTACACGTTCTCCGGCCTGCGCGCGCAGTGAGACAGCCGTCCTCCATCGCGGTTTGATTCTAGGAACTGCCGATCAGGACTCCGGTGGCGAAAACTAGCGCTCCGCCCAACGCCACCTGCATGGCGGCTGAGAACGTCGGCGTGTCCATGTAGCGATGACGAATCCAGGTGATGACGCCGAGCTCGACGATCACGACTACGAAGGCGATGGCCAGGGCAATTCTAAAGCTCGGAAGCAGGAACGGTAAAGTGTGGCCCACCCCGCCCAAAGCGGTCATGGCGCCGCAAACTACCCCGCGAACCCAGGGATGACCGCGACCGGTGAGGCTGCCGTCGTCGGAGAGCGCTTCGGCAAATCCCATGCTGATGCCTGCGCCGAGCGAAGCTGCCATGCCGACCAGAAAAGCGTCCCAGGGATTGCGAGTGGCGAACGCGGCCGCGAAAACGGGGGCGAGCGTGGACACGGAGCCATCCATCAAACCAGCCAGGCCGGGTTGCACGATCTGCAACACGAAAAGCCTGCGGCGCGCCCGTTCTTCATCTTGCGCAACATCAGGGCTTAGCTCTTCTTCTTTCAATTCCTGAGCGCGATCTTCGTGGGCGCGCTCTTCCTGGGCCAGGTCGTCGAGCAATTGACGGATGCTGGCATCCTCGGTTCGTCCTGCAGCCTTCTCATAGAACCTGCGGGTTTCGACCTCGATGGCGCTGGCTTCGTTGCGCACCACGTCGAGGCGCAGAGGCCGCGCCAGCCAAACCGGCTTTCGTTCGACGAAGCCCTTCACGTCATGGCGGCGGATGAGCGGAATGTGTTCGCCGAATTTCTGGCGGTACAGTTCGATCAGTCTTCTGCGGTGTCCGGATTCTTCGTCGCGCATGCCCTCGAAGACGGCAGCCGAAGCGGGGAAGTCCTGGCGCAGTCCTTCGGCGAAATCGGCGAAGATGCGCTCATCTTCTTCTTCGAGTGAAATGGCCAGCGCGAGGATTTCGCGTTGGGTAAGAGTTTCGAAGTTCTTCATGGCGGATAGTGTAATCGGGCGGGGATGGATGCTCCAACTCGGAAGCGGGCCGGGACGGAAGGTTAGCTTGTGTCAGCGCATGGAGTCGAGCTTCGCTCGACTAGACAGCCGAGCTGTCTCCACATAATTCCTGGCTGCGGTGAACTTCGATTATTCGAAGTTCACCGCGGTCGGAAGTTCACTGTCGAGCGTCTGGGAACTAATAGGCCCAGAACGGACCGTTTCCATTCGGGGTTGTGGTTCCATCGATAGCCGTGAATACACTACGGCCATAGAAGAACGGGAGCCCCCAATCGAAAGTGCACGCCGTCGTATTCGAAGAACTACAGGCGCCACTGCCCATAGGTCCTGCCAAGTTGCTGAACGCCGCATCGTTGGGGTTGGCATTGGTTACGGTGTCAAAATTGTCCACGCTAAAATTGACCGTGTTCGACGTCGAATTATTATTCGGGTCCACATTGGTTGCCGTATAGGCCGTGGTCGTGGGGGGACAATACCACGAATTGTTATCGGCACAAATGTTTGGCAGATTATTGATCTGCGGGAAGAATATCCCATTCGAACCGCTGTCGATGAAGCTTCCGGTAAGGGCCTGGCCGTTGAAGTTGGTCGTGAAGTTGTCTGCCGAATTCAGCGTGAACAGGGTTGCCGTGCTCGGAAGGGCGTTGTTCGACTCGGTCCCAATGCCGAAGGTTAAACTGCCAGGCACGGTAGCAGCCACGTCGTTAACCGCCTGGAGTGTCAGGATGGTGCCGTTGTTGTCCGCCGGGAAGTTGAAAACTGGATTAGTCACCTGTTGATTAGCATTAGCATCGGAGCAGAGAGCGCCGCAGGATACAAATGTGGTTGAGCAAGAACCGCCAGAACCGCAGAGATAATATACGGCCGGAGCTGTGCCACCGGCGCTGGGGTCGCAGGCCAGACCGCAGTCAAACGGTTCCGGGCCTACGCCGAGTATGCCGTTTGCGCCCAAAAGCAACTGCGTGTCTTCGTTGGTCCCAGAGCATCCGCTCGGTATGCTGAAACTGGGGTTGGCGATGATCTGAACCGAAGTCGAAGCTGCTAACTCCGCACCCACCACGATATTCGCTGGTGCCACGGCTCCCCATAGAAACGAATTGTCCACGAATTGAACGCAGTCATACAGGGTGTTGCCGTTGGTGTCAGTTAACGGAGAGAGCGGGACTGTAACCTCCGAGGCCAAGACTCTGAGGCCGAACGATCCCGTGTCCACCAGGATGTTGGGGATCGTCTGGCAGGCTCCGTTGGAGGGAGCGCAGAGCAAGACGCTGACAAAAGCCGCGTTGGTATAGATCGTGCTCGGTACCAATGGCCCGCCGTCGACCGAGATGGGCGCAACGTTCGCCACAGTGCCCGCGGGCGCGATAACGATTGGCGTCGATGCGGTGACAGAGGAACTGGCTATAGACGTTGCCACGACGCTTGGGAGCGAGATACTGGTCACTGGATTCGGGGCAGTATAGGTCACGCCCGTGGTGGTTTGGCTGCTCAACGTTCCAGCCCCGGTCAGAGACCAGCTCACGCCTTTGCCGCTGGAATCGTTGGCAACGCTGGCAGTGATGTTCACACTTTGCCCAGCGTCGACGGACGCGCTGCTCGGGGTGAGCGTAATCGAAGTCACGACGCCTACTGGCGTTCCGCTGCTACCACAACCCGCGAGGAATCCGAGGGTCCCGACTAGAATTAAGACCAAGAAGCTGCGCACACTTTCCTCCTTATTGTAATGCGTCGACGTTGACGCCCTGCGGCACCATGGCAGGAACGTAAGCTCTGCCAACATACGCGCGCATGTGGCCGCCGTTTTGGAAAACGAAATCAGGTTGCTGGATGCTGACCGGCCGGTGACCCGGGTGGTTTTCCCGCTGGGCTTTTGCGGCTTGGGCAAACCGATCGAAGTACGTCCCCAGCAGCTGCTGCATGTTGGGGATAAACGGCCCGCTCCAGGTGATGGCGAAAACTTTGCCTTCCGGGGAAACGTATTCCTTTACCACGGTTTTGCCTGGGGCAGTGAGTTCGTGGGTGGTATAGGTTTCCGCTTCCGTGGTCTTAAGGGTGCTCTTCATCTGGGCCTGATCTTGCTGGACGGAGGTGGCGTCGCCGCCCAATGCGGCCAAGGCGGGGATGGGAAGCGCCAGCATCAGGAGAAGAACTCCCATCCATGAGGTCCGTAAGAACGAGGTCCGTAACGACGAGGTTCGAGACATCGAGATCAGAAAATTCGATTTCATGTGACTGACTCCGCTTTCTGCAGTGCGTAAGGCCGTGCGGTTCGTTGCGTTAAACCCAAAAGATGACGGTAAGTTGCGGTCGTTAGCTAGGATTTGCATCGAGGTGCCAAGGGTTGCTTTTCGTCGCGAGATTTGGGTCGATCACGTTGCTAGTGTAGAGCGGACACTCCTGTCCGCTGACCTTGACTCTCCAGATGTACGAGATCAAAACCAGCTACCCCAAGAAATCTGTCATACCCTCAAAGGCGGCGGACAGGAGTGTCCGCCCCACACGGTCAAAAGATACCGGTTATTTTATCGCTTTTATGGCTCGCGTGTGTAAAGGGTTGTAAAGTTACTTTACTATTCGCATTCCCCGCATCTGGAATCCGGACTCGTGAGCTGCCCCCGAGAAAAGCTGGCGGAGCTTGGCTCGGCAGGAGAGCCGGGGGCGGCTGTCCCCACGTTATTTTGCGCTGCCTACCAGTTTTTCGACGTCGGGCATCTCTTTGGGCACGCCAGACGAGAGTATTTCCGGGCCGTTGTCGGTGACGAGAATTGTGTCTTCGACGCGGAAGTGCATGTGCTGGTCGGGGAATTCGACGATGGGTTCGACGGTAACAACTTGACCAGCTTTCACGGGGCCGGTGGGCATCTTCACATCGTGCGTCGCCAGGCCGACGAAATGTCCGGGAAAACCTAGCCATTGTTTTGCGATACCGTTCTTTTCAAAAACGGCTTTGCCGGCATCCGCTACTTGTTCGTAGGTGTTTCCGGGCTTAAGCAGCGCGATGGACACCTTCTGCGATTCGAGATCGACCGCGTACCACTTGGCCTGCTCGGGCGTGAATTTCCCGCTGATGTTGAAGGTGCGCGTGATGTCCATGGTCATGTGATCGAGGTCGGCGGCAAAGTCAAAGACTACCAGGTCATTCGGCTGGATCTGGCGACGGTCGCTAAAGTAGTGCCAGGTGTTGATGTTTTCGCCGGTGCCGACGATGGCGGGATAAGCCCAGCCTTGCGCGCCGCCATTGCGAAATACGTAGTCAGCTTGTGCCTCAATCTGGTACTCGAACATGGGAGGATGGGCGTGCTCCATTGCCTGCTTGATTCCCTCGGCGCTCAGTTTGCCGTTTCGCCGGAGCAGTTCGATTTCCTGCGGAGTTTTGATGTTGCGCATATCGTCGATGAACGGCGTGGCGTCGCGTTGATGGGCAGCAGAATAGCGCTCAGCCAACTTCTTCAGAGCTGCCCGATCGCCTGGCAAGGGATCGCCGTATGGGTTCGAATAGTCAGCGGCGTAATCGCGGCCGACCTCGAAGCGGGCGCCATCGGCTTTGTCGGGGAAAGTCAACCGCAACCACAGGTCGGTTTCCTTGCCCAGGAAAAACGCGAGAATACCGTCGAGGCTATCCAGCGGTAACACAGCTTTGAAGGCAAATTTTCCCTGGGCTTCGGGAGTCATCGAGAGCAAGTTAGCGCCGTAAACCTGCTTCCCGCGCGGGCCTTGCTGCGGTTCAAAAATCAGGGTGTCGCCATTGCTCGCGTCCATGACCATGATCGCGCCGGGATCGGCCAGCCCAGTGAAATAAAAGAAGTCGTCGTCTTCGCGATAATGATTGGCTTCGGGAAGAACGGTGCGTGCAAACAGGATCAGGCGGCCCGTCTTAAGCTGTTTGGCAAGTTCCTGGCGACGGCGCTCGAATTCCTGCGGTCCGCCAAGATCGTTGATCACAGCTGGATCGGTATATTGCGCCAGGGTCGGCGCGCAGAGAAAAGAAACCAGCAGACAAAGAACGAGATATCTTGAGCCAAAAACTTTCACTTGATTCTCCTGAGAGCGGCGAGTTTAGCGTGTTGGCATCGAATTTGACAAGGTCATCGTCAATCGGTGTCGGCGTAATCCGAAAGTCCGGCAATTTTGCTGATCACGATCGGCGAGAGGTTCCCCTCACGCAGATGCAGGTTGAGTTGCGGTAGCCAGTTGGTCTTGACGTGATTCCAATCCGCAACACGCAGCTTCAATGCTTCACTCGATTCATGATAGAGCGCAATGGCCTGGGAAGGTGCGGCGCGATCGCCGCTCTCGACGACCGCCAGGGCGGAAGTTAGTCCGGCGCTGGCGTTCTCGAGTCCTACTGTTTTGCTCGCGGGATCTTCACTGCCCGCCAGGATCTTGCGGATTTCAGTTTCGAGTTGCGAGGCTGCGGATTTGAGCTGGGCGTGATGAGTATCGAGCTTTTGTTCGAGGTCGGACAACTGTTTTTGCACCGACCGGATCTCTGCCAAAGTTTGCCGACTGCTGATGGCTTCAGCGAAAATCTGCCGGCCAAGCTGGAGCTGTTGTTCAAGGTCGCGAGGCGTTGCGGGGGATCGCGGGTCCATCACGATCTTCAGCGGTTGAGTCAAAGTTTTTCCGTCGATCGTGAGGCGCACCTGATAAGGGCCCGGAACCGCGCGTGGGCCGCGCGGAGATCGATACTCATCTCCCGCGGGTTGACTCGCAGGCTTGGGGCCCGGATTGCCCCAGGCAAGATTCCACACGAAACGATGCATGCCCGGAGCGGTCGCGAGAATCTCTGGTTTCGGGAACCAGCGCTCGGCGATGGGGCGAGAAGGATGCTGCACTATCGGGTCGTCCGAGGAAAAAGCCTGAATCAGAGTCTGCTTCGCGTCAAGGATCTCAAGCTTGATGTGTTGTGCGGTGGCGTTGAGGTAGTAGTCAACGACGGCGCCGTTGGGCGGATTGTTCGCGGTAGGTTCTTCCGGCGGAAGCGGCGTGGAGAGGAAGTCATCATTATCGACGCGGACCGCCGTGGCTGGGCGGTAGAGATATGCGCCGTCCGCCTTCATGGCGTCATGCGCTTGGCGCAATGGGGTGATGTTATCGAGAATCCAAAACGCGCGCCCGTGGGTCGCGACGATCAAGTCGTCTCCGTGAATGTCCAGGTCGTGGATTGAAACGGTAGGAAGGTTCAACTGGAGAGACTGCCAGTGGTCGCCGTCGTCGAATGAAACGTAAGCACCGAGTTCGGTTCCGGCAAAGAGCAAGCCGCGGGTTTGTGAATCTTCGCGGACGGCGCGCAAGAAAGAGGACGTGCCGATGCCGTCGGTGATCAGCTGCCAGGTCGCGCCGTAATCGCGAGTGCGGTAGAGATACGGCTTCTGGTCATCGAGGCGATGCCGATCCACGGCCGCGTACGCTTCTGCGGGATCGAAGTGCGAGGCTTCGATCAGCGATATCTTGCTCCAGTCCCCGATGCCTTTGGGCGTGACATCTTTCCACGTTTTCCCGCCGTCTCGCGTGAGGTGGATGAGACCAGTGTCGCTGCCCGCCCAGATCAAACTTCCGTTCAAGCTCGAAGGTGCAATTGTGTAGACGACGCCGTAGCCTCGCTCCTTCGTGTTCTCTACCGTGGGCGGACCTTCGGGCTTCTTGTCGCCGGGGCGCTGTGTCGATCCGGTCAGATCAGGGCTAATGACGTCCCAGTGCAGGCCGCCATCGAGAGTCTTCATCACGTATTGCGTCCCCAGATAAAGCGTTTTCTTGTCGAACGGCGAGATCACCAGCACGGGCGTCCAGGGATCGCGATACTTGCGAGCGTTGATATCACTGCCGAAAGTCGACACGGGCCAAGGGGTAATGTCCTGGCTGAATGAGGTTCGAATATCGAAGCGAGTGACGTCTCCGTAGGTTCCGCTGGCGTAGAGGATGTTCGGATCTTTTGGATCGGGCGCGATGTATCCACTCTCGCTGCCGCTGGCCGGAAACCAGTCGCGAGGCGTGATCTGTGCGGCGTCGCCGCGGCTGCGAACCGCTGCGCTGCCGCTGTCCTGCTGTGTGCCATAGACTGTGTACGGAAACTGATCGTCCGTGATCACGTGATAGAACTGCCCGGTGGGTTGGTTGTACCACGTGCTCCAGGTCTGGCCGTAATCGAGACTGATGGTCGCGCCCTGATCGGTGCCGAGAATCATTCGCGAAGAATCTTTGGGATCGATCCAGATTTGGTGGTAATCGTCTCCGCCTGGAGCGCCGCGCACAATTGAAATCGTTTTGCCACCATCTTCGGAGCGGTAGAGCGCAACATTGGGCATGTAAATCACATCCGGGTTATTCGGATCGACCGTAATGTTTCCGAAATACCAGGCACGGCTGGTGAGCCGGCGATCGTCATTCTGAAGTGTCCACGTGTTCCCTGCGTCGTCGGAGCGATAGAGTCCAGGCTTCTTGGAGGCGCTGATGAGTGCGTACACGCGCTTGCCGCTGGTCGAGACGGCAACGGCGGTGCGACCCCAGTCTCCTTCGGGCAATCCGTTTCCGGTGAGGCGCGACCACGATTGACCGCTGTCTTGAGAGCGAAAGAGACCGCTGCCGGGACCGTCGAGCGGGGCATACGTGCTCCATGGCGGACGGTGGCTTCGCCACGTCGCGGCGAAAAGAAGTTTGGAATCGTCGGTAGCAATGGCTAGATCGGAAACACCAATGTCTGGACCTTGATCCAGAACCTTTGTCCAAGTCGTCCCGCCGTCGGTCGATTTGTAGACGCCGCGCTCGTCGTTCGATGCGTACGCGTGTCCGAAAGCGGCGACGTAGACGATGCTGGCATTTTGCGGATCGACGATGATCTTGCTGATTTGGCGGGAATCGCGCAGTCCGATGTTGGTCCAGGTCTGACCACTGTCCGTTGATTTATAAACACCGTCGCCGGAGGACAGATTAGAGCGAATGTCTGCCTCTCCCGTTCCCGCATAAATAACTTTTGCGTCAGACGGAGCCACAGCGAGTGCACCGATCGAAGCGATCGCTTGCCCGTCGAAGATTGGCTTCCACACAACACCCGCATCAGTGGTTTGCCAGACTCCGCCGTCTACCGAACCAAAATAAAAAGTGGTTGAGCTTCCCGGGAACCCTGCCACCGCGACGACTCGGCCTCCGCGAAATGGGCCGATCAGTCGCCACTTGAGCCCGCTGTAGAACGCGGAGGGAACAGGCTGGGCAACGGCCGACGTAACAACGACGAACGAAACGAAAATGGCAAGCAGATACTGGAATCTAATGGCACACTTTTGTACCTTGTTGATTTGCACCTGTTTGGTCCTCACCCAATGAGAACATTTAGTGTAGTTGAAATTTTAGAATTCGTTAGGACAGTTGTGGCATCCAATGTGGCAAGTCGTCAGTAGGCGGTCTGGGCTCATCATAAAATTCGCAAGCTACGAACAGGACGAACCCTATGAGCGAATCAACAACTGAAGTGTTGTGTGAGAGCTGTGGCAAGACGTTTACCGCGTTCCTGCAAGAGATGGCCGACAAGAATGCCGCGGTTACCTGTCCGTGCTGCGGCAAGGGTTATAGCGGCCGGCCAGACAATGTAGCGCCGCCAGCGGCGCAGAATTAGTTCTTATTCTTACGGGGATTACTTTCCTATGACCACAGAATCGACCGTGGCAATGCCGTTGCCAACGATTGACGAGATCAAAGATGCGCAAGATTTGGTGTATGCGGTCATGCCTCCTACGCCGCAGATTGTTTGGCCTCTGTTGTGTGAGCGGCTGGGAGCGGAGGTGTGGGTCAAACATGAGAACCATACGCCGATCGGCGCATTCAAGGCTCGCACCGCCGTGGTCTATGCGGCGGAACTGTTTCGCGGATCGAAAGACATCCGTGGACTGGTCACGGCAACCCGCGGCAATCACGGCCAATCGGTGGCGCTGGCCGCAAGGCGATTCAAAGTGCCGGCGCACATCATAGTTCCGCAGGGAAACAGCGCGGAGAAGAATGCCGCGATGCGGGCGCAGGGCGCCAATCTCCTTGAGTTCGGCAGCGACTATCAGGAGTCGAAAGAGCACGCGCAGAAACTGGCGAATGAAAACGGCTGGCACTTCGTGCCCCCGTATCACCGCGACATCGTCAAGGGAGTGGCCACGTACTGGCTTGAATTCTTCTCTGCGGCTTCCGATCTTGACATTGTTTATGTGCCTATCGGACAGGGATCGGGCATCAGTTCGTGCTGCGCGGTGCGCAATGGTCTGAATTTGCGGACGCGGATTGTGGGTGTTGTGGCCGACGGCGCGCCGGCTTATGCGTTATCGTTTGAGGCAGGACGCAAGATCGCGGCTCCAGTAACGACGCTGCTCGGCGACGGAATGGCTTGCCGCGTCCCCGATGACGCTTCGCTCGCGGTGGTGCTCGAGAATGTCGAGCGGGTAGTGCGTGTCAGCGAAGAAGAAATCCGTCAAGCCATGAAGATCTACTTCACCGATACGCACAATGTAGTCGAGGGAGCCGGCGCGGCAGGGCTGGCAGCCGCCCTGAAAGAAAAGCCTGCGCTGCGGGGAAAGCGCGTGGGCTTGGTCGCCACCGGCGGCAACGTCGATCACGACGTGTTTGCGCGGGTTCTGCTGGATTAGGTGAACTGCAGTCTTAGCGCTTCTGATCGGCGAGGCTTGCCCACGCCAGCAGCGCAAATGCTCCCATCGTGAAGATCGAGACTAAAGCGCAAGTACCTGTGATGTCGCTAATCCTCCACTGTGCTCCGGCAGGATCGGAAACTACGGAGACTATCGGCCTCGGAATCACCAGCAGGATGTTTCCAGCCGCGGACGCTGCGTAGAAGAGAATCGCCAGATTCCAATAGCTCGACGGCAGAGGATCGGGGTTCGTCGATCGGTCCCGCAGATAGAGCGCGAATAACTGGTAGAAGACATACACCGTGAGATACCAACCCAGGAAGTTGCTCACGGGCACGCCGAAGTAGGCTCCTCCCTGCCGCCAGATCCAAAGATGCAAGATGGTCGACCAAACTGGATCTTGCGAAAAATCCCAGGCGACCATAATGAATGCTGCGGCCAAAGGCAGAGTCACAATGCGCGAACCAGCAACAGCACTTCGCATGTTTCCCAAAATCACACGGGCCAGCGTCCACGAAAGATAGGCCATGCCCAGATATGCAAGTCCAAGCTGGATGGGAACGGCGAAAAGCTTTGGTTCCATCAGGTCCGTAAAGTAATAACTCCCGAACGGAAAGCCGGTGCGAACGCCCACGTTCTCAAAGGTGTTCCCGACTACCAGGCAAATGGCACAGAAGACTAAGATGCCGCGCGTCCGGTAGAACATGGCGCCGTGAATCAGGGCAAAGACGATGGGTGGAAGAACGTGTAGTGCGACGACCGCGACGATGGGAACTTTGCCGGGAAAGATTTGCAGGATCCGGGCGATGGCATAGAGCATTAGAAGTGCCCACAACACCAAGCTCGTTCCGGTCTTGGTCGCTACCGTCTCAGCGGGGTCGCCCATGCGGTTAAGAATAGTTCCTCGGGCTGTCAAGCTTAACCCTTTTCCACAAATCGCCTGCATGAAATCCAATCTGCAATCTCGCGCGTACTTGATCCAGTAGACGCAGCCGGTCGTAAACCGCTGGGGCGTGGCGCCGCGCCCCACTGGCCTAGCCCACGACACGGCGACGTCCACGAATTCAATCCCCGAGGAAAACTTTATGAAACCAAGAACGATGGTGACCTTCGCCATGGCGCTGTTCATGCTGGTTCCAGCCAGCCTGTTCGCGTCCAGCCACCGCGAAGCGCCTATCTCTGCCCTGGACCACGCCGCGGACGTGACGGACTGGTACGCGTTCGTCAGCTACGACCACCCCGAGCGAGTGACTATGATTCTCAATGTCGACGCGTTCCTCGAACCCTCCAACGGACCCAACTACTTTCCTTTCGACCCGAACGTTCTCTACGAAATGCATGTCGACAACAATCGAGACGGAATTCCGGACATCACTTTCCAATTCCGCTTCAAGACAGAAATTCGCATGCCAGGTGTTTTCACTGGATTCGTCGGTGGCATCGCCGGCATTCCTCCCATTACTTCGCTATCCGGTAAGGGTTCCGAAGGCTTGAGTCTTCGGCAGACCTATTCGGTGGTGATGATCAAGAACGGCGTGCGCACGGAGTTAAGCGAGGGCAAAACACTTTATGCCGTGCCTTCGAACGTCGGCCCCCAAACCATGCCGCAGTATGACGAATTGTTCAGACAGGGAGTTTTTGATCTGGGCAATGACGTGCGCGTGTTCGCCGGAACGGTCGACGATCCGTTCTTCATCGACCTGGGCGCAGCCTTGGATTCGCTCAACTTCCGCATGGGCGTGGGCGGCGTGCTGCCTGAAGCGGAAGATGCAGACGACACACATAACTACGCCCCTGACGCAGTGGCGGGCTTCAACGTGAACTCCATTGTGCTCGAGGTTCCTATAACCATGCTCACGGTAGATGGGAAGAGGCACAACGCAAACGACAAAGACGCAGTGATTGGGACGTACGGAGCTACGTCGCGTCAACGCGTCACGGTGCGGCGAGTCGCGGGGCAGACCGACGCCGACAGCAACCAGTGGCGGCAAGTAAACCGCGAGGGCAACTCGCTGATCAACGAACTAATCATTGGAACTGGCTCCAAAGACAAGTTCAGCACCGACGCCCCAGTGAATGACAAGCAGTTCGCCAGCTTCGTACTCAATCCTCTGCTGGCGCAGCTGTTTGCTTCGCTCGGCATTCCCGTGCCACCGCCGCCTCGTAATGACCTGCTCTTGCTCGTCCAATACGAGCCGCCAATTTGTCCGGGCTGCGGCGCGGGCGATGCGGGGCCGGTTGCGGACTTGCTGCGCCTCAACACCGGAATTCCGCCAACTCCTATTGGCAGCCAGAAGCGTCTCGGCTTCCTGGTGGGAGACGACGCTGGATTCCCGGACGGTCGTCGGCCAATCGATGATGTCGTTGATATCGCCGCTCGTGCCGTGGGTGGCATCCTGGTCGACGCAACAAAATACGGCACGCGCATCGGTGATGGCGTGCAACTCAACGATGTCGGCTACGGCACCACGTTCCCGTGGGTGAAACCGGCTCATAGCGGGCGTGACAGTCACCACATTGGGCCTGGACAGAGAGGTTGCAGCGGCCAACCCAATGATGTTTGCCCAGTGAAATAACTTAGTTTCGTGGCCGCTGCCAGCGCGGCGGTCACGAACTTTTCCTGACAAACTTTAAAGATTGGATTCAAGAACTAAAGAGAGGAATATCATGAAACGAATTGCAGCTCTTCTATTGTTCGTTCTGGGCACGGTTGCTGGATTTGCTCAGGCACCGCCCGCCCCAGCCGAAACCAAGCTCTCTCCTGCCGAACGCAACATGGATCAGGCGAGAAAGTTGATCGACAAAAATCCGAAAGATTTCGAAGCTTACAACGCACTGGCTCTGGCACTGTCACGCCGGGCGCGCGAAACTTCCGATGTCAAATTCTACGCACAGGCCGAGGAGACTTTGCAGAAGTCGTTCGAAATCTCCCCGGACAATTTTGACGGTCAGAGAATTCACGTTTGGCTGCTGCTGGGCAAACACGAATTCGCCGCGGCCTTGGACGTAGGAAAGAAGCTCAATCAGAAAATGCCAGACGACGTAATGCTTTACGGTTTCCTCACTGACGCGAATGTGGAGCTTGGCAATTACAAGGACGCAGAAACGGCGGCACAATGGATGCTGGATCTGAAGCCCGGAAATACACCCGGCTTGACTCGCGCCGCATATCTCCGCGAATTGTTCGGCGACATAGAAGGATCGCTCGAGCTCATGAACATGGCGTACCAGTCGACGCCGCCAGGTGAAGTCGAAGACGGAGCCTGGATCGTCACACAGATGGCGCACCTGAACCTTGCCATCGGAAAGATCGATGAGGCTGAGAAGCTATCGCAGCAGGCGCTGGTCATGTTTCCGGGATATCACTACGCCCTCGGCAATTTAGCAAAAGTCAGAATTCAGCAGAAGCGATATGACGAAGCAGTGGACTTGCTGAAGCAGCGCTACGACGCAGCGCCACACGCGGAGAATCTGTTTGACTTGGCGCAGGCGCTGCAATTGGCTGGGAAGACGGACGACGCGAACAAGGCTTTTGCCGAGTTCGAACAGAAATCCCTGCTCGAAACCAATCGTGGAGACAATTCCAATCACGAGTTGATCTTCTATTACGCGGATTACGCCAAGCAGCCGGCGAAAGCGCTGGAAGTGGCACAACGGGAAATCGCACGCCGGCACGATGTCTTCACTTTGGACTCCTACGCCTGGGCGCTGTATCAGAACGGACAGTACGAAGACGCACGGAAGCAAATCGAAACCGCGCTGGCGGTTGGCGTTCGAGACGCAAAGATATTTCGCCACGCTGGAGAGATAGCGCTGAAGTGCGAAGACAAAGCCGCTGCAGAACGCTATCTGCGGGAGTCGGCTGAATCGAACACCGTAGGTTCAGAGCAGGCGAAGATTACACTGGCGAGCCTCAGCCAAGATGTGCGACGGTAAGATCGACGCGACAGCTTAACATTGATAATTGTGCTTCTGCTGGCTGGTTTTAAGTCGTCAACTGACTCGCCAACAGCCAGCCGGCAGAGCGCATGCACACGGAGACTCGGACAAGGTTGGCTTAGCGCTCCGGTGGCGGATCATTTCCCTTGCGTGCTTCGGCTTCTGCGAGCCATCCACGGCGCAACACCTCGGGCGGAACGCTGGAGAGGTACGGCTTGATGTCGAGAATTGGGGTTCCATCCAGCATGTCAACTCCTCGAACGTGCAGATGTCGTCCCTCGCGGCGAAGCAACTCCACCACGGTAAGGCCAATCGGGTTGGGACGTAGCGGAGATCGTGTCGCAAACACTCCGTGCGGCCGATTGTCAGAAGGGGGTGTGCCCAGCAATGCGAAACCCTGAGAGCGATCGAATGCCCAGATCACGAAGAGATGCGAAAAGCCCTCGACATCGGTCAGGCCGAGCTCAAATTCGGGCATGATGTTAAGCACGCCTTCCGCATCGTGTTTTGCGCCAAGGCCCTTCGGCACCTGCGCAGAGCCTTGGTATGGACTACTCACGTGTCCGATTGGTTGTAGCGTAAACATGAAATATCCAGGCCTCCCAATTCCATAGTGATGCAGCAGCGTCGGTGAGCGGTTTCTTTTCCGGAGGAACATTGCATCCGACCATGGCAGAATAATGCAATGCCGACCGAACAGCCTGCGGCTCTCCCAGATTTTCTATATGGCACCGCCTGGAAAGAGGACCGCACGCCAGCCCTCACCGAGCTTGCGCTGCGCACGGGCTTTCGCGGTATCGACACGGCGAATCAGCGCCGGCATTACTTTGAAGCTGGAGTAGGCCAGGGATTGGCTGCCGCTTATCTCGCGGGGGTGGTAACACGAGCCGATCTTTTCCTGCAGACAAAATTCACCTATCAGCCCGGCCAGGACCACCGGCTGCCTTATGATCCCGCAGCCAGCCTTTCAGTGCAGGTTGCGCAGTCGATGGCCAGTTCGCTCGAGCATCTTGGGACCGACTACGTCGACAGCTACGTGCTGCACGGACCCGCGTCTGGCTACGGTTGGACGGATGCCGACAGCGAGGTCTGGGAAGCGATGAGGAAGGAGCGCGATGCCGGTCGCACGCGTTTCCTTGGAGTCAGCAACGTCTCCCTACGGCATCTTGAGCAAATGGCGGTGGCCCACCCCGAGGGCCCTGCATTTGTCCAGAACCGCTGTTACGCCCGTTTCGGTTGGAACCGTGATGTGCGCCTGTTCTGCGAGGAGCGAAAGATTATCTATCAGGGTTTCTCGCTTCTCACTGCAAATGCGGAGGTGCTGCGTCATCCCCGGATCGCTGATCTGGCCGTGAGTACCAAGGCAACTCCGGCTCAGGTCGTCTTCTGCTTCGCGCGCGCAATAGGGATGCTGCCGTTGACCGGAACCTCTGATGCCGATCACATGAAACAGGACCTCGCCAGCGTCCACTTAGCACTCGCGCCTGATGCGGTGCGGGAGATTGAGAGCCTGGCCGGGTGACGCCGAGTTCGTGGGCCGAGAAGAACCCTTACGCGGATACAATAGTTTCGGCAAGAAAGGACAAACCAGAACATGATCATGGGCGCGCACGTAATCGTGTACAGCCAAGACGCGGAGGCGGATCGCGCCTTCTTCCGAGATGTTCTCGGATTCAAATCTGTGGATGCGGGCCACGGATGGTTGATTTTCGCCTTGCCTCCGGCGGAAGCCGCGTTTCATCCCGAGGACAAGCCCGACCAGAAAAACGACCGGCACGAACTATATCTGATGTGTGACGATCTTAAGGCCGAGATGTCTGCGCTGAAGAAGAAAGGCGTGGCCTGCTCCGATGTTCATAATGAGCGATGGGGTTCGATCACCAGGATCAAGCTTCCCGGTGGGGGACGTCTCGGTCTATACCAGCCGAAGCATCCCACGGCGTTGCCCGGCAGAGCGGTCCCGAATATTTCACGCTAGATCCCTCGACCGGCGGGCGAAAGCGCGCGGCTGGAATCAATGCTTTCGAATGCTAGGACCCAAGTGACGACTCCGTGTGACGTAGCACCTTGACGAAACGATCGGGCGCAATGTAATATGACGACAAGTTTGCTCTTCGGAGCAGACCTTGGATTTCATGAAGAGTGGCTGAGGGACGAGCCCTAAGAAGCCACGACAACCGGATCGGGAGTCATCTCCCGGTCGTCTGGTGTCAACTCTCACCCGGAAACGGGGGACATGAGATTCGGGGTGCCCGCATTTCAGCATCTCGCTTCTTCTCTCTCCCTTAAATTTTTTCCGGCAGTGGTTTTCAAAACAGTTTTCGACGGCTCGTCCCGCAGTTACGGAAAGCGATTTTCTGATGAGCGCTACTGCGAGTGTTGCGAAGGCCCTCCCCACGACCGCCTCGGCCAAGTATGAATTGCGCTGCCGGGAATGCCACAAGAGCTGGGGAAACCAGCCGCGATCGATCTGCGACGACTGCTTTTCTCCTCTGGAAGTTTTCTACGACTACGATGCCGTGCGCGGAAGTTTCACGCGTGAACGCATCGCCGCCCGCGCTCCCGACATGTGGCGCTACGCGGAACTCCTGCCGCTGCCACTGAATTATCAACCAAGTTTGCCGGTGGGCTTCACACCTCTGCTTCGGGCGCAGCAACTGGGGACGAAGTTGGGCGCGAAGAATCTTTTTATTAAGAACGATGCGGTCTGCTTGCCCACCCTTAGCTTCAAAGACCGCGTCGTAGCAGTCGCGCTGGCGCAAGCGCGCAACTTCGGCTTCGACACCGTGGCGTGTTCTTCTACTGGCAACCTGGCGAATTCCGTGGCGGCGCAAGCGGCGCGCAACGGATTCAAATCGTGGATTTTTGTTCCCGCCGATCTTGAACCCGCAAAAATTCTGGGCACGCAGGTCTTTGGCGCCCGACTGGTTCGCATCGCCGGCAGCTACGACCAGGTGAACCGGCTCTGCTCGCAGATCGCGGACGAACATCGCTGGGGATTCGTCAACGTCAATCTGCGGCCTTACTACGCGGAAGGTTCGAAGACAGTCGGATTCGAAATCGCCGAGCAGTTAGGCTGGCGCTTGCCGGACAACGTGGTCGTGCCCATGGCTGGCGGGTCTTTGATTATCAAGATCAAGAAGGCTTTCGACGAACTGATTCAGCTGGGCTTGGTCGAAGCCAAACCGGTAAAGTTTTTCGGCGCGCAGGCGACCGGGTGCTCTCCGATTTCAACGGCAGTAAAGGCTGGAAACGCCGATATAGAACCGCAGAAGCCGGCGACGCTGGCTCGATCGCTGGCAATTGGCAATCCGGCGGATGGGCACTACGCCATCAAGGCCATTACCAAAAGCGGTGGGTGGGCGGAGGATGTTTCCGATCCCGAGATGATCGAGTCGATCCAGCTTTTGGCCGAGACGGAAGGCGTCTTCACGGAGACGGCCGGGGGCGTAACGACTGGATGCGCCCGCAAACTTTATCGGCAAGGCCGCATCGCGGCGGACGAAACGACGGTGCTATGCATCACCGGCAACGGTCTGAAGACCACCGACGTGCTCGCCGGCAAGTACGAAGTGGAAGAGCCGATTCGGCCCAAGGTCACCGACTTCGAATCATTTTTGCAGAGGACGCTGGAGACGGCTGAATTTCCAGTGCCCGTGGAGGCTTGAGATGACAGTTACCGTGCAGATTCCGACGGCATTGCGCCGCCTGACATCCGGAACCGGACAAGTGAAATGTTCGGCGACAAACTTGGGAGAACTGTTCTCCGCACTCGACCAGCAGTTCCCGGAGTTGAAGCAGCACTTGCGGGATGAAGCGGGCGAGATTCGCCGGTTCCTGAACGTTTACGTCAACGAGGAAGACATTCGATTCCTGGGCGGAAACACCTACGCGTTCCAGGATGGAGATGAGATTTTGCTGGTGCCGTCGATTGCTGGCGGGGCTGCGTAGCGCAATGGAAGTCCGGGCGTCCCCGCCCGGTCCATGTCGCGAGAAGCTAATTCCATTGGTTGAAATAGAAGTTTAGTCATGACTCGTAAATTGAAAATCGGATTGCTGGGTTGCGGAACGGTTGGCCGTGGCCTGGTGGAGTTGGTTGGCAGGAACGATGCGCTCGTCCGTCAGCGTTCTGGCGTGGAATTGCGCATCACCAAGATTTTGGTTCGCGATCTCGATAAAGAGCGTCACGGCGTGGATCGTGCACTTCTCACCAGCGATCCCGACAAGGTCCTGAACAACGGTTGCGATCTCGTTGTGGAACTAGTCGGTGGCATCGAACCGGCGCGGAGTTTTATCGAGCGATCGCTGTCGCGCGGCAAACACGTCGTTACCGCCAACAAGGCTCTGCTCGCGCTGGATGGTTTCAGTTTGATGAAGGCGGCGGAAGTGCAAAAAGTCCGTCTGGGATTCGAAGCCAGTGTTTGCGGCGGCATTCCGATCATTCGTGCTCTAAGGGATGGGCTGGTTGGAAACAGCATTCAGAAACTCAGCGGAATTCTAAACGGCACCTGCAATTACATTCTGACGCGCATGACCGAAGATGGCGTCGAGTTCGAAGATGCACTTCGCGAAGCGCAAGCGAAAGGTTTCGCCGAAGCTGACCCGACGCTCGACATCGATGGCCATGATGCAGCGCAGAAATTGAAAATCCTCACCGAGCTTGCTTTTAGCGCGCAGGTCGACGCTGCAGCCGTTCAGGTGGAGGGGATCCGTGACATCGCCGCCGATGACGTGCAAGCGGCCAAGGAACTGGGTTTTGTGATCAAGCATGTTGCGACCGCAGAGCTGACCGAGGATGCCGTCTCGCTTGGTTGCGCTCCCGTGTTACTGCCGGTGTCGCATCAACTGGCTGGCATTCGCGATGAGAATAACGCGGTGCTGGTTCGCGGAGATGCGGTAGGAGAAATGTTATTTTCGGGCAAGGGAGCGGGTTCTTTGCCGAGTGCCAGCGCTGTGCTTTCTGATGTCGTCGACATCGCTTGCCACAAAGGCGGGTTTTCCATGAGTCGCGGCGGCCGGGTCGGGGCTGCAGCTCGCGATTGCGATAGCAGGTACTATCTTCGCTTTATGGTCGGTAATCCCAGCGACATCGGACTGATCACAACCATCCTGGAGCGGAATCGCGTGGGAGTCGCTCGAGCTTCCGCGGTGTGGGCTAGAAGCGATTCCAAGAAGCACCAGGTTCGAGTGCTCACCCATTGCTGCTCGCGGAAGGCGGTCGAGGCGTCGCGGCGCGACATCGCCGGGTTGGGCATTGAGCAGAGTAAAGGCGTCGCTTTGCGCATAGCAGATTAGGCGCCGGGTAAGTCGCCGGTCGCCACGCCGATAGTAGCCCCGTAAACTTTCGCCCACATACCTTAGTGTACTGGCGTATCCTTCCCGCTTTTGATATAATCTAACTAACTGGTTAATTAACAGCAATGTCCCACACTACCAAATCACGTCTGGGGTCTCGGGGACGGCCTGAACAAAGCCGCGCCGCGATTCTGCAAGCCGCGGTTCGCGAATTTGCCCAGGAGGGAATTGCCGGGGCCAGAACGGATGCCATTGCCCGGGCGGCCAAAGTGAACAAGGCCCTCCTTTATTACTACTTTAAGGACAAAGAGGCGTTGTACGGTGCGGTGGTCGACCAGGTGTTTGGGGGTTTGATCACCTGCGTCGGAGAAGTTTTGTCTCGCGACTTGCCACCGCGCGAGAAAATTCTAGCCTACGCGGGCGCGCACTTCGACTACGTCGCAACCCATCCTCTTTACCCTCGAATTGTGCAAGGGGAAATGATGGGCGCTGGCCGTGGCACGGCGAACCATCTGGAACCCATCGTGAAAAGGTATTTTCGCCCATTGTTTGGCCGCGTGGCGGAAGTTCTTAAGGCAGGACAAGCAGTAGGTGAATTTCGCTCGGTTGATCCGATGCACTTCATTCCTTCCATGATTGCGGTAATCGTTTTCTACTTCACTACCGCGCCAGTGATGCGGGTCATGACGGGCAAAGATCCTCTGTCGTCAGAGCGAGTAGCCGCACGCCGGAGGGCAGTGTTGGACTTTATTTCAGCCGCGTTGTTTAAGCGTGCCGATACAAAGCAGCGAGGAGCACGAAAGTGAGTGTACGCAACAAATTCCTAATTATTCTCGGCGTGATCTTCAGCATATCGTTGACCTACTATCTCCTGTCCACGCCCAGGAACAAGGATCTGATCCTGATCGGCACCGTCGATTCGAATCAGGTGATCGTGAGCCCGCAAATCGAGGGCCGACTGGCGAAGTTGCTGGTGGACGAGGGAACCCAGGTAAAACAGGGCGATCTGATCGCGGTGCTCGATCCCTCGGAATTAGAGGCGGAAGACCGCGCGGCCGCAGCTACGATTGACAGTTTGAAATCCAAAGTGGCTGAAACCCAATCGACTTTGCAGGCAACGCAGGGATCCACGACCAGCAGCGTCGCGAACGCGCAGGCGCGGCTGCAATCGACGCGCGCACAATTGCTCCAGGCGGAAGCCACGCTCGAGCGCACGCAAAGCGACAGCCGCCGCATGATCGAACTGGCCAACGAGGGGGTGGATTCCGAGCAAGATCGGGTGCAGGCCGAGACCAACCTGGAGGCCCAGAAGGCGCTCGTGCAATCGCTGAATAATCAAGTAAGCGCGGCAGAGGCTGACCTGAATACGGCTCTCGCGAACACTCATCAAGCCCACGCCGCGCAAAGCACGGTTGAATCCACACGCGCGCAAGTCGCCAATGCAGAAAGCCTGCTGAAGCAGACTGATGTTCGCTTGGGATATACCAAGATTTACGCGCCGGTTACAGGAACCGTCTCGGTGCGCGCCGCGCGCGAAGGGGAAGTGCTGAATGCCGGTCAGCCGATCGTGACCATCGTCGACCTCGGTGACACTTGGGTACGCGCGGCCATTCCCGAAACCGACGCCGACCACATCGGGCTCGGAGACACGCTAAGAGTTCGATTGCCCGGCGGCACGATTACTTCGGGAAAAGTGTTCTTCAAGTCGGCGGAAGCGGACTTTGCCACGCAGCGGGACGTCGGCCGGCGCAAGCGCGACATTAGAACCATCGTGTTGAAGGTGCGTCTGGACAATCCGAAGGGGGCGTACGTTCCGGGCATGACGGCGGAAGTGTTGGTCTCGCCAGATCAGCTCAAAGGCACGGCTTCAGAGAACGTTTCGGCGGAGCAGCGCCCATGATCAGCGATGTCAATGGTCGCAGCAAGGCGAGTGAAGTCGCTCCCACGAACGGGCATGGTGCGGCTGGCGATCCCGCTGTGCCGAACGCTATCGAGGTGCAGCACATCGTCAAGAAATACGGCGATTTCACCGCGGTCGATGACGTCTCCTTCAACGTGAAAGAAGAAGAGATTTTCGGTTTGCTGGGGCCAAATGGCGCGGGCAAGTCCACGCTGATACGCATGATGACCACGCTGATTCCGATTACCGCGGGAACCGCGCGCATTGCGGGTCACGATGTGCAGAAGGATCCCGATGCGGCCCGAAGGGCGATTGGCGTAATTCCGCAGGCGCTCACCAGCGATCTTGACCTCACCATCGAGGAAAATCTGAATATCTACGCCAAGCTCTACGATGTTCCTTCCAAGAAACGTAAGGAAGCGATTGATGAGTTGCTCGAACTGGTAGATCTTACGAAGTGGCGTTCGGCTCAGACCAAGACCTTGTCGGGCGGCATGCGGCGGCGGCTCGAAATTGCCCGTGGCCTGGTGCACAGCCCGCGAATCTTTTTCCTGGACGAACCTACGACCGGGCTGGATCCCGTATCTCGCGTTGCTGTTTGGGAGATGCTGACCAACATCAAAAGCCATCGTCAGCTCACCATCCTCATCACAACTCACTACATGGACGAGGCCGATCGCCTGTGCGACCGCATCGCCATCGTGGATCACGGCAAGCTGGTCGCCCTGGATACGCCTCCGGCGCTGAAAGCCAGCGTACCGGGATCGAACGTCATCGAAGCACAGTTCGACAACGCTCCCGCAGATTGGGAAGATCGCCTGAAGAAGCTGAATGAGGTGACTTCGGTGCAGCATGAGGGCGCCGGCATGTACCGTGTCCTGACCGGAGACGGATCGCGAACTACAACCGAACTGGTGGAGGCGGCCGTGCACGCTGGCGTCAAAATCCGATCACTCTCCGTACAAAACACCACGCTCGATGACGTGTTCGTCCACTACACCGGGCGGCAGTTGCGCGATGAACTGGTCAAAGCGTACGCCTTCGTTATGCCACCCAGACCGGGGTTGCAGCCATGAATCACATTTTGGCCATCGTCGAGCGCGAAATGCGCAAATTCTTTCGTTCTCCCGCGTTGATGATGGCGTCGATGATTTTTCCATTAGTGCAACTTATCGTGTTGGGCAATGCCTTCGGCGGAAAGATTCGCGACGCGAAGTTGGGCTTGGTCGATCAGGACGGAGGCACCCAAGCGCTCAAGATCCGCGAGGCTTTCGATTCAGTTCATGCCAACATGCGCACCTTCGAGCCCGTCTACTACAACGACCAGAAGACGGCGATGGACGACGTGCGCAATGGCAAAATTCAAGGCGCCGTCATTATCCCACCGCAGTATTCGCGGCGGGTTTATGAGCAGAATCAACCGCGCATTGCGTTGGTGGTCGACAACAGCGACAACTTTATGAGTTCGACTCTTGAGGACGAACTTACCAGCATCACCAACGCGCTCAATCAGCCTACGGTCGAGCCTCGAATCCTGCAGCAGACCGTGCTGGAGATTGTCGAGCTTTATCCATATATCGAATATATGAAGTATCTTCTGCCGGGATCGATCACGTTGGCGATGTTCGTTTCCGTGATGATCGGCGGCGGAATGCTTTACATCGACGACAAGGCCCGCGGGGTGCACGAAGGATATTTGGTTACGCCCATTACCAAGACCGAGTTGGTCTTTGGGCTCAATGCTGCGGGAGCCCTCAAGGCAGTGATGACCGGACTTGTCATTACAGTGATTGGCTCGCTCCTGGCCGGCGTGGGGAGCGTGTTCAATCCGCTCACCGCGCTCGAATTGATGATCATGATCGTGCTTACCTCGATTTCACTCAACACCATGATGTTTCTGCTCATGGTTCGCATCGAGGATCCTCTGGTGCCGCGCGCGATGTTCGGAATCCTTAATACCCTGCTGTTCTTTCCCAGTGGGGCAATTTATCCCATCGAGGCGTTTCCCTGGTGGTTGCGTGCCATCGCCAGGGTGGACCCATTCACCTTCGCAGTACATGGATTCAAGTCGATTCTGCTGAAGGAAACAGGGATGGCCGCCATCTGGCCCGACATGCTTTATCTCTCCCTTTTTGCCCTCATCACTCTGAGTATTGCGACACCGCTGTTCAAGAGAACTCTGTAGCAGAATTGGGTAATTTAGTAATCGGGCAATTTTGGAATTGAAACACTCCCTCTTTGTCAATTACACAATCGCCGATTCCACCATTTCTGAATTCCTCCAGGAACTTTTTGTTCTCCGAAGGTTTCCGTTATGCTTATGGAAGCCATGACCCTGATGGATGCCGAACAGTACGATCCTACTCGCGACCGCCGGCGCCGAAGACTGATCGTCGTCGTGATTGTTCTCGTTCTCTTCGCTGCGTGTGTGGTTTATCATTATCGCGATTATCCTGAGCGAAATGCGGCCAGCAAGTTCTTTGCGGCCTTGCAACGTCAGAATTACGAGGAAGCGTACGCGGTGTGGTTCCGCGATCCTGACTGGAAGCAGCATCCAAACCAATATCCTAAGTACATGTTCAACGACTTCTATCGCGACTGGGGCCCGGGTGGAGAGTGGGGTCTGGTGAAGTCTTATTCGATTGATTGCTCCCTAAGCCCCGGAAGCGGCGTCATCGTTCAAGTTACAGTAAACTCTCGCGCAGAGCACGCGTATCTCTGGGTGGAAAAGTCCGACAAGACTTTAGCTTTCTCGCCCAGCGAAATACAATGCGGGAACTGGTGGACTTGGGTGACGGAGTAAGGACGCGGAGTACAGATTCCCTACGACCCATTATTTCAGGAGGATTCATTCGCGTGAACCGTTCGCGTCGTTGGGTTCTGCTTTTTGTCACTCTTCTTTTGTTTACCTGGTCGTCTCGTGTCCTGCTCGCGCAGACAACTTCTCCGGCTAGCGAGACTGGCAAGTTTACGTTGCACAAATTCGAGCAGCCCATCGGGGCAGAGACCTACGTCATCACGCGGGATGGCAGCGAACTCATACTGAAATCTGATTTTGCTTTTACTGACCGCGGGACGAAGGTTCCCCTTGCTGCCACACTGAAGGCGACCGACGACTATACGCCGCGAAGCTTTATCATCAAGGGCAACACCTCCCGCATGTCGGACATCGATTCCGACGTCGAACTTAACGGCTCGAACGCAACCATCCGCCAAGGAAAAGAGACGCGCTTAGTTGCCGCTCCGCAGAGTTTTTTCACCATCTCTGGCTATGCCCCGGTTGCGGTGCAGATGGCGCTCATCCGCTATTGGCGGGCACACGGTTCGCCGGCGCAACTGGCGACGCTCCCCACGGGCGAAGTCAGGATACAAGACCGTGGCGCCGAAACAATCGAGATCGGCGGGCGCGGCATTCCAATGGAGCGCTACTCCGTCCGCGGCCTGATCTGGGGACTGGAAACGCTCTGGATGGATAGCAACAACAATTTGGCGGCGCTGGTTTCAACCGATGCGGAGTTCGACCACTTCGAAGCCGTGAGGGAAGAATACGAACCAGGGCTCTCAAAGTTCGTCGCCAGCGCAGCGCGTGACGAGATGGCCGCACTTTCTGAGCTTAGCCAAGGGCTCTCGGGACGCCGCAGCGGTGCGATTGCCTTCGTCGGTGCCACGGTGATTAACACGACGGGCAAACCAACCATCCCAAAAGCGACGATCGTGATTCGAGACAGCAAAATAATCGCTGTCGGTCCTACAAACAAAGTAAAAATTCCGTCGGATGCACGCCGTATCGACGTTGCCGGTAAATACATCATTCCCGGGTTGTGGGATATGCACGCGCATTACGAGCAGGTGGAGTGGGGGCCGATTTACCTGGCAGCGGGCGTGACCACGGTGCGCGATGTGGGCAACGAATTCGAGTTCATCACCGCCGTGCGAGATGCAGTGAACAGCGGCAAGGGTCTTGGTCCGCACATGCTGCTGGCGGGAGTCGTCGACGGCGACAGCTCGTATGCGATCGGAGTTGCGCGCGTGAATTCTCCCGCCGACGCCCAGACCTGGGTGCAGCGCTACCACGACGCGGGCTTTCAGCAGATGAAGATATACAGCTCGGTGAAGTCCGAGAATGTCAAAGCCATCTGCGCCGACGCACACAGTTTGGGGATGACCGTGACTGGCCACATCCCGGAAGGCATGAACGCCTACGACGGCGTCAACGATGGCATGGATCAAATCAACCACATCCACTACGTCCTCGATCTGCTGAAGCCAGCGGATTTCGATTCGAAAAAGGCGACGCGCGAGGAGTTTATGAAGATGATGGCGTCGGTCGACGTTAATTCTGACGCCGGCAAGCAGGCGGTCGCATTCCTGCGAAAGCACAATACCGTGATAGATCCGACCATGGCGTTGATGGAATTCATGCAGCGTCCGGCGGACGTACCCGCGGACAAAATCGAGCCCGGAGTGGATCACGTGGCGCCGGAACTGCGCGAGCAACTGGTCAACGGAGGGTTGCCAGCGGCTCGAGCCGCGACTGGTCAGAAGATCGTGCAGGAAGAGTTGGCGATCATCGGGGCCTTGCATCGCGCGGGGGTGCGCATCGTCGCGGGAACTGATCAGACGGTGCCGGGTTATTCGCTCTATCGCGAGATCGAGTTATACAACCAGGCCGGGTTCACGCCGATGGAAGCGTTGCAAGCCGCGACCATCGTGCCTGCGCGGGTGATGAATGCGGACCGCGACAGCGGCTCCATCGAAGCTGGCAAGCGGGCCGATTTCGATATCCTCGACGCCAATCCGCTGGAGAACATCCATAACATCCGGAGCGGGCGCTCGGTGGTCGCGAATGGCGTGCTCTACGAAAGTGCGCCGCTTTGGGAGAGCGTCGGCTTCAAACCCTAGTGCGCCGATCGAAGATTCTAACCGCGAAGCAATCCATTAAGCCTTAAGCGCGATTTGTTCCAACGTCTTTTGTAATGACGCCTCGTCCGCGACGTTGAAACATTTCTGCGAGCGGTCGATCTGGCGCATCAGGCCACTAAGCACTTTCCCCGGACCGACCTCCACGAAAGTGTCCACGCCAAGCGCGATCAGCAGGCGCATCGATTGCTCCCATTTTACCGATCCCGTGACTTGCCGGATCAGGGCATCGCGACTGCGGTCCGCGTCATCGAGCAATGCGGCGTCGACGTTACAGACGACTCTGGCCACTGGCTTGCTGAAAGCGATTGAAGAAAGATCCGCGGCCAGGCGATCCTGCGCTGGCTTCATCAGCGAACAATGAAACGGTGCACTAACTGGTAAGACTCTTGCGCGCTTGGCGCCACGATCGTCGGCCAGTTTGGTGGCGCGTTCGACTGCCGCAGTGTGACCAGAAATAACAATCTGCTCGGGAGAATTGATATTGGCAGGTTCGCAAACCTCGCTCTGCGCGGCGTCGCGGCAAACTGCGGCCACTTTTTCGAATTCCATCCCAAGAATTGCCGCCATCGTGCCGACACCGATGGGAACTGCCTCCTGCATGTATTTACCGCGATGCCGTACGGTTCGCACTGCATCAGCGAAGCTCAGAGTGCCTGCCGCCACGTGCGCAGAATATTCGCCCAGGCTATGTCCAGCGGCGAAACGGGGTTCGAGGCCATTTTCGTTCACCACCCGCCACGCGGCGACGGATGCGGTTAGAATCGCTGGCTGCGTAATCTCAGTCAAGCGAAGCCGATCTTCGGGACCTTCAAAGCAAAGCTGCGAGAGCTTGTAGCCGAGCGCCTCGTCAGCCTCTTCAAATGTCTGCCGAGCGATGGGATATTGTTCGGCAAGCTCTTTGCTCATGCCGATGGCCTGCGACCCCTGGCCGGGGAAAAGAAACGCAATGGACCCATTGGTGGGTGAAGAATTTGTCATAGTTTATGCGATCGTTGTAGACACGTTGCTGGCAACGTCTTCGATCCCACTGCGGGCCGCTCTCGACGCTCGAATTCCGATCAGCGTTCGCTCGATCTCGGCGTTGATCGGGTGCTCGGCGAACTCTGCCGCTACCCGAATCGCATTCTTGATGGCATTGGCGTTCGACGATCCATGGGTGATGAAGCAAACTCCCTTCACTCCGAGCAAGGGTGCTCCACCATATTCCGTATGGTCGAGACGTTTCTTGAAATCAGCAAACGCACTGCGCGAAAGCAAAGCGCCGACCTGGCGCGTAATGGTAGCTTTCAACGATTCTTTGAGCGTGGAACGAACCAGGTTGGCCACGCCTTCTGAAATCTTCAGCGCAACATTGCCCACGAATCCGTCGGCTACGATAACGTCCACTTTACCGTTGTACAGGTCGCGGCCTTCCACGTTGCCTACAAAATTCAGAGGAAGCTTTTGCAGAAGCTGGAACGCTTCGCGGGTCAGTTCGTTCCCTTTGGTTTCTTCCTCGCCGATCGAAAGCAAGCCTACGCGCGGACGCTTCGTTCCAAACAACATGCGAAAATAGATTTCTCCCATCACGGCAAACTGCTCCAGATTGTGCGGCTTGCTGTCGACGTTGGCGCCCACGTCCAGGAGACTAGCGACGGTGCCGATCGCCGTGGGAAACACAGCCGCCAGTGCGGGCCGGTCGACACCGGGGATTGCTCCCAACACCATTTTGGCCGTGGCCATCGCCGCGCCTGTGTTGCCGGCCGTGATGAACCCCGAGGCGCGTCCATCGCGCACCAGTCGAAGACCAACCCGCATGGACGAATCGCGCTTGGCGCGCACGGCCTGCACCGCCTTGTCCTCCATGCCGATAACTTCGCTGGCATGCACGACATTAATAGGAAGTCCTGCCGCGGAGGGATAGCGCGCCAACTCGGCCCGCAGAGCCGGTTCCGGACCTATTAAGAGGATATGCACATCGTAGTGCCGCGCCGCCTGAATTGCCCCTTCGATCTCAGGCTTCGGCCTGCGGTCCGAGCCCATCGCGTCCAAGGCTATGACGCTTGGCATGGGGATGGCGGCGCTAGCTGGCTTCCTCGACGTTCAAAACTTCGCGGCCTTTATAGTAGCCACATTTGGGGCAGGCACGATGCGGCATCTTGCGCTCGTGGCAATTCGGACATTCAGAAAGTGAATGGCTTTTGAGCGAGTCATGAGCGCGCCGGCTTCCGGTGCGAGCTTTCGAGTGTCGCCGTTTTGGATTTGGCATTTAAATTCCTTTGTGGGCGCGAGCGTCCTCGCTCGTGCGCTTTTTGTGTCAGATAAAGATCAATCTTCCAACTTACTGCGAATATCCTTGAGCGCCGTCCACCGCGGATCTTCCATCGGCTCAGAACAAGAGCATTGTTCCAGATTCAGATTCGTGCCGCAGTGTGGACAAAGGCCTTTGCAATCCTCGCGGCAGATGACTTTCAACGGCACCGCTAACAGCACCTGCTCCCGCACCGCATCCTCGAGCAGCAAACCTTCGCCCTGATAATAGCCGACCTCAGCTTCGGCGCCGGTTACAGAAAGCTCTTCCCGGCCAGCATCCGCGCCCAGCGGCCGATATAGCAAATCAAAATTACGCCGAACCTCTTGGATCACCGGCTCCAGGCAACGGGCACATGGCAACTCAAGTGTCGTGGAGAGTTCCCCGTTGATCCGTATGTCTTGGATCCGCTGATGCTTTCCGTGATGCTCCTCGATCAGTTGGGCGCGTCCCGCAACGTGCAACGGCGTGCTCTGTTGAAGATCCGGGCCTAAATCGAGCACGCCCGGACCATACTCCTCCTCAAAATCAATCGGATGGAGTTCTAACTCTTTGATGTCGATGAGCATCGAGGTCCCCCGCACCCCCACCTGGTACCGCGAAGGAACGCGGAAGCACGCTCAGAGGCGTAACTTCTCCAGGGAGCGAAAGTTAAGGATAAAGGCCGCAGGAGTGGAGTGTCAAGGAGCGGGGATGTCGACAAGCTTCAGTCTTTCTATTGACTTCCGCCTCGCAGCGGCGTAAGGTCGCCTGCGAATTCCGCCGTTCACCTTCGCGTTCGGGGAGGCTGTCGATGGTTTCTCTCGCCGCTCTTTGGCTGCCTATCGTTCTGTCGGCGGTGATCGTCTTTATCGCCAGCTCCATCATGCACGTCGTGCTGAAATACCATCAGAGCGACTGCTACCAGATCCCTGACGAGGACAAGTTCCTCGCCCTGCTGCGCCCCGCCAACTTGAAACGCGGCCTCCACGTTTTCCCCTACTTCCTGCCGAAAGATATGAAGTCGCCCGCCGCGATCGCAAAGTATAAGCAGGGGCCGGTCGGGTTCATGACCATCATGCCGAGCAGGCCGCCTGACACGCCGAAATTTCTGGTTCAGTGGTTTGTTTATTGCCTGCTGATCAGTTTCTTCGTCGCATATCTCACCGCGCACACGGTTCCCTTCGGCGCAAACTATCGGGTCGTGTTCCGCGTTGCCGGGACGGCCGCCTTCCTCGCCTACGGTTTGGGACACATCAGCGACGGGATTTGGAAAGGTCAAACCTGGTCGATGACGATCAAAGAAGTCATCGACGGACTCGTCTACGGCCTGCTGACCGCCGGGACATTCGGCTGGCTCTGGCCCCGCTAGAGCGCCGAGGCAATGCTACGCGAATTTCTGATTGGGCGCTTTTCCCGACTGTGGGAAGGGCACGGCTTAAAAACCCCGCCCATTCAGGCCCGCAGCTTGTAAGGAGTTTTTTCGGCCCGTCTCCGGGATCAGCGGCAAAAGATTTGAAGTCAAAGGGGGGCAGGAGTGTCCGCCCTACACTGGTTTTGGGTTTCTTACGAATTGGCGTTGGTGCCAGTACGGGTAGGCTGGGCTTTGGTCGCTGGCGGCGTCTAGTTTTGCTACCTGGTCGGGAGTTAGGTTCCATCCTGCGGCAGCTAGATTTTGGCGGAGCTGTTCTTCGTTGCGGGCGCCGATAATGATATTCGCTACGGTCGGCCTTTGCAGGAGCCAGTTCAGGGCGGTTTGCGGGATGGTCTTGCCGGTTTCTTTGGCGACTTCGTCTAACGCGTCCACTACTTTATAAAGATATTCGTCGGGAACCGGCGGGCCTTGCTCGGCGGTGCTGTGCAGACGGCTTACTTCTGGCAACGGTTTGCCTCGGCGGATTTTTCCTGTAAGCCTGCCCCACCCCAATGGACTCCAAACTATCGTCGCCACTTTTTGATCCAGACCTAGCGGTATCAGCTCCCATTCGAAATCGCGGCCTACTAGCGAATAGTAGGCTTGGTGGGCTACGTATCTGGCCCATCCGTATTTTTCGGAGATGGCGAGGGACTTCATGAGGTGCCATCCGGAAAAATTGGAGCAGGCGATGTAGCGGACTTTACCGCTCTGGACCAGCGTGTCCAGAGTCTTGATGGTTTCTTCGATCGGGGTCTGCGCGTCGAATCCGTGCATGTGGTAGATGTCGATGTAATCGGTGTTGAGGCGGCGCAGGCTGGCCTCGCATGCCTCGATCAGATGATGGCGGGAGGAGCCGAGATCGTTGGGCGCATCGCCCATGGCGAACGTGGCCTTGGTGGAAATTAGAACATTGCTGCGGCGTCCGGCGATGGCTTTGCCGAGGATTTCTTCGGACGCACCCTTGGAATAAACGTCGGCAGTGTCGAAGAAATTCACGCCGGCTTCGAGGCAGATGTCGACCAGGCGCGTAGCTTCTTTTACGTCGCTGTTGCCCCAGGCGCTGAAAAAATCGCCGCGGCCGCCGAAAGTGCCGGTGCCGAAGCTGAGGACGGGAACTTTTAATCCGGAGTAGCCGAGTTGTCGGAATTCCATGGGGAGTAGATGCGCGTGGGGATTGCGGGGATTCGGGCGGGGGCAAGTTCGAACGACTCCGGGCGAGATCCCCTCGGCCCGCTGGAGAAAACGCGGGGCCTTCAGGATGACGAACTTTAACAAGACCGAACTGGGTGGACAGGAGTGTCCGCCCCGCACGGGTGCGGTGATAATCTTGCGAGATGACTCCTGGAACTGCCCGATCTTCGGTTAGGTTGGCGGTTGGGCTGGCGCTGGCTGTCGGATTGTTTTTCGGGGCAGTGCTGTTTGGCTCGGCTGGATGGTTGATGCTCTCGCGAAGTTCCGGGCGGAGTTTGTTGAGCCATCTTTGGTCGTCGGTGACTGGCAGGGTCCTTAGCATTGACGTGAGCCAGCCCACCGTGGTCGATCGCATTCAGCGGCTGCAGCGGCTGGAGACTGTCGTTTACACGATGGACAAAGTGGTGACGGGGGCGAAGGAAAATCCTATCTTCCCGGATTTTCTGGCTGGCGATCGGCTTTTGATGCTGGTGCATGGTGAAGTCGTCGCGGGAATTGATTTCTCGGGTCTGAAGCCGGGCGATGTTCGACTGGTGGGCAAAGAAGTGCATTTGCATCTTCCCTCAGCGCAGGTTTTCAGCGCGCGGCTCGACAGCGCGAAGACTCGGGTGTATTCGAGGCAGACTGGTTTGCTGGTGCCTACCGATCCGAACCTGGAGACGGAAGTACGTCAGGAGGCTGAACGGGAGCTGCAGGCGGTGGCGCTGGCCGATGGCATTTTGCAGACTGCCCAGCAGAATGCGGCTTCGGCCATCACCAGTCTGTTGCAGGGTTTGGGATTCGAGAAGATTGAGTTCGAGTAGCGCGGCGCGGTGGTGACCAAATCGCCTTGGGGAAGTCCATAATTTGGGTAAGGTAACGTTGGCTTTCGGGAGGATGCTATGAAGCGGCGCGATTTTATTGTTCACACAGTGCGCGGGTTGGGAGCGGCTTGGATCGGGTCGCGTGGGCTGGCGGCCTGGGCTTCTTCTGCGCCGGCCTTGACGCAGAAGTTCAAGGCCTCGGACACGGTGCTGTTGGGACGGACGGGCATCAAGACCAGCCGCCTCGCAATGGGAACGGGAACGGTTGGTTCTGGTCATCATTCGAATCAAACTGCGCTTGGCGTCAAAGGGCTTTCGGATTTGCTGCTCAGCGGGTATGACCAAGGGCTGCGATTCTTCGACGCTGCGGATTCTTACGGAAGCCATCCGCATGTTGCGGAAGCGCTCAAGCATGTGCCGCGGGACAAGGTCACGGTGCTGACGAAGACGTGGGCGCGCGATCCGAAATCGGCGCGCGACGACCTGGATCGCTTTCGGCGTGAGCTTGGGGTTGAGTATCTGGATGTTTGCCTGATGCATTGTGTCACGGAAGGTGACTGGACCGAGCGCTATAAGGGTGTGATGGACGTTCTCTCGGAGGCCAAGCAGAAAAGCGTGATTCGGGCGCACGGGTGTTCGTGTCACAGCATTGAGGCGCTGCGAGCAGCGGCCAAATCGAACTGGGTGGAGATCGATTTGGTGCGAATGAATCCGATTGGCTCGCACATGGATGCCGATCCTGGGACTGTGGCCGACGTGCTGCGCGAAATGCGGGCTGCCGGGAAAGGGATTGTCGGAATGAAGATTCTGGGTCAGGGAGATTTGCGGACGCGGCAGGACGAAGCGCTGAAGTACGCATTATCGTTGGGCCTGCTCGACGCGTTCACGATCGGGGCTGAGAGTAAGGCGGAGCAGCAGGATTTGATCAGACGGATCGAGATGGCGGCGTAGATCTGGACTGTCGGGTTCACGGGCGAGGGCGGCCGAGCCACACGTGCGCGAGTGGATGCTATGATTTTTGGACTTGGAGGGAATTCTTATGGGCGTCGCACTCGCCGATGACGTGAAGCAGTTGCTGGATCGCGCCAACTTTGCTCACCTGGCCACGGTGATGGAGGATGGGTCGCCGCACAGCACTCCGGTGTGGGCGGGCCGCGAGGGAGATCGAATCGTGGTGTGCACCGGGGCGAAGTCGCTTAAGGCGCGCAACACACGGCGAGATCCTCGAGTTGCGATTTCCATGGTGGACTTCAAAGATCCTTATCGGGAGGTTCAGCTTCGTGGGCGGGTGGTTGAGCAGCGTCCCGACCCTGAGTTGAAAGTGATGGACGCAATCTCGATGAAATATATTGGCAAGCCCTTCCCGATGCGTGCTCCCGAAGATCGGGTCGCGCTAATTATCGAAGTCGACAAGGTACGGTATATGAAACTTCCGTTTGAGCATACGCCTCCCAAATAGGATTGGCGCAGGTATCGCACTCTTTGCCATGCAAATCGATCAAATCGAAGGTCCAGGCGCGAAACTTTCTTCATAAGAGGTTGTCATGTTCGAAAGAACGCTTTTTGCCGGATGGGGCGATATGGATTTCAATTCCCATATGAAGAACACGGCATACCTGGATAAATCGGCGGACGTCAGAATGATGTTCTTTGCGGAGTGGGGCTTTCCCACGAGCGAGTTCCGGCGGCTGAAAATCGGCCCCGTGATCATGAAAGATGAAATCGAGTATTTCCGGGAGGTTCACTTGCTGGAAGAAGTCAAAGTGAATATCGCGATGGCGGGCCTTTCGGAAGACGGAAGCCGGTTCTCAGTGCGGAACGAGTTTTTTCGACACGACGGGAAACCGGCGGCGAAGGTTACGAGCACGGGCGGCTGGATGGACCTATCCGTCAGAAAGCTGGTCGTGGCGCCACCAGCGCTGCTGCAAGTTTTGAGAACATCTCCCAAGACCGCCGACTTTCAGCAGCTTCCGACCAGCGTAAAGCGGTGATCCGGGTCAGATCGCTCCATGCGGAAGAATCCCACCATTCCGACGAGCTGGCCGTCGACAAATGCTCCCAGCACAAAGTTGTCTCCGGAACCGGGGCCGAGACGGACGGCCAGGGAAGCAGGTGTCGTCATCCGATGCGCTGCGGCCGACGACGAGAAAGCCAGCGGTTCGGTTTCGAGGGCTTCGAGTCGCAATGGCCAGAATATTTCCGCGTCTTGCTCGGTCAAGATTCGAATCTGCATGTCTGAGTTTATCCGGACAAAGACATGCTCCAGGCCTAGCAACCAGCAAGATCAAGAAACAGGGTCGAGATCAAATGCGGCGGACAGGAGTATCGGCCCGACACGATCGAAGCTGTTAGCGCATTGCTACTGATTGGGTGAAGGCGGCGACGAGGATCAGAAGCAAGGGTACGAAGAGAATGAGGCCGCTTGCCACCAGGAGAATCTCGCTGAGCAAGTCGGGCTTTATTAGGTCTTCACGGTGCATCGGGGGTTGTGGGTGAATCATGGGCGCTCTCTCCATTGAGCGAATCACTAGATGCTCGAAAGGTTGTGGCGTGAAGCTGTCTACCGTAATCAGGCTGGATTCTTACTGGCGGAAAGCGGCATTTCTACAGGGATTTCCCGATAGGGGCTGACTCGCCCACTGCCGACATGAGGAGCTTAATCTTCCATCAGGCTACCTTCGAATGAATTCCCGCAACTAAGGTGTGCGCCAAAAGTGGGCGCGGGCAATGGAGGAAGCTTATGAAGCAAACCGGCCCGAAGAAGTGCGCACACGTTTTATGCAGTTGCAACGCCAGCGACACATACTGCAGCCAAGCATGCAAGGACGCCGGCAGCAGAGAAACTGACATTGCATGTCCATGTGGCCATCAGGGCTGTGTTGCTCATTTGAGTTTCTCCACACCGGGTTTCGATGTGCTTGCAGATTCCTCGCAACATTCGCTGTCCAAGTTTCGAACTTAGGACATGCGTCAACAAATGAAATGGAGGCAACACGAATGAAGCTGATGACAGTTTTGAGCGCAACCGTATTGGCTGTACTTCTGGGAATTTCGGCACCTGTTTTTGCGCAGGACGAGTCGCATCCGCAGGAAGACAAGCGGGCAGAGCCGGACGCCAAGGCGGCCCAACAAGACAAGCAAGAAGACAAACAGGTCGACAACGACAAACAGGAAGATAAACAGATAGACAAAGACAAAGCGGAAAAGCAAGCAGACAAAGACAAAGAAAACAAGCAAGCCGTGCAGGAAGACAAATCCGCGGCTCATCAGGATGCGAAACAGGATCAGCGAGCCGATGCCAAGCAAGGCGGACGCATTCCTGAGGACCGTTTCCGGGCCAATTTTGGCCGGGCGCACACGTTTACCATTGGGCATCCAGTCATCGTGGCGGGAACTCCGCGTTTCCAGTACGGCGGCTACTGGTTTGTAATCGCGCAGCCGTGGCCGGTGGGTTGGGCCTATACCGACGTGGTGTACGTCGATTTTATCGATGGCGGATATTATCTGCTTAGCCCGGTGCATCCGGGAGTGCAGATTTCAATCAATGTCAATCTCTAGGGGTGATCGGGAGAAAAGCAAGGCCACGTTGGGATCGAGCGTGGCCTTTTGCATTCTCAGTGGGCTTCAGTTATGGCGGCGTTGGTTGGAGCGGTCGCCGTGTCAGTGGCTACTTCCGGAGTAGCTTTTTCCGGCACGGCGACGGGTTGGATCTTTACCGTGGAAAGCATCCAGTTCAGCTGACGAAGGACTTCGTTGCTGTCGACCGTCTTGACGCCAGGTTTGGGCTCGCCCGAGTCGGCTCCGACGGCGGTTTCGAGACCCAGAGTGAATTCGTAGCAGCGTCCGTTCTGGAAGGCGTGATAGAACCTCACGTGCGCCTGGTTGTTCTCGGTTTCGGCGAAGGCTTCTACTGTCTGGAATTCGGTGGGGCCAATTCTTGTTTTCGATATCGTGACGGGATCCGTTTCAGGATTGCCGGTTTCTGGGAACGCGAATTGTCCACATTCCTCAGAAGTCATCTTCGGATTCACGCTGACATTGAAGAACGCGGTGTTGAAGTCTGTTCCCGCATATAGTCTGCGGGGCAGTTCTACCGCGCTGATGGTGGTTCCACCCGGCTCGACGAAATTCGTTTCGACCGGGCCGAGGCCATCCAACTCCAGATTCGCCTCGTCGCCTTCTTTCAAATTGTCATACTTGGGGTAACGGAACGACACTCCGTAGGTCGGGTTGGTGTAAGTCGAAGCCGCCAACTTTCGCTGACGGGACTTCTTTTTCGCGGGCGGCTGGCTGGCGATCGGCGTGGTTGTTGTGGATACGGCCGTGGTCCGCGTCGACGGCTGGCTGGCCCCGATCTGATTCGGCGTGGCGACTGCCGAAGTCTTGTCTGATTCTTTCGAGCACCCGCTTTCGAATACGAAAACTCCGAGGAGTGCTGTCGCAATGATTGAACCGACTAGCGCCGCGGTTTTTTGCTTCCTGGCAGGTTGCTTTTCGCTTGAGCGTTGACGGTGTCCGTCCGAAGGGTTGGGTGGTGTTTTCCCTTGTGGTTTTGTTTCTGGTTTCTTCTCTGGACTTCCCGATAATCCGAGTTGCGTGAAATGCGTCATACTTGGTCTCCTGTGCTGGTTTCCCCCAGTCGGGAACCGTAGGAGCAAGATGGCGGCCTTTGGGAAATGGGCTGATTTCACGAGGGTTAGAGGAAGCACGGTTCAGGAGCGGCGTGGTTCGCGGGAGACGTTGTGGCGGGCGGGACACGCAGCGGAGAAGAGTGTCCGCTCTACACGAACTGGGCCACGTTGCCGATGCAGCGTGGCCCTAGTTGTTCTGACTAGAAAAGCGCGGTCGGACGGCGCTTCCAGGGTTTGCCTTTTTCTGTCGATGTTTTTTCCACATCGTTCACGTAGGCGCCAGTTTGGGTCAGCACGTGATGCAGATCGTTGCCGAGGCTGATGAAGGTGAATCCTTTTTCGAGGAACTCGCCCACGCGAGCGGTGCCGAATAAGAAAAGCCCAAGAATAACTTTGTTCTTACGGGCCTGCTCGACGAGCTTTTGCGTGGCCGCTCCCAGTTCCGGCGAAGTGTACATGTGAGGGAACTCGTATTTCTCGAAAAGGCCCATCGACATGCACAGATCGTTCTGCCCGAGGAAAAGAATATCGACGCCTGGGACAGCCGCGATCTCGGCCATATTCTCGATGCAGGAAGCGGTTTCGACCTGCAGCGCGACGATTAGGTTCTTGTTGGCGTTGCCGGCGTAGCCGAGCAGTCCGGCCTTGTTCATGCTGCGCTGCGGAAAATAAACCGAGCGCGTGCCGGTGGTCGGATATTTGTTGCAACTCACGGCTTGCCGTGCTTCTTCCGCGTTGTTGATGTAGGGAATGAGAACTCCATCGGCGCCGAGGTCGAGGGCCTGCTGAATTCCGGGGCGGTCGTCGTATCCTCCAACGCGGACGATGGATTTAGCTCCGCCGCTGGCGATGGCCGCCAACATGAAGGAAAGTTTTTCGTGATCCATGGGCCCGTGTTGCGTGTCGACCAGCAGCCAGTCGTAGCCGCTGTGAGCCAGTTGCTCAGCGACGGTGGGGCTATGTGAATTCAGGAACAGGCCCAGCTTGGGCGTGCCTTCGCGCAGTTGCTGTTTAAACTCGGCGCCACTGAGGGCGGCTTCGGACATAGGAAAATTCCTCCTGAAGAAAGTTCCTTAGTTTAACCTACGCGGGTGTGAGATGGACGCCGTGGGATTTTTCTTTCTGAAGTTTATGACCCGGCGATCGGTGAATCTCGGAATGCGGCAGCACAACAACGTGTGCCGCACAACTAGCTACGTACACGTCCAACAATCCCACATGAAGTCAATTCAGCGATTATTTTGGGGGTGGAGGTGTAGCAGGCGGGGCATACGATGCCTGACCCTGGCAGCCGTCGATTAGCGGATGCAGGGACCATTGGTTCTCGGGCTTGGACTGAATATTGACGGTGCTCGGCATGTTGATAATCGAGTACTGTTGGTCGAGTTTCGTCTTCATGCTCTCGAGGTCTATGCCCCAATCGCCGGTAGTCAGTCCGCCCATTGGCACTGATCCTACCTTGACGATGTAGTGGACGGGATGGAGTTCGTTGGATCCGACTGGCTGATGGAGCGAATCGAATACCCAACGCCCGCAAACGTAAACGAGATCGACAAGACTGCCGGTCGTCGGGGCATCAACATAGGCATAACCACCCCATCCATCGCCACCCTGAGGGCTGCCGGGCGGATTGGGCGGCCCTGCGTCGTCGTTCTGGATGGCTGGGCCACCGAAGAGAAGTGCGAGAAGGGCCAGGAGCAGGAGAAATATGGATATCGCCGTCCCGATGGGAGGGAAAAATGACAATACAGCCGCAGTAGTGAATGTGCCGAACAAAGCCCATAGAAGAGTTCGAAGGTCCTCCATACCTCGCCCTTCAATCTCGCAGTGAATCAGGATCTGCTCCCAGGGTCCGGCGGCCACAGTCGTGCCGGTCACCACTTTCACCGTGGCTGCGCCCGAGACCGAAGCCGCGCCCGATCCATAGGTCGCGGTGATGAACACCGTTGTGTTCAAGCTTGCATTGGTTGTGGCGGTTACCAGACCTCCCGTGGAGATGGTCGCGGCCGGTCCCGACGAGGTCCAGGTCGCCGCATTGGGACCTTGCGTAAGGTCCTGATAGCTTCCGTCCGCACGGTATCCAGTCGCCTTCAACTGTAGTGTCGATCCGTTTGTTATTGACTGGTCAGACGGTGCAACGATAATCGAGACGAAAGGCAGGGCGGACGAGCTTCCTGGAGACGAGGCGTATTGCCCGGTGAAGCCAAGCCCGAGGCTTCCCATCGTGCCCTGTTGCGGCAGAATCAGGTTGGCATCATCCCAGGAGATGAACGGAAATAACGTCGGCCATTGTGCCTGCAGCTGGGTTATGGGGGACAGCTGCCAAGGTGTGGGGGAGGTCGGCGGTGAAAAATTGTCTACAAACCAATTAGGCAGCATGTCCAGAGGTAGGGCAGGGTAGATCAGTAAGTTGAAGCTATAGTCGGTGTCATAGTCGCCCAAGTTCAGGAAGTCTAGCGAAGGCGTGGGGGGCTCGATGTTGAAGATCGCGCCGATCGCGCTGCGGTCTCCACCAAGGCAGATCAGCCGTATGTTCAGCCACCAGTTGCAGTAGTAGACTCCGGCCAAACAGAGAATGGCAAGAGAGGTGGCGGCGCCCGGAATCAGTGCCGCGGTCACGCCGCCGACGCCTACTCCAACCAGCACGCCTACCACCCCGATAAGTGCGGTGTACCAATTGACACTGTTGTCGGAAAACCATGAGTTCACGTTGGTACAACAGTTCGTCCAGGATTGATACCAATTTCCCATCAGGGCACCTCGACCGTTAGGGTGACTCCACCAACCGGCCCGTTCGCATCCCATCCAGTTACGTTGATCGGCATGGACCCGGAAAATCCAGGTGGCGGCGTGATCTCCGCCTGCACCTGCTGTTCTTCGCCTTGGGCGAGCTGTAGGCTGCCTGGCGTGAGAACGACCGTCCATCCTTCAGGCACTGAGGGAGCCACCTTACTGACAGCTCGCGTTCTGTCGATCCCCGCCCTTCGATCATCGCAGGCCAGCAGGGGAGGAATGGTGTAGGCGTCAATGGTGAAGCGCACGTTACGAACCCTTGGCCCGACATGATTCCCGACGGAGAAGGAGAACACGGCAGGACTTTGAGGCTGGGTCACGAATATATTTCGCTGGCCAAGATTGTTCAACCAGTTGCTGTCGTCCGGCGGTTCCAAAAGCACCTGGATGCAGTAGTGTCCCAGGGTTGCGGGAGTGGTCCAATAGATCGAGGCATACGCAGGACAATCAGCAAGACCTTTAACTCCGAGATCGGTCCAGGAGGTGCCAATTGCGTGCGATTGGGTGCCCATGCCAAAGGATAAGTAGAAAAAAGCGACATTGAGATGGATGACGGGTACAAAAACGGAGCTATTCCAGACTCTCGCAACCACCGTGTACTGGGTATTGGCCTTCAACTGGTGAGGATCTACCAGCACCAGGCCCTCGAAGACAAAGATGTCGGGGTTATCCCAAGTTACGGGATACCCTAACGCCATGAGGAAGTATTGGCAATACAGAAACGGATCGGGCTTCTTGAGCGGAGGAGGATTCGGACAGGCACATCTCGCGCGCTTTTTCAGGCCCAGTAGATACCTGAACAGGGCGACGATGAACGCGAGGAGCTTCAGGAGAAATTCCCAGAATTGTTTAAGCAAACTCACGTTTAATGTCTCCTAGCTGCTTTGCCAGCTTGCGGGTCAAATACCGAGAGGCTTCAAATGGGGAGGGTGACGGCTCTTGCCGGACCGGGCACACCTCTGCGCTGGAGGATAAAAGTCTGCGCAGCGATCGCGCCTGCGAAACCGGCAGAGGCCTCAGCTAGATCGACGAGCAAATATATCCAGCTTCCGTGAAACTCGCCGCTGAGCACGGTAGCTACCAGGGCGGTGAGCACGATGGCGGTCGCACTGAAAACAATACGCGCGATGCCGCAGGAGATATGCCAAATCAGGCTGCCGAAGGCGAAAGCAATGAAAACGGGAATTAGCTCATCCATGGATGTTGTCTCCCTTTCGCAGCGTCCCGGACAAATTGCGCTTAAGCTTCCAACCCGTAATTTCCGTTTTGGCTCCTAACACACCACACGATACTTGAGCCAAAATTTCCGTTCTGGTACCCAACAGCGCCCCACTATATACCCCTCAAGGGATTCCGGCGGACTATTTTTCTACGTTGGGCGCAGGACTTGGGACCAGGATTCCGGTTGGCGTCCACCTCGTCCTATCTTTTCTTTAGCATAGCGTTTAGCAACGCGGGGTCTCATTGACTTGCCGGTTTCGGCCACGTAAGATTCGCGACGAAACGATTGGCCAGATCGCCGCGAGACTGCCGGGTCACGAAAACCCAGGCGGCAGTGGCGGATCGGGCCCACGCAGGCGTAATTCACTCAGAATTTCAAATATGAGGAGGCGTGATGCTACTGCGCCTGGAAAGCCGCCCGGTCGGAGATGTTCTGGTCATTCAGTGTCAGGGACGGATCGTTGCGGGGAAAGAAGTGTTTACGTTGCACTCTTACGTGGGCGACTCCTTCGTCAAGTACGGCGACGTGGTGCTGCAACTCGATCAGCTAGAATTCGTCGACAGCAGCGGATTGGGCGCGTTGATGCGCCTGATGCAATCCGCGCGATTGAAGGGAGGCGATCTCAAACTTAGCGGAGTACCACCGAGGATCCGCAAAACGCTGGAGATGACTAGCCTGCTCTCGCAATTTGAAACCTACGATTCAATCGAAGAAGGGATCACGGCCGCCTATTTAGGCTCGCGATATTCGCGAGGAAAAACCGGAGACGCAAGGCCACGCATGCTCTGTGTTTACGACTCAACGGATGTGCGCACCTTCCTACGCGAGGTGCTGTGCAGCGCCGGATACAACGCCATGACCACTGCGACCATCGACGATGCCCGAATCCTGCTTAAGGCAACCAAGGCGAAACTGGTGGTGATTCCGGCGCGTATGCAATCTGTGCACGGCAAATCGACGCGCGAGGCGTTGGAGGAAATTGATCCGGCCATCGCTCTCCTCGTTTTGGACGAAAACTTTGCCACTCAGGATCCTGGAGAGGCGGCGGAGACACTGCTGAAAGGTGTTAGCAGCCGGTTGGCGAAACCTGATTGACGACCGCAGCGGATGAGTTCCGGCGGTGATTCTTACAGCTTCTCGTACTCGGATTTGGCTTGCTTCAGAACCGTAGCTATTCGAATTGCTTTCTGAAGGTCGCTAGCTGCTGTTTGAGGTCGGCTACTTCTCTTCTTAGATCAGAGACTTCGTTTTCCATGCGGTCCATGCGATCGGGGTCGGTCGAGTGGCTGAGGACAGACGCGGGCGAGGGCGCCCGCGCAACATCTACGACATCCTCCACATCGCCCGCCAGCAGGTGCTTGTAGCGGGACTCTTTGGTTCCGGGTTGTCTGGGAAGAACTCTTGCCAGCGGAGGGTCGCGCTGCATCAGGCGCTGCAAGGCGGATTGCACTTCTGTGAGGTCTTCGAAGTGGTGCATGCGCTCGGTGCGTCCGCGAAGTTCGCCAGGTGTTTGGGGACCTCGCAATAACAGCACGCAAAGGATGGCGGTCTCGCCGCGAGTGAAGTTGAAGACCTCCTGCAGGCGATGTTCATACTTGGTGACGCGGCTGTCGGCGCTGCTCGTGGGGCCTGCGAGGCGTTTGTCATGGAGAGTGTCGAGTGCCTGCCGCACAGCCTCTTCGTCCAGATTCATCACTGGGTCGCGGTTGTTTTTCTGGTTGCAGGCGTTGACTAGCGCATTCAGCGAAAGAGGATAGTAGTCTGGAGTCGTGACGTCCTTCTCGACCAGCGAGCCGAGCACTCGGGTTTCAACGTCGTTCAGGATTATGTCCATCGCGTGACTCCCCTCAGAGGCTGCTCGAGTCTTAGAGATTGTACAGAAGCTGTGGGCATTGCAAGTCGAGTGGGTCGAGCTTCGCTCGACCGGGCAGACGGGGGCGTCCGCCCCTACGTGGGCCAATCGGACAAATAGATTCCTTTAATGCGGCTCATAAGCTTTTTTGATTGGCAGGGGGTAGGGCTCCGCGATACCCTACCAAGTTCTGATCATCCCCCGAAAAACACTTGGGTTTTATCGCAAAACTTATTAAGGAGATCCATGCCGACCGAACTGCGAAATTTCCTGGCCATCCCGTACGACGAACTAGAAGAGATGAATCTGAATGCGAAAGAGCAACGCAGAAATCGTGTTGCCACGCACAAGATTCAAGAGGAGCGGATCGAGTATTTAACCGAGGAAAAGCGAATCAAGGCTGTGACCGTGCTCTTCAGCGACCTCGAAGGGCGCTTGCACATGCTGGATTACGACAAGAAGTTTCTCATCAAGAGCTGGGACAATCTTACTTTTGATGGTTCTTCGATTCGAGGATTCACGGCGCAGCGGGAGAGCGATCTTCGTCTAGGCATTGACTGGAGCGCGTTTTACTGGGGGCCAGCCGATGTGTTCGGACCGGGGAAAGTGCTGGTTTTCGGCGATGTAATCGATAAGGGTGGTACACCCTATAGCGCCGACATTCGTGGCATCCTCAAGACCTATGCCGAGGGTCTTTACAAGAAACACGGCTACACGCTGAACGCTGCCAACGAAATCGAAGGCTTCCTGTTTCAGGGGCCGGATGCGGAGCGGCACTACCACGAGACCCACAAATTCGAGTACGTGAACACCGGTGGCTACTATCATTCGCTGCCTGGCGACGTGTTGCGCACTTTCATTGACACCACGGCGGAAGTGCAGCGCGCGATGGGCTTCCAGAACGAAAAAGATCACCCCGAAGTAGCGCCGTCGCAGTTCGAGATCAACTATGGTTACGGGGAAGTGGTGGCTGCGGCCGACCAGATCCAGCTCTACAAACTGATCTGCCGCCAGGTCGCTACTAAGATGGGTTGCACCGCGTCGTTCCTGCCTAAGCCGGTGGTGGGCGTGAACGGCAGCGGCATGCACACCAATGTCTCGATCAGCAAAGGCGGGAAGAATCTTTTCTGGGATGCCAAGGGCGAGGAGAAACTCAGCAAAATGGGCTGGGAATTTATCGATCGGATCCTCACGCATGGCAACGATCTTTGCCTGCTGCTGAATCCCAGTGTGAACGCGTATCGCCGTTTGGATCCGCACTTTGAGGCGCCCAACCAGATCAAAGCGTCGCCTACGGATCGCGGCTCGATGATTCGCATTCCGATTGGCAACGAGAAGAGCATGCGCGTGGAAGTTCGCTCGGTTGCACCGGACGCCAACCCTTATCTGGTGATGCACTCAATCTTTAAGACCGGCCTTGATGGTGATACCGCGAAGATCAAGAACCTGCGGCAGGCGCAGCGCTACTTGCCGGACAACATCTATGACGCGCTGGAGAATTTCCGCAAGGCGGGTTGGACCACGAAGCTGTTGGGCGAAGATGTGAAGGGGCGCTACGCGGACTTGAAACAAGCTTCGGCGGATCGCTGTCCGCGGCTGCTGGGAACATTTGTGAAGGCTCCTGAAGTGCAGTATCACCACGATGTGTACAACCAGTTCTTGTGGAATCTGTTCTAGGCCGAGGCGAAGGCAAACTGCCATCGCGGCGCACTCTGCGGATCTGCTCCGCGATCTCTGCGATTTAAGATGTTGCGGTTGCCGGTAAAATCAAAACGCGGAGACCGCAGAGAGCTGCCGCAGAGCGCCTGGAGCTCGTCGTCCTAGTACTTCCGTGCTTCGCAATTCATTGAAAGCAGGAAGAACCGCCTGTCATAATCAATTGTTGATGGAGCGTGCTTCCTGGCTACAACCTCACTCGCAAATTTAGAAGATCGCTGGCTGCCGGCTTCCGTTCTCTGCCTGCGCGACTACAGCCTGAACAAATTTGTGCATGACCTGGTCGCAGGAGTGACGGTCGGGCTGGTTGCCCTGCCGCTCGCGATGGCGTTTGCCATTGCGTCGGGATTGACTCCACAGGCGGGAATTTATTGTGCCGTGGTAACGGGGTTCCTCATTTCCGCCTTAGGCGGATCGAAGACCCAGATCGGCGGGCCGACAGGCGCATTCGTAGTGGTGGTGGCGGGCATTGTCGCAGTGCACGGCGTGGATGGGCTATTTATGTGCACCGTGATGGCCGGCGTACTGCTCATCATTCTCGGAGTCACGGGCATGGGCACGGCTGTCAAATTCATCCCGCGCCCCGTCGTGACCGGCTTCACCAATGGAATCGCGGTTCTGATTGCGAGCACGCAGCTCAAAGATCTGTTCGGATTGAAGATCGACAAGATTCCGGGCGTGTTCTGGCTGCGCATGGAAACCATCGCAGCCAATTTTCATACACTTTCTTACACTGCGACAATTCTCGGCGTGGGCACGATCGTCATTATGCTAGTGTGCCGGGCGGTGTCGAATCGCATCCCCGGACCGATCGTAGCCATGCTAGCCAGCACGGCCGCGGTGGTCGTGTTCAAGTTGCCGGTCGAAACCATTGGGACGCGCTTTGGAGGAATTCCCAGTGGCCTGCCTCACATGGCAATACCGCATTTCCGCTCGGATCTCATTCACGGGCTGCTCGGCCCGGCGTTTACGGTTGCGATGTTGGGCGCGATTGAGTCTCTGATGTCGGCGGTGGTGGCGGACCGCATGAGCAACGACCACCACAATCCCAACGTCGAGTTGATGGCGCAAGGCGTGGCCAACATTGTTTCACCTATGTTTGGCGGGCTGCCCGCTACGGGCGCAATTGCTCGCACTGCGACCAACATACGTTCGGGCGGAAAGACGCCGGTCGCAGGAATGATTCACGCGCTGACGCTGGTTTGCGTTCTGCTCTTTGCCGCGCCGCTGACCAGCTATATCCCAATGGCTGCACTCGCGGGAATTTTGATGGTTGTCGCTTACAACATGGGCGAGTGGCGGGAAATTCCGCAGCTGTTGAAACTAACAAAGACCGACATCAGCATTTGGCTGGTTACGTTCGCACTCACCGTGTTTGCCGACCTCACGGTCGCGGTCGAGGCCGGAATGATTTTGGCGGCGTTGTTGTTCATCGGCCGTGTGGCAAACACAACGACCGTGTCTCAAGTCACCGACGACTACGTCGAAGATGGCCGTGTGCACATTCTTCAGGACAAAGACATTCCATACTACGCGACCATCTTCCGTATTCACGGGCCGTTTCTATTTGGCGCGACGGATAAAGTCGCGACCATCCTGGAGAGGATCCATGAACTGCCGCCGGTGGTCATTCTGCGCCTGCGCAACATGACTGCGATCGACGCGACCGGCTTATACGCGTTGGAGGAAGTGGCGCGGGAACTGCATGCGGCGAATCGGACGCTGATTCTTTGTGGCGCCCGCGAACAACCGGCTCAACTCATTCGGCAGTCCGAGTTTGAAGACGTGATTGGACGCGAAAACATCTGCGAGAATGTGCAGGAGGCGCTGCGGCGGGCGGAGGATGTTTTTGAGGGACTGGAGAACAAGGCCGCGGCGGGCGCAAAGTGAGATCGGTCCTCCCCCGAGTCCCGAACTCATTTGTACGCCCGCCAAGACCCTTGCCGAAAACTCGATCTACTTGCTTGTGGCGGCCGGTGGTGCTGATGCCTGCGTTATTCCCAAGTAACTATTCACGGCTTGAGTTGACAGGGCAGTGTTTGTGACGATCTGTGGGATCGTTTCTCCCTGAGAGTTCAAGAGCCGAACTTGCGCGCCTGCCGAAAGTTTTACCGTATCGGCTGGTGGCTCAGTTTTGGTTAGTTGCCTGGCAGACGCGGACGGCGCGGCTGCGGTCTGTGGTTGCACGACCGGAGCTTGCGCGGCTGCGCCAAAGTCGAAAGCGGTTCCCCCAGAAATCGGAGTTGCCATAACTGTTCCTCCTTCAACCTACCGTTATCAGTGACTATCGGCAGTGCTGCAGACAACTTTAGGTCGTACCGAATTGCTGGCGACAACCCCATCTATTAGATTGTTTCTTAAGGGACTTAGATGGATGCCGTTTTTCTGGATTTTCGGGTTGGTGCCACCTACTTCTTGCTTTGGGCCAGAACTGCGCGGCTGGCCTTGGTTGCGCTAAGGTAGTCCTCGGGGGCGATCAGGATTTGCATTCCGCGAATGCCTGCAGAGATTGAAATCTTGTCGAAAAGTTGTATGCTCTCGTCCACACAGACTGGGTAATCTCTCTTAGCTGCCAAGGCAGTGCTCCGCCGCGAATATAGCCAGTCAAACCTTGCAGTTCTTTTACCGGAACCAGTTGAATCTTGCGGTCTCCGGAGGCCGTAGCCAGAGCTTTGAGGTCGAGTTCGGCATTGCCGGGAATCACGGCCATGCAGATTCCGTTGCGATCACCGCGCGCCACCAGCGTTTTGAAAACCTGCTGGGGCGGTAATCCGATCTTGCCCGCGACCGTTTCGGCGGCGAGATCTTCGGGGTCAACTTCGTATTCCCGCAATTCGTAGCGAATAGCAAGCTGATCGAGCAGGCGCGCTGCATTGGTCTTGTGGGCCACGGTTTAAGTTTATGACGCCGCTTGCTGGGTTGCTAGGTTGGGCTTTGCCGCTTTATAGTCTGTTTGCAGTCGGGAGGGTCAACTATGCTTCGAATGCTGTTGCACTGGTTCGTTACCGCATTGGCAGTTTGGATTACCTCGCGCGTTGTGACCGGCTTTTACGTGGACGGAGCGGCCGCCGCGCTCATTGCAGCCATCGTCATCGGACTGGTCAATGCGACGCTGGGCCTTTTCCTAAAGATCATTACCTTCCCGCTCACGATTCTCACGTTGGGATTATTCTGGTTCGTGATCAATGCCATCATGTTGGAACTCGCCTCGGCATTTGTACCGGGCTTCCACATACGAACTTTCGGAGCAGCGTTCGTGGGCGGCATCGTGCTCACGCTGGTAAACATGCTGCTGAAGTGGCTGGTGATGCCGTCGCCTCATGGATGAAAACCGGATCACCGTCCGGCCTTGCGCGGTTTCATAGATTCCCAATCATCCTCTGTCAGCAATCTGCCTAGCGAGCTGAACTCGCCGGCGCCTTGTAGTTGTTCGCCGCCGTCCATCACAACCACTTCACCGTTGATGTAGCCCGAACCATCGCTCACGAGAAATGCAGCGAGATTCGCTACCTCCTCTACGGTACCGAAGCGGCGGAGAGGATTTCGCTCACGGGCAAATTGTTCGAGCTCTGGCCGCGGAAGCAAGCGCGAGAACGCTCCTTCGGTGGGAATCGGTCCCGGCGCAATCGCGTTCATGCGAATGCCACGGTCTCCCCATTCCACGGCCAGACTGCGGGTAAGAGCGACCACGCCAGCCTTGGCCATAGCGGAAGGCACAACATAGGCGGATCCGGTTGACGAGTATGTGGCAGCAATATTCAACACGACGCCTGGGTGCGCGGTTTGCAACCATCGGCGTCCGCAGGCCATCGTGGCATTGATCGTCCCCATTAGCACAATTCCGAGAACGGCTTCAAATGCCCCAGGGGACAGCTCTTCGGTGCGGGCCAGGAAATTTCCTGCTGCGTTGTTTACCAGGATGTCGAGCGGCCCGTCTTTCCAAATAGACTCGATCATCTCTTCCACGCGCGGCAGATCGCGAATGTCGCAGGGGAAAGAGCGAATCTTGTTTGGCGCCACGCGGCTCAGTTCGGCTTCCGTTTCAGATAGAACATGCAGGCGGCGTCCGCAGATATAGACTGCCGCGCCCAGCTCCAGAAAACGGTGGGCCATGCCTTTCCCTAAACCTGTACCTCCGCCGGTGATGAGAATGCGCTTTTGGTGCAGCAGGTCGGGCTGGAACACGCGACTCCTCCGTTCTGTGTCAAGCGAGCGATTGTAATCCAGAAAGTCTAAAGAGCGGATCAGTTGGAGGGTGAGTCTTTCTTCTTGCTGACCTTGCGGCGAATGTCGGGCCAGAATTCTTTCACGACGTAGGTGATCGTGTCGTACCCTACTTGCGTTCCCCAAACCTTAGCGGTGTTCGACGGAGTGCGATCGGCGCTGGGATGGTAGCTATAAGTCGCAACCGCGGCCGCCGACGCACTGCCTAGAATCTCGGAGAAATTGAACTGCTGGTGCCCCGAGTCGGTGCGTGTGATGACGATACGGCTAACCGCGTATTTTGTGCGATGCCAAAATCCACCCTGGCTCTCCTGAAAGAAACGCGGATCCTGGCGGAGTAGGGACGGGTAAATAGCGCTGGTCATAAAGTTTTCGATGGTGCCGTCAGCAAAGGCCGCTCCGAAACGCTTTCCATAGCCCTGAGCCCCTTGGCCGTAGCCCGGTTCGCTGTTTTGAGCCTGGCTTATCCCTGCGAGAGCGGCGTACCACGGAATCTGGATGTAGTCGAAAGAGCCTCGAGCCACGACTTTGAACTTCTGCCCTACCGTGAGGGGTGGAACGTTGGCGCCATTCTCCAGGGTCAAAAAATTCGGCAGAGCGAAAAAAAGCCGGTCGTTGGATGTGCCCTTGGTTGCTGTGCCAGCCTTCTTGTCGGGGGTCTGATTGTTTTGCGAATCCTTAGGCTGGTCCGTGATCTGGGGCTGCTGCGAAGCGGATGGATTGGCGGCCGGCGTTTGCTGGGCAAACGAGGCGAGCGAAAGCAAGCTCACAAGAGCAAAGAAAAGAAAAGAACGGGATAAGAAATTCTTCAACAGAATGCGTCTCCTATAATTCCGCTAGGTCAGGCTTCGGTCACAATGAAGCCTGAAATTGCAATCGGTCAAACGATGACTTCCAGGTCTTGCGTCTCAATCGGGCAAAACGGCTAGGCTTTAGAGTAACAAAGGACCATCGAGAACGGAAAAAACGCACGCGACAAAAGTCAGGGAATCCGTTCAGAATTCAAGATTTCTACATAAAAGGGTAAACCCGCGGGAGCAGAATCCACTCGTGTTTTACACTACTTTACAGAAGAAGAATGGTCGGGACGGGCAGATTTGAACTGCCGACCCCTCGCACCCCAAGCGAGTGCTCTACCAGGCTGAGCCACGTCCCGACGAGTAGGAGCCCGCTGCTACAAGCCAGCAACGGATGGGGTTGACTTGAAGATTTTACACCACTGGGACGCATTTTCGTTTGGTTAGTGGCGTTTATCTGCCGAAAAGCGTTACGGAGCTTCGCTCCGCTAGACGGGCGGGGACGCCCGTCCTCCACGTTTTCGCTTAGCGGGTCGCTGCGGTTTTTCCTCGAACACGGCAAACTGAATTTTCTTTTCGACCGGATCGATGCGATCCACGAGCACGCGAATCTTCTGCCCCAGGCCGTAGATCTTGCGGTTGCGCTGGCCGATGATTTCGCGCGTGTTTTCGTGAAAGGTGTAGCGGTCGTCGGTTAACGAATCCAGCGGGACCAGGCCTTCGATAAACAGGTCGGTGAGCTCGACGAAGAATCCAAACTTGGTCACGCTGATAATCAAGCCGTCGAAGTCTTCGCCGACCCGGTCCTGCATGAATTTGACCTTCTTCCATTCCATGAGGTCGCGTTCCGCGTCGTCGGCTCGGCGCTCGGATCGGCTGGATTCCTCGGCGATCTCGTGGAGCTCTTCCGTGGAGATCGGACCAGTGACGGGTTCGAGTGCTTCGCGGTGCGCAGTATGGTCACGTCGTTTGGACCAGGGGGACGGTACGGTGGCAGCCGCGTCGTTCGCGGGCGCGGGCTCCTTCGCCACCTGATCGCTCGCGGCGTCTCGCAATACTTCTTTCAGAATGCGGTGGACGATCAGATCGGGGTAGCGGCGGATGGGAGAGGTGAAGTGCGTGTAGGTGGGCGCGGCCAGCGCGAAGTGCCCTAGATTCTCTTCAGAATAGCGCGCTTGCTTCAACGAACGCAGCATCAGGTAAGAAAGAATCCGTTCTTCCGGCTTGCCTGCAATCTTCTCCGTCAACTTCTGATACATGCGCGGCGTGATGTGAACTTCTTTGGGGATTTCAATCTCCCGCGGGCGTTTGCCGGTGCCGTGGCTGGCGCGACGTTCGGATTTGAACTGTACCCGCTGAATGGGGAGTGCACCCACGCCCAGCGAATATCCGAAGGCTGCGGCGATGACTTCGAAATCGTAAACCCGCTTGGCATCGGGCTTCTCGTGAATGCGGTAAAGCGAAGCCACGCGTTTGGTCTCAAGATATCCGGCTACACATTCGTTTGCCGAGAGCATGAATTCCTCGATGAGGCGATGCGCGATGTTGCGTTCCGAGCGGGTAATGCTTCTCATCAACCCATGTTCGTCGAATTCAATTACCGGCTCAGGGAGATCGAAGTCGATGGATCCGCGCCGCTCGCGTTTCCGTTTTAGAATCAGTGCCAGATCCCGCATCATTTCGAATGTGCCAACCAGATTTGCGTAACGTTTGCGCGTGCCGGCATCGCCTTCCAGTACCGCATTTACTTCGGTGTAGGTCATGCGTTCGGCGGAACGAATGATTCCCTCACTCAATTCATACCCAAGAACTTCGCCACGATGGTCGATCTTCATCACGCAGGAAAGCACGAGCCGGTCAACCTGAGGGCGCAGGCTGCAGATATCGGTAGAAAGCTCAAGCGGCAACATGGGCACGGCGCGATCGGGGAAGTAAACGCTAGTGCCGCGCAGCCGCGCCTCCTGATCCAGCGTTGAGTCAGGTGTGACGTAGTGGGCGACGTCGGCGATGTGTACCTGAAGCTCGTAGTTTCCGTCCTCGATTTGCCGGACGGTGACGGCGTCGTCGAAGTCGCGGGCGGTTTCGCCGTCGATGGTGACGATCGGGAGAGCGCGGAAGTCGCGCCGCCTCTGGACCTCAGGCGCTGGAATGATGGGCTCAACACTTTGTGCTTGGGCGAGAACCTCCGCCGGGAAACGATGCGGCAGATGAAATTTGCGAATGACGACTTCGACGTCTACTCCGAAATCGTCTTCATAGCCCAGGATCTCAACCACTCTTCCGCGCGGATTCTGTGTGGCCGATGGCCAGTCGGTGATTTCGACATCGACGACCACGCCTTCGAGATCGTCCCATTCGCGACGGGCAGCTTCCTTCCCCAGAACGCGATCGACAGATTTGTGTTTCCTTGGAACTGTAGCGCCGGGCCGACTTGGTTCTTCTGGAAAACCCATCCCCGGCGGAATCACGATTTCCTGAGAAATCTTCTGGTCGATCGGTGTCACATAGTTGCCGCGATTGCCGTGATGAAAGATCCCGACGACCGTGCTGTGAGCACGCACGACGGGGCGGACAATGCGGCCTTCGGCGCGGCCATCGGGACGAATCGTTCCGACCTCGACGAGCACTCGGTCCCCGTGCATCGCCGAACCGACTGCAGGCGGGGGAATGAAAATATCTCCAGCGAGCTGTGTCTTCAGACGGGCATCGAGCGTAGCGGCGTCGGGCGTGACAAACCCGTAGCCGTCGCGATGCATGCTTAGCCTTCCAACCAAAACGTTCTTACTCGCGACGGCCTTCGGAATCGCGTAGCGGTCTGAATCAACCTGAATTAGCTGGCCACTACTGACCAAGTGTCGCAGACGGCCGGAGAGTTCGTGACGTGCGTCGCCATGAAGTCCCAGTTCGCGCACCAGTTGCTTGAAGCCGGCTGTCCCTTTGGGCTGGCGTTCGATCTTCTTCAGAATGGCGGAATCGGAGAGTCTGTCCAAGATCGTGAATTGTCTGAGGCTGGATTGTCTGCGGCTCAAATCATAATACGCGACAATCTAGTTTCGTTACCCAGCAGTCTTACCATGTATCGCCCGCCTGTCCTGGCCAAGAGTTCAGGAGGCGGCGCAACAAGACTATCTGCCCAATGTGATAGCTGTTGTGCACTGCCGTCTGCCACAGGACGGCTAAGACCGACGACGACTGCTGAGTATGAACTGCATGCGTGGCCTTCACTTCACGATTCAAGAACTCCGGATCTGACTGAGCGAGTGCGGAGAGCTGCCCGATCAAAGCGACGAATCGTGCTTCGGCTTGCTTCCACTCTCCATCACTTGCCGGAGACGAATCGGATGTCCAACTCTCGGCAGCGTGCGCAGGGTAAGGCGGATCTTCTAGACTAATTCTTCGCAGTTCGTATTCCATCCAGAAGTTCATGTGGGAAAGAATTTGGAAAATCGAATGAGGGTAGCCTTGCAGTCGACGACTGGCAAGCTTGGCTGGGATTCCCTGAACCGATGCGATCGGGTCAGCGTGCGCACCTTTTCCATATAGCAGTTCGATCAGAATCCGTTGGTTACCGGTTTCAGTCATGCTTTAAATGGCGGTTGCGACGGCTCCAAACGAGCAACCGCAAACGGGACCACCCGAGCACCATATTAGCGGTACCCGCGACAGTATAGAAACCGCTCTTCCCGGGGCAGGAATTACATTGGGACGGTTCCGTCCCCGTGCATAACTAGGTTACGAAAGGGCTCAAAAGTGCAGAAAGCACAGAATTTCCACAAGACTTGAGCTGACAGCGGGAGTAGAATTTATTTGGTCACCAAAATGCGGGTTAGACCGTTTAATCTACTTGTGAGGAAAGGAATTTTTCGACATGTGGAAACCCACTAATCAGCCTTCTACAACACCTTCGCGGCCAGGTGAGCCAGAGCGTCCCGCTATGCCTACCCCGGTGACGTCTGCGCCAAGTGAACCCGCTACCGTTCCTCGTCCGGCAGTCGCCGCCAGCACGGCGGATCAGGCGACCATTGGGAAATCGCTGGTGATCAAAGGCGAAGTGACCGGTTCGGAGTCGCTGTATATTGACGGTCGCGTAGAAGGTTCCATCAACCTCGCCGGCAATCGGGTCACAGTTGGCCGCAATGGTGTGGTGGCCGCGAACATCAATGCCCGCGAGATTGTGGTCCTGGGGAAAGTGCGCGGCAACCTGACGGCCAGCGATCGGGTCGACATCCGTAGCGACGGTTCGCTTACCGGCGACGTAGTCGCAGCGCGCATTTCGATCGAAGATGGAGCGTTCTTCAAGGGTGGCATCGATATTCGCAAGGGCGGCCAGAAACCGAACGGCGAGGAAGTAAAAGCACCGGCCGCGGTCGAAGCAGTCGCAGCCCGAGCTTAGTCGGATATTACCTTCAGGTCTCGATCAGAGATTCTTGTGCTCGAGACCTGAAAGCTTGTCTACGGAACGATTCCTTTCATCAGCTCTTCTGCTTGCCTTTCCGCCACGCGCGGTAGGACTGGTCCTTTCCGTCGACGTAGATCGCCTGGCAACTCAGACCGAGTTAGCCAGAGCCCCGCCGCAACTGCTCCAGCCCAGGTGATGCCAATTAGAGCTAGCGCCTCGATGTCGGCAACGCGGCTGCCAGTCACCACGATGGCACGCGCGACTCGGTAACTCAGCAGTCCCGCCACAGCCGCCGTGACCGTCGCCTTCGCCAACTCGCCCCATTGCAATTCGTTCCACCGAACCAGCTTGCGTTGGTGCAGCAGAATTGCCATGGCCAGGCAATTGGCTGCGATCCCCAGATCGGAGGCGAGCGCAAGTCCCACCGATGAGAAGGCATGGTAGAGCGCGCGGTACATGGGCAGCGATGCGATCGTAATCAGGCTGCTGGCCACCATCGGGGTGAGCGTGTTTCCGGCAGCATAGAAAGCGCGCGCATAAAGTCCTTGCGCCGCCCAGAACACCAGGGACACGGAGAACCAAAAGAAGTAAGTTGCCGTGGCCTGCGAGTCTGAGAACACGAAGTGACCGTGGGGCAGCCGGTATACCAAGTCGATCAGTGGGAGGGCAGCCGCCATCATTAAACTTGTGGCGAGAAGAGCCGCAGCCGCGGTGCGGTAGACCGATCCATTGACCGTGTCAGCAAACTCCTGCATCCGTTTTTCGCCAAACAAACGGGCAAAGAATGGCAGCGAAGCTTGGCCGACAGCTTGTCCGAGGATCGCGATCGGCACCGCCAGCAGGCGCTTGGCGTAGTTAATGTGGCTGATCGCGCCGGCAGAATCGGAGGCAAAGTAACGGAGAATCCAATCGTCGGCGCTGACCAGCGATACGCCGATCATCAAAGGAATCGACATTCGGACCCATTCGCGAAAGGCCGAATTGCGCACGTCAAATGAGACGCGGTAACCAGCACCAACCCGCGCGGCCCCGATTGCGTTGATGAGGAATGGCCCGACGAAAGTGCCTGCCAGCGCTCCATAAGCGAGTGATGCGATTCCGAACGAATGGGAAAGTGTTATGCCGCCCAGAATGATGAACGCGTTATAGATCAAAGGACCCAAGGCCGGAAAAAGAAAAAGTCGGCGTGAGGACAACACCGCGGAAACGACTCCGCCGACGTAGAACAAAATCTGCGCAGGCAGCAGAATGCGAGTAAGACGCACGCAAAGATCAATCTGTTCTGGCTTGAAGTTGTGGAACATGAGCCGCGTGATCTGCGGAGCGAAGATCTCCGACAGAATGACGCCGATCCCCAAAACCAGAGTCATCACGGTAATAATCACGGAGAAAGTTTTTTGCGCATCTTCCTCTCTTTTTTCTGCCAGAAATCGTGTGTAGATGGAAACGAATGTGATGGAAATTGTGCCACCCGCGACCAGGTAAGCCAGGAAGTCAGGAATTTGGAAAGCCGCGATATAAGCGTCTGTCGTTGGGCCAGCGCCAAATGCCCACGCGGTGTAGGCCTCGCGAAGGTAGCCGACAATACGCGAGAGCACCATTGCCGTCATTAACAGCACGGTAGCTGAAAACGCGGTGTGCTGGTGAGATGGCTGGAATAGGCGCAACCATCGGGCTGAGACACTCATCTTGCCGGGTTTAACGTCGCGCGCAGAATTCGCCATCAAAGGGCGATTCTACACGCAGAATCAGGTCGGTCTCGTTACGCGCGATGGTTCGTGCTGATCATTTTCCAGGGACGGTCCAAAACGGAAACGTCGTACGAACCCGAGAAGGTCGTTTGAAGTGTTTTGACACCTGTGGGCGAGCCGCCGGATAATCCGAGACGTGCCGGAATCCACTGTGATCGATCCTTCTTCCTATTCTGCCGTTCTCCGGCGTTCGTTCCGCAGGACTTTTCCTCCGGCGGTGCGTGGCGAAGGTGTTTATCTGTGGGATGCGCGCGACAAACGATATCTCGATTTCTCCGGATCTGCCGCGGTGAATTTCATCGGGCACGGGGTTGTGGAGATCGCGGCGGCGATGGCTGCTCAAGCAAAACAGCTCGAGTTCGTCCACAGCAGCCAGTTCACGACTCCGGTGGCTGAAGAGTATGCGCTGGAGTTGGTCGATTTTGCAGGCAAGAATTTTGAGGGCGGCTGCGTTTACTTTACCTGTGGAGGCTCGGAGTCAGTCGAGACCGCCCTCAAGCTTGCACGTCAGTATCAGGTGGAGATCGGTCAGACCAATCGCTATCAGGCAATCAGCCGGGGGCAGAGCTATCACGGGGCCACGCTGGGTGCGTCGTCGGTATCGGGAAATAAACGACGGCGCGAGATATATCGTCCGATGCTTCGGGAATTCGCTCACGTCGGATTTCCGTATTGCTACCGCTGTGCGTTTGACTGCACCGATAGCTGCCGGAGTTGCGGGCAAGAATATGCTGCGGAGTTGGAGCAGGCGATCGAGGCCGCAAAGGGCGAGGTAGCTGCGTTCATCGTTGAACCAGTCAGCGGAGCGACCTTGGGCGCAGTCGTGCCACCGCCCGGCTATCTACAGAGTGTTGCCGAGATCTGCCGCCGGCATGGAGTTCTCTTGATCGCCGACGAAGTGATGACTGGCATGGGCCGCACCGGACGAAATTTTGCCGTCGAGCATTGGGACGTCGCGCCCGACCTTCTCGTCACCGCCAAAGGGTTATCGAGCGGGTATGCGCCGCTGGGCGCGGTGCTGGTTTCGAAGAGAGTCGCCGACGCAATCGCCGATGGTTCCGGGGCTTTTCTGCACGGGTTCACGTATAACTCGCATCCGATCTCGCTGGCTGCAGGCAGGGCCGTGCTGAGATTTCTGCAGGAGCGAAAACTGGTAGAGGCGGCGGATTCTGATCGGCAAGGCTCGACGGCCGCGACCCTGCGCCAAGCGCTCGAGGGGTTGCGCGATGCAAAGACGGTTGGCGACGTTCGCGGGATTGGATTGCTGTGGGCGGTGGAGTTCGTCGCCGATAAAGCGACAAAGCAGCCGTTCGATTCGGAAGTGAATTTCTCCGGTCGCGTAGCGCAAGCGGCGGTGAAACGAGGAGTGTTGGTTTATCCCATGCAAGGTTGCGTGGACGGAGTCTCTGGCGATCATGTACTGGTTGCGCCGCCAGCGGTAATCACCACCGAGCAAATTGATTGGGCTGTGAAGCTGTTGCGCGAGGCGATTGAAGAAGCTGCTTGTTGACTTGAGCGCTGCGCGATGGAGCGACGGGCCGTCTCGCCCGTCCAGTTTTGTGAACGCCACACGGGCGGGGACGCCCGTGCTCCATTGAAGTTTAGAGCTAATCCACGTGGTTGTGGGCCTGACGTTCGACGGACCAGACATCTTCCGGCTTTTGTTCGAACGGATAAACGTGCACCATCCAGCCGAAGATCTGAGGCATGAATCTGCCTCCTGCAGCATCGCAGGCTTCCTTGGTTGTAATCGAACCGTGCAGGCCGAATTGAGCATTCGGTCCGGCCAGCTCGCTTCTTTTGTCTTCTGGAGGCAGGCACAAGTTCACGTGAGCGTGCCACTGTGCGACGCTGAGCGGGATGCGCGAGTCGAGTTCCTCTTCATCAGTGTTCTTCGGAGCGGTATACATCACGCCGATGAGCTTGTAGCCATCGCCCTGTTTCTCGTAAAGCAACGAAGTGGGATGATCGGGGTTGAAGTGTCTGCCCGCTTCGAAAGCGTACCGGTAGTTTGTGAAGTGGTACTGTTTTTGCGGTCGGTTGGGCATAAAAATCTTGTAGCCATCGGCCAGGGCGACTGTGTAATCCACGTATTTCTCTGCGACTTTGCGGGCAGCCACGACTACCTGGTCGGCTTTTTGCTGATCGCCCGGCTTGAGATCGCGCAGCGCGGTCATCTTCATGTGCGGGCCCATATCCATGTGGCGGCCTTCCATGGATTGCATGGCATGAGCGCTGCCGTCGTTGCTCATCCCCGGCATGTCGTGCATCTCAGAGGGGCTCATGTTGGACATGTCGCTCTTGGGCTCTTGTTGCTGGCCCCAGAGCGGAGAAAATGCAAACATCGCTATCGCAGCAGCAGTCAGGATTGATTTGCTCATAGAATTCCCCACAATGTATTAACCCTGAACCAGACGGATGGTTTCTGCAACAAAAGAGAGTTACTGACGGTTACGGGAGTAATTCGAAAAAGGCTATCGGATCTTCAGGAGGCGACTCTTTGCGATGCGTCCTCTGGCAATCCAAGGGCGAGCAAAGCTTTATTCGCCGCATCGCTTCCTGAGCGGACGCAATCAGGCACGCCAATTCCGCGGTATCCGTTGCCCGCCAGCGCCAGGGCTGGAAGCGACTGTAGCAGGCCGTCGATCCGTTGCAACCGCTCCAAGTGCCCGACTCCGTATTGCGCCATCGCATTCCTCCAGCGATAGACGCGAGTGAAAAGCGGATCAGCCGTCAGCTTGATGATTTGGCCAAGCTCTTTGCGCACGATGCTGACGATCTCTTCATCGGGAGCGTCAAGAATCTTTTCGTTTCTAGCGCCGCCAATGAAGCAGCGAAGCAGGGCGCGGTCGTCTGGAGCGCGGTGGGGAAACTTATTATGGACGAACGTGGCCGCGAGCATGCGTCTGCCCTCGCTGCGAGGCACCAGAAAGCCGAAGCCCGGCGGCAGAGATGCGCGCACGCTGCGATCGTAGCCGAGATTGACCGTGACGGACGAGGTGTATTGGATGCTGCGGAGTTCGGAGGCGAGGCCCTCTTTGGTCGTGCTCAACAGGTCTGCTGCCGCGTGGGCTGGAGTGGCCATAATCACTGCGTCGAATTCATCCGAAGAATAGCCGGCGGAAATCACCCAGCTTCCATTCTCCTGCTGAACACGCTGCACCAGGGTATTGGCGTTGAGTGCAGATGCAGGCAGCCGAGACACTATCGCATCCACCAACTGCTGCATGCCATCTTTCAGCGAAGTGAAAAGCGGTCTTGTTGGAACCTTCGAAGCATGCCCCATCTTTTTACGTGCTGCCAGCATGGCTCGGCCCAGGCTTCCATGCGTGGCTTCCATCTCGGCAAAGCGCGGCAGAACGGCGCGCACGCTGAGTTGGGCGGCTTCGCCACCATACACGCCGGAAAGCAGTGGGTCGGCAAGACGGTCCACCATTTCGGGGCCATAGTGGCGCTCTACAAAGGACGCGACGGTTTCATCCGCATCGGCCTTTCGCGGAGGATGAAACCATTCGCTCGCCATTCGTAATTTCGTGCGCGTGGAAAACAATGGCGACAAAGCCGTCGGCGCGATCTTGGTCGGAACCATGAACATCAGGCCGTCGGGGATCACGACTAACTGGCCGTTCACCAAAATATATGTCTTGCGATCGGCATCGTTGGAGCCGATGAGTTGGTCACCCAATCCGACTTCGCGGCAAAGGCCGCTGGCCCAGGGCTTTTCGGTTAGGAATGAATCGGGGCCGGCTTCGACCAGACAGCCATCCACGCGATCGGTCACCAGCACTCCACCGAGACGCGGACTCGACTCGAACAGGGCGTATTCCAGCGACGCCCCAGCCTGGCAGCGCTTTTCGAGCGCGAAGGCGGCTGACAACCCGGAAATTCCGCCGCCGATGATGGCTATGCGCTTCATTTACAAGTGAGCTGCGATTGCGAGAGCTGCGATCGGGCGACATCGGCAAGCGCTGCTGCCAACAACGGCGACTCATTCAGCGAGTCCGCACGCCACAGCCGCATGCCTTGCTTCTCTGCAAATTCCTTGAAGCCGATGTCGATGTCGTAAAGTACCTCGACGTGGTCGCAGAGAAATCCTACGGGTTGCAGAAATACATTGCGATGCCCTTTTTCTTTTAGGCGGAGAATCGTATCCTCGACTCGCGGACCCAGCCATGCTCCGCCGGACATGCCCTGGCTTTGAAATGCGAAAGTCCAGTCTTCAGGCGCCAGTGCGGCCTCGCGCGCTACCAATGAGGCGGTCTCTTTTGTTTGACTCTCATAGGGATCGCCATCCGCGATAGTGCGCTCGGGCACGCTGTGCGCCGTAAAGATAATCGGAACTTTTTGCTTCTCCGCTTCACGGCAGGCGTGGCCCCATCCGGCACGCAGCTTTTCGGCGAAAGCGCGAACCAACGCTGGTTGATCGTGCCAGGACTCAATGAAATCAACGGTGAAGGAAGGCCGGTTGTCTGCCAGGGCGGCGCGATAAAGACCGACGCTGGTGCGGGAATTCTGCGGCGCCATGCAGATCACAACCGCGTGCTCGATACCATTTTCGACCATGGCGCTAACCGCATCAGCGATGAAGGGTTTCCAGTTGCGCATGCCGACATAAACTGGCATGTCTATTTCGTGCGCCAGAAGTTCTGCCTGCTTCAGCGTCAACTCGGTAAGCGGAGATCGGCCGATTAGAGAGTAACGGTGCCTCACTTCATCCACAACTGGCTGTGGAAGCGGCCGCCCACCGGTTACGCGCAGGAGAAAGTCCGGCACTTGATCGACGGAGTCGGGGCTGCCGTGCGCGAGCAGCAGGACAGCAGTTTTCTTTGAATTGGCCAATTGCTACTCCAATGCTGGGACGTTTTTCGTGGAGTGTTCCTGCACAAATTTCGCCAGCGCTTTCACATTCTCAACCGGAGTTTCCGGCAAAATGCCGTGACCCAGATTGAAAATGTGTCCGGGACGTCCAGCCGCGCGACGCAGAATGTCTTCCGCACGCGACTTCAATTCCTTCCAGTTCGCGAACAGCAGAACAGGATCGAGATTTCCCTGCACCGCACATTCGAAGCCGAGGCTCCGCCAGCCGTCATCGAGCGGAATGCGCCAATCAAGCCCAATCACTTCAGCGCCAGTCTCGCGCATCGAAGGCAAAAGTGTAGCGCTGTCGGTTCCGAAATAAATTATAGGTACGCCGGTTCTTTGCAGAGCCTCCACAAGTTCGGTCGTTCGCGGGAGCACGTAACGGCGATAATCTTCGACACTGAGGCAGCCGACCCAACTATCGAAAACCTGGATGACGTCCGCGCCAGCCCTGACTTGCTCAGCCGCATATTCCGAAACGACCGCGACTAGCTTCCGCATCAACTCATGCCATATCGAGGGCGATGAGTACATCATTTTCTTCGCATGAACATAATTACGCGAGCTCCCGCCTTCAATCATGTAGCTGGCAAGTGTGAACGGCGCGCCACAAAAGCCGATTACGGGCAGACGCTCTCCAAAATGCTTGCACACCAGTCGTATGGCTTGGGAAACGTATCCCAGATCGGCCGCACGGTCAGTGCGCAGGCGGTGTATGTCTTCCTTTGTCCGCACTGGCTGCTCGATTACTGGACCTTCTCCGGCTGAGAAATGGAAAAGCAATCCCATAACCTCCAGAGGCAGCAAGAGGTCAGCAAAAATGATCGCCGCGTCCACCCCGAGAGCCTCTGCGGCAGTGATGGTCACTCCCGCTGCGACTTCCGGCTTCTTACAAATTTCGATCAGCGAATATTGTTTGCGAACGGCGCGGTATTCCGGCATGTAACGGCCAGCTTGACGCATGAACCACACCGGTGTGCGGTCCACCGGTTGCAGCTTGCAAGCCTTGACGAATCGGGATTCAGGCGCGGACATGAGACCTTCCAATGTAGCATTTTCGAGCCGGAGTCGGGGCCTCAGCGAACTCCGCGACGGTCTGCGTTTTAAGGTTTTGATGGGACTTCGCAACCCAATGTCTTAAATCGCAGAGATTTCTGAGAACGGTCGCCGAGGTCGCGGAGATTTGAATGTTGCAGGTTTCCAAAATTGAGACACTGCCATGAATTCACACTTTTGCCCTTCCGAGTAGGGTGCACCAAAAGAGATAACGTCGTTCTCCATGGGAATCGGCCTATGATTCTAGTTGGTAGGAGGTGTGGGCATGGCAGCGAATCAGGTGGTTCTTTATTTCGACAAGCAGGAGGACGCTCTGCTTTTCACCCTGGCTGCCAGTTCGGTCATGTCAGCAGACGGGCCGGTCCACGGCAGCGACGCCGTGGTCAAGGTTGCTGAGGAAATCTGCAAAGCCAGTCGAATCACGACTGAGGGCGTTCTGAATAATAGCGAATTAGTCTGACCACGCTAGTCTGACCAGGGCTGCGGCGTCCGATCCCAGCGGTGTTTTTTCAAGGCGTGAAGCAGTGCCGCGTCAAGCGGCCCGGCGTCACTCATCGCGATGTTTTGCCGGACGTGATCCGGCTTCCTCATTCCCACGATCGTGGTGCTCACGGTTGGGTCCGATAAAATAAACCGCAATGCCGCGTCCGGAAGATTCAGGTTCTTGGGAATCGCTGGCTTCAGTTTCTCCACGCGCGCCAGCGTTTGCTTGAGATTTTCTGGGCTGAAGTATTTGGATCGCCAATCGCTCGCGGGAAACTTGGTTTCCGCCGTCATTCTGCCACCGAGGCTGCCTTCATCGAGCGGCACTCTGGCGATCACACCAATGTTCAACTCCCGGCACACAGGAAACAGTTTGTCCTCCGGAGCCTGATCGAAGATGTTGTAGATCACCTGCACAACGTCTACCAGCCCGGTCCGCATGGCTTTGATGCCGTTCTCCGGTTGCCAGCGATTCAGGCTGAGGCCGAAGAAGCGGATCAGCCCGTCACCCTTTAGCTTTTCGACGGTCTCGCGAAATTCTGCTTCGCCAGTCCAGCTATCGTCCCAAACGTGAAATTGTAGAAGATCAACCGAGTCGGTTCCAAGCTTCTCCCGAATGAGCCTGGCATATTTGAAGACGTGATCAGCGGGGAAGACATCGTGGTACTTATCCTTCGGAGACGCCGGCCATTTGTCGTTCAGCGGCGGAATTTTAGAGGCTGCATACAGGCGCTTGCCGCGATTGGCGGATAAGATTTTGCCCAGCAATGCGTCACTCTTGCCTGCGCCGTAGGCCCAGGCGGTGTCGAAGAAATTGCAGCCGAGGTCGACAGCCAACTGCAGAGCATCGAGCGATTGCTGGTCGTCAGACCCACTCCAACCGCTCATTCCCCAGAGTCCATGCGCGATTTCGCTTACTTCGAAACCAGTTCGGCCAAGTTTGCGATACTTCATGAATCCTCCCGCGGAGATGAAAAACTCGCTATCGGGATTTGACATCCCCGCCCCAAGATTTCTAACATATAGGTTCAGTGTTGAACTGTTCAACAGTGGGGCTGTTCAGGCGCTGCACACCCTAATACCTTGCATCAAACCTCTTATGATTACAGTTAAAGAGCTTACCAAGAGATACGCTCGTAATACTGCGGTCGACCACATTTCATTTCAGGTTGAAAAAGGTCAGATCGTAGGTTTCCTCGGTCCAAACGGGGCTGGGAAGACCACAACCATGCGTATGCTGACGTGCTTTCTGCCGCCCACATCGGGCAGCGCGACGGTCGCGGGCTTCGATGTTTTGGAGCAGCCGCTCGAAGTCAAAAAGCACATTGGCTACCTGCCCGAAACGCCGCCGCTGTATCCCGAGATGGAGACTTCTGAGTACCTGACTTTCGTGGGCAAGCTCAAAGGGCTTTCTGGTGCAGAGTTGCGCAAACGGGTTGACTACGTTTGTGATCGTTGCTCCATCGCGGACGTAAGAAACAAACTGCTGGGCAAACTTTCGAAAGGCTATCGCCAACGTGTAGGTCTGGCTCAGGCCATCATTCACAACCCGGATGTGCTGATTCTCGATGAACCCACAGCCGGTCTCGATCCCAAGCAGATCAACGAGACTCGCGATTTGATCAAGAGTCTGGGCGGCGATCACACCATCATTCTCAGCACCCACATTCTGCCGGAGGTGGAGCAGACCTGTGAGCAGGTGATCATCATCAATAAAGGCAAGTTGGCCGCGACCGACTCGGTACACAATCTGCAAAATCGCGCTCGTGGCGCAGAGTCCGTGCTGGTCGAAGTCAGCGGGCGCAATGGCAGCCTCGATTTCGCGGCCGTGCAGCGGCGGCTGGAACAAGTCGCTGGCGTGAGCCGCATCGTGGTTAAGCTGAGCCAGCAGAACCGTATCAGCTTCGAGATCGAAAGCGGCAAGGGTTTTGTTCGCGGCGATCTGGCGCGGGCGGTCGTGGAGTCCGGCTGGGATCTAAATGAGCTTCGTCCCACCGCTATGAGTCTCGAAGAAATATTCTTGCAACTAACCGGTGGGGAAACAGCTGCAAAAGAAAAGCAAGAAGAAGTCGCAGTCAAGGGGAGACAGTAAATGCGAAATGTTTTGATCATCTGCCGCAAGGAACTCCGCAGCTATTTCGTGTCGCCCATTGCATACCTGCTGCTGACCATGTTTGCATTGATCTTCGGATTCTTTTTTTGGAATTCGCTCGGTTATTTCGTTCTGATGGGCATGGAATCGCAGATGCGCGGCCAGATGATGCCCATGAATCTCAACGAAATCGTCATAAGGCCACTGCTGTCGAATGTCGGTGTGATCGGGCTGTTTTTTATCCCCATGATCACCATGCGCCTGTTCGCGGAGGAGAAACGTAGCGGGACGATTGAACTGCTCGCGACTTCGCCCATCCGGGATGTTGAAATCATCCTCGGAAAATGGCTTGCGGCCCTCAGTTTGTATGCATGCATGCTGCTGGTCGCGGCGGTGAATTTTGCGTTCCTCTTCAAATACGGTAAGCCCGACTGGAAACCGCTGGCCATTGGCTATCTGGGATTGTTGCTGCAGGCGGGCGCATTGCTGGCCATTGGCACATTTATCTCGACGCTGACCAAGAACCAGATCATCGCCGGCGCCGCAACCTTCGGAGTGTGCCTTCTTCTCTGGGTTCTGGAGTGGGTGAGCGGATACGAAACCGCAACCTGGGCTCAAGTGCTCGCCTATATGTCAATCATCACTCACTTCGAATCGTTCGCCAAAGGAGTGCTCGATTCGAAGGATGCCATCTTTTATGTGACGGTGATTTTCCTGGGACTGTTCTTCACGGCTCGTTCCATGGAATCTCTCCGCTGGAGGACGTAAGTGAATACACAGTTGCTCAAAGCCAGACAGACGAAGTACGCGGCTTACGCGGCCGTCTATGTCCTGGTTGTCATAACCGCGGTTGTGATCGTAAATACACTGGCCAATCGTTACGCAAAGTCCTATGACGCAACGTCGAACAAACGCTATAGCCTGTCCGAGCAGACCGCGAAGATCGTCAAGGGGCTGAAAGAGAATACGACCATTCTCTATTTCGATCAGGGGACGCGGTTTCAACACGCGAAAGACCTGCTCGGGGAATACGCTTCGCTTTCACCGAAAATCCATGTTAACTACATCGACCCTGACAAGAATCCGCAGCAAGCTCGCGAAGAAGGCATAAAGAATTACGGAACGGCGCTCGTGCAGATCGGCGACAGAAAAGAAGAAGCCAAGAGCATGACAGAAGAAGGCGTCACCGGAGCGTTGATCCGCGTGCTGAAAAACAAAACGCGCACAGTATGTTTCGTTGCCGGAAGCGGCGAGCATCAGATCGACAACTCCGACCGTGACGGTTATTCCAATTTGAAAGAACTGGTGGGTAAAGACAACTACGATGCGAAGTCGATTGACCTACTGCAAAAAGCGGAAGTCCCCGGCGATTGCACGACGCTGGTAATCGGTGGACCGACTCGAGACTATCAGCAGCCCGAAGTCGATGCCATCAAGAAATACGTCGAAGACGGTGGGCGTGCTCTGTTTATGCTTGATCCGCCACTCAAGATCGGCCGCTCCGAGATCGCGGACAACGATGCGCTCACAAACCTGTTGCAGACCTGGGGCGTAACCATGGATAAAAATCTCATCCTGGACCTCAACCCGATCGGCCAGTTAGCCGGACTTGGCCCGCAGGTAGCTCTCGTCACAAGCTACGAGTCGCAACCGATTGTGAGTGGCATGAAGGGCACGGCGACCGGCTTCCCGCTTTCGCGATCGATCCAGATCAAGAATGGTGATAAGACTACAGTCCAAAAGTTGTTCGACTCTTCAACGACTAGCCTGGCGACGAACAACCTGAATTCTCCGGCAATCGATCCCAACGACCCCAAAAACAAGAAAGGCCCGCTGACGATTGCTGCCGCTGGAACCTACAACACTGGCAAGCAGGATTCGCAAGGCCGGTTCGTGGTAGTGGGCAGTTCGTCATGGGCGGCGAACTCGTTCATCAAGTTCAATGGCAATAGCGATCTGGCTTTGAACACCATCGACTGGTTGGCGTCCGACGAAGATCTGATCTCGATCCGTCCCAAGCAAGAAGAAGATCGCCGCATCACCATGACGAGCGCCCAGATGAATTTGGTTCGGATCACCAGCCAATTCCTGCTGCCGCTGGTGGTGGTTCTTGCCGGCGTGTCCGTGTGGTGGCGGAGGCGGTAGATGAAACTGCGTGGTCTGATCGTCGCTGCCGTCGTCTTAGCCGGGCTCACGGGAACACTGTATTGGTCGAATCATCACAAGCCAGCAGAGGCTACCGAAGCTTCCGCCGACGTGGCGCCCAAGATTCTTGCGGTTAAAGAAGCGGACATTTCCAGGTTCGGCCTCAAGAAGAATGGCGTCGAACAGGTCGCGGCTGAACGCAACAGTGCGGGCCAGTGGCACATTACTTCTCCGACGTCTCTTCCCGCCGATCAGAGTGCGGTTTCCAGCTTGCTCGGTACTTTTTCATCTCTTAACTCCGAACGGTTAATAGAAGAGAAATCTGGCAACCTCGCCTCGTATGGTCTGGACGCGCCGAAGCTTGAATTTGATTTGTCTGAGAAGGACAACAAGACGCAAAAACTCTTGCTGGGAGACGACACTCCAACGGGTAATGGAATCTACGCCAAACTCAACGGCGATCCGCGCGTCTTCATCGTGCCCAGCTATGACAAGACCAGCATTGACAAGACGGCGAACGATCTGCGGGACAAACGCCTGCTAACGCTCGATCCGGATAAAATCATCCAGGTCGACCTGGTTGCCAAGAAGCAGGAGATAGAATTGGGCCGCAACAAGGACGAATGGCAAATCGTCAAGCCCAAGCCGCTGCGTGCGGACGGCTCGCAGGTCGACGACCTCGTTCGCGCTCTCACCGATGCCAAGATGGAGCTCAATGTGCTGGACGATCCGAAGAAAATAGCTTCAGCGTTCGCCTCGGCTGCTCCGGTTGCGATCGCGAAGCTCACGGCTGAGTCCGGAACGCAGGAGCTGCAGGTCCGGAAAAGCAAGGACGATTACTATGCCAAGTCGAGCGCAGTCGAAGGCACTTATAAAGTTGCGAGTACACTCGGCACGGCGCTCGACAAGAACCTGGACGATTTTCGCAACAAAAAGTTGTTTGACCTCGGCTCCAACGATCCCAACAAAATCGAAATTCGCGACGGATCGAAAACTTACTTCTTAACCCGGAGCGGAGAAGATTGGTGGTCAGGCAGCGCGAAAAAGATGGATGCTGGCTCCGTTCAGGACCTCATCGACAAAATTCGCGATCTCTCCGCCAGCAACTTTGTAGATTCCGGGTTTACAACGTCACTGATTGAACTTACCGTCACATCGAACGGCGGCAAGCGCGTCGAGAAGGTAGCGATCTCGAGAGCCGGCGACAATTACGTCGCCAAGCGGGAAAACGAGCCAGCGCTCTACCAGATTGATGCCAAGACAATCGACGACCTGAAAAAATCAGCCGAAGATGTGAAGCCCGCAGCCGCCAAGTGAAGCCGGAATCTCACATCTGTGTCCTCCGTGGTTTCACCATTAGCACTTCAAAGGACACGAATGTACACAAAGGTACGGTCCTCATGCCTGTCGATGGAAACGTAGCATCGGAATCCAAACTGCCCTATGCCCTTTTCGGGCGACTTCATTTTAAGTCCTCCCTGGTGATAATCTGCTAGCGTCCATGAAAAACCTCACACGCCGTCGATTTGGCAAGACTCTGGCCGGCACTGCCGTGGCCGCCTTTGTCAGCGCTTCTTTACCGCGGATCGCATTCGCACAAACGGCCACGCCGGAGTTGCTGCGATTCCCGCCAAACTTTGTTTGGGGCTGCTCGACCGCTGCCTATCAGATTGAAGGCGCGGTGAACGAAGACGGCCGAAAGCCGTCCGTGTGGGACACTTTTTCACACACACCGGGCAAAACGTTTCAGGGGGACACCGGAGATGTCGCCGACGACTCCTACCATCTTTATAAAGAGGACATGAAGCTGCTTAAGAACCTGGGCGTCCGCGGATACCGCTTCTCCATTGCGTGGGCGCGCATCTTTCCTGACGGGACAGGCCAGCCGAACCAAAGAGGTCTCGACTATTATCAGCGCGTGGTTGACGAACTGCTCAAAAACAATATTGCGCCCTACATCACGCTCTTCCACTGGGACCTGCCGCAGGCACTGCCCGGCGGCTGGCAGTCGCGTGACACGTCGAAAGCGTTCGCCGATTACGCGGGGTATGTTTCGAAGAACCTCTCGGATAGGGTGGGCCACTTTTTCACCATCAACGAGTTTACATGCTTCACTGATCTGGGTTACAAAACCGGGAAATTTGCGCCGGGCCTGAAGTTACCGGATGCGCAAGTGAATCAAATTCGCCACCATGCGGTGCTAGCTCACGGCATGGCGGTACAAGCGATTCGCGCCAACGCCAAGTCCGGAACCCAAATCGGCTTGGCGGAAAATGCGAAGGTCTTTGTGCCGGTGATTGAGACTCACGAGCAAATCGCGGCTGCGCGGTTCGCCACTCGTGAGGAGAATGCCCCGTTTCTCACGGCCGTGATGGAAGGCAAGTATACCGACGGTTACTTGCAGCGCGAGGGCGCGAACTCTCCCAAGGTCGAGCCTGGCGACATGAAAATTATCGGCAGCCCGCTCGATTTCGTCGGCCTCAACGTATACACACCAGAATATGTGCGCGCGGATGCGTCCCCGGCCGGTTACGTGGTGGAAAAGCGTCCGTCTTCGTTCCCGCGTATGGCCTCGGACTGGCTGTACATCGGTCCGGAAGTGATCTACTGGGCGGTTCGAAACGTCAGCGAGGTTTGGAAACCCCGGGCGCTTTACGTCACGGAGAACGGTTGTTCGTCGGACGATGTGTTAACCGCCGACGGACGCGTCGAGGACACCGACCGCGTGATGTATCTGCGCAATCACCTCACGCATCTGCATCGCGCAGCTTCGGAAGGCTACCCGATCAAAGGCTACTTCCTGTGGAGCCTGCTCGATAATTTCGAATGGGCCGACGGCTACAGCAAGCGATTCGGTCTTCACTACGTCGACTACAAAACGCAGGTGCGCACACCTAAGCTCAGTGCCGAGTGGTACCGCGACGTAATTTCGCGAAATGCGGTCGCGTGATCCAGCGATTTCACGTCAACAACGCAGAACAACTTCTGGCACCGTGCAATCTTCGGCCCGCCCGGCGCTCCGTCCATTTGTAAAAATCCATTAAAGATAAGTAAATCTTTGTAGTGCCCAGCAACCTCTGTGAGGAGTTCACATCTCATTTGTCTGGGCCATGCAGAGGCGAATCGAACTCGATGCGGCACGAGGCGCGATGCTGGTGTGGATGACGCTGACTCATCTGCCGACGATTATCAGCACTTACTTCAATCAGCCCTTCGGATTCGTATCGGGCGCAGAAGGTTTCATCTTCCTGTCGGCACTGTTTACGGGCCGCATTTACTTTCTCACAGCTGAACGGAATGGCTACCGAGCAATGGCCAAACAACTATGGATGCGTACGGCTCGGCTTTATCTTTATCACGTTGCGTTGCTCGGGGTCGCATTTGTGGTCGTGGCGCATCTTGCCGCTGGTGGCAATCGGCCGGCGTTGCACAACTTGCTCGACTTTTATTTCACCGCACCCAAGCAAGCTCTCATCTACGCCGCGCTGCTGATCTACCGGCCACCGCTGTTGGACATTCTGCCGATGTACATCACGTTCTTGCTGCTCACGCCGGTGATCCTGAAAGCAGTCAGAAGGCCGAACTACTGGAGGCTTATCCTGAGTGCAGGGTTCACCTTTTGGCTGTTGGCGCAGTTTGGACTCCGGCAGATTCTCTACGATTTTGCCACGCGCGTTAGCGGAATTAATATCCCCCTGAGTGCTACAGGCTCATTCGACCTATTCGCGTGGCAATTTATGTGGTTGGTCGGTCTGTATTGCGGCGTCCGCTGGGCGAAGGACGAATTGCCGGTCGCTGAATGGGCCAAACGGATGCTGATACCGGCCCTCGTAATCGTTCCGATTCTGTTTGCTTTGCGGTACTCAGTCGGACGCGGCATAGAACTCGGAATGTTTGAGGTCTCATTCGACAAATGGCATTTGGGAGTGGTGCGAATCATCAATTTCGCAGCCGTTGCTGCATTGCTGATTCGGTTCCAACCCATCATGAAGGCGTTGGCAATTCGGCCCCTTGTACTTATGGGTCAGGCTTCCCTGCAAGTCTTTTGCGCTCATGTATTATTCTGCTTCGTCGGCCTGGCAATCATGGGGGATGCTCCCTTTGTGAACGGTTGGCATGAAGCGATACTGTTGACCATGACGTTGGCGGGGATGCTTCTGACCGCGCGAATCTTCAACAAACAACAAAAGAGCGCGAAGGACTACTCTTTGAGAGACCGGTCGACGGGCAGACCTCTCGCACAATTCGGCGATTGAAAAATGGTTTGTAGTCGTGCGATCCGCGGATCCCATGTTTTCGTTGGCGTCATTCCTGGCCGGCCATCAGGCCGCGAAGGATCTGGCGCGGTTTGGGAGAACGCCTTTAGGGCGCAGTTATAGGCCTGGAGCCAGCTGGCGGCACGAGGTGCGAGATCCTTCACTTGGGCGGAAGCCAGGTTCAGGACGACGTCGTTTGAGATTTCATTTACTGGAAGCCTTAGTCTATTGATGGCTATCGCCGACAGCGTGTGGATTGCGCTGGCGTCGTCAAGCAGGCTTCGAATTCCGTCAACCGAGCAAGCCGGCCAAAAATATAATTGGCGAAAGAGTATAAATAAAGAAAGAAGATGCCGGTGAATGGATTGTTCTTTCAATCGGAGTGAGCATCAGCATCCGAGGAGGTTCTATGGATTGCACGAACCATTTCATTGCCGTGATCGGATTTGTGCTTGTCGGGCTGGGAGCAGTGGCACAACAGTCGTCCACCCCGCCCGCCACGGCCAGTGCGTCCGCCAATGTCAGCACGGTTCGCGGCTGCCTTGACGGTCAGCGCGGGAACTACATCGTAGTCGAGGATAAGACTGGCCTGGTCTATGTTCTGAAGGGTGTGAGTAACAAGCTCGATGCTCAACTGCATCATGAAGTCGAAGTGAAAGGCCGACTGCGGTCTGGGATCATCAAGACGGGCATGAATCCAACGAAATCTGGCAGCAATCCCAGCGATACCGAACACGGGGTTGATGGCGTGCCGCTCGAGGTAACAAATGTGCAGACGGATGTCCGCACCATCTCGAAGCACTGCAAAGCCGCGGATGAGGAGTAACTCGCCGCGCGGATCACGCCGGGTTTCCTGACTCAGCAGTCCTCCGACGGAGAACTGTGTTTGCCGTGACCCAGAATGTCCCTTTGGTAAAGTTATGCAAAGATTGTGAGAATCTCGCTTTCTTGCGCAACTTCCGGTGCATAATCCCATTCATAGATGTAGACAGATCGCTTTGAAAGGAAGATTCCAATGCTCAAACAATACCTGCTCGTTCTCATCGCGATGGGACTGATCTTGATCGCTGCCCCTTTTGTAGCGGCGCAGGATAGCTCGTCCAACGATCAGCAATCCCCGCCCGCGCGCGAGGGCGGTCGCGGACATCACGGCATGCCCGATCCGGCTCAGCGCACCCAGGAATTGACCAAACAACTGAACCTCACCACTGACCAGCAAACCAAAGTGCAGGACATACTCACGTCCGAACATTCCCAAATGCAGAGCCTGCGCCAGGATACTTCGCAATCGCAACAGGATCGCCGCAGCAAGATGATGGACATCCACAAAACTAGCGACACGCAGATCCGAGCGCTCCTCGACTCCACGCAACAAAAGAAGTGGGACGAAATGCAAGCCAAGCGTGAGCAATGGATGAAAAACGGCCGCCAGGGACCTCCCGGCGCCGGTGCCGACCAGCAAGGCCCACCGCCCCAGTAAAAGCTAATCCCGAAAAACCGAAGATCGGTCGTCCTTCGCGCATAACGTTGCGAGTGGACGACCGGCTCTGAAGCAACCCCGTTATCTTTCCTGCCCGCTTGCCGCACGAGACGTATAATCCAAACCATGCGAAAGCTGTGCACGGGGATGGGCCATGCCTGAGTCGATTGACTGGCCGCGGGCGGATCCGCCGCGACGTCGCCGCGGCTTCCTTCTCATTCTCGCCGTACTTCTCGGAATTCTCTTCGCCGCTCGGACCACTCTGTCGTATTACGTGGACGTGCTCTGGTTCGACTCGCTCGGCTACGGCAGCGTGTTCTGGAAAACTCTGAGCCTGCAGTGGGGAATCTTCACGGCTTTTGCCGCGGCAACATTTCTCATTCTGTACGGATCGTTCGCGGCGCTGAAGCGGGCGCATCTTCCGGACTTGCCGAGCGGTCACACGATTTTCATCGGGCAACAGCCAGTGAGATTGCCGGTCGAGCCTGTTCTGCGCTTAATCGCGCTCGCTGTTTCGCTCGCCATTGCGGCTGCAACCGGCGCCGGCATGATGGTCGAATGGCCGACGCTGGCGCTCTTTTGGTACGCGCCTGGCACCGCCGGCGCGGTGGATCCTTTTTTTAGCAAGCCGCTGAACTTCTTTCTATTCACATTGCCCGCCTGGCAGCTGATTGCCAATTGGCTGCTTACGCTCGCTCTCATTACTTGTGCGGTTGCGATTTTGTTCGTCTTCGTCTCGGGTGGAACCAGTGTGCTCGCGCGTCGCCGCAGCTCCATCACGTTGCCCTGGCGCGGATCCTCCATCACATTTGCATTCCTGTTGCTGGTCCTGGCGATGCTGGCGTATCTTGGCCGCTTCGAGCGCTTGTTCGAGGATCACACGATCTTCGCTGGCGTAACTTACACTGACGCGCACGTCACGCTGACCGGGACGCTCGTTGTGTGCGCGGCGCTCGTTGTCGGCGCGGTGATCGCTGCGGTCAACGCCGTGTCGATGCAACGAGGGCGCTGGCTTGTCGCGGCAATCGTTCCCGCCGCAGTGTGTTATTTCGGGGTTCAGATCGTCGGCTGGTACGTCAGCAGCTTTATCGTCAAACCGAACGAGCTGGTTCGGGAGCAACCGTACATCGCCCACAACATCGAGCTAACGCGGCAGGCCTACGGGTTGGATCGGGTCCTGCAACGTGAGTTTCCCGCGGAGACGACGGTCGAAGCAGCAGACCCGGCGAACAATCAGGCGACGCTCCAGAACATCCGGCTGTGGGACTGGCATGCGCTGCAGGACACGCTGCGTCAGATCCAGGAAATCCGCACTTATTATGATTTTCCCGACATCGACATCGATCGCTATGAAATCGATGGCACGACGCGCGAAGTAATGCTGGCTACGCGCGAGTTGAACGTCGACAAGCTCCCCGAAAGCAGCCGCAACTGGATCAACGAAAAGCTGATTTACACCCACGGCTACGGCATCACCATGAACCCAGTCAATGGGTTCACCCCGGAAGGGTTGCCCACCCTTATTCTGAGCAACATGCCGGTCCAGAGCACGGTGCGTGGTTTAAATGTAACGCGACCAGAGGTCTATTTCGGCGAGTTGACGAATACCGACGTTTACGTGAAAACACGGCAAAAAGAATTCAACTATCCGCAAGGCCAGACCAACAACCTGAACTCCTACGAGGGCAATGGCGGCATCCTCCTCGGTGGTTTCCTGCGGCGAATTATTATTGCACTCGACCGCGGCGATCTGGCAAAGCTTCCGTTCAGTGATGACGTGAACCACGATAGCCGGCTGCTGATGCGGCGCAATTTGCGCGAACGCGTAGCCACGTTAGCGCCGTTCCTCACCTTCGATCCCGATCCGTACATCGTGCTCGGCGACGATGGTCGCCTGTCGTGGATTATGGACGGCTTCACAGTGTCAGATAGCTATCCGTACTCGACTCACTATCGCCTCGACAACAGCGCGATTAACTACATGCGAAATAGCGTCAAAGTGGTCATCGACGCCTACGATGGCACGACTACGTTTTATGTGTTTGATCCCGATGATCCGATCATCGCAGCTTATCGCCGCATCTTTCCGAGTCTGTTCAAGGACGCGGCGGCCATGCCGCCGTGGCTTCGCAAGCACGTGCGCTACCCGGAGTTGTTGCTCAAACTGCAGGCGGAAGTCTACGGCCTGTATCACATGACGGATACGGAAGCGTTCTACAACCGTGAGGATTTATGGACGGTCGCTACCGAAGTCGGCATGAGCGAAGGCGGCGAGCAGACGACACAGACGATGGAGCCGAATTTCGTGCTGATGAAATTGCCGGACGAAAGCGGCATGGAGTTCGTGGAGATCCTGCCATTTACGCCCGCGAACCGCAATAATCTGATCGGCTGGATTGCGGGGCGCAGCGATGGCGCACATTACGGTACGTCCGTGGTTTACAACTTTCCCAAGACGAAGCTGGTGGACGGGCCCTTGCAGATCGAGGCTCGAATCGACCAGAACGCGCAGCTTTCCGGACAGTTGACGTTATGGAATCAGCAAGGCTCGCACGTGCGGCGCGGGGCTCTGCTCGTGATTCCGACGGGAAAAGCGTTGTTGTACGCGGAGCCGATTTATCTGCAGGCTGAACGAAGTCCGATGCCCGAGCTGCGTCTGGTCGTGCTCGCCGTGCAAGATCGACTTGCTTACGGACCAACCTTCGAGTCAGCGATGGCGGCCCTTTTTGGCGGAGCGGCCTCGTCATTAAGCGCGACGTCGACGAGCGGTGCAGCAACTCCCGAAGTGGCGAAGAATGCGCCACCATCTGCCGCGTCACCGGAGCCCGCGCAGGATCTCAATGCGCTCATCGCAAAAGCCGCTCAAGACCTTGCCGACTACCAGCGCCTCACGGCAGAAGGTAAGCTCGGCCAGGCTGGCCAGAAGCTTGAAGAGCTGAAGCGCACACTCGACGAACTGAACAAGCGTAAAAAGTAGCCTGGCGAGGAGCGATTCCCGGTTACTCCCCTTCGGTCAATCTCCCTCGGAACTGAATGATTCTGCGGCGATCGCGTTTCGATGGCCGGCCCGCGGGCAATTGTTCGAATTGCTTCATCGCCTTACGCTCTGCTGCCACCTTCAGCCGCAGCTCACGGCTCGCCTCCGTCTCGCGATAAAGGGTTTGCGCAACCAACCCGGGGCCCCGCACTTCGCTGAGAATCAAGACTTCCACTTGAAAGTCGCCACTGTCGTTGGTCACTCGCAACATGTCTCCGACGCGAACCTCGCGCGCAGGCTTAGCGGGCTGCCCGTTGGATTGAATCCTGCCAAGTTCACAGGCACGTGCAGCCAGGCTGCGAGTCTTAAAAAATCTGGCTGCCCACAACCACTTGTCTATCCGCACGCTGGCCATGATCTATCTTATTAGCTCGCTTGCAAAAGCGCTGGTGTGCACTGCAAGCTACTGAACATGCCGGAACTGCCAGATATCGCCGCTTACATTAGCGCGCTTGAACCGAGGATTGTTGGCCAGCCAATCGAGCACATACGATTGTCGAGCCCGTTTCTGCTTCGTACCGTCCAACCATCGCTTACGGATATTGAAGGCCGCATCGTGCGTGAATTGCGGCGCATCGGCAAGCGCATTGCGATTGGGATAGAAGGCGATCTCTGGCTGGTGCTGCACTTGATGATCGCCGGCCGGTTGCATTGGCGTCCGCGGGGAGCAAAGCTCGCCGGACGCAAGAGCCTGGCGGCTTTCGATTTTCCCAACGGTTCTCTCGTGCTCACCGAAGCCGGCACAAAGCATCGCGCATCGCTGTATCTTTTCGCTGGCGAGGAAGCCTTGAAGTCCGTGGACCCTGGCGGAATCGAGGTCTTCAGCAGCAACCTCGACTCGTTTCGCGAAGCACTGACAGCCGAAAACCGCACGCTGAAGAGGGCACTTACCGATCCCCGCATTCTTAGCGGTATTGGCAATGCGTATTCGGACGAGATCCTGCACGCTGCGCAATTGTCTCCGATCACGCTAACCCAAAAGCTAAAGTCGGATGAATGGGATCGGCTGTTCGCTGCGACCCGCAACACGCTTAGTCTCTGGATAGACCGCCTCCGCGCCGAAGCGGAGACCGGCTTTCCGGAAAAAGTGACCGCGTTTCGCAAGCAGATGGCGGTTCACGGTCGCTATGGCGAACCGTGCCCGAGATGCGGCGAGAAGATTCAGCGGATTCGCTATGCCGACAACGAAACTAACTATTGCGCTCGCTGCCAAACCGGCGGAAAAGTTCTCGCGGATCGAAGTTTGTCCCGGCTCTTGCGATCAGACTGGCCGCGTACGCTGGATGAACTCGAAGCTCTTAAACGCCGCTAAAACGGAGGCATGGAAATTGGCAAACTACATCGGCGCAGTTGACCAAGGTACCACGAGTACTCGGTTCATCGTGTTTGACCGTTCGGGGCGGGTTGTGACGATCGCTCAGAAGGAACACGAGCAGATTTACCCCAGACCTGGTTGGGTGGAGCACGACCCAGAGGAAATCTGGCAACGCACACGCGAAGTGATTTCGGAAGCCATGGCGAAGGCGAGCCTTCAGCCCTCAGACCTCGCTGCGATCGGGATCACCAACCAGCGCGAGACCACGGTCGTATGGAACCGCAAGACGGGCAAGCCCGTTGCGAACGCACTTGTCTGGCAGGACACTCGGGTTGCGGACTATGTGAGCGAGCTGGCGAAACTCGGCGGGCAGGACCGTTTTCGCGGCAAAACGGGACTGCCGCTAACCACTTATTTCAGCGGTCTCAAAATCCTCTGGATCCTCGAACAAGTAAAGGGTGTCCGCGAAATGGCCGAGGCGGGCGACGTCATTTTTGGCAACATGGATACTTTTCTGATCTGGCATCTGACAGGCGGCCACAAGGGCGGTGTTCACATCACGGATGTTACCAACGCGAGCCGCACGCAGTTGATGAACATTGAAACTTTGTCGTGGGATGCAGAGATTCTTGAAGCTTTCGGCATCCCGCAAACCATGTTGCCGCGCATCCGCTCGAGCAGTGAAGTCTATGCCCACGTCAATGAGCCCGCGTTGAAGGATGTGGCGATCGCGGGAATTCTGGGAGATCAGCAGGCGGCGCTGGTGGGCCAGACTTGCTTCCGCGCCGGCGAAGCCAAGAACACTTACGGCACCGGGTGTTTCCTCTTGATGAACACTGGCCACCGCATGTTTCACTCCACCTGCGGCCTGCTTACAACCGTGGCTTACAAACTCGGAAACCAACCTGCACATTACGCGCTCGAAGGCAGTATTGCGATCACCGGGGCGCTGGTGCAGTGGATGCGCGACAACCTTGGCCTGATTGAGACCAGTTCCGAAATCGAGTCTCTGGCTCGATCAGTTGCCGACAATGGTGGTGTCTATTTCGTCCCCGCCTTTTCTGGCCTGTATGCGCCTTACTGGAAAGATAACGCGCGCGGTGTCATCGCCGGACTCACTCGCTACGCCAACAAAGGCCATCTTGCGCGCGCTGTGCTCGAAGCCACGGCGTTTCAAACCCGCGATGTGGTTGAGGCCATGCAGAAAGATTCGACCATCAAGCTCGACGTGCTGCGGGCCGACGGCGGCATGGTCGAAAACGAACTCCTCATGCAGTTCCAGGCGGACATTCTCAATTTACCAGTTGTTCGTCCGGTCACGCGTGACGCTACAACAGCATTGGGGGCTGCGTACATGGCTGGTTTGGCCGTCGGCTACTTCAAAGATCTCGATGACTTGCGCTCCAACTGGGCGGTTGATCGTATCTGGAAACCGAATCTAGCTGATGCCAAGCGGGAGGAAATGTACTGCCTGTGGAAGCAGGCAGTGAGCAAGTCATTCGATTGGGTACGCTGATTCAAACAAGAGCCTTTCGCGATATGCCAGATGTCATCGAGTCGTTTTGAAACCGATGCTTCAAGACAAGAGAGCCGCGCATCCTGCCACCAGTAAAGCAATGGCCCACACGAGGTCGAAGTTAAACCAGGTGTTTCGCAATAGCCGAAGTCCGAGCTTTTCGTAGGTTTCAAAAAAAAGCAGCGCGAGAATCCCCGCCACCACTAGCATGCTTACGGTGTGAACCAGCACGGCGAGCACGATAACCGAAGCGCTCAATGGCGGAGCTGCAAGAGCGCTTCCCTCCAGGTTATGGGACATGCCGGACATCGGTTGAGCCAGCAGGACTGGCATAAGCATCAGTCCCGCGCCGTGAGCTGATGCCATGAGGAATGACCACACTAGCAGGTCTTTTCCGCTGGCTCTCATTCCTGCTCCGCGGGGATGGCTTGCCCGGAATATTCGATACGCGCCCAGAGTAAAAAGAATGGTTGCCACGATCCACTTCAGAATATTCATCGGCAGGAAGTGCTGAAAGAAGCGTAAGAGAAGAATCGCGACGGCAACCGCGACTGCATGTCCGAGAGCAATCGGGAGCAGCGCGCCGATCACGGCCGACCGGCGTTTTTCCTGTAAGCCCAGAGCCAGAGCAAACAGCCAACCCATGGCTGGATTCAGACCGTGATAAGCCCCGAGCAGCGCAAGAACTGCCCAAGGCCAAGTGTGGCTCATGGATAACAGTAGAAGTCCGACGATGCGTCCCCGCCCTGCAGCCTGACCTGGTGCCCACGCAGATCGCCGAAGTCAACAAACAATTTCGGATCGAGCTCAATTCCTCCTGAAGGATTCACGTCGAGCTTGACCATCCAGCCGCGAATGCCATCGGGATAAAACTGCTTGTCCCACGAAGCGTACAGAGAGTTGGTGAAATAGACGCGGCGACCGTCGCGGCTGACTTCTACCATCTGCGGACCGCCATTTAAAGCTTCTTTCGGCTTGGCAGGATGAGGCGCGCGTCGTACGATCCCGCCAATATGAACCGAGCCGACCAGCTTGGGCTTGAATGGGTCGGAGACATCGTATTGACGCATTTCTCCCGTGCCCCAGCAGGAGGCGTAGAGAAAACGGTCGTCCACGGAGAGGTTGATGTCGGTGAGCAGTGGAGGCACAGCCTTGAAGCCCTGAAGCAGCGGCGGAAGTTGGCTGGCATCGGCCGGTTCAGCCGGAATCTCAATTACCTTCTTGATTTCCCATTTTCCGTTCGAGGCGCCATTCGCCCGGTGCCACAACCAGATCGAACTGGAAAGATCCGTCAGCGAAGTAACCACTCCCACAAAGCCGTAAGCTTTTGTTGGATCGTGCGCCGGTCGCAGTTCCAGCACCATCTGCTGTTCTGCACCGAGATCCAGAGTTTGAATGTGCCGCCGCTTGCGGAGATCCCAGAAGTGAAGGTGGTGTCCGTACTTGCCGCCCAGGAGTAGCTCTGGATTCACGCCGTTCTCCACCATGTTCGGTGTGCCCCATTCGCTGGTCACGGCGATGTCGTATCCCAGATGCCAGGCGAAGTCGTAGGCAAAGTATTGGGGACCGCGTTCCACCTCCCACCGTCCCAACGGCTCGAAGGTGTAATGATCGAGGGCAAAGATTCCCCCGGGCCCATCGCCGTTGGGCGCGCCGAGAGCGCTTACGTAGATGCCGTCGGGGCCACAGTGCAGGGTGTGGGGGCGGCTGTACCCGGTCCGGTCTGCCACCGTCTGCGGCTCGATTACCTTCACGATCCTTGGTTTTTTCGGGTTCGGTTTGGTGTCGACAATGTGAATCCGCGAAGAGCGCAGACCGGGAACAATCAGATATCGCCGCTCCACATGCGGATGCGAAGCATAGGGACAGAGAGCGGAGCTGCAGGCATTCCAGCCGAAATGGTGCAGTTCGTCTCCCGCATTGGGCATGTCCACTCGACCGACAATCTGGCCGTATTTCTTGGACTTGTCGTCTATGTCGACTACGAGCAGCGCGTCAGGCTGAGTTCCACCGTTTGCATTCAGAGCCGCCACATAAGCCAGCTTTTCAGCGGGCGCCTGGCCGGCGAGTTTGGGAGAAGGATAAAAAGTCGGATCGGCCTTCCACAACATCGGATTGACCTCTTAATTTGGAGTCTTGAGCTCCAACGCACTCACTCCTTCATCTACCAACGTAGTTTCCACAGTTGTCGGATCGAATCGCCGGCGTGACTTCTACGATGTAGATTGCCGGAAATCAGCTGCGTCGAGCCAATTTTGGCGCTTGTCGCTTCCCAAATTACACTAATTTTAATCCGGTCACAAATAGAAGCGCGGCCACGGCCGGGCGCAAAGTCCCCTCGGGAATGCGGCTGGCGATATAGCTCCCCAGCGAAACTCCGGGAATAGATCCCAGCAGAAGGCCCGATACCAGCGGCAAGTTAACATCGCCCAGACGCCAGTGTCCCAGCGCGGCTACACCAACAATGAGCACTCCGTGAAAAACATCGCTGCCGACCAACCGGTTCAACTTTTCGCCGGGAAACATGAGCAAGAGAGTAGTTACGATCAGACTGCCGCTTCCGACTGAAGTCAGGGAAACCAGCACGCCGACAATGAACCCAAGCAGTGGCACTTGCCAACTTTTCAGATTCTCGTCCGTTGCGGACCGAGTGGCGGTCGCCGGAAGCCAACGATGGATGTACGCCTTGAAGATGATTCCCACCGCAACCAGAATCAGCGTTCCACCCAGCAGACGCACGATCAGGTGGTCGACAAAGTCGACGCCTGCATGCTTTTTCAGCGATCCCAACAAGTAGAGGCCGACTAATGCTCCCGGAACGCTTCCGCTCGCCAGCCGCCACACCAGCTTCAAATTCACGTTCTTGTGGCGATAGTGAACCGTCGCGCCTACGACTTTCGTTAGAGCGTTCCAGACTAGATCAGTTCCGACGGCAACGGTTGGTGCTGCCCATCCGGTCCAGAGCAACAGCGGAGTCATCATGGCTCCGCCGCCCATTCCGGTGAGACCAATCAAAAACCCAACCAGCAATCCTATGCCAGCCGCACCCCATGGCATACACGTAACTCCCTGCAGACAATTCTTCAGGCCGCTTTGCCGACGTCCTGAGCGCCTTCTACCTCAATTAGTTTTCCGGAATGCACGTCATACACGAATCCGTAAATTGGAATCGACTTAGGAACGAGTGGATGAGTCCGAATACGTTCGACGTCGTCAATGACAGCCTGGCTTTGATCCCGAATCGTCAGCCACTCGATGAATTCGCCGGCACTCGACCCTGGCCCATGGCCCACGTCGCGGAATCCATTCGGCGTCAATTCGGCCGTCTCCAAACTCGAAGCCAGCAATTCGCGCATGACGTCACCCGAGAAAAACTCCATCCCGCAATTGGTGTGATGAATGACAAAGAATTCCCGCGTCCCCAGCAGCTTGTAGCTGATCACGAGAGAGCGGATGGCGTCGTCACTGGCGCGCCCGCCCGCATTGCGAATTACGTGGGCATCTCCCTCGGCGAGACCGGCATACTTGGCGGGATCGAGCCGGGCATCCATACAGGTGAGAATCGCGAAGCGACGAGCCGGCGGCAAAGCCAACTTCCCTTTCTCTGCGAAACTCGCGCTGTACTTTCGGTTTGCCTCGAGCACTTCCGACAGAATCTGGCTCACGGGAATCTCCTTAGCCCGAATAAGAACGCGGCGCTAGCTAACGCTCCGGCTCCCACCTAACGGTTCACTTCGCAAAGCCGATGTCACAAAACTTATTACGTTCGAGATGCCAACTGACCCGGCAAGGTGTATTCGTTATTGTCGCGGTCAGACGAGTCGCGGGCCTCCAGAGGATCAGCCACGCGGATGCCATGGAACCAGCGCAGAATTACGAGGCCTGCCAGCAACCACCACAGCAACCAAGTCTTTTCAAAAAAATCGATCATGAAAGTGTTTCCTCCCATGGACTAGCCCGCGCGCAGTCAACGTTTCGGACAGAAGCATACCACATAGTCTATTAACATACTATAGATTATTTACGGTGGCCGACGAGCCGCAGACGTTCGGGAAACAGCCTGTTGGAGTTGTCATCGCTTGGTCGGATGGCAAGGTAAGCACGGCTCTGGTGTGATGCATGACAAAACCCATATATGACGACTACGCGGAGTTTCACGGCGTAGCCTCGGAGGGGAGGCGGGTGCAAAAAAGATTACCGCAGTAACCGCGTTGGTGGGGTAGCGAACGCTCGTTATTCAGGGAGTGCCCCTAAACTAAGAAGCGAGTGTATTCTGCGGGACTAAGAATCTCTGAGCCATGGAAACTCGCTGGGGCAAGCGTTTCGGACGATACGAGATCATAGCTGAGCTTGGCCGCGGAGCCATGGGAGTTGTGTACAAGGCTCGCGATCCCAAGATCGACAGGTTTGTCGCTGTCAAAACGATCTCGCTCTCCGGCCAGAATCCAGAGCAGGAGCGCGAATATCGAGAGCGCTTTTTTCATGAGGCTCAGGCGGCCGGTCGTTTGTTGCATCCCGGCATCGTCACCATTTTTGATACTGGAGAGGAGCCGGAAGGCCATGTTGCCTACATTGTTATGGAGTACATCGCCGGTCAATCTCTGGACCGACTGCTTTCTGGCGAAACCAAGAAGCTACCGCTCAACACCGCACTTCTGTTGACTGAGGAACTGGCGGAAGCGCTGGATCACGCCGACGGCCAAGGCGTAGTCCATCGGGACATGAAACCTGCCAACGTCCTCGTGACCAACGAAGGGCGCGCAAAGATCGCGGATTTCGGTATTGCAAAACTGAACCTGGCGAATCTGACGCTGCCGGGCAGGACGCTGGGCACACCGGCTTACATGTCGCCGGAGCAGTTGGAGGGTGAGCAGGTAGACGGGCGCTCCGACCTGTTTTCCTTGGGCGCGATTCTCTACACCATGGTTACCGGCTTCGGACCTTTTCAAGGTAACAGTGCTACCACCGTCTGCTTCAAAGTAGCCAATCGTGATCCCCTACGGGCAACCGCGTTTGATCCCGACCTTCCTCCTGAACTGGATGCCATCATCGCTCGTGCCATGGCAAAGGATCCCGCTGAACGTTATCAGCGTGGATTGGAATTTGCTCTTGATCTCCGTGAGCTGCGAGAACGAGGCTCGACAATCGCCAAAGGTGCCCTCGGTGCATCCCGGTTCTCAAGAGCGGGAGAAGTCGTGGCTCGGTCAGGTGGCGACGTTACAACCGACGTTCCGTCAGCGACCTTCGCTCCGATCGGTTTCTTTGAAAAAGTGGCTCGTGCTGCAAGAACAGGCCGCAGATTTGTCTCACGACGGGTCTTGTCGTGGTGGCGGCTGCCGGTCGTACGCATAGGGGTCGGACTCTCGGTTGCGGCGATCATTCTGACTCTCGTTGCTTATCACAAGAGCCACGCATCGCGAAGTTCAAGCCAGATCGGTACTCCGGCGCCTGCCGTCGCGAGCGAAGAACCGGGTCCGGTTGCCAGTGCGCCCCAAGCCAACCAACCACCCAGTCCCGGGAAGGTGGCCGATTCCAAAACGATTTCCAAAGTGGTTGCGGATTCCACCTTGAACATACGCATTGAACATCGTTTCTCGGCGGCAGATCTTTCGCTGTGGATCGACGACAAGCTGGCTTTGGAACATTCGTTGCGTGGCCAGGCCAAGAAGCATTGGAATCCGTTTCGATTGGATGTCCGGGAAACTGAAACCGTTCCCCTAGCCTCTGGAACGCATCGGCTTCGTGTGCGCGTGCGTTCCATGGCTGATAAATATGAACAGTCTGCAACGATCCTGGGGAGCTTCGCCAAGGGCCGTCAGACAACCTTGCAGATCAACTTTGAAAGGCAGGGGAAAGCGATGCGCTTGGCATTGCGATAATCCGTAGCGGTATTCGTTTGTTTCCACGAGGGGAAACTCCTGGAAGAACACCTGAACCAAGCCGGGTTTCTCCGCTTGGCTGACCGGCGGTAAAGTCGAATCGGTAAACTTCGTGTCTCGGCAGGTGGCTAAAGAAGCGTGATCTCGCCCATGTCGATTGCGACGAGTAAGGGCTCTTTCACAAGCTCGTAATCGCCTTCATACGCGTAGACTCGACGCCTCGTCGGGAGAATTATTCCGTCGACATTACGGTAGTCCGACGCGTAGTTCAGACCGGTGGCGCCGCCAAGAATGTCCACGGTGTAGTCGTGCCGGCGCAGTAGTCCGTCAGGTCCAAAACAGGATATCTGTTCCTTTGAATGGCTCTTCACGCTATCCGGGAAGGTCACTTTCAGGCGTCGCCAGGTTTCGCCCTCAACCTGAATCGACGAAATCTCCTCGGTAAGGAAGCCGTCATGTGTGTACAGGAACGGAGTGTTTAGATAGGTCCATAACGCCTCACCGACGAAGTACGCCACTTGGATGTCGTCCCACGGCGTTTCTCTCTGCTGTCCTTCGAATGACTTCTCTGGGTTATCGCGGGTCTCGATCAGAGTACCGCGGATCGTTTCGATCACAATGCGGTTGGGCTCGAAAACTGCACGCTTGTCCTGGCCGGGAAAGTCGATTGTGACACGTTCGTTCCGCGTCTGTGCAGTCAATACCACGTTCTTTAGAACGTCTCCCTTACCCTTGACAAACCAGATCGCGCCCGTAATCGACGCCGCAACCTTGATCGCATTCACCTTGTTCCAACGGTCGAGACCGCCGTGTGCTTTGACCGCCAAATCCAATAACTCGATCTTCGCCACTTCTTTTGCGCGTCCGGTTTGCTCGACCAGCCCACCCTCTTTGGGATCCAAGACTGCCGCTGCTGCTTTCATAGTGAGTCCCCTCTCAGAAAATGCTCTCCGCGTCCACTGTGTTCATCCGGCAACCTACTCGCTCAGGCGACGAGATTCGACTGCCCTCTCTCAACGTTTCTGTTTGGAACGAGGCGACAGGCCCCTGATATCGTCAGCCTACCAAGCAAGTTTCCGTGAGACTGTATAAAAGAGACCACCTCGCCTAGTTGAAAACGGCGCACCAAAGTCTGAATCATGGGCAGCGATCCGCTGAACGATCGGGTTGCCTTTTATAGTGGAGGGGATCCAAAGCGGGTGCACAATATTCGACGACCAATCCAGAGCCAATCCATCCCGACTCCCACGGGAAAGCCGTTCAATATCTCTCGCATAGTTACGTGGCTTGCTTCAGATGGGGAACAAACGCCATCCAGGAGCGGTCTCTCGCATCAACTTCGAGCCTTGCGCCCGGCTCAGAGAACCGGTATTTTTTGCCCGTCAACGGGCTGACTACAGTCAACGCGGTCTTGCCGGTGTACTGAAAGTGCGCCGATCCCGGATGGACTGCACTTCCTCCCGATGTCGACGTAGTACTGCCTGAATGAACCAATGGGACCGCTGCGTGCAATGGCCTACCGCAGCACATGTTCGTCTTCTTTCTCCTCCACGTAAAAACCACGCGCGACGGGAGGCCGCTCAGCTGTGATGCGCTCCAATAGAATTGCCGCCCCCGAAAGGGCCGGCAAGAGCAACACCTCTTCTTTCCAGTCCTGACCCAGCCACAATGCAAACGGCGCGGCAATCCACAGGCTCAGGCAGTAGAAGCACCCCAACAGTCGTCCCCGGAAACCGTCGACCGATGAGTTGCGAAGCCTGGCAAGAACTTTGCCAGGCCCATTCTCCTGGCTAAGGAGGTGGGTGGTGCGCCACACCGCCAGCGTTCCGAGGATGACAAGGTACACGTGCACGGTCTTTCGGATCACTCCCATCTTCAGGTCATTTCAAGAAATCGCAGAATCCGAAAGAGCGCCAGAGGCAAACCCAATACTTGAGCGGCCGCTCACTTGCGGATTGCTCCTTCCGAGCCAAAAAACCGGCTCCCCACCCCGTACACAAAGCCGGATGAGGAGCCGTCTTGACGCAACCCTTCTAAGTCACGCTCAAGGCCACGGCCGCAAGCGCCTCGGCATCAAGGTCGCTGAAGTGGCTGCTGCCATCCGTGTGCTTGCTATATACGTCAAGTTGAATGGCAAAACTGCACGACGTCGGCGGAGGCGTTGGCGGCGGCGCGAACAGCGTCGAAAGCGACCCATTCGCCGCCGGCGACTCCTGGGGTGGACCAGAGGCCCGGGTCGAGGGCATATCTGTGTCGCCGCCCGAGTCGAAGACTCCGGTGGGCCCGCTCAGCCCACGCTCCCACCACAGCTCGAAGTTCGACATGAAACTGGCTGGCGGAAGTGGATTCGGCGGATCGGGGTCGCTCAGCACAGCGTGATAAGCGCGATAACCCACCTGGAATTCGGCTGACGACGGTCCGCTCAAGAACTGGCATTCCTCTGAGCTGGTGATGCCGTCCAGCGTGAAGCTATCGATCTCGCCGACCACGGGCCGGTTGTCGGCCCAGAACAAGTGCGTCAGAGCCGCTTGTGGTACGTTGGCCGTGCTGCCCGGTCCAGAGGCCGACATCAGTCGGATGAACTGGAACGGCGTTGACTTGTCCCCGGGCTGCAGACCCACTCCCGCAGGAACCAGGCGGTTGCCGGCATTGTCGAAGGTCTCGACCACCAGCAAGAACCTTCCGTTCCCGGGTCCCGGGACCCCAGACGCCGTCGGGTTGAGCGTCGTGGTGTCGAAATACTGATGAAACTGTGCGCTCAGCCAGTCAGCATCGGCGTTATAAGGGATTTGGTATAGTCCCGTCAGAGTTCCCACTGTGTTCGGCCCCAGCGCCTGCGGCACAATGTCGATTTGCGGCAGTCCTCCGACAATAACAGTCACGAATTTCGACCATGCGATGGGATTTGTCAGGATTTGCGTCGGCCCTACTGGATTCCCATTCGTGTCCGCCGGAGCATAGCTCATCCGGTAATAGTAGGCACCCAACGCTTCCATCCCCGGATCGAAATACAGCATGAAATAGAGCGTCTTGCACCACGGTGCATCATTGGAATTAACCAGCCCTCCGCTGGCCGGGATTGGCGCCGCCACGGTGTACGCGCCCGTCTGCGTGAGATCGTTGTTGGCTCCGTCGACCCCCATATAATTGCTGTGCAGGTTGTAGGCCGGCGTGCTGCCGATCTGCTGGAGCGTGACAAAGTCCGTTCCTGGAGGGGGCGGTACGTTTCCGCACGCATTACCCAGAAAAGTGGACAGGTTCGCAATCTGGTCGGCGTTGAAGTACTGATTGGCCGCTGCGCCATCGTAGATGTAGACCCAGACTCCGCTCTGCATCTGCTTCACCTTGTAGAAATAGCTGCGGAAGCAGATCGGGATCGGGAACAAATATTGCTCATAGCAGAACGCAAATGTGCCATCGGGATTCAGAGCCGTTTCGCCCAGCTTCGTCTGGCTACAATGGCACCAGATAGGCCAGAGTTCGGGACGCAACTGGAAATACTGCGCGGCATCCTGGGCGGACATCCCCTTCATGGCCTCGAGATCCTGCGCCAACTCAGTGTTCGGTGTAAAGCGTAAATCCACCTTTCCACCAGCGATGGCGCGGTCCACGCTTTTCGCCAAAGCGCGATTTACGCGCCGTGTCTTCGCTCCAGGTTGAGGGACTGCCGGGAACATCACCGGGTTCGCCGCCAGGAACGCCTCCAACTTTTCGAGGAACGGCGGCACATAGAGCGGCAGGAAGGGGAAACAGCAACAGGTCGATTCCCAAACTTCCACCACGCCATTGCACACCGGCCAGCAACGTTCCCACACGATCGGCCCAATTCCGACGGCGATCGACCGCAACAGCGGCACGCGATCGATGATGAACGGATAGCATTTGTTCACCTTGCCCGACAGACAAATCGTGATGGGCCACCACGGTCTCCACCACAACGTGGGAATGTCGATACTCTGAGTTTTCTTCCAGAACGGAAGCTGGTCGGCAACTCGCAGGGTCACCAGCAACTTGGGATCCAACGTCTTCGTGTCCGCGACGTCGGGACCAAGCGTGACCGTTGCCCCTAACTTGGATTCGGGGCCTAAGTCCAATTTTCCATCCTTCAGCGATGCGATCTTGGTGGCCTGCCCCCGAGCGTCGACGCTATAGGCAGCAATGTTTGGTGTTTGCTCGTTGGGCTCAGCGCCTAGGAACTTCACAGCAAGCTGCATGATGTCCTCCTCAGACACGTGGTTTGCGGAACGATTGGAGACAAAAACAAAAGCGCTGGGGAAGGGCAGATAATGCCGGTTCCGAACCGCATTATGTCCGGCTCCTGGGAAAACGTTTCAGCCCGAATCCATAGTGCGCCGGACTCGTCAGCGGACCGTGCTCCGACCTGAGCGCCAGCACCGACGTGTACAGCTATCTGTTTGGTCCGCGAGTTTCTGTGAGTGTGGGGAAAGTTCGGCCGTTCGCGGAAGCGTTGTTTGGGGCGGGCCATATCACGGAGAGTGCGTCAGGTTCTCTAATTCGAATACGTCGTTTGCTTATGCAGTAGGCGGCGGCATTGACTATCACTTGATCCCTCTCATCAGTTGGTGCGTGGAGGGAGACTTGCTACAAACTCGTTTTTTCAGCAGCACGCAGAACAACGTTCGAATCTCGACCGGGGTTGTGATTCATTTCTAGAGAAAACTAGAGCTGGGATTGGTGACCGAACCGGTTAGACCACGGTTTCAAATTGAATCGGCGCGACGGGGCGCTTGCCGCATTTTTCAAGAATGTCCGGCACTTCAAACAGCGCTCGATTCGAATACGTGCTGACACTACGGCGGAGTTGATTGAAAGTCGCACTCTGGAGCAAGCGCTGAACCGTGGGTGCGATTTCTCGAAAGCTGGATACGACGATTCCAAATCCCTTTTCTGTCAGCCATTCCGCGTTGTAGCGTTCTTGCGGCAGCGTCTTTGCATTGCATTCCACAATCACAGGCAAGTGGAACTGCAGTGCTTCGCTGATGGAGCCGGGTCCGGGTTTCCCAATGAAGAAGTCGGCCAATGCCATGTAGGATTCCACGTTCTCGGTGAACCCTTGAACCGCGATGGGCTTTTTGGTTTTCAAACCCCTGAGCTGAGTGGCAAGCTCCTGATTATGTCCGCAAAGCATGATCAACTGGACTCCGCTGTTGCTCTGGTCAAGTTTCTTGGCAATGTCGAGCATGACTCGAGGCCCGTGGCCTCCGAACAGCACAATTCCCGTTGGACATTCGGGTTCAAGACCCAGCCGCTTGCGCTCAAGAACGCGATTCACCGCAGTCTTCTGATAAAACTTCGGCTTCAAAACCATTCCTGATGTTTCAAAGATGTTATCTAAAGAGTGGCCCATGGCCAGGGCTTGCTGCTTAGCTCGTTCGGTAGCGACGACAATGTATTCAGACTCTTTTTCCATCCAGAAGTGGGGCGGGTAATCCGCGAGATCCGTTAGCAGAGTAACAAACGGAATTTTGTCCGGCCCTTGAAGGCTCTCAGCCAGAGCCCGATTGAAGTGCGGAATTACCGAGAGCACCAGGTCTGCCGGATGTTGCGCCCAATACGCTCGCAAAGCCTTCACGACCCAAGGATGAGCGACACGAATTGTTGCCAGCAGAAGCACGAGCAGTTGCGGCGTGAACCGCGTCCAGCCTTTTCGCAGAATTAGATTATAGGTGTCTTCGACGTGGAGCCCGGTGACTTTGTGAAGCACATCCAGCGGGCCAAGCAAATCTTGAATGTTGAGAAGACTGACGTCCCAGGGCCGGTCTTGAACTGCGAGCGTGGCCTTGAGAGCGTCGGCTGTACTGCGGTGTCCTCCACCGGCGTGGTGGAAAACGATCGTCAGTTTGTGCAAGCATCTCCTGACCTGGCGTCGCCGGAGCGAGCGGCGTCAGCCACTGATATTTTCATATTCTGCATCTTCGGGCAGTGCGGGCTCAAGTGCAAGTTCAGAATCAGTTTCGGATTGTTCTTCGCTGGAATGATGATCCTCAGGTCGCTCATGGTATTCATGAATTCGCGCCCCTGAGGAGTCGATGGTGATGTACGTGAGCCTTTCGTCGACCCATCCGCCAGAGTTGTAATAATGGATTCCGTCTTTCTCCTGGTGCGTGGCCTCGTGGGTATGGCCGCAGAAAATTCGGTCCGCCTTGTGCAGGCGGGCGTGAAACAGCGCTCCTGACGCCACTTTGTGCGACATGCGCAACCAGCTAGTATTGATGCGGTCAATGAAGCGGGCCACAGGCTTGCCCTTAACGTCAAGCCTTTGCAACATCAGATAGAACAAGGTTCCGAAATAATTGAGACGAACGTTATTGGCCAGGAGCCGGTCAAACTGATGACCATGAATAGCCAGGTGACGCATACCCGCGTATTCCCACTCGTACTCTTGATACACGCGCACTCCAACCAAGTGCGACATAATATCGGCGAGGCCCTGGTCGTGATTTCCTTCAACCCAAACTACTTCGAGGGCGCGTTTAGGATTGGAGAGCTTGCGGATGTATCCCAGAAATTTCCAATGTTCCTTGGTCAGCCTGCGGAAATTGAGGTCTGCGAAGATGTCGCCCAGCAAAATCAGCCGCCGAAAGCGGTTTTGCTTCAGCACGCAAGTGGCCTCGCGCGCGCGGCTAGTGTCCGATCCCAGATGGACGTCGGAAAGGATCAGCGTATCGTAGAGGGGCGGATCCATACCTTATTTCTAGCCCGGGAATGTTACGGGACGATGAAATAAAGGTAACAATGCGGTAAACATGTATCCCCTAAGGTAACAACCGTATGGTCGCCGTATGACTAGGAATGGCGTGATTAACTGGTGCTTGCCCGGTTGGTGATCTCTAGTGTCTGGCTATTTCTGCGGTACGTATTCCTTGGGTGGGGCAGCGCCTTCGCCGAAGAAATACTGCTCCATCTGCTTGACGATGGCTTCCTGATCTTCGCGGCGAGCCGGATTCAGACGATACTCGTTCAGTAGCATCTTGCAGAATTCCGTCCAGCCTTGCCACGCTTGCTGCGAGACGTTTTCGTAAATCTTCTTGCCGAATTCCGTGTCAAAGGGTGGTTCATCCAAACCGGGAAGCTCCTTGTGCAACTTGACACAGAAAACCCTGTGCTCAGCCATATTTCTCCTCACACTCCATCTGAAAAATTATCTCATACCGGGACCAGCAGGCCTCCGGCTTCGGGCTTTAGGCATTACTCGACGAAGACCACCAGAATTCGTCCATCCGATTTATAACCGTCACCCGTGGCATTCTTCGCGTCCTGCACAGGATTGGGCGGGAGATAGTAAGACATGGTTTTCACTTTGCCTCCCTTTTGCAGACTAGCGCCGATATTTTCTCTTTCGCCATCGACGTTGGGATCAATCTTGTGCGTGACGCTGCCATTGCGCTTGTCCTTGGCAAATCCGATGTCATGCGTTCCAGCGCCCACCCACACCGTTTGTCCGTTCCACATAAATGGCGCCTTCCACAAACGGAAGTGATGCCGGCTCGCGACCATGGCGATGGGTTCAGCCTGCTCATACCCGAAATCCTGGGGCCGGTTAAACAGATAGAGCGTGCTCATCGGCATTGCCAGGTAATCTTTGTTTTCGTAAGTCGTCATCGCCGCTTGGAGAACTGCCCTCTTGTCGTCGGTGTCGGCCACGTGGAAGTTGGCTGCGTCGAGCGCGCTCTGCACTTGCTTCTCGGAGCCGATGAGAACAAAGTTCACCATGTCACCGAGATTCTTGAACTGGTCATTGACGCGGCGCGGCAGACCATCGATGTCCTTCCGAAGGCCCGCATCCAAAGGCGTGTTAGAGATTTTCAGAGCTGGAGTCGCAGTCGCCGAACCAGGCTCTTGAATGCCTAACTGCCCTGCCAGAAAGATTCCGGCAGCAGTCACCAATTGTTGCTTGAGAACATCTCCACGGCTTGATGCTGGTTGCGCCTGGCGATTGACTTTGACTTCAAAGTTTCCTTTACAAGGCGGCTTGTCCGCGGCGTTGATCCCAAGAAACAAGTGGCCGGCAGCGTCGACCGTCACTTCCTTGCTGCTCCCAATCAGAACCGGAATCCCCTGCGTCTGCAGTTTGGCAATTAGCGCTCCTGGAAGCGCATCAGCCACGGGAAGACCCTGGGTGGAAGCGCCGCTCGCGCCCTGCGGATCACACTTGCCGCTGGCCGTAATGTTGAGGACATCGCCAGTTTGAAGATCGACGCCCGTGTCGGTCCAGGACTGAGTAGTTGAAATGTTAAAGGAGTAATCGTTACCAGTTGTGGAAGCAATCTGCGCCATGCCTTGGCACGCACTGATCGACGCGATTGCCACAACGTTGAGCGCCCAAATCCAGCGCTTCATCAGCCACCCCCACGAAAGAATCCGGACCTGACGAAGGCCCGATTTTTATTACATTATGCACCAGCGAGATTGCACTTTGCACAAGTAGGGATCGTCAGCTGTTTTATCCGCATTGCCCCGTGCCGTGGCACTTTCGCCGCAAGGACGAGCAGTTGCCAGGTTCGGCCAGCTTGCCGTCGGGTCCGATACAAGCTTGCGTGTGGATGCACCAGAACAGCCCTTCATTCGAGGGGGGAACGGTTGGGTCGGCCTCGGCGAGGATGAATTGCGCCTTCCAGCGCAGGGATGGGCAGAGGTCGGGATGATTAGTGTTGAAGCGATCGGATTCCGGTAGCGGCGATTGTCTGATCACGCGGCGCCTCCCGAAGCGGCTTTCATAATAGCCCGTTTGACCGCTACTTTTGCAAGTTGCACTTTGTAGGCATTGTGGCTCAACGGCGTCGCCTTCTGCAGGGCTGCGTCACTGGCGGCTTTCGCAGCGTCCTCGGACACATCCTTCCCTGTCAGTGCACGCTCGGCCTCCGCCGAGCGCCATGGAATGGGCGCCACGTATCCAATCACGACCCGCGCCGATTGGACTGAGGAACCGTTCATGACGAGCGCCACGCTGGCCACGGCTAGGGGCCAATCAAACGCCTGCTTCTGTCGAATCTCGTAGTGAGCGACCTTCATTCCAACCGGCGGAGGCAAGATTACTTCCGCAACGATCTCGTTCGGCTTGAGGTCGTGCTCGCGCTCGGTTTCGGTTTTTGGGATCACATAAAACCGCTCCAATGGAAGTTCGCGCGATCCCTTGGATCCGACCAGCCGTATCGACGCGCCATACGCGATCAGCACGGGAACTATCGTAGAAGGACTCACAAACTTAGCCGGGCCGCCGTTGCCAAGGATCGCGTGATATCGATTCTCACCTGCAGCCACCAATTCTTTTCCTGACTCATCCTTGGGAAGCAGCCCGAAGCCACCGCGAAAATACCAGCAGCGCGGGCGCTGGCAGAGATTGCCGCCCAGCGTGGCCATGTTGCGAATCTGCGGGCTGGCAGCGTCGTTGAGTGCCTCGGCTAATGCGGGATAGCCCTTGACCACATGCACATTGTCAGCCAGGTCGCCCAGCGTGGTGAGGGTGCCGATGCGAAGTCCCTGCGACGAGGCCGTAACGCCATTCATCTCCTTGATCTGCTTAATATTCACCAGCCGCTTGGGATGCACGACGTCGTCCTTCATCAAGGCCAGCAAGTCAGTACCGCCAGCGAGGACTTCAGCCTGCCCCCATGCGGTTCCTAACAGTCCCACAGCTTGTTCTTTGGTGGTCGGACTCGTGTATTCAAACGGTCGCATTATGCACCTGCCTTCTGAGCCAGCTCTTTTTGGCTGAGTGCCGCGAGCACTTTGTCGGGCGTGATCGGCAAAAACGAAACCCGCGCGCCGATCGCATTTGCCACCGCATTCGCAATCGCGGCTCCCGGGGAAATCACCGGCGGCTCTCCCAATCCGATTACACCGCGCTCGTCATAACCCTTGCCTGTCATCATATGAACCACGAGCTCGGGAATGTCATTCAGCCCGGCGAGCCGATAAAACTCCATATTCGGATTGAGCATGCGGCCAGTCGCCTGGTCCATCACTTTTTCCTCGAACAGCGCATAGCTGATGCCCATGACAAGCGCGCCGTAGCAACTGCTCTCGGCGGTTTTGAGGTCGATGATCAAACCGCAATCCTGCACCGTCACCATTTTCTTTACTTTTACGATGCCCGTCTCGATATCGACTTCCACGTCGGCCATGCCTACCCCGCCGACGCCGCTGTTAGTAAGGTCGGGCTGATTCTTGCTGGCGACCTGATCGTTGTGTCCGCGGGCAGTCACTGGCATTGCACCGATCTTCGAACAAGCTTGTTTCCAGTTCAGTGATCGGCTTGGATCACTCTTTACCCGTACTGTGCTGTTCACGCATTCGAGATCGCCAGGCTGCGCATTAAGCGCCGGGGCGACTTTGGCGAACAGCGCTTCGCGCGCATCCACAGCGGCGCGCCGAGTAGAAGAACTTACTCCGCCCGGAGTAGTCGAACCGCCGGAACCGCCGGATGGAGGATAGAGCGTGTCACCGATGTAAAGATTGATGGCTTCGATCGGAATGCCCAGCGTCTCCGCCGCGACGATGACGATCGTGGTCCGAGTGCCGGTGCCGATGTCCTGCGTTCCCATCTTTATATCGACCGAGCCATCGGGATGGATAGTCAGATCGCAATCGCTGGCGTGACCGCGTCCGCCCCAGGTGTGAATCGAGAGCCCGAGGCCGCGAGCCACGGTTCCCGAAACGTTCTGACCGCGCGGACGCCACTTTTCTTTCCAGCCCATCAGGTCGGCGGCGATTGCCAGTTCCTCGCGATAGACATCGCGACGCGGTCCGGTAATATCGAGGTTCTTCAGCCAAAGATCCAGAGGATCCATGTTAAGTTTGGCTGCGAGATCATCCACCGCGCCCATCGTGATTACAGCCGCCTGCGGATGGTTGGGAGCACGCCACGCGCGGGCAGGACCGATGTTATTGCGAATGGCAGTGTGTTCCTTATGTTGGTTGGGGATGCTGAAGACGTACGGAATGGGCGGCATTCCGCCGCCGCCCGGACCTCCGGTTCCCCAGGACTGCGACTGCCATCCAATGATGGTACCGTCTTTTGTCGCAGCCACTTTCACGCGAGCATACGCTGAAGGCCGCGCCCCAGCGACTTTCAACTCCGCGTCGCGCTCTAGCATCATTCGAACCGGCCGACCGCCTGCTTTCTTCGAAAGCCGGGCAGCGGCTATGTCCCAGCGATCGGCGGCAAACTTACTGCCGAAGCCACCGCCCATGTTGTCCTGGTGAATTCGAATGTTGGCCGCAGAAATCCCGAGCGGCTCCGCCATTTGCGCGGGGATGCCAGAAACATTCTGCGTAGAGATGTGGGTGAACAGATGGTCCTTGTCACTCCACTCCGAAACAGAACCGTGAGGTTCAAGGCAACAGTGGACGATGACCGGGGAGCCGTAGAGACCTTCAGAAACGACCGCAGCCTCGGCAAACGCTTTGTCGGGATCTCCGCTGGTTTGTGCCGCGGTTTTCTGGTAGGCGGAATGGCCGCCACCTTTGCCCGCGTGATATTCAGCTTTCTGGATCGCTGCAAGAACTGCGTCGGACGCGCCCTCGCCCTTCATGTCGTTCAAGAAGTCCTCATCGACTTTGAAAGTGACACCGTGGTCTTGAAGATATTTGACCAACTGCGCGTCGGGAGTTTGATTGCTGATGGCGTCATCAATGTCGTCTTCGCTCATCGGGCCGGCTGCTTCGCCCGCGCCAGCGGGCGGCTCGGCGTCGCTGACTAGGTAGGACATGGGTTGATAGCTCACCTTGATCAACCGGACCGCATCTTCTGCCGTGGATTCGTCGACAGCGGCGACGGCCACGATCTCATCTCCCGCCCATTGCGCGGTGGTGCCTGCTTTCTGAATGATCTCGACGGCCTTCACACCCGGCATCTTCTCCGCTGCGCTGATGTCGATGCTTACGATCTTCGCTTTGGCATAGGGCGCGCGTAGAATCTTGCCGAAGAGCATATTCGCGCCACGATAGTCGTAGGTGTACTTGGCGCGGCCGGAAACTTTGAAGGGCGCATCCACGCGTGAAATGCGCTTGCCGATCAGAGTGCGATGTTCAGCGTCAGGCCAATTGTAGTCCGGCATGGCTCACGCTCCTTTCTGCGCCATCTGCGCAATTGCCAGATGGATTCCGTGATAAGTGCCGCATCGGCAAACATTCCCGCTGAGGCCGCGGCGAATTTCTTCCGGACTTGCATTCGGGTTCTTATCCAAGGCCGCCTTGAAGGCCACGACGAATCCGGAGGTGCAGAAGCCGCACTGCGACGCGTCGTTGTCGACGAATGCCTGCTGGATAGGGTCAAGGTTTTCGCCTTGCATCAAGGCCTCGACCGTGCTGATCGCCTTGCCCTGCGCTTCAATTGCGAGAACTGAGCAAGCGTAGACCGGCTTGTTGTCCAGGGTTACCGTGCAGGCGCCGCACTCACCACGATCGCACACGCGCTTGGCACCGGTGATCTCGAGCTGGTCGCGGAGGGCGTCAAGCAAAGTGACGCGCGGCTCAATCTGTAGAGTATGTTTCTGGCCATTGATAGTAAGTTCGACGGGAACTTTTCCGGGGCCATAGACCTTTACCGGCACGCCTGCCGCGTGCACCACTTTGGTTCCGAGAATCGGAACAGCGGCGGCAGAAATAGTAGAAATCTTCAGGAAGTCGCGGCGGGAAACGCCAGAGCTGTCGTCAACTTTTTCTTTAGTCTCGTGGGCGTGCGGATCGTGGTTGGTTGGATCGTCTCGCATTCGTAATCTCCGAGCGGTGTTCGTAGTCCGATAGAAGAGTTAGACAAGATGAGACTGTTTCGGTTAGCGGAGTTAGATGGTGATCTGTGCTATCAGTTTGCCTCGTTGCAGTTAAACAATTATATAACCGCAACAAGATGCTTTGCTCCTGCCGCGAATTGTGGAAGGCAGCCCACCTCAGACTGCTTCCCGTGAAAAGGTTCTTACCAGCTGACGACTGCAACTCTCAATTGCTTACCGACTCTTAAAGCCAATTTCTTCGGTGGCGGGGGAGTGAGTACAATTCGCGGCTCGTTGATGACCTCGTTGTCGATCCTTACTGAGCCTTGTTTTAGCTTCCGAGCTCCATCGGTTGCAGAGGCAGCTAACCCGCATTTAACTAGAAGCCGATCCAACCTTAACAGGGCTCGGGAGTTGGCATCGATGGATCCACCCATTTCCTCAACGCTGACCGTTACTTCCTCCACATCCTCTGGTACCTCATCCTTCTGAAACTGCTTTCCCCAATCCTCTCCGGCTTTTGCCGCAGCATCCGCGGAATGGAAGTCGGCCACGATGCGGCGGGCGAGATCTTTCTTCGCCTGCATTGGATGCGCCTCGCGCTTCATCTTCTCGATCTCATCCAGCGACACATCTGTCAGCAGCTCGTAGTAGCGCCACATGATTTCGTCGGAGATCGACATAATCTTTCCGTACATTTCGAGCGGGGGCTCGTGGATGCCGATTGCATTGCCCAGCGACTTTGACATCTTCTGGACGCCGTCAAGACCCTCGAGAATCGGCGTGGTGAGCACGACTTGTGGCTCCTGCCCGTAAGCCCTCTGCAATTCGCGCCCAACCAGTAAATTAAATTTCTGATCCGTTCCGCCCAGTTCTACATCGGCTTCAAGCGCTACCGAGTCGTAGCCCTGAGCCAGCGGATAGAGCAATTCGTGTACGGCGATCGGCTTTTCTTCAAGGAAACGCTTGTGAAAGTCCTCGCGCTCGAGCATCTGGGAAACTGTGTACTTGGCTGCCAGCCGGATAAAGTCATCGGCGGTAAATTTCGAAAACCAGCGGCGGTTGAAATCGATCACCGTCTTCTGCGGATCGAGAATCTTGAAGACTTGGGCTTTGTAGGTTTCCGCGTTCTGCTCAATCTGCTCCCGCGAAAGCGGCGGACGCGTGGCCGATCGCCCAGTCGGATCGCCAATCATTCCGGTGAAATCGCCGATTAAGAAAATAACCGTGTGACCGAGGTCCTGAAAGTGTTTGAGCTTGCGGAGCACTACTGTATGTCCCAAATGCAAGTCTGGCGCGGTAGGATCCATGCCGAGCTTCACGCGCAGGGGCTTGCCAGTGGTGCGGGATTTTTCCAGCTTGGAACGCAGCTCGGTCTCGCGAATGATCTCCGCGCTGCCCTTTCTTATGTAGGCTAGCTGCTCGTCAACCGGTGCGAAGTTTCGCATGGACTTTCGATTATAAGCAATGTGCGTTCTCTGCCGAGCATTGTGCGCTTATCGGGCAATCGCTTTCAATCGCCTGCCTGCAATCTCGAACTTCCCTTGTAGAACAATGTTGATCGCCTCGGAATAAGCGATATGCTCCTGCTCAAGGATGCGGGCGGCGAGGCTGGGTTCGTCGTCGGTGTCGAGTACCGGGACGGCCTTCTGCAGAATGATGGGGCCGTGGTCGAGTTCTTCGTCGACGAAGTGGACAGTACACCCGGTAACCTTCACGCCGTAGGCGAAGGCTTGTTCCTGAGCCTCAAGTCCGGGAAAAGCCGGCAGCAGAGACGGATGAATGTTGAGAATGCGCCGGGGAAACTGTTGCACGAACCACGGCGAGAGCAGCCGCATGTATCCCGCAAGGCAGACCAAGTCAACTTTGTGATCCTTCAGAGCAGCTACTACCTCGCGATCATGGTCGGCGCGAGCTTTGTTCTTGGACGGAATTACTAGCGCGGAAAGCCCGAGACGGCGGGCGGTTTCAATCCCGGGCGCATCTGTTCGATTGGAAATAACTACGGCGATGCGAGCATCGGGAATGCCCCCAGCCGCGACATTTCTGGCGATGGCCTCGAAGTTCGAACCGCGTCCGGAGAGCAGGATGCCGAGATTCTTCATGAGATATCTAAGCCGCGAGCCATCAGCGTGCGGCAAGCGTTCATCATAATTCAACTTGCACGCCGGCTCGCCGGTTTGCTACCGTCCCGAGTGGTCCGATATAGTTTTAAAGGCATGTACAAAGACTTCCACGCGATGGACCGCTGGACCCGGAAGGAAGTGCACTGCATTTATCAGGCGCTGATCGTGGCCATTGCGACCCGGCACGCCGATGCCGTGGACATCAAGTTTCTGGTCGACGGTCGTCCCGTCTGGATTGCACTGCCCCATCCCGCGTGGGTGGAATACGAGAAGCGCACCGGGAAATTGATTACCGACCCGCTCGCCGTGGAGATTGCCGGGCACTATCTCAAGTACGCGCTGGAATCGGGCGAAGGCATGGATCGCGAAATGTTTTCGCTGACCGTCGGACAGACGCTTGAGCATCTGGATGCGGCGGTGGAAGAGAAAGTTGGTTCTCAGCCCGTCGGGTAGCGCACACGACACGCCTTCCATTCTCGTCGCAAGGATTCCGCGCGTGATCCTGCAATCCGCAGCTCGCAACAGGGAGATATACGATGGCCAGTACCACGATAGACGTTGAAACAGCCGCCCACGACCATAGGCATCCTAAACTGGCGCGGTGGGTTGAAGAAGTTGCGAAGTTGTGCAAACCCGATCGGGTGCACTGGTGCGATGGCTCGCCGGAAGAGTATCAGGCGATGCTGCGATTGATGATCCTCACCGGAACGGCTATCCCTCTGGACCCGGCGAAGCGCCCCAACAGCGTGCTGGTTCGGTCGGATCCGGCAGACGTAGCCCGCGTCGAAGATCGAACGTTCATCTGCTCGCGAACCAAAGAAGACGCCGGCCCGACCAATAACTGGGAAGACCCTGCGAAGATGAAGCTGAAGCTCACCGGGCTCTTCACCGGCTCCATGGTAGGCCGCACCATGTACGTGGTTCCCTACAGCATGGGTCCGATCGGATCGCCCATCGCGAAGATTGGGGTTGAGATCACAGATTCCGCCTACGTGGTGGCGAGCATGCATCTCATGTCGCGCGTGGGCAGCCGGGTGCTTGCGGCTCTCGGCGAAGACGCCGATTTTGTGCGCGGACTGCACTCGGTTGGCTTTCCGCTCAGCCCCGCTCAGCCAGACGCGACCTGGCGCTGCAATGCCGAGCACAAGTACATCTGTCATTTTCCAGAAACGCGTGAGATCTGGTCCTATGGCTCCGGCTACGGCGGCAATGCATTGCTGGGTAAGAAGTGCCACGCGCTGCGCATTGCGTCCGTGCAGGCGCGCGACGAGGGTTGGATGGCCGAGCACATGCTCATCCTCAAGCTGATCAGCCCGTCGGGACAAGCCAAGTACATGACTGGCGCATTTCCCTCGGCTTGCGGCAAGACCAACCTGTCGATGCTGATCCCGACCATCCCCGGTTGGAAGGTCGAGACTATCGGAGATGATATCGCGTGGATGAAATTCGGCGCCGATGGCCGGCTCTACGCCATCAATCCCGAGTTCGGTTTTTTTGGCGTCGCGCCGGGCACCGGCGTCAAATCGAATCCCAACGCCATGCTGACCGTGGCGCACGATTCTATCTTTACTAATTGCGCAATGACCCTCGACGGCGACGTGTGGTGGGAGGGCATGACCGATAAAAAGCCGGCCGAGTTGGTTGACTGGCTGCGTCGGCCATGGACGCCAGATTCGGAGCGCAAGGCGGCCCATCCGAATGCGCGGTTTACGGCTGCTGCTAAGCAGTGTCCGGTAATTGCGCCGGAGTGGGAAGATCCCAAAGGCGTGCCCGTCGATGCGATCCTGTTCGGTGGCCGCCGCGCCGGAATTGTTCCGCTGGTTACGGAAGCGTTCAACTGGCAGCATGGCACGTTCCTGGGGGCGACCGCCAGCAGCGAGACGACTGCCGCGATCACCGGAAAAGTGGGCCAGTTGCGCCGCGATCCCATGGCAATGCTTCCATTCTGCGGCTACCACATGGGCGATTATTTTGCCCACTGGCTCAAGATTGGCGCCAGTTCAGACGCATCCAAACTGCCGAAGATCTGCTATGTGAACTGGTTTCGCCAGGATAAAAACGGCAAGTACCTCTGGCCCGGCTACGGAGAAAACAGCCGCGTGCTGAAATGGATTTTTGAGCGCTGCGATGGCAAGGTTCATGCGAAAGAGACGCCCATCGGACGCATTCCCGACGTAGCCGATCTCGACACCAAGGGGCTGGATATCAAAGGCGCCCATGTGGACGAACTGCTAAGCGTAGATGTCGAAGGCTGGTTGGCGGAAGTGCCGTTAATCACAGAGCACTTTGCTAAATTCGGCGATCATCTGCCGAAGGGATTACAAGATGAAGTTGCGGCGCTGGAAAAACGGCTGAAGTCCGCGAAGCAGTAGGCCGCCACCAGTAACTAAGAACTGTCATCCCGAGCGGAGTCGAGGGACCCTGTGTTTCTACCCCTTCCCTGTTACCGCCTTCTGGATTCCTGCTACGGCCGTCATTCGTCCCGTTACTCCCTTTTCTGCTCGATATGAAAAGAGCAAATCCGAACGGCACGCCGTACACAACAGCGAGGCTTTGATGTTCCCGGGCGAAACTCCAGCGTCGATCAACTGACGGCGGTTGGCTTCGACCAGATCGAGAAAGATCTTCGTTGGCAGTTCGCTGTGTCCGGGCGCTCGCGCAGTAAGAAAGAGCAGCGGATACTTTTCGCGTACCGGATCCGATTCTTTGATCTCGCGAAACAAATCTTCGGCGTAAGCGAACTGCGATTCGAACTGCTGGCGCACTTCCGGTCCGACGTCGTAGCAACAAGCGTGGATGCCGGGGCCGATGGCAGCTTTGATATTTTGGGGACGCGAATCGAAACAGCGGCGCATCTCTCCCAATCCTTTTTCAACGATGCGCTTGACCGTACCGCGCCAACCTGCGTGAAACACTCCCGCGGCTCTCTGCTTGGTGTCGACGAGAATGACCGGCAGACAATCAGCCGTTTGGACGGCGAGCAGAATGCCCGGCATGCAAGTGATCAGACCGTCGCCAACTAAAGGATCCTTGGGCACCTCAGCCACGCAATGAATGAGGTCGGAATGAATCTGGCGTAGCGTAACCAGAGGCCAGTCTTTCTTGCCGCTGCGAGCGCCGAGTTGCGACAAGAAAGCCGCCCGGTTGCGTTCTACCGCGTCGCGCGAATCCTGCTTGGTGAATCCAAGGTTGAGAATGTTCCCCCCGTAAGCGCGGGAAAATCCACCAACCCGCGTGCTGAATCCATGAATCAGCCACGGAATGCGAACCAGGTTTTCAGAACGAAGGATGGTCAGCCGAGCCTTGTTAGTATTCTTGACGGGCACTAGAACATACTAACTCGTCCTAATTAAGAGCCACTGTGGGGTTGCTGGCGAGTTACAACAGCTATCCTCCGGCGAGGTCGGACGCAAGGAAACGAACAAGCACGACTGCCACCGCATACCCAGCTCCGTAAATTGGAAGGCTTGAGATGATCTTTAGCAACGCCGCGCGAATCGAACTAGCCGATCGCACAGTTGCAATCGCAAGAACCAAGAAAGCAATCATCCCGATCGCAATCAGGTAGCTCACTCTGTGTATAAACAATCCGGCGACCGCACCAAGCCAGAGATTCGATGATCCAAGAACGAACGCCATGGGAATCCGGAGCCGCGAGGGCGAGATGGAAAGCTCGGTTTCGACTTGCTCTCCATTTGGTCCTTCATAGAAAGTTACAGCCCTGAACGGGACTCCAAGTTTTTGGAGGTTTCTGGCGGCCACCGTGAGATCAAGGTAAAGGATGAAGCCGCTCGCCAGTAGTCTTCTGCTTCCATCAGGCTCGATCACCCACAATGTTCTCCCGAGTGCTTGACTGTGGTCCCCCGCGAAGTACATGTCACCCTTTTGTATGCGGTATTCCAGGCGTGAACCGGGCGGAAATGCGGCATCAGTACTCTCAAACTCTTTGGCCCACTGGCCCGGCAGAAACTTGATTTTGCCATTCTGGAGTTCCACGGAGGGAGTTCGCCGATATAGGTCATATCTCCCGAGTGCGACTCGCGGGGATTGGGAAAGGGGCATGTGCAGAGTTTATCTTCGACCTAGACGGCTGTCACCGCCCCGACCAGTGATCGAATGTTAGACTTCAGCCATTTCTCGCACTGCGTTTGTGCCAATCCGTGACCTGCTCATAGGCGTGCGCAAGCTGCAGAACCGTGTGTTCTCGCCAGTGCGGTCCTATAATCTGCAGTCCAATGGGAAGACCTGCTCTTGTAAAACCACATGGAATTGAGATCGCGGGAAGTCCCCACACATTTGCCGGGCGCGTATTCCTGAGCAGGACGAGTTCGCAGGGGCGAAGAGCGTCCGGGTCGCGCTTCAAGTCCGCGATCGCAGGTGCGGGAATCGGCGTCGTTGGCGTTACGAGCAAGTCTACGTCTGCAAACATTTTGCTGATTTCACTGCGCACTTGTTTCAGCTCACGCGCTGCCTGCTCCCTCCGCGCGGCGCTGATGTTCTCGCCCGTGCGGATGCGGCGCAATGTTTCGGGTTGATACAGTTCGGGACTCGTCGAGACGAACTCGCGATGGTACGCATAGGACTCTGCGGCTTGCAATGTGCGGTCAGTCGGGACTTCAATCTCGACCTCGAAAAGATCATTGCCAAGGCTTCTCAGCACGCCGAGCGCCTCTTCCACTGCCGAACCAACTTCCGGATCAAGATCTTCATAGAAGAATTTCCTGGGCACACCGATCCTCATCGGCGTTAATGGTTCGCGGATAGCTGCGAGGTAGTCGCCCATAGGCACGTTCGCACTGCTCGCATCTTCTGCGTCGTAGCTGGCGATCGCCTGCAACATCAGGGCCGCGTCTGAAGCCGTGCGCGTGATCGGGCCGACGTGATCGAGCGATAGAGAGAGCGGGATTACACCCCGCACGCTAACTCGCCCATACGTAGGCTTCAGGCCTACAACTCCACATAGCGCCGCAGGTTCGCGAACGGAACCGGCAGTATCCGTTCCGATCGCGCCATAGCACAGGCCAGCGGCTACCGATGCGGCCGAGCCTCCCGATGATCCCCCGGCGATACACGCGGGATCCCACGGATTGTGAACTTCGTCGTAATGGCTGATCATCGAACTGCCGCCATAGGCGAACTCGTGTAGGGTTTGTTTTCCCAAGAGGACGGCTCCCGCGTCTTTCAGTCGGCGGACGACTTCAGCATCTTTTTCCGGGATCCGATCTTTGAACAAGGCGCTGCCAGCGGTGGTGCGGATTCCGGCGGTATCGATCAGGTCTTTCAACGCCAGCGGTATGCCGTGCAACGGCCCACGCCAATTTCCACGAAAGATTTCTGCTTCAGCGGCGCGTGCCTGCGCGAGAGCCGACTCTGCCGTTACCGTGATAAATGCATTGAGGATAGGGTTGAGTTGTTCGATCTGCGCCAGGCAGTTCTTCGTCAACTCGACGGGCGACACTTCTCGTTTACGCAGCAACTCGCCCGTTTCCACAATCGATGTGAGCATGGCCTGTTCGTGTTGATGCGAATCGACCGTCGCCCGAATCATTATCGTGTGCCAGTCGCACTTTGCCGCGCTTGAAAAGTCTATAATCTTTACTGCTTGTGGGGTGCAAGAACTACGCCATGGCCCAGATGATTGCAACTCCAGTCGCAACTCACGGATTTCTCCTCGATGGTAAATGGGTTGAAGAAGGCGATGTGGTCGAGATTCGGGCCCCCTACGATGGCAGCGTTGTCGGCAGGGTATTTCAAGGAAGGCGCGAGCACGCAGAGGCGGCCATCGCGGCGGCGGTCAAGGCTTTTGGCACGACGCGACGGCTTCCGGCATTCGAGCGGCAACGCGTGTTGCGCCGGGTCGCCGAGAGCATTGCCCACCGCAAAGAAGAGTTTGCCCACACATTGGCGCAGGAAGCGGGGAAGCCGATCAAGGCGGCGCGGAGCGAAGTCGAACGATCCATCTTCACTTTCACCGTGGCCGCCGAGGAGAGCACTCGCATCTATGGCGAGTATGTGCCGCTCGATTGGCAGGAATTCACCGCCGGACGTTGGGGAGTTGTGCGCCGTTTCCCTCTGGGGCCGATCGCTGGGATCACCCCGTTTAATTTTCCTCTCAATTTAGTGGCACACAAAGTAGCTCCGGCGATTGCCAGTGGATGCTCCATGGTGCTGAAGCCTGCGCCGCAGACGCCGCTCACCGCGTTGCTCATGGCTGAGGCGGTGCAACAGGCAGGTTGGCCCGACGGAGCTCTGAATGTTCTCCCGCTCTCCAACGACGACGCTGGATTGCTGGTGACGGATGAACGGCTGAAGCTAATTAGCTTTACGGGCAGCGCCGCGGTCGGCTGGGAAATCAAACGACGAGCGGGCAAGAAGAAAGTTGCGCTCGAGCTGGGAGGCAACGCAGGCGTCATCGTTCACAGCGACACTGATCTGACGTACGCCGCAGAACGGTGCGTGACTGGGGGTTTCGCCTACGCCGGGCAATCCTGCATTTCGGTGCAGCGTATTCTGGTCGAACATTCGGTTCTGGAAAAATTCACCGACATTTTTGTTGCCGGAGTCAGGAAACTGAAGACCGGCGATCCGCTCGAAGAGGCGACTGATGTGGGGCCGTTGATTCGCGAAAGTGACGCCATCCGTGCCAGTGATTGGGTTCAGGAGGCGGTCCGCGGCGGTGCTCGCTTACTTTGCGGAGGACAACGCAAGGGGTCGATACTCGAGCCTACCGTTCTAACCCGCACGCGTCCAGAAATGAAAGTGAATTGCCAGGAAATTTTTGGCCCGGTAGTCACCATTGAGTCGTACGACGATTTTTCCGATGCGCTCAAGCAAATTAACAGCTCTCCGTACGGCCTGCAGGCAGGTATCTTTACCAGGGATGCCAAGCTGATGTTCAGCGCCTACGAAGAGCTCGAAGTGGGTGCCGTGATGGCCGGCGACGTTCCGACATTTCGAATTGATCACATGCCTTACGGCGGAATCAAAGATTCGGGACTGGGCCGCGAAGGCCTGCGTTACGCCATCGAGGAAATGACCGAACCAAAATTGCTAGTCATGAACCTCCGTTAGCCCGTTCTGCTGCGAGCAGGACGGCGAAATGTATCGGGTTGCGATAGAACGTCCGAAGGTCGAGCGTCCGTCGCGGCAACCGGTCGCGAGATTCTGTTAGAATTTCGAAACAAGTTTTCCCGTTTTGATAACGTTGCGTCAATTTTTTGGGGTTCAATTGTTGCCGGCAATCATAAGCTGCGCGAACTGTTATAATCACAAGTTTTCCTGTGCCAACTCACGGCTGCGTGTGAGGTTGGTTCCATAGGGCCACACTAAATTGGGGGATGAAGTTCGACGTCCCTGCTGCACTGAAAGTTCTGATCGATGCAGATTTTTCATCGCAGTACGAACACAATCTCCCGCGCCACTATTTACGGCGCGGTATTCCTGGTGGCGGCGTTGCTGTGGGCGGTGCTCGAGCTGCAGCGTTCGCCCTACATCACTTACGCCAAAGTGGCGCGGCCGCAGCCCGTGCCCTTTAGCCATCAGCACCACGTCGGCGGCTTAGGCATCGACTGCCGCTATTGCCATACTTCGGTTGAGAAATCTTCGTTTGCTGGGATTCCTCCGACCAAGACCTGCATGAACTGCCACTCGCAAATCTGGACGGGAGCGCCTTTGCTCGAACCGGTGCGCGAGAGTTTCCGCACGGGCAAGTCTCTGGTCTGGACGCGAGTCGACGATTTGCCGGATTTCGTTTATTTCGACCACAGCATTCACATCAACAAGGGAGTGGGTTGCAACACTTGTCACGGTCCGGTCGACCGGATGCCGCTCATGTTCAATTACGCATCGCTGCAAATGGAGTGGTGCCTGGAGTGCCATCGCGCGCCAGAGAAAAATCTGCGGCCTCGTGATCAGGTGTTCAATATGGGGTACGAGCAGCCGTCGAGCGACAAGCCGGTGGTACTCGATGGCAAGGTCTATACTGATCAGCTTTCGCTGGGCGTGGATTTGGTGAGGAAATATAAATTGCGCACGGTGACCGACATTACGAGTTGTTCGACGTGTCACCGATAAAGTTCGAAAGAGTGATGCGATGCGGGCGTCGCACCGGTCAAGGACATTCACGGTAGAGACGTAACTGGCTACGTCTCGACGGCAACGAAGTTCGAACAATCAGATGGAAGAGAAAAAGATCAAGCAGCGCCGCGAGGAAGTTTGTCCGGGCAAAAAGGACAAGCTCGACCTGCAAACAGTGCGGGCCCAAATCGCCCAGACGAAAGGGCCCGAGTATTGGCGCAGTCTGGAAGAACTCGCGGGCAGCTCCGAGTTTCAGGAGATGATGCATCGCGAGTTCCCCAAAGGCGCGTCGGAGTGGCTGGATGCGGTTTCGCGTCGCGGATTCCTGAAGCTGATGGGTGCTTCGCTGGCGATGGCAGGAATGACCGCCTGCACCAAGCAGCCGCTCGAGCCGATCGTTCCTTACGTCAGGCAGCCGGAAGAAGTCATTCCCGGCCGGCCTCTTTTCTTCGCTACAGCTTTCACGCTGGGCGGATACGCCAGTCCGATCCTGGTTGAAAGTCATCTGTATCGTCCCACCAAGATTGAAGGCAACGAACAACATCCCGCGAGCTTGGGAGGAACCGACGTATTTGCCCAGGCGTCGATCCTCGGAATGTACGACCCCGACCGCTCCCAGACTATCGCGTATTTGGGCGATGTGCGCACCTGGGGAAATTTTCTGGAAGCAATCCGCGGACCGCTGAACGCGCAGAAAGCGGTGCAGGGAGCGGGGATTCGCATCCTGACCCGCACAGTTTCTTCTCCCGCGCTCGCCGATCAGCTGCGGTCGGTGCTCAAGCTGTATCCGCAAGCGAAGTGGCATGTCTATGAGCCGGTAAATCGCGACAATGTGTTCGAAGGCGCGAAGATGGCCTTCGGCCAGCCGGTCGAAGCCCAGTACAAGCTCGAAAATGCGGATGTGATTGTCTCGCTCGACGCCGATTTTCTTTACGCAGGATTTCCCGGTTCCACGCGATACATTCGCGATTTCGCCAAGCGCCGCAATCCTGACGCGGGCAATGTGAGCCGGTTGTATGTGGTCGAGAGCACGATGAGCTCAACCGGCGCGAAAGCGGACCACCGGTTGCCGGTGCCGGCGTCGCAGGTCGAGAATTTTGTGCGAGGATTAGTTTCGCGAACCGGGCTTGGTGGCCCAGGGACGGGTTTCACAGATAAACAAACGAAGGCCTTTGATGGCCTCGTGCGAGACCTTAACGCGCATCACGGATCGAGCGTCGTGATTGCTGGCGATCACCAGCCGCCGATCGTTCATGCTTTGGCTCACGCGATCAATCAGTCCTTGGGAAATGTTGGCCGCACGGTGATTTACACCGATCCCGTCGATGCCAACCCAATCAATCAGAACGACTCGATCAAAGACCTCGTCGCCGACATGCGCGCCGGGAAAGTGGACATGCTGTTCATCATGGGCGGAAATCCCGCCTACGATGCGCCTGCCGATTTGAACTTTGCCGACGCGCTCAAGAACACAAATATTCCAATGCGCGTGCACCTCGGCCTCTATCAGGACGAGACCGCCGAACTCTGCCAATGGCATGTGAACGAAGCCCATTATCTCGAATCATGGGGCGATGCTCGCGCGTATGACGGCACGGTGAGCATTGTGCAACCGCTGATAGCCCCGCTCTACGGTGGCAAGAGCGTTTATGAACTCGCTGCGTTGCTTGCGGGGCAAGCCGAAGCCACTGGCCACGAAGTCGTGCAAGGCTATTGGCAAAAGCAGTATCCCGGCGCGGATTTCGAAGCCTTCTGGCGAAAATCGCTGCACGATGGCTGGATCGCGGGAACAACATTTGAGCCGAAGTCAGTCACACTGAAGTCGGCGAGTTTCCCAGTATCCCCGATCAGCGACGTCAAATCCATCGAGATCAACTTCCGCCGCGATCCCTGCGTTTACGACGGATGCTTCTCCAATAACGGCTGGCTGCAAGAACTGCCCAAACCAATGTCGAAGATGACTTGGGATAATCCCGTGCTCATCGGCCCAGCCATGGCTGCGCGGATTGGGCTGAAGACCGAAGATCTGGTTACGCTGGAATTAAACGGCAAGAAAGTGACGGCGCCGATCTGGATTCAGGCCGGGCATCCCGATAATTCCGTGACCGTCTTTCTGGGTTACGGTCGCAAACGCGCAGGCCGAGCAGGAACCGGCGCGGGCTTCGACATGTACCCGCTGCGCTCCAGCGCGACGCCGTGGTTCACGACGGGCGTCAATATCAGCAAGGCTGGCGGAACTTACAAGCTGGCGACGACGCAGGGTTATCAGACGATGGATACGCCGGAAGGAGCACGGCCGCAGGTGCGGGCGGCGAGTCTCGAAGAGTATCGCAAGGAACCAGATTTCGCCAGGGATGAAGAGCCTCCAACAGAACTAACGTTGTACAAACCCTACCCGTATGAGAAGGAACTTTACGTGTGGGGCATGGCGATCGATTTGAATGCCTGCGTCGGCTGCAACAACTGCATCGTTGCCTGCCAGTCGGAGAACAACATTCCGGTGGTCGGTAAAGAGCAGGTTGTGATCGGCCGCCATATGCACTGGCTGCGCGTCGACGCTTATTATCAGGGCGACCGCGACAGTCCGAAGGCCTACTTCCAGCCTGTACCGTGCCAGCAATGCGAGAATGCGCCGTGCGAAGTAGTCTGTCCCGTGGGCGCGACTGTCCACAGCACCGAAGGCCTGAATGACATGGTCTACAACCGCTGCGTGGGCACGCGCTACTGTTCCAACAACTGCCCGTACAAAGTGCGGCGTTTCAATTTCTTGCTCTTTCAGGATTGGGAGACGCCTCAACTAAAGATGATGCGCAATCCAGATGTGACTGTCCGCAGCCGCGGCGTCATGGAAAAGTGTACTTATTGCATCCAGCGCATCACTCAGCATCGCATCGATTCCGAGCGAGAAGATCGCAAGATCCAGGACGGTGAGTTGCAGACGGCTTGCCAGCAATCTTGCCCAGCCGACGCGATCACCTTTGGCAATATCAACGATCCAAACAGCCGGGTTTCGAAGGCTAAGGCGATCCCACGCAACTACAGTTTGCTGGCCGATCTGAATACCCGGCCGCGAACCACGTATCTGGCCGAGATTCGTAACCCCAACCCAGAGCTGGAAACCTAAGCGGAGCGCGATCGAACGATGGACGAGCAAAGACAACCCGCAGCTCCAGTAATCGAGCCGGGATACACCTTTGGCACGGTCACTGACAAAATCAGCTCGATCGTGCTCACGCGCCCGACTTCCAATGGCTGGTACTTTGGCTTCGGCATCGCTTTTCTGCTGACTATGATGATGTTGTTCGCCGTCGGATATTTGTTTCTCCGCGGCGTCGGCATTTGGGGCATCACGATCCCCATCGGCTGGGGCTTCGCCATCGTCAACTTCGTTTGGTGGATTGGAATTGGCCACGCGGGCACGTTGATCTCCGCGATCCTCCTGTTACTGCGGCAATCTTGGCGCAACTCAATTAACCGGTTCGCCGAGGCCATGACTTTGTTCGCGGTTTCAGCCGCAGGTCTCTTTCCCCTGATTCACGTAGGCCGCCCGTGGCTTGCCTACTGGCTCTTTCCTTATCCCAACACCATGAATTACTGGCCGCAGTTCCGCAGCCCGTTGGTTTGGGACGTTTTTGCCGTTTCCACCTACGCGACCATCTCCTTGTTGTTCTGGTTCATCGGCCTGGTTCCTGACTTGGCTACGCTGCGCGATCGCTCCACCAATCGCGCAGCGCAGATTATTTATGGAATGCTGGCGCTGGGCTGGCGCGGTTCAGCGCGGCACTGGCATCGTTATGAGACAGCTTATCTGCTGCTCGCCGGACTCGCGACTCCGCTGGTTCTGTCGGTTCACACCGTGGTCAGTTTCGACTTTGCCGTCGCCATCGTGCCCGGCTGGCACACTACGATCTTCCCGCCTTACTTCGTTGCTGGAGCCATTTATTCCGGCTTCGCGATGGTCCTCATGCTGGCGATTCCGATCCGCAAATTCTATGGCCTCGAAGACTTCATTACCGAACGCCATCTGCAAAACTCAGCGAAAGTCATGCTCGCGACCGGGTTGATTGTGGCGTACGGCTATGCGATCGAGGCTTTCATGGGATGGTACAGCGGCAACCGATTCGATGCTTTCCTTCTCTGGAACCGGCTGCATGGCCCCTATGCGCCATGGTATTTGGCGTTGTTGGCTTGTAACATCTTTGTCCCGCAGGTGTTGTGGATTCGCAAACTGCGAACCAGTCCAGTCGCATTGTTTCTGATTTCCGGAGTCATTCTCGTCGGCATGTGGCTCGAGCGTTTCATCATCGTGGTGGTTAGCTTGCACCGTGATTTCCTGACTTCTTCCTGGGGAATGTATTATCCGACGCGCTGGGACTGGATGACTTACATCGGCACCATCGGAATGTTCCTGGCCGCGATGTTCCTGTTTGTGCGCATCCTGCCCATGATTTCGATCTTTGAAATGCGCACCCTCCTGCCCGAGGCGGAGGTGAAGGAATGAAGCACACTCCAATTTACGGAATGATGGCCGAGTTTGATTCTCCCACCCAACTGGTGGACGCGGCTCATCGTACGCACGAAGCCGGCTATCTGAAGATCGATGCGTATAGCCCGTTTCCGGTGGAGGGATTGGCGGAAGCAATCGGCTTTCACAAGAACCGCGTGCCATTAGTCGTGCTGATTGGTGGATTGCTCGGAGGTTTATCCGGCTACGCCCTGCAGTACTGGATCTCGGCTGTCAGTTATCCCATTAATGTGGGCGGCAAACCTTATCATTCGTGGCCGGCATTCATCGTGGTGACTTTCGAGATGACGATTCTTTTTGGCGGCATTTTCGCCGTGTTTGGCATGTTGGCATTGAATGGTCTTCCCATGCCGTACCATCCCGTATTCAATGTGCCGCGCTTCGCCTTCGCGACCAAAGATCGCTTTTTCCTGATCGTGTTTTCTACCGATCTCAAGTACAGCCCGAGCGAAACTCGCCGGTTTCTTGAAGGTCTGGGGCCACGCTCGATTTCGGAGGTGCCGAGCTAGGTATTTCCCAACCGAGAACGGAGAACTTGTAACTGAGAACTGGGTTTACGAAACCCCGAACTTTGCGCTAGAAACAATGTTGAGTCTGAGAAACATTTCGCCGTTGGGCTTGCTGGCCGTGCTGGCGCTGGCAGCATGCCGCCAGGATATGCAGGACCAACCTCGTTTTAAGCCGCTCGCCGAGAGTGACTTTTATTCCGACTTGCGCTCCGCGCGCCCTCCGGTCGACGGAACTGTGGCGCGCGGGCAACTACATGAAGATACATATTTATATTCTGGAAAACTCGGCAACAATCCCGGGGACTACATGCCCTTTCCGGTGACCGACGAAGTGCTGGCCCGCGGCCGCGAGCGCTTCAATATTTACTGTGCTCCCTGTCACTCGCGGTTGGGCGATGGCAACGGAATGATTGTGCAGCGCGGCTTTCGAGCGCCGCCGTCCTATCACACTGAGCGCTTGCGGAAGGCGCCCCTGGGATATTTCTTTGACGTGATGACCAACGGCTTTGGTGCGATGCCGGAGTATGCCTCGCAAATTCCGGCGCGGGATCGCTGGACGATCGTGGCGTATATCCGGGCTTTGCAATTGAGTCAGGAAGCGACCATAAGCGACGTTCCTGCGGGACAAAAAGTGCCGTCCGAGCCGCCTGTGTTCCGTGGCGATCCCGGCTCTGGCGCAACTTTACCGGAGCTTGAGCCTGGTTCGAGCGGCGAAAAAGGAGAGCAGCCGAAATGAGCGCGGCGCGTGCGAACAATCTGAACTTGATGGCGCCCCCGGTGGTCAAAACCATCCAGAGCCGCTCGCTCGTCGTCGGCTTGATTTTTGCCGCGATCTCCGTGGTCCTTGCGTTTCTGCGTCCGGACGAATTTTTCCGCGCCTACCTGCTGGGCTACATGTGCTGGCTCGGAGTCACTCTCGGATCCATGGCAATTGTCATGATTCGGCATCTGACCGGCGGCGGGTGGGGCACGGTTATTCGCAGAATTCTGGGCGCGGCCATGCGTTGTCTGCCCTTGATGGCAGTTTTGTATATTCCGATCCTGTTCGGGCTTGGCAAACTTTACGTTTGGGCCCGGCCACTGGATTCCATCGCGGACCAACATCTCCGCGAACACCTTCAGGAGCTCACAAAGACTTATCTGACTGTGCCCGGGTTCATCATTCGCGCTGCGATCTACCTCGCAATCTGGAATCTGTTGTCGTTTCTGCTCAGCAGGTGGTCGAAGGAGACGGACAACCCGTCGTCACGCGACAATAGCGCGCGCTTTAAGGCCGTAAGCGGCCCCGGGCTGATTCTCTACGCCTTCACGATTTCTTTCGCCGCCATCGATTGGCTAATGTCCATCGACCCCAGTTGGATTTCCACGATTTACGGGTTGCTGATCCTGATCGGCGAATTGCTGTCGGCGATGTGCTTCGCCGTCGTCGTCGAGCGGATTCTGGTGGACTACAAGCCGATGTCGGAGCTGCTAAAACCTGATTTCGTGCATGACCATGGCAAGTGGATGCTGACCTTCATCATGGTCTGGGCGTATTTTTCTTTCTCGCAGTGGCTCATCATCTGGGCGGGAAACTTGCCGGAAGAAATCACCTGGTACATGCGCAGATTGAACGGCGGTTGGGGATTCATTGGCTTGACCCTCGTGGTATTCCAGTTCGCCGTGCCTTTCGTGCTGTTGCTTTCGCGTCCGTTCAAACGCGATATACGCCGCTTAGCCTGGCTCGCAGCCTGGATCATGTTCATGCGGTACCTCGATTTGTTCTGGATCATCGAACCCAATTTCTCAAAAACATTGTCCGTGACGCTGGCAGACATTGTCGTGCCCATCGCCATCGGCGGAATTTGGCTGGCTTACTTCTTCCGCAACCTCAGTTCTCTGCCGCTTGTGCCCGCGTATGACGCGGACGCCAACGAAGTATTGGAACCGGCACATGAGTGAAGAGATAAAACACGGACACGCCGAAGAGGGCTACGAGCGGCAGGACCTGACCGCGCACGCGGTGTTCGCGTTCCTGATCAGTCTCATCGTAGGTGGCATCGTGGTTTATTTCATCATCTGGGGCTTGTACCACTACATGGACGCGCGTCAGAGAGCACGCCAGCCTGAGCAGAGTCCGCTGGTAAAACAGGTGGACACCGACACGCGCATCGTATCGCCGGACGAGATCACCAAATTCCCGCAACCACGCCTGGAGCGAAACGAACGAATTGAGATCCACGATTTTCGCCTCAAGGAAGAGCAAACGCTAAACAGTTATGGCTGGGTGGACGAAAAGGCTGGAGTGGTACGCATCCCGATCGAGCGTGCAATGGAGTTAGTCGCGCAGCGCGGATTGCCGACCACGCCGAAGGCGGGAACCGTTCCACTGTCTGACGTAAACACCGCGAATCAAGCCGCGCAGCGTTCGGACACAAGCGGGGAATCGGCTAAGCCGCAAGCCCCGAAGTAGAAAGGAAAGTAGCAGTGCGCAGTGTAAAAGGATCGATGAGTTCGAAGCTAACCGCGGCAGCTGTATTGACGCTGTCTGTTCTTACGCTGCCCGCGTGGCGCCAGGGAATAACGCAAGGCCCGCTGTCGCCGCCCGCGAATGTGCGCCCGCCGGGATTGAAGAACGTTGGCATTGAGCAGCATCTGGACGAACAGATTCCGCCCGCTCTCACGTTTCGTGACGAGACCGGGAAAGCAGTTACGTTGGGAGACTATTTCGGCAAGAAGCCGATGATTTTGAACCTCGTGTACTACCAATGCCCCATGTTGTGCGGAGAAGTCTTAACCGGTTTGGAGAGTGCGCTGCGAGTATTGAAATTCGACGTGGGAAAAGAGTTTGACGTTCTCACCGTGAGTTTCGATCCCAAAGAAACGCCCGAGATGGCATCCGCGAAAAAGGCGGAATTCTTGAAGCGCTACGGACGACCCGGAGCGTCAGAGGGCTGGCATTTCCTGACCGGGCCAGCCGCTTCAATCGATGCGCTCACTAAGGCTGCTGGATTCCAGTATCAGTACGATCCCAAGAGCGGCCAGTTTGCTCATGCGACGGCAATCATGGTGCTGACGCCCGAAGGAAAAATCGCGCAGTACTATTACGGAGTCGAGTACGCCCCTAAGGATTTGCGCCTGGGATTGATTCAGGCGTCCGAAAACAAAATCGGCACGGTGGTCGACCAAGTGTTGCTCTACTGCTACCACTACGATCCGGACACCGGGAAATACGGCGCAATCATCAGTAGAGTTCTGCAACTGGCCGCGGGCGCAACGGTACTGATTTTAGGAACGTTCCTGATCGTGATGTTCCGTATGGGTCCGACAAACAGCGGTCGACCGACGACGAATGGCTAACGACTAACTTATGTTCGATAACTTTCCACTTTGGCCTGTACGCGCTTCGACCAACGCCGGCAATGTAGACGCCCTCTACATTTTCCTGGTGGCGCTGTCCGCGTTCATGTGTGTGGCCATCTTTACCATGATCCTGGTGTTTGCGACGATGTATCGCCGCCGCCGCGGAGTCGAAGCCGAGCAGATCGAAGGCTCTTCCGCGTTGGAGATCACCTGGTCGATCATTCCGCTGGGAATTTTCATGGTCATTTTTCTTTGGGGCGCGGTCATTTACTTCCATGAGCGGACACCTCCGCAAGGCGCCTCTGAAGTCTACGTCGTAGGCAAGCAGTGGATGTGGAAACTCCAACATGAGGAGGGTCCCCGCGAGATCAACGAACTACATGTGCCGGTGGGCCGAGACGTCAAACTGATCATGACCTCGCAGGACGTGATTCATAGCTTCTACGTCCCAGCTTTTCGGATAAAGCAGGACGTGCTGCCGGGACGCTACTCAACTGCATGGTTCCGTGCGACTAGGCCTGGTGTATATCACCTTTTCTGCTCGCAATATTGCGGCACGATGCACTCGGGCATGATCGGACAAGTCGTAGTCATGGAACCGGCGCAATACCAAGCCTGGCTCTCCGGCGGCAGCACCACGGGATCGCTTGCAGCAAGCGGCGAAAGTCTTTTTCAACAATTGGGGTGCCCCACCTGCCACCGGTCAGACACGCAAGGCCGTGGACCGATCCTCGCCGGAATTTTTGGCAAGCCCGTGCAACTGGAAGATGGACGAATCGTGATTGCCGACGAAAACTATATTCGCGAATCGATCTTGAGCCCGAGCGCGAAAATCGTCAGCGGATTCAAGCCCATCATGCCCGTTTTTCAGGGGCTCGTGGGCGAAGAACAGTTAAACGCTTTGGTGGCATATATCAAGTCGTTGAGCCCGGTTCCAGCAGGAGCAGCAGGCAAAACTAGCCTGACTCCAGCCGGCACAAGTTCGCAGAACCCTTAAGGAACAGCAATGGCTACCGCAGCACTTACCGCCGAACGCGAAAACTATCTGAATAAGGAATATGGCATCCGCTCGTGGCTGCTGACCACGGACCATAAGCGCATCGCGCTCCTGTACCTCGCGTCCATTACGTTCTTCTTCTTCATAGGAGGATTCTTTGCCCTGCTGATCCGCCTCGAGCTGTTGACCCCGGCGGGCGATCTGGTTCAAGCCGATACCTACAACAAGCTCTTTTCCATGCACGGCCAGGTGATGATCTTTTTCTTTCTGATTCCTTCCATCCCCGCCGTGCTGGGAAATTTTCTCGTTCCCCTGATGATCGGTGCCAAAGACTTGGCGTTCCCCCGCATCAATCTGTTGAGCTGGTATCTCTACATGATTGCCGGCACGATCTATCTCCATTGCATCGTTACCGGAGGCGTGGACACGGGTTGGACTTTCTACACGCCTTTCAGCACGGCTTTCAGCAATACCAAAGTAATAGAAGCGGGCATCGCGATCTTCATCGCCGGATTCTCATCGATCCTCACCGGCCTCAACTTTGTCGTAACCATCCATCGGATGCGAGCGCCGGGGATGACGTGGTCCCGGCTGCCGCTGTTCATCTGGGCACACTACGCCACCAGCATCATCCAGTTGCTCGGAACACCCGTTTTGGCAATTACGCTTTTGCTGGTGGTCTTCGAACGCGCTTTCAATCTAGGCATCTTCGATCCCACCCGCGGTGGTGATCCATTATTGTTTCAACATTTGTTCTGGTTCTATTCGCATCCCGCGGTTTACATCATGATTCTGCCGGCCATGGCTGTCGAGAGCGAAGTCGTGGCGTGCTTCACTCGCAAGCGTATTTTCGGCTACAACTTCGTCGCCATGTCCAGCATTGCAATTGCGGTGTTCGGATTCCTGGTCTGGGCGCACCACATGTTTGTCGCGGGCATTTCGCTTTATTCGGCATTGGTCTTCTCCATTCTCAGCTATCTGGTTGCGGTACCCTCGGCGATCAAAGTATTCAATTGGACCGCGACCATGTACAAAGGTTCGATCTCGTTCACCACTCCCATGCTGTACGCCTTCGGCTTCATCGGGCTCTTCACCATGGGCGGACTCACCGGCCTGTTCCTGGCCTGCCTGGGAGTCGACGTGCACGTCCACGATACTTATTTCGTCATCGCCCACTTCCACTACATCATGGTCGGAGGCGCGGTGATGGGCTATCTTGGCGGGCTGCATTTCTGGTGGCCCAAGATTTCTGGCCGCATGTACCCGGAAGGGTGGGGCAGGCTTGCGGCGTTGCTAGTGTTTGCCGGCTTTAATCTGACGTTCTTTCCGCAGTTCCTTCTGGGCTACATGGGAATGCCGCGCCGCTACTGGCAATATCCGCCTGAATTTCAGGTATTGAATGTGCTCTCGACGGCGGGCTCGACCATTTTAGCGATCGGATATGTTCTGCCCATGGTCTATTTCCTGTGGTCCATGCGCTACGGGAAAATCGCGGAGGATAACCCGTGGGGCGCGGCCGGCCTGGAATGGAAGACCTCTTCGCCGCCGCCCACTTTCAATTTCGATGAAGAACCAGAAGTGACCTGGGAAGCATACAACTACGAAGAGATTCCCGCTCCCGCGGAGGTGAATGTTGAGCGATAGCCCAGTCGCCGTCGAGCAACACGGCCCCGAACTGTTGCATCACTTCGTCGACGCGGAGCAGCAGCGCGACGCTGCCACTCTTGGCATGTGGCTCTTCCTCGCTACCGAAATCATGTTCTTCGGCGGCATGTTTTGCGCCTACCTGATCTATCGTTACTGGTACTACAACGAATTCGCCGCCGGCAGCCGCAGCCTAGATATTTATCTGGGCACGATCAATACCGCCGTCCTGATTTGCAGCAGCTTGACCGTAGCGCTTGGCGTTCGTGCTGCGCAGATGGGCAAGCGCAAGCTACTGGTCATTCTGTTACTCCTCACTATTGTGTTTGGCTTCGCCTTCCTAGGAATCAAAGGTGTCGAGTGGTACGACAAATACAAAGAGCACCACATCCCCGGGCCATCGTTCAACGTGGACGATCTGGTAAGGGACTATCCTCAAATCCATATCGACCCACGGCACGAGCAGATTTACTTCTCACTCTACTTCGCGATGACGGGCCTGCACGCCCTGCACATGATCATTGGAGTGGGACTTTTCGTTTTCCTGACTTACTACGCATGGAAGGGGCGTTATACGCCGAAGTACTATACGCCTGTCGAAATGGGCGGCCTGTACTGGCACTTCGTGGATATCGTCTGGATTTATCTTTTTCCGTTGCTGTATTTGATCGATCGACACCGATAGGGGTGAATGGCCATGTCTGAGCACATAATGTCGAGCAAGTTTTACTACGCGATCTGGATCGCCCTCTTGTGCCTGACGGTGATTACAGCGGCAGTTTCATTCGTCGACCTGGGGCCGTTCAACGCGGTCGTTGCGCTCGTGATCGCCACCGTCAAAGCTTTGCTCGTGGTTCTGTTTTTCATGCATGTGAAGTACTCGAGCGAAAAGCTTACCAAGATCGTGATTGTTTCGGCGATCTTTTGGCTGTTTCTTCTGTTGGCGCTCAGCATGGCTGACTACGGCACACGGCTGTTGAGCTAGAACAACTCTCCTCAAGAAGAATCTTGTCATCCGGAGGAACCTGTCATCCTGAGCGAAGCGAAGGATCTCACACTCCTTCGATTGCGACGAACTCCCAGAGAATTCTCGAATCATCCTCGCCGGTGACTGTGGATTTGCGATATACTCCGCTCTCGACGCGATCCTGCGATATACGTGTAAGTAGGTGAGGTAACCGCGATGGCCTTCTGCAACTCTTGCGGTACAAATCTGGAAGCGGGCGCAAGGTTCTGTCCAAAATGCGGCGCGGCCGTGCCCATGTCCGGTGCAATTCCGGCGACCGTTCCTCCCACCCCCGCATCGTCACCTCAGGGAAACGATGCGCTCAAGATCATCTTGATCGTCGTAGCTGTCATCGTCGTGCTGGGCATTCTCGGAATAGGGACGCTAACGTTCGTAGTCCGGCGCATTGCTCACAACAGCCATATCAAGAATGAAGACGGCAATGTTCGCGTGGAAACCCCCTTCGGCACGGTGCAGAGCACAAACAATCCCGACGATGCCGTCCGTAATCTCGGAATCGACCCATATCCTGGTGCGCGTGTCCTGCAGGGGAATAGCGCGACCATCGGAGGAATGCATACCGTCACAGCACAATTCGAGAGCGCCGATTCGGTAGACAAAGTCATGGCGTTCTACTCGTCGAAACTTCCCAACGCCAGAGTCAATACGAAGGATCAGAATCACTGCACGATTGTCTCCACGGACAATAAAAATATCATCACCATCAACATTGCGCCGGAAGGCAATAAGAGCCAGATTAACATTACAACTGTGAGTGGCAAGAACCTGACCGGCAACAGTTCCTCGGACTAGCGCCTCCCGTTTACATGTCGAATAATTTCGCGGAGCTCGCTCGCGCTGCCAAATCTGCAGTCGTGGACGCAAACGGACTCGCCTCTGCACTGAGCCGTCACCTTCGTGGCGACGTTCGCTTCGACGACGGCACCCGCGCGCTTTACGCCACCGACGGGTCCAACTATCGCCAGATTCCCATCGGAGTAGTTCTTCCTCGTGATGCCGACGATGTCATTGCGACCATCTCGCTGGCTCGTGAATACGGCGCGCCCATCCTCTGCCGGGGCGGTGGAACTTCGCTGGCTGGACAGTGCTGCAATGTTGCCGTTGTGCTCGACTTCACGAAATATATGGCTGAGATCCTTGAGATCGATGCCTCGCGGCGCATCGCGCGAGTTCAACCGGGCGTCGTCCTTGATCGTCTGCGTAACGCTGCCGAAAAGCATCACCTGACATTCGCTCCCGACCCCGCGACCCATGATCGATGCACGCTCGGCGGCATGATCGGAAACAACTCCTGCGGCGTGCATTCGGTGATGGCGGGTAAAACCGACGACAACATCGAGGAACTGGAGATTCTTACTTATGATGGCCTGCGCATGAAAGTGGGCCAGACCAGCGATGCGGAGATCGAGAAGCTCATCGGCGAAGGTGGTCGGCGCGGGGAAATTTACGCAGCACTCAAAAGACTGCGCAACACATATTCCGATCTCATCCGAAAACGCTATCCCAACATTCCGCGCCGGGTCTCAGGCTACAACCTGAATTACCTTCTCCCTGAAAATGGCTTCCATGTCGCACGCGCCCTAGTAGGATCGGAAGGCACGTGTGTCACCGTGCTCGAAGCGTCGTGCCGGCTGGTGGAGAGTCCGCCTGAACGCGCACTGCTTCTCATTGCTTATCCTGATATCTTCCAATGCGCCGATCGCGTGCCCGAAATAATGGCCCATCATCCTATCGGGCTTGAGGGCGTCGACGAATTGCTGGTTGAGTTTTCTCGGCGAAGGCAGCTGAATCTCGAAGGACTCGCTCTTCTGCCTCCAGGAGGTGGTTGGCTGTTCGCTGAGTTTGGCGCGACCACGGTTGCCGAAGCCGAGTCTCAGGCACGCGCTCTCATGCAGTCGCTCAGCCGCGACGCCGAAGCGCCTGCTATGCGATTGTTCACCGACAAGCGCGCGGCTAAGCAAGTCTGGGACGTGCGCGAATCGGCTCTGGGAGCCACTTCTCACGTGCCGAGCGAGCCTCCAGGCTGGGAGGGTTGGGAAGATGCTGCCGTCACTCCCGACAAGCTTGGCAGCTATCTGCGCGATCTGCACAAGCTGATGAAGGGCTACGGTTATCGCAGCGCACTTTATGGACACTTCGGGCACGCCTGCGTACACATGCGTATCAACTTCGATCTCGAGTCCGCGCAGGGCATCGCGAACTATCGCAAGTTCGTCGAAGAGGCCGCCGATTTGGTCATTAGCTACGGCGGCTCGCTTTCGGGCGAACACGGCGACGGGCAATCGCGAGCGGAGCTGCTACCGAAAATGTTTGGCCCGGAACTGGTGCAGGCCTTTCGAGAATTCAAAGCCCTGTGGGATCCGGATTGGAAAATGAATCCGGGCAAGGTCGTCGAACCATATAAGTTGGATGAAAATCTACGCTTGGGCGCCGACTACAAACCTTGGCAGCCGCAGACGCATTTTCAGTTTCCCGAAGACCACGGCAGCCTGGCGAGTGCCACATTGCGCTGCGTGGGAGTAGGGAAATGTCGTCGGGATGAAGGCGGAGTCATGTGTCCAAGTTTCCGTGTGACTCGCGAAGAGGAACATTCCACGCGCGGCCGCGCCCACTTGCTTTGGGAAATGACCAAGGGCGACGTAATTAAAGACGGATGGCGAAACCAGCACGTGAAGGACTCGCTCGATTTGTGCCTGGCCTGCAAGGGATGCAAGAGCGATTGCCCCGTCGGCGTCGATGTGGCCACGTACAAAGCCGAGTTCCTGTCGCACTACTACAAAGCGAGACTCCGTCCACGCAGTGCTTACGCTTTCGGAAATATCGACATTTGGGCCCGGCTGGCTTCGAAGGCGCCTGGCTTGATCAATCTGACCATGCAACTTCCCTTCCTGCGCGATGTCTCTAAGCTCGTTGCAGGTATTCCGCGGGAGCGCAGCATTCCTGCCTTCGCTCCGCAAACATTTCGCCATTGGTTCAGTCGTCGAGCGCTCCGCAATCCGAAAGCAATGCCCGTGCTACTTTGGCCAGACACATTCAACAACTACTTTCTTCCGGATACCGCGAAGGCGGCTGTCGAAGTGCTCGAATCCGCAGGCTACCGCGTCGTGCTGCCCAAAGCCGCGCTGTGTTGCGGGAGGCCGCTCTACGATTGGGGCATGTTAGATCGCGCCAAGAAACTGCTGCTCCAGATTCTCGTCACACTGGAAGCCGAAATCAAACAAGGCACTCCGATCGTTGTCTTGGAGCCAAGCTGTGCCGCGGTGTTTCGCGACGAGCTTCTGAATCTGCTCCCCAAAGACGACCGTGCACTCAGACTGTCGCAGCAGACATTCTTGCTGAGCGAGTTTCTCGAGCAGAAGGCAACTCATTTTTCCCTGCCGAAATTGGCGCGTAAGGCCCTGGTCCACGGGCATTGTCACCACAAAGCAGTAATGAGAATGACCGACGAGGAATCCATCCTCCGTAAAATGGGAATTGATTTTCACACTCCGGCCCCCGGTTGCTGTGGCATGGCCGGTTCGTTCGGCTTCGAAGCTGACAAATACGATATCTCGCTCGCGATCGGAGAACTGGAGCTCCTGCCTGCAGTGCGGAAAGCTGACCCCGACTGTCTAGTTATTGCCGACGGCTTCAGTTGTCGCGAGCAGATCGCGCAGTGTACGAATCGCCGTGCCCTGCATCTAGCGGAAGTAATCCAGATGGCGGCTCGCGCGTCGCCCGCGTAGCCTCGAACGCCACGTCCTCAGGAATAAACGGACCGTAAGTTATTGATAATAAAATAATCTCGTCAGCTGACCTCGCCAGACCGACCCAATTCTGGGAAAATACAAAGGTACCGCCGAAAGCCCGCCAGCTTTCGTTTCGCGGGCCAATGCCAACCATGATCCGGGATAGCGAATCCGCTCTCACCATCACCGACACCTCGGAGCAAACCAAAATAGCTCCTGCGGTTGACGCCTCGCTCCACGGCTCGGTTCTGGTGCTGATTCAATTCGACGTGTGCGAAGAGATCCGTCTCGACAAGCTGCGTGAGATCTTCGGCGCGCGCACGCTGGAGCAGCCTACGCTGAAACATCCGGCCCCCGGGTATGTCCGTTACCAGCGGCCTCCGGTGGTTGAGCCAATCGACACACTGATCCTCGAGAGCGGCGAGCGCCTCGAAGGCCAGATCAAGTTTTACGATTACGGCGTGGTGAGCGTGGTGCTGGAGCTGCCATTCTCGGGCGACTGGGACACATTGGTTCGGCTCGGCAGCCGCTGGGTGTGGGACGTCGATTTTGCCGGCCACGCATCGCGCATCGCGCACCAGAAACTCGAACGCGCGGCTCCGGCACTCGTGAAGCCGTATCCGGACTGGCTGAGCGAGGATTACTTCATTTTCCATGTACGTGAGATCAGCGGCGGACCTTCAGCTAATGAACTGGTTTCTTCTCATGGAGCACGAATCGCCCAGATCGTTCGTGGAGAAACGGCACAGCTCTCTGAAGGCGAACAAAACGAAATCCTGCAGTCGCGAATCTCGTACTATCCCAACGATCTGACCGTAATCAGTTGGAACGCAGCATTTCTGTATGACAGCGCGGCTGGCGCGGAAACCGCGATTCAGCTGCTGGAATATGCGAACTCGCAGCTGCTCGAGTTCCGCCATTACGATGAGTTCCTTACGCGCGAACTGGAAAGCGTTTACGACTCCTTTGACGAAGGCACGGGGATGCTGGCGCGCTGGCGCTTGGCACGCGCCGCTACCAAACTGCACACGGTCTTGCTCGACGTAAACGAACTCACCGAGCATGCCGACAACGCCATCAAGTTTCTTAGCGACATGTTTTCCGCGCGTCTGTACAAGCTCGCAGCCTCCAAGGTTGGCGTTCCTGATTACAAGGATCTGGTCACGCAGAAGGTGCAAACTGCCGAGGAACTCTATCGCTTCATGGTCGATCAGTTCAATCAGAGCCGCGCCTTCGTGCTCGAACTCATGGTGGTCATCATTCTGATTATCGAACTGGTCTACTTCTTTCGCGGCAAACCTATCTGAGAACTGAGAATCTGGGTCTGCGAACTGATTTCATATCGCCCGTACCATCCTGAAAAACGATGCGTGGACTTGAAGGGAAGCGCGTACTGATCACCGGCGGTGCCAGCGGCATCGGCGCGGCCACAGCGGCTCGTTTCCTGGAAGAAGGCTCGGCGGTGTGCGTGCTCGACCGTGACTCTAAGGGCCGCGAGGAAATCCAGAAGCGGTTGCCGGATCTGGCTGGAACCGTCGATGCCGACGTTTCCGACCTCAAGCAAGTGCAGGCTGCGTTCGACGATGCGGTGCGCATTATGGGCGGCGTCGATGTTTTGATCAATAACGCCGGCATCAGCATTCGCCACGACTTTCTGAAGATCACTCCGGACGAATGGGATAAGGTCGTCGCGGTCAATCTGACAGGCGTGTTCTACATGGCGCAGACGGCCGCGCGCCACATGTGGGAACGCAACGGCGGCGTCATTCTGCAAACCGCTTCGACCAACGGAATCGTGGGCCAACCCTTCTACGCCGACTACAATGCGACCAAGGCGGGAGTGATTGAACTGACCCGAACCATGGCGCTGGAGCTTGCTCCCAAGGTGCGCGTGTGCGCGGTCGCGCCCGGCTACGTGCTCACGCCCATGCAGCGCGCCGAATATACCGACGCGATGCTCGAAGAGGTGAACAGCAAGATCCCCTTGCGGCGGCACGCGAAACCGGAAGAGATCGCAGCCCTGTTCGCATTCCTGGCGTCAGACGATGCAGCGTACATGACCGGCCACGTCTACACCATCGACGGCGCTGAAACTGCGGGCGGACTGGCCAGCCGGTAGGTTCGGCCCTGGGAGCTGTTTTGCTCATAAACGATCCCGCAGGAGGGCACAGCCGGTTCATTAAATGGTCTACGTCTTTGAGGAGAATGCGCCGCGAGTCTAGCTGTCGGACGCCAGTCGTTTGGCCAGCCGCCACAGGCGCACCAGACGATAGAGCGGGTGCAGAGGTTTCGGAAACCGAACTGTCGTCCATTCGCTTAAGCTTGGAGTGGTGGCTAGGCGGTAGAGAAAACGGATTCGATCCTGACGGCGTTCTCTTAGGCGCATCATCAGGCGGAAGTAGGGGAGCGATTCGGTGTTGTAGTGGTCGCTCCGCTTCATAATCCGCAGAATCTCGTTCGCCAGAACGTTCGTTTGCGTTTCTTCCTTCAAACCCCCGTGTGGCGATAGCGAGCCCAGCAGTTTGTGAGCCAGAAGCAGATTCAGGTTGACGATCCGTTCAATTCCCAGTCGGCGGGCTTCGTGCTGAATCGCCCTCCAGTCAAGACGTTCGGACCTTGTCAGTTGGGCGATGTCGCGCAGCCATGAGAGCTGAACCCACATGTGCTTGGCGGCGTGGACGCAGAGCACGAGTAGGAGGTCTTCCGGGCGCAAAGTTCGCATCGGGCGTCCCCCAATGTCGATCTTGTCGGCTCGGTCCAAAAAATCGGCGACATTGAAGTCGATGGAATAAAAACGGGGCACGATTCGCCACTGCAACTCCAACAGATACTGGCCAATCGTCGAACTGAACGAGCATTCGTATCCAGTTTTGATGTAAACATCTTCGATTTGCGGCGCAAGCTCGATTCCGGGTTTGTATCCCAGATCACGTAATGCGCCTTTGGCCTTGGGTACATCCGCGGGATGGATAAGGAGATCGAGATCGCCAAACTGGCGCTGCGTGACTTCGCCATACAGAGTCTGCGCCAGAACCGGGCCTTTATAAGGGAGAACCTTGATTCCGGCCGATTCGAGATGGCCAACAATGCGAATCAGTTCAGCGGTAAACCAGAGCGTCTTACGGGCGTTGTTCTGATAACGCGATCGGAGCGCATCGAGATGTTGGGTGGGAACCAGATGCGAGTACGCCGACAGCTCGCCGTACACTTGCGGGACCACGCGATGATGATCCACGAGGGCCAACAGTCGTTTCCAATTGAGCCGACAGGAAAGCAGCGCGCCGATGCGTTTGGTGTGTTCGTCGCTGGATGAATCGGCACAGCAGGCGAGTAGAAGGTCAAATTCGGAGTCGTCAGTGAACGGTCGTATGCCAGATCGGCTCTGTGCGTCGGATACAACCGGTCGTATCTCAGCGGCAGCAGCCATGCTGGAGAGAACGATAACCTCTGCACGTCAATAAGACCAGTTAGAAGAGCGATGCTCCAGCCGACTACGCGAGCGTCGTTCGATTGCGGTTACTTTGGTTTCGACTTTGCGATCCCGCTGCCGATTGAAGATTCGTGTCAGACGTACAATTAAAGTGGTCTGCATATGAGTTCGGCTGTGAAATCCCACGAAGCAGAGCGCCGCAGCACCCGAATTCGGGCGCAAATCCCTTTTCGCTTGGCCAGCCTGGATCCTGAGATTCCATTCAGCGAGCAGTGCCATACTCTTGTAGTAAACACCGAGGGATGCGGCGTGCGCCTCAGCCGCCCTCTGGAAGCTGGGCTATCGGTTCTGCTCGATGAACTTCCGGGAGGAACGAGCGCGCCGGCGCGAGTGGCAAACTGCGTACCGCTCGGAACAGGGAGCAATTACTGGCTGGTGGGCATCGCGCTGGAGCAGCCAGGGAATATCTGGTGTATCCAGCCTGCGCCAGCGGACTGGGGAATCGAGGCGAAGCCAGTGGTTGCTGCTGTGGCTCGGCCGAAGAAAGAGAACGAGTGGCCCTACTCCGTTTTTTCCAGCAAGGGCGAAGCGCATCCGGGAAGAAAGTAGCGAACCCTCAAGCCACCGAGGCCGCGCTCTTCCACGCTGCATAAGCTCATGCGAACTTTCCTGGTGAGATTCTCCGACTATTGTAGATTCTAGTGGGCCCGCACGGGCGGCGACGCCCACGCACACATTGGATTCTCAGCGGTTTAATTTCTCGTAGTAGCGGTTGTCGTAGAGGGCTGTCGAATTTTGCACGAATTCCAGGATGCGGTGCATCCTGACTTTGTCTTCGCGATTCAATTCCTTGAACTGCACGGCAACGCCGGAACCGGGATGCATTCTGGCCACGGTGCCCTCCGCGTGCAGTTTGCCATCGTCGATCGAGAAGACCAGCTTGAGATTCGTGCCCGGCGTGAGGATGGCGCTGGTTTCGACATAACACCCGCCCATGCTGATATCGATCAAGTTTCCAAACACCGGCGTGCCCTCGCTCTCCGGATGCAACTCAATCGTGATGCGGCACTTCATGCGGGCATAAAGCCTCCGGTTTTTGCGCGATGGCTGCTGCTGCTTCTCCAGATACATGCGGCGGTCGGCCTCGGCGAGAAGCTCTTCCGCATCTTTTCCATCCTGCGGATACATGGCTTGCCCCACGCTCAGGGAAAGGATCTCTTCGGCGCAAACTTCAAATCCTGCTTGCTTGGCCAGCTCGCGCAGTTGATACGCTTTCTTGGTCGACGCGTCTGCGGGCAGGCCGGGAGCGATGACCACAAATTCGTCTCCGCCCATACGAGCCACATAGTCGTACTCGCGGCAACTTTCTTTTAAAGCCTGGGCAAACAGGCGCAGGACACGATTTCCCTCCAGGTGGCCAAAGCGATCGTTGATCTGCTTGAACCCGTCCATGTCGCCGACCATCACGGTTAACGTCGAATTATCGCGCTTGCAGCGGGCCAACTCGCGGTCGAGCTGCAGGAACAGCGATCGCGCATTGGGCAGGCCGGTGAGATAGTCAGTGGTGGCGGAGTTTTCTGCTTGTTGGTATTTCTCCGCGTTCTCAATCGCCAGTGCCATCTTCGAACTGATGGCCAAAAGGATGCGCAAGTTATCCGACGTAAACGCGTCGCGTTCCCCGCGATAGAGAGCGAGCACTCCGATCACGCCGGCCACGCCTTCCAGCGGAATCGCCAGGGCCGAGCGCAGGGTGCTGAACTTCGTAGGATCGTTCAAATATCCAGGCTCAACCGACGGATTGCCGTTAATGATCGGCTTCTTGTTGTGCGCCACCCATCCCGAGAGCCCCTGCCCAAGTGGAATGCGCAGCGATGAGAACAGACGGAAGTTGTCGCCATTCACATAGCCGGGAATCAACTCGTCATTTCGCCGAACATAAATCGCGATGGCATCATACGGAACCAGGGATCTCAGTTTCACCGAGAATACCGACAGTGTCTCAACCAGACTGAGCGAAGCGCCCAAATCCTGACTGAGCTCGAAGAGCGTTTGTGCTTCTTGCCGGGCCGCCGCAATCGAGGATAGGAATGTGGCTTCGTGGCCCACACCATCTTTGACCGAAATGTTTTCGAAGCCCGCTGCGGGCGCCGAACCCCGTTCAACCTTAACCTCGGTCGAGAGCAACGGATTCACCTCGCGCCCAAACTGAGCCAGAGCCATTTTTTCTAGACTGAGGTATCGCTTCTTAAGGATCTCGACGACCTTCGGATCAAAGGATTTCCCCGACTCCGCCGCCAAACGCTGCATGACTTCATTCAGCGGCAAAGCCCGCCGATACTGGCGATCAGAGGCTAGTGCGTCCAGATAATCGACCGCAGAGAGAACCCGGGCGCCGATTGGAATCTGCTCGCCTTTCAGGCCCATGGGATATCCGGAGCCGTCCCATTTCTCGTGATGGGCGCGGACAATGGGCACGACCGGGTAGGGAAACCGAACCCGCTCCAAAATCTCGGCTCCAACGACCGGGTGAATCTTCATCTTCTCGAATTCTTCGAGCGTCAACCGCCCGGGTTTCGAGATGATGTGCTCAGGCACAGCCAGCTTGCCAATATCGTGCAACAGGGCGGCGGCATGCACCGCTTGCATTTCGTCGTCGCTCACGCCCAGTTCTTTGGCCACCTCGACCGCATACACTCGCACTCGTTGCAAGTGGTCGTGCGTGGTTTGATCTTTGGCTTCAATCGCCAGAGCTAACGCTTCGATGGTGCGCAAGTGCAAGCTCGCCATTTCCTCGACGTGCCGCTTTTCATCCTCCAACTTCCCCAGGTACAAACGGTAAGAGCGATAGATTACGTAGATCGCAGGCACCAGCAGCAGAGACGTTTCCCAGTAGAACGTCTGATTGAACCAGCCAATCGCCCCGGCAACTCCCGCGCCTACGAGGTAATAAGGGAACGACCAAAAATAGCACTCCACCAAAATCTTCTTGAGCCGTTTCCCTTCGGTAAGCGATATGACCGTCGCAATCGAGCCCGTGTTGGCTACGAAGTAAGTGCAAGCTGCGACTCCCAGCAGCAGCGGCCGGCTATCGACCATCAGATTGAAGAATGGATGGTGATAAACAAAGTAGGCCAGAGCAGTTGAAAGCGCACCCGCACATACGTTGAAGGTGACCTGGATCGCGTTCGGCCGATCCGGATACAACGACTGCACCAGGATAGAAACGCACCCGAGAATCAGAGTCTCGGAGAAACTCAGTTCCAACACGCCCAGCAGGACAAACAGGAAATTCACCGACATCGTGCCCGTAATCCCGGGCAGATTTACCTTCATCCTCGAGGCCAGAACGGCAATCCCGAGATAACAAATGAATTCGGCGATGTTCTTACTGCTTTGGTGGATGGCTCCGAAAAGGAGGACGCCTGTACCCACGGTCACAACCAAGCCAATAAACAGCTTGGCCGGTACGGTCAGGTTTCTCCAAGACTGTGACTGAGCAGCCATTCGGGTCCTGTCGGTCTCGGGGGAGCACAGCAGATTGTCTCAATAGAAATAGCATCTAACTGTGTTTAGGAACAATGATTTACGGGTTTTCCAGGAAACTTCAGTAACGTTTCCCAGGTGACCGGAAGGCGTCAGGTTCGGGCGGGCGGAACACGCCAGAAAAGCCTCCGAGGATTCAGTGATTTAGGCTGGGGAGGGATGGGTGCTGGGGCCCTTAGCGGGAGCCGCGACGACCCACGGGGCACTCTACGTTTCGGACGATTTTCCCTGCCGTTGTACGACCTGCTATGAGATAATTCGCGGCGTTTCCGGCTCCGCTAGCGGAAGTTGACTGGAGGCTCCAATGTATATCGCGGACGATGTACGTCGCGAGTTCACGGAGTGGTGCAAGGCGCAGCTGGTAGCCGATCCAGAGTTGCATGTGACCTGTCAGATGGTGATCAGAGCCGCCGAAAGCAATAGATGTTTGGACAAATTGTTAAATCTGCCTAAGGGAACTCTCAGTTTGCGGGAATGGACGAGCGTAAATCTCCACGCAAGCCCGGTAGAGTTTAGGGACGTAAGGCGCGTTGGAGGCGACCACGACCGAGGATTTACCTCGACACTAAATCGCGAGACCCGAAAGCGCAAAAAAGGCGAGGATTAGCCACGCAAGGCTACCCTAGATAGCCTCGTTTTTCCACCTGGCCCTCGGAGCCTTAGGGCCAGTCTTGGAACGCTGGGCCTTCGTCGCGGTACTGGGCCTCGACGCGAAATGGCGCATGAAAACCGTACTCATCGCAATATGGTTGATAGTGTGGATAGCCGGCTTTGTGTGGGGTGGTGAGCAGTTCAAAAACCCCAGCGGGCTGTTCGCTTTATGCGTCTTCGGAATTTGGTTCCTTGGGTGGATTATGGTGGGAGTGAAGTTTGGAGACTGGTGGGAAGAAAGGGCGGGCCCCGATAAGGAGCGCGAGCAGTGACCGGAGACGCTTGCGATAAACCGTTAAACGGGGGCTGGGGGCTGGCCCACCTTTACGTTCTCGGTAAAGGTGGGGACGACGAGGTCGGCGGCCGCGGCCTCTGACGTGCCAGTCGGTCAGCGGAGAGGCAAACGCGAAATCATGACGCAGGCTGGACGAGTCCGCGAACTTCCCAATTCGGGAACCGGCCCGCGGGCCTCCACTTTCTTCTTGAACCCAGCGCATCACTTCCGATAACATAGGGACGCAGAAGTTATCTGCAAGATAATCTTCGATCTTTGACAATCTGACGACGGGCGCGGCTCCTCGACCGCTGACCCGCTGAGTCCGACCAGTGCGCCCCCTTGCGCGGCCGAAACGGAATCGCGAGCAGAGAGAAACCGAGCTAACTCCAATGTTTCCAAGATTTTGCCTCCAACCACGAGAGGCAGGAAAATCTCGGCCGCGTGTTTTCTATAGTTTGCGCGGAGAACCGGGGTTTCTCACGAGCCCCGTAACTCCAATGTTTCCAAGATTTTGCCTCTAACTACCTTTAGAACCATAGATCTAGGAGGCAAGAAAAATTCCGACCCTTTGTTTTCTAGATTTTGCGCAAAAACGGAGAGTTTTTTTGAGGAATATTCTGCACCAAAAAGTGTGCATTCAACCGGCGCGCGACGAATGGACTAGCGCCCTTTCGTTCGTCGCGAGGGCTAGCTGAGTTTGCTTCTGTGCTAAATTGAGCCCACGGGCCCGTAGCTCAACGGTTAGAGCAGCAGACTCATAATCTGTTGGTTGTAGGTTCGAGTCCTACCGGGCCCACCAGAATTAATCGGCGTTGATTGCACCCAAACTTCGCTGGTGGCTGTACAATTCGTGCCCGGGGGAGACCCAGATGAGCAGGAATCGTGAAATCCTTTGTGGGCTTTCGATCTTCTTATGCCTGGCAATCGGCGCGCAGGCGCAGAATCCGTTCGACTTCAAACAGTTTTCCGCCACCATCGTGATGAGCCCGATGCCGGCAGGCCGCGAAGGCGGCGGCATGAAAGTCTATCGCTCGGGCGACAAGATGCGAACGTCCATGCCGGGCGGCGCCGGTTACATGATCATGGATCTCGATCAGCACACGAATTACATGGTGATGAACGCCAGCATGTGCATGCAGACGACGACCCCGCAGGCTCAACAAAATCCTTTCAGTCAGGCCAGGAACGCAACGGTGGAGCGCACGGCGGCGGGCACGGACACGGTGGACGGCCATCCCTGCAAAGTTGAGGACGTGACGGTCACGCCTCAAAACGGCGAGCCCCACAAAATGAAGGTCTGGGAAGCGCAGGACTTGAAGGGATTTCCCATCAAGATTGAAACCGAATCCGCCCACGGCCCGATGACGATCGAATACAAAGACATAAGCTTCAGCGAACCTGATGCTTCGCTATTCACCCATCCGGACAACTGCCGGCAAATGCCCACGATGCCCTCGCCACACTGAAAGTCGCGTCAGTCTTTGTAGCGAAGCATGGTCATGAAGCCGAAGTCCATATGCAGTTGCATGTGGCAATGAAACAGCGACGGCCCTGGGTTGTCGGCCAATAAATCTACCTCGATCTGGTTGCGCGCGGGCACCATGACGACGTCTTTGAGAATCCCAGATGTCGGTTTGCCGGCGACCTTCGTCAATTCGAACGAATGCCGATGCAAGTGTATGGGATGGGCCTCGTCGCTTTGATTGTCAAATCGAAGCCGATACCTCTGGTTGGCTTTTACAAGGATGGGATCGGTTTTGGGAAAAGACTTACCGTTAATGGTCCAATGCTGGACCCAGCGGTTCCCGGCAAACTTGCTGCGGAAAACCAGGGGAATAATTTCGATGTCCGGAGCAGGCGTGCTGGCCGGCCGTCCGAAAATCGTGTAGTCCCAGGATGTGACGGCTGGCGCGAGCCACTGCGCCGGGCCTTTTTGGTTGGCATATTCGATGGTCACGCCCAGGCCTGCGCCGCGTATCTTGTCGTCCAGTTCCCCGAGAATCCAGACGCCCGGCCGGTTCATGGTGACGGCCACGTCCGCTCGTTCCCCAGGCCCGAGTTCGAGCACGCCGACGGTGCGTGGCACAGGGACTGGGTTTCCGTCGAGACTGACGACGCTGAAGGAATGGCCGCTGAGCGCCACGCGGTGCAGCAGCGTAGCGCTGGCGTTGACAATCCGAAACATAACCTTTTGGTCTTTCTGCACGCGGATGGGTTCGCCGCTTCCCAAGGCGTGACCGTTGACCGAGTAACTCTTGTAGCCCACTTCCAGAAAACCTTCGTCGTCGCCCATGGTGCTTAAATAAGGATCCCACCCATGCAAGGTGAGAAACACTTCCGCGTCGTAGTCACCAGGCTCGTTCTTGGGTTCGATGTACAGGACGCCAAACTGGCCAGTGTAGGTACTGCGCTTCAGATCGCGTCCAGCGGAGACGTGGGTGTGATACCAGCGGGTGCCCGAAGGACGCGGCACAAACGAGTATCGCTGCTTGCCGTGGGGCGGAACGGCAGGCGTTCCCTCATCGCCGACGCCGTCCACGTTGGAGGGAACAAAGAGGCCGTGCCAGTGCACGAATTCCGGATCCGAGGTGTCATTCTGAACTTCTATGGTGACGGGCTTGCCTTCTTGCAGACGCAGGATCGGACCCGGCACCGAGCCGTTGTATCCGATGGTCTTAACGATCCGGCCCGGCGCGGCCTCGAGCTCGACCGGCGAGATGCGCAGCGTGAAATCGGCTGGCGAGACGGGCGGCGATTCTTGGGCCGCCAGACGCGATGCGGCATTCCAACACACCGCGCCACCCATCAATTCCAAGAATTGTCTGCGGTCCATCTTTTCCTCGGTGAATAGGCGAGACCCAGTTTAAGAGACCAGGATCGTCCCAGAGCCGTAGGAAATCGGATCACTTGCTCCCGCAATAAGTTTCAGAAATCTGACGGGTGCTGAACATAGCCGGCCTGTGGAAAACCCGAAGTTGTGCTGTGCCGACAAAAACTGCGGTCATTTTCTCCACAGCCCTTTGTGCCACGCCTGTAGCAAAGTTTTAAACGAACATTCACGCATGGGTCATCCGGCTGTAACCGCTGGGATGGCAACCTTGAGCGGTGTTGGGGAAGTGACGATGAAAAATCCCCATCCGGAGGAAATCGAATGCAGTGTGGAAATCTCTACAGCGCGACCTGGCGATATCTTGGACTAGGCGCGGCTTTGCTGTCTACCGTCACGAACCTGGTAGCTCCCCCAAGCTTGGCCGCCGAAACCAAGAAGCATCCCACGACAACCCCCATTCAACACGTGATTGTGATCATCGGCGAGAACCGCACCTTCGATCATGTTTTCGCCACCTACCAGCCGCCCACCGGACAAACCGTCGATAACCTGCTCTCAAAGGGCATTATCAACGCCAACGGAACGCCCGGGCCAAACTTTAAGCTCGGCTTGCAGAACCGAGCCTCGGTTTATGGCACCTTCTCGATAAGCCCGAAAAACAAGACCCCGTATTCACTCCTGCCGCCGACCAATACCCAAGGGACACCGACAGCTCCCAGCGACCAGTTCCCCGCGCCGTTTCAGACTGTGGCCGCGGCTGAGCTTGCCGAGCCAGGACTGCTTCCCGGGGATTATGGGATGCTTACCACCGGCGCGAGCGGTTTGGCACAAGGAGTAATCGACACGCGTATCCACAACGTGACGCACCTGCCCAGCGGGCCCTACCAGTTAACTCCGGGCGTCCCTTATGACGCTTATGCTGGCAGCCCAGTGCACCGTTTCTATCAAATGTGGCAGCAGCTCGATTGCAATGTGAAGAATGCCACCACCAGCAACCCCAGCGGCTGCCTGGCCGATTTATTCCCTTGGGTGGAAGTTTCGATCAGCACCGGCGGAAACGGTCAGCCGAGGCCTAATCCGTTCAACAATGAAACTACTGGTGAAGGCTCCATCGCAATGGAGTTCTTCAACGTGCAACAGGGTGACGTGCCATATTTCACCTCCCTGGCCGAGAGCTACACACTTTCTGACAACATGCATCAGGCAGTCATGGGTGGAACCGGCGCGAACCACATCATGCTGGGTTCCGGCGCGGCCTTCCCCTACACGGATGGGAAGGGCAATCTGGCAGTCCCGCCCAAGAACGAGATCGAGAACCCGAACCCACAGGCTGGGACCAATAACTGGTACACCCAAGATGGATATAGCGGCGGCAGTTACAGCCTTTGTGCCGATCGCACCCAGGCTGGTGTGAAGCAAGTGTTCCAGTACCTGGGCTCGCTTCCTTACAAGACGAGTACTGCGATTTGCCAGCCCAGCTCGTACTATCTGCTAAACAACTACAATCCCGGCTACTTCGGCGATGGTAGCGTCAACACCACCGAGTTCACGATTCCTCCGGTGCCGCAAACAACCATTGCAGATTCGCTGGAAAATGCCAACGTCGGCTGGAAGTACTACGGCGATGGTTGGGATCTTTACTTGCAGGATCCAAATTTTGACAACCCGTGGAATCAGTACTGCAACATTTGCAACTTTGCGCAGTACACAACTTCCATCATGACCAACCCGACTCTACGCCAGCTTCGCCTGGCGGATGTTCCGGATCTTTACAATGACATCTACAACGGAACTCTGCCTGCCGTGTCGTTCGTTAAGCCATCGGGCTTCCTGGACGGACACCCGGCCTCTTCCAAGCTCGATCTCTTCGAGGGCTTCGCGAAGAAAATTATCACGCTGGTACAGGCGAACCCTACACTTTGGGCGAACACTGCGATCTTCATCACTTTCGACGAAGGCGGGGGCAACTACGATTCCGGTTACGTTCAGCCGATCGACTTCTTCGGCGACGGAACCCGCATTCCGTTCATCGCGGTATCGCCGTATTCCACGGGCGGCAAGGTCGATCACACTTACTACGACCACGTGTCGATCTTGAAGTTTATCGAGAAGAACTGGGGACTGTCGCCGGTAACCGGCTACGGCCGCGACAACCTGCCCAATCCGACGGCTGGTCCAACGCCTTATGTACCGGGCAACCAGCCAGCTATCGGCGATTTGACGAATATGTTTAATTTCTCGAAGAAATGAGATAAGGCACGACGCGAAAAAAGCCGGCGCCCTTTAGAGCCGCAACGCTCTAGTGGGCGCCGGTAATTTTTTGCCGTGAGATCCATTCGTGATGTCGAGGTTTGCTCAGCCTCACCCTCCGCTCACTCGCTTGCAAGTTCGAACTTGAACCCTGAAACTATGCGTATGCGTCTTTCCGTCTCCGGCAAAGTTGCTCTCATAACTGGCGGTTCGCGTGGCATCGGCGCGGCTGCAGTGCGCATGTTCGTGGCTGCGGGAGCGCGCGTGCTGTTTAGTTACGAGAAATCAAAATTGCAGGCCGATCGGCTGGTCGAGGAATTAGGCGGGGACAAGTGTGCCGCGATCGCCCGCAATCTATCTGGAACGGAAACGGCGCGAAAACTGGTTGCTGGCGCCGTCGAGCGTTTCGGCCGGCTCGATATCCTGGTTGCCAATCATGGGATCTGGACGGCACAAGACGTTCCCGTCGATCAGATGGATGATTCGCAGTGGCGCAGAACGGTTGCCATCAACCTGGATAGCATCTTCGCATTGATTAAGCATTCCGTTGCGCAAATGAAAGGGCAAGAGAAGTCCGGCGCCGCCACGGGTCACATCGTTCTGGTTAGTTCCACCGCCGGGCAGCGTGGCGAAGCTTTTCATTGCGACTACGCTGCCACCAAGGGCGCGCTGATCAGCATGGTCAAAGGGCTTGCCACCGAACTGGCCCGCGATGGCATTTACGTGAATTGCGTGGCCCCCGGTTGGGTGGACACGGACATGTCGGCTGCCGCGCTCAATGATCCCAAGAGCCGGGCTGCGATCTTTGCGACCATTCCGTTGGGACGGGTAGCGAAACCAGAGGAAATTGCGGGGCCAATCCTGTTCTTGTGTACGGCTGCGGCAGGTTTCATAACCGGAGAAATCTTCAACGTCAATGGCGGGGCCGTGCTGGCAGGATAATCGCCGTCTAGCGCGGACACTCTTGTCCGCTGCCGTTGACGTTGATTTTGGAACTCGAAGACCACGGGCAGCTACAATGACAATGTCGGCGTCTAACTAATGGGAAGCATGAAGTATCTTCTATCCGCATTTTTGTTGAGCGCCCTGGCCTTTGGGCAAGCGAACGCGAACGCGGCTGCTCACTCGACTGCCGCACAATCGATTCCGGTCGATCAGGAGAATGCTCGCAAGGCCAAAACTTTGCTCGATCAAATGGTTGAGGCTCTGGGCGGAAACGCATATCTGAATATCGAAGACGTCAGCCAGGAAGGTCGCACTTATAGTTTTCACTTGGGAGAATCGGAGGGCACCGGAGTTCTGTACTGGCGCTTCTACAAATTCCCCGACAAAGAACGCGTCGAACTGACCAAGAAGCGTGACGTTGTGTACGTTTACCGCGGAGACAAGGGTTTTGAGATCACCTACAAAGGCACGCGCTCCGATGACCCCAAGGCGGTGAGCGATTATCTGCGGCGACGCCAATATTCCCTGGATTGGGTGATTCGTAAATGGTTATCCGAACCGGGCATCGCTCTGTTCTATGAAGGGCACACGATTGCCGCGCAGAAGGATGCCGAACAAGTCACGATCATGACTGCGAGCAATGAGAGCGTTACTTTGTGCATCGATTCGAGCACGCATCTGCCGGTGAAAAAGACTTATTCCTGGCGCGATCCGACGGATAAGCAGCGCAATATCGAAGACGAGGTCTTCGACAATTACCGGCCGGTACAGGGCGTCATGACTCCTTACAGCGTGACGCGTTTTTACAACGGGGATATGTCCAGCCAGCGCTTCTTGAACTCTGTGAGCTACAACAAGGGATTGAACGACTCGATGTTCGCGGCCGATGTTACCTATGATCCGAACAAACCCGCATCCAAAAACTAACCCGTCTCCAGGCTTCTTTTTTACAGGCTAACTTCCTACAAGGGCTGAGTTTAGGTGAAATCCCTGGCATCAGGGTTGGGTAAAACCCACGAACTGTGGTCAAATTGCCACAGCCAGACTTGTGTCCGCGGGCTGTAATCTCTTCATCTGACAATAGATAAGAGAACCAAAGGCTGAGACACGAGCAGACAATTCGTGGGGCGGTGGAATGCGCCGGGGTCGGCCTACACAGCGGCGCTCCTGTGCGTTTGAAGATCCTGCCCGCCGCTGCGGGTTCCGGTATTGTGTTTCACCGCGTCGACCTGGACGATTTCGAGGTCGAGGCCGTTAGCCGGAATGTCGCGCGCGTCAGCTACGCGACCAGCCTGATGAAGAAGGGCGTACTGATTTCCACTACCGAGCATTTGCTTTCGGCTTTCATCGGAACCGGCATCGATAACGCTATTGTCGAACTGGACAATCTGGAGCTGCCTATTCTGGATGGGAGCGCACAGCCTTTTGTGGAACTGATTCAGCAGGTCGGAATCCGCAAGCAGCGGCGTCCCCGAAGCTATCTTCGCATTCGCCACGCGCTGGAGATGCGCGAAGGCGACAAGTTTATCGCGGTATATCCGGCAGACACTTATTCCGTTTCCTACACCATCAATTTTCCGCATCCTCTGATCGGCAAGGAAACTTTCAGCGTGGAGCTGTCGAACGGCAGTTACCTCCGCGAGATCGCTTCGGCTCGCACCTTCGGTTCCCGCCAGGACGAGAAGACGCTGCGCAATATGGGCTTGATTCGCGGTGCCTCGCGAGAAAACTGCGTGGTGCTGACCAGAGATGGTATAGAGAATCCCCCTCTGCGTTTTGCCGACGAATTCGTGCGGCATAAGGTGTTGGACCTCATCGGCGACCTCGCGCTCTTGGGGAAACAGATTCTAGGCAACGTAGTCGCGGACCGCGCCGGCCACGCCATGCACACCGCGTTAGTCTCGCGCCTCCTGCGTGATCACACGTTGTGGGAGGAAACGACGTTAGAGGATCAGCGCGATCCAGTGGCTGAGTCCGTGCACGCCATGGCCGGACAAACCGCTTGATCGTCTCCCGAGTTTGGTTCGTACGTCACCGTACGGTCTAAAGTCTCAGGGCCTGCACGGAGGTGTAACCGGTGCTCAAGTCCATCGCGGTCGTTGTCGGCAGCTACCTGCTCTCGGTTGTTCTTGTCTTCGCAACGGACCCGTTGCTCTCGCGCGTATTCCCGGGCGATTTCATTCAAGGGCGTGTCCCCTCCGACGCCGCTCTCATCGCGAGCACAGCGCTCTTCGTCGTTGTATCGATTCTTTGCGCGTGGATCTGCGCCCGCTATGCTCCGGGCCGCGCGCCACGGCATGTGCTCTGGTTTTTCGTCATCGGAGAAGTGATGGGTATCGGCGCGATTATTCCCAACTGGAGCAAGGGCTGGCCACACTGGTACTGGTTGTCATGGTTGCTGACCTGGCCGGTGAGCTGCTGGATCGGGCTGCTGCTTGCCAAGCGTCGGGCAGATTTTCGCTCCGCCTGAATTCTCGCCTCGGGTGAAGGATCACTCGCAGAGATTTTCCTGGCCGCGAAAATCCGCTAGTCGGCGGCTTGCGGAGTGCGATCATTGGCGTCCCAGAAGGATCCTTCCTCGATAAGCTTTTCTAACTCTGCGCGAGCATGCGCGGTCAACTGCGCGGCGTAATCTTTCGCCGACTGCTGGCGCTCTGGAGTCAACGGCGCAACCCGAGCGGCGAGCAGCGGGGCATCTTCCTCGAGCATCCGAAGCAAACGCTGGGTACGATCAATCTTGGCGTGAATCGAAAGCATGAGAGCGTAACCTCTTTTTTCAATGTAGGCGCGGACGTCCTCCGCCCGTGCGTCACCGCTTAACCAATTTGTAATCCTAAAAGCGTGCCGGGAAGACGTGGTTTGTCGCAAGTCTTTATCTGGATACCGGGTTCCGAGCGGTTGTCTGTAAACTGGCAAGGGAAAGCGGGAATTATTTCGAGTGCATGCCCTCGTCTATCTTTCGCTTGGTTCGAATATTGGTGATCGGGCGGGAAATCTAAGTGCTGCTGTCAACCGGTTGCGCACTTTGGGCGACGTGGTCGCGATCTCACCTTTCTACGACACCGAACCCGTGGAATTTACCGCCCAAGCCTGGTTTCTGAATTGTGCTGTCGCGTTGGATACGGAGAAGACGCCGCAAGAACTGCTCGCCGGCATTTTCGAAATCGAGCAACAGATGGGACGGCGCCGAGCCCAGAAAAAGGGGCCACGCGTCATCGACATCGACATTCTGTTGTTTGACAACTTGATCGTCGACGATCCCGGCCTCACGATCCCTCACCCCGCTATGCAGGAGCGGCGCTTTGTGCTGGAGCCGCTTGCCGAGATCGCGCCGGATGCACGTCATCCAGTGCTCGGGCGAACGATCAGTGAACTTCGCGATGCCTTGCCACCAGGGCAACAAGTAAAGCCAGCCACGGATTTCAGGGATGAGCGCGGATAAACCCTTAGTTTCTTTATCCGCGCTCATCCCTGAAATCTGTGGCTGGCTTTACTGTGCGAAGAAGGTCACGGAATAATCAGGCGGTTGCCAGCGTCTCCTGGAGCAACAACCGCCGCTTGGTTCTCGGGAAACTGCGACAGGACGAAATCCACGAAAGCTCGCGACTTTGGCCTTCCTGAAGTACGAGCGTGCCCCATCCGCAAAAGAAAGACGAGCGCGCCCAGTACATCTGAGTCGTGAAGCCTGCTGAAACCGAGGTGCTTTTGTTCTGCTTCCCGATACTCCTTCAACATCTTATGCACTTCGGCGACAACGGCTTGTTGGCTCAGGCTGGCGATCGGGGTCTCGTAGTGCAAACCCGAGTTCACTAGCGTCTCTTGCTTCTTGGCCATCGATGCGAGCGCGGCAATCAGATCGCCATCCGTAATGGCATGGTCTGTCCGCGCACACTTTGCCAGTGCATAGGTCAGACCTAGAATCAGGTGTTCGTGCTCGTAGAGAAACTGCTCGCCGATCTCCACCTGCGGAAATAAGGCCGCCTGGTCCAGATCCTGCAAGGGACGTGGCCTTTCATGCTCCCGAGCTTGTTGCAGGTAGACGCAAGTGCTGGGACAGTCAAGCGTCACTTCGCGCTGCTCGCCACAACATTGCGGACATATGCGTCCGTGAATAGCGGGACAGAAGCGCTTCTCTTTTCTCTTTTCGCAGATCGCACAACTCACAAGTCTCGGCTCCTGAATCATTATCACACGCGAAATCGATTGTCTGGCCCGAACACGCACACTCCTCATTCACAGTTGCAATTGACTGATGGTTGTTCCTTCGTCTCTTGGAAACACACGGTCAGCAGTGACTGCAAATGTCACGAAGTTGTGTGAAAGTTCGTGAACATTCGTAAAACAAAATGTCTCTTTGTAGACAAAACAAACGACCAGTGTGTCTATTAGCGCACTTGCTAACTACGCTGCCGATGAACCGTCCAAGTGAGTGATTGCCATTTGCAGCGCGAGGGAACTTCGAGGCATCCAAAAACGTATATCGATATGAGGAGCACGAAAGCCGGTTGAGCGATTTGGTCGACCCAGCTTTCGGGAAACAATTTCAGGGGTTAAGGGACTGGCTCATTCTCGGTTTGGCGGCCCAGCTGAGCGCAATCCCTGCAGCAGAGAGCTCGCGGTCTTGCGGCCACGCGCTTTCTCCTTAACCCCGCGGCAGCATTGTAAGTCTTTCGCGGCAAAACGCAAGTTTTTCGTGGAAGATCAAACTCAGGCCGCCCTAAAAGACGCTTCCCGACGCTTTTCGGGAAAGAAAAAGGAGTCTCATGAAAATCGCAAATATTTCCAAGGGCTTGCTGCTGGGATTGGCTTTGCTGCTGGCGACAAGCACATTCGCGGCTACGAACAAGGGTTCCATGCAGCTTCAGGATCCGGTGACAGTAAGCGGGAAACAATTGCGCGCAGGGGATTACTCGGTGAAGTGGGATGGCAGCGGTCCGAATGTTGAGCTGAGCATCCTGAAGGGCAACAAGGTTGTCGCCACAACCCCGGCGCGGCTGATCGATCTAAACGAAAAGTCAAACCGTGACGCGGCCGTGGTGCAGAATAATGGCGATGGCAGCAAGTCCCTGGCTGAAATTCATTTCAGTGGCAAGAAGTACGCGTTGACCATTGGCAGTGACTCCGCCAGCATGGACGGCAGCGGCAGCAGCAAGTAGCGGTGGAGCAAGAAAAAAAGGGGAGCCCTAAAGCTCCCCCGTTTTCCTCAGGCCGTGGTACCCAAACCAGACGACTACCGAAACTGGTGACACCTACAAGCTTTATTGTCCTTGAGATTCCAGCTCCGCATTGATATTCACATTTCCCCCCGTAGCCTTGACCTTTCTCTCCCACACTTTGAAGCCAGACTTGCTGAGCGTGAGCGTATGATCCCCGGGCGTCACATCAATTTCGGACGGCGTATTGCCGACAAAACTTCCGTCCAACATAATGTCCGCATTCGCGGGTGTCGAGGAGACCGCAATCTTACTTGCGACCGAAGGTGTTGCCGAGTTGTCGCTGACCGTCACCAGTTGTGCGGCCGGTTTCTGCGCCGAGGCCCTGCTGGCTCGCGACGGCCAATCCTTTGTAATGGCCTCGCAAGCGTCTTTCACCGAGTTGCCCAGCGACCGGGTCGAATGGCTGACGATAGCATCGCCGTCGCTGTTGAAAACCGCTACCTTGTTGTCGTGGGCCAGAATACTCTTGCCGCCTTCATGGTCGAGTACGACGACGTAATCGGCTTTGTCCCTTTGGTCGTTGACGACTACCTGAGAACACCGTTCACCAAAAGTTTTGATGATCTCAGCCGTTTGCGGACGAGCGCCGCCGCCCATATGGCCGGCGTGGGCGTCGCTTGTACCACCGCTGTTGGCGGTGATCTGCCAAGACTGGCTGTCGGTGATGAAGACTCGCGCTTTCTGCGCGTCAGAAGTGGGTGTTTTCGCGGCTGCAGGAATCAGCAACAACGATAGAACAGCGAGATGGATAACGGATCGCATTTCGTCCTCCAAAAAGCATGATCGAGGGGGAAGCGTCTATTCTTGCAGGGGTGGGCAGGACGGCATAGTTACGGTTGTTCCTGTCCAAAAGGAAAGGAAACGGATGGCAAAAGCCGTAACAGGCGGGCACATTGAGGCAGTAAGCCTCGACGCGATTGTCGATCGCTGTTAACTCAGTCGATCAAAAAAAGGACGCGGGGCAGCGCCCGACTGAGCTGGCCTTCCGTTCTCAATACTTGGGCATTCTGGGATCGACACGATCCGCCCATGCCAGGATTCCGCCGGCCAGATTGTGTACTTTCCTAAATCCCGCCTGTTGCAGGAACGCAACCGCCTTCGCGCTGCGCACGCCGGAGCGGCAATGGGCCACGATTTCGCGGCTGGAATCGAGCTCGTGCACGCGCTTGGGCAGATCGCCCAGCGGGATCAAGTGCCCATTGATGTGGCAGATTTGATACTCGTGGGGCTCACGCACATCGAGCACGAAAAGGTCATCGCCCGCATCCAGACGCCGCTTCAGCTCTTCGACTTGTATTTCGGGAACACTGGCTTCCACTGGTTTCTCCTGGCTTCTTTCCTCACCCCGGATTCCACAAAACTCGTTGTAGTCTATCAGTTTTGTGATGGTGCGGTGCGTTCCACAGGCAGGGCAATCGGGATTTTTGCGTAACTTAAGTTCGCGGAACTTCATGCCCAGGGCGTCGATCAGCAGCAGCCGTCCAATGAGTGGCTCACCCTTGCCAAGAATCAGCTTGATGACTTCGGTGGCCTGAATCACGCCCACCAGTCCCGGCAGAATGCCCAGCACCCCGCCTTCTGCGCACGAGGGAACCAGTCCGGGCGGAGGTGGCTCGGAATACAAGCACCGGTAGCATGGGCCATCCTTTGTCGCAAAAACGCTGGCTTGCCCTTCAAAGCGAAAAATTGATCCGTAAACATTGGGCTTACCAGTGAGCACGCAGGCATCGTTCACCAGGTAGCGAGTGGGAAAATTGTCCGTGCCGTCGGCGATGATGTCGAAGTCGCGAAACAATTCAAGCGCATTCTCGCTGCTCAGCCGGGTCTCGAATTTGCGGATGTTTAGAAACGGATTAATCGCCTTCAGCTTTTCCGCCGCGGAATCAAGCTTCTTGCGTCCCACGTCAGCGGTAGTGTGAATAATTTGCCGCTGCAGGTTGGTGTAATCCACCACATCGAAGTCCACGATTCCGAGCGTGCCCACGCCAGCCGCGCCCAGATAAAGCGCCAATGGCGAACCCAGCCCGCCCGCCCCAATACACAACACGCGCGCGGCCTTGAGTTTCTGTTGGCCCTCCATGCCCACTTCAGGCATGATCAGGTGACGCGAGTAGCGCAGAATCTCGTCGTTGGTAAGAGCGGCGACTTCGGGTCTGACTTCTGTGATGGTAGCCATAAAAACCTCTGTTCAGGAACGCTGAATTTTAATGATTACAGAATGGACAATTAGAAACAACAACAGAACGGACAACAACAGCAGGCGCTGGGGCGAGGCATTCGAAGAGGGGTCCGTTCGCGATCCATCCGGTTCACCAGCCTCCGGCAATCGAAGGCACTATCGAAATAGTATCACTGTCCTTGATTGCAGTGGCTTCTTTTTGCAGGTAACGAACGTCCTCGTCATTCAGGTAAACATTCACGAAAGAACGGAGTTTCCCATCGTCGGTGTAAAGATGCCGGCGCAGGTCAGGGTGCTTGGAAACCAGTCCGGACAAGGCTTCAGCAACGGTTCCGGCCTGAACCTCGACCGTCGGTTGCTTTCCAGCGTATTGGCGCAGAGGGGTGGGGATGTGGATTTTTGTCATGCAGATAGATGATGCCACAATGCCCCGGTGGGATTCAGTTCGATATCCGAGGCTTAAATGCCGTAGAGACGTAGCTTGCTACGTCTCCACTTCAATCTTCTCATCCACCAGCTTCTTGTCGCCCTCGTCGCTCCCGGTCAATTCGAACGAATTCGTCAACGCAGCTTTTCCCTTTTCCACGCTGGTGATTACGTAGGAGCAGCCGAACCAGTGCGCCTCGGCCAGATCAGTGGGCGACCAGCGCGCCGGGTGGTCGGGATGCGAGTGGTAAAAGCCGACGATGTCCTCGCCGCGCTCCCGGCCTTCGCGCTGGATGCGAACTAGCTCCCGTGGATCAATGTGGTAACGGTTTTGCGGCGAATCGGTTCGCGTGTTACCGCAGCGGGCAATTGACGTCACCACGCGCTCGTCGTCGCGCATCTCACCGAGCAACACGCCGCAGCACTCGTGCGGATAGGTCTCCTCGCCGTGCTGCCGCAGAGCTTCGTAATGGGTGCGTTCGATCTTCAACATAGAAACGATTTACCACAGAGTCACAGACTCACAGAGAAGCATAAAAAAGAAAAACGGATTTCTCTGTGTCTCTGTGGTAAAACGCAGTTAACCTTCCTGCCAGAATCTCTCGCTCAAATACTTGTCGCCCGAGTCGCACAGAATCGTTACGAACACCGCATGCTCGTTTTGCTTCAACTGCCGAGCGAGCTGCAGGCATCCGACTACCGCCGCAGCCGCCGAGATTCCCACCAGCAAGCCTTCTTCGCGGGCCAGGCGCTTGGCCATGACATAAGACTCCTCCGTCGAGATTCCTAAATCTGCGTCGGCCAGAGACGGATCATAAATTTTCGGAACGATGGCGCTGGCCATGTGCTTCGCGCCTTCGATTCCATGAAACGCTGAATCCGGCTGCAGTGAGACGCAGCGAATGCGAGGATTCAACTCCTTGAGCCGCCGCGTGGTTCCAACGAACGTTCCACTCGTGCCCAGCATCGCCACGAAGTGCGTGATACGTCCTTCCGTCTGTTGCCAGATTTCATTGGCTGTGCCATGGTAGTGAGCTCGCCAGTTGGCATCGTTGGAATACTGGTCGGCGTAGTAATAGAGATCGGGGTGCTTAGCCGCCAATTCGCGAGCCATGCGAATCGCGCCGTCAGAGCCGTCGGCGGGATCGGTGTAAAGGATATTGGCGCCGTAAGCCTGCAGGATGCGCTTGCGCTCGACCGATACATTCTCGGGCATGCACAGCGTCACCGGAAAACCCTGCGCGGCGGCAATCATGGCATAAGCGATGCCGGTGTTGCCGCTGGTCGAATCCAGCAGAATTTTACCGGATGTTAACTTGCCACTGGCCCGGGCTTGCGCCACGATGTTGGCTGCGGCGCGGTCCTTGACGGAGCCTCCGGGATTGAGCCACTCCGCTTTACCGAGAATTTCAACTCCGGGTAGATCGTTGGCGATGCGGGCCAGGCGAAGCAATGGAGTGTTGCCGATGCGATCTACAGTTTGCTGGCCCAAAGTGGGTTTTCCGGAAGAACCGTTTCCGTCTGCATCTATCGCAGAACCAGAGACTTCGGCCATGTTTGGAGACCAGGGTTGCATAAAGCTCAAACTCGAAGACCGTGACTTACGTAATGTTCTGCACAGGCAAAATGAAACGCGAACAACGATTGGTTAGATTATAAGAGAGACTGGTCGGTTCCACCGAAGATGCGGGCCACGTACTTTTTTCAGCAATCTGCATCTAACCTAAGCGAGAACGAAGGACGAAATGGCATCGAAGGTAGAAGCACGGACTTACGAAGAAGCGCTGAACTGGCTGCGCGATCATGGCTTTGATCTGCTCGAAGCGCCGGGCACGCAAGCGCGCGTCTTCCTGAAGAAATACAATGTATCGGCCGCCATCCAGAAGGACGGCGATGACGGCGTAAAGATTTTTGCGTATCCCGGCTACCTGATTGGCAGCGAAATATCGAAGTTGGTGAACAAGGGATACCAGCAGTTTCTCAAAACCGCCAAGACGGAAGTCCCTGCCACCGCCGACCATCTGAAAGCCCTGCAACAGTTTACCGAAGAATTAAAGGAAGGCCTGGGCCTGCCCACGCTCTACAACGAATCGCTCGGCACGGTGAGCGATTCGTACCATTACGACCGCATTGAAAATCGTGACAAGGCCGTTGCCGACCGGCCTAAGCGTCCCTGGGAAAAGGCCGGAGTCGTCGCCGCCGCCGCAAAAAAAGGTCGCGCGTAGACCTCCGCCTCTAAGTTTCGCATCGAACCGGCGAACTCCCGTTCCGTCTCACTCCGGTCGTGTCCATCGCGTTTCGCTGAGGCCTTTTCAGTCGGCTGTTGGGACACTATGCGACACTGGTTTCGGCGGGAGGCTCCTAACATGACGAAATCTGCGGCCGTTGCGGTCGTGTTGATTCTGCTTTCCTGTTCGTTCAACGTCACCGCCCAGAATTCCAAACCAGAGGTATCACCCGCCGTCGAGCAGGTTTTGCGGCGGCAACAGGACGCCTGGAACCGACACGATCTCGAAGCCTTCATGTCCGGTTATTGGAAGTCTGCGGATTTGACGTTTTTCTCGGGAGCTGAGAAGACGTCCGGCTGGGAGGCGACTTTGGAGCGATATCGCAAGAAATATCAAAGCGAAGGCCAGGAGATGGGACAGCTGGAGTTCTTCGACTTGAACATTCAGGAACTATCCGCGGATGCGGCCTTCGTGCGCGGCGCATTTCATTTGGCTATGCCCGACGGCAGGACGCGTCATGGCCTGTTCACGCTGATCTTCCGCAAGTTTCCCGACGGATGGAAAATCGTGCACGATCACACCTCAGCGGCAGACCGCTAGGGCCTGAGTCTGAAGGTCCGCCGGATCAGTCAGCACCGCGATGTCAACTAAAAGCCCCGCCCTCTCGCCAAGAACGCGAGAAGGGCAGGTCACCCGCTTTTGTGCGTGTCGAAAGTAATCAGCAAGCCTCTTCCGTGATTCGCCGTCTGGCTTTATTCTGTTTAAGACATCGCGGCCATTGACTGTCAGTTTCTTCCGGAAGTCATGATTCCAACTCGTCTCTATACCATGATCATTGGCAGCGCCGGCGCCTTGCTGGCCGCGTATCTCCTGCTGCGTCGCAAGCCCAAGGCGCACGATGAAGTGGAGCGGGAGCGGCGGGTGTGGCTCGACCGGGTAGGCCGGATTACCGACGGGACCGTCATCGACGTGCAGGAGATGCAGCCCGAAGGACGCAAGCCTGCTACCTTCCTGATCTTTCAATACGACGTGGCTGGCGTGTCCTACGAAGCCTCGCAGGACGTGACTTACTTGCGGCAGCTCATCAACCTGCACTCCTGCCGTCTGGGCCTGCCCACGTCTGTGCGTTATGATCCCCAGAATCCAGGCAATTCCATCGTTGTCTCCGAGCGCTGGATGGGATTAAGGCAGTGATTGACACGTGCGCGGGTGCGCCTAACCTGAGATCGAATGGAAGTACATCTCACTCCCGATCAGAAAGCATTTGTGCGACAGGCCATTGAGAGCGGGCGTCTCCGGCGGGCGGAAGACGCCGTACAGGAGGCTCTCTCCTTGTGGGAAGAGCGCGAGCGCGCTCGCGCGGAAATTCTGACTGCCGTCGACGCAGCAGAGGCTTCCTTCGCGGCGAAGGGCGCACCGTTACCCAGGAATCCATGCGGCAATTGGCCGACGAAGTGAAGCGGCGCGGCCGCAGACGCCTAACTTCTGAGCAATCCTCTCCTCGCTGATGGCGCACCGTCTTGCACCGGAAGCCGAGACCGAACTCGGTAACATCTGGTATTACGTCGCGAGAGAGAGCGCGGAGCATCGAGATTGCCGACCGGCTCATCGATTCCATCACTGAACGTTTCTATCTTCTTGCGTGCCATCCGCACATAGGACGCCGCCGCGACGACGATTTGCGCCCTGGCCTGCGTAGCTTCGTTGTGGGCCAATACGTCATCATCTATCGCGTCGAAAAGCAACACGTTCTAATCCTTCATATTTTTCGTGGCAGCCGGGATCTGGAGGCGCTGTTGCGGGAGTAATTGCTGAGTGCTGAGTGCTGAAAGCTGTCCTTCTAGCTTCCCGCCGCGAAGCCGCCGCCGTGCGCCATGGTGAGGCGCAGGAATTTGTGGGGATTGACTGGAGTGTCATTGATACGGACTTCGTAGTGCAGATGTGGACCGGTACTGCGACCGCTCAACCCGACGTATCCGATCGTGTCGCCACGGCGTACATACTGTCCGGGAACTACCGCATAGCTGGCCAGATGCCCGTAGCGCGTCGTGATGCCGTGGCCGTGGTCCAGCGCGATAGCTCGGCCGTATCCAGTCACGAAGTCGGCGAACATGACCACACCGTCGGCCGGAGCTACGACCGGCTGCCCGTAAGAAGCCGATATATCGACTCCACGGTGAAATGCACCCTCGCCGTTGAAAGGATCAATTCGCTCACCAAACGATCCTGTGATCGGACCTTCCACCGGCCAAAGGTTGGGAGCCGAATTAGCCCGGAGCCAATCCGCCGTGGTCACGTCGCGCGTAAGGCCGAGAGAAATCCCAGTCGCGGCGGCGCCACTCAGCGCGGTATCTTTCAGGGCATAAAGCCGATCCACGGAAGAACTTACTTGGGCGTCTTGAATGTGATCCGAGGATTCCGAATCCAGCGCAGGATCCGATTTCAAACCGTAGAGCGAAGAAACTTCACTAGCCAATGAGCCCAGCGAGGCCACTTGAATGTCTCTCTCCTGAGCGACCTGTTCCAGCCGCGAATAGCGGTTTTTCAGCGCATCTTTTTGGGTTCGCAGCTCGTTAAAGCGGGAGACCTTCAACAGCATTCGCATGTAGGAACTGGCGATTCCGGTCAGGCTCATGGCCCCGATCGTGGCCCCCACAACTAACACATACAAATAGTGGACTGGGATGGGGATCTTGCGAAGTTGCCCGTCCTCGCCACGCGCTACGAAAAGTATGTAGAAACGCTTACGCAATAGGTTCCCTTCGTTCAATCGGATCGAACGACTGCGGCAGGTTCGCCGCTTTTGATCCTACTACCCGATCCCCGCTGCGATCGTACCTTCCCCATTTTGGGAATTAGGTCAGTAAATCGCTCCGCCTACCGGAACCAGGGTCAGGCTCGAAATCTTCTGTGCCTGCAATCCTAACCGCATGCGGCACTTAGCTCGGCCAGAGCTTTGGAAGTAGCTTCGCAACGGTACCAAAGTAGGTTGTTCCTGTCAACGACCGAGCGCACACCGCAATGTTACGGAAGACACAGGAGTCAGCGTCCTTCGGCGGGTTACCAATGCCAAATCCCCGGGAACGGTACAAAGAGCAATGCGGCGTCAGGCGACCGTCGCAACAAGGCCTGCGATGCACGGCCGTTAGCCACAGACCTCAATTCTGATGGACTGGAGCCAGCATGGGTTGCCCCTACAGCGTCGGCATTCGGCACACCGATTTGTATATGATTGACCCATCTTGCCTCTGGCCGAAAAACTCTTGATCTCTCGCATCCGGGAGCAGACAACCCGAAGACGAGCGATCGCAGCCGGCATCGGGGATGATTGCGCGATCCTGCAAATCCCCGCCGGTCACCAGACGCTAGTTACTACCGATTTCAGCCTCGAAGGAATCCATTTCCGGCGGGAATGGCATCCCCCCGAAGTCGTCGGTCACCGCTGCCTCACCCGAGGCCTCAGCGATATCGCAGCCATGGGAGGCATCCCGGTCGCCGCGTTTTTATCCCTGGCCCTGCCGCAAGACCTGCGCCAGCGTTGGGTTGACCAGTTTGTGAAAGGCTTGCTCCAACTGGCGGATCGGTTTCACGTGAGCCTTGCGGGTGGAGACACAGCACAATCTCCAGGCGGAATTTTGGCTGACATTGTTGTTATTGGTTCCGTGCCGAAGGGGAAGGCAATCCGGCGCTCGGGCACCCGCCCCGGAGATCTTATCTATGTGACCGGCGCTTTAGGTGGCGCTGCCGCCCCGCTGAAGTTGTTATTCTCCGGGCGGAAGCTTCGGCCAGTCGATTACCCTCGCCATTTCTATCCCGTCCCTCGAATCGAGGTTGGCCGGTTCCTGCGCGAAAAGGGTCTCGCCTCAGACATGATCGACCTCAGTGACGGCCTCTCCACCGATCTCGGACACATCTGCGAAGAAAGCGGTGTAGGTGCGGAGATCCAGTCGGATGCGATTCCTTGCGCAGAGATCGGCAAGCCTGCTCGCAAAGTCGATCTCGAATTCGCTTTGCATGGAGGTGACGATTACGAACTGCTCTTCACGGCGCCGAGCAGCAAACGCGTCCCGTCCGAAATTGCGGGCGTCGACATCACCCAAATCGGCCACGTCACGCGCCACAAGCGCGTCATCCTCATGAATGACCAGGGCGTGGGACACGAACTCCGTCAGCAAGGCTGGGAGCACTTCAAGGGGACCTGAAGCCTGAGGCCAGAAGCCCGCATGTGACTTTCGTGCTACGAAAACCTCTTCTTTATGTGCCGCCGATCCGCCAAACGGACTAAAGTAAGCTTTATGTCGTCCCCAAAATCCGTTCTTCTTCTTGCCTTCTGTCTGTGTCTGAGCTTTGCGGCTACGGCACAACCGGCATCTGTGTCTCCTGCGGCCAAGCCCACAGTCGACAACGCCTTCGTCCAAAAACAATTCGGATCCACCTGCTCCCTCATCGGGTTCGAACCGCTCATCGCTGACTTGGATGGCGACGGCGTTGAAGACATCGTCATCCCGGCGCGCTGCACCAACCCGATGATGGATCAGATGGAAGACAGCTTTGTGGTCGTCGATCCCTACAACAGTTTCTTTGGTTACGGCAATCCCAAGATCACCACGCAATTTTCTTCCGATGATCCGGAACGTCGCGGGTACTCTTTGCTGGTGATTCATGGCGCAGGCACCGACGCCTGGCACTCCGCTACCCCCAAAGCGAAATTCATCATTGTGAATCTGCCCTTCAAGGAAGTCGTTGTAAAGAAATTAGCTATCAAGAAAAAGAAAATGGTCATGGGAATCTTCGCGGAAGAAACCGGTGGCGATCAGGCAACCTCGGTGACTTTCTGGGACGGCCGGAAATACAAGTATCAGCCGCTCGGCGCCAGCATGGAGTAATCGAGATTCAATGGAGGACGGGCGTCCCCGCCGGTCTTTCGTAAAGCCACGCCGCTCACTTCTGCAAGCCCGCATAAACGGCCCGCGCCTGCTGCAGCAGATCCAACACACTGGTTTTTTCGGCCTCCGTGTTCCAATCCGAGTTCGATTTCGCGTCCTGAATCATGCGGTCAATCCAGGCAATAAAGTAAGCAGCATCTTCGGCTGGTTTCGCTGTGGACCCATCGACCTGCACGTAGATTGGGCTGGTCGTCGCGTACGGATAATCGTCCAGCACCGGATACTCGGCCTTATCGCTCCACGCGCGCAGCAGGCACCATCCGCTTTGCGAGAGCGGGACTGTATCTTCGATGTCAGCGCCCTCGCGATCGCCGCTTAACTTCAGCTCTCGCGTCACCCGGCCATTGCAAATCAGCTCCAGATGATCGACGGGAACGATGGAACGAAGCCACGTAGTAAACTTCACTTTGTTCTCGCCAGCGGGAAGACGCAGTTCGTCGCCCAGCGCGCGTCCGCCAAGCGTAAAACCAAGAAGCGGACCGTTCGTGGCAAAGGTGTGGCCCTGCTTCAACGAACTCAGCCATAAATGGATGTCGAGAGGACCTTGCGGAACGCTTGCATAAACTCGATTGAGCCCAACCGGTCCGCGGAGAGAAGCGAAGTTCGCCATAGCATCCGTGCCCGCTGCAGCCGGCAAGCGAAAGCCACAGTTGAGCAGCCGATACCAAACCGCCACAGTCGATTTGTGATCGCTGAAGCCGAGCACCTCGACGTAATCCACCTTGCCAAGCGCAGCATCGACGGGCAACTCGTGCGTCAACCTAACATCTTTTGCGGGATCCGGAAACGTGTCGTACGGATGAACGTATCCGACCAACGCATGTTGTTGGTGCGCCATATCCGCCACCGCTGCATTGGTGGGATAGAGGCTGGCTGCCGCCGTGGTGGGATAAGCGGCGTAACCCGGAATAAGAAAGTACTGAGTCAGGTTGAGCAGCCCAAGATGCCCCCAATAGCTGGTATGGAATTCCTGCGCGTGCAGCAAAAGAGTGGACGCAGTCGATGCAGGATCGGGTTTAGGGCTGAAGTAAGCGATATCGGGAATGCGTTGCTCTTTGTTGACAATCAGATCTTCGACGATGGAAAGATTCTCCGCCGCAGCTTGCGCTACAAGATGCTTCGGCGTGTTGCGATAGGCTCCTCCGTAGTTCATGTGGACATGAACGTCGGCGCTGACCCAGCGAGAATGCACCTGCTCGGGAAGAGAAAACGGTCGCAGGCGAACCGTAACTTTCGTCGTTTGACCGGCCGCAACCTGGACAGACTTCTTCTCGACACGATATTCGAAGCCTTTCATAATTTCTACGTCGACGCGCCCAGCCGGAACCGTTAACTCAGCGTTGCCGGCAGTGTGAAAATAATGCGCTTCGAAAGGCCGTTCGGAGCGGACGAAATTATCGTCCGCGTGTATCCAAACGTCATCGGGCGCATAGGCGCGGCCATCTTCCCCCGTGACGAAGACTCGCCCTGGCGTAAGCTGTCCCGACGAATCAACCACCTGTATCGTGAGACGACCCATTGCTCGCAGATAGTGCTTTTCTTTGGCAATAATCTGCTTCTGAGCCCCACCTGGAATTTCCTGGGTCCAAAGCGAAGTATTTCCATCACGGTTGGAGATGAAAGCGATTC